>BNJU01000977.1_pt1 | contig 510733 bp, 676 predicted proteins | sample 8539281 | NCBI WGS metagenome assembly BNJU01 (sample SAMD00202456, study PRJDB9452) | human saliva metagenome | isolation source: human saliva | place: Japan
GCCATGGCGGAGCTGGTGCAGTGAGCTTTCGCCGCGAAAAGCACGTCATTTTAGGCGGTCCAGACGGTGGAGATGGCGGTGACGGCGGAGATGTCTATTTTGTCTGCGACAACAACACCCACACACTGGCAAACTACAAGGGCAAAAAGGCGATGAGAGCAAGCGACGGCGAGGCTGGTATGGGCAGACGCATGACTGGTAAAAAGGTGAGAGCCTAGAGCTCATCGTGCCACCAGAACGGCAGTCTATGACGCGCAGACAAACGAGCTGCTTTGCGACATGGTAGAGGAGGGGCAAAGGACGCTTTTTTTAAAAGGTGGCAAGGGCGGACTTGGAAATTTCCACTTTAAAAACTCTATCAACCAAGCCCCAGAATACGCTCAAAAGGGCATGCCAGAAGAGAGCGTAGAGGTTAGGCTCGAGCTAAAGCTGATAGCTGACGTGGGCCTTGTTGGCTTTTCCAAATGTCGGCAAATCAACCCTCATCTCAGCCGTCTCAAACGCCAAAGCCACAGATCGCAAACTACGACTACCACGCTTACGCCAAAGCTCGGACTTGTTGAGGTTGATGAGTTTAGCGGCTTTTGTCATGGCTGATATCCCCGGCATCATCGAGGGAGCTAGTGATGGACGCGGCCTTGGCGTGCAGTTTTTAAAGCACATCGAGAGAAATAAAATTTTGCTTTTCATGATAGATAGTGCAAACTACAGAAGCATGAGCGAGCAGTTTAGCGTGCTAAAAGAGGAGGTCGCTAAATTTTCAAGTGTGCTTTGCCAGCAGGGACTATGCTATCGCTATCACCAGAGTCGATGCGGCTGAGTACTTTAGATGAAAAATATAAGCGACTTTCGATGAAAAGCATAACTTTAGAGCCAAACCGTTGGTAAATCGGTCTATAAGCAAGACCTATACAGCTTTTGACGCGAAAAACCATACTTTGTTTTGCCGATCTCATCAGCGACAAAATGAGAACATCGACGAGCTAATTTGCACTGCTTGAGCTACTAAAAAAAGAGCTTTTAAACTTAAAAATTAAGAAGATAAAATGAAGATAGTTTTTGCATTATGCTATTTTTGCCTTTGGTGCATATAGCTGTGATCCAGCGGATCCAGCATATATGTTTTTTTGGATTTTAATGACATAGATCGTGACGGCACGCTAATTTAGATGAGTGGGAGAGCATGGAGCGCACCGTCTGAGCTAAAAATAGCATCAGATCTATGCACTAGTGAGGAATTTTGAAAGGCTGGATCTTGATCGTAGTGGCAAAGTTAGCGTTAATGAGCTAAGAACTGGTATTGCAAAAGATTAGCTGGCAGAAAGATCCATGCGCCTCTTGGCCGCCAAGCAGTCAAAAACGCAGATCAAAATAAAAGTCGTTGAAATTTAAAGGAAAGTGATGAATGTAGTTTTTATGGGGACGCCTGATTATGCTGTTAGGATACTTAGGCACCTAGAAAGAGGCTGGCTTTAATATAAAAGCGGTCTTTACCCAGCCCTGATAAGCCAGTTGGCAGAAAGCGACGTAACCCCTAGCGAGGTCGTACTTACGCACAAAATGAGCTGGTAGGGCGCCAGTCCCTTTACACCAAATACGCTAAAAAGATGAGGCGGTGGTTGCTGAGCTAAAGGCATTTGAGCCTACCTATCGTAGTGGCAGCTTATGGCGTACTTGCCGCAGCGTGCTTGACGTGGCGACTTGTATAATTCTACACGCTTCGATCTTGCCAAAAATATAGAGGTGCGAGCCCCATTCAAAGCGCGATCCTAGCAGGCGAGAAACAAACTGGCGTCACAGCTATGCTAATGGACGCTGGCCTGACACTGGCGATATGCTAGACTTCATCTACACGCCTTGCGAAACAAGATGTCAAGCGAGCTTTTTAGTGAGCTAGGCGAGCTTGGCGGTGAGCTAATCGTAAAAAGTGCTTAGATTCTGGTACTGAAAGCCACAAAAGCAAGACGACGCACAGGCTACGCACTGCAAAAAGATAAGCAAGAGCGACGGACTTTTTAGCTTTGATGAAGAGGCGAGGGCGAAATGAGCATACCTTTGCGCTCACACCTTGGGCTGGATTTTATCTAGCAGGGCGGACTAGCAAATTTGTCGATTGAGCTAAGCGAAAAAGTGGCAAAAGCGGAGAAATTTTAAGCGTAGAAAAAGGATCACGTCTGGTAGCTTGTAGGTGGGGCGGTCAGTACTGACGAGCCTCAAGAGCCAAGCAAAAAGCCAACAAACGCAAAAAGCATATATAAATGGTAAGCGCCTTAGTGTTGGCGATGAATTAAAATAATGAAAGGAGTGGTTATGAAAAATGCGCTAAGCATAGCAGGGGTTGATCCAAGCGGCGGAGCTGAGTTTTAGCTGATATAAAGGTCTTTATAGCACACGGCGTATGCGCGATGGGAGCGATCACAGCGGTCACTGCTCAAAAACACAAAGGGCATATTTGGCATGCAGTTAGTTGAGCCAAAGCTCATCGAGGATCAGATCAAAAGCGATATTTGATGATATAAAGAGTTGATGTGATAAAAGATCGGCGTTGTCCCGCGTTGAGATCATCAAAAAGCGTCGCAAAAACGCTAAGAGAGATCTGCACGTACCGCCAGTCGTGCTGATCCCTGTTATGAGCTGTAAAAATGGCGACATCTGGCTAGAGGGCAGCTGCAAAAGGACGCGATCGTGGAGGAGCTTTTCCCACTTGCAAGCGTGATCACGCCAAATATCTTTGAAGCGCGCGAAATTTTAAAGCGTGAGCTAAAGGGCGAGAGCGAGCTAAAAGAGGCTTGCAAGGAGCTTTTGAAATTTGGCACAAAAAGCGTCTATCTAAAGTGTGGCGAGATAGAAGGCAAGTCGCTTGATATATTTTATGATGGCAAAGAGTATGAAATTTTAGCGATGAGCGCATAAAAACGACTGCGACACATGGCTCAGGCTGCTCGCTATCAAGTGCGATCGCTTCAAATCTAGCAAATGGGCTTAGTCTAAAAGAGAGCGTGAAAAACGCGCATGATTATATCTTTAACGCTATCAAAAACGCGGTCATCATCGGTGGCGGACAAAACCGGTAAATCACTTTATAATCTAGCGTGATTTGAAAGGTAGAGTTTTTTTCAAAGTCTGCCTTCGACGGAGGGAATTTTTGATAGAAGCCCCTAAAAACGGCGAGATAAAGCCACCGCACATGATCGTAGCGCACAATCAAACCAGCGGGGTCGGCAGCCGTGGCAACAGCTGGGAGGGCTTGGCAGGAATGAGTTTAGCGTCATTTTTGCATAAGTGAAGATGAGCTGCCAAAGCGACATACCTCCGCCCTCGATCTCGATATATTTTTCTATGCTGATGCGTGAAGTCTTGAGCGAACTTGGCTCAAAGTGCTGGCTAAAATGGCCAAATGATTTTTACGTGGACGAGCGTAAAATAGGCGGTACTTTGACAAATAAAGTGGATGAATTTACATTTGCGGCATGGGGATAAATTTGACTAGCGCGCCCGAAAACGCGGGCATTTTAGACATAAAAACTAGCGTAGATGAGCTAGTTTGGGGCTTTGTTAGCATGCTTGATAAAAAGATTTTATGGAAGCCAATTTTTAGCAAATTTAGGATAGACTTTTGCAAGTCAAAAAGTTTTATTACGCATATTGCAAATAGAGCTGTTTCGCTTCAGGATGCTGAAATTTGCGAGGATGGAGCGATATTATTAAACGGGGAAAAGGTATATTCGTTAAGATGAGCGAGATAATAACAATAGCTAATCAAAAAGGCGGCGTTGGCAAGACCACAACGGCCGTAAATTTAGCCGCATCACTGGCGGTTGCTGAGAAAAAAGTATTATTAATAGACATCGATCCACAGGCAAACGCGACGACTGGACTTGGTTTTAGCAGAAGCGACTACGAGTTTAACATCTATCACGTCTTAACAGATAGGAAAAAGCTCTCACAAATCGTGCTAAAAACTGAGATCCCAACGCTTTTTTTCTAGCTCCGTCAAACATCGGACTTGTCGGCATCGAGCAAGAATTTAATGATCAAAGCAAAGACTATAAACCAATCTTAAAAACAGTAATTTTCAGAAGTTGTAGACGACTATGATTTTATCATCATCGATAGTCCTCCAGCACTTGGCAGCATCACGATAAATGCTCTTAGTGCAAGCGATAGTGTGATCATCCCGATCCAGTGCGACTTTACGCACTTGAGGGCTTGGCACAGATCCTCAAAACACAGTCAAGATCATCAAAAACGATAAATCCAAAGCTAAATATAAAGGGCTTTTTACCGACTATGTTTAGCTCGCAAAATAATCTCTCAAAAGAGACTATTGCAAATTTAAAGCAGCATTTTGAAAATAAGCTCTTTAAAAGCAAGGACGGCAAAGAGGAATTTGTAGTCGTCCCAAGAAATGTAAAACTTGCTGAAAGCCCAAGTTTTGGCAAGCCAGTGATACTTTATGATATAAAATCACCGTGCTCGATCGCATATCGTAATTTGGCATATTGTATTTTAAACTAAAAAATAAGGAAAAAAATGGCGAAAAAGGTGGATTAGGGCGGACTTAGCGCGATACTTGAAGATGTAGAGCAGGCCTACAGCAAAGAGATCGCAAATTTAAACGACTCTGAGATAGTCGAAGAGATAAACATAGATGAAATTTTACCAAACCCTTACCAGCCAAGGACGCATTTTGACGAAGAGGCTTTAAAGGAGCTAAGCGCCAGCATCAAAAGGCACGGTCTAATACAACCAATAATCGTCATCAAAAAGATGACGGCTATATGCTAATAGCTGGTGAGCGTAGATACCGTGCTACAAAGATGCTTGGAGCAAGCAAGATAAAGGCGATCATCGCTGATATTAAGTCTCAAAATTTAAGAGAACTTGCGCTTATCGAAAACATACAACGTGAAAATTTAAATCCAATCGAACTTGCAAAGTCATATAAAGAGCTCACAAAACGAGTATAAGATCACACAAGATGGTTCTAGCAAAACATCATCCATAAGAGCAGAACCCAGATAACAAATACAATGAGGCTTTTGCTACTTAGCGACTACACACAAAGACTTTTGCAAGAAGACAAGCTCACGCAAGGTCACGCTAAAGTCATCGTAGGACTTAGTAGTGAAGAAGAAAGAATGGTTGTCGATACGATTATCGGGCAAAAGCTAAGCGTTAGAGATACAGAAATCTTAGTAAAAAGATAAAAATAAAGAAGAAGTAAAAGAGCCCAAAGCCTCAATTTCAGAGGAAATGAGCAAAAATTATCAATTTACAAGAAATTTAGAAAATTCTAAAGATAAAGACGAAAAGGTAAAATCTAGTAATTTAATATTAGAATTTAGCGATATTTCACAGGTAGAAGAATTTATCGCTAAGCTAAAAATAGAATTACAAATTTATTTTTATTTTTAGTATTTTATTGTAAATCAGACTTTGATTTGAATATTAAATAAAAACTTAATAACAAAATAAGGAGAGTGGATGTTAGAAATAGATGTGCCATTGATGCTTTTAACGGCTATCGTTTTCTTTGTCTTGATCGCCATTTTAAATCCTTTGCTATACAAGCCAATGCTTAAATTTATAGACGACAGAAATGCCTCTATAAAAAATGACGAAGAGAGCACTAGCAAAAATGCAAGCGACTTAAGCGTTCATGAAAAAGAGATCGAAGAGATCATACAAAATGCAAGATCTGAGGCTAACAACTAAGACAAGAGAGCCTTAATTTGGCAAAAGAAGAGTCTTTAAAAGAGATAAATGCGGTAAAAAGTAGTTTAGAGGCTGATTATAATGAGTTTTTAAACGCTTTAAGCTCTCAAAAAGATAGCCTAAAGGCAGATCTATCAGCTAAACTACCTGAGCTTAGAGCAGCTTTAAACGCTAAGCTCTCTAAAATTTAAAGGAAACTTATGAAGATAGAAAATTTATTTTTCTAGTCACTCCATTTCTAGCATACGCTAGCGAGCATGGTGGAACAAACTACGACATAGTCGAGAGAACGCTAAACTTCTTGCTTTTCTTTGCTATTTTGGTCTATTTTGCTGCTAAGCCACTAAAAGCTCTTTATCAAAGCAGGATCGACAGGATCGCAAATAAGCTTGAGAGTATCCAAGAGAAGCTTCGTGAGTCAAAAGCCAAAAAGATGACGTTTTAAAGCGTGTAGAAGAGGCTAAGCAAAATGCAAATGTTCTAATCGAAACTCGCGAAAAAGAGGCTGTAATTTAGCTGCCAAAGTTAAAAAGAGGCTCAAAACGATATCGCAAATATCGAAAAAGGCTACAAAGAGCAAAAAAAGAATTTGAAGAGCGCAAGATGACAAAAGGCGTGTAATGAAATTTGAGCGACATTTTCTCAAGTGATAGCCTAAAAGTCGATCAAAAAGAGCTTGTAAATATCATACTTAAAAAGGTTAGCTAATGAATGAAGTAGTAGCTAAAAAATACGTAAAGGCGATCTTAAGCGACGTAAAGTCCAATGAACTTAATGCATTTGTTGAAAATTTATCAGAACTAGCTGCTGCTTTTGCTAGCGATAAATTTAAAAGCATTATAAGTTTGCCGACATTAAAGGCTTCACAAAAAGGTTGAATTTTGGTACTATCTTTTGGTTAAAAAATCAAGATGTTAAATTTGGCAATTTATAAAGCTTCTTGGTTCAAAACAAAAGGCTAGAGCTTTATACCCGCGATACTTGGACGAGATGAAGATAGAGCACTCTTTGCTTGAAAATACATATCGCGGCGAGGTTGTTGGAAATTTTGATCTAAGCGCCGAGCAGCTAAAAGCTTTGGAAGAATTTTCTAAGAAATTTAACTCCAAGATCAAGCTTGATGGCTCAAAGAGCGATTACAACGGTGTAAAAGTTGAGTTAGATGATTTAGGTGTCGAGGTAAATTTCTCTATCGACAGACTAAAAAGTCAAATGAGTGAATATATATTAAAAGCAATTTAAAAAGGAGGAAAGCGTGAGTGCAAAAAATTAAAGCTGACGAAATTAGCACGATAATCAAAGAGCGTATTGAAAATTTTGATTTAAGTGTTGATGTAGAAGAGACCGGTAAAGTCATCTCAGTCGCTGATGGCGTTGCTAACGTTTATGGTTTGAAAAACGTTATGGCTGGTGAGATGGTTGAATTTGAAAGCGGCGAAAAGGGTATGGCTCTTAACCTTGAAGAGAGCAGTGTTGGTATAGTTATCCTTGGAAAAACCAGCGGTATCACAGAAGGAAGCCTGTAAAAAGACTTAAAAAACTTCTACGTGTGCCAGTTGGCGACGCATTGATCGGCCGTGTTGTAAATTCACTCGGTGAGCCAATCGACGCAAAAGGACCAATCGAAGCTACTGAATCTCGCTTCGTCGAAGAAAAAGCAAAAGGTATCATGGCAAGAAAAAGCGTTCATGAGCCACTTCAAACAGGTATCAAAGCTATCGATGCACTTGTGCCAATCGGTAGAGGTCAAAGAGAGTTAATCATCGGCGACCGCCAAACTGGTAAAACAACAGTTGCTATCGATACTATCATCAACCAAAAAGGTCAAGATGTCATTTGTATCTGTAGCTATCGGTCAAAAACAATCAACCGTTGCTCAAGTCGTTAAAAAACTTGAAGAATATGGCGCTATGGACTATACAATAGTTGTAAATGCTGGTGCTAGTGACGCAGCTGCGCTTCAATACCTTGCACCATACGCTGGCGTAACAATGGGTGAATACTTTAGAGATAACTCTCGCCACGCGCTAATCATCTATGATGACTTGTCAAAACACGCGGTTGCTTACCGTGAGATGTCTTTGATCTTAAGAAGACCACCAGGTCGTGAAGCTTACCCAGGTGACGTTTTCTACCTTCACTCAAGACTTCTAGAAAGAGCAAGTAAGCTAAATGACGCACTAGGCGCTGGATCTTTGACAGCTCTACCTATTATCGAGACTCAAGCAGGTGACGTTTCAGCTTATATTCCAACAAACGTTATTTCTATTACAGATGGTCAAATTTTCCTTGAGAGTGACCTATTTAACTCAGGTATCCGCCCAGCGATCAACGTTGGTCTTTCTGTATCTCGTGTCGGTGGTGCAGCTCAGATCAAAGCTATCAAGCAAGTTTCTGGTACGTTAAGACTAGACCTTGCTCAGTACCGCGAGCTACAAGCATTTGCTCAGTTTGCAAGTGACCTTGATGAGAGCTCAAGAAAACAACTAGAGCGTGGTCAAAAGATGGTTGAAGTGCTAAAACAACCTCCATATTCTCCGCTTCCAGTTGAGAATCAAGTAGTTATTATATTTGCTGGTGCTAAGGGATATTTAGATGATGTTGCAACTGCAAATGTAACAAAATTTGAAGCAGAGTTATATCCATATATTGAGGCAAAATACCCTGAAATTTTTGAGCAGATCAGAACTAAAAAGGTTCTTGATAAAGAAGTAGAAGAAATTTTACATAAAGCGTTGAAAGATTTTAAAGCGACTTTTGCCGCTAACTAGGGCTAAGATATGTCAAATTTAAAAGATATAAAACGAAAGATCAAGAGCGTCCAGAACACTCAAAAGACGACGCGTGCGATGAAGCTTGTCTCAACAGCAAAGCTTCGCAAAGCCGAAGAGGCTGCACGCTACTCTAGAGTTTACGCACTTAAGATCAATGAGGTTTTATCAGAGATAGCTTATAAGATCAATCAATACGCTTCAGTTATGACTGAGAGTAAATTCTTTAACACAACAAAGAGTGTAGAAAAGGTTGATATTATATTTGTTACCGCTGATAAAGGGCTTTGCGGTGGCTTTAATGTCCAGACTATAAAGACAGTTAGGCGCATGATCGATGAGCTAAAAGCCAAAAAGATCAAAGTTAGACTAAGAGCTGTTGGTAAAAAAGGCATTGAATTTTTCAATTTCCAAGGCGTTGAACTACTTGAGACTTATGTCGGAGCTAGCTCTTCTCCTACTTATGAAAAAGCTCAAAAGATCATAAAAGACGCTATTGATGACTTTACAAACGGCATAACAGATAAGGTTGTGCTAATACACAATGGCTATAAAAATATGATTTCTCAAGAGATTAGAGTAAATGATATTGTGCCTATTGAGCCGTCTAAGATAGTTGCGGTTGAGACAAATTCTTTGATGGAATTTGAGCCAGAGGACAACTATACTAAGATTATGGATGAATTGCTCAATAAATATTTTGAGTATAGTATGTATTATGCTTTTAGTTGATTCTTTGGCGGCTGAGCACAGCGCTAGAATGCAAGCTATGGATAATGCAACAAACAATGCTAAACAACGCGTCAAACAGTTAAATCTTGCTTACAACAAAGCAAGACAAGAGTCTATTACCACTGAGCTTATCGAGATCATCAGTGGTGTTGAATCAATGAAATAAAAGGAGTATGAATGAAGGGTGTTATTAGTCAAGTTATGGGCCCTGTGGTCGATGTTGACTTTAATGACTACTTGCCGAAGATCAATGAAGCTATCGAAGTTTTCTTTGAGGTTGAGGGCAAGAAACATAAACTAATATTAGAAGTTGCTGCTCACCTAGGTGATAATAGAGTTAGAACGATCGCTATGGATATGAGCGAGGGTCTGACTCGTGGCTTAGAGGCTAAAGCGCTTGGTGCACCTATAAGTGTGCCAGTTGGCGAAAAAGTTTTGGGTAGAATTTTTAACGTAGTTGGCGATTTGATCGACGAGGGCGAGGGTATAAATTTTGATAAGCACTGGTCTATCCACCGCGATCCTCCTCCATTTGAAGAGCAAAGTACGAAGAGTGAAATTTTTCGAAACTGGTATCAAGGTAGTTGATCTTCTAGCTCCTTATGCCAAGGGTGGTAAAGTAGGTCTATTTGGTGGTGCTGGTGTTGGTAAAACGGTTATTATTATGGAGCTTATCCACAACGTTGCGTTTAAACATAGCGGTTACTCTGTATTTGCAGGCGTTGGTGAGAGAACTCGTGAAGGAAATGACCTTTATCACGAAATGAAAGAAAGTAACGTTTTGGATAAAGTTGCCTTGTGCTATGGCCAAATGAACGAGCCACCAGGAGCAAGAAACCGTATCGCGCTAACTGGTCTTACAATGGCTGAGTACTTCCGTGATGAGATGGGACTTGACGTTTTGATGTTTATCGATAATATCTTCCGTTTTTCTCAATCAGGTGCAGAGATGTCAGCTCTACTTGGACGTATCCCATCAGCTGTTGGTTATCAGCCAACTCTTGCAAGTGAGATGGGTAAATCTCCCAAGAGAGGATCACATCAACCAAAAAGGGTTCGATTACCTCTGTTCAAGCTGTTTATGTTCCAGCTGATGACCTTACAGACCCAGCTCCTGCAACTGTTTTTGCTCACCTTGACGCTACGACAGTTCTTAACAGATCGATCGCAGAAAAAGGTATCTATCCAGCTGTTGATCCACTTGATTCAACATCAAGAATGCTCGATCCTCAAATTTTAGGAGCAGATCACTATAAGGTAGCTCGCGGCGTTCAAGCTGTGCTTCAAAAATATAAAGACCTTCAAGATATCATAGCTATCCTTGGTATGGACGAGCTTAGCGAAGAAGATAAGCTAACAGTCGATAGAGCAAGAAAGATAGAGAGATTTTTATCTCAGCCATTCTTCGTTGCTGAAGTATTTACAGGTAGCCCTGGTAAATACGTAAGTCTTGACGAAAATATCGCTGGCTTTAAGGGAATTTTAGAAGGTAAATATGATCATCTACCAGACAGCATTTTATATGGTTGGAAATATAGACGAGGCTTTAGCTAAAGCTGAAAAACTTAAAGGCTTCAATTTAAAAAGGAAGCGTAATGGATAAATTACATTTAGAGATCGTAACTCCTCAAGGTCAGATATTTAATGATGACGTGAGTAGTGTAGTGCTTCCAGGTAGCGAGGGTGAGTTTGGTGTTTTGCCAAACCACGCCTCATTAATATCTCTTTTAAAAGCAGGTATTATAGATATAGAAGATAAGCATAAAAAGCACGATGTAGTTGCTATTAACTGGGGCTATGCGAAGATCGATGAAGGCAAAGTAGTTATACTGGCTGACGGTGCGGTCTATGTCTCTGGCAATAGTGAAAGTGAGCTTGCAAATTCATTAGAAGCTGCTAGAAATTTGATAGAGAGTATGAGCAGTGATACAAATGCTTTTGCAGCAACTATATCAAAAATGGAAAATGTAGTGAGAGCAAGATAAGTGGGCGGAATAGATATATTTTTAAATTACATTCAAAGAAGTAGTTTTATTACAATTATAGTTTTAACTTGGTTGTCAATATATTTTATAGTTAGTTTTACAATTCTTTTTTCAAGAATGGCTGGCATAGAGCTTGGCAAAAAACGCGAGCAAAATGCGCTTGAAGCACTACTTATGGGCGCTAAAAATATACCAAATGACTCATCTTTAAAGAAGTGTGCAAGTGGTAGAATTTCAAAAGAAAAAGCTAAATGTTTGCATAAGCATTGCCGAAAAAAATGCTACAAGTGGGCTTACATGGCTTAGTGTAATAGCTTCTACTTCTCCATTTATCGGTCTTTTTGGAACAGTCGTATCTATCTTGGAGACATTTTCGCAGCTAGGAAATGGTGCAGGCTCATCTCTTGGAGTTATAGCCCCAGCTATATCTGAAGCGCTTGTTGCGACAGGTTGTGGAATTTTTGTTGCCATCCCAGCATATACATTTAACTTGCTTATAAAAAGAAAAGCTTATGAATTAATGAGCGTTATCGAGCGTCAAGCTGACGTTATGATAGCACTTAAAAAGATGACGAGACGTTATAGATGGCTCTTAAATTTGACGACGAAACACCAGAGTTAAACATAACGCCTCTTGTTGATATCATGCTTGTTTTGTTGGCTATTTTAATGGTTACAATGCCAACTATAACATATCAAGAAGATATAACATTGCCAGATGGCTCAAAGGCAAAAACATCTACGTCTAAACAAAAAGATCTTATAGTGTCTATAAATGCACAAGGACAAGTTAGAATAGATCAAAGTACAATGAGCCTTGCTGAACTTCCAGATAACATTGCACTAATGAGTGCAAAATATGACAAAACCTCGCCTATATACATAAAGGCTGATAAAAATTGTAAAAATACGATGATGTTATGTTTGTATTAAAGACTTTAAAAGGTGCTGGTTTTAATAAAGTAGCTTTAGAGACAAACGGTTAAGATGCCTAATAAAGTTAAATTTCCAACGCTTAGTTCGTTTTTTGTAGCGTTTTGTACATTTATCATTGTGCTTGCTTTGTTTTATAAAAGCTTACTTTTTTGAAGGAACCTCCTAAAAATATACTGATGACAAAGATGCTATTATGGACGTAGTTATGGTTGATAGAGAGTTGATCAAACCATAAAAGCGCCAAAACAAGCAAAAGAGGTCGAAAAAGAGACAAAAGCCAGAACCTAAAAAGAGTCAGAAGAAGATAAACAAGAGACTACAAATAAACCTGTTGTGCCAGATGAACCATTGCCAACCCCAAGCTTGCCAACTCCTCCAAAAAGAAGAGCCAAAAAGTCTGAGCCTAAAAAACCAGAACCAAAGCCTGAAATCCCAAAACCTAGTGAAGAGCCCTAAAGAGGATGTCAAACCAGAGCCAAAACCTGAGCTCAAACCTACGCCAAAGCCAGTTGAAAAGCCAAAACCAAAAGAGCCAAATATAAAAGATCTTTTAGTGATATTGACTCAACTAAACTTAAAAAGATGATGGTATAAAAAGGCTGGAAAATAAGGCTACAAAGCCGCAAAAGCGAGGCTTCTAGCTCAAAAAGCTGCAAAAAGAGGCTAGTGATATATATAAAAGCCTAAAGATCGATCAAAATCCAACCGCACCAAAATCGCAAAACTACTGGCACATATGATCCTTTTTAAAGGTAGCCATAACAACAAACATAGAAAGAAGATGGCTAAGCTATAAAGCTGATTCTGATAATATATGCCAAAGTAAAATTATGATAGATCAAAGTGGAGATTTTAGCTATGAAATTTTAGAGCTATCGTACAATGAAGAATTTAATGCAAAGGTAAAAGAGTGCCTAGAAAAAGCTACAATGGAGAAAATTTCTTTTCAATCCAGACAAAAGCACTACTTTTGATTTAATGAAAAGATAAAATAGATCAAAGATTATAAATTACGGAGTAGAGATGAAGAGTACTGCTTTGTGTGTGTTGCTCTAGGGCTTTATGCTGCTGATGCGACCATATCTGTTATAAAACCAAGGTGTTGCTTTGCCAAAGATAGCTTTGCAAGATGCAACTACAGCTGTTAGTGATGCAGGCTTTAAAGATAAATTCTTTAAGATCATGCTAGGTGACTTGAAAGTTAGCTCTGACTTTGAGGTTATCGAAGATCACGTGCCTTCAACTTATGAGGGGACAGCAGCTACAAATACAATGAGCGACAAAGGTGTTGAGCTTATCTTTAGATATGCTCTTGAAGGTTCTATGGGCTCACCTCTTACTTTAAGAGTAAAACTCATCGATGCAAAAACTGCAACTACAAGGTATGAGAGAGTTTATAATATGCCAGATGGTGCTAAATATCCGTTTTTGGCACACAAAAGTATAGTTGAGCTAACAAATGAGCTAAATTTACCACCAGTTGGCTGGATGGAGAAATGTATCATCTTAGCAAAATACACTTCAGCTCGCCAAAGCTCTATTATAGTGGCTGATTACACACTTACGTATCAAAAAACAATAGTAAGTGGCGGTCTAAATATCTTCCCTAAATGGGCAGGCGCTGATCAGAGTAAATTTTACTATACATCTTATGTAAATAACAGACCAACTTTGTTTAGATATGACCTACATTCAGGCACTAAAAACAAAGATAATAGATAGTATGGGTATGCTTATAGCATCTGATGTTAGCAAAGATGGAAGTAAAATTCTATTGACTATGGCTCCAAAAGATCAACCAGATATTTTCATCTATAATACAGGTAGCAAAAAATTAACTCAGATCACAAACTATCCAGGCATTGACGTAAATGGAAATTTTGTAGATAATGACAGCAGAATAGTTTTTGTCTCAGATAGACTTGGATATCCAAATATCTTTGCAACACCTGCAACTTCAGGCGGAAGTGTTGAGCAAATGGTATTTCATGGCAAAAACAATAACTCAGTAAGCACTTTTGAAAACTATGTAGTTTATTCAAGTAGAGAGGCTAGTGGTGGCTTTAATATCTATCTAATCTCAACTCAAACAGATTTTATCCGTCAGCTTACAGCAAATGGTAAAAATAACTATCCAAGATTTTTCAAGTGATGGCCAAAGTGTCGTTTTTATCAAAAGAACTTGCGGTCAAAGCTCGCTTGGCGTTGTTAGATTAAATGAGAAACAGAAGTTTCCAATTTCCACTAAAAGTAGGTAAAATTCAATCTATTGATTGGTAATATTCTGGTAATATTTATATGTTATAATTCGACCAATGTCCAAAAAGGATATGGAATGAAAAAGTAGTTCTAGCAAGTGTTGCAGTTGCAACTTTATTGTTGAGCGGTTGTAGCTCTAAAACCCTGAAGTTGATATGAATGCAAATTCAAATCAATCTGCAGATAACTCAGGTAGCATGAGTGATGCTGATAGATTAGCAGCTCTTATCGCTAACATCGAGAGCCAAGTTAAAAAGTGTATACTTTGACTTTTGATAATCATATCAAAGCCGACCAACAAGGTGTTGTTAGCTCAAATGCATCAGTATTAACCAAGCTGACGCTCAAGCTCTTTCTATAAAAAGTAGAAGGTAACTGCGACGAGGGGTACAGATGAGTATAACTATGCTCTGGTCTAAAACGTGCTAAAAGTGCTAAAGACGCTCTTGTAAGAAATGGCGTTAGCGCTGATAGAATCGCTGTAGTAAGCTTTTGGCGAAAGCAAACCCAGTTTGTACAGACAAAACAAAAGCTTGCGACGCTCAAAACAGACGTGCAGATTTCAAAGTACTTCCTTAATCTGTAGTAATAATGAATAAAAATAATCATTGCAGGCTCTTCTTGGAGCCGCTTTCTACTAGGTTCAGCTCAAGAAGTTTCAGCATTTGATGCAGGTAATATGGATAGCGCAAATCATATGGACTAACAGATGATGAAAAGGCAACTCTAAGCAACAAAAAGAAGCGTTCAAAAATATTGAAGAAAAACATGGATAATGTTTCAGAACAACTTCAAGGTTTGCAAAGCTTGATCGAGAGCATGAGTGCTAGGATGAACAAGCTTGAGCAAAGAATGAACGATATCGAAACCAAAGTCAATGGCGGGATAAGCGATTCTGGTGTAAGTTTGACATCATTAAAAGCTTATGTTGATGAGACTAGAGATATACAAGATAAAAACTATAAAAATATTACTGCTGCCTTAAATAAATTAGGTGCGATAATGGATAAAAATGCTGCTCAACCAAAGCAAATGCAAATCCAAAACAACAAAATAAGCCAACTTCAAATTTAGTGGCAAAAGCGACAAGGACATTTTAGCTGATGGCATTTAGCTTTTTAAATTCTGGCAATAGCACAGAAGCAGCTGAATATTTTGAATATTTAAATAAAAAGGCTATAAAACTGGTGCTTCAAATTATTATCTAGGTGAAGTTGCTTATAGTCAAAAATCATACAGTACGGCCATACAATACTATAAAAAGTATACAAAGTGAAGATAAGGGCTGATTACACTCCAAAACTTTTTGTATCACACAGCTATAAGCTTTGATAAGATCAGTGATACTCAAAGTGCAAATAGGTTTTATACAGGCTTTTAAAAAGTAGGCTATCCAGATAGCAAAGAAGCCAAAGCCGCTCCTAACAGAAACTAAAATTTACTCTTTTTAGATATAATCTCACATTAATCAAAACTAAATTCAAGGAGATTATTGTGAGTAAAGATCAAGTTATAACAATGTTTTATGAGCTAAAAGACGCTAATACTGGCGAAAGTAGAGTCAAATATGCAAGAAGGTGGTCAAATTTCTTTTTATTACGGGACATGGCCACATTATAGAAAAGCTTGAAGAAGATAGTCAAGCTAAAATCAGGCGACAAAGCTACTATAAACATTAAAGCTGCTGAGGGTTGTGGGCGAATACAATCAAAAGATGCAATCCAGTCACTTCAAAAGAGCAATTTGCTGGTATAGACCCACATGAAGGTATGGAGCTTTTTGGTCAAAATGAAGATGGCTCAGCGTTCGTGCGTCATCGTTAGCAGATCAAAGATGACGAAGTAACAGCTGATTTTAACCACCCATACGCTGGCAAAAAGACTTGCTGTTTTAATGTTGAATGTGAAGTTAGAGACGCAACTGAAGATGAAAAAGCAACTGCAGTGGCAGGCGCTCACACTTGCGGTTGTGGAGGACATGATCACGATCACGAGCATGAGTGCCGCGGGTGGTCACGGACATGGCGAAGGTGGTTGCGGTTGCGGTGGTCACGGACATCACCACCACTAAGAAGCCAAAATGAAAAGGGTATGAGCTTTTATTTTTGCGGGCCAAGGCTCGCAAAGTGTTAGCATGGGGAAAGATTTTTATGAAAATTTCTCTTCGGCAAAACTTCTATTAAATGACGCTTGCAACGACACAGGCATTGATTTTGAGGAGCTTTTATTTACTCAAAACGACAAGCTAGATAAGACAGAATTTACTCAGCCTGCCATTGTTTTTAAACTCGCTTATGAGCTATCTAGCTTTTAGTGAGCGCATAAAAGCTAAGCCAGAGTTTAGCTTAGGTCACTCACTAGGAGAATTTACAGCCCTTGCGGTTAGTGGTGCGTTTAGCTTTGTTGAAGCGATTAGACTTGTAACTGACGTGGCAAATCTGCGCAAGAAGCTTGCCTTGGCAAAGACGCTGGCATGATGGTAGTGCTAGGTCTTAGCGACGAGGTCGTTGAGGGGATTTGCAAAAATGCGCAGGATGAGGGCTTGCAAATTTACGCTGCGAACTACAACTGCGACGGTCAGATAGTTGTAGCTGGCGAGGGCTGACCTTACAATACGAGGCGTACTGTAAAAGAAGCAGGTGCAAAAAGAGCGATGTTTTTAAACATGTCAGTAGCCAGCCACTGCCCGATACTTGAGCCAGCTAGCGTTAGGCTGGCAAACGAGCTTGAGAGCGTTTTGGCTGCAAATTTTGCCCCAGTCGTTTCAAACGTAAATGCAAAAATTTACACTGATAAAAACGAAGCTTTAGTGCTTTTTAAAAAGAGCAACTAACGCATCCAGTTCGTTACAAACAAAGCATCAAAAACTACGAAAACGAGGGTTGATTGCTTTTATCGAGCTAGGTGCGCAGGACACTAAAAAGGCATCAAAACAAAAAGATCACGGAAAAACCGACATATAGCGTCACTGACATGGCGAGCCTTGAAGAGGTTGTGAAGATTTTGGAGGAGAGATGATAGCGATACTTGGAGCGATGCAAGAGGAGATAACGCCGATCCTTGAGATGGTTGTGAGTATAAAAACTACCGAATATGCAAAATAATAATTCTATGAGGCAAAACCACAAAGGCAAAGACCTCAGTATCGCCTACTCGAAGATCGGCAAGGTAAATGCGGCGATCACTGCGACCTTGATGATAGAGAATTGTAAGGCCTCAAACCGCTTTTACTGGTGTTGCTGGCTCACTTGATGAGAGCTTAAAGATAGGCGATATGCTATATGCCACTAGCCTTGTGCAGCACGACCTTGACATCACGGCTTTTGGACATCCATACGGCTTTGTGCCAGGGACAAGTATCTTCGTTAAGAGCGATGAGGGACTAAATGAGCTAGCTAAAAATGTCGCTAGCAAAAAGGGCATGAGCCTAAATTCAGGCATCATCGCAACTGGCGATCAGTTCATCTGTGACAACGAGAAAAAAGAGTGGATCAAAAAGATATTTAACGCGAGTGCTACCGAGATGGAGGGTGCGAGCGTTGCGCTAGTTTGCGAGACGCTTGGCGTGCCATTTTTCATCCTTAGAGCCATCAGCGACGGAGCTGGCAATGAGGCTGAATTTGACTTTGATAAATTCTTACAAGACTCAGCAAACGTCAGCGCTCAATTTATCCTAGAAATGGTGGAGAGCTTATGATAGAGCTTAGCAAGAGGCTGCTTAGGCAAGTTGGCCAGACAAACGCTAGATATAAGATGATAGAGGGCGGAGATAAGATCTTGCTTGGCCTTAGCGGCGGCAAAGATAGCCTCGCACTCGCTCACGTGCTAAAGCACATCCAAAATGTCACGCCTGAGAAATTTGAGTTTAAGGCGGTGACGCTAAGCTACGGCATGGGCGAAGACTACGCATATCTTACCAAGCACTGCAATGAGCATGGCATAGAGCACGAGGTGATTGATAGCTCGATATTTGAGATATCAAAGGAGAAGATCCGCAAAAATTCTAGCTTTTGTAGCTTTTTCTCGCGCATGAGAAGGGGTTATCTCTACACCTACGCGCTAAAACACGGCTTTAACAAGCTCGCGATCGCTCACCACTTGGACGATGCAGCCGAGAGCTTTTTTATGAATTTTACATACAATGGCGCGCTTAGGACGCTTGCTCCAAAATACAGAGCCAAAAATGGCATCGTTGTGATCAGGCCATTTATCTTTGTGCGTGAGAGACAGCTTCGCGAAAAATGCGATCAAAAATGAGCTAAGAGTTGCTGGCGATGAGGCATGTCCTGCGATGAGATTTGACGTGAAGATGCCACACGCTAGATATGAGACCAAGCAGCTTCTAGCAAATTTAGAAAAAGAAAATCCAAAGCTATTTACATCGCTTAAAGCAGCATTTGAAAACATCCACACAGATACATGGTATCAACGAAGGCAGTGAAGAGTACTTTAACCTTCATGCCTTTTTGAGCTAATTGAATAACTGTATTTATTTTGGTAAAGCCAAAGTATTAAAAATAAAGCCTTATAGTTAGCTTAATTACTACAGATTTAAACATTGGCAACAAGAGCAATGTATTCAATTTATTGTAATGAGATACTATCTGGTAAAAAGATCTAAAAGATATACTAGCTAGGATTTTTAAAGCTTAGAATTTAGAGCTAAAAAAAGATCACACGCTTGAGGGGCTAGCAAGTAAGATAATGGACGTTTTAAAAGAATCTGATGAGAGGACTAAAGTAAAAGCCCTAAAGTCCGTCAAGCAAAATTTTATAAAGGCGGTTTATCTCATCGTCATTTAGCTCGATCGTGCTTTTTGTATCAAATAAATTTTTGATCTTGCTAGCGTCAAATTCGCTCCTATCAAGGCAGTGCTTGTGAGAGGGCAAAAAGCCACTGAGTTAAGCAAAGCTCGCTCTATCTCCTCGTCGCAGATAAAGCACCAAGCTCGCTGTGAAGCCTGCCCTCAAACTCTAAAAATTTTGACGTAGCTCGATGATAAGGCGTTTTGGATTTTGCAGCTGCATCTGTTTGGCGCAGCCGATCGCTTCCTAAAGTACCTCATCGAGCTGCTCGACCTCTTTTAGATGATCATAAAGTAGGCGCATAAACTGCTGCCAAATGATGAGCTTGTCACGCTCTAGCAGCCATTTAAAGCCAAGATGAAGTATGCTTCTAAGCTTTGGTAGAAATTTCGCCTCTTGCTCGAGCTCAAAGTCGATCTTGTAGCCAGTCATGATGTTTGAGTGGCGAGCACCAAAAAATCTATACGATTTTACGAGCAAATTTGGCGTTAGCACAAAGACTAAAAGGTCCTCGTCTCTGACCTTTTGCACGCGCAGGATGTAGCCTTGCATCTAGGCAAAAAACCCCCTTATGCGCTCTCTCATCGCTGTCACGTCTTTGATGAAATTTACATCGTTTCTAAAGGTTGTTGCGCCGTCGATGCCCTTGCTGTATTGGTGCAGATGCTTTCTAAATATACAAAGTCCGTGCTCGCCGTAGTGCTCGATCATCGCATCAAAGTGAGCTAGTATGATCTCTTGTTTTAGCGCCTTATCCACGCTAGTTTTGGTCTTTATCTCGTGAAATATCCAAGGGTTGCCGATGCTTGCTCTGCCGATCATTAGGGCGTCACATTTTGTGAGATTTAAAATTTCATCTACATTTTGTGCGTTTATATCGCCATTTGCGACTACTGGGATTTTTACGCTCGCCTTTACTCTAGCGATCGCTTCGTAATCAACCTTTGCGCTGTATCCGCCAGCTCTGGTGCGCCCATGCACTGCGATAGTAGTCTGCGCCGGCTTCTTCGCAGGCCTTTGCGATTTTCTCTTCATTTTTGTCGTTAAAACCAAGTCTAAATTTAACGCTTAGGCGCTCTTTGTTTGAGACGCTTTTTATGGCTGAGATGATGCTTTGAAGTTTGTCAAGATCGTTTAGCAAAGCCGATCCCGCGCCTTGTCTAACGACCTTTGGTACAGGGCGTCGTAGTTTAGATCGAGCCGCATAAATTCCCATCAATTTATTGATTATCTGCACGGCTTTAATTTTTCTATATCATCACCAGCTATCTGGACGACGTAGGCCTCTTCGTTTGGGGATTTTTAAGCATTTCGAGGGTTTTGTCGTTGCCTCACAGACCGTGGCATTTGCACCGATCATCTCGCTAACAGTGACATCGCATGCCCACCTTTCTTGACGACACTCGTAACGGCAGGTCAGAAAAACCAGCAAGTGGCGCTAAGAAAAAGTGGCTTTTTACTAAAGTCTATCATTTTAAAAATAGCGAGCTAGGCACCATTTTGCCGTTATCTCGTAAAAATAGTAAAACCTGTATCTCTTTAAATTCATCAGGGTCGCTACCCTCGATAGCCTCTCTTACTTTATCAAGCATCTGAAGCTCAAATAACGCATATACGTAGGTTTCATCAGCGTCAGCATGGATGCTTTTTAGCTTTTCAAAAATGCCGATAAACGCATCTGGTTTTCAGCTTGTTTTTAAGCATTATGGTCTGCTTTGTCGTATTGTGCTTTTGTTACTTTTGCATTGTTTAGAAGACACGTACTCATCGCTACTTAGGTCGATCTCGTCGTTTACAAAGCGTGTGATAATGGTCATTATATCTTCGCTTGCTAGCTCTGGATCAATGATCTCGCTAAATGGCTGTTTTATGAGCTTATCGAAGGTCGCCTAAAGGCTCTCGTTTTGTTCTTGGTTTTAAGCACGTCTAAAGATAGTAAGTAGGCAGCTGCCGATCTTGTTTAGCTCGTTTAGATGTTTAGCTACTATCTTTTTGCTAGCCCTAAATTTTCTTTAGATCGACGATCTCTTTGTTTTTATGCTTTTTATGGTTTGTAAGATGTTGTTTATCTCACCGTCATCAACGCCAACGTCTTTAAGCTCGCCTACTGGTGAGATAGAGCGAGTGAGCTGTGAGGCGATCTTGTAAGTGTCAGTTTGAAAGTCTTTTGTTGCTCTCAAAGCCAAGAAGCGCTCTTTTGCAAGGTCTTTATAGAGCTGGCTATCTTTTTATCCATTTTTTATATCTATAAAGAGCGTATCCGTGATATGCGATGTGAAGTAGGGCAAGGAGCGCCAAAAGAGCTACTGGAAGTGCCACCCAGACAGCTACTGGCAAGGTTATGGCTTGACCTAAGAGCTCAAAGGTGAAGTCTGAACTATTAAGAGAATAGGTAAGTCCTGCAACAACTGCTGTGTAGATGATGCAGTAGACGAGAAATTTTCTGGTTTTCATATTTTCTCCTTAGTTTTTTGCTGTTTTTCTATTATCTCACGACAAGCTATGCAGTATTTTGCATGCGGTTTTACTTTTTAGGCGAGGATGCCGATCTCCTCCTCGCACATATCGCAAATTCCATAAGTCTTGTTTGCTATCTTTTCAAGCGCCTCGTCGATCTCGTGAAGTTCGGCTCTTTGCTGGGTTGAGATAGACTGCTCTATAAGCTGGTCGGTATTTACTGAGGCGATGTCAAATCCATCGCCTACGCCACTATCTCTAAACCGCTTACTTTAACTGATGAGTCATAAATATGATTTGTAATTTTCGCTCTTCAAGTAGCTTTTTGAGTAAATTTAGCTCGTTTTTGAGTCATTTTTATATTCCTTTATTTGTGATATGGGTGGTTTGCATTTATGCAAAGCCTCCTAAGTATTCTGCTCAAAAAGTACGAGCTTAGTGACTCGTGCGCCATAGTCATCTTGCTTAAGCTTACGACTTTTGTGCTTTGTTTTTAATGGCTAAGCCCATAAGCTCCACCCTATGAAAAATTGATCTGTGAATTTGAGTTTGTAATTTGAGCAAATTCCTTGGCTGTCGAAGCTGTGAGCCATTTTCATCAAGCATCACGCAAAAGCCTTTTTAAATTTGGCTCGTCAATTCATCATAAGCTCTTAGCGCATCGCTTCTACCGCTGCTTTGAGCTTTTGCTATCTTTTCATTAAATATTATTTTGTCGTTTATCTTGGCAAATTTGCACTCATTTTTATATATTCTTGTATCTCGTTTTCAAAAGTTGTCACGCGATGATTTTTTTGAATGCTAAAACCGAAATTTCCAAACTTACCCTTTGGTTTTTAGCTTTAGCTAAAGCCAGCTTTCGCTAGGAGTTGTCACTTCGCTTTTAGAGATCATAGCTGTTATTTATAAAGAATGAACCATATCGCTTATATATTTTTGTGCTCGCTTTCTGGACGATGTCATCTATGAGGCCATGCTCAAGCATCCAGCCCTTTGAAAGCCCTCTGGAAGATCAGCGCCTATGGTTTGTTTGATGACCTTTGTCCTGCAAAAACCTATTAGCGCGCCGTGTTCAGCGATTATTAGATCTCCAAGCCATGCAAATGATGCACTAACGCCACCCATCGTAGGATCTGTAAGTATAGAAATGTATGGGAGCCTTGCTTCATCAAGAAGTTTTAGGGCTGCTGAAGTCTTTTGACATCTGCATCAAAGAAAATGTGCTCTCTTGCATCTTAGCGCCACCAGATGCGCTTACGATGATTAAGGCTTGTCGTTTTTCGATCGCGCGTTTTATCGCTCTTACGATCTTTTCGCCCTCGACTGAAGCTAGTGAGCCGCCCATGAAGCCAAAGTCAAAAACAACTAGCTGAATCTCTTGTCCGTTGCATTTGCCTTCACCACATATCACTGAGCTTGTGCGTCCTGTTTTTCTTTATTTTCTGTGATTCTTTTTGTATGATTTTTTATCGACAAAATTTAAAGGATCTACTGGTTTTAAATTTGCGTCAAATTCTACAAAGCTACCTTCATCGCAGATCAAATTGTGCGATCATCAGCTTTAATCTCATGTGGTAGCCGCATTTTGGGCATACATTAAAACAAGCTTCAACTTCTTTGTAATACATCAGTGAGTGACAGTTGTCGCATTTTACCCAGTGTGTAGGTGTTTCTTCTGGACGAGGTTGAGCTTTTTCTTATCTTTGAAAAAAATGTCTGAGAATTCATCTTTTACCCACTTATATTAAAAATTGGGGATTATATCTAATGTTAGCCTTTGCTTTTTCTTATATGATCAAAGTTTGTTTGTTTGTAGGATTTAAGGGCAAACTAGCCCTTAAAAGTATCTTATTAGAAACGTCTTCCGATAGGTAAATCCAAATGTATTTGTATCATCGCCCTCTTTAGGTTTAAGAGCTTTTGCGAAGATTAGTTGAAGTGGTCCGATAGGTGTTATCCACTCGATACCTGTACCAACTGATGATCTTTTTATCTCATTTAGGCTATTTTCGCCGATCATACCATAGTCATAAAATACAACACCACGCATTTTGACACGCTCTATTATAGGGAAGCTCATCTCAACTGAGTTGTTAAATGATGTTTCGCCGCCGTATTCATAGTAGTCGCCATTATATTTTACTTTTGGAGATACGGTTCTACTCTCGTAACCACGTAAGCTTCTTATACCGCCAAGGTAAAGCCTTTCGTTGATAGGAGTATAGCCTCTCTCCCATATTTTGCCAAAGCTTGCTTTATATCTTAGGATAAGATCGTAGTCTATGTACTCTCTAAGACCTAGATAATAGTTGAAATTTGTGCGGTTTTTAACAAAATCCATATCACCACCAAGTCCTGCTATCTCAAATGATGTACTAGCTATGATACCGCGTCTTGGCAAGTAGTAATCATCAGTGCTATTATATGTTAAAGCCGGAGTTATAGCACTTTTTATAGCCTTGCCTTCTCTATAAATTTCTTTGCCTGTGTATCTATTTATATCTCTTAGCTCATCATCTTTTAGAGTAACTTTACTTTGCTCGATGTTATAAGTAAGCGATGCACTTAAATTTCTGGTTAATTTTCTACCTAGTGTTGTGCTAAAGCCATAGCTTCTCTCTTTATATGTTCTCCAGTCATAGTCGTTTGCATAGAGTGTTCCGCCAAGGCTATACTCTGAGTCAAAAATTCTTGGATTTGTAAGACTTATCTGACCTGAAAGCTCTCTATCGCTCTTATCCACGCTTACTTGTCCTTGAAGACCAGAGCCAAAGATGTTTGTGTCAGAAAGTGCAGCGTTAAGTAGCAAGCCATCACTACTTCCGTATCCGATACCGCCACTTATTGAGCCAGTTGAAGCCTCTTTTACCTTTACTTTTAGATCGACTGTATTTTTATCAACAGGGTCCTCTTCTATCTCGACATCATCAAAGTAGCTTGTTCTTTTTAGTGCATCTTTTGAGTCTTGAAGGTCGGTTCTACTATATAAATCTCCCTCAGTTAGATATAGCTCACGTCTTACGACACGATCAACTGTTCTATCGTTTCCTGAAATTTGAACATTTCTTATATATACTTTTTCGCCAGGATCAACTTCGTAGTCGATATCAACTGTTTTATTTTCATCAAATTTGTCAGTCTTTGGACAGACTTTGACAAAGTGACAACCCTCTGTCAGCGACCATATCGTCAAGCTTTTTTTCATATCTTGGCGAAGTCTTGCTGAGTTCATCGTATCGCCAGCTTCAAGTCTAAAGTCATCTATGATCTTTTTAGTATCAAGTCCTAGCTCTTCAGGTGCTGTGATGCTTACATTTGAAACCTTATAAGGCTCGCCCTCGTGGATGTAGTATGTAAGATCGGCTGTAGTTATCAAATGACGCATTTAGGTAAGGTGACGAAACAGTCGCGTCTAAATAGCCTTTCTGAAAATATTTATCTTGAATCCTTGCTGGGTCAGTTTTCAAGCTCGAAAAAGTTTAACTTTTCCGTCGTTTTCTGCCCCAAAGCCAGCCCATACCCTTTCTACTTTTGTTTGCAACTACTGGCTCGATATCGTCATAGTCAAACTCTTTTGCGCCGACTAAATTTACCTTTTTGATTATCATATTTTCGCCGCGGTTTATGTTTAGAGTGATGAAAAGTGAGCTGTCGTTGTCTGCAACTGGCTGTTTTTCTACATCTACAACTGTATCAAAGTAGCCTTTTGACTCGTAATACTGGCGACTCTCTCTTTTGTTTTTTCTATAGTTAGCTCATCATACATATTGCCAGGTTTTATGTTGATTAGCGACTCGATCGCAGTTTTGTCATTTGTCACAACGCCCTTTAGATCGACTCTAGTTACACTTGGCTTCTTTACTTTTTACTAAAAAGATTGCCATTACCTATATCTTCATGTAGATATCATCAAAATAATTTTGCTTGTATAATCCCAGGGATAGCCTTGTCGCTAAGCTTTGGCGTTAGCTCTGACCGACTTTTTAGCCCCATTATCTGCGTGGCTGACATCAGGCGAAAGGTGGATTAGACCTTTGAAATTTATTGACTGAATTGTTTGTGCATTTAGACCGCTTAAAGCTAGTGCTAGTAAAAATAATTTCTTTTTCACAATCTAACCTCAGAGTTTTAGTATAAGTGCGTATAATATCATATTTTATTTTTAGAAAATGTAATTTTATAATTTTTAAAGGTTTTTATGAAAATAGGTATCATCGGACTTGGTCTTATGGGCGGCTCGCTTGGTCTTGCGTTAAAAGATGAAAAATTGATCTCATGTGTCAGCGGATATGATAAAGATGAAAATCACAGTAAAAAAGCGCTCGAACTTGGCTTGGTGCATGAAATTTTAAGCATCGATGAGATGAAAAAGAAGTGTGACATCATCTTTTTGGCTGTGCCAGTCGAAGCTATCGTGAGCATCGTGCAAAATCGAACTGACATTAGCGAAGATACGACGATCATTGATTTTGGTTCGACAAAGCAAAAGATAATAGAAGCCGTGCCAGAAAAAATTCGCAAATATTTCATCCCAGCTCACCCGATGGCAGGTACCGAGTACTCTGGTCCTGAGGCTGCATTTAAGTCACTTTACACAGGGGCTACTGTCATAGTTTGCGACTTTGCTGAGAGCGCAGAAAAACACGTACAAAGAAGCGTTGAGCTATTTTCTTGCCTTTGGCATGAAGATCATCTTTCATGAGTGCAAAAGAGCATGATCATCACGTGGGTCTCATCTCGCATCTGCCCTCACGCTATTGCATTTTCGCTTGCAAGTGGGATACTAAAAGAAGAGGATAAAAGGCACATCGTTGCACTTGGAGGGCCGACATTTAAGGGCATGATACGTGTCGCAAAGAGCTCGCCATTTATGTGGAGTGATATCTTTAAGCAAAATAAAAATAACGTCGTTGCCGCGATAAATATGTTTGAAAAAGAGCTAAATCTGTGCAAAGATCTCATAAAAAGATGAGCGCTGGGACGAGCTTTTTGACTGGATGAGCGAGGCTAGAGCTGTAAGAGAAATTTTGTAATTAACTAGAAATCTATTGATTAAATGTGTACTCGCAAACTAAAATTTAAGGTAATAATATATGTATAGACGTGGAATAGGCGGTTTTGGTATTGTTGTAGTTTTACTTGTTTTGATATTAGCTGGTGGCTTTGGATATGCTTTGATGTCGAAAGACTTTGAGCGAAATGAGCCAATTATCGGCGTTGCTGATAAGGTTTATTGGAACCTTCGCTCGCCTATGAATATCAAATTTAAAGATGACAGCGGTATAAAATTTGTGCGCATCAGCATAAATGACGGCAAAAATGACCTAAATTTACTAAATCAAATCATACAAAATCCAAGCACTGAGCTTGATGTAAATTTAACCTTCCCAAAGACTGGATTTTTTGCTCAAAAAGACACTTATGAGATGAGCATAGAAGCGGTTGATACTAGCAAATGGGGCTTTTTTACAGGCAATAAAGCAAGCAAAAAAGTTGAAGTCGTGCTTGATACCTCTAAGCCTGATCTTTACGTGCTTTCTCAGTCTTACTCCATCTCAAAAGGCGGTAGCGCAGTTGTCGTCTTTAGAGCGACTGACAATCAACTAAAAGAGGTCTATGTCCAGACAAATTTTGGTAAGAAATTTAAGGCTGTGCCATTTTACAAAGAGGGCTTTTACGCAGCACTTGTTGCTTGGCCAGTGCAGGTTGAAAACTTTAGCGCTGAGGTCATCGCAAGAGACTTTGCAGGCAATGAGAGCAAATCTCACGTGAGATATTTTTATGAAAATGTAAAATACAAAACTTCAACTATTGCTTTAAATGATAGATTTTAGATCGGAAAGATCGTTGATCTAACAGATCAATACGCCAAAGATCCAAACGCTCTTTCAAGGCTTGAGAAGATGAAATTTGTCAATGAAACACTAAGAAATTCAAACGAAGAGAAGATAACAGCACTTACTTCAAACGTCGATACTGACATCACAAATGGCTTTAATATCATCCCATTTTACCCGCTTAGAAATGGCAAGAAAGTAGCTGATTTTGCCGACCACCGCTTCTATACATATAATAACGAGCAAGTAAGTGAGTCATGGCACATGGGTATAGACTTTGCAAGCGTGGCATCAGCTCCGATAATAGCCAGCAACGCAGGTCGCGTTGTGCTAGCTTCTGAGAATGGAATTTATGGTTTAAACATTGTGATCGATCATGGATTTGGACTTTACTCACTTTACGGACACTGCTCAAGTGCGAAGGTAAAAGAGGGCGACATGGTTGCTGCTGGCGATCAAATAGGCACAACAGGAACGAGCGGTCTTGCACTTGGAGATCACCTTCACTTTGGAATTTTTGTCCAAGGCGAAGAGGTAAGGCCTCAACAATGGATGGATAAAAAGTGGATAAAAGACAATGTGACAAGTGTCTTAGATGCCGCAAAGGCGATGATAGATAAGAATTAATGTGTAATTTGATTTTTAGTGCTATCATAGCGAACAAAAAAATATATGGTACTTGAAACAAACTACTATCGCAAGACGCGTTGAGACCGTTGGTATAGGGCCTAAGGGTGAGCCGATAAGACTTTATACTAGAACCTCTTGATGCAAATTCAGGTATTATTTTGCACCGCGAAGATCTTGGTATTAGTTTTAAAGCTGAGCCTAAAAACGTTATAAATACGCAAATGGCAACCGTCGTTGGTAACGAAAAGGGCTTTATCAGCACGATAGAGCACCTAATGGCAGCTGTGAAATGGATACGGCATTGATAATATTAGAATTTCAGTTGATGCAAATGAAATTCCTGTCATGGACGGCAGTGCGATAAGCTTTTGTATGTTGCTCGATGAAGCTGGTATAAGACATCTTGACGCTGGTAAAAAAGTCATCCTTGTCCGCCGCGAGGTCGAGGTGGTTGAGGGGTCAAAATTCGTGCGAACTTCACCTTCAAGAAATCCAAAATTGACTATACGATCAAATTTGACCACCCAGTTATCGGCGAGCAAAGATATGTTTTTGAATTTAGCAAGAGTTCATTTGTAAAAAATATCGCTCGAGCTAGAACTTTTGGCTTTTTAAAAGATTTGCAACGCTTGCAAGCTCGAAAATTTAGCCCTTGGTGCGTCACTTGATAATGCCGTGGCTATCGATGATACGCATATTTTTAAACCCAGAGGGTTTGAGATTTGAAAATGAGTTTGTAAGGGCATGTACTTAGATGCAGTTGGCGATTTGAGCTTGCTTGGAGCACCTTTACTAGGGGATTACACAGCATTTGCGGGCAGCCACGATCTAAACCACAAACTAACACTTGCTTTAATGGCAGATGAGAAAAATTATGAGGTCGCAACGCTTAGTGGCGAGCTTTTAAAAGAGTATCAAAAGGTATTTGCATAAAAAATATTGAAATTTTAGTAGTCTCTTTATCGACTCCACTTTAGTTGGAGTCTATAAAGATGGCGTAAATCTGATGAGATCACAACCGACGAGCACGTCAGCGAAGCCCTGATAAAAATCCTAGTAAAAATTTATCCTCTAATTTAACATCACAAAGATCATCTACGCAAACACGCCGGTAGTTTTATGGGGCTAAAGGTGGCCTATGTCATCTTAAAGACTTTTTCTTTGGCAAAGGGCTGTGAATTTTACGCGGTTAGTGGCTTTAGTCTAAATGGCGGCCAAGCGATCAGGGCAAATAAAAATTTAAGCTTTGTGCTAAAAAGAGGGCGAAAATTTTCACTTGAAAAAGTTGAGCCAGTGAGATTTGTGTTGCCTTTAAATTTAGATGAATTAAAACCAACTCAGATACACTTCCAAATTATATCATTCTGCTGTTTAGGAGAAATTTTGAATATCTTAATCCCCTGCCACAAGTGCAAATTTTAGGGACCTGGTTTTGACGCTTTAGGACTTAGTTTAAAGCTTTTTAATAGCGTAAAGATCGAACCATCTAAACTTTAGCTCTGTCTCGATAAATGGCGAGGAAGTGATAGCACAAATTTAAAAAGAAACAACATTTTTCTAAGCATTTTTAATGAAAGTTTTTTCTCGAGCTAACTGGGGAAAAATGAAAACTTTAGAATAGTTTTTGAAAACAATATCCCATTTTCAAGAGGGCTTGGCAGTAGCTCCGCAGTGATCGTTGGAGCCATAGCTTCAGCTTACGAGATGGCTGGATTTAAGGCCAGCAAAAGTGTTGTTTTAAATAAAGCGATCATCTATGAAACTCATCCAGACAATATCTCGCCAGCAGTTCATGGCGGATTTATCAGCGCAGTTGTAAAAACGGCAATGTTTATGCGAATAAAATAAACTTAAGTGATGATATAAAAGCGGTCGTCGTAATCCCAAATAAGCCGATGAGCACGGCATCATCAAGACAATTTTGCCAAAAACTACACTATGAAAGAGTGTGTAAATAACCTCTCGCACGCTGCATTTTTGACCTCTTGTTTTTATGAAAAAAGATATGATCTTTTAAGGGATAGCAAGCGAAGATATGATGCACGAAGAGCGCAGAATGAGCACTTTAAAAGAGCTTTTTGAGGTGCGAAAGGTAGCTTTATGAAAATGGAGCACTAATGAGCACACTTTCAGGCTCAGGCTCAAGCTTTTTAAACATCGCTTACAAAGATGATGCTGAAAATTACAAGATGTTTTAAAGAGTAATTTGGTGATTTTAGAGTTGAAAGTCATTTGATAACGATGGATACGAAATTACGCAAAAGCTAAAAACAAGTTTAAAAAGGTATAATGAATAAAAATAATCCAGTGGGACATGCGTCGCTTGCAAAGTTAAATTTTCTCAAAACTTGCTAAAAAGATACCGCTTGGTAAGCAAGAATTTAGAGTGCGGCAAAGGAAATGGCCGCAGTTTCTATCTGTGTGATGGCTGTTTGCAAAAAGACGACAAAATTTTTTAAAAAATAATTGATAAACAAACTAAAGGTGCCCTCGGACTTGACGCACTGAAGTTAAAGGAGATACTCTTAAATGAGCAATGTTAGGATTTCAGAGATCGCAAATGAGCTTGGCTACCCAAGTAAAGAGATAGTAGAAAAGCTCAAGAACTAGGCCTAAAGGTCAAAACTCACTCAAATGCTGTGAGCCTTGAAGAGGCTGAAGCAATATATGAATACGTTCAAACTGGCGTAATACCAGATAAATTTAAAAAGAAAAAGAGTGAGCTCAAAAGGCAAGAGCCTAAAAAGAGGCAGAAAAAGAGTCAGTAAAAAGAAGAAAAAGTCTAAAAACTGAGCCTAAAAGACAGCTACTAAGGCTGAGCCAAAGCCTGAAAAGGTAAAGACTGAGCCTAAAAAGAGGTGCAAATTTCAGAGGAAAAACCTAAAACTGAGCCTAAAAAAGAAGAGCCTGTAAAGGTCGAGCAAAAGCCAGCAGAAGCACCGAAAACCCAAAAGAGAGCTTGGCTGATGTGACTCAAAAAAGACGCGGTCTTGTGATAGTTAAAAAGAAAAAAGATTACGAGGCGCCAGCTCCTGTAAAAGAGGAGAAAAAGGCTGAGGCGACTGTTACTAACATTAGCGATTTTAAGAGTATGTTTTCTGCTAGCGATGAAAATTTGGCTAGAAAAAAGAAAAAAGAGAAAAAAGTAACAGTTGTAAGCAAAAAAGATAGCGCTGAGAAGATGGACTTGCTTGGCGGAAGCGACTTTGGTGACATCGTGCTTGAAGATGAGGATGTGGTGGTGCTACCTGATTTTAGCTTTAAAACCCCAGCTCCAGCTCCGATGCAAAGGACAAAACAGCCAAGTGCGATGAAGACAACCGTCAATAACACGATAAATTCGTTTGGCGAGGGTGGCATACAAAGAAGAGCTAGAAAAAAACACAAAAAGCCTGAAAATAAACAAAATAGCGAAGCTGTAACTTCGATAAATATCCCAAAAGAAATTCGTGTTTATGAATTTGCTGAAAAGCTAAATAAACAGCCAAGCGAGGTCATAGGTAAGCTATTTATGCTTGGTATGATGACAACTAAAAATGACTTTTTGGATGAGGATGCGATAGAAATTTTGGCCGATGAGTTTAACGTCGAGGTAAATATCATCGACGATCAAAAAGAATTTGACTACGTAGCAGCCTATGAAGAGGAGATAAAAGATGATGAAAATCTCCAGCTAAGAGCACCAGTCATAACCATCATGGGTCACGTCGACCACGGCAAAACCTCGCTACTTGACTACATAAGAAAGTCTCGCGTAGCTGCTGGCGAGGCTGGTGGCATCACCAGCACGTGGGCGCTTATATGGTAAATAAAAATGGCAGAAACATCACATTTATCGACACTCCGTGTCACGAGGCATTTACAGCTATGCGTGCAAGGGGCGCTGGTGTAACTGATATAGTTATCATCGTTGTTGCAGCAGATGACGGCGTAAAACCACAGACAAAAGAGGCGGTTAGTCACGCAAAAGCCGCTGGTGTGCCAATAATCATCGCAATAAACAAAATGGATAAAGAGTCAGCAAATCCTGATCTAGTAAAAACTGGTCTTGCTGAGCTTGACATCATGCCAACAGAGTGGGGTGGCAAATATGAATTTGTGCCGATCTCTGCAAAAACAGGCATGGGCATAGATGATCTACTTGAGATCGTGCTTTTACAAGCTGATCTTTTGGAGCTAAAGGCAAATCCAAAGGCAAACGCAAAAGCTACTGTCATCGAGAGCTCACTTCAAAAAGGCCGTGGTCCAGTAGCTACCATCATAGTTGAAAACGGTACGCTTCATGTTGGAGATACTGTAGTAGCTGGCGTTGCATACGGTAAGATAAGAAGCTTGCTTGATGATCAGGGCAGGCCATTAAAAGAGATAAAACCAGGCGAATGTGGCGTGATAGTGGGTCTTAGCGAGATAGCAGAGGCTGGCGAGACGCTAATAGGCGTAAAAACCGATAAAGAAGCTCGTGAATATGCACAGAAAAAGGCTGAATATATCCGCCAAAAAGAGCTAGCAAGAGCACGAAAGTTAGTATCGATGAGCTTAGCGCTAAGATCGCTGAGGGCGAGCTAAAGACACTCCCAGTCATCATCAAAGCCGACGTTGGCGGCTCACTTGAGGCGCTAAAAGCAAGCCTAGAAAAACTTGCAAATGACGAGATCAGAGTAAATGTGATCCACTCAGGCGTTGGTGGTATCACGCAAAGTGACGTTGCACTTGCAAGCGCAAGTAACGACTGTATCATCCTTGGCTTTAACATAAGACCAACTGGCGAGATAAAAGAGAAGGCAAAAGAGAGCGGCGTCGAGATAAAAACTTACAATGTTATTTATAACTTAATCGACGACGTGAAGGCGATTTTAGGCGGACTAATGTCGCCTATCATCAGAGAAGAGCAGCCTGGCCAAGCTCAGGTTCGCCAAGTGATCCACGTGCCAAAAGTTGGCACTATCGCTGGATGTATCGTCACTGAGGGTACGATAAACAGAGGGGCACAAATTCGCCTTATTAGAGAAGGTGTGGTCGTTTATGAGGGCTTAGTTAGCTCACTAAAACGCTTCAAAGATGATGTCAAAGAGGTTGCAAAAGGCTACGAGTGTGGCGTTGGCATCGAAAATTTCAACGACATCAGAGAAAATGACTACATCGAAAGCTTCAAAGAAGTCAAGGAGAAAGCTACTCTATGAACGCTAACGAAATAAAGCGTATGAGAACAGAGAGTGTGCTAAAGAGCTCATACCAGAGGCTCTAGCCACTCTTGAAGATAGCATTTTAAAGGGGCTTTGCGTCACTGACGTCGAGTGCAAAAAGGGCAGATACGATGCCTTTGTCTATCTTGACAAGATGATGTTTGACGAGCGCGAGCAAGAGTATATTTTGGGGCATTTAAAGCGCGTTTGCAGGCATTTACAAAACCACTGCATGGCGGCTGAGGGCTGGTATAGATGTCCAAATTTTCACTTTAAATTTGACGATAGATTAGAGTATCAAAACCATATGGATAAGTTGTTTGATAAAATCTCAAAGGATTTAAAACAAAAATGGATAATTTAGACAAACTAGTACGCGAATGCGGCGTTGAGCTTTACGATAGCGAGATCACAAATGAAAATGGTAGGGCTATTTTTAGAGTTTATATCACAAAAGATGGCGGAGTGAGCCTTGATGATTGCGAAAAAGTGAGCCGTCTGCTCTCGCCTATCTTTGACGTAACACCGCCAGTTAGCGGGGATTACAACCTTGAGGTTAGCTCGCTCGGCCTTGAGAGAAAGCTTAGCAAGCCTTCACACTTTAAAAGCGAGCGTCGGTGAGCTTGTAAAAGTTCAAACAGAGGCTGAGAAAATTTGCAGGAAGGCTTGTAAAAGCGGACGAAGAGAGCATCGCAGTAGAAAACGAAGAGGGAATTTTTGAGATCAACATCAGTGAGATAAAAAAAGCAAAAACATATTTGGAGTGGTAAAATGCTAAGCGACATCGAGATAACTCACCAAACGAAACTTGAACACATCAGTAAAGTTGCCGCAAGACTAGGCTTAAACGAAGACGAGCTTGAGCTTTACGGTAAATTTAAGGCCAATTTCCCTAGACTTGAGCCATCAAATCTAAAGCTCATCTTAGTCACTGCGACTAATCCAACCCCGTATGGCGAGGGCAAAACGACTATGTCGATCGGCCTAGCTGACGCACTACGTACTTAATAAAAAGGTTTGCCTAGCACTTCGTGAGCCATCTCTTGGGCCAGTTTTTGGCATAAAGGGTGGAGCAGCAGGTGGTGGCTACTCGCAGCTTGCACCGATGGAGGATCTAAATGTACACTTCACTGGCGATTTTCACGCGATAACATCGGCAAATAACCTCATTTCTGCAATGATAGATAATAGCCTCTATCAAGAAAACCCACTAAAAATCGAGAAAATTTTATGGAAGCGCTGTATGGATATGAACGACCGCGCGCTTAGATTTATCACTGTGGGGCAGGGCGGCAGGACTGATGGTGTGCCAAGAGAAGATGGCTTTAACATCACCGCCGCAAGCGAGATCATGGCTGTGCTTTGTCTAGCTACAAGCTTATCAGATCTAAAAGAGCGCGTGGCAAACATCATGGTTGCTTATGATAGTGATAAAAAGCCTATCTACGTGCGTGATCTAGGTTGCCAAGACGCTGTTTGCATACTATTAAAAGATGCGATCAAGCCAAATTTATTTCAAACACTAGAGCATCACACCTACGCTCGTGCATGGCGGCCCATTTGCAAACATCGCACACGGCTGCAACTCAGTTATCGCAACAAAGACAGCTCTAAATTTAGCCGACTACGTCATCACTGAAGCTGGCTTTGGCTCAGAGCTTGGTGCGGAGAAATTTTTAGATATAAAGTGCAGGGTTGCCGAGATTAAACCAAGCGCTGTGGTGCTTGTAAGCACGATCAGATCGCTAAAATATAACGGCGAAGCAAATAAAGACGAGATCACAAAACCAGATATGGACGCACTTAAAAAGGCATAGAAAACCTTGGTGGACACATCGAAAGAAATTTAAAAAGGTAAATTTGGTCAAAACGTGGTTGTGGCGCTTAATAAACTGGCTTTTGATACCGATGAAGAGATACTTTCGTAAAAGAGTACTGCCAAAAGCTTGGCGTAGAAGTGGCAGTTTGCGAGAATTTCTTAAAGGTGGCAAAGGTGCGCTTGAGCTAGCTGAGCTAGTTTTAAAAGCGTGCGATAAGCCAAGTAAGATAAATTTCACATACGAGATGAGTGACGATACAAAACTAAAATAGAAAAAGGTCGCTAAGAAATTTATGGAGCGGCGAGGTGGTCTTTGAAGAGGCCGCTCTTAAAAAGCTTGAGATGATAAAAGAGCTAAATTTGAGCCATTTGCCAGTTTGTATCGCAAAAACTCAGTACTCGTTTAGCGACGATGCGAAGCTTTTGGGTAGAGCAAAGGGCTTTATATTTAGCGTAAAAGACCTTGACATTAGAACAGGAGCTGGCTTTATCGTCGCGGTTTGCGGTAAGATCATGCTGATGCGGGACTTCCAAAAAGTGCCAGCTGCGGTCAATATGAAGATAGACGCAGAGGGCAAAAATCGACGGCTTGTCGTATGTATGAAAAACACTGGCAAAGGCTGGTGTGTTTTTGCTAAGAGGCATGGATGAACGACGAATTTTACATGGGCCTTGCTTTAAGTGAGGCTTGGAAATCTCAGATCCTGACCTATCCAAATCCAGCTGTTGGGTGCCTTATCCTTGATGAAAATAGGCAAATTCTATCTTGTAAGGCTCATGAAAAGGCTGGATATTTACACGCTGAACCGATAGCGATACTTTTTGCGCTTTGCAAAAAAAGTGAAAAATCAAAAGATGATTTTTATAAAAGCATATAACGCTCAAATTTGGCTCTGATATAAAAATGGCGATTGGCCTTTTAGATCCAAAGATTTACCTATGAATTTATACTAAAAATCACTCAATTTACTAAAAATGCAAAAGCTTACGTCACACTTGAGCCTTGCTTACATCATGGCAAAACGCCACCTAGTGCAAGTTTGCTAAAAAGAGCTTGGCTTTAGCGATGTGATAATTGGCAGCCATGATGAAAATAAAATAGCAAGTGGCGGTGCTAATTTACTTCAAAGTGCTGGAGTGAAAGTTAAATTTGGCGTTTTAAAAGAGCGCTGTGATAAGCTTCTTGAGCCATTTTTGGCATATCAAAATGGTGGATTTAGCTTTTTAAAAATAGCCCTTAGTAAAAATGGCGTGGCAAGTGGTGGCATCATCACAAATGAGCTTAGCCGCACGCATGTGACATAAACTTAGAAGTGTCATAGATACGTTAATAATCGGTGGCAACACAGTGCGGACAGACCGACCAAGGCTCGATACCAGACTTGTAAAAATGGCAAAAAGCCCAGACGTCATAATCTACTCAAGAGGTGATAAATTGATGAAACATTGCCACTTTTTAGCGTGCCAGATCGCAAAGTCAGCATTCAAAAAGAGCTAAATCTAAAAGGACTTTTGCATGTTTGAAGGGCTGGCGAGTTTTTAAAAGCTTTGCAAAAGAGGGCAAGCTAGCAAATGTAAAATGAGTCTTATCTATCAAAGCTCAATTCCCAAAATTGGTGGTATTGAGCCTTGATTTAACGTAAAACCACTTTTTGGTGGGAATTTTGGGGACGATAGTTACACTTGGTATGAAAATTTTGGATTAAACATCTAGTCCAAAATAGTGTTTGACTAAAAAGCCGATGCCAAAAGATATGATCGCAACGCCAAAAGTTATCACGCACATCTCAATCACTCTTGGTAAAAATTTAAGCTCCTTTGCCACGCTTATATAAAAGTTGTAAGTGATGATGGCAACTAGCGCAAAGAAAAACATCGACAAGACGGCGTAAAGACCGCTTGTAAAGATGAAAAATGGAAGTATTAAAAATGCCGTTGTTATGATGTATGAACCGCCTGTGTATAGCGAGTAGGTAAGCGGTTTGATCTCGTCGCTTGGATTTTCTTTCGACTCGAGATATGCTGAGCCAGCCATAGAGAGTGCAGCTGCCACGCCCATGATAAGGCCTGTTGCGCCAACTGATTTTGTATTTGAAAATGCAAGCGCGATGCCGCTAGTGTGCCTGTTAGTTCAACTAAACGCATCATTCATGCCAAGCACGATACCGCCAGCATTTACGAGCTTTTGTGTCTTTTAGCATGGAGATTAGACTATTTTTCGTGGTTCATCTCCTCTTCGTAAATATCACGAGCTTCAGGATATTCATCTACGATGTCAAGATAAAATTTCTCAGCATTTTCTTCGCGTGACTCCATAAATTTCAGAGTAAAAGAGGTGCCAAAAATTTTAACAAGTATCGTATAGAAGATGACTTTGAATAAATTTGCATTTCTGCTTTCGCCAGTTATCTTTTTGACAAAAAGAATAGTGACGCCTCTCTTCGGTGATTAATTTGCGAAGTATTTTTTTATTCTCATCGTCTTTTCGCTAGCTTCAAGAAGTGAGTATATAGCAGCATCGTCTGCTTCATTTTGTAATTGTTTTTAAAGCAAGTTTTTATCTAACATAAAATTCTCCTTTTTATAGCTTAGAATTGTGATTTTACGAAAGAGAGATAAGATGGTGCGATCAGCGAGACTCGAACTCGCACACCTAGCGGCACTACCCCCTCAAGATAGCGTGTCTACCAATTCCACCATGATCGCAAAAAGAACAAAAGCCCCAAAAGAGGGGCTAAATTTTAAGCTTTACGCTTAGCCAAGCATTGGGTTTGCGTAAAGAACGATAAGTGTAATAACAAGTGCGTAGATAACTTGTGCTTCGATCATCGCAAGAGCGATAAACATTGTAGTCATAAGTTTGCTACCTACACCTGGGTTTCTAGCTGTTCCGCTGATAGTTGCAGCAGCTGTGTTACCCATACCTATAGCACCGCCAAGAGCTGCAAGGCCAAGGCCGATACCGCCAGCGATAACTGAATATGATCTGATCATCTCGCCATCAGCGCCAAACGCAAATGCAGCAAGACCAAGAATTAAAAACACGATCTTTTTCATCGTTGCTCCTTTAAAATTTTAAAGCTCTTTCGGATCTGTCCCCTACTTAAACTTTATGAGCCGTAATATTACAAAAACACAAACTTTGTTTCAAATAAAAACAATAAAAATTTAAATTGCCTATAAAAAATCTTTGGCTTTAGAAAAATGAAAGTTTTTATGCTATCTTTGAAAAAGATTTAATTTATTCTTAATCTTAGGTTTTCAATGATAAACGAGAAATTTTTCAAAGATAGGCTTTGTCCCTTGCTATGGCTGGTTCTGCTGTTGGTCTTGGCAATGCCTGGAAATTTCCTACGATGGTGGGAAATAATGGCGGTTCGGCATTTATAATTTTATATTTGCTTCTTACATTTGCTATCGCATTTGTGGCGTTTTTAGCGGAGCTTAGTATCGGCAAACTTGGCGAAAGCGACATCGTAAAGCTCTCTTTACAAAGCCTTGCTCCAAAAAATTAAAAAGCTTGGTCGCTCTCTGGCTTTTTCATGATCGGAGCGATACTTATAGCTTCATTTTATATGGTTGTTATTGGCTGGATTTTAAAGTATATCTATCTTAGTTTTTCGCCGCTTTTATCTGACACAAAAGCTGCAGGCGAGCAGTTTAACACGCTTTTATCAAATGATCTAAGCAGTGCCGTGCTTTGCTTTTAGCCTAGTCTTTTTGATGGTCTTTTGCTGTTTCAAAAGGCGTAAAAAGTGGCATAGAAAAGCTAAATATATGGATGATGCCAAAGCCTTTTTTGTCTTGCTAGTTTGCATGCTTTTTACGCACTTAGTATGGGTGATGGCTTTGTGAAGGCAGACTAAATTTTTATTTGTGCCAATTTTAGTGCGATCACGCCAGATGTTAGTCTTGCAGGCTCTAGGGCCTTGCGTTTTTCTCGCTATCTATGGGCGTTGGCGTCATACCGACATACGCTGCAATTTACCAGAGCGCACAAATTTAATAAAAATCAACGTCTCTATCATCTTTATAAACATCTTAATAGGCATTATGATGGGACTTGTCGTATTTACCTTTATATTTGCTTTATGGTGCTGATAGCACGGGCAAGCGGTCCCAGTCTTATCTTTATCTCGCTTGTCACGCTATTTTGCAAAGCTTGGCGTCGTTGGCAACGTTATGGCGGTCGCATTTTTCATATCATTATTGTTTGCTGGCATCACGAGCGCGGTTTCGATGATTGAGCCTTTTTGCTTATTATTTGGTTAGTAATGTGAAATTTTCAAGAAAGATGGCGCTTCTTTACATCGGTGCCTTTTGTCTATATCTTGGGCATCTTTTGCATACTTTCATATTATTCAGACACATCACGTGCTTTTAGCGTTTGTGGTAAGCCATTTTTGATGCGCTTGACTTTCTCACATCAAATATCACGATGCCAATAGGCGCTATCGTATTTAGCTTTTTTGTTGGCTATAAGCTTTAAAAAGAGAGTTTGTATCTACTCTTTGGCGATTTTATGGGAAGAGCATTTTTGAATGGTACTTTTTCTTAAGATATGTCGTGCCAGTTGCCATTTGTGCGATAATGATCTACCAGATGGCAGGTAAATAATGGCAGAGAGATTTAGTAAAATTGGCTTTGTCTTATCGATAATTGGAGCGGCTATCGGCCTTGGTAACGCGTGGAAATTTCCATGCATGGTCGGCAGTAACGGCGGCTCGGCATTTATCCTTATATATCTATTTTTGCCTTTGCTGTTGGTCTTAGCATATTTTTTGCTGAGATGGCGATGGGTAAAATCTCACGCCTTGATACGGTTGGAGCGTTTAAAAGCCTAGCTACAAAAGGGGCAAATTCTTGGAAATTTGCCGGTGTTATCATGGTGACTGGGCTATTTATCGCTTCGTTTTACACGCTCATCATTGGCTGGGTTTTAAAATACGTCATTTTAAGCTTTGACGAGCTACCTAAAGATATGGCAAGCTCAGAGACGCTTTTTGTAAATTTCACTTCAAATGGCATAGGTGAGCAAATTTTATACTTTAGTATCGCATTTTTTGCCTACTTTTTCATCCTTACAAAAGGCGTAAAAAGCGGCATCGAGCGCATAAATGTCTATCTCATACCAGCGCTTTTTATCTTGCTTTTGCTTATGCTTGGCTACTCTTTTGGCATGGAGGGCTTTGATAAAGCGGCTAAATTTCTACTAGTGCCTGACTTTTCAAAGATAGATCAAACAGCCGTTTTAAACGCTCTTGGACTTGCTTTTTTTACGATGTGCGTTGGTATCGGCTGCATCCTTACCTACTCATCAAGTCTAAGTGATGATACAAATTTATTTACCTCTTCGCTCTATGTCGTCTTTGCGAACATCATAATAAGCGTCATCATCGGCCTTATCGTATTTACATTTACGTTTGAGTTTGGCTCAGAGCCATCAAAAGGCGCAGGGCTTTGCTTTCATCTCGCTACCAACGCTATTTGCTAAGCTTGGCTTGCTTGAAATTCTCTTTGGCATTTACATTTTTTTATATCACTATTTTTGCTGGCATCACCTCGGTTATCTCGATGGTTGAGCCATTTATATTTTTCTTAAGCAAGAGTCTAAATTTTAGTAGAAATAAATCGATCCTAATCGTTGCTTGCGTGGTTTATATCTTAGGAATTTTATGCGCATTAGTGGCACAAGCGAATTGAAAGATGCGCTTACATTTTTGCAAGAGCTTTTTGACCTTCTTGATTATCTCAGCTCAAACATCATGCTCCCCACTGGTGCAGGCATCTTGTTTGCTATCTTTGTTGGCTACTTTGTGAAATGTGAGCTTTTTAAAAGAGCTATTTGTGCCTTATATGGGCAAGGTTATATTTAGTAATCGGTATTTTTAATTAGATTTGTGGCTCCACTTTTTAGTTCTGGTGGTGTTAATAAGGAGATCTCATAATATGGCAAAAGAACAATTTTCTAAAATAGGCTATGTCCTAGCAGTCGCTGGATCGGCTGTCGGACTTGGCAATGCATGGAAATTTCCATACATGGTTGGTGAAAACGGCGGTTCGGCGTTTATTATCCTATATCTTTTGATAACTTTTCTAGTCGGCGTGCCTATCTTTATGGCAGAGCTTAGTATCGGCAAGCTTAGCGAGAGTGACAGCGTCAATGCTTTTAGAAAGCTAGCAGCTAAAAATAAAAATTTATGGCAGCAGGTTGGAATTTTAGCCATGGTCACAGCAGCTATCATCTCATCATACTACATCGTTATAATAGGCTGGGTGTTTAAGTATTTTGTCCTATCTTTTTCTGGCTTGCCAAGCGATATAGATAGCTCAAAAGTGATATTTAACGATCTTTTGACGCATGGTCTTGGCGAGCAGACGCTATATTTTGTTATAGCATTTGCAGCTTGCTTTTACATCCTTTCAAAAGGCGTAAAAAGCGGCATAGAAAAGCTAAATGTTTGGATGATGCCAAGCCTATTTATCATGGTTTTGATCATGCTTATATTTTCTATGACGATGGATGGCTTTTCTAAATCAGCCGAGTTTTTGCTCATCCCTGACTTTAGTAAAATTTCATTTAACTCACTCCTGCTAGCTCTTGGACTCTGCATTTTTGGACGCTATCTCTGGCATGGCAGCGATCATTACCTATTCAGCTAGCCTAAGCGATGATACAAATTGGCCACTTCAACGCTTAGTATCGTCTTTATAAACATCGCGCTTGCTATTATGATAGGTCTTGTTATTTTTTACCTTTATATTTGAATTTGGAGCTACTCCGTCTCAAGGTCCAGTGACTTGTCTTTATCTCGCTACCAACGCTATTTGCTAAGCTTGGTGCGATCGGTCACTCGGCTGTAGCATTTTTGCTGCACTTATCTTTGCTGGTATCACTCAGCCATCTCTATCGTCGAGCCATTTGTCTTTTTCTTGATCAGAGAGTATGGCATGAGTAGAAGAAAAGGCGCTTTGCATAGTTTGCGCAGGGATATCATTAGGGATTTTTTATGTCTTTTATCAAATATAGAAAATGTTGGACGATAAATTTATGCTCTTTGGTAAAAATTTTTGATTTTTCTTGATTTTACCGCTTCAAATATTTTGCTACCTATTAGCGGTATCGGTGGAAGCGATATTTGTAGGATATTTTATGAAAAAGATGCTTTATATGTGCTATTTAGCCCATATATGAGCGATTTTGTATTTAATGCTTGGTATTTTTACTAAGATATGTAGCACCAGTTTGTGTGCTCATTATCATGATAAATGAACTATTAAAGGTTTTTAATGGATAAGATTAGAGATTTTTGACAAAGCTGGCGATATAGTCGGCTATATTTGTATGTTTATTATGGCTTTGATGATAATAGACGTATTTTTTTAACGTTGTGGCAAGATACTTTTTCTCTTACGGCAACGTTGCATTTCAGGAGCTTGAGTGGCACTTTTTTGCTGTGATATTTCTATTTGGTATGAGCTATGCTCCAAAAAGAGGACGCGCACGTTAGAGTTGATATCTTTTATGCTAAATTTTCGCCAAAAAACAAAGCCCTTGTAAATATGCTTGGCACTGTATTTTTTGTCATACCATTTGCGCTTTTGGTTTCAAATTTATCATTTGGATTTGTAGGAGATGCTTATAGCTCCGCAGAGGCTAGTGCGGATCCGGTGCGTCTTACTCACAGATGGATTATGAAAAGCAATGATCCTTTTTCATTTTATGTGTTGTATTTTTGCGATCGGCTTTTTTATAAGAAATTTTCAATCTTTATAAAAAAGCTAAAAAGGGGGAATAATGGCTGGTTTGATAATGTTTATAGCCGCACTATTGATGCTTGGCATTGGCTTTCCAGTGGCATTTACCTTTGGTGCGGTTGCGATGATATTTGGCATGGTTGGCAGCGTTGTAGAGAGCCTTAGCGATGGCGACGGACTACTTGGCAGTATAGAAGTGTTTAAAGATATGTTTAACTTCATGCCTTATAGAATCTATCATGCGAGAGTAGAATTCTATAGCCGTTCCTCTTTTTGTATTTATGGGCGTCGTGCTTCAAAAGTCAAAGCTAGCCGAGAGACTACTTGAGAGCATGGGTATGCTATTTGGAGAAATCAGAGGCGGTATCGCTATTAGCACTATCTTAGTTGGAGCGCTTCTTGCAGCATCAACTGGCGTCGTAGGTGCAAGTGTTGTTGCTGGCGCGTTATAAGCTTACCTGTAATGCTAAAGTATAAATACGATCAATCCCTTGGTTGCGGCACGATATGCGCTGCTGGTACGCTTGGTCAGATCATCCCACCTTCTATCGTGCTTATCATCTTGGGCGATATCTTCTCAGTGCCAGTTGGCGAGCTTTTTCACCAAGCCATTGTGCCAGGACTCACGCTAGTTGGAGTTTATATAGTTTATATTTTGATAGTTGCTTATCTTAAGCCAGAGGTTGCTCTATTGTAAAAGATGAGAGCGGTGTTAGTAAATTAAGCAGATCGTTAGAGCGCTAATTGCGATCTTCCTGCCACTTTTGCTAGTTATTTGTGTGCTTGGTTCTATCTTTGCAGGTATCGCTACACCGACTGAAAGTTCAGCATTTGGCTGCGTGGGCGCTATTATCCTAGCAATGTTTTATAGGACATTTTCATTTTTTATGATGAAAGAGGCTTTGGCTGAGAGCGTAAAAACTACAGCTCTAGTCTTTGCTATACTTGTTGGTGCGACTGCCTTTTCTATGGTCTTAGCTACACTGGAGGCGATGAGATAGTTGGTAATCTCATGACAATTTACCAAAGCGAGAAGTGGGTTTTATCATCTTTAGTATGGCTGTTATCTTTTGTGCTTGGCTTTTTATCGATTTTGTTGAAATTTTACATATCGTAGCTTCCTATCTTGGTGCCAATCGCCGCAAAACTAGGCATAAATCCAGTCTATCTAGCGATCTTAGTTGCTATGAATTTACAAACTTCATTCTTGACGCCGCCATTTGGATTTAGTCTATTTTTCTTAAGATCAGTCGCACCTGCTGAGATAAAAACAGCTGCTATTTATAAAGGCGTGGTGCCTTACATCATCCAAGTAGCAGTTTTTAGTCTTTTTCTGCGTCTTTTTATGGAGATAAAAGCCGATGCTTGATGCGAGCCACGGCGGATTATTTAACTTCTTACTCTCACTTTTTAAATGATATAAAAGTTTTTGGTTGTAAAATACCAAAAGCAAGCAAAATGGCTAATTTGAGTTTCTCATCAACTTAGCCATTTTTTTATGACCGCTTTTTAGTAAATTTATAATTTTTAATGAGGTGAAATATGGCAAAAGAAATTTATCGATGTTATGGATACGACCTTTTAGAGATGGCTTTCAGTCGGTTTATGGCGCCAGAGTGCTTATGAACGACTTTTTGCCCGCGCTTGAAGCGCCCAAAGAGGCTGGCATAGAGCATTTTGAATTGGCGGAGGAGCGAGATTTCAAAGCCTTTATTTTTACCTAAATGAAGACGCTTTTTGCGATGATGGATACATTAGAAGCATCGTAGGACCAAAAGCAAACCTTCAAACCCTAAGCAGGGGCGTAAATACCGTCACACTTGACACCGGTAGCCGCGAGCTGATCGACCTTCACGCAAAACTTTTCAAAAACATGGAACCACTACTATTAGAATTTTGACGCACTAAAATGATGTTGGAATTTAAAATATTCAGGTGAAAGGATCACTCATCACGGGCTAAAAACACGAAGTCGTCGTTACTATGATGGATCTGCCTAGTGGCTGTGTGGAGCTCATGACGTTAAATTCTATGAGAAAGTAATTTTAAGAGAAATTTAGATGCAAATATCCCTTATCACAGCGTTTGCTTTAAAGATGCAAGTGGACAAGCAGCCCACAAAGGTCTATGAGACCATAAAAATGGCTAGAAAGCTACTCCCAGAAAAAACTCATATCAGACTTCACACACATGAAACCGCAGGCGTAAGTGTAGCTTGCTATCTTGCAGCGCTTGAGGCTGGTGTTGATGGCATAGATCTCAGCCGCAAGCCCAGTAGTGGTGGTACAAGTCAGCCAGATATCCCTAACCATGCTTCACGCAGTAAAAGGCAAAAACTACGATCTTGGCGGACTTGATGTGAGAAATAATTTTAAAAATACGAAGAGTGTTTTTGAATGATTGTTTAAAAGAGTATTTCTACCGCCTGAAGCTGTGCAAGTAAGCCCTCTATACCATTTTCACCTATGCCGTGGCGCGCTCACTGCAAATACCCAGATGATGAGAGATAACAATATCTTAGATAAATTCCCAGAGGTTATCCTTGCTATGCGTGAGGTGGTGCAAAAGGGCGGATACGGCACTTCAGTGACTCCTGTTAGCCAGTTTTACTTCCAACAAGCCTTTAATAATGTAATGTTTGGCAAGTGGAAAAAGATCGCTGAGGGATACGGCAAATGGTGCTTGGCCACTTTGGCAAGACCCCAGTTACGCCTGATAAAGAGATCATTAAGCTTGCTAGTGAGCAGCTAGGGCTAAAACCAACTACAAAACACGCAGTTGATATAGCTGATAAAGATGAGAGCAAGTCACTTGCACATGTAAAAGAAATTTTAAAACAAAACAAGATCAAAGTTACCGAAGAAAACGTCTTTATAGCAAAGCAGCTTGTAAAAGAAAAAGGGCATCGCGTAAAAGGTGAAGCCAAAGTAAATGTAAGAAAAATTGATCCAAACGCTAAAGGCAAACGAGGGCAGACAAACTCAAAGTGGCAGATATAGCGTCGTCGTAAATGGTAGCCGCTACAATGTCGAAGTAAGCGAAGGCTTTAACGACAGCATACAAGTAAAATCAATCACTGAAGTTGAAGGTAAAGAGCGTAAAAATGCCAGCGCAAAGATAGCAGGCGCAACAGAAAAATGACATCGTCTGCAAGCTTGCCGTGCTGTGCATAAGTACATTTCAGTAAGTGCAGGAGATCATGTTAAAAAGGTCAGGCCATAGTCGTGCTTGAAGCGATGAAGATGGAATGAGGTCAAAGCCCCAAAAGATGGCATCATAGGCTCTATTGAGGTTAGCAAAGGTCAGTGTCGCGAACAATCAAGTGGTGGCTGATTAAATAAATGTACTACTTTTAAAAAGATAGTGTTAAGCGAATGTGATTAACATTTTGATGACTTTTTAGGTCAATTTATAAAGAAAACGAAAATGTAAAAGGAAACAACATGATAAATAAACTAGACGAGCTTTAGGGTCTAAAAGAGATCAAAAAGATAAATCACAATCTAAGCTACGACGATGCTTTTTGAGCTTGAAAAAGGCAAACAATGAGGGCAGAGTCTCAAGTAACTGCACATTTATGGTTGATACTGGATTTTTACAGGCAGAAGCCCAAAAGACAAGTACTTTGTCAAGCAAGATCCAAGCCAAAAATACATCGCTTGAAAGATAAACAGCCTATCACAAAAGAGCTCTTTGACAAGCTTCTTAAAAAGCAAAAGAGCAGCTAAGTGGCAAAGAAAGTCTTTCATCCAAGATGCATTTTGTGGAGCTAGCAAAAAGAGCCAAAAATCAGTCCGCTTTGTCACTGAAGTAGCGTGGCAAGCGCACTTTGTAAAAATATGTTCATCCGCCCAAGTGAAGCGGAGTTGGCTAAATTTGAGCCTGACTTTGTAGTATATAACGCTTGCAAGACAAAAAATGAGGACTACAAGGCTGATGGACTACACTCAGACGTCTTTGTCATCTTTAACGTCGAGGAAAATGTCGCAGTGATCGGTGGCACATGGTACGGTGGCGAGATGAAAAAGGGCATTTTTTCTATGATGAACTACTGGTTGCCACTTGAGGGCAAGCTAAGTATGCACTGCTCTGCAAACGTAGGCGAGAAGGGCGATACGGCGTTATTTTTTGGCCTATCTGGCACTGGTAAAACGACACTTTCAACCGATCCAAAACGCAAACTAATAGGCGATGACGAGCACGGCTGGGACGATGATGGGGTATTTAACTTTGAGGGTGGCTGCTATGCAAAATGTATCAACCTTGATCCGAGCAGCGAACCAGAAATTTACGCAGCGATCAGGCGTGATGCGCTACTTGAAAACGTCGTGGCTGACGAAAACGGCGTGGTTGATTATAAAGATGGCTCAAAGACTGAAAATACACGCGTGAGCTATCCGATCTATCACATCGATAACTACGAGCCAAGCTCAAGCGCAGGACATCCAAAAAATATCATCTTTTTAAGCGCTGACGCTTTTGGCGTGCTTCCTCCAGTTGCAAAGCTGACAAAAGAGCAGGCGATGTATTATTTCTTAAATGGCTACACAGCAAAAGTTGCTGGCACAGAGCGCGGTATCACCGAGCCAGTCGCTACTTTTAGCGCTTGCTTTGGCGAGCCATTTATGCCGCTTCACCCAACTGTCTATGCAAAATTGCTTGGCGAGAAGATCGATAAGCACGGTGTTAATGTCTATCTTGTAAATACAGGCTGGAGCGGCGGTGCTTACGGCGTTGGCAAGCGTATGAGCATAAAAGCAACTCGTGCTTGCATAAATGCGATCCTTGATGGCAGCATCACAAAAATGCGAATTTGAAAGTACTTGATAACTGAACTTCTATCCCAAAAAGAGCTTGATGGTGTAGAGACAAAACTGCTAAATCCTATAAACACATGGGCAAATCCAGCTCAGTACAACGCTTCACGCGACAAGCTAGCTAAAATGTTTGTTGAAAATTTCAAACGCTACGAAGATGTAAAAAGAGGGCGTTGAGTACGCCAAAGCTGGTCCAACAGCATACATTGATGGCCTTGCGGGTAAATCCTTGCAAGGCTTTTTTACATTTAAACAATCAAATAGTAGTAATTTTAGAGCTATAAAATATAGCTCTTTTAATTTCTAATATGTACTGAAAACATTTTTGCGAAATAGCTCGATCAATTAACGAGACTTTCTAGAAATTCTCACCAAAAGTCACTCTTTATAAACCTGAAAAATTTAATCGCCTGACATCAGAAAACTTAATATAAGTGATCTTTGCAGTTAGAACTAGCATTTACCCAAAAACACTCCAGCCAATTTGATATCACTTTCTACTATAAAAGCCGCTGTATTTAGTATAAGTTGTAGGGATTTTTGTAGTTAAAATGTACTTTAGCCAGATATCTGGCTACTTTATATCAAAAACTCTTTTCTAGTCCACCCTACACCAGCTTTTTGCTAGCTCAAATGTCGCATCTATAATCTCGATACTCGCTGCTGATAAATGGTAAAACATCGGTATCTCGGTGCAGCCTGCGATATAAACGTCAGCTTCAATGTTTGAAAGCACTTCGTAAAATACCGGCACATACTCTTCTAGCTTGCCAGCTTTGACGCCTTTGTAGATGCACTCCATGATGACATCTTGCGTCTCTTTGCTAAAATCCACTTTTTAGCCCGCGCTCTTTTAAAATTTGATCATAAACGCCAGCCTTTTTTGTGCCACTTGTTGCGATGACAGCGATATTTTTAGCGTGCTGATATTTTCTGCAAGGCATCTACTGTAACTTTTGCAATGTGCGTATCTTTCACTCCAGCCTCTTTTTCGATGCTTGGGGCAAAGTAGTGAGCTGTGTTACAAGCCATTAGCATCGCCTCGCATCCTGCATTTTTTAAAAGTTTAGCACTTTGAATTAGCTTTGGAAGCGGACTTTCTCCCTCGCCCATGATAAATTTTGTCCTATCTTCTATCTGTGCGTATGAGTCGATAACGATGTGTAGGTGCTCTTGATCGCAAGTTGCTGGGGTTATATCGATGATCTTCTTGTATAAATCAGCCGTGGCAAGTGGTCCCATGCCGCCTATGATGCCTAATGTCTTCATAACTCCTCCAAATTACAAAATTTTCAATAATTATAATATTAGTTTCTATATTTAAAAATAAAATTTTCAATTTATTTCATTCGGTATTGTAAAAATAGGGGATAAGCACTTTAAGTTTTTGAAGTAATGAAGATATAAAAGCGATTTGCCCCTTTAAAAATCTTATTATGAGTGGAAGTGAATTCGTCTGATGATCTAGTGCGTATCTGACCTCTCCATATCGACCTTTTTATCCCAGATAGATACGATCATGCAGCCAACGGCATTACCGCAAAAGGTTACCAACAGCACGCATCTCTGACACCAGTATCAACGCCAAGTAGCACAGCCACGGTGACAACTGGTATGCCAGTGCTTGGGAGTGCGCTTAATGTGCCAGCAAGGACGACGAAGCCCGATCCTGTAACGCCAACCGCGCCTTTACTTGTGATCATTAGCACGATTAAAATGCTTATTAGGTGCTCAAAACTTAGCGGGATATTAAATGCTTGAGCTAAAAAGATAACGCTTAGGCTTAGGTAGATGTTGGTGCAGTCAAGGTTAAATGAGTAGCCAGTTGGGATGATAAGGCCAACTGCGCCTCTATTTATACCAGCTGCTTCTAGCTTTTGCATAAGTGGTGCAAGGGCTGTCTCGCTCGAGCTTGTCGCAAAAACAACCAAGACCTCTTTTGAGATGAAGCGCATAAATTTAAAGACATTGACTTTGGCAAAGTAGCAAATGACGCCAAGCACGACAAAGATGAAAAAGCAGCTTGCAAGCGCCATAACAACAAGAAGCTCCATCATACCAAGAAGCGTTCCGATGCCAAATTTACCGATCAAATAAGCCATCGCCGAAAAGGCAGCCACTGGGCTAAATAGCATAAGCCAAGTAAGTAGCTTTAAGACGTAGTGCTGGATAAATTCAAGCGGTTTTAGACAAGCTTGCTTTTTATCATGAGCAAGTAGTGAAAGCACGATGGCAACGACTATCGCCATGAAAAGCACTTGAAGTGTGTTTGACTTTATAAATGGATCAAGTATGTGCACGTAAGGGAAGATGTCATCTACTGGCACAGCGCCTCTTAAAAGATGAAGTGTGTGCGCTAAAAAGCCGCTATTTGCGTCCATATTGCCAGCTTGAGATGTAAATTTAGCCACGCTTGAGGCGTCAAGCTGAGTGTAGTCAAGGTTCATGCCGTTCCCGGACGAAGCGTCTCGCCAAAGATGATACCAACAGCAAGAGCGAGCGTGCTAACTATCTCAAAGTAGATAAACGCCTTAAGTCCGATGGTACCAAGATCTTTTAAGCTCTCAAGTCCGACAATGCCTGAGACGATCGTTAAAAAGATGATAGGGCCGATTAAAATTTAAGGGCTTTTTATAAAATAATCAATACCGGCTTGCTCGCTATGCCAAGCTCAGGTGCGACCATACCGACGATAACACCGCCAACTATACCTATCACAACCCAAATGGCGAGATTGGTAAATAGTCTCACAAAGAGACTTTTTTGCGTTTTTGCACTCTCCATAAATCCCCCTTTTATAGGCTCTCTTTGATCTCTGCTGAGAGGATCTTGTCGCCTTGTCTGATAGCATCAAGCACCTTTAAACTCGTCATCAACGCACTTTTCCAAAGACTGTATGCACGCCGTCAAGATGAGGTTGCTTGCTGTGGCAGATGAAAAACTGCGATCCGCCAGTGTCGCGACCTGCGTGAGCCATGCTAGGGCTACCACGCTCGTGTTTTACCTTTTGGTTGTCGCATTCGCACTTTATCCTCCAGCCAGGACCGCCTGTGCCTGTGCCATTTGGGCAGCCACCTTGGATGACGAAATTTGGTATAACTCTGTGAAAATTTAGGCCATTATAAAAGCCTGTTTTTATCAAATGGACAAAATCTGCAACAGCTTGTGGTGCATCCTCGGCAAAAAGCTCAAGTTTGATATCGCCTTTTTCTGTCTTTAAAACTGCAAATTTATCTTTTTTTAGCTCGTCTAAATTATATCATAAACTTTAACTCATCAAAAACGCATGTTGCTCCTTTTTACCGATATTTGTATAAACTGCTTGGACGTCATCGTCGTCCTCTAGCTTGTCAAGAAGCCTCTCAACCTCAAGCATTTGCTCTTCATTTAGGCTCACGGTTTGATTTGGTAAGTACTGAAGCGAAGCTTAACTGCACCGAGCTTTCTATGCCTTCAGCGAAGTGTGCCAAAAATTTCGCGTAATCGCCATAGACAAATAGTGCGTTTTCGCCTTCTTCGATATCACTGAGTCCGTAATCAATCAGCCTCAAGCTCGATCTCTTCGATATCAGCACTTGGTTTTTCAAGCTCAAAAACGCTCTTTCTGTAGAAACATAAAGCTGACACGCACTTTCGCGTAGCCTTTCTCCGCCATTTTTGCTAAATATCGCTTTTACATTTTGCAACTGTTCTTGTTGGGTTATCAGTAGCACACTCAACGATGATTTGCACGCCGTGAGCTGCTTTTGCCGTCATAAAAGATAGTCTTGATATCAGCGCTATCTTTTGCCATTTGCTCTTTTATAGCCGCATCGATGTTATCTTTTGGCATATTTTTCGGCTTTTGGTCGTCGCGATGGCTCGCATCGAAGTTTTGGGTCCATATCTGATCACATCCGCCATCTTGCCGCTACTGTTATAGCCTTTGCAAGTTTTGAAATACCTTGCTCATCTTATCCCATCTAGCTTCTTTTGCCGCTCTTCGGTACTCAAATGCTCGTCCCATAAATATCCTTAAATAAATGTTTACGGATTATAACTAAAAGATTTTATACTTTTTTAAACATTTTTTGTTTGCTAGCCAAAACGCCTAATTTGTAAATTTGAGAATAATATTTTCGGTGTACTGGCTAAGGCATATAATCATACCCATGATAAAAATGCTCAAAACAAGATGCAAAAAGCTGCATCAGGCTACTAATTTGGCGATGGAGGATATCGCCTACAAGCTAAGTGGCTACGACGATCCTGTAAAAGCGACGAAATTTTAGAGAATTTTTAAAAGCGAGACAAACAGACTTAGCTATAAAAATGTTTATGTCTATAAACGTGACGACGTGATCATCGCTGCGATGTGTGCCTACTTTGGCGGTGACGCATGGCAGCTTGATAGTGAAATTTCACAGCATCTAAAGGCTCTTGGCAAAGATGCCCAGATAGAAAAAGAGTGCTTTGATGATGAGTTTTATATAGATAGCATCGCTGTAGATGAGAAATTTAGGGGTCAAGGGCTAGCAAAAGAGCTTATCTTGCACTCATTTGCCAAAGCAAAAGAGTTAGGACATAAAAAGGTCTCGCTGATAGTTGATGTAAATAAGCCAAAAGTTCGTAAATTTTACGAGAGCCTTGGCTTTAAATTTAACACCAAAAAGATCATAAATTTACACGAATACGACCACATGATAAAGGAGATAATATGAAAACATTTGAGGTAAATAATGTGCATTGCCAAAACTGCGCAAACACTATAAAAAACGCACTTGAGGATGACTTTGGCGAGATAAAAGTCGATCTTAGCAAAGAGCCAAGACAAGTAAGCGTCGATATAAAAGATGGCGATGTAGAGAAATTTAAATCAGAAATGGCTGATCTGGGATTTGACGTGATAAAAGAGCTTTGATATGCCTTTAAAAGTCAAGCTAAATATAGCGGGAATGAGCTGCGTAAACTGCTCAAACGCTATCGAAAAGGTTTCTAAAAAGATAGATGGCGTGCTTGAAGCAAATGTAAATTTTGCAAATGCAAGCGGTGAGTTTGTCCTAAAAGACGCCAGCGTGCGTGAAGTTTTAGAGCAAAAGATAAAGAAGCTTGACTACTTTGTGGCGACAAATATCGATGAATTTGAAGCCAAAAGAGACGAGCATATAACCTCGATAAGAAACAAATTTATATTTGCATTTATCGCAAGCGTCGTGATAATGGCACTTGAGATGTTCGCACCTCACAATATGCTAGTAAATTTACTCATGCTAGTTTTAGCATTTTTGGTGCTAGCTTTTAGCGGCAAAGACTTCTTTGCTCACGCCATAGAGGCTGTCAAAAACAAAAACTATGATATGAACGTGCTTTGTTGCTCTTGGAAGCGGCAGTGCATTTTTATACTCGCTTTTTGTTGTGATCTTTTCACATCATCCCAGATGATCTAAAAACGTCTATGTCTCAGGCGTAGCGATGATAATAGCCTTTGTTTTGCTTGGCAAGTACCTTGAAGAGCGCTCAAAGGCAAAGGCAGGCGACTATCTAAAGACGCTACTTAAAATTTCACCAAAGACCGCCTTTTTGGTCATGCCAGACGGGCAGAGTAAAAGAGGTAAATGTAAATGAGCTAAAAGTAGGCGACATCGTCATCGTAAAAAATGGCTACAACGTCCCAAGTGATGGCGTGATAGTCCAAGGCGGCGCCGAGATAGATGCTTCGATGCTTACAGGCGAGAGTTTGCCAGTTTATAAAGAGGTTGGCGATAGCGTATTTGCCGGCACTCTAAACACAAATGGCTACATAAGCGTCAAGGTGACAAAGAGTTCTTACGAGAGCTTACTATCTCAAATTTCTAAAGCTTGCTAAGTGACGCTAGCTCGAAAAAGATGCCCTATCGGACGGCTGGCTGATAAGATAGCAAATATCTTTGTGCCAAGCGTCGTGGCGATATCGGTGCTTACATTTTTAATATGGATAATTTTTAGTGGAAATTTCGCCTATGCGATCTCTTGCGCGATATGCGTGCTTATCATCTCATGTCCGTGCGCGCTTGGTCTTGCCACGCCAATAGCCATCGTAAGCTCCCTCGCGCGTGGCGCAAAAGCTGGGAATTTTGGTTAAAAACCCAGAGGTTTTGGAGCTGATAAAAGATGCTAAATTTGTAGCATTTGATAAAACTGGCACGTTAAGTAAGGGGCTAATCAGCGTCAAAAGCTCAAATTTGAGCGAAAAAGAGTTGGAGCTAGTGGCATCTGCTGAAAATTTAAGCGAGCATCCGATCTCAAAGGCGATCGTAAGATATGCAAAAACAAAATTGCATCATTTACAAAAGCTAAATGGTAAAATCTCAAAACGTAGTTGGTCAAGGCATCGTCTATGAAGATGAAAGCAATAAGATAATAATAGGCAACGAAAAACTGCTCGCAGCAAACAATATCTTGCTAAATGAAGCTGACAGTGAAGCGATAAAAGAGGCTACAAACGATGGAAGCGGCGTCATACTTTGCGCGGTCAATCGAAAATTTAGCGGCTTTTTAACGCTAAGCGATGAGCTAAAAAATGAGGCAAATAGCGTTATAAACGAGCTTTCAAGGTTAAATGTACAAAGTGTGATTTTATCAGGCGATGATAAAAAAGTAGTGGCAAATATCGCTAGCAAGCTAAATGTGAGCGAATACTATGCAAATATGCTGCCTGAGGATAAATTTAACAAGGTAAAAGAGCTAATGAGCCGAGGTGGCGTGATCTTCGTGGGAGATGGCATAAACGACTCGCCATCGCTTAAAGAAGCAAGCGTTGGCATCGCTATGAACTCAGGCTCAGACATCGCTAAAGGCGCTGGTGATATCGTGCTTGTAAAAAACGACTTGCGTGGCGTAAGCGGGCTTGTAAAGCTTGCAAATGCGACTATTGCTAACATAAAAGAGAATTTGTTTTGGGCATTTATGTATAACGCCATTTGCATACCAGTGGCTGCTGGCGTGCTCTATCCGGTATTTGGACCGCTTTTTAAGTCCAGTTTATGGCTCGATGGCTATGTGCCTAAGCTCGGTGACCGTCGTTTTAAACGCACTTAGACTTAGATATTTACGACTTAAGGATTAAATTTGAGATTTGGAGAGCTTTATAGCGTCGTAGCTGCTGCACTTGCTACAAATTTTAATGGCATCTTGGGTGTCTCATCTTTTATGCGTATCAAAAAGACAAATGCGTGGATAACGCAGACAAAAGAGCGAGGCGAACATAAAAGGAAATGAGCTTTACGCTCAATTTATCAAAAGATGAGACAGTGCCGCCTTGTGTGATGATTATGTAATTTTGAAACAAAAGTTTGAAGCAAGTTATTATTTTTCAAGTGCAAAAGATGATTTGGCGCAATTTTACAAGGCTATAAATTTTGTGCCAAAAATGGGTGAGGTTGATAGCATCTCAAATCAACTCATTTTTGATAGCAAATATCTTAAAAAAAGAGGCGACAAAAGAGTCTATGCAGCTTCTTGCTGCTTTTAGCCTCTCGTTTTTCTTACCTTATGCCGAGCTTCTCAAAAGAGCTTGAACAAAATGCTAGAAGTAACTTCTATAAGTCAATGGGATACTTTTTAGAGGATTTTTGTTTTGGTTTTAAAAACTATTATCGGTAAGGCTTAGTCTTAAGCCTGTACCATTTCTGTCATTTGAGTTTTAATACTTAAAATGTTATTCTGAATGCTTGATTGCTCTAAATTTAGATGATGAAGCATCTGCATAGAATCACGATCTTTCAGGTGCTGGATGCTTGAAATTGATCAGCTATATCGCTTCTTTGATCTTGTAATTTTCTAAATTTTTGTAACTCTGTGACATCTTCTTTTCTAATAATTGTAGGTTTTTGTCTAACCTCTTCTCTTTGTTCGACATGCACATCATTACTTCTAACGATATCTTTTGTACCATAGCCAGAAGATACTAATATGCTGGTTTTAGCGCTACTTGATGATATAGATGTGTAGCCGTTATGATAGAAAACATTTGAGTTCATATTTGCATCTATTTGCATATCGTCCTTCCTTTTTAGTTTATTTCTTTATTTATAACTATATCGGCAATAAATCAAAAACTTGAAATAGTTTTTAAAAAGTTGCTGGGCGAATTATATTTTAATAACCTTAAATGTAAATTATATATATAACTTTTTACTACTCTAGCATAATTTTTTTATATTACATTTCACCTTTTTGATCAAAGTAAATCTATTTTTAAAATGCTCGTAAAAGCCTAGTTAAGCACCATTTTGTTAAAATCACGCAAAACTAATCAAAGGCAAAGCTATGAAAAAGATGAAAACGCGCATAAAAAGATGTGGGAGGGCAGATTTAGCGAGGCTAGCTCGAAGTTGCTTGAAGAATTTAACGCTTCTATAACTTTTGATAAAAAAATCTTTTTGAAGAGGATATCGCTGGCAGTAAGGCGCACGCTAAAATGCTAGGAATTTGCAGAATTTTGGAAAAAGATGAGTCAGAGGCGATCATAAAGGGGCTTGATGAGGTTTTGGCTGAGATAAGGGCTGGTAAATTTGCTTTTAAGATAGAGGATGAGGATATCCACATGGCGGTTGAAAAGCGCCTTAGCGAGATCATCGGAGCTGAGCTTGGCGGTAGGCTTCACACAGCTAGAAGCAGAAATGATCAGGTTGCGCTTGATTTTTAACTTTTATGTTTTGAAGAAAAATTTAGAAATTTCATCTCTCATCAAAGGGCTCATAGCCACGCTTGCAAATTTAGCCAAAAACCACAAAGATACGCTAATGCCAGGCTACACGCACCTTCAGCATGCCCAGCCAGTAAGCCTTAGCTACCATTTGCTAGCTTACGCGTTTATGTTTAAGAGGGATTTTGAGCGATTTGTCAGCTCGTATGAACGAAACAACCTAAGTCCGCTTGGCTCAGCAGCCCTTGCAGGCACGCCACACAAGATAGATAGAACTATCGTTGCAAGCGAGCTTGGCTTTGCAGGCTGCACGCAAAATGCGATGGATAGCGTGAGTGACCGCGATTTTGCGCTGGAGATTTTATTTAACATTAGCGTTTTTATGACGCACGCTTCTAGGCTTTGTGAGGAGCTCATACTTTGGAGCTCGCAGGAATTTGGCTTTGTAAGCATTAGCGACGCTTACAGCACGGGTAGCTCCATCATGCCTCAAAAGAAAAATCCAGACGTCGCCGAGCTCATACGCGGTAAAACTGGGCGTGTAAATGGAAATTTAGTGGCGCTGCTAACGACGATGAAGGGCTTGCCACTTGCTTACAATAAAGATATGCAAGAAGATAAAGAGGGCGTTTTTGATAGCGTTGCGACCATTTTAAGCTCGGCTACCATCCCTAAATGAGATGATAAAAACGGCTAAATTTAATGAAAAAAATATGCTAAAAGCGACAAAAACAGGGCATCTAAGTGCTACTGATCTGGCGGACTATCTAGTGCGTGAGAAAAAAATATCCCATTTAGAACGGCGCACTTTATCACCGGCAAGGCTGTCGCAAAGGCAGAAAAGTTTGGGGCTTGATCTAAGTGAGCTAAACAAAGAGCAGCTAAAAAGTGTCGATGAAAATTTAGATGAAAATGCCATTACATTTCTAGATCTTCACGCTTCAAAAAGAGGCTCGCACTTCAAAAGGTGGCACGGCAAATAAAAAGCGTTGAAGAGCAAATTCAAATTTTAGACGACTGGCTTAAGTAAAAAGAGTTATAATTACGCAAAATTTACGAATTTTAAAGGATGAAAAAAATGTTTTTTTGACAGCAAAAAGCAAAGAGCTTGGTAGTAAAAATGAAGCTTTAGAGAGAGAAAATGAAGCTTTAAAAGCTGAGATTTTAGCTCTTAAAAATGAGCTAAAAAATGCCAAAACTTGCGAGCCAAAAGAGCAATCTAAGGATAAGCAAGAGGCTGTAAATTTGCTGCTTACTAGCTATCAAGATGGTATGAATTTTCTTACAATCAACCATCGAAGAAAATCTAAAAATGCTTTGAAAATATAAACCATTTGAATGAAAAACCTTCAAAAGAAACAGGCGAGCTCAAGTCTCAAACGGCTGAAATTTTAAGCTCGATCGAGCAAGTAAGCCAGATGAGTGGCGATCTCTCAAACGACGCCTCTTCGCTTGATGGAAGCGTAAATTCTATCGTTGAGATCATAAATCTCATAAAAGACATCTCAGATCAGACAAATCTGCTAGCACTAAATGCTGCTATCGAGGCAGCTCGTGCGGGCGAGCATGGACGTGGCTTTGCAGTCGTGGCAGATGAGGTTAGAAAGCTTGCAGAGCGCACGCAAAAAGGCTACACTTGAGGTTGAAGTAAATATAAATGGCCTTAAGCAAAGTGCAAATACGATGATCGAAATGAGCGAGAGTTTCTCTAAAATTTCAGCAAATGCGATGCAAATTTTAGGCGGTTTTGAGGGCAACATCTCAAGCGTAAATGCCAACACGCAAAACATCCTAAATCAAGCCCTAAACGTAACAAACGAGGTCAATGTAAGTAACGGCAAGATAGATCACATCAACATGAAGCTAAATGGCTACCGAGGCGTCTTGCTTGGCGAGATAAATAAAATTCAAGACGTGCATGAGTGTAGATTTGGCAAGTGGTATGAAAAGGATGTGAAAAATACCATCATCAAAGATCCAAGAACCCTCTCAAGCATAGCTGCGCACCATGAAAATGTCCATCACGGACTAGATAAGGCTATGGCGATTTTTGCTGACAAAGATAAGGGACATTTAGCAGGTGTCGAGATATTAAAAGATGTCGAGCACTCAAGTAAAGCAGGCTTTGAAGAGCTACTTGAAGCGGTAAAAGCTGCTAGGAAATAAATTTATTTACATTTAGATGTTTTAAAAGTAAAATTTGAAGTGAAAATTTAGACTCAAAAAGAGTCTAAACTCTATTTTTAAAAATGTGCTTTGTGGATCAGCTACGCCTTCGCTCCAGCCAAGTTTTTGCGCCAGCAAGCAGGTGAAAGTGTAGGTGCATAACCTCTTGACCGCCGTTTTTCGCCGCAGTTTGTTGTGAGGCGGTATCCGCTCTTATCAACGCCCATTAAGCTCGCCACTTCTTGGATAAATGAGTCATCTCGCCCATCAAAACTGGATCCATCTCTTGGAAGTTTTTGTAGTGTTTTTAGGGATGATGAGGATGTGGATTGGCGCTTTTGGGTTGATGTCGTTAAAAGCTAGAAATTTCTCGCTTTCAAGCACTTTGTTACAAGGAATTTCACCAGCAACGATCTTTTCAAATATGGTCATTTTAGCTCCTTTGAAAGTTTGAGAGATTATATCAAAGTGTGCTTAAATTTCGCGCTTTTTATCTTGATTTTAACTCTTTTTCTATAAAATCGATGCAAAAATTCATAAAGGTAAAAATTGCAAGATTTCATTAACAAAAATCAAAAAATGAAATTTCAACTCTTGATGATTTAGAGAAGGTCAGGGTAGAAATTTTTGGCAAAAAGGGCATCTTGGCGCAAGGTTTTGCAAAGTTAAAAGAGCTTGGCGAGGACGAGAAAAAGGAATTTGCAGCAAATTTAAACAAGCAAAGAGATGAGCTAAGCGCGCTTATAGAAGCTAAAAAGGCCGAGCTTAGCGAGCAAGAGATAGATAATAAGATGAAAAAGAGGCCGCTGATATCACGCTCTTTAACGAGCCTGTTGCTAGCGGAGCGCTGCATCCTGTGATGGCCACGATGGATAAGATAATTGAGTACTTTTTAGCTCTAAATTTCTCGCTCGAGACTGGGCCGCTTATAGAAGATGATTTTCACAACTTTGAGGCGCTAAATTTACCAAAATACCACCCAGCAAGGGATATGCAAGATACATTTTACCTAGATGATTTTAGACTTTTAAGGACGCATACGAGCCCAGTTCAGGTGCGAACTATGTTAAATCAAAAGCCGCCTATTCGCATGATAGCGCCAGGTACGGTCTTTAGACGAGATATGGACTTAACGCATACACCGATGTTTCATCAGGTTGAGGGCCTTGTGGTGGAGGACGCTGAGAAAGTTAGCTTTGCAAATTTAAAATCAATGCTAGAGGGCTTTTTAAAGCACATGTTTGGCGACGTTGAAGTGCGTTTTCGCCCTAGCTTTTTCCCATTTACGGAGCCTAGCGCAGAGGTTGATATTAGTTGTATATTTTGCCATGGCAAGGGCTGCAGGGTGTGCAAGCAGACTACTTGGCTTGAGGTGCTTGGATGCGGCGTTGTTGATCCAAATGTATTTAAGGCGGTTGGCTATAAAAATGTAAGTGGATATGCCTTTGGCCTTGGCGTTGAGAGATTTGCGATGTTGCTTCATAGAGTGCCTGATCTAAGGTCACTTTTTGAGGGAGATTTAAGATTGTTGGAGCAGTTTAAATGATAATTTCAAAGCATTGGTTAAACGAGTGGATCGACCTTAGCGAGGTTAGCGGCGAGACACTTTCAAAGACATTAAATTCAATCGGTTTAGAAGTTGATAGCTATAAAGAGATAAACTGCCAAAGAGCATCGTAGTTGGCTACGTAAAAAGTAGAGAAAAGCACCCAGACGCCGATAAGCTAAGCGTTTGTCAGGTTGATGTTGGCAGCGAAACGCTTCAGATCGTGTAGGGGGCTAAAAACGTCGAGGCTGGTCAGTTTGTGCCAGTCGCTCTCATTGGCACGACGATGCCAAATGGTCTTGAGATCAAAAAAAGGCAAAACTAAGAGGTATCGAATCATGCGGTATGATCTGCTCTTCAACTGAGCTAGGGATACCTAAGACAAATGACGGCATCTTGCCACTTGATGAGAGTATCGGCAAACTAAAACTTGGCACAAGCCTTGGTGAATTTGAAGCGTTTAAAGATGTGATCATCGAGGTTGATGTCACAGCAAATAGGGGCGACTGCCAGAAATTCTACACGGCATCGCAAGAGAAATTTGCACCGCACTTGATCTAAAATATGAAAGATAGCCACGAAAATGAAGATAGTGAAAATTTACTAGGCATCGGTAGGATCGCATCTGTGCGAACCGAAGATAAGGTAAATGGCTCGTTTTTATATAAAGCCTTTGAGCTAAAAAATGCATTAAGTGAAAATTTATTAACTAGGTTGAGGCTAGCTCTAATTGATTGTCCAAAAGACAAATTTAGTAGAAAGACTGCTTGAATACGCGACATTTTTGCACGGGTGTCTTGTTTAGAGCTTATGATCACGCTAAGCTTGTGAGTGAGGGCGAAAAAGCAGTTTTTGACATCAAAAATGGCAAAAATGGCGAGTGCGTGGTCTTTTGTGAGGATAAAAATTTAGGCGTTGCTGGAATTTACCAAAGCGATGAAGCTAGGGTCGATGAGGGCTCAAAAGTGATCTTGGTAGAGGCTAGCTACGTAAAACCAGATGTTGTCTCAAAAGCCATTTTTGAAAATAAAAATTTACCAAAAGGCGATCAAGTTTATCGCTCAAGCCGTGGTAGCGAGCCAAATTTAGCTTACGGGGCGGACTATCTTTTTAAAAGGCTAGCTGGCTTTAAAGATAGCCTAAGTCTTTTTGCAGGATCACAGCAATCACTTCTAAACACCGAGCCTATCACGCTTAGCATCTCGCTTGGCGAGCTTAAAAATATGATCGGTCAAGAGGTTGCAAGAAACGATGTCGTTAAAAGTTTTAAAGAAACTTGGCTTTGAGATCGCGGTAAATGTCGAGCAAGAGAGCTTTAATGTAAAAGTGCCGTTATTTCGCCATGACATCGTAAATTCTCATGATATCTGCGAGGAGATCGTAAGGATAATAGGCATCGACAATATCGCCTCAACGCTGCCAAATTTTCTGAGAAAAATAGGCTAAATAAGACATATTTTGACTATAAAAATGCTTTAAATTTAAGACGCCGCGCAGCTGATAATGGTTTTTTTGAAAGCGTGCACTACGTATTTGACAGCCTTGATGAGCTAAGTGAGCTAAATCTCAAACCTTGCAAGATCAAGATACTAAATCCTATAAACAACGAGCTAAACACGCTTAGACCGGCACTTGTTAATCACCTTCTAAGCTCAAGCGAGAAAAATATCAAAAACTCAAAACGCTCAGTTAGGCTTTTTGAGCTTGGCGAAGTCTTTGACGAAAATGCAAACCAAGGCTTAAATTTAGGCTTTGTCGTATCAGGCCTTTTAAAAGAGCCAACACTGATAAACGGCGCAAAGGGCGAAGAGGCAAATTTCTATGCATTTGCAGCGATGGTGCAAAATGTCATAGGTAAATTTGAGCTAAAACCTTGCCGCGAAATATCGTATCTTAGCTCATACGAGCAGGCACGTATCTATCAAAACAGCGAAAAAGATCGGCTATATCGGCAGAGTCGATGCAAGAGTAGAGGCAAAAAGGGATCTGCCTAAAACTTATGTTTGTGAGATTGATTTTTCAAAGCTTAAATTTGAGCCGATCTTAGCAGTACCTTACTCAAATTTCCAAAGCACTACAAGAGATCTTAGCCTCATCGTGCCTGAAAATTTCGAGGCTGGACGAATTTATGAGTGCATAAGAGGGCTAAATTTAAAAGAGCTAAAAGAGTTCTTGCCAGTTGATATCTATAAAGATGCAAAACTAAATGGCGCGATTAGTCTTAGCCTTAAATTTACATTCCAAGATATGGAAAAAACGCTCGAAGATGACGATATAAACGCACTTATGGACAAAATTTTAAGTGAGCTAAAAGAGAAACTAAATATCGGAATAAGATGAGAATTTATCCGCTAGAAAAAGTCTACTTAACCATCGATGACATCGCAGCCGACAAGTCTATCTCGCATAGATGCGCGATGTTTTCGCTTTTAAGCGACAAGCCATCTCGCGTTAGAAACTACCTAAGAGCAGGCGACACGCTAAATACCTTAAAAATAGTCGAGCTCCTTGGCGCAAAGATCGAAGATAACGGAGCTGAGATAACGATCACTCCGCCACAAAAGATAAAAGAGCCAAATGAAATTTTAGAGTGTGGCAACTCAGGCACGGCGATGAGACTTTTTATGGGATTACTAGCCGCACAGGATGGCTTTTTGTATTGAGTGGCGATAAATACTTATCCTCGCCCGATGGCAAGGATAGCAAAGCCTCTAAATGAGATGGGTGCAAAGATAGATGGTGCAAACGACGCAAACAACGCTCCTCTTTGCATAAGAGGGACTAAGTTTGAAAGATTTAGTTTTGAGAGCAAGATCGCTTCAGCTCAGGTAAAAAGCGCGCTTTTGCTAGCGGCTCTTTACTCAAATGGCTGCAAATTTAGCGAGCCAGAGCTAAGCAGAGACCACACTGAGCGCATGCTTGCTGGCATGGGAGCTGATATAAAGCGTGACGGCTTAGAGATCACTCTGGAGCCGATGAAAGGCCCACTTGCGCCACTTGATATAGACGTGCCAAATGACCCAAGCTCGGCATTTTTCTTTGCGGTCGCAGCTTTAATCATCCCAAATTCGCATATTATTTTAAAAAATATCTTGTTAAATAAAAACTCGCATCGAAGCTACAGAGTTTTTAGAAAAATGGGCGCTGAGATACATTTTCATAAAACCTCAAGCAAATACGAAGATATCGGCGATATCGAAGTCAAGTACTCGCCAAATTTAAAAGGTGTAGAGGTTAGCGAAAATATCTCGTGGCTCATCGATGAAGCCCCAGCTTTAGCCATCGCATTTGCCTGCGCTAAGGGTCAAAGCAAGCTAACAAATGCAAAAGAGCTTCGCGTAAAAGAGAGTGATAGAATTGCTGTCACGATAAATGCGCTAAAGCAGTGTGGTGTCGATGCTAGCGAGCTTGAAGACGGCTTTATCATAAATGGCTCTGAGGCGAAAATTGCTACAATAGATAGCCACGGAGATCACAGGATCGCCATGAGCTTTGCCATACTTGGACTAAAATGTGGCATGCAGATAGAAAAGAGCGAATTTATCGCCACTTCGTTTCCAAATTTTGCTGAAATTTTAAAGAAAATGGGAGCTAAGGTTGAAGATCGAGCTTGCTAGTAGTTATGGCTTTTGCTTCGGCGTAAAAAGGGCGATAAAGATAGCTGAAAACGCTGGAGATGCTGCAACTATCGGTCCACTCATACATAATAACGAAGAGATAAACAGGCTAGAGAAAAACTACAATGTAAAGACACTTGAGGGTATAGATGAGCTAAAAGATGAGAAAAAGGCGATCATCCGCACTCATGGCATCACTAAAAACGACCTTGCAGAGCTAAAAAAGACCGATATAAAAGTAATCGATGCAACTTGCCCATTTGTGACAAAGCCACAACAAATTTGCGAAAAAATGAGCGAAGAGGGCTATGATGTTGTGATCTTTGGCGACATGCACCACCCAGAGGTAAAAGGGTGAAGTCGTATGCTAAGGGCAATGTCTATGTCGTACTTGAAGAGAGCGAGCTAGAGGGCATTAAATTTAAGCAAAAGGTCGCGCTTGTTAGCCAAACTACTAGAAAAGTTGAGAAATTTATGCAGATTGCAAACTACCTTATGCTTCATGTAAAAGAGTCATGCGTTTTAACACGATCTGCAACGCGACATTTGAAAACCAAGAGGTCGCTAAAAATGTAGCAAAAAGAGCTGACGTGATGATAATAATCGGCGGTAAAAACAGCTCGAACACAAAGCAACTCTACCTAATATCTAGTAATTTTCTGCGAAGATAGCTATCTCATTGAAAGCGAAGAAGAGCTTGAAAGATCATGGTTTGATGGCAAAACATGGTGGTATAAGTGCGGGTGCTAGCACGCCTGACTGGATCATACAAAAAGTCGTTGACAGAATCAAAAGTATAAATCTATCCCTAGCTAAAGCCACAATTAACTATAATAAGCCAATTTGCCTCTACTGGCATAATAAAATTTAAAGGATCAAGATGGCTGTGAACAAAAGTGTTCAATTAGGAAAAGCAAAAGACGAAGATATTGAAGATATCGATTTTGCTGTGATGTTAGAGGAGTCTTTTAAAAAGACTGAAGAAGATAGTGACGCAAAGATCGTCAGTATCAATGGCGATGAGGTTTTAATTGACGTTGGCAAGAAGTCAGAAGGCATTTTAAATGTTTCTGAGATCACTGACGCAAACGGTAACCTGACGCATAAAGTTGGCGATACGATCAAAGTTGTAATAACTGGATCAAGAAATGGAAGACCTATAGTGTCGCACAAAAAGCACTTAGAAAAGAGAAAGTTAAAGCTTTCATCGAAGCTTACGATCCTGAGAATTCTGGCGAAATCGACGTAAAAGTAGTTGGAAAAAATAAAGGTGGTTTTATCACTCAAGATGCAAATGGCGTAGATCGTTTCTTGCCAAGAACGCACAGTGGATTTAAAAACGCTGAGGGCGTAGTTGGAAAATCATACAAAGTAAGAGTTATAAAAGTTGATAAAGAAGAGAATAGCATCGTTGTCTCAAGAAAGAAAATTTTAGATGACGACCGCAAAAAACGCAAAGAAGCTCTATCAAACATAGTAGAAAACGATAGTGTTATAGAGGGCACAGTTAAGAAGATCACAACTTATGGTATGTTTGTTGATGTTGGCGGTGTAGACGGACTTGTGCATTACAGCGAGATAAGTTACAAAGGTCCAGTAAATCCTAGCTCTTTATACAAAGAAGGCGATAAAGTTTTAGTTAAAGTTATCAGCTATGACAACGAAAAACGCCACCTATCTCTATCTATCAAGGCTGCTACTCCAGATCCTTGGGAAGAGATCATAAATGATGGTCTAGAAGTTGGCGACACTATCAAAGTAACAGTTAGCAATATCGAGCCTTATGGCGCATTTGTCGATCTTGGAAATGATATTGAAGGATTTTTACATATATCTGAAAATTTCATGGGACAAAAATATCAAAAATCCAAAAGATCACATCAGCGAAGGTCAAGAGATCGATGTTGAGGTTATCGAAATAGACGCAAAAGGACACCGCTTAAGAGTGAGCCTTAAAAATTTACTTCCAAAGCCATTTGATGAATTTAAAGCTAAATTTGAAGAGGGCGACGTAGTAAAAGGCGTTGTGACAACTATCACAAATTTTGGTGCATTTGTTAGAGTAGGCTGCGTTGAGGGCTTGCTACACAACGAAGATGCATCTTGGGATAGAAATGACAAGTGCAAAGATATGTTTAAGGCTGGTGATGAGCTAGAAGTAAAGATCATTAAAATCGACAGCGCTGAGCAAAAAATTTCTCTAAGCCTAAAAGATCTAAAACAAAGCCCAGTTCAAGCATTTGCTAATAAATTTAGTGTAGGCGACATTGTAAAAGGAACGATCCGTGACATTAAAGACTTTGGCGTATTTGTTGAGCTTGGCGATAATGTCGATGCATTAATCCGCAAAGAAGATCTAGGCAGCGTAGATGCTAGCACGTTAAAGATCGGCGATGAGATCGAAGCTGCTATCGCATTTATCGATGAGAAGAAAAATAGAAATTCGCCTAAGCACACGCCGTTTAGCAAAACAAAAAGAGCGTGAAGTGTTAAATGAGATCAACGACAACGACGACAAAATAACACTTGGCGACATCATAAAAGAACAATTACGCTAGTATAAATGGGCAGACGCACGCTTTTATTAGTAGTTGTTCTGCTTTTTGTGATATTAGGTTTGGTTGGAGTTTATCTTGTTAAATCTGCAAGCGTAAATCTCAGCCAAACTACTGAAAAAAATATTACAAGTGAGCAAAATATAACCAAAAATACAGCCGGCAGTGAAAACTGGATCAACGAGCTGGCAACTATTAAGAAAAAAGATTACGTATTGCCCGTAAATGAAATTTTTATAGAATACAACCGACCTAAGATAGAAAAGCCAAAGATCACAGCATATGAACTTATGATAGATAAAAACGACATCTACTCTATGTTCTGCTTGATGCAGACTTTAAGAAATAGCGAGGTTGATTTTACTGTAGTAAGAGATGGTGCTAAGAGCCAGATCTTTTTAAATACCCAAGACTCAAGGCTTTTGCAAAATATCATTTTGCAGCTAAGAGTTTACGACATCCACTCAAGTGTGAGAGAGGTAAAATTATGAAAACTATCATTGTTTGCGATGCGATACACCCTGTAGGTTTTGAACTTTTAAAAAAAGAACAAGATATAAATGTAATAGACGCAGTTAATACCCCTAAAGACGAGCTTTTAAAAATTTTAGGTGAGGCCGATGTGGCGATCACTAGAAGCTCGACTGAGGTAAATGAAGCGTTTTTAGAAGCTGGTAAGAAGCTAAAAGCTATCGTTAGAGCTGGTGTTGGCGTGGATAACGTTGATATAGATGGCTGTTCAAGAAGAGGCATCATCGCTATGAACGTCCCGACCGCAAATACTATCGCAGCAGTTGAGCTAACTATGGCACATATGCTAGCAGCTGCAAGATCACTTGAATACGCTCACAACGACCTAAAGCTAGATAGAATTTGGAAACGCGAGAAGTGGTATGGAGTTGAGCTTTTTAAGAAAAAGCTGGGCGTTATCGGTTTTGGTAACATCGGCTCAAGAGTAGCAGCTCGCGCAAAAGCTTTTGGCATGGATATCATCGCATACGATCCATACATCGATCCATCTAAAGTCATTGATATGGGTGGTACTTATACTAAAAATTTTGATGACATCTTGGCATGCGACTTCATCACGATCCACACTCCAAAGACCAAAGAGACAACCGATATGATCGGCGCTAAAGAGATAGCAAAGATGAAAGATGGCGTAAGGCTTATAAACTGCGCTAGAGGTGGTCTTTATAACGAAGAGGCACTTTATGAAGGGCTAAAAAGTGGCAAGATAGCATTTGCTGGTATCGATGTTTTTACAAAAGAGCCAGCGACAAGCCATCCGCTTCTTGATCTAAATAACGTAAGCGTTACACCACACCTCGGGGCAAATACTCTTGAGTCGCAGCGAAATATTGCAGTAGAGGCAGTCGAGCAAGCTATCTTGGCAGCACGCGGTATAAGCTATCCAAACGCTTTAAATTTACCTATAAAAACAGAAGATCTACCGCCATTTGTTGAGCCTTATATCGATCTTACAAGCAAGATGGCATTTCTTGCAGCTCAGATAAACAAAAGTGCCATCAAAGCTATCCGCATAGAGACTCACGGGCAGATTGGCGAATATGCAAATTCAATGCTAACTTTTGCGATTGTGGGCGCTTTAAAAGAGAGTCTTGGCGATGCGATAAACTACGTAAATGCTAAATTTTTATGCGACGAAAAAGGCATAACTACCGAAACTAGCACAGGTGGAGACAGTATCTTTAAAAACAAGATCACAGTTCGTCTTACGACTGAAAACGGCATCGTAAGCGTTGGCGGCACGGTCTTTGGGGAAAATCAACAACGCATAGTAACCGTAAATGGCTTTAAGACTGACTTCAAGCCAAAAGGCAAGATGATCATCTTTAAAAACCACGACGTACCAGGCGTTATCGCTCAGATCAGTAAAATTTTAGCTGACGAGAAGATAAACATCGCTGACTTCCGTCTTGGTAGAGATGAGCACGGCATGGCGCTTGCGGTCATCTTAGTCGATGAACATATAAAAACAGAAACGCTAGAGAGATTAAACGCACTTGAAGCTTGTGTTTGGGCTCAATACGCAGTTATATAACAAATTACGAAAAGGATAAAAATGGCTTCCATATTCAATGGGCGATCTAAAAAAGGGACTAAAGATCGAGATCGATGGCGTTCCTTATAAAATCGTAGAATATCAACACGTTAAACCGGGCAAGGGCGCAGCTTTTGTTCGTGCAAAGATCAAATCTTTTGTCGATGGAAAGGTTCTTGAAAAGACTTTTCACGCAGGCGATAAGTGCGAGCAGCCGCATCTTGAAGAAAAAGAGATGCAGTATCTCTATGATGATGGTGAGTTTTTGCCAGTTTATGGACACGACTACTTACGAGCAAGTTGCGATCAGCGACGAGGATGTGGGCGATGTTAAAAATGGATGATCGATGGCATGATGGTTTGAATATTTATTTCACAACGGCAATGCTATCGGCGTTGAAAGTGCCGCAAGTAGTCGAGCTCAAGATAGTTGAAACTCCACCAATTCAAGGGCGATACACAAGGTGGTAAAAAAAGCCAGCTACTCTTGAGAGCGGCGCGGTAGTTCAGATACCATTTCACGTACTAGAAGGCGAGGTCATCCGCGTCGATACCGTTCGTGGCGAGTATATCGAGCGCGCAAATAAATAACCATACATCTGGCGCGTTAAATTATGAAAGAGAATGACGAGCTTATCGCTCTACTAAAGCCGCTATTTAAGGATAATGGCTTTTAGTAAGAGCGCTTTTAAATTTCTACAAAAATACTCCAATTTTATATACGTTGTAAATTTTCAAAAAGTAGTGGCAATAGCTCAGAGTGCACGAGATTTTATATAAATTGTGGCATTTATGCCCTTTTTATAGAGGCTACTTGGCAGAGAAGCGCTTAGCAAGCCAAAAGAGTATGAGTGCCATTTTAGAGCTAGGGGCACATGAAATCACTCGCACATCTGCTTCACACTACGAGCTAGAGTCAGATAGTGACGTGGAAGAAACCCTATGAGAAATGGTAAATGAACTTGGTTTTGTTTTTAAATTTAGGGGCAAAATAGCTCGGAGGAAAAATTTAATAGAGCTAATGCTTGAACAAAACGGCCTTGCAGACGATAAATCAACTATACGAATATCTTTTGATAAAAAGATAAAAGTGAAAAGTTTTGATCTCTCATGCCAAGATGCTTTACGCAAAAGCACGGCAGTGAGGCAAGTAGAGTAAATTTGAAAAACCAGATAAATGAGCTACTTAGAAAATATAAAAAGATGAGATACATGTAAAGAGTAAGTTTGAGGGAAAAAACGAGGGCAGTTGCCTGCCCCGCTAGTTAGCGATTAGCCGACTTTTTCTTTGAGATATTTGTTTATAAGAGTTGTGATCTCTTCGCCGTGTGGGAACCTTGACTCATCGTTTCCGATGCGATCCTTTTTAGAAAAGATAACGTTTCCATCAACCTCGACGATGAAATTTCCACCATCTCCTACAACCAACTCGACTCTTGCATCACTAAAGTTCGCTTTTTATTTCATCTTCTACGAGAAGCTACCGGACGATAGTTTCAAGAGTTGCAGTAAATAATTTTTTACTTGCATGCTCTGTCCTTTTCTTGTGAAAATAAGCTTTGATTATATAAAATTTATCCTAACAAACAGATAACACGAGAAAGGACGATTTTATGAAAAAGGTAGCTGTAATCCCTAGCTGATGGTTTTGAGGAGATCGAGGCGCTAACCTCTGTCGATGTTTTGCGTAGAGCAGGCGCGATAGCATCTATCGCCAGCTTGAAGGACGCGCAGATCAGAGGTGCTCACAACATAAATGTAAAAGCTGATGTCACACTTCGCGAGGTGGAGGAGCTAGGCTATGATGCGATCGTGCTTCCAGGAGGTCTGCCCGGTGCAGAAAATCTTGCAAATGACGCCAAACTAAGAGAAAGTTTTGCAAGAATGTGACAAAAAGGTAAGCTAATTTGTGCCATTTGTGCCGCTCCTATGGTGCTTGAGCGAGCACGTGTGCTTAAAGAGCATTTTTGTTTGCTATCCCGGCTTTGAAGAAAATGTAAGAAGCGACAAAAGAGGCTACGTGAGCGATAAAAACGTGCTAAAAGATCAAAATATCATCACTGGCAAGGGGCCAGCTTTTTTTCTATGGAATTGCACTTTTTATAGTGAAAAAAATTTAGCTTAGCGAAGAGGCTTACCATAAAGTAAAAATGATTTACTTTATAAATAGTTTATAAAAATTGTAATTTTTTTATTTAATTATTCTACTTAAACTTAAGGATAAATTTTGTTTAGTGATAGATATTATAATGCCTTGCTGTTGCGATTTGTTGCATTTAAGGGATATTTTTGAAAAATTTGTAATATTTTTTTCTTGGTTTTTACATCTTTTTGACGGAAATAAGCTATTATTTCTCTAATCGATTAGATCGATAATTTTTTTAAGGAATAATCCTGTGAACATTTATGTAGGAAATTTGTCGTATAGAACGACAGAGGCAGAGTTGAAGGAAGCTTTTGCACAATTTGGTGAAGTAAGGCGCGCAAAGATCGTAAAAGATAGAGAGACAGACCGCTCAAAGGGCTTTTGGCTTTGTTGAGATGGATGATGCGAGCGAGGCCAAAAAGGCGATCGACGCACTAAATGAAAAAGAACTTGGCGGACGCACTTTAAGAGTAAATGAGGCTAGACCAAGAGACTAACGACTATTTGCCACCATCTGGTGGCATAGTCTCTCGCATAGCTCCGACGCCAAGCGGCTATCTACACGCTGGCAACGCCTACAACTTCATTTTGATTTATCTTCTGACGCGCTCACTGGGCGGCGTTTTTGCACCTAAGGATTGACGATTATGACCTTGGCAGATACCGGCGCGAAATTTGTTCAAAAATATCTTTGACGTGTTAGAATTTTCTGGGGCTAGATTACGACAAAGGTGCCACAAGCGTTAGCGACTTTGAGCAAAATACTAGCTTCAAAACAAGAGCCAAAAGATACGAAAAACGCACTTGAAAAGCTAAATGAAATTACATTTGTGAGTGCACAAGAGCTAGCAAAGATGCCTATGAAAAACGGCATTTACACTAAATTTGTAAAGATAAAAAGCTAAAATTTATAAAAGATAAAACTGCTATCAGGCTAAGCGTGGATGAAAATGACGAGCTTGGCAGGCAAGTGGCAGCACAGATGGGCGATTTTGTCATTTATAAAAAGGATTTTACCCCAGCTTACAACTTCGCAAGCGTCATAGACGATGAGGATATGGGGGTAATCTGGTCGTTAGAGGCGAGGATTTGCTGCCTTGCACTCTAGCTCAAAGATACCTTGCAAAAAGGCTAAATTTTCGGCTTTTTAAATGCTAAATTTATCCACCACAAGCTACTTTTAGACGGAGCCAAAAAGCTTTCTAAAAGCTCGAAATCACCACCTATTGATCTAAGCCAAAATCCTAAAATTTATTACAAAATGTTAGCAAACGATCTTGGACTCAAATTTAAACTCAGCAGATAAAAATTTCAAACCCTGCTTTTATGAATTTAGATTTAAAAATATAGCCGAGAGGTTGATGCGCTCTTAAATTTTGCTATAGAAATTTAGATATGTAGTGTGTTGGTGTTATTATTTGCACTATTTTTGCAGATTTCTAAATTCCCATTCACCCCTAAGAATTGACTACTAGAAATTTGGCTTCGCTTACCGCTTAGCTCACCTTAGAGCCGAAAATTACTCGTTCATGGGAAATGTACAAAGTTTGCTCGAGTTTTTAACTGCATGCGATTGTGCTAGCGTAGCGCATGCCGTTTAAAATTTTATCGAGGTTAAATTTGACAATGTGATTTGCTAGCTCTAGTTTTTAAATTTGCCAGACATTAAATAGCGCAGTGTGAGAGCTTAATTGCACGCTTTGCATTTGCCACAGACTGAAAAAAATCTCTAAATTTAAAGCTATCATTAAGCTTTCATCAAGCGCCTTATTAGCCAGAAATTTTGCAAAATCCGCTCATTAAAAAGGATAAAAATGAGTGAAAATTCTGGCTTTACACACCTACATTTACACACCGAATACTCCCTACTAGACGGAGCAAACAAGATAGAAGAGCTAGCCCACATGCTCCATGACAGAGGCGACACAGCAGCAGCGATCACGGATCACGGCAACATGTTTGGCGCGATTGATTTTTACAAAAAGATGAAAAAAAATGGGATAAAACCGCTAATTGGCATCGAGGCTTACGTGCATAACGGCGAGCAGCTCGATGACAAGAGCACCAAACAACGCTTTCACCTCATCCCTAATCGCCAAAAACGAGACTGGCTATAAAAATCTGATGTATCTTAGCTCCATGAGCTATATCGAGGGCTTTTACTACTATCCTCGTATCAATAAAAAAATCTTAAAAGAGCACAGCGAGGGCCTAGTTTGTAGCTCTGCTTGCTTGCAGGGCGAGGTGAGCTGGCATCTCAATTTAAGCGAGCGCAACGTTAAATTTGGCGCTAAAGGCTACGAGCGGGCAAAAGAGGTCGCGCTTGAGTATAAAGAAATTTTTGGAGATGACTTTTACCTTGAGATCATGCGCCACGGCATCGGCGATCAAAGGCGCATAGACGATGACATCTTGCGTATCGCAAAAGAGACTGGCATCAAGGTCATCGCCACAAATGACACCCACTACACTTTTAAAGAAAGAGCCGCTGCACACGAGGTTTTCATGTGCATCGCGATGAACAAAACCTTAGATGATCCAAACCGCCTTCGCCACAGCGTTCATGAGTTTTTTGTCAAAAGCAAAGAGCAGATGAATGAGCTATTTTTAGACATCCCTGAAGTGATAGAAAACACCCAAGAGATCGTGGATAAGTGCAACCTTGAGATCAAGCTTGGCAACCCAACTCCGCCAAATTTTAAATTTACTCTTGAGTGCGCTAAGGAGAGAATTTGACCCTCCCAGAGCCAGAAAAACAGATATAGCTTCAAAAATGACGCTGTATTTTTTTCGAGCACGAGTGCAGAAAGGGTCTTGAAGAGAGGCTGAAATTTGTCCCTGAAAATTTACACGAAGAGTATAGAAAGCGCCTTGAGATAGAGATCGGTATCATCAATAAGATGAATTTCCCAGGATATATGATGATCGTTTGGGACTTTATAAATGAAGCCAAGCGCAGAGGCGTGCCAGTTGGCCCAGGACGTGGTTCTGCGGCTGGTAGCTTGGTCGCTTACTCGCTAAAGATCACCGACCTTGATCCTATCCCATACAACCTGCTTTTTGAGAGATTTCTAAACCCAGAGCGCGTTAGCATGCCAGATATCGACGTGGATTTTTGCCAGAGCAGGCGTGGCGAGATCATCGACTACGTCACACAAAAATACGGCAAACGTTAACGTTGCTGGTGTTATTACATTTGGTAAATTGCTCGCAAAAGGTGTCATTAGAGATGTCGCTAGGGTTTGTGATATGCCTTATGCAGAGGCTGATGCGATGGCAAAGCTTATCCCTGATGAGCTTAACATCACGCTAAAAGACGCCTACGAGAAAGAGCCAAAGATAGCTGAGCTAATAAGCCAAAATCCAAAGGCGGCTAAAATTTGGAAATTTGCCCTTGATCTTGAGGGGCTAAACAGAAACGCCGGTCAGCACGCAGCAGGCGTTGTCATCTCAAACGAAGAGCTTTGGAACAAAACCCCGCTATTTCGCCAGCCAAACAGCCCAGAAGATCGCTTTGTGACGCAGTATAGTCTAAAATACCTTGAAGACGTTGATTTAATAAAATTTGACTTTCTTGGTCTTAAGACGCTAACGGTTATAGATAATGCGATCAAGCTCGTTAAACAGCGCACTGGCAAGGATATCATCTGGGAGCAGATCGATAAAAACGACTCTGGCGTTTATAAGATGATACAAAGTGGCCAAGCTATCGGCATCTTCCAGATAGAGGGCGAGGGCATGAGAAAGCTGGGAACTAGCCTGCGCCCAGACTGCTTTGAGGATATCGTCGCGATGCTGGCACTCTACCGCCCAGGACCGATGGAGAGTGGCATGCTTGATGACTTTGTTAAGAGAAAACATGGCGAAGCGGCGATCACATACGCATTTAAGGAGCTTGAGCCGATCCTTGCGCCAACATACGGCGTCATAGTCTATCAGGAGCAGGTCATGCAGATCGTGCAGGCTGTGGGCGGCTTTAGCCTTGGTGGGGCGGACCTTGTGCGCCGTGCGATGGGTAAAAAGATCAAAGAGGAGATGGATAAGCTAAAGGGCGAGTTTGTAAAAGGCGCTGAGGCCAAGGGGCTAGACGGCCAAAAGGCGGACGATCTTTTCGAGCTGATCGTTAAATTTGCAGGATATGGCTTTTAACAAGTCTCACTCGGCAGCCTATGCCTACGTCACGTTTCAGACGGCATATCTGAAGGCTTACTATCCGGCTGAATTTATGGCGGCACTTCTAACAAGCGAGGAGAGCAACGTCGATAAGATCGTTCGCTACATCGATGAGATAAAGCGCATAAACATCGATACTTTGCCACCATCTATCAACAAATCAACCAAAGAATTTAGCGTAGTTAAAAATGGTGATCACGATGGCATTATATTTGGGCTTGGAGCGATTAAGGGCGTTGGCGGAGCGGCAATTGAGAACATCATCGCTGAGCGTGACGCAAAGGGCGAGTTTAAGAGCATGGACGACTTTGTCTCAAGGATCGATCCATTTAAGGTCAATAAAAAGGTCTTTGAAAGCCTCATAAAAGCTGGCTGCTTCGATGAGTTTGGCTTTAGTCGCAAGATGCTTTTACAAAATGTAGAAAATATAGTAGAAGCTTGCAAAAATGCAGCCCAGATACGTAAAAATGCGGCTGAGAGCCTCTTTGGCGAAGATGATAGCATGAATGATGTGAAGATAAATCTCGTCACTATAGATGATGAATTGACATTAAACAGATCTTGAAATTTGAGCAAGAGAGCGTTGGCATCTACCTCTCAGGCCATCCGCTTGATGACTATAAAGATGAGATAAATAAGATCAAATACACGCTAAGTTCGGAGTTTGAAACCTTGCCGCAAAGCGCTGAAATTTTGGTGGTTGGCAAGATCGAGGACTTTGCTACGAGGATCACAAAAAGCGGCAAAAAAATGGGCACTATAAATGTGCTTGACTTTCACGGCAACATCGAGATCGCCGTCTTTGAAAGGGAGCTTGGCAACATCGAAGATATCGTAAAAGACGAGGCAAAGCGCGATCTGCCTTATGCTTTTTAGGATAAATATCTCGCGCGACGATCAGTTTGTAAGGACAAATTTAAATGAGGTTTATAGCCTAGAAGATGCGCAAAATTTAGACTTTAAGACTAGAAAGCTAAAGCAAAACACTAAATTTAGCAAAAATGAAGAGGCGAGCGCCCCTCAAAAAGTAAGAGAGTATGCCGAGCTAGAGGTGCTTTTAAGCCTTAGCAAGCTTTAGCAGACAAAAAGCTGGAGCAAATTTACTCGCTAGTTTTTAGCAAAAATGCTCCAAATAATCAAAAAAACGGCTAATCTTGAAGATAAAAAAATGAAGCAACTGGCGAAATTTTTCATCTATAAGACCGAATTTATCGTAAGTGATGATGTGGGAGAAGAGATGAAAAACTCGCTGCATCAGCGTAAATTTAAGGACAAGAGATGTTTGATATTTTTAGAAAAAAGGGCCATTTTTTAGATGAGCTTGGTGTGGATAAGTCTAGCTGGAGTGAGCTTTTTAGCGCTTGCCTTGGCAGAGCGATGCTGCTTCAAAAGAGATTATTTAAGCAAGTGGTTGAGGCTAGCAAGTGGCAGGCTGACTTTGAAAGCGGCAAAATTTACTTTGATGAAAAAGGGTTTGATATGCAGTTTATCGGCTCTGAGAGCTTTTTCGTCAAATACTTGGCTTTGGGGATATGAAAATATAAATGGCTTTTGACGAGCGCTTGCTTAGCCTTTGCAAACAGGGCGCGTGAGTTTGGCGAGAAATTTGGCCTTAATGCGTTTAAAGAGCCGCAGTTTGATCTAGATGAAAACTTTAATGGCCACACGATCAGCATGGTAGTTTGCACTGCTTTTGATGAGCAAAACTACTATAGGATAGAGTATGATGGTGGCGCGGCATACGTGGCGTTTAGGGCGGAGACTATCTTTAAAGAGCCAGTTTTAGCAAACGAAGTAGTTAGCGTAGTAAATGAGTGCATAAGCGCCTATGAGCTTGATCACAAGCTTTTTATAAAAGGACTTTTGCTGGGTTGTGGCATTAAATTTGATGAAAAGCCTAACGAGATCGTAGCTAAATTTAAAGATGAACTTAGCTTTAAATTTGATGATCTTAATAGGCTCGTAAATATTTCAGGTGCGATCTAAAATTTAATATCTTTTACCACATCTGCGCCAAGTGCAAGTTTCATATGCATAGAAAAAGACCTCATGGTAAAAGTCGCCATTGTGTCCTGGCACATCGTAGGTTTGAGTGAGATTAAATGGTACGATAACTCTTGCTTCTTGGTTATACTCGTTTGCCCTTAGTTTTAGGTAGCTAACGCATTGATAGACGCACATATCAGTGCAGTTTCCAGTGACTATAAAAGTATCAAGTTGTGGGTTTTGATCTAGAAAATTATTAAATCTTTTATTGAACGCTATGCTTAAAGAATTTTGTAAAAGGTTTTTATCTCTTTAAAAAGCTAACTTTTTATCTCTTCGATCGTTTCTGTCTCGCTTGTGCCCAAGAGTGCGTGAGGTAAAAATGATTCAAATCTTTTGAATCTTTCGTGTGTCTATCTTCTATGAGGATAAAATCTTTAAAGTCAAGATCTTTGTAGGCTGTGCTAAAAAGTTTTGCTATGCCTTGTGAAATAGCACCCACTCTTTGACTGGCAAGTGCACCAGCTCCTGCAAAGGCCTCTATCATATCAACGCTTATAAATGCCACATTTTGTGTACCGTGCTTTGAAAATTTCTCTTAGATCAAGCGTTTGAAGTGATTCTCAAACTCTTTAAAACTCATTTTCTATTGTCATTTTTACTCCTTGATTGGTAAAACTTATACAAAATGTTTTTGGATTTAATGTGATCTCTATGCTCGCCATTATGCGCCTGCACGATCTGCAAGCAAAGATGTAGGCCAAGGCCATTACCTTTTAGCTTACTGCTTTTAAATGGTTCAAATATAATGGCTTCATCTTTGATAGGCTCGCCGCTATCATAAATAATACAATTATGCTCATTTGGTGTCTTTTTCGTAGCTTAAAACGATCTCGCCTTCGTCATCATCACTCTCTTCGATAGCATCAATGGCGTTAAATAAGATGTTTTTGAAAGACGATGGCTAACAGGTCAAGATCACCTTTTATATTCGCCTTTTTGGGAGATAGACCACTTTATCTCTTTAGAATAATCATAAAAATTTATTGCCTCCTCGCACTCTTTTTAGCTGAGAAAAGCCGCATCGTGCATTTATGTTAAGTCCTTTTGTGAAAAGTAGAGTTGCTTTTTATGATGCGCTCAACTCGCCATGTGGCCTTTTGTATTTGATTTACGATAGGGTAGAGTGCGTTCATCTGCCCTCTTAAGCAATGTTGAGGCCAAAAGAGATATGGAGCCAACTGGATTTCTTATCTCATGAGCTAAGTGGGCTCGCCACTTGTCCCATCGACGCCAGACGCTCTGTGCGTTTTTCGGCGGTTATATTTGTGGCAGATATGATGAGCTTATTATCTTTGAATTGTTTTTAAAAAGATAACGTGCCCATCGATGCTGATCTCGCCCTCCTTTTTGGGATCTCTTTTTAAAAATCTTGCCAAGTCTTACAGCTTCTGAGTTTTTGCAGGGAAAATTATCTCTTTTTCGTCAAACACCCAGATGGCGTTTGGTAAAATCTCCACGATATCTTTTATGAAATTTTTGCAAACTCATATAAGATGAGGTTAGACTTTTATACTCATTTTCTATCAAATAGGTCTGTTCTATCAGGCTTTTTAAGCCAGCTTGGATATCGTGCTCGTTCATTTTAAAAGCTCCTCAAAATCGCTCATTTCATAAAGTCTTAGCCGTTCATCTTTTTAAATTTCTTAGCTCGTTGCTAAATCCACTCTTTGAAAAAGTGCAATTATATCAGGTGTGATATTTAGCTTTTCACATTTTTAAAAAGCAAATTAACACGTTTTTGCACACTTTTCGCTCTTTGTATTTTGCCTCCGACAATTATTTTACCATCGATACTTAGTAGCATATCAAGTTCAACATCTCTGCTCCAAAAAGCCGCTTAAAATATGCCATCTATTAGTACCTTTTCGCCATAAGCTCACCACATAGTACTCAAATCCAAGACTTGCGTATTCGTCAATTCACTTTTTATGAGGGCTATAATTTCATCTTTTTACCCTCTTTAAGTATCTTTAAATGGCTCGATAAACCTAAACCAAAAACCTTGAAAAATGGCTATTAAAGTGGATCTTGTCTTCCACTTTATACCCTCTGTCTCGTTTTTAGAGTTTGGCGTTTGTTCTTTTTAATGGGATTTTCTACTCTTTTTCAAGCAGTAAAAATACTTTTTCAAAATAATTTTGCATAGACTTTTACTCGCTCAATTTTGAGGCAAATTTTATTCACCTACATACTTTTTCTATCGCTTCTGCAAGTTTTATGAGAGCTGATTTTATAGCGTCGTTTGTGTCAGATTCGAAGTAAATCTTTGGCATTAAAGCTAAGAAGTCGTTTACTTTCAGCCTCGATCGCTTCAAAAACATCATAATATGAACGTTTTAAATCAAAACTCATCAAAGACAAGATGAATGTGATAAGTTCCTGTATATCAAGGTGCTTCATCCGCTCAAATGTTGATTTTAGGGCTTTTATGCTGACTCCTTTGTCTTGGGATTGTAGCATATTTTTTTAGCTAAAGTAATCTATAATGCAAAAGCAAAAATAGGATAAAATGATTTGGTAAATTAGAGCACATTAGAAAAAAATATAATTTTAAAAATGGAATTATTATTTTGATTTTACTGCTTCTGGACTGGCTTATAAGCCTATCGAAGATGAGATCATTAAGGTGCTTGAAACATATGCAAATACACACTCTATAAGCTCATCAAACGCCTTTAAAACTGCTGAAATTTATGAAAATTCAAGGCGTGAACTAAAGTATTTTTTAGATCTTGATGATAGCTTTTTATCTTTTTCGCTTGTGGGAGTGGAGCTACTAGTGCGATCAAGAAAATTGCCAAAGGGCTCCCAGGCATTTACGCACCACCAGCTCTTAAAAAGATATAAATTAAAGCCAGATGAGTAAATCTCCGCTCGTTGTGCTTGGACCGTATGAGCATCATTCAAATGAAGTAAGCTTTAGGCAGGCACTATGTGAGGTTGAGCGCATAAGGCTTGATAAAAATGGAGGAATTGATTTTAATCATTTGGAACAAATTTTAAAGATAAAATGTTGGGCGAGAGATCATCGCTAGCTTTTAGTGTGGCTTCGAATGTGACTGGGATTTTGAGTGACTACCGCAAAATTTACACTCTTGTAAAATCTTATGGTGGCATTGTGGCGTTTGATGCGGCAAGTTTTTAGTGCGTATGCAAACATAGATTGCGACTACTTTGACGCACTTTTTCTCTCGCCACATAAGCTACTTGGCGGAGTAGGGAGTTGTGGGTTACTTGCTATAAAAAAGGTGCTTGCAAATGCTGATGAGCCAACCTTCGCTGGCGGGGGAACGGTGTTATGTCAGTAAAAATTATGTTGTATTTGCCAAAGATAGCGAACAGCTAGAAGAGGCTGGTACTCCACCTATTTTAGGCCTTATAAGGGCAAATTTAGCTTACAAACTAAGAAATGAAATAGGTTTTGAGACTATATATGAAAACGAAAGTGAGCTTGGAGTCTATTTTGAAGAGAGAATGGCTGAAATTCCTGAGCTTACATGCTACTGCTCAAATGGTTTAAAGCATCTGCCGATATTTGCTTTTAATGTAACTGGCGTTTCACCTTATGAACTAGCTAAGGTTTTAAGCAGGGAGTTTGGCATACAAACGCGTGCGGGATGCTCTTGTGCTGGACCATATGGACATGATTTGCTTCATCTAAAAGAAGATGCACTCTTTACACATAAGCCTGGCTGGGTGAGGGCCGGCTTTCACTACACTCACACACTAAAAGATGTGGACTATCTTATAGGGGCGATTAAGAGTAGCATCAAGAAGTATTCAGATAGTTGGAGAGTGGCTGATCCTTTTAGTGTTAGTGAAATTTCTGGTTGTATAGGAGAGAGATGAAAAATATATTAATCATTGCTGGAAGTGATAGTGTTGGTGGAGCTGGTGTGCAAGCTGATATAAAGACATGCGAGGCATTTTCTTGCTATGCAGCGACGGCTATTACGGCACTTACAGCACAAAATACAAATGGCGTTAGCAATATCTTTGCCACAAATCCTCAGTAATTTAAAATGAACAGATAAAGATGGTGAACGAGGAGCTAGAGATTGATGCTATCAAAGTTGGTATGCTTTTTAACAAAGAGCTTATAGCCTGCGTTAGCCCTTGGCTTGAGAAATTTCATAAGCGAGGAGTTAGAGTAGTTATAGATCCTGTTTGCGTGGCAAAGTCAGGTTCAAAACTACTTGAAGATGATGCGATATTTGCATTAAAAGAGCTTTTTAATTTTGCTGATATTATCACCCAAATATTGATGAGGCCAAGGTTTTTAGGAGCTTGATATTAAGAAAATTTGCTCTGTGATACGATATTAAAACGAAGTAAGGTTTCAGAAATTTGTGAAGACACGCTTTTTAAAAACTGGCGAGGTTGTTAACTGAAGAGCCACCATAAAGCCAGAAATTATGCATGGAGCAGGTTGTAGCTTTGCTAGTGCGCTGGCTTTGTTTGCTGGCTAATAGTCACAGCAAAGAAGAGGCGATAGAAATAGCTAAAAATACATCTCAAACGCTATAAAAAGTGCGATAACTACTCAATCGGTAAGCGCTTGCTAAAATCACAAAGTGGGTATAAATGGCTGAATGTATGCGATTAGTGATGATATGCTGATGCCTGAAAAATTTAGCCTACAATACGCTAGAGAAATTTAGAGCAGGGGTTACTTTTTCAGTTTCGCTCAAAAAGAGCCTAAAAATGAGAAAAATAGCTAGCGAGATTTTTAACCCTATGTGAGAAATTTGAGCGAGATTTATTGTAAATGATGACATGTCGCACGTATCGGCGCAAAGTCTGTACATTTGGGAAAAAGATGACGCGAGCATAAAAAGAGGCATATGAAAATTTTAGAAATGACTCTTATGTGGGAGTTAGCTGTTATGATAGTTTAGATCTTGCCATTAAAGCTAAGCAAAAATGGCGCTAACTACGTGGCTTTTTGGCGCGATGTTTAAAAGTCCCTACAAAGCCAAATGCACCACTTTGTAGTCATGAAACGGTATTGCAGGCCAAAAATTAGGAGCGTGTGTGCGTGATAGGCGGCATAAATGCTAGCAAATATCTCAAATGTCGCTAGACTAAAACCAGATATGATCGCTATAATATCTGCGATCTATAAAGATGGCATGATAAAGAGAATGTAGTACTTGCAAAAGAAAATTTATCTCTTTAAGAAATATGCTAAGAATGAATATATAAATATATTTGGAATAGTGATGTAAACGCATCTAAATGAGTTTAAGTTTTTGCTTTATTTTAAGAAAGCTTTTACTACAATCTATGAAAATCTTTTACGTTTATCACTAAGATGCTTTTAAAAACAAAAGGAGCAATATGCAACCTATTTTTACAACCAAAATAACAAAAATTTAGGGGTGTAAATAAAGAAGTAGTTGATGATATCTTGGTGCGTGAGATCAAGCTTGAAATTTACATAAATGACAAAAAATTTGGTGCCGTTATGGCAACGCCAACGGATCAAAAGGCGCTTGCTGTGGGCTATTTGATCAGTGAAAACGTCATCACAAAGCCAGAGGACATAACAGAAGTTAGGCTCTCAAGCGACGAGCTAAGCGTCTATGTAAGCGCCAAAGTGAACGAAAAACGGCTACAGCAGTTTGACGAAGAAAAGGTCATAATAAGTGGCTGTGGCAGAAGCTCAACGGCAAATATCGACCCACAGGCGATGGCAGCAAGAGCCGTAAAAAGCGGGGCTAAATTTAACAAAGATATGATCCTTGCTCAAATGAAGGAGTTTTACACGCAGTGCGAGCTTTATGAGATGACTGGCTGCGTGCATACGGCAAAGCTCTTTGTAAGCGAAGATAAATTTTACATAGGCGAGGATATCGCTCAGCACAACACGATAGATAAAGCCGTTGGCAAGGCTGTTTTAGATGGAGCTAACTTAGCGAGTTCATTTCTAATGGTGAGTGGCAGGCTTAGCTCAGAGATGGTCGCAAAGGCCGTTATGCACGGCGTCCCAGCGCTTATCTCAAGGACAGCACCGACTAGCCTTGGCGTAGTGATCGCTCGTAAATTTGAGCTGACGCTTTGTGGTTTTGCAAGGGGCGAAAATATCAACGTTTATAGCGGCGAAGAGAGATTTGACGAGTAAAGAAATTTAGAAGAGTTAATAAAACAAACGCTAAATAAAAGCGGCAAACTTGACTGCGGAACGGCTTTTAAGATCGCAAATAAGCTTGGCATAGAAGTCGGCGAGGTAAGCGATGAGGCAACTAGGCTTGGCATCAAGATAGACAACTGCGAGCTTGGACAGTTTGGCGCCCTAGATAAAGACCGCGGTAAATTTACATTGTCACTAAAACTAAAAGAAGTGAGCGACGAAAAGGGCAGAGTTTTTTGCAAAGATGCAAGAGAGATGGCGGCGGCTAACGGCGGGCTAAAGACCATGCGCTCGACGCTTAGAGACTACGGCTTTGACGTGAAGTACTGTCAGCTAGGCTGTTTTAAGGAAAAGAAAGGCAAAAAGATGAGAGTAAAGACGAAGACTTGGATGGAAAACGACGAGGGCGAGCTTATATTTGGCAAGGGCAAAACCGAGGTTTTAGACGTTATAGCCGAGGTTGGCTCGATATCAAAAGGCAGCTGAAATTTTAGGTATGAACTATAAAAAATGCTGGTCGCATCTGCAAATTTTGCAAAAAAATTTAAAAGAAGATCTCTTTACGACCAAGCAAGGTGGCGGAGATAGCGCTGGCACTACGCTAAATGATAGAGCACACGAGCTCATAAACGCCTATAAACAGCTTCAAAATGACATCGAAGACTATGCAAATAAGCGCTTTAAAGAGCTATTTTTAAAAACAAGACGAGAAGAAAAAAACGATAAAAAAATAAACCAAACTCTTCAAAAAGGAGAAAAATATGTATGTAAAAACTAAACGACAGGACTTATCTAAACAAAGATAAGATCACAAGAATCAAGATCGATAGCGTTCAAGACGGCATTCGTATCCGTTTTTATGAGGGTGCAAAACCAAGTTGCTAAGAGCCAAAGATTTGAGAGTGAAGCAAAAAGCTAACGAGTGGTTAGAGAAAAACTTCTTAAACAAATAAACAGACGCGAGTGGGCACCCTGCCCGCTTGTAACCTCACTTTATACAGAAATCTCATTATAATCGCGCTTTTAACCAAAAGGAAAATCGTGCCAACTATAGATGAAGTAAGAAAAAAATATCATTTTAAAAGATGGAATTTACTATTTTGACTACACGGCCTCAGGCCTTGCCTATGCGCCTATCGAAGATGAAAATTTCAAAAATTTCTAAAAACCTACGCAAACACTCACTCAGACAGTAGTTCAAACGCCGTGCTAACGCAAAAACGCTATGAAAACGCAAGGGCTGAGCTAAAGGAGCTTTTGGGGCTTTGATGATAGCTTTTATCTAATAGCAACAGGTCAAGGCGCAACGGTCGCGATAAAGAAATTTCAAGAGATAATGGGAATTTATCTGCCGCCAGCAACAAGAGAGCTTATTGGTACACGTACTTAAGAAAGCTAAAGGTGCCGCTTGCCATCATTTCGCCATATGAACATCACTCTGTTGAAGTTAGCTTAAGGGAGGGACTTTGCGATATAGAGCGTATAGGACTTGATGAAAAGCGGCAAGATAGACATTCTTAATTTAAAACAAATCTAAAAGTTAAACTCAAAAAGAAAGATCATCGCTTGCTTTTAGTGCCGCTTCAAACGTAACCGGCATAAAGAGTGACTATAAAGAAATTTACAGGTTAGTTAAAGAACATAGCGGAATTATTGCACTTGATGCTGCTACACTTAGTGCTTATGAAAATATTGATTGCAAGTATTTTGATGCATTGTTTCTCTCGCCTCATAAGCTACTTGGCGGAGTTGGGAGTTGCGGTCTTTTGGCGATCAAAAAGAGCTTTTGTAAAGATGTGCCAACATTTGCAGCTGGCGGCACAGTCAAATATGTAAGTAGAACATCGCATCTTTTTGTAAATGAATTTGAGCATTTAGAAGAAGGCGGGACGCCGCCGATAATACAGCTAATACGTGCAAATTTAGCTTATAAACTAAGAAATGAGATTGGATTTGAGGTGATAAAAAGGCTGAATATGAGCTAGAAGCCTCTTTGCGAGGAACTAAAAATATAGATGAAGTTATAAATTATTGTCCTAAAAATGTAGAAAGATTGCCTATATTTGCTTTTAATATAAAAAGATGTATCGCCTTATGATTTTGCGGCTAGTTTAAGCAATGACTTTGGTGTTCAAACACGTGCAGGCTGTGACTGTGCTGGTCCATATGGACATGATTTGCTTCATTTAAAAGACAATGCTGTCTTTGACGTAAAACCTGGCTGGGTGCGCGTTAGTATACATTACACTCACACTAAAGAAGATATCAAGTATCTTGTAAATGCCATAAAGTCTTGCATTAAAAACATAAAGAGACTTTGGGGAGAAGAAAAAGCGATGTACTCTATGTTTGGAGATAATTTTAAATACTAAAGAAATTTGATTTAAAAAGCGAAATTTTATCAAGCTATATGTTCTATCAAATCTAAAAGTTAGCAGATTTTGCAGTATCCCAAAAAGTACCATGAAGGTGACGAAGCTGCTTCCGCCGTAGCTAAAAAACGGCAGTGGCACGCCCACAACCGGCGCAAAACCGATCGTCATCGAGACATTTACCCCCACGTAGACAAAGATGAGCGCGGCTATTCCAGTGGCGGTTACCTGCGTGAAATAATCATTCTTAAGCCCGTAGTTTAGGCTAAGTAAGTGCGTTATAAGCGCTCCATAAAGCCCCAGCAAAAGTAACGCCCCGTAAAAGCCAAAACGCTCGATATTGTAAGCGAAGATGAAGTCGCTTGTGGCGATTGGCAAAAATTTAAAGTGTGTCTGCGTAGCCTCGTCCTTTGGCTTGCCTTTTAGCCCGCCGCTACCTATGGCGATGATGCTTTGCTTGACGTGGTAGCTTGGCTCTTCGGCGATGAAGTCGTGGATCCTCTTTTTGATAATCATGCAAATTTTCATACAAAACTGGCGCCGAAAATCCTATGGCGAGGATGATGCAGATCCAAATTTTCTTATTTACGCCGATGACAAAAAGGATGGTGTAGCCAACTATCAAAAGTATGAGCGCGGTGCCAAGATCAGGCTCTTTCATGATGAGCGCAAAAGGCAAGAGTATGTAAAAACTAAGTCTTAAAAAATCTTTTAGTCCGTATCCCTGGGCCTCTGGCGGACGCTGCTTGACTAGATAGGCCAGCATCAGCAAAAAGGCTGGCTTCATGAGCTCTGAGGGCTGAAGTGTGAAGTGAACGAAAGGGATCTCCAGCCAGCGCCTAGCTCCAAGCTTGCTAACGCCAAAGATATCAACGCTTAAAAGCAGCACGATGCAGACCCAGTAAAACATCGGGATGATCCAGTCGATGCGTCTAATAGGCAGCAAAAATGCGATGCAAAATGAGACAAATCCTATGCCAAAAATATACAAGCTGTTTGTTTCGCCAAAAATGTCGTTTGCTTCGGAAACTAGGATGTATGAGATGGCTATGATTGGGATGATCAAAAACGGCTGAATAAAATCAAAATGTGTTAAAATACGCCGATCTAGTTTTATCAAGAAGCAAACCTTAATTTTTGGGCTAGATTATATCACAAACAAGGCTTTGATTTTGGTTCAAATTTAATGTTTTTAAATAGCTCAAGACTCGACGTTGCAGTAGCACAGAGCTTCAAACTTTCACGTAATCAAGCTTTAGGTGATAAAAGACTCCCTTGTAAGCGTAAACTTAAAACCAGTCTCAAAACCAAGCTTTTTATTAAATGAAAACGATGAAATTTGCGTAAATTTTGCCCCAAAAAAAGAGGTACAAAACGAATACGAAGTAAATCTTGACATCCCGATCATCTATGAAGACGACGATCTCATAGTGCTAAACAAACCCCCGCAAATCGTCGTTCACCAAGCTCCAAGTGTCAAAGAGGCGACACTTGTTGAGTGGCTAAAAAAAAAGGCTTTATGCTTTCAAATGTAAACGGCGACGTAGAGCTGGCATCGTCCACCGCCTGAGATAAGGGCACGAGCGGCGCTATCGTCGTTGCTAAAAACAACTTCGCCCATGCAAAACTAAGCGAGCAGCTAAGCGATAAGAGCATGGGGCGAATTTATCTAGCGCTCACCGACCTGCCTCTAAAAGAGGACGTCATCATCGACAAGCCAATCGGCAGAAATCCAAACAACCGCCTCAAAAAAGCGATCGTCGCGGACGCTAAATTTGCAAAAAGCGCCTTTGTAAATTTGCTAAGCGAGGGCGGAGTAAATTTGATAGCGGCAAAGCTTTTTACAGGCAGGACGCACCAGATAAGAGTGCATCTTGCAAGCATAAATCGCCACATTTTAGGCGATGATTTATACGGATTTAAGAGCCAAGGCGATAAAATAAGCAGGGTTATGCTTCACGCTTATATGCTCTATTTTATCCATCCGCGAACTGGCAAAAGGGTAGAATTTACTGCAAAAACGTATGATGACTTTAACCAAATAATTTACAAAAAAATTCCCAAGGAGATTTTTGATGAAAAAATTTGCCCTACGCATATTGACACCATTTTTAGTAGCTTTCTTAGCGGGATGCGGCTCTAGCGTACCGACTCAGCAAAGCACGTCACTACCAACTATTACAAGCTTAAAAACTATTTCAGACATGACAGAAGTTGGCTTCGAGTGGAACCCAGTGACCGATGAGAGCGTCGTTGGCTACTACCTTTACCGCTCAAATCCAAACGATGCAAACTCAAAAATGCAACTAGTTGCAAACATAAAAGACCGCTTTGCTACGCACTATGTGGATCGCGACCTAGCTCCAGAGACGACTTACTCATATCAGATGAGAACCTACTCAAGCAACGCCATCTCTCAACCAGGTGCGATCGCAACTGCGACAACTAAGCCACTACTTGACTCTGTGCCATTTGCGCAAGCTATCACAGGGCTTCCAGGCCGTGTAAAAGTGATCTGGAGACCACATCCTGATAGCACAGTAGCTAGCTACATCATCCAAAGAAGCGATGCAGGAGCTAATAAATTTAGCCAGATCGCAGAGGTAAATGGCAGACTAAATGCCGAGTATATCGACACTGAGGTAAAAACCTGGCAGGTCTTATGAGTATAGGATATTAGTTAAAAACTTCTTCTGGCGTCATCTCAAAACCAAGCCAAAAATATAAGCGCCACAACAAAGGAGTTACCCTAAATCAGTAACAAACGTCCAAGCGACAAAAATGCACCAAAAAGATCATCTTAACGTGGGATTACGCGCCGGCTGAGGATTTTGCTTATTTTAAGGTTTATAGAACGACAAGTAAAATTTTACCTTACACATACCTAGCAAAAACGACTAGCAACACCTATGAGGACCTCATAAATACAAACGCAGCGACAAGGTATTATAGAGTCACAGCAGTCGATAAAGACGGTCTTGAGAGCTTAAAGCAAGAAGAGCCGATCGTTGGTAGCACACTTGGCGCACCAAAAACTCCAAGCGTAAGCGCTAGCTACGATGGCAGCGGTGTAAATGTAAGCTGGAGTGCAGTTGATAGAGCTAGCTCATATACAGTTTATAGAAGCGGTGCTAGCGAGAAAGTCTTTAGCGGTATAAGTGATACTGGGCTTAGAGATGACAGCGTCCAAGCGGGTGCTAGCTACTCTTACAGCGTCGTAGCAGTCGATGAATACGGCATCGCCTCTGATAAGTCGTCAAAAGCAGAAGTTAGCATAAAATAATGCCAAATTTCATCGCTTCGTCCTTAAAAGAGCTCTCGTTTCCATTTGGTAACGACAAGATCAAATCTCTTTGGCAGGCAAATGGCCGAAACGAGAGGCTCATCTATACAAAAAATGAAGATGAAGGCTTTTTTCTAGTCGTAAAGCCAGGCAAAAATGGCGTCGTCGTAAAGGGAGAAAAGCTTACAAAGCCTGCTAAAGTTGGACTTTTACAAGAAGCACTTGAGCTTTTTAAAGAGCAAAGTTGTAACGACATCATCAGCCAAGCATTTGCTGTGAAAAAGACAAATTTGACCAAAAAAGTGAGTGAAATTTTAAGCCTTGAAGAGTTTGTGCCAGCTTTTTGCGAGCTAAAAGGTAAATTTAAAGAGATTTTTATCGAGATCGGCTTTGGCTCTGGCAGGCACTTGCTCTATCAGGCTAAAAACAACCCAAATGCCCTAGTTATCGGCATAGAGGTCTATAAGCCAAGTATCGAGCAAGTAGCAAAGCTAGCTAGGGCAAGTGCCCTAGAAAACGTGAGGCTTATAAATACCGACGCAAGGCTCTTACTCTCGCTAGTTGGATCAAATTTAGTTGATAGAGTATTTTTACACTTCCCAGTGCCGTGGGATAAGGCCGAGCATAGACGCGTGGTCTCATCGGCGTTTGCGCTTGAGTGCGAGAGGATACTAAAAGTTGGTGGTAAATTTGAGCTACGGACTGATAGCAAAGAGTATTGCGACTTTAGTTTGAGTAAATTTTTAGAGCCTACAAACTCAAAGATAGAAGCTTTTAAAAATAGAAATTTAGAGGTAACTAGCAAGTATGAAGATCGCTGGAGACGCCAAGATAAGGATATTTACGATGTTATTTATACTTGTGAGGCAAAAAAGCGATGAGAAACGTTTTGGCTGGAGATTTTTAGCTTTAAAGAAAAAGACAAGCGTAAAAAATATCATTAAAAATTCAGTAATTTCATCATAAAAAGAGGATCATTTTTACATTTTTGAAGAATTTACACCATAAACGAGGGTGAAAATTTACGCTAAAAAGTCGCCTTTGGAGCGTTTAACAAACCAGAGCAATGTTTCATTAAAATAAGCGATGAAAAAAAGCGAATATTTTATAAAAACCGATCTTAATACGTGAAAAATTTAGCAGCACACGAGCTTTTTGAAGGAGTATTTGGCTGATGCAAAGAGATAATTAGCGCAAGAAAAATAAGCCTAGCTTATGAGCGCAACGAGGTTGTGATCAATAGCGTAAAATTGAGACATCTATGCAAATGACTTTGTCTTTTATCACAGGCAAGAGTGGAAGCGGAAAAAGCACGCTTTTTAAAGTCATTTTACGGAGAAATTTCACCACTTGCAGGCGAGCTAAATGTCTGCATGACGCAAATGGACGATATCGATGACAAAAGACTTTGCGAGCTTAGGCAGCGAGTTGGCATTATATTTCAAAACTACCGCTTGATAAATGAGTGGAATGTCGAAAAACGTCATGCTGCCACTCATCATCAAAGGCGTCAATCAAAATGTGAGCAAAAAGCAGGTGGCTAAACTTTTTAAAACATGTAAATATGCTTCACAAAGCCGATAAATACCCTCGCGAGCTAAGCGGCGGCGAGCAGCAAAAGAGTTGCCATGGCAAGAGCACTCGCGCACAATCCAATGCTTTCTTATGCGACGAGCCAACGGGAAAGTCAGACGAATACTCAAGCGACGTCATCTGGTCGCTTCTAAAATCAGCCAGAGAATTTTCTAGGCACAAGCGTCGTCGTGGTGACGCATCACATCCCATCAACGCTTCGCATCCCGTACCGCCACTTCGTCATAGAAAATGGAGGCGTGCATGAGATCGCTTAAAAATCACCTTGGATTTATCCTGCCGTTAATCGCGCTTTTATTTTCAGTGCAGTTTAGCCTCACCGCAGACAAGATCGTAAGAGAGTATGAGAGGCTTATGGGAAATGACTACAACATCGTGGTGGTCTCAAACAAAGAGCTAAGCGAGCCAGTGCTAAAGCCAGTGGTTAGCACGCTAGCAGTGTCGAGCCACTAAGCCCGCAAAAGATAATAGATCGCCTATCAAACGACATCTCGGCTAGAAAGTTTATCCATCCTGCAAAATGCCTTACCTAAATTTTACTCGCTAAGATTAAGCGAATTTCCATCGCCAGAGTATATGGAGGAGATAAAGCAAAAGCTTTTGAAATTTGATGGTATAAGCAAGGTCGAGACATTTTCAAAGACCCATGACAAGGTCTTTAAGATGCTAAATTTAGCTAAAAGCATATCTTATGCATTTATGGCGATACTTTGCGTCGTTGGGCTTATGCTTATGCTTAAGCAGACTAAAATTTGGCTATTTGAGCATAGAGAGCGCATCGAGATCATGACGCTTTTTGGCGCGCCATTTTGGCTAAAATCAGCCATGCTCTATAAATCAGCCATGGTTGATAGCATAGTTGCGACCATTGTTGTTGGTGCGTTTTTCTTTTTCTTGCCTAGTATTGAAATTTTTAGAGAAAATGCTGCAAGTATCGATGTAGTCTTGCCTAGCCTTGATCTTTCAAGAGATATTTTTATCTTATTTGGCGTGGCTGTGGTTTTAAGCATTTTTGCTGTTAGTTTAGTGATGAGTAAGGCTAGAAAAAGCACGATATGAAAAAAGGAATTTTTACACTTTTGCTAGCATTTAGTCTAGCTTTTGCATCAAATACTAAAGAGAAGATAAAAGACTCCAAAAACTCGCTAAGATCGACACAGGCTATGAGTGAGCAGCTTAGTAAAAAGCTTGACGACTTGGCTGGAGATATCGTAAATGGCGAGAAAAACTGCGCGGCATAAGCGGCGATATCCACAATTTAAAAAGGTCACATTTCAGTTCTTGAGACAAATGCTTCAAAAGCACTTCTTGAGCTTGATGATCTAACAAAGCAAAACAAAGAGCTAGAGCGCACCCAAAAAGAGCTAGAGCAAAATATGATAAGGATCATCGCAGAAGACCTCTCATTTGATCTTATGATGTCTGCAAGCGAGGGCAAACAAAGCGAAGAGAGCATCATCTCATCGCAAATGTAACCAAGCTAAAATGCCATAGCTAAAAGAGGGACTTTAAAAAGGCTTAGCCAGAACTACGAAGATACGATTGAGAAAGATAAAAACAAATCAAGTAAGATAAACGAGATAAACTCAAATATAAAAAAACTATAGACGTAAAGCAAAATGATCTACAAAGCCTAGAGAGCACGCAGAAAAATACAATAAACGGGCTAAAACGTGATAAAGAAAGTACAGCAAAAAGCTAGCCAAGCTTCAAGCTCAACAAGACGAGCTAAGAAAGACACTTGAGCAGCTTGCTATCATGCAAAAAGCAAGAGGATGAAGCTGCCAGAGCTGCTAGAGAAAAGCAAGAAAAGAGCAGCTAGCAAAGGTGGCAAAAAGGGCGAAAAGAGCCAGCCAATGGGCGGAGGCTATCAAACAAGCTCTGTTAAAAGAGATACTCAGGCGCAAGGACGATCGCTCCGCTTGATAGCTACTCTGTAAAGCAAAAATTTGGCAATTACGTAGATCCGATATATAACATCAAAATTTTCAACGAATCAGTCATACTTCGCTCAAGCACGCCAGATGCGAAGGTTAAAAAGCGTGCTAAATGGCAAGGTCGTCTTTGCAAAAGCAACTCCGATGCTTGAAAATGTCGTCATCATCGAAAACGAAAACGGCATCCACACGATCTACGCTCACTTAAGCCAGATCGCGCCAACTGTAAAGGTCGGCTCAGTCGTGCAAAAAGGCTACGTCATAGGTAGGGTAAGGAACGATCTAACCTTTGAAGTAACGCAAAGAAACTACCATATCGACCCGCTTGAAATGATCTCAAAATAGTCACTTTGTAAGCGTTATTAGCTAAATTTAAAGCCTTTTTGGCTAAAATGCGTGAATTTCAAGGAGCATGACAATGAGTAAGAGAAAACGCGTATTGGTCAAATTTTCAGGCGAGGCCTTGGCTGGAGAAAATGGTTTTGGTATAGACACAGCTGTGCTTAAATTTATAGCAAGCGAGATAAAAAGAGCTTATCGAAAAATGATATCGAAGTTGGCATCGTGATAGGCGGTGGCAACATAGTGCGCGGTGTGAGCGCTGCAAAAGATGGTATCATCAAACGAACAAGTGGCGATCACATGGGCATGCTAGCAACTGTCATCAACTCGATCGCGATGCGTGAAGCTTTAGAGAGAAGTGGGCTTGAAGTAAGAGTGCAAAGCGCGATCAAGATGGAAGCGATCTGTGAGACATTTATCGTGGGACGTGCGCAGCGCCATTTAGAAAAGGGCAGAGTTGTTATCTTTGCTGCAGGCACGGTAATCCATTCTTCACAACAGATACAGCAGCTACGCTAAGAGCTATCGAGATCGGCTCAGATATGATCATAAAAGCGACAAAAGTTGATGGCGTTTATGACAAAGATCCTAAAAAATTCAAAGATGCAAAACTTCTAAAATCACTAAACTACGAAAAGGCGATGAGCGATGATATCAAGGTTATGGACGATACTGCCATAGCTTTAGCAAAAGATAACGCACTACCGATCTTAGTTTGTAATATGTTTAAGGCTGGAAATTTATTAAAAATAATAAATGAAGAAGAAGCAGCCCTATACTCAGTTGTAAAATAAATTTCAAAAAGGATAAAAATGAGAACAGAACAAATCACAGCAAGAGCGCTAAAACAAGTAGGAGATGACAGATAAGCTTTTCACTTATCGTTGCAAAGCGCGCAGAAGCGCTAGCAAATGGCGCCATAGCTTTAGTTGATGCTGATACTTCAAAGATGAAATTTGCCGACATCGCACTACTTGAAGTGGCTGAGGGCAAAATAGGCTTAGAGGCAATAGTTGAAGGAAAATAGTCTTTTTAGAGCAGTTGATAGAGCAAATTTTAGCTTGCAAAAACGTTTCAGAAGCGATAAAACTGCTCTTTTCTCTTTGTGAGAGAAGTGAAATTTTAGACAAAGCCGTAGATAGCTGCGTCACATCTCACGCTGGACAATACCGCAAAAGTGGCGAACCATACGCCATCCACCCCATCTTAGTAGCCTCTATCGTAGCAAATATGGGCGGCGATGAGAGCATGGTCATAGCTGCACTTCTTCATGACGTGGTCGAAGATACCGACGTAACGTTAGGTGAGCTTCAGGCTGAATTTGGCGATGAGGTGGCAAAGCTGGTTGAAGGGCTTACAAAGATAGTTGCCATTAGAGAAAACAAGCTCGCAAGCTCAGATAGCAACGAAAAACTAGCAAGCTCGGCGCTAACTTTTAGAAAGATGCTCTTAATCTCCATAGAAGACGTCAGAGTCCTTGTCGTAAAGCTTTGCGACAGACTTCACAACATGCTAACTCTTGAAGCGCTAAGGCCTGAAAAGCAAAAACGCATAGCCGAAGAGACGCTTATGGTCTATGCTCCGATCGCTCATAGGCTGGGAATTTCATCGATCAAAAACATGCTTGAAGATCTAAGCTTTAAGTATGCGATGCCAGAAGAATACGCAAAGATCGATAGCTACCTAAACAAAAACAAGCAGCAGCTTAGCCTAAAGCTAAATGCTTTTCACGAAAAGGTAAGTCAAATTTTGCTTGAAAATGGCTTTATCGAGGGCACTTTTGAGATACAAAAACGCATAAAACACTACTACTCGATCTATCTAAAGATGCAAAGAAAGGGCATTTCTATCGAAGAGGTGCTTGACTTGCTTGCCATTAGGATCATCGTGCAAAAAGCCGCTTGATTGCTACCTTGCACTTGGAAATTTGCATATAAATTTTAACCCTCTCATCTCAAGATTTAAAGACTATATCGCGCTTCCAAAGCAAAATGGCTATCAAACTATACACACAACCATTTTTGATAACAAAAGCATATTTGAGGCGCAAGTTCGCACTTATGATATGCATAAAACCGCTGAATACGGCGTTGCCGCTCACTGGAAATATAAAAACGGCGAGGGCAGCCTCTTAAATCCAAAGCTTGACTGGCTAAATGACATCAGCATGCAAAATAGCGAGAACGAGAGCAACGTCGAAGAGCTATATGAATATGCAAAAGATAGCCTTTATATCGAAGATATCGCAGTTTATTCTCCAAAGGGCGAGGTCTTTACTTTGCCACGTGGTGCTACGGCGCTTGATTATGCTTATGAGATTCACTCAGAGATCGGACTTTACGCAAAAGAAGCTTATATAAACCGCGTCAGGATGCCACTTCTAACGGAGCTAAAAAATGGCGACATCGTTAGGATAGTAACTGGCGAAGAGGCTAAATTTCGCTGTTCGTGGATAAATAGCGTGCGAACAGGCAAGGCAAAGGCGACGATAAGGTCATTTTGTAAGCAAAAGATCAAAGATATAAACTACAAAATGGCGATCGATATCCTTAAGTCAGTATTTAACGTCTCAAAAGATAGAATTTTAGAGTGGGTAGAGAGCGAAAAATTTAGGCAAAAAGGTCTTTCGTGCAGCAACTGATAGCGAGTATCTGCAAGAAGTGGCAAATATGCTTAAAAAATACATCAGAAAAGAGCGTCCATTTATGATCTCTTTGGGCGACAAATACCAGATCAAAAAGCAGAAATCTGAAAACATAGTGATCTACTCAAACCACAAAATTTCAAATGTCGAGTTTGATTATTGTTGTAATCCAAAAAGGGGCGATAGCATAGTTGGCTTTTTAAAAATGGTCACACCGTGACAGTGCATCACAAGCTTTTGCGAGCGCGCTGGCAAGCTAATGGATAAAGGCGATGAGATCATCTTTGTCAAATGGACGAGAAATGCCCCGCACAGGTATAAATGACTATCTAGAAAACAGAAAAAGGTGCGTTGGCTGAATTTTTAACATATCTTGCTAGACTTGATATAAATTGAGCTACAATCTCGCTAAACGAAGCAAATGATCTTAGCGGAGATACGTTTGAAATAAGCGTCGAAATAGCAGAAAACATCGATGCAAACGAGATCAAAGAGAAGATCAAAGATAGATATAAGATTATTGATTTTGTTTCGCAAAGCGACCCATATCATAATTAGGGGAGAAAAAAATGGTTCAAGATATAGACGATATTTTACAAGAGATAAAACCGCGGCGTTGCCGAGATGATCGATGCTGAGAGAGTTGGTACTGGTTAAAAATTATTATGAAAAGGGCGAAAATTTCTACGTAAAAAGCAGGCTTTGACCCAACAGCTCCAGACCTTCACCTAGGTCACACAGTCGTTTTAAACAAGATGGCTTTGCTTCAAAAACATGGCGCGATCGTGCAGTTTTTGATAGGCGATTTTACCGCTCAAATAGGCGATCCAACAGGCAAGTCAGCCACTAGAAAAAAGCTAGATCAAGAGACTGTTTTAAAAATGCTAAAACTTACGAAGAGCAAGTTTTTTAAAATTTCTAGATCCTAAAAAAACTGTGATAATGTTTAACTCAAAATGGTCAAATGAGCTTGGGCTGCTGGGATGATCGAGCTAACTAGCACATTTTCAGTAGCTAGAATGCTAGAGCGAGATGACTTTGAAAAGAGGATAAAAGCGGGCAATCCTATATCAATCTCAGAGTTTATGTATCCACTTCTTCAAGGCTATGATAGCGTTGCTATGAAGTGCGACATCGAGATGGGTGGCACAGATCAGAAATTTAACCTTCTAATGGGTAGAACTTTGCAGCGAACATATAATATCGGCAAAGAGCAAGCTGTCATCATGATGCCACTTCTTGAGGGGCTTGATGGCGTAAATAAGATGAGTAAGAGCCTTGGCAACTACATAGGCGTAACTGAAAATGCAAATGATATGTTTGCAAAAACGCTTAGCATAAGTGACGAGCTTATGTGGCGCTGGTACGAGCTACTAAGCACAAAAACACTTGGCGAGATAGAAGAGCTGATGAATGACGTAAATAGTGGCAAATATCATCCAAAAAAGGCAAAAGAGGATCTTGCTTATGAGATAACAGCGAGGTATCACGGCGAGGAGGCTGCTAAGGCTGCTATGGCTGAATTAACAGCGTTCACTCTCAAAATCAGCTCCCAACTGATATGAAAGACTAGCTTAAAAGCGCCGATTTGGATAGTTGAAGCCTTATCTCAGTGCGGGCTAAGTGAGTCAAACTCTCAGGCAAGGCGAGATATAAAAAGCAAACGCAGTTAGCATCAATCAAGAAAAATTAGTGATGAGCAGTTAAAAATTAGGAGCAGGCGAGTATATCTTGCAGGTTGGTAAGCGTAATTTGCGAAGATAAAGGTTGAATAAATGGAGTTAAAGCCATTAAAAATAGGTAAAATATGAGATAAAAGTACCCGATATTTCAAGGCGGTATGGGGCTTGGCATCAGCTGGGACAAACTAGCTGGCAATGTGAGCTTAGAAGGCGGTCTTGGCATAATTAGCTCAGTTGGCACAGGCTACTATGAAAACCGCAAATTTATAGATAAAGAGCTAAATGCAAAGCCTTTTGGAAGCGAAAATTTCTACTCTACAAGAGGCCTTCGAGCGGTCATAGAAAATGCACGTAAAATTTGTGGCGACTTACCACTTGGCGTAAATATAATGTATGCTGCAAACGACTACGCAAGGGTTGTAAAAGACGCTTGCGAGGCTGGTATAAATATCATAGTCTCAGGTGCAGGCTTGCCTACAAATTTACCTGAATTTACACAAAATTTTAAAGAGATAGCACTAGTGCCGATCGTCTCAAGCGCAAAAGCACTAAAGATCATCTGCAAACGCTGGCTTCAAAGATATGAGCGCTTGCCAGACGCTGTCGTGCTAGAAGGACCACTAAGTGGCGGACATCAGGGCTTTACATACGAGCAGTGCCTTGATCCTGAGTTTTCACTATTTAATCTCATCCCACAAGTAAAAGCTGAGATCAAAGAGTGGGGCGACTTCCCTCTCATCGCAGCTGGTGGAATTTGGGATAAAAACGACATCGAAAAGGCGATATCGCTTGGAGCAAATGGCGTTCAGATGGGCACACGCTTCATCGGCACTCACGAGTGCGACGCAGACATCGGCTTTAAAGAGGTCTTGCTAGCAGCTGAAGAGAAAGACATCGAGCTTATAAAAAGCCCAGTTGGCTATCCAGCTCGCGGGATAAGAACAAATCTGATAAATTTAGTCGATAAAAGAATGGGCCCAAAGATCCAGTGCATAAGCAACTGCGTAAGCCCTTGCCAAAGAGGCAAAGAGGCAAAGCAGGTGGGATACTGCATCGCGGATAGGCTATTTGACGCATATAGCGGCAAAAAAGAGAGCGGGCTATTTTTCACGGGAGCAAATGGCTACAAACTAAAAGAGCTAATAAGCGTAAAAGAGCTAATGCATAAGCTGGTACATGGTGAATGAAACGGGTTTTAATATCTCTTTTTCTAGCATTTAGTTTTCTTTTGCGACGACAATCTGGAGACTTTTGCCAAATTTGATAGAAAGTTTTATGGCTCTAAATAGAAGCGCAAGATCAGCTTCATAACGATATAAAAAATATCTACGTCGATGCGATCATTAAAAACGACAAAAACACGAAAAAGCAGGCACTCACTCAGGCTAATAACAAGCTCAAAGGCGCTTGGCTTTGACTCAAGCGCATATATAAGAGATCTAAATGCGATAAACGGCGTAAAGGTGCCAGCGCGCCAGCGGTTTCGCCAGCTTTAACGCTACTAAGTGCCACAAAGGTAAATGACACCTTGGTGCTTACTTTAACACAAAGCTAGATACCGCAAGGCTAAAAACATCGTTTGCCAAACAGCAAAATGCACTACAAAAACATCATGGACATTGATGGCAGGCTAAATGGCAACCCACTAACTTATAAAAATTTCATCTCAGACTACATCCACATCTCTCAGTATGATAAAAATACCGTCAGGATCATCTTTTCTGACAAGGTGCAAAAGACGATAAAAGCAAATGCGACTGGGGATTTGCTAATAATCAGCGCTCAAAACTTTTCATCTCAAATGAAAACGTAAGAGCACGCTTCATAAGCTTTAAAAATAAAAATGAAAAGCCAGCACAAAGTGCAGTAGAGCCAAATTTAAAGTCTGAGCCAGCACAAAGTGAGCCAGTAGAAGAGCCTTTGCCTCCAGTTGCGGCGGGTGAATCTCACGCAACAAAACGATCGTCATCGAGCCCAGGGCATGGCGGCACAGATCCTGAGTGCGGTAAATGGCAGTTTAAAAGAAAAACAGCTGTTTTAGGGTGTAGCCAAAAAGCTTGGCGAGATACTAAAATCTCGTAGCTACAGGTCTATTTCACCAGATCAACTGACGTTTTTTATAATTTGAAGATCAAGAACGAAATGTTTGCAAAACGACAAGATGGCAGACCTCTTTGTCTCTATCCACGCAAACGCCGCTCCAAACGCTGCTAAAGCAAAGAGCATGCACGGCATCGAGACATTTTTCTTATCGCCTGCAAGGAGCGAGCGCAGCAAAAACGCAGCCGCACTCGAAAACAAATCAGACATCGAAGAGATGAACTACTTTTCGCAGCAAACGTTTCTAAACGTGCTAAACCGCGAGAAGATCATCGCCCTCAAACAAGCTTGGTATCGACATCCAAAAAGGAAATTTTAGCAAGCGCTAGAAAGGTCTATGCAGCCAGCGACGGCAGCGTGAGAGAAGCGCCATTTTGGGTGCTCGTGGGCGCTCTTATGCCAGCAGTTCTTGTCGAGATCGGCTACATCACGCATCCAGTCGAGGGGCGAAAAACTCTTTGACGAGGCCTATCAAAAAGCCCTTGCAAACGGCATCGCAAACGGCATAGATGGATATTTCGCAAAAATAGATGAAAAATGCACTAGCTTTTAAAGGGCAATTCATTTAACGAAGAGTTTACTGATATCTACTTTAACACCGACAAAACCTCGGCTTGAGGCGAATTTGTCTTTGCAAGTGCACTTGATGAAAATTGGCAGAGCAAAGATAGCTTTATGGTCGCTGAGACTGGCTTTGGCGCTGGGCCTAAACTTTTCACACTTTGTAAGAATGTAAAAGTTAGCTCTAAAAAAACTTCACTTCGTTAGCATCGAAAAGCCCTATTAAAAAGAAGATCTTTTGAAAATTGTGAAAAATTGTAGGCATTTTTAAAGCTTATGCTAAAAAGCTAGTTTCGCTCTATCCGCCGCTGATCTCAGGCATACACCGCATAAATTTCGCCCCAAATATCACCCTTGATCTTTGCTACGGCGAGGCAGATCAAATTTTGCCCGAGCTTGATTTTAGCGCTGATATCTGGTTTTTAGACGGCTTTGCCCCAAGCAAAAATGGCTCGATCTGGAGCGAGGATGTCTTTAAACAGATCGCAAGGCTAAGCAGGGTTGGCACCATAGTTAGAACCTACTCGAGTGCAAAAATGGTAAAAGTAGGGCTAAAAAATGCTGGCTTTTTACTGAGCCTAAAAGAGGGCTACGCTAGAAAACGCCAGATGAGTAGCGCCGTGCTAGAGAAAAAGGATGAAAATTTAAAGGACGCTTGGTTTGCGAGGTGCGAGCCAGTCGCCAGCGTAAAAGGCAAAACAGCGCTTGTTATAGGAGCAGGAGTGGCTGGACTTGCCACCGCTGGAGAGCTAGCCAAAAATGGCTTTAAAGTGGTGATCGCCGAGGCAAAGGGTGAGGTCGCGACAAATGGCTCAGGTAATCACTGCGGCGCCTTGATGCCACTAGTTACGAAGCCTGGGGTAAATTTAGGCCGCATGCACATAAATGCGTTTTTGCAAGCAGTGAGATTTTACAAGGCAAATCTGCCAAAAAGTCTCATCAAATTTAATGGTTGCATCGACTATGCGTTTGATGATGAGCTTGTCAAGCGATACGCATCGTGGCAGGATCAAAAGCGCGGAGGATGTTTTAAACTTTGATGAGAGTTTAAAGCCATATCCTCGGGATATTTATAAAAAGAGGCGGCATACGCTAGATCAAAAGAAATGTGTAAATTTCTATCAAGTAACTTTGAAATTTTATTTAACCACGAGTATCAGAGCAGGGACGCACCTGCAAAAATGGCAAGATAAGTGTCAAATTTAAAATAAAAGCTTGGAGGCTGATATCTTAGTCTTTTGCACAGGTAGCAAAAGTAGTGAGATATTTTAAAGACTATGACATGCAAATAAGCAGCGTCAGAGGGTCAAGTCACGCACCTAAAACCAGTGCTAAAAATGAGCTGCCACTAAGCGCAAAAGGCTACATCTGCCCAGCCGTAAAAGGGTGCAAGTTATCGGCGCAACCTACGCTAGAAATGAAAATGTGCGACACGCCTAAAAGATGAGGATAATGCTAGATTAAGCGACGTGAGCGAGTTTTTTGACACATCAAAAGCTATCATCATTGGCTCACGTGTGGGATATAGAAGTTACAGCGGAGATAGATTTCCGATAATCGGCGCCCTGCACGACGAGGAGTTTTACAAGCAAAACCACAAAGGGCTATTTTAGAGCAAAAATAAAGATAATAATCCAAAAAGCAAGCTACGAAAAATCTCTTTGTAAATTTCGCTCATGGCTCACGTGGCCTTGGCACGGCGATACTTGGAGCAATGTGATAATGGATCTTGTGCTTGCTCGCCCACTTTTGCATAGAAAGGTCGCTATTTTTACGAGCTACACCCTGCTAGATTTTTGATAAAGAAAGCTAAAAAGGACTAAAAATAGTCAAAATTCTTAACATAGTTAAGAACTGTTATCAAAACTTGCATTATAATCCTTCACAAAAAGGATAAAAACATGAGTCAAATTATAATCTCGACAAAGACACAAAGATAGTTGAAAAAGCGTCGTTAGCAAAAGGCTCTTTCAAAACAAAAACGCAAGTGTAGATATATACGCATTTGACGAGGGCGAGGAGCTTGATCACGAGATGCTTTTTATAGATAGCCTTGCCTTCGTCATTGACGGCGAAGCGCAGCTTGAGTATGGCGAAAACAGATGAAGCTTTGGACATGATGAGGCCTGCCTTATCGAGGCAAAAACCTGGCGAAAGCTCAAATTTACAAAGAAAACAAAATATTTACTAATAGATTTTAAGGAGAATGTTATGATAGATCATTTAGACAAAGCGAGTGTTTTTAGTCTCGCAGATGCCGTTAGTTACGAGAGTGGCAAGATAGTTAGCAAGACGCTTGTCAAAAACGAAAATGGCTCGATGTCGCTGCTTAGTTTTGACAAAGACCAAGAGCTCTCAACCCACGCTGCCCCTGGCGATGCGCTACTTATCGCGCTTGATGGCGAGCTTGATTTAAAGATAGCTGATGAGAGCTTTCATCTAGTAAAGGGCGATAGCATCGTGCTTCCAGGCAAGATCCCACACGGTCTAAAAGTGAAAGACAAATTCAAAATGCTTCTAATCGTCACAAAAGACAAAATGTAAAAATAAGCCCTATTTTAGGGCTTTTTCTTTATAAATCACATTAAATTTACCTTAATAACCCAAAAAGCAAAAGTCATAATATAATCCATTTAAAATTTAAAGAAGAGCTATGAAAAAGAAAATTCCCAAACTATTTTTACTACTATTTTTGGGCGCGTTTTCAGCTTTTGGACCATTTGTCACAGACCTTTACCTGCCAGCACTTCCAGCCATAACTGAGTGGTTTGGCACAAGCGTTTCAGCAACCCAGCTAACTCTTACGACCTCGATGGCAGGCCTTGCGATCGGTCAGCTAATAGTTGGCCCAATCAGCGATAAATCTGGGCGAAAAACGCCACTTACCATCTCGCTCATCATCTACACGATAAGCACGATTTTTATATTTTTTGCGCAAAATATCCAGTTTTTATCTTTATGCGCATCATCCAAGGGCTTGCAAGTGCGGGCAGTCTGGTTATCTCAAGAGCCGTTGTGAGCGACCTTTACAAGGGTCACGAGATGACTAAATTTTTTAGTCTTATGATGGTTGTAAATGGTCTTGCTCCGATATTTTCGCCCATAGGCGGCAGCTTGCTACTTAAATTTACCGACTGGCGCGGCATCTTTATGGCGCTAACGATCATCGGTATTTTGCTATTTATCGCAAATTACTACTCAAAGAGAGCCTAAGCCCTGCTAACCGCCTAAAAGTGCCTTTTGCTTCGAGACCCTACAGCGTCTTTGGCAAAATTCTAAGAAAAAGGTATGCTATTTATTGCGATCCAGACATTTACGATGGCTGCGATGTTTGCCTATATCGCGGCATCTTCTTTTATCTTACAAGAGTTTTACCTGCTAAGCCCAGTAAGCTACAGCTTTTGCTTTGCGGCAAATGGCCTAGCCATCGTTATAGGTGCTAGGCTTGCAAGCTTGCTAAATGAACGAAAAGCGCTAAAAACTGGGCTTTTTGGCACCTTGTTTGCTAGCATTTTTATAGCGTTTATGCTTTGCTTTAAATTGAAGTGATCGGCGTTATCATCGCATTTTTCTTGCTTTTTGCTCTTTACTGGCTTTATCTTACCAACAGCCCTCATCACTCGCGATGAATGAGGGCAGGAGTACGCTGGCTCGGCCTCAGCGGTGCTTGGTTTTTGTCCATTTTTCTTAGGTGGCATCATCTCGCCACTGGTTGGTCTTGGCGACATTTTTTACTCGACTTCAATAGCCATTTTAGCTTGCAGCGTGCTTGCCTTTATCTCATTTTTAGGGCTAAAAAGAGTTGCGTAAAATGTATCTTGTCTCAAACACAAAGACGGCTGATGAGAGCGTTGTATTAAGCGTTAGCAAGATAGAGTTTTTGAAGTTTGAGATAATGAAGCGATTTGACGCGCTTGTGGCAACTTCAAAAAATGCCTTTAAGGCTTTAAATTAATAGCATTTTCGCCCTATAATCTACCAGTTTTTGCTATCGCAAATAGTCGCAGCTGGCTGCAAAGAGTTTGGTTTTAGTGAAATTTACACTGGGCAAAATGCTCATGGAGATGACTTTGCAAGAGAAAATTTACGCCACTTTTAAAAGGGTAAAAAGGTTCTTTATCTAAAAAGGGCAAAGATAGCGCTTCAAATTTCTTAGAATTTTGCAAGATGGGTGGCGTAAATATAAAGGCGGTCATCGCCTATGAAAATGTCTTAAATCCTTGCAAAATGGAGCTAAAACCACCAAAAAAATAGCATTTTGATCTTTGCATCTCCGATAAATGTGAAAATTACTGCCACTAATTTTGGCTGGGACGAGCTATCAGACGATAAGCATCGGAAAGGTGACTGCAAAAAGAGCTAAAATTTACAAAAGCCACTTGTTAGTCAAAAGTCAAGATATAAACGCTTGTATCGCACTTGCAAAACGTTACTTTAAGCAAAAGATTATATAATTTTATTGCCTGAGTGAAGCGAGTCAGCATTTTACGGGGTCCAACACTTTTTTTGTTAGCGAAAAAGGTATGGGTGTCTGCGATGTGCTTCGTTTGAGCCTTAAACAGCGAGAAGTTGCAACCTTTTGGTATCCATCTATTTGCAAGATTGGCTTTGTTTATGGGCCACTCTTCTATGCGACGCCCACTTGGGTTTTTAAATTTACGGAGATAATATGAACATTCTCATAATAGGAAGTGGCGGCGCAGAATACGCCATTGCTCTAAAACTAAAAAGCGAAAAATATAAACTATACTTTGCGCACGGAAATGGTGCGACCTCACGCCTTTGGTGAGAGTTAAACATAAAAGACTTTCATGAGCTAGCAATTTATGCCAAAAAATAGTATCGAGCTAACTATCGTGGGACCTGAAGCGCCTCTTAGCGAAGGCGTAGTAGATATCTTTAAAAAAGAGGGTTTGCTCATCTTTGGACCAAGCAAAGCAGCAGCTAGACTTGAGGCTAGCAGAGGCCTATATGAAGGACTTTTTAGCTAGAAATAATATAAAAACTGCAAAATATTTAAACACAGACGACAAAGAAAAAGCATTTGAAATTTATTGATACCTAAGCGCTCCGATGGTTGTAAAGGCTGATGGACTTTGCGCTGGAAAAGGCGTGATCATCGCAAATTCTAAGGATGATGCCAAAGAGGCAGTTAGCGACATGCTAAGTGGAGCTAGCTTTGGTGATGCTGGTAAATCTGTGGTGGTTGAAGAGTTTTTAGACGGCTTTGAGCTTAGCTTTTTGCCATTTGTGACGGTGAAAAATTTCAGTAAGTTTGCCAGTGGCGCAAGACCACAAACGCTACTTGATAACGACGAGGGTCCAAATACTGGCGGTATGGGCGCTTACGCTCCAAGTCCGCTTGCTTCAAAAGAGCTTATAAAAAGGGTCGAAGAAGAGGTGGTAAAACCTACGTTAAAAGGGATGAAAAACGAGGGCAGTCCGTTTTGTGGAGTGCTTTTTGTGGGGCTGATGATCGTGAAAAATGAGCCTATGTGCTTTGAGTTTAACGTAGATTTGGCGATCCTGAGTGCGAGGTCTTGATGCCATTAATAGACGGAAATTTGAGTGAAATTTTACTAAATGCTGCAAAAGGCGAGCTAAAGCCTATCAGTTTAAAAGATGAATTTGCTGTTGGTGTCGTGATGTCTAGCAAAAATTATCCTTATAAAAGCAGCCCAAAGGCTAAAATTTCTGTTTTAAATGATGTAAAAGATGCCCATATAGCTTACGCAGGCGTGAGCAAAGAGGGTGATGAAATTTACGCAGATGGGGGCAGAGTGCTAGTTTGTGTGGCGACTGCAAAGAGCATAAAAGAGGCACGTGACAAGGCCTATGAGCTTTGCGAAAATGTCAAATTTGACGGAGCACACTATAGAAAAGATATCGCGTGGCAGGCTCTAAAATGAGTATGCAGATAGGAGAGAAGCTTCAAAACGAAGAAATTTCACTTGCTCCTTTTGCTAAGAGGATCATGGCGTTTTCTATCGATGAGATCATAGTTTCGTTTCTTTTTATGATCATCTATTGGGGAGCCTCTTTCTACTAGCACTAACTATGATGATGCTAGAAATGGTATTAAATTATTTTTGCAAGTGGTCGCTTTAAAAGTCATCTATCACATTTTTTTGTTTGGTATTATAGCGCTAGTCTCGGCAGATGATAACAAAGACGATGTGTATAAATGTAGAAATTTTAGATAAGCCAAATTTAACTCAAAGTCTTGTTAGGGCGATCTTTAGGATAGTTAGTGAAGCTTGTTTTTATCTTGGCTTTGCTTGGGCACTTTCAAACCCTGCAAGGCAGACTTGGCAAGACAAAATAGCAAAAACAGTGGTGATAAATGCGTAAAATTTTATTTTTGATTCCGATTTGTGTTTTTAGTTTAAGTGCAGCAGTGCAAGATGTGCAGCTATTGGCTGATGATGTGAAGCAAGATAAGGGCATCGTAACGGCAAACAAAAACGTCGTTGTATATTCGCAAGAGTATCTTGTGACGGCTGATTGTGCTGTTTATGATCAAAACAACTCAGTCATTGAGCTCTTTGGCAATGTCAATATGATGAAGGGCAAAGATGAGGTCTCTCGCTCAAACTACGCTAAGCTAAATTTGAAAAACAACAACGCTGCTTTTGAGTCACTCTTTATGATGAACAAAGACATGGAAGTGTGGATGAGAAGCGATGAGAGCAGCTCTGATAGCGAGTACTACAGAGTAAGAAAGGCGATGGTTTCAAGCTGCAACGTCCAAGATCCTGACTGGAGCATCACCTCAAGCTCAGCCATGCTAAACAAACAGAGCTAATTTCTGCATCTTTTTAACCCAGTCTTTCGCATAGCAAACGTGCCAGTCTTTTACCTGCCATACTTTGGCTTCTCAACTGATACTACAAGAAGGACAGGACTTTTGCCACCAGAGCTTGGATATGGCAAGTCAGAGGGCTTTTACTACAAGCAGCCAGTCTATTTTGCACCTTATAATGAGTGGGATCTGGAGTTTGATCCGCAGATAAGAACAAACAGGGGCGCTGGAATTTACGGTGCTTTTAGATTTACTGATTCGCCTGATTCAAGAGGCGAGATCAGCTTTGGTTCATTTACTGATAAAAACAGCTACCGAGCCAAGCAAAAAAGCGAGACTTCAAACAGAGCTGAGCTAAAAAACAAAACTCACAAAGGTGTCGGGCTAAAATATGAAAGAGATAAACTCTATAAAATACCTTAGCGAGGCTGATCTGCAAGAGGGCATGTGGATAGATGCAACCAAGCTAAATGACATAGACTATCTAAATTTAAAGGGCAGAGACGATGACTACGACTCGCTTGTGACCTCTAAATTTAACTACTTCATAGCAAATGACGATCACTACTTTGGCGCCTATGCGAAATACTACATAGATACCGAAAAGATCGGCTCAAAGAACGAAAACAAAGATACGCTTCAAGAGCTTCCATCGCTTCAGTATCATAAATTTACAGACGATATAGTCTTGCCAAATATCTTATATTCGCTCGATCTTCAATCACATAGATATGATAGAAAGATAGGCGTTAGAGCAACTCAGTATGAATTTACTCTACCAGCTTCAGTGCATGTGCCACTATTTGATGATAGCCTAACGTTTTCATTTTACGAGTATCTTTACGCTTCAAGGATAAACTACGAAAACAAGATAAATTCATTTGATGACAAAAGAGAAGATAAACACGCAAATTTTGTAAATAACTACCATAAATTTGCCCTTCACACAGACCTTGCAAAAGGCGTATGAGAGCTTTATCACACTTTCATTTGGTGCTGAGTATTTGCTACCAGGCTATAGAAAAGGAAATTAGACGACGAGTTTATCTATGATAAAGATCTAAATGAGTATGAGTACTTTCTTAGCTCAAGATCAGAGCAAAGAGGAAGTTTCTGGCTATTTGACGCAGTATTTCTTTAACGGCAGCGGCAGAAAGGTTGTCAAACACAGCATCTCACAAGGTTACTACACAAAAGATGATGAGTATTCAGTTAAAAAAATGCTATCTACCTATATCCGTTTGAGACTTTTCAGCCTTTATAACAAGCTTGAGTACTCACACAAAGATAGAGAGCTTAAAAAGGTGCAAAACGGACTTTACTATACGCACGATCTATTTTGGATAAATATGCTCCATACGATGAAAAAGAGCGATAGCAAGGCTAAAAATAGTGCAACAAAAAGATAGCTACTTTACCAGCAGCGCTGGCGTGAAGCTCCCGCATCAATATAGCTTAATCGGCGGCTGGCAATACGACCTTGAGAGAAGCTACACAAAGAGCTGGAGAGTTGGCGTGCTTCATCAAAGAAAGTGCTGGAACTACGGGCTAATTTATCAACACGATGTCGAGCCGACAACAACGACAAATGGCTCAGCCTCAACTAAGAAAAGTGGCATCTACTTTACTATAAATTTCTATCCGATGGGCGGCTTGCACTATGACTTTTCACAAAGCAGCACCACTTCATCAAGTAGCAAATAAGATGGCTAGATAAATGGCAAGCGTTAATTGAAAGATCAACTAGATGCAGCTAACAAGCTCATCGAGATCTTGCCAAAAAAGAGCTAAATGACGCTAAGACGATAGTTCTTTGCATGTCGCTTGAGTCAGTTATCCTGACTGATGTGGTTTGCAGGGGACTCAAATTGGCTACTGAGATGCTCTTTAGCGAGCCAATCCCTGCGCCAAACAACAGCGAATGCGACGTAGCGATAGTTAGCGAAACTGAGGATATCGTGCTAAACGATCCTCTCATCAAAGCTTTTAACATAGCTATGACTACATCTACGGCGAGGCGCATAGAAAATATGAAGAAGAATACTAAAAATGTCTATAAATATAGAAAAAGGAAATTTGATGGGAGAGCTAAAGGGCAAGAATATTTTTACTGATCGATGAGGGGTGTGAGACTGGCATGACGGCACTCATCTGTATAAAGACGCTGCTTGATGTGAAGGTAAAATCCATCTCATACGCAACGCCGATGATAGCCACTGATGTCTTTGCAAATTTAAATGATATGGTCGATGAAATGTACACGATAAACAAGATCGTTGATTTTATCGATGTGGATTCGTATTACGAGAAAAAGATCGAGGCTACGAGCGAGCGCATCATGTCGATATTAGAAGAGAGCCCTCACTATTTACCGTTACAAAAACAACAAGGAGATAAAAATAATGCAATATAGTATAGAAGTCAATAATCAGGTCGAAATTTTTGACCTTAATAAAGTAGCTAAACAAGCTAGTGGGGCAGTGCTTTTAAGGGTGAAAAACACCGTAGTTTTAGCAACTGTGGCAAGAGAAGATGTGCAAGTTGAAGAGGACTTTTTGCCTCTAACAGTGCAATACATCGAAAAAGCTTACGCTGCTGGTAAAATCCCAGGTGGTTACGTCAAGCGCGAGACCAAGCCAGGCGACTTTGAGACGCTAACAGCTCGCATCATAGATAGATCGCTTCGCCCACTTTTTCCAAAAGGCTACGCATACCCAACACAGATCGTTGTCATGGTGCTTTCAGCTGATCCTGAGGTTGATCTGCAAGTTGTGAGCCTAAATGCGGCTTCAGTTGCACTTTACCTTAGCGACATCCCTGTAAATCGCCCAGTTTGTGGTGTAAGAGTTGGCTATATAGATGATAAATTTGTTATCAATCCAAGCAACTCTGAGCTAAAACAAAGCGCGATCGATCTTTACGTTGCTGGCACAAAAGATGAGCTTTTGATGATCGAGATGAGAAGCTTGCCTCAGCAAACTACGCAGCTCATACCGATGGTAGCGATCGAGCCGATGATAGATCCAAGCCTAAGCGATAGCATGGCGCAAAAGCAAGTGATGAATGAATTTAGTGAAGATAAGATGGTTGAGGCCATTGACTTTGCTGGCAAAGCGATACTAAGAGCTAGCAGCGCTTATGAAGAGGCGTTTAAAGAGCACTAAAAAGAGGATGCCGCACTTGAGCTAAAACCAGAGATAGAAAACGAAAATATCGCTATTTACATCGATAAATTTTATAAAAGCAGAGGTTAAAAACGCGATCAATCAAATGGCAAAGAGCGAGCGTGCAAAGCGAGCTTGGCAAGATCAGCTAAACACATTTCAAGCGATGAGGTAGCTCAAAAAGAGGGCTGGGACGAGGCTGTCATCTCAAATGTCCTTGGTAAATATAAAAAGAAAATAGTAAGAGAGCAGATCATAAACGAGGGCGTTAGAGCCGACGGACGCGGACTTGAAGAGGTTAGACCTATTAGCATCGAGACAAATGTCCTTCCAAATGCTCACGGCTCATGCCTCTTTACAAGAGGTCAAACTCAGGCGCTAGTCGTCGCCACTCTTGGCACAGATAGCGATGCTCAGATGTGTGACATCCTAACTGAAAAAGCTCCTTGGTTGAGAAATTTATGTTTAACTACAACTTCCCAGGCTTTAGCGTCGGCGAAGCAAGCCCACTTAAAGCTCCAGGCAGACGTGAGCTTGGACATGGCAATTTAGCCAAACGTGCCCTTGCACCAAGCATCGATCTAGCTTCTCCATATACGATAAGGGTCGTTTCAGAAATTTTAGAGAGTAACGGCTCAAGCTCGATGGCTAGCGTTTGCGGTGGTTCGCTCGCACTTAGAGCTGCTGGGGTCAATACCCAAAAAACTTGTCGCTGGTGTTGCGATGGGTCTTATATTTGAAGGCGATAAACACGCTGTTTTAACTGACATCATGGGTCTTGAAGACCACGACGGCGATATGGACTTTAAAGTTGCTGGCACAAGTGATGGCATCACAGCGCTTCAGATGGACATCAAGCTTGGAGGCATCAGCCTAGAGGTGCTAAAAGAGGCGCTTTATCAAGCAAAACGCGGCAGAGAGCACATCCTTGCCCTAATGACACAGGCTGATAAAAATATAGAGATAAACGAAGACGTGCTTCCAAAACTTGAGCTATTTAATGTTGATCCAAGCAAGATCGTAGATATCATCGGTCAAGCTGGCAAGACTATAAAAGAGATCATCGAGAAATTTGAAGTTTCGATCGACCTTGATAGAGAAAAAGGCGAGGTCAAAATCGCAGGCGGCGCTAAGAAAAACGTCGATGCAGCAAAAGACTACATCATCTCTATCACTTCAAAAGAGAACTCTCGCTCGTTTGGCAAAAAGCCGTTTAAACACGACAAAGAGCGCGTAAAACCGACATTTAATATCGGAGATGAGTTTTGTTGGAAGCGTAAAAGCGTGGTTGATTTTGGAGTATTTATCGAGCTAAAAGACGGTGTTGATGGTCTGCTTTCACATCTCAAAGATAAAGAGCCCATTAAACGTAGGCGATCAGGTAAAAAGTGTGTGAGCGAGCAAAAAGGAAACAGACTTTCGCTCTCTTTGGTTGAATAAATTTTTAAAGGATAGATGATGAAATACAAAAAGTTGCTTTTTCCAATAGGAGCAGGGGGACGATATCGAGCCAAGAAATTTACGGTGCTTTAAAGGTTGCACAATGGTTTAAAGCTCACATGGAGATCCTCACTTGCCAACTAGATCCAAGCGTGGTTTATAATATGAAAATGACGCTTCGTGGTGGAGTGCTTTTTGAGGAATTTTTAAAATCAGCCAAGTCTGAGCTTGCGGTTGAGCACGAAGAGAACGAAAAGCTTTTTAATAAAATTTGCGCCGAGCTAGGCATAAAGGTGAGCGATGAGGTCATCGAAGATGTCTGCACTACCATTCACGATCCATAATGGAAAAAGAAGCGCCATAGTCGAGCAAGAGAGTAAATTTTGCGATCTAGTCGTAGCTGCAGTGCCACTTGATGGCAAGATCACTGGCACATTTGAGTCAGCTGTTTTAAAAAGTGGCAAAAATGCGATCGTTATCCCTAGAAAGATGCGTGAATTTAGGGCTGATAATATCCTTGTAAGCTGGACAGGAACGACTCAAAGCTCAAGAGCCCTAACTGGCGCGATCGATCTTTTAAAGAGCGCTAAAAAGGTTCAGTGCATCACTGCAAAAGCAAGCCTTGGCGATAACGCCGAGCTAAATCTTATAAAACTTGAAGAGTATTTTAAGGTTCATAATATCAGTGCTAGTTTTGAAGTTATAGCAACTACAACGATACCTGGCGAGGCACTTTTAAAAGCTGCAAATGATAGAAATGCGGATCTCATCGTAGCTAGCAGATACGGCGAAAACGGACTAATGGAGATGGTCCTTGGCGGAACATCAAGATTTTTTTCTTAGAACATACAAATATCCCAGTTTATCTATAATGGATTGCGGCTTGGTCCGCGATCTAATTTCTTTAAAACAATGCTTTTGCACGTTAGTATTACTCGAGCTTCTCTTATAAAAATATTTTTGGTTTGTAATTAGAAAATTTTAAAATTTGGTAGATAATTTTTGAGTGTTAATTTAAATTGAGATAAGAATAAAGATTAGATGAAGTCCAGAATTTAAAACATATACCATTCCAACCCAGCTCAAAACTAGGTTGAGGTATGAAGATTTATGAAGTGACTTGATTAAAATTTTATTCTTTCTTACTTCACTTACTATTGTCTTTTGGCCATATTATCAACATCGTTGTTACTTCATTTGCTCTATTTTGCAATTACCATATTTTCTTTTGTTAGATTATCTATTTGGGCAACTGATTGATTTATCATATTGATGCCTTCACTTTTGCTCTTTTATAGACTCACTCATCCATTTATTGATTGAGCTAACACATTTGCATTTGCTTCTATCTCACTTAAAGATTTTTGAGTTCTTTCTGCTAGTTTTCTAACTTCATCAGCCACCACTGCAAATCCTCTGCCATGCTCTCCAGCTCTTGCTGCTTCAATTGCAGCATTAAGAGCAAGTACTTTGTTTGATCTGCTATATCTCTAATGATAGTTATGATGTTTTAATCTCATCAGCTTTGTCTTATAACATCAGCTGTCTTTTGAGAGATGGCATTCATTGAGCTAGACATTTGCTCAACTGCAGACTTTCAGATTCTTGAAGTGAGCTTGCTTGCGTGCTAGCACCTTGTGTGAGCTCTTTCATAGCCAAAGCTAGAGTCGTAGCCCTTTTCTTCAAGCATCTTGGCATCATTTAAATTTGGAGTTTAGCATAGTGCAAATTACTTCACCCATATTTGATGACTCCCAAAAGTATCATAGCCTTTAGATCAGCTTCAGCTCTTCGTTTATCTCAACCTTTGCTGTAAAGTCGTTTTAGTATATGAGCTAAGAACATTTGTTATGCCCTTTTTCAAATTTGCTGAGATAGATGTAAGGAATTGATGTAGCTCTTTTTAGCTCATTTAGCGATGGGTTGTTTGAGTTGAGCTCATCTTTGCTCCAAGGTTTCCTTTGATCATTGGGAATTCTGCTACCTTATTTAGCTCATCTATCATAGTGCTATCTTTTTGATGCCAGCTATGACTTTATCGATGTTTTCATTTATCAGCTTTACTCATCTCGCCAATTCATCATTTGATCTTACCTCTAGCTTGCTTGGTGCTTTTGCTTCGTAAGTTACAATTAAACACATCATCAAGCTTTTAGACTGGATAGTTTTTATAGGGTTAAGAGACTTTTTAAAGTAAGAAATAGACAAATGCTGAGAGGATAACGATAAATAGCACTGCTAGGATTAGTTGGATCTTTAGGAGGGGTAAAGTCTGGCTCGTGAAAGTATCGGCATTTATCGCAGCAACTGCAAGCCAGCCTTCGTCGTTTATAGGTAAAAATTTTAGCATGATTACATTTTGCCTTTTTCGTTTTGTATATGATATGAGACCATTCTCATCAAAATCTTTATTTGCATATTTTTGAGCTAAAAGTTTTGTGGATTTTACAGCTTTGCCAAGTAGATCTAATGTATCATGTACTAAAACAACGCCATCTTTGTTCATAAAATATATATAACCAAACTCAGTTTTTCCCATGTCAAGCAGTTTTTCACCAATGCTATGACTATCAACATCTATGCCACTTACACCAACTACTTTACCATTTTTATAAAGTGCAGTGGAGAATGTTATGACTAACCTATTTGTTGTTGCATCTACATAAGGTTCTGAAAAGACTGTTTTGCCACTATCTTTAGCTTCTTATACCAGTCTCTTGTCCTAGCGTCATAATCATCTTTTTCCTTAGTTAGTATTTCACCGGTGCTTACATAGAGTTTTAGGGCTCGCTTTCTGTGCCACATGCTAGATATCGCCAACGATATCATTAGAGGCTTTCTTTTTCCTGCTTTAGTTTAGATATAGCCCATCATCGCTATTTAGAAATTGTCAAATTACAGTAAGCCTCTTTGAAGCATCGCTATAATCAGCACAAAACTTTGTGCTACTGATTTTGCATCTTTTTCAGAGCTGATCTTGATTTTGACTAACTAGTTTGATAACTTTATCTTTTGCATTATTGTAGCTTCACAACTGGCATAGCTTGGCTAAAACAAACGCTAAGAAGGATAATAAGTGTCAAGGCGATCTTATTGCTTATTGATCTCATAATTTCCCTTTAGATTACTTGTATAAAATTAATTATTCTCTAAATCGACATATTCAATAATAAAATATTTCTTTTGGGAAGGATTACTTTAGATATTTTGTCAAAAATAGCTATTCATGATTGATACCAATTAGCTATTTATCTAAAGCTTTGTCTCGAAAAATGCGTTAAAAGTGAGTTTATGCCTTGCTTTGTAAAATTCTCCATTATCTTTTCGATTCTGGGTTTTTCTTGCAGACGGGCTCATCTACGAGGCTCATTTTGCTAGTTCATTTTGAGCGTCTATGTAGCTACCAAGGCTGTCAATTAGCCCACATCTAGGGCATTGTGCAGCCAAAAAGACCCTTGCATTTGCCCACTCGTCTTTTTTCTTGATGTCTAAATTTCTAGCCTCCGCCACGTCGCTTACAAAGAGCATGTAAGCGTCATTTACGAGCCCTCAAGCTCTCGCGCTCTTGCTTGCTCCAGCTCTCCTCATAAAGAGTGCCAGCCTCTTTAAACTCGCCAGCCTTCACCACCCACTCACTCACGCCCTGATTACAGCTCGCTACCGATGTTTGCCCTCGCATGATGACGCCTATCAGGCCTATGAAAGCGCCCGGTTTGCTACGATAGTATCGGCATTTACGCCAGCGTAGTAGCTGCCACTTGCCATGTTGCCAGCTGCGTATGCGAGCACTTTTTTGCTCTCTTTTAGCCTCTTGACCGCCATGGCTAGCTCCACGCTAGGACTTAGCGCGCCGCCTGGGCTGTCGATGTAGAGCAGCGCCTTGATGTTGTCAAGCCTTGCTTTTTCGAGCGCTTCTGTACTCGCTTGTGTCCATTATCGTGCCGGTGATGTCTATGCGGGCTACAATTGGCTCTTTCATCTTGCTATCTGGTGCGAAAATAAAAATAAGATGAGTAAAAATATGAGCGCCTTAAAGTAGTTATTGATAACAGTAAAATTCCCCAAAATCCTCTAAAAATAAGCCTTAAAATTTGCGACGTTTGCCTCGGATATATAGTTTTTTAGCCTCGTTTCAGTGAAGCATGAGCTGAAGTATTAGCTCGCCATCATCGCACTCTAGGTCGTTATAGACTGCGAGATCAGCGCGCAAGTCCCAGCCTTTATCTCGCCGTTGTTGTCCCTAAGCGCCTTTGCGCCCGCCATGCGTTGCAGCGACAAAAAGCTTGGTGGCAAGCCTCGTTTTAGATCAATGCTAGCGTGGGTAAAAGGGCGGCTCTTAGTTCATGCCAGAAATGTAGGGCTGATGTTTGAGCTAAGGCCGTCTGTGCCGATGTTTTAGCTGACATCATTTTAAAAATTTCTTTTAAATTTGAGCGCCTTTTTGCCAAGCAGCCTGTTTGAAACGGCGCAGTGTGTTACGCTGTGATGAGGCTTAATGTAGCAAAATCGCTCACATAAACGCAGTGTGTAAAAGAGTATGTTACCTCACGAAACATCAGCAAAGTAGCTCTCCGCGTCATACATCGGCTTTGGATCTGGGCTAAATCTTAAAAGATGCTTTTTAAAGCCACTGCTGCCGTGCTCTAGCCACTGCTTTTCAGCCTTGCTCTCTAAAAAGTGCGTGCTAACTAGAAGACCATCCTTTTAGCTATCTCAAGGGCGGCTTTGGCGAGCTTTTGGGTGCACAGAGTAGGGGCGAGTGCAGCGAGATAGCTGGGGTAGGTTTCGGCTTTTATAGCCCTTTTGTTTTTCAAACTTTAGCTAGAGGAATTTTGTACATTCTGGTGAGCCATCTGCTCATTTGAGCCTAAAAGTCACCACAAAGCACGACTTTTTAGCGGACTAGCGGCTGCATTCAAGCTCAGAGCCAAAGCTAGATATCTCGCCAATGGCACAAACTCCGCTTTTAGCTAGCTGAATCATGGCTTCATTCATCGCCTTTTGGCGTCCATTTTAGCTAGCTCGCCGCCTTTATCGACGATAGAGCCAAGCCACTTTATAAAAGTCGCCATACTTTTAGAGGTGCTAACGTTGAGCTAAACTCAAATGAACGTGTGTATTTACGAACGCTGGAGCGATCACGCTATCACCAAAGTCGTAAATTTGGCCTCTTTCAAATTTCTTTTGAGCCTCTTTTTCGCTTGTAATTTCTATACACTACCTCATCAATGACAACACAAGAATTTTCTTAGATCTGGATTTTCTCCGCCAGTGATGATCTTTTTGCTTTTTAAAATTTCCATTTCTAGCCTTAAATTCTTGTTATTGTAGCGAAAATTTAGGAACGAAAATGTATAATTTGGGCTATTTAATCAAAAAGGAGTGACATGGATAAGAAGCTAAAAATAATGGTTATCCAAGGCCCAAATATCAACATGCTTGGCGCTAGAGAGCCAGGAATTTACGGCGTTATGAAGATGGAGGATATCCACTCTCAAATGAAGATCGTTGCCGATCAAAATGACGTTGAGATCGAGTTTTTTCAAAGCAACCTTGAGGGCGAGCTAGTCGATAAGATCCAAGAGTGCTTGGGCGATGCTGACGGCATCATCATCAACCCAGCCGCTTACACTCACACATCTATCGCTATCCGTGACGCGCTAAGTGCGGTTGCACTGCCAGTTATCGAGGTGCATATCAGCAACGTTTATAGAAGAGAAGAGTTCCGCCATAAAAGCCTCATCGCACCAGTTGCAGCAGGCCAGATCGTGGGCTTTGGACCAGTTGGCTATCATTTGGCGATGATAGGCATGCTCCAAATTTTTGAGCAAATCAAAGCAGTAAGAGCAAATCAAAAAGCACAATGAATTTCATCTTAAAGGACGAAAACGCCGTATTTTATGAGTGCGGCTACAGCTGCGACAATGAGTTTTTGCTATGCGTTGATGGCGTGAAATACTTTTTCACGGACGCTAGGTATTATTTTGAGGCAAAAAGCTGCGTAAATGCAGGCGTGGCCGTTCTTTTAGCGCAGAGAAATTTAATAAACGAGGTTAGGGCATTTTTAAGAAAGACAGAAGCCAAGCAGCCTCGTTTTTAACCCTGATGAGCTAGAGTCTAAGCGAGTTTAACGCGCTTAGCAAAGGGTTTTCTAGGATACTCAAGCCAAAGGCATTCTTCTAGGGCTAAAGAGAATTTGCAAAGAGCAGATGAGATGATACTTTCAGGCTAGCGATGGGGGCAAAATGCTTTGATGAATTGCTAACTGAGCGTGAAAATGGCGAAGGGATGAGCGAAAAAGAGCTTTCATTTAACGCCTCGCTCATCTTTAGGCAAAAAATGAGCTGAGGTCTTAGCTTTGATCCGATCGTAGCGATAAACGAAAATGCCGCAAAGGCGCATGCGCTGCCTGGGATAAATTTTAAAAGGGCGATTTGCTGCCACTTGACGCTGGGGTTAAATTAAGCGTTACTGCTCTGATCGCACCAGAACTGCTTGCTTTGATGAAAATTTCCCTAACTTCTCAAAGGAGCAAAAATTTAAAAACGCCAAGATGCAAGAAATTTATGAGATCGTAAAGAGGCTCAGGCTGCCGCGATAAAGGTCGCTAGAGCTGGCGTTAGAGGCGTGCGAGATAGACCTTGCAAGCAAAGTGTGATAGCAAAGGCTGGATATGAAAAGGCCTTTTTCACTCGACAGGACACGGCGTGGGTGTCGATATACACGAGCTTCCAGTTATCTCAGCAAGGAGCGAAACGCTCATAAAAGAGGGCATGGTCTTTAGTGTGGAGCCTGGAATTTATCTAGAAAATGAATTTGGCGTGCGTATCGAGGATGTGGTGGTCGCAAGAGAAGGTGGGTGCGAGATCTTATGAGGCTAGCTGGAGCAAGAAAGATCGTAAAAAGCCGTTTTTGCCCTAGTTTTTCAAAAAGAGATGAGTTTAAGTATGAGGCGCTAGTTGGCATGGGTGGCAACATCGGCGATAGCGCAAAGAGGTTTGATAAATTTATAAGAGCGATTAGTGAAGATAGGCGTTTTCACGTAGTTGAAGTCTCGCCGATCCTTATAAATGCGGCGTTTGGCTACGAAGCGCAGGATGATTTTAGTAACGCTGTTATCAGTTTACAAACGTCTATGAGCCCCTGAAAAGTTTGCTAAAAGAAATAGGGGGCATTATGAGAGTAAATTGAGCGCGTGAGGACGTTTAAAAATGCGCCACGCACGCTTGATCTGGATATTTTGTATTTTTAGTAAAAAGTCTATAAGACGCCGCGCCTTATCGTCCCACCGCAGGGGCTAGTAAGAGGCTTAGCGTGATCGTGCCACTAGGGCTTATGAGAGGTTAAAGGATATAAATGGCTACAGAAATTCATACTTTTACAGGTGAGAGCACCATCGAGGCTTTGAAAAAGGCTCAAGAAGCGTGCGGCGAGAAGGCCATACTCGTCACCACAAAGCAAATTCAGCCAAAACGATAAACAAAAAGCCGCTTTATGAGTTTCTAGTAGCGTCGAAGAGGACGAGTAAAGCGACGCACAAAGCCAAATGTAAAAAGCAATAAACATGAAAAATGCCTACTCTAAATTTAGTAAAAACTACGAGCCACAAAGCCAAAATTTGAGATAAAAGAGGAGCCTACTAAATTTGAGGCAAAAGACGACCTCGTCCTGAGCCTTACGATCCAAATGAGAGCGTGCTTTTAAACATCTCAGACGTCGCAAAAGAGATAAGTGTGATCGCAAATGTCGATATGAACGAGATAAAGAGCCAAATCACAAATGGCATGAATATAGATGACGTAGCAAAGCAAGTAAGCGTGCTAAGCGAGAAAATAGGGCTGATAACTGACATGATCTGGGACGAAAAAGCCCCAAATCGCAACAATCTCGATCCCGCCAGAGTTTGCTAGCATCTACAAGCTCGCAAAACAAAGCGGCATGAAAGAGGAGCATCTAGAGGCGACTCGCAAACGACGCTTGAAAAATTGCCAGTCTCTATGAAAAGCAACCCAACCGCGGTAAAAAGGTACTTTTACTCACTTTTGCGAAATATGCTGCCTTGCAGAAAAGAGCTAAACGATAAAAAACAGCGCATAATGATGCTAGTTGGTCCAACTGGAGTTGGCAAGACGACGACTCTTGCAAAGCTCGCGGCTCGTTTTGCATACGGCAACGAAAAGCGCTATAAAACGGGCATCATCACGCTTGATACGTACCGTATCGGAGCGGTCGAGCAGCTATTTCAGTATGCTAAGATGATGAAGCTGCCGATCCTTGACGTGATAGAGGTCGAGGACTTTCAAAACGCCATAAAGCAGCTTAGCTACTGCGACGTGATACTAATCGACACCACTGGAAATTCGCAGTATGACAAAAGAAAAGCTTGAAAGACTTGATACATTCTAAAGCATAGTGGCGCAAAGATCGATGTAAACTTTAGTCCTTTCGGCTGGCTCAAAGGTCGAGGATCTGATAGAAATGTATAATGGATTTTTCATTTTTTGAGATCGACACTTTAATAATCACCAGATTTGACGAGACCAGAAATTTCTGGCAGCGTCTTTTCGCTGATCTATGGAGACAAACACGCCAGTTAGCTACTTTAGCGTGGGTCAAGAGGTGCCTGATGATCTTGTGGAGGCAAAGAGCGAGTACTAGTAGAGTGCGTGTTTGACGGCTTTTACAAAGCAAAAAGGCTAGCGATGAATAACCAAGCGCAAAAACTACAAAGGTTTAGTCCAGTCTCAAAATAAGGCTAAAAATACGCATTTTATAGCGATTACAAGCGGCAAAGGCGGCGTTGGCAAGAGCACGATAAGTGCAAACTGGCAAATGTCTTGTCGCAAAATGGCTATAAAGTAGGGCTTTTTGACGCTGATATCGGCCTTGCAAACCTTGATGTGATACTAAACGTCAAAATGGGCAAAAACCTGCTTCACGTGCTAAAGGGCGAGTGCAGCTTAAAAGATATCTTGATACCTATAAATAAAAATCTCATCCTCATCCCTGGCGAGAGCAGCGATGAATGTCTGAAATTTAACAATCAATTTTTTATTTGAGAGATTTTTAGATGAGGCGAGCGAGCTTGATCAGCTTGACTTTTTGATCATCGACACTGGTGCTGGCATAGGCGGCAGCACGCAGCTCTTTTAGAGGCAGCTGATGAGGTTGTCGTGGTGACTGTGACCTGACCCTGCGGCGATAACCGATGCATACGCGGTCATAAAGATCGTTTCAAGATTTAAAAATAACGAGCTTTTACTTTTAAATATGGTAAAAAACGAGGCGGAGGCCACTAGAATTTATGAAAATGTAAAGCGAGTGGCAAATGCAAATATCGGGCCAAACTTAAATTTAGAGCTAATTGGCTACGTGGCTTCTGATAAGAGCGTGGCAAGGAGCATAAAGCAAAGGACACTCTTTACAGATGACGAAGCTTACGGCTCTGCTAGCGTGCAGATCAAGCAGATAGCTTCGAATTTGCTTTATAGGTTGGAACGAAAAGTGCTTAAAGATGAGCAAAGCAGGAGCTTTGGGGGCTTCTTTAAGCGTTTGATAGAACAATTTTAATGGAGATTGAGCTTTGCGTGCAGAAAATTTTATAGCATTTTTTACGGTTTGTGGATTTTTCATAGGCATAGTTTTTACCTTGCTAAAGGTGAGCGAGCCTATCGAAATGCTCGTTTATACGCTAGTTATTACTTTATTTTTTTACCTTATAATTCACATCGTGATAATGAACTACGTCGATGTAAAAAGGACTTTGAAGAAATTTTTTGACAAGCAAAGACATGAGGAGATCGCGGACTATCTCATCTCTGAGCTAAACGTTAGGGAAAAACGGATGGAAAATATCATGCTAAAAGTAACCACCGGAATTTAGACTCTGGTAAGCAAAATGTACGAACTAAAGCAAAAGCAGCTTAACGCTTATAAAAGCACCATTAAAAAAGAGCAAGACGAGATCGTCTTAAAATACATGCCAGCTCTGCGCGCAATGGCGTTTAGGCTAAAGGAGCGCTTGCCTTCAAGTATCGACGTAAACGACCTTATAAGCGTTGGCGTTGAAGAGATGATAAAGCTTAGCAGGAAGTATGACAAAGAGCAAAACGACTCATTTTGGGGATATGGTAAAAAGAGAATTTATGGCTCGATGTTGACTACCTAAGAGCGCTTGATGTCGTTAGTAGAAGCGACAGAAAGCTAGTAAAGAGCATAAATACCGAGATAGATAACTCACTTTAACACGCACGAAGAAGAGCCAAGCGACGAGTATCTGGCTGAAAAACTAAATGAAGATATCGAAAAGATAAGAGAGGCAAGGGGAGTTAGTGGTATCATCACCATTTTGCCGATCGATGAACAAATGGAGCTAATCGGTCAAAGCGATGTTGAAAAAGCGTAGAAAAAGAGGATCTTATCTTAAAGATCGAAAGTGCGTTAAAAAAGACTTTGATGAGCGTGATCAGATGATAGTTCAGCTTTACTACTACGAAGAGCTAAATTTAAAAGAGATCAGTGAGATAATGAACATCAGCGAGTAGAATTTCACGGTCATAAACGTTTGCTTGATCGCATCAGACGCAACTTGGGGGTTTAATGGCTGATATTTTAAGTCAAGAAGAGATAGATGCGCTACTTGAAGTCGTCGATGAAGACGGCGATACGAGCAATATCGAGATAGAAGAGAGCCCACAAGGCGAGCAAAAGACAGATCATCGTATCTATGACTTTTCAGCGTCCAAACCGTGTTAGTAAAGAGCAACTCCGTGCGATAAAAGGCATCCATGATAAGTTTGCTAGAGTAGCTAGTCAAAATTTCAAGTGTCATGAGAAGTATCGTCGAGATCGAGACTTCACAGCGTAGATCAGATGACATACGGCGAGTTTTTGATGAGTTTGCCAAGTCCCAACGAGCTTTAACGTCTTTTCGATAAAGCCGCCCTGATGGAAACTGCGTTTTGGAGATAAAATCCAGCATAGCATTTCCTATGATAGATCGTTTGCTTGGCGGAACTGGCGAAAATTTTGAAACAAATAGAGAGCTAACTGACATCGAGGTAAATTTGCTTGATGCAGTGCTTAGGATGATCATGCAGCGCCTAAAAGAGAGTTGGGCGATGATAACTGATATGTATCCAAACGTCGAGGCAAAAGAGAGTAGGCCCAAATGTCGTTCAGATCGTATCTCAAAATGAGATCGTTATCATGGTCGTCATGGAGATCATCGTTGGTAGCTCAAGCGGCATGATAAGTATGCTATCCAGTCATCTACCTAGAGCCGATCCTATCGCGCCTTGCAAACAGAGACATCATGCTTGGCGAAACTAGCGCTAAGAAAGAGTAGAAACAAAGAGCTAAAACGTTAATCAGGAGGTGCTGAGTATATGAGGCGATATTAGGGCAAAATCAATCGTTAGCGTAAATGAGTTTTAAATTTAAAAAGAGGGCGATATCTTAAGGCTTGATAGAGGGCGCTGATGATAAGGCGATCGTTTGTATCGATAAAAAGAGGTATTTTTAGCTGAAGTTGGGCTTCATAGATTTAGAAAGTCTATCAAGATCGAACAGCTAATCCGCTCTGACAAAGACGAGATCAAACACATCCTAGAAAAATACGAAGAAGAGCGAAAAAGCAAAACTAATGGCATACGACGAGGCCAACAGAACACAACAACGGAAGAGAGACGAAGATGACGAATGAAGTTTTTAACATCTTTTCAAATGAGTTAAAAGCGACCATCGAAGGGCTAACTGGCAGAGCGCCAGAGATCGGCGAGAGAAACGGGATTGACGCCGCCAGCGCAAAAGTGGCATAAAACCGCCAGTTGTCATGGCTGGCGTGACGTTAAGTGGCGACATCAGTGCTAAAAGCTGAGATCGCTACGTACGCCAGTGCTCGTCAGCGCAGTTGGCAGTGGATGATGGGCGAAGAGGAAATCTCACATAATGAAAAACCTCGGTAGCGACGAGCTTGACGCTGCAAAAGAGATATTTTTCAAACCTCTTTAGCGCCTTTTAGCACCTCTCTTGGAGCGCAAAAAGGGCATGCCAAAGATCAACTTTGAGGGTGATAAATGCAAATTTCTTAGATGAAAAACTCATCGCTTGATTTTAGCGTTTTTGAAAAGCTTTTTGTTTAACATAAAGATCGAGGATCTAAATGAGCATGTGGCTTTATCTTGCGATCACACGCTGGTGAGATTTTTTGAGCCTGCTAAAAGCTGAGCTCAGCAGATGCGCTAAAAGCTAGCCGCTCCCTCATGCTCAAAAGGACCGATTTAGCGCAGAAGAGATGAGAAATATCAGCCTTATCATGGACGTTAGGCTACCTATGCGCGTGTCGCATCGGCTCAAAAAGGATGCTCTTAAAAAGATGTGCTCACTATGGATATAGGCTCAGTCATCGAGCTAAATCAACTCGCAAACGACCCGCTTGAAATTTTGATAGGAGATAAGGTGATAGCCCTTGGCGAAGTTGTCATAATAGACGGTAACTTTGGCATCCAGATCACTCAGATAGGCTCAAAAACGCGAGAGGCTTCAGCAGTTAAAATAATGAATGAATTAGTAAATGATCTCTTAAAATTTCCAAGCGTTTTAAAGTATAAAAACAAAAAATGTAACCTTCTTTGGCTCGGCTAGGTTTGATGAAGAAAATTTTTACTGCAAAAAGGCATACGAGCTAGCTTACAAGCTAAATGAGCTAGGTTTTGCCATCTTAACTGGCGGAGGAGATGGCATAATGAGAGCGGCAAACAAGGGTGCGTTTGATAGCGCAAAGTCCCTAGCGTCGCACTAAACGTGAGGGCTTCCATTTGAGCAACAAACAAATCCATACGTCACCGCAAAATATCTCTTTTCGATTTAAGCCCAAGAAAACTTGCCCTAACTGATGGCTCTATCGCATTTGTCGTCTTTCCCTGGTGGCTTTGGCACACTTGATGAGCTATTTGAGTACTGGTGCTTGCTCATGTTGGTAGCAAAAAGTGAAAATACTCTTTATGGATGTGAGTTTTGGCAAGGGCTTGATGAGTTTATACGAAAGACGCTGATCCCTCAAAAACGATAAACGAAGAAGATCTAAAGTATATAAAAATCACCGATGATCTGGAGCTTATCGTAAGCGAAATCTGGCTATTTAAAAATAAGATATAAAATATCGCCTTTACATTTAAAAAGGTAAAAATATGAAAATAATGGTTGCAATGAGCGGCGGCGTAGATAGCACGATGACGGCTAAATTTCTGCAAGAGGCTGGACATGAGGGTGCAAGGCTGCTACATGATGCTTCATCAAAAGCCGTGGATACCACGAAGAAAAAGCATCAGAAAAAGTTAAAAAGTGGGCGAATATCTTGGCATCAAGGTGCATATCCTCGATCTGCAGGATAAATTTAACGAATATGTCTATGACCCATTTGTTAGGCTCTACAAAGAGGGCAAGACGCCCAATCCTTGTGCCTTGTGTAATAAATTTATAAAACTTGGTGCGCTACTTGACTTTGCAAAGGCAAATGGCTGTGAGAAGCTTGTACTGGGCACTACGTGCAGGTGGTTGATGGTTTTATAACCTGCGCCAAAAGATCCTAGCAAAGGATCAAAGCTACTTTTTAGCTCAGGTGCCAAAAGAGGTGCTAAAAGATGTCATTTTTCCACTTGGAGATAAATTTAAAAAAGATATAAAAGAGCTAGCAAGAGGCGTAAAAGTCCTTGAAGAGTTTGCTACGCAGGCAGAAAGCAGTGAAATTTGCTTTGTGGAAAATACCTACATCGAGGGTTTTAAACAAGCACTACAACACAAATTTACCAGGCAATGTGGTGGGTAAAGATGGCAATATCATCGGCCGCCACCAAGGCTACATGCACTACACTATCGGCAAACGCCGTGGCTTTGAGGTTTTTGGCGCTCACGAGCCACACTTTGTCATCAAGATAAATGCCGAAAAAAACGAGATCGTTGTCGGCACGAAGGACGACCTTGCTCAAAAAGGTGGTTGAGCTTGAAAATGTACATTTATTTATAGATGAAGATGACCTGAGTGCGAAACCAAGATAAGATATAGAAGCCTAAACTTGAGGCTTTTGTAGAGGTAGATAAAGCTAACAAAACCGCAAAGCTAACGCTAAATCAAAACGCACTTGGCGTAGCGCAAGGTCAGCTTTGCGTGATGTATGATGGGTGAGCGCGTCATCGCAAGTGGCTTTATAAAAGCTTAGTCAACCCTTTATAAAACATTGTTTGTTATGTTTATATATATTTTATAGATTAAGCTAGATTTATTGACAGTGTATCTTTTTATCTAATACGACTTCTTTTAAGTGTTCCGGATTAGCTCAGCGGTAGAGTAGGTGACTGTTAATCACTTGGTCGCTGGTTCGAACCCAGCATCCGGAGCCATTTATCTTCAAAAAGTCCTTTTAAATCTGATTTTAACGATGTTTTAAGAACTTTAAGTTTTCTTATGTATTTTTTCCCTTTATTTCCCCTCAGCTTTTATTGCTATTTCAAAGTATATCATTTCTGCTTTTGCTGTCAAAATATGATTATATGTTCGGCTTTTGGCGAAGTTAAAATAATTTTCTTCATTCATCCTAGCTTCATTTTAGGCTTTTATAATGCGCTCATCCAAACGAAAAGTTGGAAATCAAAAATAAAAGGATCAAAAATGAAAAAGATTACTAGGTGCAGCAGTTTTAGCAGTAGTTTTAGGAGCGACAAGTTTGCAAGCAGCTCATCACATCAAAGAGAGGCTTTAAACATAGCTGAGAAAAACTTCCAGGGCTCAAGCGTCAAAGATATCGAGATGAACGTCAAAAGGGCGTGACTTTTTACAAGATAGAGACATTTAAAGATGAGTGTCAAACAAGAGATCAAGATCGATGCTAACAGCGGTCAGATCGTTAAAGTAGAGAATAAAAATAAAAACATATCTTGCCGAACGAAGCGGTAGATTTTTCAAAATTGCTCTTAGCATCGACGAGGCTGTGGCTAAAAGCTCAAGCGCTCGAGGCTGGCTGGAGCCTTGATGAGGCAGGCTTGATAATAAAAATGGTGCTTGGATATGCAAAGTAGAGCTTAAGCGCGACAGGAGTGAGAAAAAAGTGATCATAAACGCTCAAACAGGCGAGATAATCGGCAACTATACAAAGTGATCTAGCGCCCTTTTGGGGCGTTAAATTTATAAAGGTGAAAAAGATGAGTGAGAAATTTAGAGCAAAAATTTAAACGATAACGTTGGTGACAGGGTTTCAGAGAACATTGAACGAAAAATTACTTAGCGAGCGCGAGAGAAAATTAAGTAAAAATGCCAAGCTGAGCTAATAAAATAGTTACGAGAATTGAGCAAAGAGCGAGCAGAGCCCTGAGAAATTTAGATGAAAATTGCCAAAATAGCTCCGAAAATACAAAGCTCAAAGTACTCTATAAAAATGCGCTTGAGCTTTTCGCTTCAAGGTGCAGCGGATCTGCTCATCTACGCTAGCAAGGCTGAGTGTGGCTATCAAACGCTTCAAACCGCCTAAAAGACGAGGCGCAAAGGGCTGAGCTATCAAAGATAAAATGAAGAGCAGGCCACTTTGAAAGAGTGGCTTGCATCTTGCCAGAAAAGAGTTAAAGAGATCGTCATAGAGCGCCTAAAAAGTAGAGCCAGAAGAGGTGAGATTTTCGCCGATCTATCTAGATAAAAAACAAAAGTTTTGGCACGCTTGGGCAGAATATTTTATGATGCAAGGGCTAAATTTAACGGCTTTTTATATGATTTTAAGATAGGCACGAGCAAATGGCGAGATACAAATCTAAAAATAAAAAGCCAAATTGATAAAATAGCTGGCAAAACCAAGTGAGGGCAGGTAAGGCAGAGATGAAAATACTAGTCGTCGAGGACGAAATGAGACCTAAATAGCGTCATCACAAGGCACCTAAAGAAAACGGATATAGCGTCGATAGCGCATTTAACGGCGAGGAGGCGATGGACTTTACCGCCGTCGCGCACTACGATCTCATCGTGCTTGATCTTATGATGCCAGTGATGGACGGACTTACATTTTTGCAAAGATCGCGCGCCGCAAAGCTAGCGACCCCTATGCTGATACTAACGGCAAAAGGACGATGTGGACGACGTTGTAAAGGGGCTTGACGCGGGCGCGGATGACTACTTGGTCAAGCCATTTGACTTTAAGGAGCTGCTAGCTAGGGTGCGCACGCTCATTCGCCGAAACAGCGGCAACGTGGATAGTGAAATGTGCGCAGGCGAGCTAAAGATCGACCTTTTCTAAAAAGTCAGTCGAATTTAGCGGCGAGCAGATCGAGCTAACTGGCAAAGAGTATGAAAATACTAGAGTTTTTGATGCTAAACAGAGGCAGGATCTAACTCGCGACCAGATCAAAGAGCACGTCTGGGACTTTGACTACACGGGCGGCTCAAACGTCATCGACGTGCTTATAAAAAACATAAGAAAAAAGCTTGGCGAGTGCGAGGTGATCCAGACTAAAAGAGGGCTTGGCTATGTTGTTAAGGATTAAACAAGCGCTTGCAAACATCCCGATAACCGCGCGCGTAACGCTTTGGTACTCGTTTTTTATCATCGTTATCGTGGCGGCTCTAATTGCTATCTCGGCGGTCGTGGCGGATGAGGTTTTTGAGGACGTGAGCCAAAAAAAGCTAGCCAAATCAGTCACCAAAATAGCCAATGATATGGATGAGTTTGAGCCATACGATGATGGGATATTTTTTATAAAATATAACGCAAAAGGCGATGTGATCGGTGGTCTAGCACCAAAACACTTTCCATTCACTTAAAATGAATAGCGGTGCAGTGCGCCTTTTATGAAAACGGCGAAAACCGCTTTTACTACTACGATATCGCAGCTAAAGGCAAAGGTGTCTGGGATCAGAGCGTGATAAATGCGGAGAAATTTTTTAAAAAAGAGGGGCTATTTTTACTGGCTCTTGGCGTTTTTGTGCCGGTTTTATTTCTCTTTGTGCTTTACGGTGGCTATAAAACGATAAAAAATGCGATGAAACCAGTCGCTACGATGTCTAAAACTGCGCTTGAGATAGGCAGCAGCGAGGACTTTTCAAAGCGCATAGACCTACCTGCTGGCAAAGACGAGCTGCACGCGCTTGCAAGCGTTTTTAACCAGATGCTCGACTCCTCGAAAAAGGTCTATCAAAGCGAAAAAAACAGCTCACTCAGACGTCTCGCACGAGCTGCGAACGCCGCTATCTGTCATCATGGCTGAGAGCGACTACGCTGCGAGCTATGCGCAGTGGACGAGGCAAAGAGGGTCGCTGGAGGTCATCTCTGGGCAGTCAAGAAAGATAACCTCGCTGATAGATCACGTTCTGGAGCTCTCAAGACTGGAAGCTGGCAGAAAAGTGGAGCTAAAGGCGCCATTTAGCTCATCTTGCAAGGGTTAGCCACCGACTATGAGAAGCTAGCAAAGCGCTAGGGGCTGGATGCAGCTGCGTTGTAGCGTCAGATGTCCAAATTTCTGGGCAATGAGCTGATGATATCAAGGCTGGTGGATAACTTTTTAAGCAATGCACTAGAATTTGCCTGCAAGCTAAAGATCGAGCTAAATTTAAACGTCACAAAAACGCATGCACTTTTGTCTGTAAAAGATGATGGCGTCGGCATCTCTAAAAAGATATCGAGCTAATCTGGAATAAATTTACATCAAGTTGAAAGCTCAAGAAACAAAAGCCAAAACAGAGGTAGCGGCTAGGGCTGGCTATCAGCTGCAAATATAGCTAAATTCACGGCGCAAAGCTTGGCGTAAAAAGGAAGCAGGAGCTGGGAGCAGATTTTCGGACAGGGTGAGCTTGTAAATTAAAGCAAAGCATAAATTGAAGCAGTTTGCTAAGATAGAAATTTACGCAAAGAGTAAAAACAAATATAAGAGCAGAAATTACTATCTCATACACAAAACTATCAAGGCTATGAGATAGATGAATATTGAGCAAAAGTATTAAGATATGTGATTTAAAGCCAATTTAAAGAGCTTTTAAAAAGAGTTTGAAAAAGATGTAAAAGTAATGTACAGTACTCGCCACTTCGACACTCTGACTACGATTTAACCACTCTTTTCTATGCCTTTTTATAACTTTGATATCTAAGCATAGCTTTACAGAATTGAGCCATGAGCTGCAAGCACGCATGCTAAAAGCCACAAAAGCCACGCGAGCACAAAACAAAAACCAAAAAGACACTAAATTGGTGTCTTTTATCGTTATCTTTCGAAGCTTCCCGCACGCATCAGCGCGGCACCTACTGCAGTGCGTCATCTGGTCTATATCGCCAGCTATCGATCTTCTTATGCGGTGGATCTCATCGGTTGAAGGGGACTTTAAACTTTCAAAAGGGTGTCATGCACCGGTATCATCGCCATGCAGTTCATTATATCAGCTCCCCACTGCTTTGCCTTTGCCGAGATGCTTTGGACGTGGTCTATATTGACCCCGATGGGATGACTACGGTGTTTATCTTTACTAGCATGCCAGTCTCTTTTAGCTTGCGGATGCCCTCGTCACGGCGCGCTAGCAGTATCCCTAGCAGCCTCCTCGCCGTAGTAGTTTTTATCTCTCATACCTCACCCACGAATAGACCTTTCGAGCCAACATCTGGCGTCACGGCATTAACAGTCACTGTCACGTGGCTCACGCCAAGGCGCACGATCTCATCAACGTGCTCAGGCAGCGCTAGGCCATTAGTCGAGAGGCAGAGCAGGGCATTTGGGAAGTGGGACTTGCACTTTTCAAAGGTCGCTAGCGTCTTGTCAGCATCGCACATCGGATCGCCAGGTCCAGCGATGCCGATGACAGATATGTCTTGTCTAAATTTAAAGAGCTTTTCTAGAAATTTCACCGATTCATCTGGCGTTTGCACCTTTGCTGTTACGCCAGGGCGTTTTTCGTTAGCGCAGTCATATGCGGTTGCAGAAGTTGCACTGGATGTTGCAGTGAGGGGCAACTGGCAGATGCACGCGTCCATAGCTAGCGGAGGCCTTTTTGTTAAAGCATGGGTGGTTATCTAGATCAGCTTTGGTGCGAAAGATCATTAGCTCTTTTTCCTTCCAAATTTAATGGCATTTGCATGGCAGACATTTAGGCAGTCTCCGCAGTTTGTGCAGTTTATCTCATCAGGTCTTGTCCCCATTTCGCACTTGCAAAGCACGCGTCGCAGTCGTCACAAGCGCTTGTTTTATAGACGCGAAAGATCGAAAATTTACGCAAAATTTCAAGCACGCCACCTGATGGGCAGACGAAACGGCACCAAAGGTTAGCTACGATTAGCGAGGCTAGCATAACTGAGATGATGATCACCGTGCGAGTGACCCACTCCCATTCGCCAAAGCGAAGTGACAAAGTAACGGCAGTTAGGTACTCATCGCTCGTTCTTATAGGTATCATCATGCGAGGATTGCCCCAGACGAAATAGACCCAAAGGCTGATTGCTATGGCAATTAGCATGCCTAGTTGAGCGATTATTAGCTTTTTGCTGCGGATTTTTAGCTTGAAAAAGGCAAATTTACCAAGCATTTGATTGACAAAGCCTGCTGGACAGACCCAGCCACAAAATGCCCTACCAAAGAGGATGACAAGCGCTGGGATAAATAGCCAAAATCCAAAAAACAGCGACGTGATCCGCCCCCAACAGGTGATGATAGGGCAGTTTTGGCAATTTACAAATGGCACTCAAAGGGCATCTAAAAATGCCGTAATACGCCCATTGACCGATGCCTGCTATGAAGATGAGCTGCACTAGGCGTCTTATCTTTGTTGTGGGAGAGTTTTTGCTTTTCTTTTTTAAATTTACGTTGCCGCATGCACTGCTATTAGAGCATGCGCTATTACAGCTACTACACATCTTTTACACCAAACCTTTCTATAAGCTCTAGCCCACGCGCTGAATAAATGGAGGTAAAGCCATGTTTTTCAAAAATTTCTTGACCCTCAGTGCCGCAAACAAAGTCTGCAAAGTCATTTGCGAGCCTTTCATCTTTTACATATTTCATTATATTTAGCGTAAAAGTGAGCGGTCCAGGCGGGATGAGCTTTTCGTCGATGGGCATATACTCGATCTTATCTTTAAACCTATCGTGCGTTGTTAGGCGCTTTTCGATGATCGAAGCGTCACCCTTGCCATCAACTAGCTCGCACATCATATTTATGACGCATGATCCGTTTGCGACCATGTTTTTCATCACCGCATCAGTGAGGTTTGAGTTTTTTAAGATCCCTTTGACTGGGCCACTGCCAGGGGGTGATGATCTAAGAGGCAGCATCACTCTAACTCCTGGCTCAGCAAGGTCCTTTAAGTCGCGAATGCCTGCAGGGTTGCCTTTTGGCACGACTAGGACGTAGTCAGTAAAAGCATAGCGGTCTAAAAGTGGAGGCTAAGACCAGCTTTGCGAGTTTTTAAAAGCTCTAAAACCCTTGCTCAAAAAGAGCTCGGTCGTGCTGAAGTGTAAAAAGCGACTTGCCAAGAGCGCCAGCAAAAGCGCCTGTGTATTGGATGTTGTGTCCTGTTCTTGACTCGTAAATGGCATTTAGCTCGTTAAAAGCTTCAGACGAGCACCACACGACCAAACCTGAAGCGAGTCAGACTTAAATGACGTAAAGCCAGCCAGCATCGTTTGTGTGGCAGCAGCCGCTGTGGCTAAAGCACCTTTTAAAAAGCCACGGCGTGATATACCGGTTTGTTTTAATTCCACGAAATCTCCTTTTGGGATTTAAGAAATGTAAATTGATATTTTTCGGCACGCGAAACTTGTGAAATTGACTTTTGTAATTTGCAAAAATGGTAGTTGAAGATAGTATGCAAATGTAAATTGCGACCGCAATCCAATTTGAGTGATTAGCCAAATGCTAGCTTAAAAATCGAGATAAAGTTAAAAACGCAGGGAATCATTGCTAAAAGTAAATTATAGTTTAAAAATAATTAAGATTGTAGTCGTCAGTTGATGTATTATTTTAGAAATAATATAAAAATGTATTATCAGTTTTTATCTTTTTGATATATACTTCGCTCGCAAAAGCATTAGATATTATTTTTAAAAATAATACAGAAAGGACATCTTAAAATGATAAAATAAGCGACATATCTGATATAAAAACTGGTCTAGTTTTAATCCGCAAAAAGGCAGATAAAAACGTAGATGAGAAATTTAGCTATAAAGTAGTCTCGCTAAAGTCCTTTAACGAAAATACGCTAGTTGATAGCTCGTTTGCCGATGAGTTCATATCAAGCGAAAAATAAGCGATGAGTATAAAGTGAGCCGTGGCGATGTTTTACTGCGCCTTAGAGAGCCAAATTTTGCCGTTTATATAGACAAGGACTATGACGATCTTATCTACACATCTTTGATGGTTCGCATAAGGGTTAAAAGTGCTAAATTTGATCCGCATTTTGTGGCTCATTATCTAAACAGCAGTGCCGTTAAAAGAGCCCTTGCACCAGATGTTTCAGGCACCACCATAGCGATGATAGGCGTTGCAAGCATAAATAATCTAAAAATACCGCTTGTAAATTTGCAAACTCAAAACAAGATAGTAAAATACCTAAATTTAGTCCGCCAAGAGAGCGAAATTTTACAAAATTTAGCAGCCCAAAAGCAAAGATACCACAAAAGCATATTTGAAAATTTAATAAAAGAGGAGAACTAAGATGCAAAAGACCACAGAGAGATCATAAATAACGTAGTTTGGAAGCTTGCGACACATTTCGCGGAACGATGGACGGAAGCGATTATAAAGACTATGTTTTAACGATGCTTTTTGTTAAATATTTATCTGATTTTTATAAAGAAAAGCGAGTCGCTTAAGAGCTGAATACGGCGATAAAAGCGAGAGGATCGAAGCAAAGCTAAAGAAAAGAAAGGTAAGCTTGATGAGAGTTGCACCTTTGAGTATCTTTTAGCACACAAGAGGCGGTAGATGAGGCGAGATAATGAACAAAACGCTAGAAAAGATCGAAGAGGACAACAAAGATAAGCTTGAGGGCATCTTTAGAAGCATCGACTTTAACAACAAAAACAAGCGGTGACACAAAAGAGAGAAACGCTATCTTGAAAGCAAATGCTTTGAGGACTTTAGCGACACTAGACTAGATCTTCGCCCTCTGGCTTTGAGGGCAACGACATAATAGGCGACGCATACGAGTATCTTATAGCTCACTTTGCAAGTGACGCTGGCAAAAAGGCGGAGAGTTTTATACGCAAGCGAGGTTTCGACGCTAACTCTGCAAAAAGCTGGTTGAGCCAAAGAGGGCGATATGATCTGTGATCCTGCTGTGGCTCTGGCTCGCTTATCAAGGCTTCAAAAGAGGTCGAGTAGCAAAATTTTCCCGCCTTTTACGGACAGGAGAAAAACGGACAAACTCACGCACTTTGCAAGATGAATATGTTTTTGCACGAGATACGATGACGCCGTGATCGAGTGGGGCGACACGATCAGAAACCCGCTTCATCTACAGAGATAACCTTATAAAAGACATTTGATATAGTCGTGGCAAATCCACCATTTAGCCTAGATAAATGGGGGCGCTGACTTTTGCCGTAGAACGATCCTTTTATGAGATTTGCTAACTACGCTTTGCCGCCAAAGAGCAAGGGCGACTACGCATTTGTCGTGCACATGATAAAAAGTCTAAACAATAACGGCAAAATGGGCGTCAGTAGCTTCGCACGAGTGCTATTTCGCGGAGCAAACGAGGGCAAGATCCGCCAAAAGCTAATCGAAGAGAATTGCCAGACGCCGTCATCGGACTACCGGCACATGATTTTTACGGTACGAGCATCCCTGCTTGCATACTCGTTTTTAAGAAAAACCGCGCAAACGAAGACGTGCTGTTTATCGACGCTAGCAGATGAAAGAAAAGGCAAGCAAAACTCGCTAACCGAGCAAAATATCAAAAGATAGTCACAACCTATAAAAACGAAGCGAGATAGAAAGATGCCCACCTAGCAAGCCTTAGTGAGATAAAAGAGAACGACTACAACGCAACATCCTCGCTACGTCGATACATTTGAAGAAGAAGAGCTTGTGGATATCGAGGCGACCAAAGAAAGAGATTTCACGCTTAGAAGCCGAGCTAAAAGTGTTCAAGACAAGATGAGCAGTATCTTGCGGAGCTTTGGGGTCTATGAGACGGGTAAAACTTACCAAAGCGGATGGAAGGTCGTAGGAGGCTTTAGATGTTTTTAAAAATCATTTTATGGTACATCAAAACTACCAGCATAAATGGCTAAAATATCCTGTTTTAAGAATGGGAAATATGCAAAATATTTGACGTGATTTAAGAAGTTGGTTTATATTGATTTGGAAGAAAATGAATTTGATATAGACTTCACAAAGAGATATTTGCTAATCGAACAAATAGCCATAGTTTAGTTGGCAAAGTTCTTTATTTGATTTGGACGGAGATTATTTGATCTGCATCTTATTTGGTTGCATTTGAGATAAATGCCCAAAAGTGCTAAATCAACTTTTTCTAACAATTTATTGAATACAATACGTTACCAAGAAAATAAGAACTATTGCAACAAAAGGTGTAGTCAATCAAACATAAACCCCACATCTTTTAAAAATATTATAAATTCACTGCACTTCACTAGACGAGCAGATAGCGGAGAGTTATCTACTGAGGATGAGGGCTATGACCGACTATAATTTGATAGAAAGCAAAAAGCAGTTTAAAAAGCTCTTATGCAAAATTATACAGCCAAGATCCGCTTTCCCGAGTTCAAGACGAGTGGAGAAACAAAAGCTTGGAAAATGTTTAAAAGAAAAAGTGATCGAAATACTAAAATATTGATTTGGTTTAAATGGCAATCATAGGTCGATTTGTCAACTCAAGTTGAGTATTTTGATAAAGCGTTGCTAGTGACATGACAAATTATAAAATCGTTAAAAGGAGTTTTACCTACAACCCTTCGAGAATAAATGTCAGTTCTATTGCTTTACTGGAAAGCTATAGAAATCAAGTTCTGAGTCCTATGTATGTTGTTTTTGAGTGCCTGAAAAATTCAGATAATCGTTTTTGATACTTTTGGTCAAAGCCACAGTTTTATGGGTAATTTATATAAATATTTAGCTGGAAGCGTTAGGGAAAAGTTTGAATTTTAAAAGATATGAAAACAATCTCAATAAACACTCCAATTTAAACGAGCAGACAAAAATCGTAGAGGTTTTTGGCTTGCGATGTGAGATAAAGTTACTCAAATTTAAAGCTTTGAAGTGTGAAAAAACAAAGAGGCTGATGCAAAACTACTAAGCGGAAGGTAAGAGTGAGATGACCCCAGATAGCTCAGAAAATAAGATCCAGCAAAATAGCATACATGGCTCAAAGCTTGGGCTATAAATTTATAAAGCAGGAGAGGTTTACAGCTTCGAGGCGGTGAAACTAGCGAGGTTTTGTTTAGGTAATTTTAACCAAAAGCTTGGAGATAAACGGCTATGAGTATAAGGGACAAGAGGTACTCGGTGGCCAAAAGTAATGTCTTTATAAAAGCGGTCGATGAGCTAGCTGGGGTATCTTTAAACGAAGGCTAATGGTCGCAAACAGAAAGGATCGCTACTTTACTCTTACTTGGCAAACGCAGCTTTGGAGAAAATTTAGAAGATGGGACGAGAGGAGCTTTTAGCGCTCGATTATGGACTTTAGTACAAAACAACGACTTTTACGGTGACTGAGATTGAAGTAAGCCAGAGTAAGCCAGAGCGATGTTGCAAAAGCAGAAGGCCTGATCTCGTGCTTTTATAAACAGTATGTACCAATAGTCGTGATCGAGCATCAGCGTGAGCTTTGAAAACAGCATAAAAGCAACTTGAGAGGAGGCAGAGATGAGATAGCGCATCTTTTAAATACATCCAGCTAACCATCGCAGACAAATGGAAGCGCAGATACGGCACAACTGGAACGCCCGTTTTAGATTACTAGCGTGTGAGAAAGAACAAGACGAGGTAAAAAGCAAAGAGGCTCAAGAGTGTGATAAATGGTAGAGAGATAAGTGCGCTTGATGTGACGCTCTTTGCTTCTATCTAAAGATAAGTCGCTAAGGCTAGTTAGGCACTATATAGTGTTTGATAAAAGGATGAAAAGTTTGTCTTTCATCAGCAGTTTTTCGCTCATCGAGGAGACGCTAAAAGAGGGTATCAGCGAAAAAGACGGAGCAAAGACGGGCGGACTCATCTGGCACGCAAACGGGCAAGTCGCTCACGATGGTGATGCTAAATGCAAAGCTTTTAAAGCGTATTATATAAACTCAAGATCATCGTCGTAACCGACGGGATAGATCTAGATGGGCAGATACCGGACTTTTTGAAACACGGACGTAAAAGCAGGGCGAGCAAGTAGCGGAAGCGATCGATGAAAAAGCTACAAAAAGCGGCGTTAGCGTGATAGCTACGCTCGTGCATCGGAGAAAGGTGAAAAACCAAAGGTGTGATAAGAGATGGCGATATATTTTGTGCTGGTGGATGAGAGCCACCGCATCGCAGGGCGGCGATCTGCATAAAAGGCGAAAAGGCGTTGCCTGCTTGCTTGTATATAGGATTTACCGGCACGCGCACCCGTGAAAACGTGAGAAAAACAGCTTTGCTTCGGTGGCGGAAAATTCCTAGATATACGATAGATGACGCTGTAAAGACGGAGCCGTGTTGCCGCTGCTTATGAAAGGGCGATATGTGGGTCAAGAGGTGCTAGACCCTGAGGGGCTAACTGAGTTTGATCTAATATCAAGAGAGCTTGGTGATGAAGCAAAAAGGGACTTGCAGCAAAAGTGGGCGAGGTTTGAGCGTGTGGCATCAAGCGAGCAAAGGCTGGAGCTAATAGCTGTTGATATAAATGAGCACATCAAAAAGACTTTGAAAATAAGTGGCTTTAAGGCGATGCTGGCAACGCAAAGAAAATATGACGCTATAAAATATCATGAGATATTTGAAGACTGGAGAGATAAAAAGTGCCTGTGATATCAAGTAACGAGCACGAGGAGCTGGAGGGCGGGCATGAAGAGTATGTAGCAAAGGCGTGGCAAGATACTATAAGGGACTATGGCAGCGAGGGAGAGTATCTAAAACATGTGAAGGATGAATTTATTTACGGCGACGAGATAGACTTGCTCATCGTCGTGGATAAGCTTTTAACTGGATTTGACGCGCCAAGAGCAAGCACGCTTTATATAGATAAACAGCTAAAAGAGCATAATTTGCTCCAAGCTATAGCTAGAGTAAATAGGCTTTATGACGGAAAAAGACTACGGATACATTATTGATTATAGAGGGCTTTTGGGCGAGCTTGATCAGGCACTTACCAGCTATGCTTCGCTAAGCGGTTTTGACCCGGAGGATATAACAGGAGCCGTGGATAGACGTAAGAAGTGAGATCGTAAAGGCAAAGACCTACTATACTTATTTAGACGATCTTTTTAGCGGTGTGAAAGTGAAGACGATCTGGAAAGTGCAGTGGCGGTTTTTAGAAGACGTGCAAAAACGAGACGACTTTAAAGAGTGGTTATCGTAGCTTTGCTTAGGGCGTTTAAACTAGCGCTTTTCGAGTGAGCATTGCGACATATTGAGTCGAAGAGGAGATAAAAAGCTTATAGCTAAAGGGTTCAATTTATAACGAGCTAAGAAAGGCGGTGCAGCTAAGCAGTCATGAGGCTTTGCGACTTTGGCAAATATGAAGCGCAGATGCAAAAAGCTACTTGATACTTATGTGAGCGCAAAAAGAGGTCAATGAGCTTACAAAACTCGTAAATATCTTTGAGACGGACTGACGATGAGGTGCAAAAGGGTAGAGGGCAAAAAACAGAGGCCGGCACGATAATCAGCGCCGTAAGCGCGGTGGTAAAAAGAGAAATGGACTCAAATCCAGCCTTTTATAAATCAATAGCCAAACAGATACAAGATATCATCGACGAGTATAAAGCAAAAAGGCTAAGCGAGGAAGAAAAACTTTTCCAAAGCAAAAAGTGCTAAAAGACCTAATAAGGGGCTTTAAAGCCAAAGCGAAGATAGATATCCAAAAGAATTTAATGCTAAGATTTCTGTTTGCTATTTTTGATAATTTGCTTGATATTTTTGGGCGATGTGGGGTTTGTGGATGTCGAGACGGTCGCTGAAATGTGAGCTTGAGGGCTCTATGAAAGTATGAAAAAGCCTCTAAAACCAGAATGGCACAAAAATAAAGACGTAGAAAACGAGATAACAAGCCAGATGGAGGATGCACTTTTGGGAGATGAGAGGACGAATACGACGTTTCTATCGATGAGAAAGAGAATTTCACCAAACTATCCGAGGTATAGGGATAAGTTTTTATGCTTGAAGGCGTAAAATCGTCCGAAAAAGACGTAAAAATATCACTTTAAAAAGTTAGACCAAATGGCGAAGCTTATCCTCAACCGCGCCAAAAATGGCAAGTGATGAGCATATAAATATTATATAAAAAGAGCCAAATGGATAGCGCAAAGCGCGCATTTTTCGCTTCGTTTAAGAAGAGCCAAAAAGAGTACGTAAGCTGCGAGGATTTAGATACCTTAGGGCGAAGCTATCGGCTAAAAAGTGGTGCAATCTGAGGAGGGCGATGTAGCTTTCAAAGGGGCTATCTAGAGCTATTTGTAAAAAGATAAAAGCGACATAAAGCGAAAAGAAAATTTGAGTATATGAGTGGTATTATGAAAAAGGCGACGTTATATTTTTAACATCTTGCAAGAGTTTAACAAGATAGTAAAAACAAGATATCAAAAAGCGTAAAAATAAGGCAGATGAAGACGAGATGGGGAGTTGCAATCCATATAAATCATATATAATCTAAACATAGAGCTTATCAAAAGCCAAAAGCGTGCATCGAGTATGTTGTATTTCACGAGATCGCTCACTTGCTCTATTCAAATCACCAAAAGCAATTCTATGACTATCTAACGCTTTATATGCCTGATTGGCAAAACGAAAGGAAATTTTAGAGAACTTAGAGATAGATATTTAATTTTTCTATTTTAAATTTTTAAAAATATTTTAGAATCTAAATAAAAAGACGAAAGTACTTTGATCTTGTAATGTTAGTGAAGTAGGTAGGTGGGTTCACGGGACTCGAACCTGGGACCATCCGGTTATGAGCCGGATGCTCTAACCAACTGAGCTATGAACCCACAGTTGAAAGAAAAATCGTATTATACAAGAAAAGAAAAGCTTATCTAAATATAAAAAAATAGCCTTTTTAATATGGCGTATAAAACGAACATTCGAAAAGAAAAAGCCCCTAAAATAGGGCTTTTTAAATTATTTATAATTTTTATCGCAGCGTCTAAAAATCTCTTTTGCAGCGTTTGCGTCTTAAATCTTTTTCACTTTAACCCATTTATTTGGCTCAAGAATTTTATAAGTTTCAAAAGGTACTTTGATCTTATTTAGTGTCGCAGTTGGCAAATCTTCGTAGCTTTTTATCGCCTCATATCTTGGATCGATCTTTGTAACTGGCACAGCCAAAGCTTTCTCATCCATACCTGCTTCATCCTCCATCACCAAAACGCCTATCAAGCGGCAAGGGATGACGCTACCAGCTTGAGTGGATACTCGTTTAGCACCAAAATATCAGCTGGATCGCCGTCAGCTGCTAGTGTGTTTGGCACAAAGCCGTAGTTTGCTGGGTAGAACATCGCTGAGTAAAGCACGCGATCAACTACGACTGCACCGCTATCTTTATCGATCTCGTATTTGATATTTGAGCCATAAGGTATTTCGATTACGGCATTGATTTTGTCTGGGTTTGAGCCAAATCTGATCTTTGAAACGTCCATATATTCGTCCTTTGTGTTAGAAAATTTTCGTGATTTTAGTATTTTTGCATTAAATACTCGTAAATTTGAACTACTTTACAACCTCTACGCTATCGACATCGATTTTCGTTTTTGTAAGGTCTTTATTCACTTCGCCTCTTATTCTTAAAGGCGTGTCCTCGTTGGCCGTTACATTGCCCCATTTTTTGTTGTCGATCTCAACAACGATAACGTCGCCATTTTTATCAACAAATTCATATTTGTCTGATTTGATGTGCGACTTTATCTCACCCTCAAGCACGACTTTCGGCGTTGTCATTTAGCTTTAATGCCTCTTTTACGCTTATAACATTTTTGCTTGGGTGTTTTGAGACAAAACCTCCAGCCATTGCGATGCTAGCAGCCAGTGAAGCGATGAAAGATCATTTTTATCCTTTTGGTTGGTTATTAAACTTTAAAGGATATTACATTTTTGGTGTTAATAAATGGTAGTTTTAAAACCTTGCACCTTTTGATGCAAGGTTTGTGAATTATAGAAAGTTTAGCTAGTAAACTTGATGTCAGCTACGATCTCATCGATGCCACGCTCGCCATTTACCACGTGAAGTAGCTCTTTTCGCTGTAGAAATTTGGCGGATAGGCTTTGATCGGATCAAGATAGACTTTCATGCGGTTGTTAAAGACTTCGTTGTTGTCATCAGCGCCTCTTGCACGACCAAGCACTCTAGCCCTTGCCACATCTTCGCTAACATCTACTTCAATGACGCCTTTTAGAGAGTTTTCATCTTGCTCGCTTAAGACTTTGTCAAGCTCGGTCATTTGCTCAACGCTTCTTGGATAGCCGTCGATTATGATGTTTGATTTATTTGAGCTTTTGATAGCTGAGACGATCGCATTTACAACAACGTCAAGTGGGACTCACTTTCCTTTTGAGATAAAGCCGTCTATTAGTTTGCCAAGCTCGCTACCACTTGCGACTTCAGCTCTTAAAAGATCGCCAGTTGAAAAGTGTGCAAATTTCTCATCATTCTGTGCGATGATCGATGCGTCTGTTGTTTTGCCGCTGCCTGGAGCGCCGATGATTAAAAAATATTCTTCATTTTTTTCCCTTTTTATATTTTTGATCGCTTTGAATGAGTTTGAAAATTTCACCCGCAGCAGACTATATGTCTAGCTTTGGGATGAAATTTTCTACACAACATCCAAATTCATCTCAAGAACTTTAAATCTTTTAAAAATAACTCAAATTAGACATTCAAAAGTCTCAATTATTGCAACAATTTTAAGCCTTTTTGCTCTTTTTCTCTTATCCTTAGTCCTAGCTCCCTTGTTGCTCGTTGCTAGCGTAGCTTGTGCCTTTGTGAGTGGGCACTGAGCGCGCTGTGTTTTAGGGAAGGCTATGACGTCGCGGATCGAGCTTGCTTTATTTACAAGCATATTTAGTCTGTCAAAGCCGATCGCGATACCACCATGTGGAGGCGCACCAAATGTCAAGGCATCAAGCAAGAAGCCAAATTTCTCACGCTGCTCGGCTTCATCTATGCCAAGAAGCTTAAAGACTTTTTGTTGGATGTCGTTTTTATGAATTCTTATGCTTCGCCACCAAGCTCAAAGCCGTTTAGCACGACGTCGTGAGCGATAGAGAGGATATCTTCAAGATCAGGCTCGTCTATATTTTTTGGCATAGTAAATGGATGGTGCATCGCAGAGTAGCTGCCATCGTCATTTTGCTCAAACATCGGGAAGTCAAGTACCCATAAAAACTCAAGTCTATCTTGATCGATGATGCCCATTTGTTCTGCTAGGAAAATTCTAAATCTTCCCATATAATCAAGCACGATCTTCTTCTTGCCAGCGCCAAAGAATACGACATCGCCAACTTTTAGCTCACATCTTGAGACGATCTCGTCAAGATCGCTTTGCTCGAAAAATCGGCAAAGTGGACCTTTTTAAGCCATCTTCTTTCATCTGGAAGTAGCCAAGGCCTTGTGCGCCAAATTTACGTACAAACTCCTCAAATCTATTCATCTCTCGCTTACTAAAGATATTATCGCCATTTGGCACTTTTAGCGCTTTTATGCGGTTTTTCTTCTTATCTTTTGCGATCCCGCTAAAAATTTCATTGCTTGAGCGCTCGAAAATATCGATCACATCGATCATTTTTAGATCATATCTAAGATCAGGTTTGTCTGAGCCGTAAGTCTCAGTCGCCTCTTTGTAGCTCATGCGTCTAAATGGCGTTTTGATGTCGTATCCGCAGGCTTTAAAGATATCTTTTAGCATCGTCTCAGCCATATTTATGATATCTTCTTGCTCGACAAAGCTCATTTCGATATCTATTTGAGTAAATTCTGGTTGGCGATCAGCCCTTAAGTCTTCGTCGCGGAAGCATTTTGCTATCTGAAAATACTTATCAAAGCCAGAACACATCAAAAGTTGTTTAAATAGTTGTGGGCTTTTGTGGAAGCGCGTAAAACTGGCTCGGATACACGCGGCTTGGCACTAGGTAGTCTCTCGCACCTTCTGGAGTTGCGCGTGTTAAAACTGAGTTTCAAACTCGATAAAGCCCATTTTATCTAGGCTGTTTCTAGCTGCGATCGCTGCACGAGAACGCATTTTAAAGATATTTTGCAAACGCTCACTTCTAAGGTCTAAAAAGCGGTATTTTAGCCTGATGTCCTCATTTACGCTCTCATCACCTATCATAAATGGTAGTGGCTCGCTTGGATTTTTCGATGATGAGCTCGCTTACTATCACCCTCTATCTCGCCAGTTTTTTAGCTTTGGATTGGTTAGTCCTTCGCCTCTAGCTCTTATTTTTCCTTTTGCTTTTAAGACATATTCATCTCTTACTTTTGCAGCCACGTCGTGTGCTTCTTTGCTATCAGCAGGGTCACAAACTAATTGTATAAGCCCGCTAACGTCTCTTAAGTCGATGAAAAACAACGCCACCGTGGTCTCTATATGTGTTTGCCCAGCCACAAAGTATTACTTCTTTTGCCGATATCAGCTTTGCTAAGATCGGTGCAATAATGACTTGCATAAAATGCTCCTTTGCAATGTTTTTAGGCAATTATAATCGCTTTTTCTTTTGAAAAGCTTTTGTTAAAATAAAATATGTTACAATCATTTCTATGAAAAATGAACAGACTTAATACCACAAACGCCAAAAAGTGGGACTTATCGCGAAAGATTATCCATTATTTAGCAGGGATTTAGCAAAGCTAGAAAAGAAATTTAAAAAAAGTATAACGCAGAATTTTGCTTGAAAAAGCTGTGCAAAGCAGGTAGAAAAAAGTGGCTTTGAGCTGATAAAACTAGCCAAAGAGTGCGAATTTCTTATCACGCTTGGCGGAGATGGCACGATCATCTCAACTTGCAGAAAGCTAGCTCACATCTCGCCGCTCGTCCTAGGCATACACGCTGGCAGGCTAGGCTTTTTGACAGATATCACGATAAATGAGAGTGAGAAGTTTTTTAAAGACTTTTTGATGATAAAGTTGAGGTGGAAACGCCTTTTATGCTTGATGTGACGCTTCATAAAAATGATGGCAAAACTGAGAAAAAGATAGCATTTAACGATGCAGTCATCGTTAGTAAAAATGGCGGTTCGATGACGCATATCGAGGCACTTTTAAATGAAAAGTATTTTAACTCATATTACGGAGACGGCGTCATAGTGGCGACACCTGCTGGCACAACGGCATATAATATGAGCGCAAATGGCCCGATTATATATCCGCTAAGCGAGGTCTTTGCGCTAACTCCCATCTGCTCGCACTCGCTCACGCAGCGTCCAGTCGTGCTTACCAAAAATCACACGGTCAAATTTAGAACAAAAAGCGACGCTATTTTGGTTTTAGACGGACAAGACCGCTTTGATATGAGTACTTTCAGCCGTTAGCATGAGCCTAAGTGACAAAAAAAGCGAGGCTGATACGCCATATTGGCAGGGATTATTTTCCAAATTTTAAAAGAGAAACTTCACTGGGTTATAATGATTGATCGAATTTGATTAAGGATTATCTAAATTTTAAAAATGTCGAGCTAAATTTCAAAGATGGTCTTAGTGTATTTACGGGCGTTAGTGGCGCTGGTAAGTCGGTGCTGATGAGTGCCATAATGGCTGTTTTTGGGCTAAAAGATAGCGAGGCAAGGCTGATAGAAGCTGACGTGGAGCATAAATTGAGCTTGATGAGTTTGGCATAGAAAACGAAGAGGTCAATATTTTTAAGCTTTTTAAAAGATAAGAGCACGAGGTATTTTATAAATCAACAAGCCATCTCAAAGAAAAATTTAGCCCAAGTGGCGCGCGAGCACATCAAATATCTCTCGGCAAAAGAGGCAAATGAATTTGAAAATGAGAAATTTCTAAATTTGTTTGACAGGCTTGAAATTTCAAAAAATGAGAAATTTAAAGAGATAAAACAAGAATTTGAAGCGGCGTTTTAGAATTTTTCTAAAATTCAAAAGAGCTAGCAACTATAAAAAGAGGAAGAAAAAGGTAGAGGAGCTAAAAGGAGCTTGCTAGCTTTTGAGATCGAAAAGATAAGAAGTGTGGGGCCTAAAAAGGCGAGTTTGAAGAGCTTATGGAGACCAAAAAGAGGCTTAGTAAAAAGGATAAGATAAATGAGGCGTGGGCTAGAGCTGAGCGGATATTTGAGCTAGAGCACAGCGTAAATGAGGCGCTAAGCATCAGCGACCTTGACAACGGCTTTTTTGAAGATGCGATGAACGAGCTAAGGGTCGCAAGAGATAGCCTAAATATGGAGGAGCTTGACGATATCGACGTGGAGAGCGTGCTTGATAGGATAGAGGCTCTTAATGCCATCATCAGGCGCTATGGCAGCGAGGAGGAGGCGTTAGAAGCGCTTTCTAAAAAGGAAAAAGAGCTTGCTAGATATGAAAATTTAAGCTTTGAAAAGAGCGAGCTAGAGAAGAAATTTGAAATTTTACAGCAAAAAGGCAAATGAGCTGGCTGGCACTTTAAGCAAGGCAAGGAGCATAAGTTTAAAAGAGCTTGAGGCGATGATAAATTTATACCTAAAAGAGCTTTATATGCCAGATATCACACTAAAGATCGTGGCTAAAAAGCTTGATATCTTGGGAGTTGATGAAATTTGTTTAAATTTAAATGAGACCTCGCTTAGAAATTTAAGCTCAGGCGAGCTAAACCGCTTAAGGCTGGCTTTATAGCTGCTTCTAGTGCGAGATCACAAAAACGGGCGGAGATGTCATCATTTTAGATGAAATAGATGCAAATTTCAGCGGAAAAAGAGGCGATGAGTATCGTAAATGTCTTGCTTAAGCTAGCAAATTTCTATCAGCTCTGCCATTTCGCACCAGCCGCAGCTTAGCTCAAAGGCAAATTCGCACTTTTTAGTAGAGCGTCACGGCGAGAGCTCAGTCGTAAGAGAGCTCTGACAAAGAGGAGCGTGTAAATGAGCTTGCACGTATGATAAGCGGCGAGCACATCAGCGAAGAGGCGATAATCGCAAAAGGACTTTTAAAATAGCTTGGATTTAAGTTTTTAAATGTAAGCTTTGTAGATTAGGGTTTATTTGTTAAAATCTGAGCTAGTTTTAATAAAAATCACAGGAATAATATGGAAAGAATTTTAGTAGTTGATGATAATAAGGCACTTGCTAAGCTAATCGTCATGCAGATGGAAAAGAGCATTGAGGATATGGCGATCGACGTTGCGTATGATTTTGCCGAAGCCCAGATGCTAATTAGCGAGCACGGCAAAGATTATTTTATGACTATCTTGGATCTAAATTTGCCTGACGCACCAAATGGTGAGATCGTTGATTATGTCCTTGCTCAAAGGGCTCTGTGCTATTGTTTTAACTGGTAGCATTGATGATAAGACGAAAGAATTTTTTATAAACAAAGACATAGTTGATTACGTCTATAAGGGCAACATGGATGATATCAACTACATCTTTCAAATGATAAATAGACTAAGCAAAAATAGACAATACAAAGTCCTAGTTGTTGAGGACTCGCTGCCTTTTAGAAATATGATAAAAAAAATCTTAACTAGCCTTCAGTTTGGGTTTCTAGCAGCGGCTCACGGCGAAGAGGCGATGAGCTATTTTGCTGATAATCCCTGATATAATTTAATTATAACTGACTATAGAATGCCCTGTCAAAGATGGTTTAGAAGTCTTAAAAAGAGGTTAGAAAAAGAGAAAGATAAAAACCACCTTGGCGTGATCGTGATGACATCTCCCTAGCGAAAAGACTGATGCTTCGATATTTTTAAAAAATGGAGCTAGCGACTTTATAGCAAAACCATTTTCAAAAGAAGAGCTCATTTGCCGTGTAAATAACACCATTGAGGCGATGGAGAATATAAATAAGATAGCAATTTCGCTAATCGCGACTTTTTAACTGGCGCTACAATAGAAGATTTTTCTATCAAGATATAGAAGAGTACGTCCAAGCAGCTGAAGAGCTTGATGAACCTTATGCGTTTGCTATGCTTGATATAGATCACTTTAAAAAGATAAATGACACATACGGACATGATGGTGGCGACAAGATACTAAAATCACTCGCAAAGATACTAATTGACAATACAAAAGGAAGAGATGTAGTCGCTAGGTTTGGTGGCGAGGAGTTTTGTGTCGTTCTTAAAAAGATAGCAAAAGAAGAGGCGATTACATGTAAATTTAAGAGCAAAAGTGGCTGAAAATGAGGTAATCATAAAAGATAAAACCATAAAAGTGACCGTTTCTATCGGGGTTTCTTTGGGAAAAGGTCACTGCGAGATAGATGATATGCTTGAAGCTTGCGACTCAGCGCTTTATGTCGCAAAAAGAAAATGGTAGAAATAGGGTAGAAATAGCTTTATGATTATAGATACGCATTGTCATTTGGATAGCAAAGTTTATGATTTTTGACCTAGAGCAAATTTATCTGAAGCCAGAAATTTAGGGCTAAAAGGCTTTATTATCCCTGGAGCTGATATTAATGATTTACCAAAAGCGGCTAAAATAGCGCACGAAAAAAATGATATTTTCTTTGCCGTTGGAGTTCATCCATATGATAAAGAGAATTTTAATATAGAGACTTTTAAGAGATCTGCCAAAGACAAAAAGTGCGTGGCTATCGGTGAATGTGGGCTTGACTACTACCGCTTGCCAAAAGATGAAGAAGAAAAGCTAAGAGAAAAAGACGATCAGAAACGTGTTTTTTTAGCTCAACTTGATTTGGCAGTTGAGTTAAAAAAACCCGTTATCCTCCACATCAGAGAGGCTAATGAGGACTCTTTTAACATCTTAAAAGAGTATGCACCAAAGCTTGAAGCTGGAGCGGTTTTACATTGTTATAATGCTTCGCCACTTCTTTTGGAGCTTTGCAAATTTGGGAATTTTTACTTTGGCATAGGTGGCGTTTTGACATTTAAAAACGCTAAGAATTTAGTTGAAATTCTGCCAAAAATTCCTTTTGATAGAGTATTGATAGAGACTGACGCCCCTTATCTCACGCCAGAACCAAATCGTGGCAAGAGAAATGAGCCGGCGTTTACGACATTTGTTGCTAAAAAGATAGCTGAAATTTTAAACCTTGAATTTGAAGTAGTTTGTAAAACGACTTCAGATAATGCTAAAGGTTATTTAAGTGCTTTGCTCAATGGGCATTGTGTTTGCTTAAGATGCTAGCATCATTAGCTTTGACACGAAAAGGATAGAAATGAAAGCAATGCTTAAGATATTTTTATTATTTGCATGTAGCACCTTGCTACTAGCAAAACGCCCCTGAGAAGAGCTCTTACGACACTCAGGTTAGTATTCTAAAAGAGCTGAGACATCGATGCTAGCTTTATGAAAAACTTCTCACTATGCAAAAGATGAGACAAGGCATACAAAACTCACAAGTAAGAACATTTACAGATGCCTTGAAAAATGGCTATATGTATATACCAATGATAAAAGAGCAGATCAAAAAATCAGGCGTGCCTGAGTCATTTTTCTATCTAGCTATGATAGAGTCAGGCTTTTCAAATCACACTGTCTCAAACGCTAAAGCTACTGGTATGTGGCAGTTTATGGAGCAAACAGCAGAATTCATGGCCTAAAAGTAGGGCAATACACTGACGAGAAAAGATCCAGTCGAATCAACTGTCGCAGCTACAAACTATCTAAGATCACTTAAAAATCAATTTGGCAAATGGTACTTGGCAGCAATGGCATATAACTGCGGCGATGGTGCGTTAAAAAAAGCTATACAAAAAGCTGGTACAGACGATCTTGTAACACTTCTTGATGCTGAGAAAAAATACCTCCCAGCTGAGACTAGAAATTTCATCATTAAAATTTTAAGAGCGGCTATATATAGCAAAAAGATGCGGACTTTTTGATATCTAAAGAGTCATCTTTGCTAAACATAAATGGCGGATTAAGACTTACTAAAGTAAAAAGTTCCAGGGCGGTACAAATTTAGCTCAGATAGGCGATAGTATCGGTCTTAGCACAAAAAGATGAAAAGTAACCCACATTTAAAATTTGTATTTACTCCTCCAACTTTAAAAAGATTATTACGTTTATATCCCTGAAAATAAAAAGCAACTTTTCTCAGATAATTTCAAGCCATTTAATGGCAAAAATAACTTCTACGCATACACTGTAAAAAAGGCGAGACCCTGCTTTCTATCTCTAAAAACAGGCGTTAGCCACAGAGCGATCAAGGACTACAACGAGCTTAGCACAAACGCAGTAAGCTATAATCAAAAACTAATAATCCTTTTTCTACTCAAAACAAATCTCACAACTATGTAGTTCAAACAGGCGATACGATCGCATCTTTATCAAAGAAATTAATGTAAGTGAAAAAGATATAAAAGATGCAAATTCTTTGGCTAGTTCAAATTTAAATGTCGGAGCAAATATTGTCATACCGTAAGAGCCTAAATTTCTACTTAGGACTAAGTTTTACACTTCTAATCACTGGCTGTTCTTGGAGCGGGGCTCCATTTACTCCAAGTGGCCCAACTAATGTAAGAGGCAACAACTCAGCCTCAGTTCAAAAAGCGACAATGAGGCCTTATACAATAAACGGCAAAACATACTATCCAACCGTCGTAAGTGTCGGCGATAAGGCGAGCGGAACGGCAAGCTGGTATGGTCCAAATTTTCACGGCAAAACAACCTCAAATGGCGAAGTTTATAATATGTATAATATGACTGCGGCGCATAAGACTTTGCCGATGAATACAATACTTAAAGTAACAAATTTAAGAAATCAAAAAAGTGTTATCGTGCGTGTAAATGACAGAGGACCTTTTGTGGCTGACAGGGTGCTTGACCTTTCAAAAGCAGCTGCGATGAAGCTTTGATGTCATCGGCACCGGCACAGCTCCAGTTAGTATGGAGGTTATCGGCTTTTAATGAAGACATTAACGCTGTTACAACTGCTAGCGCGCAACCAACAAAACCAACAAGTACTGGCATAAAAGTGCCAAATCCAGTCTCTCCAACGGCCCCAGTTGGTGGCATCGTGATCTCATCAGAGCAACGCGTTGTGGGTGGAGATTTTATGGTACAAATTGGCTCGTTTAAAAACCTTGAAGGTGCAAACAGATATCAAAGAGAGCACAAAAGCATAGATGGTTATAGATCAGTCGTTAAGACATTTACGATAGATGGCTCAACCATTTATAGGGTATTTTTAAATGGCTTTAGAAGCGAGGACGAGGCTAGGGATTACGCAAGAAGCGGCAAATTCCAAGGCGCATTTATAGTAAGAGGTTAGGGCGTGAGAGAGAAATTTAGAACTAACTAGAAATACAAAAGAGACGCAAAATTTCGATGAAGCTCAGAAACTTTACGGCTCTGGGGTTTCAAAAGATAAGCACAGGCATTGGCTTTTTTGACCATATGCTTGAGGCTTTTACAAAGCACTCTTTGCTCGATCTTGAAATTTCATGCAAGGGCGACACGCATGTGGATTTTCACCACAGTGTCGAGGATGTAGGCATAGTTTTGGGGCAACTTTTAAAAGAGGCTTTATATCCATTAAGTGGTGTTGAGAGGTTTGGCGAGGCTAGCGTTGTTATGGATGAGGCGGCTGTTTTTTGCGCGCTAGATCTTAGCAACAGAGCTTACCTTGTATATGAAAAGTACTAATGAAAATGCCAAAGTTGGCGAGTTTGACACTGAGCTTGTGGAGGAGTTTTTTAGAGCAGTTGCCATAAATTCAGCCATCACTCTTCATCTAAATCAAATTCGTGGCAAAAACACGCATCACATCATCGAAGCAACATTTAAATCATTTGCCGTAGCACTCCGCAGAGCGCTTGCTAAAAAAACGCAAGGATCGGCACTCCAAGCACTAAGGGTGTTTTATGATAGAGATTATTTTTTTAGACGTTGATGGGTGCCTCACTGATGGCAAGATCATCTACAATGCAAACGGCGAAGAGCTTAAATTTTTTGATGTAAAAAGATGGCTACGCGATAGAGAGCTGGCTAAAGCTCGGCAAGAAAAGTGCTATCATCACTGGTAGAAAGTCAGCTATCGTTGAGCGAAGAGCTGAGGATCTAAAGATAAATCACGTCTATCAAGGCGTTGGCGATAACTGAAGTAGCAAGTGAGATATTGACTTGAAGGGCTTAGCTTTAAAAACGCAGCAGCTATCGGTGATGACTATAATGACTATAAAAATTTTAGATACGCAGTTGCATGGAGCTTTAAGCCAAAAGATGCCATTAAAGAGCTTGATGTAAAGACAAAGCTAAAGCACAAAGGTGGCAATGGCGCTGTTAGAGAGATGATCGAGATGATCATAAAATCAGATACTTTATATGATGAGTGGTCTAAGCGTTGGTTGTAAAAATTTTTCTACTTCGTCGTGGCTATTTTAGTGCTGTGATGATATTTTTAGCGGCTCAAGACCCATACCTAGCAAACGTGCTAAAGGTTGATACTAAGATATCAAATATGCAGGTAAATGATGTGGTTGATTATGAGATAAACTCGACCAAGATAAGCGAGTTTATGAGAGTGACGAGCTAAAACAGATATAGTGACAGGGATGAATCTTAGACTTTAAAGCGAGAATTTTATGGAATGAAGACATTTTTCTAAGCTCAGACAAGGCTACCTGCAAAACGATGAGATAATCTTTCAAAAATGCGAAACTATGAAAAACAATGATAGTTTGAAAATTAAAAAGCGATGAAGTTATATATAACACAAAGACAAAAATAGTAAGACTGAGCTACCACTATCACTAGAAATGGCGACAAAGCACTGGGAGATAGTGGAAGCTACGATCTTGGTAAAAACAAAACGCAGATAAAAGGGTTAAGGGCATGGGTAGAAGAAAAGCAGCGATTTTAGCGATGATTTTGGGCTTTACATTTTTAAATGCAGAGCAGGTTGAGATCACTTCAAATGATTTTTTTGCTGACGAAAACAAGCAGATCAGCGAATTTGTAGGCAATGTAAATATCAAAAAGGCTCATACGATGAGCTAAAAGCAAACAAAGTCGTTGTGCATTTTGATAAAAAGCGCCAGCCAGTAAAATATGTAGCCACAGGCAACGCCAGAGCTAAAATTTTCATGAAAGATAAGCACTATGACGGCAAGGGCGATACGCTCACATACGAGCCAGCAAAGCAGATATACACAGTAACTGGCAATGGCTATTTGCACGAAGTGAGACTGATAAGAACGTATATGGCGAAAAAGATCGTGGTCAATCAAAAAGATGGCACATATAGCGTAAATAGCGACGAGAAGAAACCGGTTAAATTTATCTTTCAGATTGAGGATAAAACCAAGTGATAAGAGCCTTTGAGCGCCAATTTATCACATCAAGCCCAAGCATAAAAGGAGGCCCAAGCTTTTGTGAAAGAGCGAGGTGGTCTTTTTGGGCAGGTCAAATGTGGGTAAAAGCAGCCTCATAAAACGCACTTGTAAATCAAAATTAGCTAAAAGCTCATCAACTCCTGGCAAAACGCAGCTTATAAACTTTCTTTGAGGCTGAGTTTGTGAGGAGAGAGAGCGAAAAGAGAAAATTAACTCATCTTGGTCGATCTACCCGGGCTTTAGCTACGCAAAAGTTGCAAAAGTCAAAACACGACGAGTGGCGATTTTCAGATGAGTTTTTGACTAGAAGCGACATCAGACTTTTTATACATCTAATCGATGCTAGGCACTTTGACCTAGACATCGACGTGAATGTGGATTCTTACCTAAAAAGCTTTTTAAGAGCTGATCAGAAAATCTTAAATTTATACACAAAAAGCGACAAGCTAAATCAAAGCCAAAAGAGTGCGATAATGAATGGACCCAAGTGGCATTTTTGGTCTCGACACTCAGCAAAAGCGGCATCGACAAGGCACGGGAAGCTATCATAAACCACGCTCTTGGTAGGTAAAATGCAAACCATAAGCAGCTTAGATATTAAAATTTTTAAAGGCTTTTGGTGGGCTATTTTTTTGCTCTCTTACGAGATCGCAACTACGCAGTTTGGCTTCTTGCCGCCACTTATTGGCATTTTTTTTACATATATGATTTTGGAGTATTCAAGAAAGCAAAAACAGTATGATGAGTTTAAGGCTTCGTGGTATTTTTCGCTCGTTTTCTTGGTCTTTGCCGAGCAAATTCATGGCTTTTATCTCTTTTCAACTATCATTGCATTTTTGCTATTTTACAACTTCGTGCTAGACTGGCTCTATACGACGATGAAATGGCGAAACTGCCTGCTCATCATCTTTGTCGCCTCTGGCTATGTGCTAACTTTTCTTGTAAATAACCTTTTTGCCTACGTCTTAAACGAGCCAAATTTGACTTTTAGCGCGGAGTATCTCTTTTTTATAGCGCTTGAAAGTGTGCTTGCTATCGTGCTTTTTAGGGACAAAGTGCTATGAGGATGCGTATCGTTTTTGGCGTGATCGCTCTTTTTTGGATCATGCTTTTGGGGCGGATTTACCACCTAAGCGTTAATTCAAACACCTACTACAACGAGATCGCCGAGCAAAATGCGATAAAAACTATCTACATCCCGCCAGTTAGAGGCATCATCTTTGATGCACACGACAAGCCTATGGCGGTCAATCGTCTTGGCTTTTCTATCTATGTAAAGCCGCACCTTAGCGCAAACAAAAAGGTGAAAATTTTAGACGATGAGCTAGCCTATATCGGCTCGCTATTTGGCGATCTAAATGTCACCAAGCTTAAAAATGAATATATAAAAAACGACTCAGCCTACAACCAAGACTTTATAAACGTGGTCGAATTTGTTGATTATGATAAATTTTTGCCATTTTTTGCGCCCCTTTCTCTGCGTGAAAATTTAGAGATAAGACCCGCATCAAAACGCCACTATCCATACAATGACCTAGCTTCTCACATCATCGGCTACGTTGGCAGGGCAAACCAAAAAGATATGGAAAATGACCCTTTGACAAAGCTTACAAACTATATCGGTAGAAGTGGCGTCGAGCGCTTTTATAACCCGATCTTGCAAGGAATTCAAGGCTTTAAAAAGATCAAGGTAAATGCGCTAAATGAGGAGATCGAGCAGGTGAGCTATCAAGCGCCACAAAGTCAAAACATAAAGCTCGCCGTCGATCTTGAGCTTCAGCAGTTCGTCGCTGATGTCTTTGGTAAAGGATGCAGGAAGCGTCATAGTTATGAGCTTAAAAGATGGCGCTATAATCGCAGCAGGAAGCTTTCCTGAGTATGATCTAAATCCGTTTGTGCTTGGAATTTCTCAGGCTGAGTGGGAAGAACTTGTAAAAAACGTCGATCACCCATTTACAAATAAGCTGATAAACGGTCTCTATCCGCCAGGATCTGTCGTAAAAATGGGTATGGCGCTTGCCTTTTTAGACAATGGCATGAGCAAATATGATAGCTTTTTTTGTAGTGGCTCGTATGAGCTTGGAGGGCGTAAATTTCGCTGCTGGAACTCGCATGGTCATGGCACGGTTAATATGAACACAGCCATTAGAGAGAGCTTCGATGACTATTTTTACAAGGGTAGTCAAAAGATCGGTATAGACGCCATTGTGCCGATACTTGAGCGCATGGGCTTTGGTAGAAAAACAGAGGTTGATTTGCCAAATGAATTTGTGGGGACGCTGCCAAGCAGGGAGTGGAAGATGAGGAAGTATGGCAAGGCGTGGTTTCAAGGCGAGACGCTCATCACCTCTATCGGACAGGGAAATTTTCTAGTCACACCTATGCAGGTGGCTAAATACACAGCAGGCCTTGCAACTGGGCTAAATGTGACGCCACATTTTTAAAGAGCATAGATGGCGAGGATGTTGATTTTACGCCAACAGATGATGCTTTTTACGCCGTTTGAGAAGTCACAGCTACCTGCCATTAGGCATGCGATGTATGAGGTGGCAAATCACCCAAGAGGTACGGCAAATAGGCACTTTGTGGGAAGTCTTGTAAAGGTTGCGGCAAAGACTGGAACAGCTCAGGTCGTTGGCATCTCGCAAACTGAAAAGAAACGTATGAAAGAGGAGGATATGGCGTATCTGCAAAGATCTCATGCGTGGATGACGACCTATGCGCCTTTCGAGGATCCACAATACGTTATAACTATGGTTGTCGAACACGGCGGTCACGGCGGTAGCGCTGCTGGACCAAAAATCTCTCAAATTTATAACAAGCTAGTTGAAATGGGATATATAAAACTAGATAAAGTTCAGACTGATAAAGATAAAAACAAGAAGAAAAAGAAGTAATAGAAATTGATAAATATACAGCAAAGTCGCTAGCATATTAGATCTACTCACCTAAGAAGTATTTTTAGATCAGCCTGCGCGTCGCCGCTAATTGGTCTAACGTTAACTTTATCCACTAAGAAATGATGATCTCTTCATTGGAAACAAATTTAGGCAAGCTAGGTCCCTACGTTGATGTTTTTGATACCAAGGCTAAATAGTGCTAGCAAGATGATGACCGCTTTTTGCTCCATCCACATTAGCACGATAGAAACTGGCAAGTCATTTACTGCGATGCCTGTTGCCTCGCTTAGCGCAAGAGCGATCTTAACTGCGCCGTTGCTGTCGTTGCACTGGCCAAGGTCGATGTAGCGTGGTAGCTCGGTGCCTGGGACGTTGCCAAAGTCGATGTCGTTAAATCTACATTTACCGCAACTTGAAGTAAGTATCACGCAATCTTTTGGAAGGCTAGCAGCTAGCTCTCTATAGTACTCACGTCCCTTGCCAGGTGCGTCACAGCCAGCGATCACGAAAAATCTGCGGATCTTGCCAGTCTTAATCGCGTCTAAAATTTGTGGGGCTAAAGTTAGGATAGTCTTGTAGTGGCCGCCAGTTACTAGGCTCTCGTCGCTATCAAAGCCGCTAACGTCGCCGCAAGCTAGTGCGCACTCGATAAGTGGTGTGAAGTCGTCGTTTTCGATGTGTTTTACGCCGTTTGTGCCTGCGATCGAGTAGCCAAATAGCCTATCAGCGTATGTGCAGTTTGAGCGTAGTGGCACGATGCAGTTTGTTGTCATTAGTATCGCGCCCTTAAATTCGTTAAATAGCTTAGTTTGGTCAAACCACGCCTTGCCGACGTTGCCTTTTAGGTGGCTATACTTGCGTAGTTCTGGGTATCCGTGAGCTGGGAGCATCTCTGAGTGAGTGTAGATGTTGATGCCTTTATCTTTTGTCGCCTCAAGTAGCGCTTTTAGGGCATGCATGTTGTGACCACTTTCACCAAAATCGCCTTGCCCTCAACCTTGTTTTGGCTCACTCTAACTGGTGTTGGGATACCAAATTTAGCCGTGTGAGCCTCGCTTAACAGGTTCATCACCTCAACGCCAGCACCGCCTACTTCAAGAAGCTGTTTGATGTGCTCATCGAAGTTGAAATTTGAGTTTGTAAGCGTAAAATAAAGCGTATCAGCCATAACACGGTCGACATTACTAGTATCAGCGCCAAGCTCGTGTGCGTGGTGGCGGTATGCACTAAGGCCTTTTAAGCCAAAACCATCGTATCTTGCAAAAGCGCTGGCGTGTCGCTCTTGCCACAGGTGCCCATAGGCTGGCCCTTTGCACCGCATCCATCCTCAGCGCTCATCTCGCACTGATGGCAAAAACATCTTCATATCTTTCATCTTTTCTCCTTGTACGTTAAAAGTTTAAGCGGATTTTATCCTAGGTGGCTAGCCATTTTTGGTTGATAGCAGTCAAGAAAAAGTTAAATTGAAATTTTAGTTATTAAATTTAAGATTTTTATGATTATGGATATCAAAATATAATTTGATTTCTCACAAAGAGTTCAATAAAATTTACAAAAACAACGATTTACATTTGAAATTTATTTAAAAAGGATGAAAATGAAGTATTTGACTATTAGCGATATTTTGCCGCCTTTTATGCTTTGTGGCTGCGCTCTAAAGGGGATATTTGTGAGCTTTGCCAGACGAGCAAGCACCTTCAAGCATTAGCAAAAGACGATAAATTTACATCGAAAGCGTCAAGATGTGAGAGCCTTTTGAAAACGACCCAAAACAAGCAAGCATCCCATCTTTATACAAGCACAATGTAAATGAAGTTAGCGCAAAAGAGAAGCAAAATACATCGGCAGGACGAGAAATGGCTATGGCAAGGGGCTGTGGAACGTCATTTTAGAAAATAAGCAAAGGACAACTAGCGTAGTAAGAGCGCATATCGAGGACGCCTTTTAGAAGCAATGGCTACAGATGTCATAAAAATGAAAACGAAGCAGATAAGGATACGATAAGCGTCAATGCAAAGATAGAAAAACTCTGGACTTACTAACGCTTGGTGCGGTAAAAGTTGGGTCTAAATGCCGATATAAGCACCACTTTAAGCGTAAATAATAAGGAGCTAAGCACGGTCTAAAACGCAAAGAGGAGTATCTTTTAGTAAATCAAAATGACTATGCAAATATCATCAAAAGCTCTTTGGCTGAATACAAAGAGAAACTTGCAAAACAGATAAGCGAGCTAAATTTAGAGTAAATTTTAGGCTAGCTGCTCAATTATAGTGGCTAGCTTTTAAATTTCAAGGCAAATTTCACTTTTTATAAGGGATCTTTATCAACGGCGTTTGCTTTTTTAAAGCCATTTAGCCTTAGCCTGCAGCTATCACAAAGCCCGCACGCCTCGTCCTCGCTCTCGTAGCAGCTCCATGTGAGCTCTATTGGTGAGCCAAGCTCAAGCGACTTTGCCACGATATCAGCCTTGCTTACTACAAGCGTGTGATGATCTTGCAAGAAAAAAATCAGCCGACGTGCTCAATGTATCGCCCTCATTTATGCTTTTATAAAGCTCTTTGCAGTCAGGATACCCAGAGCTATCCTCCTCGACCACGCCTATGTAGATCGCCTGCGCCCCTCTTTTTCAGCAAGCGCAGCAGCGATTGAGATAAATACGCCATTTCTAAACGGCACGTAGGTGTTTGGCACGTCCTTGCTGACGCCATCTTTTCTTATCTGCAGGCTCTTATCCGTTAGCGAATTTCCGCCTATTTGAGCGATAAAGCTAACGTCTAAATTTATCTTTTTAACCACGCCCAGTCGCTCGCAGATCTCGTCAAACGCGCGCTTTTCTCGCTTCATTGTTCTTTGATTATAGTCAAAATGAAGTGCGACCACATCATACCCAGCCTCTTTTGCCATCACAGCGCAAAGCGTGCTATCCATGCCGCCACTCATTATACAAACTGCTTTTTCATATTTTTGCCCTTTAAACGTTTGCTAAAATTATACAGATTTACTAAGGACAAGCCAAAAATGATACTTTGCGAAGAGAGTTATCCAGAATTTATAGATCAATGTGCTCATATCTAACGCCTGGTGAAGTTGAGCTTCTATTTATCAACAAAGATGAGATGAGAGCTAAACAGATCTGAGCGTGCATAGATAAAAACCACTGACGTCTTAAGCTTCCCCTTGAGCTTGTCATCCACGCCCCACTTGGCTCAGTAGTCATAAACAAAGATATGGTAAAAGAAAAAGCAGCCGAGCTAAATCACAGCGAAGAGGCCGAAACTGCGCTACTTTTTCACACATGGCATTGCTGTATATTTTGGGATATGATCACGAAAAGATGATGGGCAGATGAGGGAGAAAAGAGTGCGAAGTGATAGCTAATTTAACCTGCCAAAGAGCCTAATCGTAAGAAGTGAAGATGTTAGGCTCTATTGATCTAATAAATCTTAATAACGAAAGATAATCTAAAAAGTAAACTTCTTCAGGTATTTTATGTAGTTCTTCTAAAAAGTTCATTTTTGACATAGAACCAATATATATATGAAATTTTTAGTATTTCAGCTTACACTTAAAATAGATCGCATTTTTCTATTTTTAAGTAAAGCACTTTCTGGTAGATAAAATTTATTTCACTATGGTTAAAGTTTTTTCTTAAAAATATACTTTTGGCTTAGATATAAACCTCGTCGCTTTCTCGCGATTATAGCCCCAAAAACTATTTCCAGAAATCGTAGGCACAGTTTTTATCTATAAATACTGGATCAAAATGCCCCTGAATCCTTCCTTCGTAGGGCTTTAAATGAAATTTTATGAGTATCAAGAAATTTTAAAAGCCCATAAAACATACCAGCAAAAACACGTGGAATATTTAGGTTTTGATAATAGTTTGTTTAAAAACTGTGCTCGTGAAAAATATTGAACTCGGATTTATCTCATGGATTGCAGTGTCTGTATAGATCGTGTCAAATAGAGGAGATATACGCTGGAGAGTCCTTATGTCATCTCCAAAGAAAGTATCGAAAACTTTTGCATGAAATATTTGATTAAAAAGCTCCGTGATATTTTTTGACATAACGTGCGCATTGGATCCTAATTTTGATTTTTCTAAAAGATCGTTTATAAAAGGATTGACAGCGTAGTATCTCAAATCTTTATGTGTTGATTCAAACCTCATTAGTTTTTATCATGGCAGTTTGAAGACTGCTAACTTTTTAAAAAGGCTACCCTCATTGTCGGTGATAGCCATTTCTTCTTCGCTAATGATGGCATAAGCACCTTGCTTGATCGCTCGATTCTATGTCACTATCATTTGCGTTCAAACAGATATAGGCAAAACCTCGCCTCACATGCTTGTAGCTCAAATACAAATTCGCTAACACTGGTTATTGTAGGTGTATTTAGCGCCTGAGCATTTATAAGGCGGGTTAAATTTTCTATCGTCATTTAGCCAACGATCGCGCCGTTTTTGACCTTGCCCTGCGTGCCAAGAAGCGTTAGCGAGCCGTCTGATGCGCTTAGGATCATGCCTTGTGAGACATATTTTTTCATCATAGTTCGCTCTTTTAAATTTGCTAAAACGCAAACTTGTTTGCCCACAAGCGAGCTAGGCTCGTAGTATTTGGCGATGCCAGATAAAATTTGACGTGGCTGCTCCTCGCCAAGATCTATCTTAATGAAGCAGCTTTCTCACTACCCTCAACCCTCTCACACTCAAGCACTTCGCCTACTTTTATCACAATTTTGGCAAAGTCATCGATGCTAATGATACCTTCTTCTTTTTTCTCCTCTTTTGGCTCAGCTTTTGCCTCCACTTTTGGCCCTTCTTTTAGGTCTCTTGCCTCGCCCATTAGCTCTTTTTCTATCCTTGGGAAAAGTGGCTCAGTAGCTTTTGCAGTAGAATTTGAAATTTCATTTTTTAATACAAGAGTTTCATAAGAGGCTGTGTTCATGCTAAAGCCAAGCGTATCAGCTATCTTGGCGCAAGTTTTTGGCATAGCTGGGCTAAGCAGTATCGCCACTTTTGTAAGTAAATTTGCGCAAAGTGCCACGAGTGCGTTTGCCTCGTCACTTTTGCCAGCTTTTACAAGCGACCACGGCTCATATTTTGCAACGGCTGCGTTTGCAAGCGTTACGACCTTCCAAAGATCCTCTAAATAGCGGTTTGTCGCTAAATTTTCTAAATCTTTATCGCCTCATCAAGATAGCCCTTCGCCTCATCAAGCTCGGCTTTGTGAAATTTGATCACGTCTTTTGAGTCGATCTTGTAGTCGCTATACTTTGCGCTCATGCCAACAATTCGGCTTAGCAGGTTGCCAAGTCCGTTGCCAAGCTCTGAGTTTATGCGCTCGATCAAGGCTTTTTGGCTGTAGTCGCCATCTTGTCCAAAGGGCACCTCTCTAAGCAAAAAGTATCTGAAATTTTCAAGACCATAAGCGTTTGCGACCTCTCTTGGGTTTATGACGTTGCCTTGCTTTTGCTCATCTTTTTCGCCATCTATCGTCCACCAGCCGTGCGCTGCGACGTGTTTTTGGCAGTGGCAAGCCAAGGCTCATCAAAAATGCCGGCCAATAAACTGCGTGAAAACGCAAAATGTCTTTGCCAACGATGTGCGTCGTATGCGGCCAAAAAGTCCATTCTAGCGTTATCTCTTGAGTATCCTAGTGTTGTTAGGTAGTTTATGAGCGCGTCAAGCCAGACGTACATAACGTGTTTGTCGTCGTTTGCGCTCTTTGGTAGCTTTTATACCCCAGTCAAAGCTCGTCCTTGTCACAGAAAGATCTTTTAGTCCCGCCTTTTACAAAGCTTACGACCTCGTTTTTTTCTTGCCCTTTGGGAATGACGCAAAGTTCGTCGTTTTCGTACCATTTTAAAAGTGCGTCTTCATATTTTGAAAGCTTGAAAAAGTAGCTCTTCTTTAACTAAAGATGTCACGCGGCCGCAGTCTGGACAGCGGTTGTCCTCAAGTAGGTCTCTTTGGTTAAAAAATGTCTCACAGCTAACGCAGTAAAAGCCCTCGTACTCGCCTTTGTATATATCGCCGTTTGCTTGCATCTTTTCAAAGACATTTTGCACGGTTTGCTTGTGCTCTTCGTCGGTCGTCCTTATGAAGTGGTCGTAGCTTATCTCAAATTCATCCCAAAGCGATCTAAATTTGCCACTGATCTCATCAGCATACTCTTTTGGCGTTTTGCCTCTAGCGTGAGCTGCTTGCTCGATCTTTTGACCATGCTCGTCTGTGCCAGTCATAAAGTAGGTCTCTTTGCCTTGCAAGCGGTTAAATCTAGCTAGTGTATCAGCGATGATAGTCGTGTAGGCGTGGCCGATGTGTGGCACGTCATTTACGTAATAAATCGGAGTGGTTATATAAGCTTTTTCTTTCATATTTTTCCTTTAAATTTAAAAATCAAATCCGCCGTCACTGCCGGTGTTGCCTTTTGACATCGAGTTGTAGCAGCTATTTACATACTCTATCCTCGTCTCGCAGTCAAAAAATGCCTCGCAGTTAAAACAGCTTTTACGACCTTTTTGCTCTTGGCACTCTTGCATGATCTTAGCCTTTTGCTTTAGGGCTAGCTCAAATGCGTCAAGTGGCTCGTTTGCTTGTGATTCTTGCATTATTTTTGCTCGTAAAATTTATGCAAAAGAGAAATTTCATCACGTGAGCCAAAGAAACATGGCGTAGTTTGGTGAATTTTTTCTATTTTTATATCAAAAAGTGTCTGATTTTTGCCGTTTGAGGTTGCACCCTTTGCGTTTTCATATATAAAGGCAAATGGCAACACCTCAAAGACAACCCTTAGCTTGCCATTTGGATGATCGCTCGTTGCTGGGTAGCTAAAAAGACCGCCGCCTTTTAGTAGGATCTGATGCAAGTCGCTCACCATCGCACCTGAGTATCTTAGCCTGTAACCCTCGTTAAATAGCTCGTTTATGAAAATTTCTATGCGTTTGGCTCCAGCCTTTTTGCGTAGCTCCCGTGGCGTTTAGCTTGCCTTTTTCTTTTTAGCTCAAGCTCTTTTACAAATTTGAAACTCGCCATCTTTGCCAAGCCTATAAAATTTGAGGCAAAGCGCCCTTTTTCTCAGCAATTACAAGTTCAAGCCTTGGACCATAGATGCTGTAAGCAGCGGCTATTAAATTTTCTGGTTTTACCTCGTCTTCGTAGATGCCAAAGATAGAGCCAACGGCGAAATTTACATCAACTAGGCTTGAGCCATCGAGTGGATCATAAGCGATGATAAATTTAGCGTTTTTATTTATCTCAAGCTCGTCCTCTTTTTCTTCGCTAATTAGCGCTTTTTACGCATGAAAGCTGCTTAATGTAGCTGTGATGATCTCATCGCTTTTAACATCAAGCTTTTAGCTGTGTGTCGCCAGTTGCGTTTTCGTGAGTTGTGTAGCCAAGATCGGCGTATTTTATGACCTCGCTTATCTCTTTTGCGATATCTTTAATGGTGTTAAAAATTTGGTTTAGTTCTTGCATTATACAGCCTTTGCATTTTTGATTATCCACGCACAAATGGCGTCTATATCGTCTAAATTTAGATTTGTGATCTCGTAGGGGATTTGCTCTTTATAAGTGGCGATCGCGTCTGAAAAGCTAAGATAAGCTTTCATCGATCTCGCCTCTAAAGACGCTTAGTCTTGGCAGTGGCAGCGTCTTTTAGCCCTCGACTAAGAGCATGTCAAACTCGCCGATCATCCTTATGACATCATCTATGCCTTGTGAGCTTTGTGAAAAATAAGTCGTTCTAGTCGGACTCATCACGACTACGTCGGCTCCTGCCTGAGAAAAATTTAAAGCTATCCTTGCCTTCAACGTCAATTGGCCTTGTCGCCCTGGGTCGTGCTTGACTACGACGACCTTTAGCCCATCATCTATAAATTTTTATGACTTTTTAAAATAAGCGTCGTTTTTCCGCTATTTGAAGGGCCAGAAAAAGCAATGGCAAGTCTTTTCATAAGAGCCTTTTTCGTTAGAAACTTTTCATGATTATAGCTCATATTGGCTTTTAAAATTTATGAGTGAAAATTAAAAATAAAATGCTAAAATGCGAGAGAAATTTAATGTTTTTAAGAGTTTTTTTATGAGAAAGATTTACACTATTTTTTATATTTGTTTTTGATGATATTTGGTTGTGCCGATCAAAAAGTGATCGTGCATGAACCACTAAAAATGAGCTTTTAGCCTACACAAGTAAGAGCGAGATCATCGATGGCACCGATAGAACGCTCATAATCGCAACCTCATCTAAATCCTATATATAACTCAACTTTAGACGAGAGCAAAGAGCACTTTTTAGTAGCCATAAACCCAAAAAGAGCATGCGCAAAATTTGAGCAATATAAAGGTAAATGGCGACTCAATGCCACAAGCGCAAGGCTGCTTGATGAAAAACGACGAGATGCTTAATTTGCTGGATTTTTCTATGCCTTGGGCGGTCTATTACGAAGTGACCGCACCAAGTAAGCAAAGCGACGATCTCGCGCTTAGTTTCGAAATTTATCAGTCAAAGCCGGTTTTGTTAAATTTTCGAAAAGTTGCGAAATCTTTATACTGGAACCATTAAGCGCCATATAGATCACGTAGTTTGCAAGCACCTTCTTGCCGTAGTTTCTAGTCTCAGCCACTGGGACTAGCTCGATCGATAAAAATGGCTCAAATTTACCTTCTTTAAACATATCATCTCTTGTTATGACTTTTTTGGTAAAACCGATACCGCCGTTATACGCGTAGGCCGTAAAGAGCGGATGATAGAGAAATTTATCAAGGTAGTTTAGGTGGTGATTTGCAAATTTAAATGCAACATCAGTTTTAAAAAGATCGTCCTGGTCGAAATTTAGGATTTTTAGCTCTTTTTGCCGATCGCATTTGCAAGAAATGGCATAAACTGCATCATACCAAGAGCGTATGAGGTAGAAACGACGCTTGGGATAAAGAGGCTCTCTTGCCTTGCTAGTGCGTAGATCATCGACTTTCGCTCAGTGCTGATGCCCTCAAGCTCTGGTGAGCTTTGGCATCAAAAAGTACTGCTTCTCCCAGCCGTGCGCCTTTTGCATGAAGTATGCGTATGCGCCGATGCTCTCGTTTGTGTAAAATCTCATCGCAAATTCGCTTGCTTGCGTGGCGTTCATATCCTTTGCAAGAGCTGCGGTTTTGTTCCATAAAAATGGATCGCTTACATCGTAAATTTTCGATATTTTGCTTGCTAGGGCCTTGGCACGATCACTTCAAGTGGCTCGCCACCGACCAAATCTCTTGCGTAAAGTGAGTAGATATTTGCATCTTTACTAGAGCTTAGCTCTTTTAAAAAGTTCTCATCGCCGCTTAGCTCATACTGCCAAAATGTGGCATTGTCTCTTTGCCAAGCCCTATCAAAGGTGTTTTTAGCTCTTGTGAAAAAACTAAATGCAACGTCATTTTGACCAAGTAAGATGGCGTTTAGCCCAAGTGTAAATGCGTCGCTTTTTTCAGTTACAGCTGGATTTATGCTAAAGTAAATTTCTTCTAAAAGCCTTTCATATTTTTTTATTAAATACGACATCGTTTAATAAATTTGTAAAGCCCTTTTGCATGTAGAGCTTTATTCATGAAAATTTGCTTCCGAATTTACGCTAAAAGAGCACTTTTGCTTTGCGGACTTTGAAGCATTAAAAAGCTCTAAAAAGCTCTTTTGTATCGTTTGCATTTGCAAAGCTAAGAGCCGGGTTTTGGCTCGTTTAAAGTGCGTAAAATCTCTAGCTTTTTTCTGGATTTGTGCTTGCAAGATTTGCTGCTACAATTTCACGAGTTTTGCTATCAAGCTTTTAGAGAAAAGCTCATCGTTGTTAGTAGGGCTTTGGCATGCCAAGCTAGCACTTGTAATGTTACTTGCGTTTATGCCAGGACACTTGCTAGGGGCTGCTTTGGGAGGTAAAATTTATTGATTGATTTTTGAACTAAGCCACTTTTTCTAAAAACGTCGCGTGAAAGCTCTGCTATCTGCTCCTTTGTATAGCTACCCTCGTTTATAAGGCGGTTTATGTAGTAGTCTTTTGCAAGGCTTTTTGGCTCGTTTTTTAGCTCCTCGTAGGTGTAAATTTTAGCTAAAAGAGCAACGCAGGCTAAAGAGAGGATACTAAAGTGACGCAGCAAAAACAAATAAAAGCCTTATTAAAAATTGATCTATGAGTTGAAGTGCTAAAAGCACGATGAGTGGGGCAAAGTCGATACCGTTAAATTCTGTTTTGATGTAGCGTCTGATGAAGCTATAAACAGGATCAGTCAGCCTGTAAAGTAGCTGCACGACTGGCGAGCTAGGATCAGGCTTGACCCAGCTAATGAGAGTCGCTGCGATGACGATCCACGTATAGACCGTGATGATAAGGTGCAAAATGTTTGCGATCGCTGAAAATAGAGTGGAAAGTATCATTTTTGCTCCTAGATTAAAATTTTGCCTAGATCATCTTTGATGAGTGGATAGAGCTCGCTAAGCTCAGGGCCGTGAAGGTCGTTTGTAAGCAGCGCACGTAGCGGCATGAAAAAGTTTTTGCCTTTTAAATTTGTAGCGCTCATAAGCTCTTTTTTAAACTCATCAAAGCTCTCGCACGGTTTTAAATTACGAGCTGCTTTTTTGATGATCTCAAATTCGTTTTTATACTCATCTGGAGCTATTTTTGGTGAGTATATAGCCTCTACTTTTGCCTTTATCTCAGGCACCAGAGAGCTTTCCTGAGTATAAAATTTAACTAACTCAACCTTGCTCTCATCCACGCCAAAGATCTCCTTTATGCGCTCTTTTGAAGCAAGCTTGATGTGTTCTCTATTTATCTGCTCAAGCTTTTTCACGTCAAATCTAGCAGGTGAGCGTGAAATTTTGGTTATATCAAACCACTTTACTGCATCTTCGATCGTAAAAATTTCAGTTGGAGTTTTGTTGCCAAGAAGTATCAGATAGTTTGCGATCGCCTCAGGTAAAAATCCCTGCTCAAAGAGCCATTTTACGCTTGATTCGTTCTCGCGCTTTGCTCATTTTTGCCCTCTATATTTAAAAAGGATAGGCAAAGTGCGCGTAGTTCATCTTGCCAGTGTAGCCAAGCCCCTCGCGTATGAGGTCTTGCTTTGGTGTGTTGCTCACGTGATCCTCGCCGCGTATGACAAAGGTCACGCCCTCAAGCATATCATCAACCGCGCAGGCGAAGTTGTAAGTTGGAGTCTTGTCTGCTCTCATGATGACAAAGCTATCAACAGCGTCTGGCTCAAAGCTTAGCTCGCCCTTTGATCGCATCTGTAAAGCTCATCGTGCGTGTTGGTTTTTTCATGCGGATGACAAATGGCTTCTCGCAGTTTAAAAACTTCAGCGTCGCTTAGCCTCTCGCAGGTGCCGTCATATCTATATGCCACGCCTTGCTCTTTTGCTTTTTGTTTTTTTGCCTCAAGCTCTCTTCGGTGCAAAAGCAAGCAAAGGCCTTTTTATCGATGAGAAGCTTTGATGCAAGCTGTCTGTGAATTTAAATTTTTCACTTTGGATGTAAATTGCTCTGGTTTTTATGCCAATTTGCTCGTAAATTCTAAGATATCTTTCTTTTTCCCTCGATATTTCGCTCTTTGTCAGTATCTTCTATGCGTAAATAAAGCCACTTTTATCTTGCAAAGAACAAATATAGTTGAAAATAGCAGCACGTAAATTTCCTATGTGCATATCTCCTGTTGGAGAGGGTGCAAAACGATACATAAGCTCATTCCTTACGTTAAATTTGAAGTTTGGATTATAACACTCGCTTGATAAATTGAAGTTATGTAATTTTTAAATTTTAGGCTAAGCAAAGCATATTTTTTATAAAATCCGCACGGTAATTAACTATTTATTAGGAGAAAGCAATGAGTTTTATAAGTGAATTTTAAAGAATCGGCGATGCGCGGAAATGTCATAGATATGGCAGTTGGTGTTGTTATCGGTGGAGCATTTGGAAAGATTGTCTCATCACTAGTTGGCGATATTATCATGCCAGTTGTTGGCGTTATAACAGGCGGTGTACTCACTGATCTTAAGCTAACACTAAAAAGAAGCAGCAGAAGGTGCGCCAGCAGTTACTATAAACTATGGCTCATTTATACAAACAATGGTTGATTTTTAATCATTGCGTTTTTGTATTTTTGCGTCATCAAAGCTTTAAATACACTTAAAAATAAACTACCAAAAGAAGAAGAGGCAGCTCCTGCAGAGCCTGAAACTCCAGCTGATATAGCACTTAACTGAGATCAGAGATCTTCTTAAAAAATAAATTCTTAAATCAAAGGGAGAAAGCTCCCTTTGAAATCCGTTAAATTTTGTCCTATTTTTATGCTAAAATGCTTTTTCATCTTTAAAAGCGAGTGAAACATGATAGAACAAATCCCATTTTTTCAAGGTCTTAGCGCCGATGACCTAGCCAAACTTGAAGCAATAAGTGTTGTTAAAAAAATATAAAAAAGGCGAGTTTTTATTTATAGAGGGCGAGGAGCCAAAGTGGCTTACATTTTTGATAACTGGCTCGGTTAAACTTTATAAAACTACGGCAAATGGCAAGGAAATTTTTATCCATCAGCTTGCGCCTATGAATTTTTGTAGCTGAAGTTGTAAATTTCTGAAAATATCCCTATCCAGCAAGCGCCATTTTTACTATCTCTGGCGAGGTTTTAAAGATAAATTATGAAAATCTGAAGCACAATTTTTAACAAAGCCAGTAAATTTGCATGAAATTTCTAAAAATCAATGGCACAAAAGATAAGAATAACTACCAATTTACTCCACCAAGAACTAATACTAAGCTCCGAAGAGAAGGTCGCTAGGTTCATTTTTAAATCATGAAGATCTATTTAATGAACTAAAACATACAGAAAACTCATCAATACTCAATATGACTCCAGAAACTTTTTCGAGATTTTAAATAAACTTTAAAACAAATGGTTTAGTCAAACTTGATGAGAAGAACCAAATTTTCGGAAAAAGATGTGGGTGGACTACAAGAAATTTATACTTATTGAAAGTTAATATCAAATAAATATTTTCATTTACTTAAAGAAAAAGTATGTATATTTTTGGATAGTATTCGTCTAAAAGTACTTTCGTAAAAATTTACGATATATTGATAAATCCAGGAGGTAAATTTCTGGCTGAAGTTAAGAAGAATTTTTGTTTGGTCATCTGTGATAATAGGCATCGTAATCGGCCTTATCGCTTCTATGGGCATAGCTGATGCACTTCACGCGACTGGTAGCGGCTACATCTGTACCATTTGTCACACGATGGATCCCTATGAATGCTGCATATCATGAAGATGTACAGCGGCAATAACAAAGCTTTGGCATAAAAAGCTGAATGTTCAGCCTGTCACCCAAATCATACAAGTGCCTATACCTATGTACTTACAAAAACTTAAAAGTATCTATAAATGACGGTTATAAGACATTTTTACAGATACTGACAAGATCGACTGGCGTAAAAACGCGAGCATGCATCTCACTTTGTCTATGATAGTGGGATGTTTAACTTGTCACTCAAATTAAAAATGTTATTCAAGCTGGTAAATCATTCTTGCCACATAGAGATTATTTCGTTCTTGGAAATCCTAATAAGAAATCATGTGTTGACTGCCACGAGCATGTTGGTCACAAGAATGTAGGGACTACAAATCGATAAATTTGAAGCAATTAAAAACAAGAAAACAATAAAACCAAGTAAGGAGGAGAGATGTTTAAAAAGTCGCTAATGTTATTAGCCTGTCTAATGTCTTTTGGCTTTGCTGCAAACATGGATGCAAACAAATCTGACGCTTTAAACCTTAATGTTGTAAAAACATTAAAGTTGCTCACAAAATGTCAGACTTATCAAAAAGCTGTGTTGAGTGCCACGCTAAAGAGACACCCGCATAGTTGCCGATTGGAAAAATAGTCGCCACGCTCACGTTGGCGTAAGTTGTATGGATTGCCACTCTGTAAATGCAGATAATCCTATGGCTTCAGTTAAGGTGCATCCAAAAGATTCTAACAACCATGTTTCAATGCTAGTTAGCCCAAAAACTTGTGCTAAGTGTCACGAAAATGAGGTTGAAGAATCTGTTAAGAGTGGTCACGCAAGAGGTGCTATGCAAATGTATGCTAACCCTGCGATGGTAAAACTAATGTATCACTATGAAGGTATGGATCATCCAGAATACAAAATGGCTCCAGACGCTACTGGTTGTACACAGTGCCACGGAACCGTCATCAAACTAGACGCTGATCACAAACCTACAAAAGAGACTTGGCCAAACTATGGTATAGGCAATGTTTATCCAGATGGTGGCGTAGGTAACTGTAAATCATGTCACAGCGCGCACACATTTAGTATAGCTGAGGCTAGAAAACCAGCTGCTTGTGCGTCTTGCCACCTTGGACCTGATCACCCAGATATTGAGATATTCAACAACTCAATGCACGGACATATCTACAACAGCGAAGCTCACAAATGGAACTTTGATGCTGCTCCTGACACATGGGATGTACCAGACTTTAGAGCTCCAACTTGTGCAGCTTGCCACATGAGTGGTGTTGGTGAAACAACAACAACTCACAACGTTTCAAGAAGACTAAAATGGAACCTATGGGGCATCAGCAGTAAGCTAAGAACAGCTGGTGATGAACAAGCTGCTGTTGTTTACGAAAAAACTGGCAAACTAACCATAGGAACGCCACTTGCAGGTCATCCAAATGGACCAGAAGCAGCAAGAGCTGAGATGAAGCTAGTTTGTAAAGTTTGCCATACATCAACTCATACAGATAACTTCTTCATTATGGGTGATAAGCAAGTAGAGCTTTATAACGTTTATAGCGCTGAAGCAACTAAGATGCTTGAAGAGTTGAAAGCTAAAAACCTACTACTAGAAGATGCTTGGTCAGATGAATTCCAAGATGTCTACTATCATATGTGGCACCATGAAGGTCGTCGTATGAGACAAGGCGCTCTAATGGGTGGTCCCTGACTACTCACACTGGCATGGTGTATTCGAAGTTAAGAACGACATTAGAAAACTTCGCAAAAATCTATAAAGAAAGAATTGAGTCTGGCAAAGTCCAGTATTCTTTTTAAGGTGGGAGTTTTCCACCTTTTTTTCTTATATCACTAAAATTTCATTTTTTAGCACACACAAAACACCAAAAACAAAATTTCAAAAAGATTTTTACTTTTTCTGCAAGTATTTGACATTTTTGCTTTTGCTAAAACATTTGGCATACTATATTTTTAGCTTTTTCGTTTATGTAGCCAATCAACAAATTGTAACTACAAACCAATAAATTTAGAGATAGTAATTAATAATCTAAAATATAATTCCTTTGTTTTCAAGGAGATTGTTTGGGACTTTTTCGCATTATCATCGGAGCTTTTATCTTTAGCGTTCTTACAAACGTTATATTCATACAAAGCGCTTTTATCAAAAAGGTATCATTTTTCACGCGCATATCTTGCTAAAATTTGTATATTTTTTCTACATCATCTAGTGTGCTAGAGTTTTATATTTGTTCTTCAGATTAGATTTTTCATTTTTAAACTATTGAGCTTTATTTGGTTGCTGGCACACTCATAGGATTTTTCACTATTTTTATTTGTGATAAGCCTGTTTTACGACATTTTGCGAAGCTCCATTTTTCTAAGAGCTAATTTAATCCCCGCAAGGCGTAAATTTCTATTAAATTTTGCTTTGACGTAACCTTTGTCATCTTTTGTAGTTGCTTGTTTTTGAAAAGGATTCTTTAACGCACTTACTCCGCCAAAGATCAGGCAGGTTGAGTATAAAGATAGAAAAGTACAAAAGCGACCTAAAAAGATCGCCATGATAACGGACGTGCATATCGGCGAGTTTTTTTGCAAAAAGGATTTTGTGGCTGAGCTTGTAAAAGAGATAAACTTAGCTAGACCAGACCCGGTGGTGATAGTTGGCGACTTGGTTGATATGAGAGCTGAGCTTATAGGTGATTTTTAGATCCATTAAAAATCTTAAAAGCACCTATGGCACTTTTTATGTCCCTGGCAATCACGAATACTACCACGGAGTTGATGGGATACTAGAAAAAATCGCGCTCTTGGCATTAGGATGCTTAGCAATAAAAAATGAAAAAGATAGCTGGCATACTTTGGCTGGGAGTCTACGATCTGGCCGGCATAAGGTTTAAAAGGTAGAGCCAAAGTTTGATGACGCATTAGCTAGGTCGTGATGAAACTTTGCCGATCATTTTGCTATCTCATCAGCCGTAATTTATAAAAAAACCATGCAAAAAGATGTCGATCTAGTTCTTTGCGGATCACACGCACGCTGGACGATTTTTCCTTTTGGCATTTTAGTCCCTGTTTTGCTGATCAAGGTTTTTACATGGGCTTTATAAGATTAATGATAAAATGCAAGCTTACGTTAGTAGTGGCGCTGGATTTTTGGGGGCCCGGTTAGGGATCTTTTTGCTCCCAAGTGAGATCGCTATTTTAATTAAGCAAGGACTAAAATGAATAGTGACAATCTCTTTCTCCGATTTCTGGCAAGGTCGCAAAGTAAAGCTTTCATCAGCCCCTTGCAGGAGCTTTATCAAACTCCTCTTTACATAAAAGCTTTTTAAGATCGACATGAGCGAGTTTAAGCCAGCTGGATGAGTATGTAATTAAACGAGCTTTTTCACTAGAGAGCTTTATAAAGCCGCAGAATTTGACGCAGCAGACGAGATATTTATCAGCCCAGTTGATGGCACCTGCCTTAGTTTTGGCACACGAAAGAGCTAAAAGCCTTTTAGCATAAAAGGGCATGAGCTACGGGCGTGAAAGGAGCTTTTGGGGCAGGGCGAGCTTGATGGCGAGTATGACTTTTGCCAACATCTACCTTAGTCCCAAAAGACTACCACCACTACCACGCACCATGCGATATTGCAGATCAAAAAGCGGTCTATATCCCGGTGCAAGCTTTACAGCGTGGCGGTAAAATGGCTTAGCAAGGTCGAAAGCTCTATACTAAAAACGAGCGTGTGGCGCTACTTTGTGAGATGAAAAATGGCAAAAACTTTGGCTAGTTTTTTCGTGGGAGCGCTAAACGTTGGTAAGATGAATGTAGCTTTGATGATCGTATCCAAACAAATGCGATGGCACATTTACACAAATTTATGAATATGAAAATTTACACATCAAAAAGGGAGAGCGTCTTGGAAATTTTCGAGCTTGGCTCAACCATTGTCATACTTAGTGAAAAAGATGCGATCGAGTACAACCTCTTTGAAAACAAAGAGCCAAAATTTGCTGAAGCGATCGGTAGGATAAAAGAGTAACTAGAAAGAATTTTACAGCTGAAAAACCTGTGCAATTGTAGACATTAAACCTGAAGTGCATCACGTCGCCATCTTGCACGATGTAGTCTTTGCCCTCAAGTCTCATCTTGCCAGCCTCTTTGGCTCCGTTTTCGCCACCATGTGCGATGTAGTCATCATAGCTTATCACTTCAGCTCTGATAAAGCCCCTCTCAAAGTCGTTGTGAATAACGCTTGCTGCTTTTGGCGCTTTCCAGCCATTTGTGATCGTCCAAGCCCTAACTTCCACGACGCCAGCGGTGAAATAGCTTATCACATTTAGCTTTGCAAAAGATGTTTTTGATGATCTTTCTCAAGTCCGCTCTCACTCGTGCCAAGAGATGCCAAAAACTCGTGTGCCTCTTCGTCACTTAGACCTATTAGCTCCTCTTCGACCTTGGCGCAAAGCTTGATCACCTCGTGATCTGAGGCTTTTAGCATACTCTTTTTAGCGCTTTTTACAAATTTGATTATCTTCGCTAAGCCCCTCTTCATCAACATTTGCGCCATAAACTACCTCTTTTAGCACTTAGAAGCCTTTAGCTCTTTGTTGAGCGCTAAAAACGCCTCGCTACCTCTTTGCTCAAAGCTACTTGCGCTTTTGCCATCATTTAGGTGAGCTAGAAGCAATCTGTATCTCAAGCGCCTCTTTAGCGCCTTTTTGCATTTGCTTTTCGCCTCTCTGTGAGCTTTTTTCTATCTTTTTGTTTAGCTGCTCGATGTCAGCTAGTATCAGCTCGGTTTGGATGATCTCGATGTCTCTTACTGGATCGACGCTACCCTCGACGTGAGTGATGTTTTTCGTCCTCAAAGCAGCCGAACGATGTGTAAGATAAGCTCGGTTTCTCTAATGTTTGATGTACTTATTGCCAAGCCCCTCGCCTGAGCTAGCCCCTTTTACAAGGCCTGCGATATCGACAAATTCGATGGTTGAATATTGAATTTTATTAGGACTAACTATCTTTGCAAGCTCGTTTAGGCGCTTATCAGGCACTGGCACGATGGCTTTTGTTTGGCTCGATAGTGCAAAACGGATAGTTCGCACTCTCAGCGTTTTTGCGCCTTTGTAAGTGCGTTAAATGTCGTTGATTTGCCCACATTTGGTGAGGCCTACTATTCCAACTGAAAGTCCCATCAATTCTCCTTGCTAAGTGCTTGTAAAAAGTATAAATTCATCCTAACTCCTGCCCCGCTCGCACCTGCTTGATTGTATCCCCAAGCCTTTTCGCGGTATGCTGGACCTGCGATATCAAGGTGTAGCCACTTATCTTTATACTCATCTTTGATAAATTTAGCTAGAAACATGCCAGCTGTGATCGCGCCGCCATATCTGCTTGAGGCGCAGTTGCTAACGTCTGCGATCTGGCTTTTGATAAGCTCGCTAAGATAAGGGTTAAAAATCAAGCGTAGTTGCTAGCTCGCCGCTATCTTTTATCTTGTTTTTAAACTCGCTTTTTAGGCTCTCGCTGTTGCCCATGATGCCTGTCGTGTATTCGCCAAGTCCCACGACGCAAGCGCCAGTTAGGGTTGCCATGTCGATTAGGATGTCTGGCTTAAAGTCCTGCGCGTAGCTTAGGCAATCAGCCAGCACCAAACGTCCCTCTGCGTCGGTGTTTTCTAACCTCTGCTAACGCCACTTCTTGAAATAAGCACGTCGTCTGGCTTATAAGCGTTTCCGCCGATCATATTTTCAGTGGCGCCTAAAATGGCGTGAATTTCAAATGGTAAATTTAGCTCCGCAGCACCCTTTATGATGCCAAGAGCTGCTGCTGCGCCGCTTTTTGTCTGATTTCATAGTGAGCATATAATCAGCCGGCTTCAAGCTAAGGCCGCCGCTATCGTATGTTAGCCCTTTGCCAACAAAGATGATGCGTTTTTTTAGACTTTTTAGGCTTGTAGGTTAGGTGGATGAGCCTTGGTTTATGCACGCTTGCGCGATTTACCGCCAAAAATGCGTTCATATTCTCTTTAGCTAGAAATTTCTCGTCATAGACCTCGCACTTTATGCTTTCGATGTTTTTGGCTAATTTTAAAGCGTCCTGCGCCATCTTTTGCGGTGTGTAAATTTCTGGGATTTCATTTACGATATCTTTTGTGAAATGTAGCACTTGCTATTATCTCCGCCTCTTTAAAGCCCTCGTTTGCTGCCTTTAGATCGACCTTTTTGCTAGAAAATTCTTCAGTAGAAAAGATGATCTCTTTTAGGGTGTATGTCTCTTTTTTCTCTTTATACTTGTTAAATTCATAGCTTCCCAAGCAAAAGCCCTCAGCAAGCGCTTCAAAGCTTAGTTTTTGGCACTCCGCTATGTAAGAAGCTAGTTTTATACTCTTAATGTTTAGTGACTTTAGTGCGTTATAAGCTTTAGCAGCCGCAACTCTAAGCTCGTCAAGATCAAGCTTAGAAAGTGGCACGTAAGCCCTTTTTGCCTCGCTTAGGACAAGGACGCTTTCGCCTTTGTAATTGTTAAATTTAATAGCCTCTTTATCGCCTATAATTTATGTTTTAACTCCTTATCTACTACGAAAATTAGTTCAATATCAGCTTTTATATCTTTTAATTTTTATCAACTATTTGAAACTGCATGTCTTCTATCTCTCTTTTCGTTTTAAAGTACTTTATTTTCGATGCGCTTAAATGTATATATCAAAAGCCCCATAAATATGGCAACCACTGGGATAGCGACGTACCAGTGCTCTTTTTGCTTTTTGAAGCAAAGCACAAGTATATGCTCGCCAAGTATCCAAGCAGGTATGGTGGTGATCGCCGCCCAGCACCAAGCGCTGATCAAACTTTATAAAGGCGTATTTTTTTAGCATCATAGCCGGTAAGTCCTATGCAAAGCGGTATGATGACACGAAAGCCATACATATAGCGTTGCAAAAAGATGATCGGCCAGCCGTATTTTTTCAGCATTATGTGCGCCACTGCAAATTTTCTCCGCTGCGTGTGAAGCCTTTTTGCGATGTATTTTTTATTGTAACGGCCAAGGTAGAAGTAAATTTGATCTCCCACAAAGCCTCCAAGTCCAGCCACAAAGATAGCAAGTGCGATGTGCATGTGCGTGGTGTGGAGCGAGAATTCCAGCCATTATTAAGGCCATCTCGCCCTCCATGATACACCAGACAAAAAGTATGATGTAGCCGTACTCTTTAAGCAGTTCTATAAAAAACTCTTCCATTCTAAACCTCTAAAACGCTGTAAATTTTAGTAAGCGACTTTAGCTTTTCGCTACCTTTTAGATCGACTAGATCTATGAGAAAGCACGCTTCTACGCAGGTTGCGTTAGTTTGATCGATAAGCTCAACTGAAGCCTTTGCAGTGCCTCCAGTGGCTATGAGATCGTCCATCAAAAGCACTCTAGCGCCTGCTTTTTCTCCAAAAAGCATCGATGTGAATTTGCACTTCATCGACACCGTACTCTAGGCTATATTTTTGAGAAAGTGTGATAAAAGGTAGTTTTTGGCTTTGCGAATAGGCACAAAAGGTAGCCTTAGCCTTGCTGCAAGCGCCGCGCCAAAGATGAAGCCACGAGACTCGATGCCAGCGATGTAGTCGATATTTGCGTCCTCATATTTAGCCACCAAATGATCTATCAAAAAGTTAAATGCCTCTTTGTTATTTAGTAGCGTCGTGATGTCACGAAAGACTATGCCAGGCTTTGGAAAGTCGTTTATGCAGCGAATAGAGTTTAGTAAAAATTCTTTTGCCTTTTGATCTAAAGTACTTTCATCAAATTTCTCAATTTGATGTTAAAGTAGCGCTTCGATCTTGCCTTCAAGCTCACGTATGCGTTGTCTTAGCTTGTCGTTTTCTAGGCGGTACTGGGAATTTCTTGTGCGAAGTGAGGTTACGTCGTTTTTGGTTTTGTTTAGCTCATCTGTCAAGATGTCGATGTTGCCTGAGACTTCGTTGAAGTTGGATCTGAAATTTTCTTATGACGACCTCGGTATCTTGGAGGTTGTTTTTCATAAAATCTTTTGTCGCACGCTCTTTTTTAGAAGCGTTTTTGAAGTAAAAACCATGACGGTTAGGTAGATCGCAGCACAAACAAGAGCGGTAAAAACGATCCACTCGCCTATCATTTGCCTGCCTCAAGCTCTATTTTTTTGACTCTTCTTTCGTGTCTGCCGCCTGCAAACTCAGTCTTTAAAAACGCTTCAACCGCTGAGATAGCCACGCCTGCGCCAATAACTCTTGCGCCAAAAGCGATTACATTTGCGTCGTTGTGCTCTCTGGCAAGTCTAGCGGTAAATTCGTCGTGGCAAAGGGCACATCTTACGTTTTCATGCCTGTTTGCAGCTATTGATATGCCTATGCCTGTGCCACAAACTAGCACGCCGTAGCAGTTAGGCTCAAGTTTGCTTGCTAGCAAATGCGCATAATCAGGGTAATCAACGCTATTTTTTTATCGTTTGTGCCAAGATCAACTACTTCGTATCCAAGCCCTTTAATAGCCTCTTTAAGCTCGTTTTTAGCTCAAAAACCAGCGTGATCGCTAGCTAAGAAAACTTTGTCTATCTTCATGAAAAGTCCGTTAAACTTGTTGATTATAGTCAAAGTTGCATTAAAATAAATTTTACTCTCAGCCAAAAATGAAGCTATAATTTACCAGAAAATTTAAAGGAGAAAATGTGAAAAAGTGCTCTTTTAGTGGCTTCTACGCTAGCCTTTTGCAAATGAAAAATCTAATAGAGATCTACACAGATCAAACCATCATCACTCACAATTTAGCGACGCAAATAGCTCTTTTAGCGCCTTTGTGCCAGAAGGTGTGCAGAGTGAGAACATCACTATAAATGGGGATTGTGATGCGAATGCTTATCTAAAAAAAGATCAGCGAAGAAAAATAGCCCAAGTTACATAAAATGGAAGCAAGAAGTTGCAAATTTAAACAATAAGCTTGAGGCGCTAAATGCAAGAGGTAGGTTTATAGAGCAAGCTTTTAGTAGAAGAAAACAAAAAGTAACGATGTGACAAAAAGAGCTGATGAGTTTTATAATGTAGCCTAGAAAATATCGAGAAAATTTCAGCTGCTAAAAGTGAGCTTGAAGCGCTTAAAGAAAATGAGCCAAAGAGCGATCTGGCTGGATTTTTGCAGCTTGATATGAATGGTTTGCAGACCCAAAAAGAGGCGACGCTTTCATATATGGATGATGAGGCGCCAAAGACGCTAAATGAAATTTACGCAGACACAAAAAAACAAAAATATCTTGATAAAACAAGAAATTTTGCTCACCAACCCATTTTGCCAGCGATGTTAAAATTAAAAGCTCGCCATCTATCCAACCAGATATCAAAAGGCGCTTGCTCCAAGCAAGTTTTTACCCTTGGTACGAGGAGAGCGAGGCGAGGCTGATGGTTACGGCGCTTCGAAAAATATGCTAAGAGCCGCGAAAAGTCGCCGCTGAGGTCGCTGATATGCGTGTGCAAAGAGATGAGAATGAGTTTGCCGTAATTGGAAGATAGATGGGATAATTGAGCGAAAAGGTGAGAGCAAATATATAACTTATGATACGCAAAAAATGGATGCAAATTTTAGCGTTTTTGCTGATTTTTACGGTTCGCTAAAGGCATATAACGTAGCTAGCTTTTAAGCTAAATGATGATCTAACTCCAGCTAAAACGCAGTTTTACGTTAATGGCGTGAGTGTTGGCAGTCCAAGCGAGTTTGAGATGAAAGCTAAAAGATGAGCCCTCTCAGCTATTTTTTAGGACAAAACGAGCTAATCGAGCTTAAAAAAAGAGCGCTTAAATAAATTTAAAAAGAGCTCGTTTCTTGGCAAAGAGCGAATAAGTGAAGAGGGCTATGAGATAAGTGTCAAAAATAACTCAAGTAAAAGTGTCGATGTCACTTTGGTGGAGCGTGTGCCAGTATCTTCCGACGAGGCGGTAAAGGTCGAGATAAAGGGCTTTGATAAAAAGATATCAGCAAAGATGGCAAGGTGGAGCTTAAACTTTAGCCTTTGCACCAAAAGAGGAATTTAAAAAGAGTACTCCTATAAGATCACTAAAGCCGAAGTGAGAGCAAATTTGTCTCGATGTAGCCATTTATAAAGACGCTTGCGATATCTAAAAACGTATCTTGTCGGATAAAAGATAGTATCTTTTTAAAAGGCGAGACGAGGATGATGATAAGGATGACAAAGCCATATCTTGAGATGCCCTCTAGTTTTTCAGCTAGTGCGTGAAAGCCGTAATTTCTAAGCGCGTACTGGACTGCGTGAAAAGCCATCAAGTGGCGGGATCGGATAGAGATTAAAGATGGCTAACATCAAATTTAGAAAGCGCAAGCGTAAATAAAAACTGAAGTAAAATTTCAAAGGTTTCTATATTTAATAGAGTCTTTAGCACAAAAAGCGACAAGATGCCTAAGATGACGTTGTAGCAAATGCCAGCTAGACTTACGTAGATAGCTCGCCTTGTAGCCGCCATTTCGCACGACTGTGTAGGTATTTACAGGCACTGGTTTTGCCCAGCCAAACATCATGCCAGTGCTTAGATAAAGCACCAGTGGCACGATGATAGTGCCAACAAGATCAATATGTTTTATAGGGTTTATGCTAAGTCTGCCAAGGTTTTTTGCGGTGTTGTCGCCACCGAGTAAGCGACATATCCGTGAGCGATCTCGTGACCGACGATGGCGATTATTAAAGAGATGACGATAGTGGCGACTTTTATGGGGTCAAAATTAGTGAAGTCCATCAACTTCTCCCTCTTTTAAAGCTTGTTTTGTGAAAAACTCATCGTTTTCTATCGTATCTACAGAGCGTCCGATACGCTCCCAGCGCACATTGTAGTTATTGTCCCAGCTAAAATAAATAAACCAAGGCTGACCGACTATGTCCTTGTAAGCCACGCTTCCCCAAAAACGGCTGTCGTTTGAGTGATCGCGGTTGTCGCCTATCATAAAGTATTCATCTTTTGGCACTTTTACGTAAAATGCATTAAAGTTAAAATTTGGATTTTGCGGTAGTGAGCTAATGAGCGCTGGCTTCATAAAAACGTTTGATTTGTTTGTATTTAGCATGAAAACCATCTGCTCAAATAAATTTACATTTTCGTCGTAATGGATGCCGCTAAATCTATACGGCTCTTTTATGAAAAGCTTGCCATCAAGCTGGGCTACGTCGCTGCATGAGTAGCCAAATTTACTCTCTTTGCCGTTTAAATTCTCTCGGCAGTTTGCCTTTATAAAGCTATCTCCCTCTTTTGGGCGTAGATATAGGGCTTTTTCAGTAAAAACGATCTCGTCCTCGCTAGTTGCAAAGCAGCGCTTTACAAAGTGAGTTTTTCTCATCGTTTGGATAGCGAAATACGACTATATCGCCCCTTGCAGGACCATCGCCTGTGATGAGATGACCATTGTCATTTAGCTCAGGTAAAATTTTTACCTCAAGCCATGGAATTCTTGGTGTTGGTATGCCATAAACATACTTTTTAGCAAATAAAAAAATCCCCAACCAAAAAGCGTGTTTTTCATCGAACCAGACGGGATCACAAAGGCTTGAGCTACAAAGAAAATGACAAGCAAAAACGATGATAACCGTGCCTGTCCAGCTCGAGCAAAAGTCATAAAGTGTAGTAAAAAGCTCTCTCATTATCTCACTCTTTAATTTTTTAGCTATCTTTGCTTGTGCAGCAAGGATTGTGTTGTTTAAAAGCATGGCTATGGTCATCGGGCCAACGCCGCCAGGAACAGGTGTGATGTATGAGCATTTTGGTGCGACATTCTCAAAATCCACATCGCCCACAAGCCTGCCATCATCAAGTCTGTTTATACCCACATCAACGACTACTGCGCCATCTTTTACCATATCAGCCTTTTAAGAAAAATGGCTTTGCCAATGGCTGCAACGATGAGGTCAGCATTTTTGCAAATTTCTTTTAAATTTTTAGTCTTGCTGTGTGTCACCGTAACCGTTGCAGAGGCGTTTAGGAGTAAATCTGCCATAGGCTTGCCAACGATGTTACTTCTGCCAATCACCACTGCATTTAGCCCAGCTACATCTATGCCATACTCTTTTAAAATTTCCATCACGCCAAGCGGTGTGCAAGGCACGAAGCCATCAAGTCCGCTAACAAGTTTACCAACATTTACAGCGTGAAAGCCATCTACATCTTTTCGTGGATCGATCGCCGCGAGCACGACATTTGTATCGATATGCTTTGGCAGTGGGAGTTGAACCAAGATGCCATGGATGCTATCGTCTCACTCTAGCACGTTTATAAGGGCAAGTAGCTCGTTTTGGGTTGTATTTTCGCTTAGACGGTGAGCCACGCTTTTTATGCCGTATTCGTTGCAGGCTTTCTCTTTGGCTCTAACGTATGTTTGAGATGCCTTATCTTCGCCGACCAAGACGACGGCTAAGGTTGGCTCGACACCATTTTCTTTTAGCTCATCAGCTCTTACTTTTACGCTTTTCTTTGACCTTTAAAGATACGGCTTTTCCGTCTAGAAATTTTTCATATTTGATCCTTACTTAAAAGCTTTTTTTAATCACAAGGGTGGTATCATACCTAAAAATAAATTAAATTTTTAAAAGAGAGGTTTATGAGGTCTGTTTTTGATTTTGCTTTTTGCGTGGCGATTTTTGGTGCTGATTTTATAACAAAGACCGAGTACGCCAAGATGCTCTACCTAAATCCACGTGGCATAGGCTGCGATAAATGTCACGGCGCAAAGGGCGAGGGCACCTAATCTCTAAATACAAACACTTTGACAAAAAGCAAACAAAACAGTAGATGATGAGCTTAGAGCACCAAAGATAAATGATATAGACTTTTGAAAGCTTTTAAAGCAGCTCTAACAAAGCCAAAAAGGCGTCATGCCAAGCTACTTTTTGACAGACGAGGAGACAACCATCCTTTATGAATACATCACAAATCAGATGAAGCCTCCTGCAAAAGCCACAAAAGTAGCACCTGAAAACTTAACTAAGCTAAGCACGCCTGCTACTACGCAAAAACAGCCTGAACCTGCTAAAGCTACCACAAGCGCAAAAAGTGTAGAACCAGCCAAAAAGTGCCCCAGTAAAACCAGCTGAGCCTGTAAAGTCAGCTAACACGCAGGCACCAAAGTCACCAGCAAAAGCCAGCAATAAATCAAAAAGATAATCAAAAGACAATTTAAAAACACAAAAATCAAAAGGATAAAAATGACAAATAAAGAGGCATTTAGCGAAGCTAAAAAAATATCCCGGGCGGCGTAAATTCACCTGTTCGTGCATTTGGCAGCGTTGGAGGCGAGCCTGTGATGATAGATCACGCTAGGGGTGCTTATCTATACGACGTCGAGGGCAAAAAATACCTTGACTTCATTCAAAGCTGGGGTCCGCTCATCTTTGGTCACTGCGACAAAGATATAGAAGAAGCGATCATCTCTGCTGTAAAACAAGGCGTCTCTTACGGCGCTCCCTCTCCAAAAGAGACCGCTCTAGCAAAGCTAATATGTGATGAGTTTAAACAAATAGATAAAATTCGCTTCGTTAGCTCTGGCACAGAGGCTACCATGAGCGCTATCAGAGTGGCTAGAGGATATGCCAAAAAAGATGGGCTTATTAAATTTGAAGGCTGCTACCACGGACACAGCGACGCACTTCTTATCAAAGCAGGAAGTGGCGCTACGACATACGGTAACGCTTCAAGCGGTGGCGTGCCACAAGATGTTGTGAAAAACACATTTTTAGCTATCTACAACGATATAGAGAGCGTAAAAGCCATCTTTGAAAACAATAAAGATAAGATAGGTGTCGTCATCATCGAGCCTATCGCTGGAAATATGGGACTTGTGCCAGCCGATAAGAAATTTTTAGAAGAGCTTAGAGCTCTTTGCGATAAATTTGGCGCAGTGCTCATTCTTGATGAGGTTATGAGCGGCTTTAGGGCTTCTCGCCTTGGCTCATATCCATTTCACGAGGTGGATGCCGATCTTGTCACATTTGGCAAGGTTATAGGCGGAGGCATGAATGTCGCTGCATTTGGTGGCAAGGCTGAGATAATGGACTGCTTAAGCCCAGAGGGCGCAGTATATCAAGCAGGCACGCTAAGTGGCAACCCAGTGGCGATGAGCGCTGGTATAGCGGCTATTTCTAAGATAAATAATGATCCAAATTTATACGCCAGACTTGAAAAACTAGCTAAAAAAACTAATGGATGGCTTTCAAAGAGGCAGCAAAAAGCGCTGGCATCGCTATACAAACCGATGTTCGTGGCTCGATGTTTGGCTACTTTTTACAGACCATGCCGTGAAAAACTACGATGATGCGTTAAAGAGCGACACAAAACTCTTTGCTAAATTTCACCAAGCGATGTTAAAACGCGGAATTTATCTAGCACCAAGTCAGTTTGAGACGGGATTTATCTGCGATGCGATGAGCGAAGCTGATATTGACCTAGCGGCAAATGCAGCTAAAGAGGCATTTTTGGAGATAAAAGCTTAATGGCAAAATTTAAGATAAAAGATATCGTAGCTGGAGCTGAGCAGCTAAGCCTTGGCATATCGATGGTCGTGGCTGTGGTGATCGGCACTGGGCTAGGGGTATCTTGTAAAAAAGGCTACAAATTTCACGCCAGCACTTTGGATAGGGCTTGCCTTTGGCATCGCAGCTGCCATTTTAAACGTCTATAAAGCCTACAAAGCGCAGGTTAAAAGCCTAGATGAGCTAAAGGATGAGGCTAGATATAAAAGGCTACAAAAAGACGATGATGACGAGGACGATTAGGAGGCTTTTTATTTGCTACTTTGCGCTTTGGCTAGCCCTTAGCGTGGTTGGCAAATTTATATCAAATCAATTTTTTATAAGCTCGTACTCATTTTTTTGCCCTCGCTTATCATCCTAACGGCTAGCTTTTTGCCTATAAAAATCGTCATAAACTCAAGGCTAGAAAATGCAAGAGATGAAATTTTAGCCAAGATAGAAGAAGAGGACGAAGACGATAGATGAGTACTCTTTCTCAGAATGAGGCAAAAGAGTTTAGCCTAAAAGATGAAAAAGCAAGGCTAAAAAGCAGAAATTTTCATTTAAAGATAGAAGCTTTGTGGCGGCATTTATGCCTTATCGCTTGGTAGCTTATGCGATACTTTTTTGGATTTATATTTTTAAAAAAATGAGAAATTTACTAAACGTGCCCGGCTTTTTAGTGGGGCTTGCTCCGATGCCTATTGGGAGCTTTTTGTCTTTGGGATAATGCAAAATAATTTAAGAAAGGACGCAGATGGCAAGTAGTTTTAGGATCATTCGCTCGATGGGGCCGCTATTTTTAGGCATGAGCCTACTTTTATAGGCAATGGCCTAGTCATCGCATCTTGTAGCGCACTTCTTAAACAAAATGGCGTAGGCGAGCTTGCGATTGGACTAATTAACACTGGATTTTTCATAGGAGCGTTAATTAGCACGATCACAGCGCACAGGATCATCTCAACCACCGGCCACATCAGAGCTTTTGCTATCTTTTCAGCTATCTTTGCAGTCTCAGCCATGCTTCACGCCATAAGTGAAAATTTGATCTTTTGGGCGATTTTGCGAGCCTTTTTGGGATATTGCTACTACGCACTTTTGATGGTTATAGAAAGCTGGCTAAACGCTAAGATCCCAAACAAAATAAGATCGCGCGTCATCGCCTTTTACGAGTGCGTTTTTTACACGAGTTTTGGACTTGGAATTTTGATCTTAGCGCTTGATCTTAGCGCATTTGAAATTTTCATCATAAGCGCTGGATTTATTATGCTTTCAAGCATTCCGTTAAATTTAATACGCATAAACCAGCCTCAAATCCCACAGCGCCAACCTATAAACATCCCTAAAATTTTTGGCATCGTCCCACTTGCCCTCGTAGGAGCGCTAGTTGCAGGACTTGCGATAAATGGCTTTTTTTCTATGGCAAGCCTCTTTGTCTTGCTTTCGAGGATATAGCGCAAAAGAGGCGTCATTTTTCATGACCATAGCGATGGCTGGAGGCTTTTTGGCTCAAACATTTATCGGAGGCTTTTCAGATAGATACGGCAGACGCCCAGCGCTCTTGCTTTGCAGTGCCGTGGCATTAGTTAGTGCAGCACTATTTTTGCTAAATGGCTCAATTTGATCGTTCAATACATACTTTTCATTTTTCTTTTGGCGGCGGCATTTTTGCACATACGGACTTTCGCTTGCTAGGGCAAAATGACGAGATCACAGACAAGACAAAAGAGCGTCCAAGTGGCACGTGCGCTACTTTTTAGCTACTCTTTTGCCTCGCTTTTCTCGCCGCTTCTTATGAGCTATGCGATGAAAATTTTTGGCGCATTTGGCTTTATCTATGTCTATTTGGTGCTTTATGTTGGGCTTATTTTGTTTGCACTAACGCAAAAGACCATACCACAGCACATGAGAAAAGACTACAACGACAAGCTCGTTGCAAGGACGGCTGGTATCGCTACTATTAAGCAAAATGGCAATTTTGCCGATAGAGAAAATAAAAAGTAGAAAATGGACGTAGCAAATCTCTAAATATATCAAACACCTCGGTTCAAACTGGGCAAAATGCTGCTCAAAACGCGCCTGTCCGTAAAAACGAGGGTTCGCTTTTTAAAAATCAGCCAGCCCAGACGCCAAGCGAACAGAGCGTTTCAAATGCTCTTGATAACGTTGGCAAGCTCGTTGCAAGGGTGCTTGATGATCTAAAAAGTGCTTCAAGTCTTAGTAAAGCTGAGCGAAATTTTATCTCAGGCAAAAGATACGAAGATCGCTCCAATGAAGCTAGCGAGCTCTCAGACCTTGCCAAAAGCTTAGAGGCAGAAGCTGCGCAAAATGAAAGCCCTGAGATAAAGAGCCTTGCGCTAAAACTAAAAGAATTTCTAAAACCAATAGCTGATCTTAAAGCTGGCTCGCTAAATGATCAGATCAAAAACTCAGGCGTCATGCTTGAAGCAAACTTTAAAAGATGCACTTACCCCAGAGAAGCTGCCAAGCTCGATACAAAAAAACTACTAAGCGATATAAAAATCTCTCAAATCAAAATTTACTTAGTCAAATTTTAACCCTAAATGATGAGAGCTTGGATAATCAAAACTCATTTATGAAGCTTACTTCTATGCTTGAAAAAGCGAGCAGTGACGCTAAAAATGTCCTTGATAACTCAAGTATAAAAACACTTTTAAAAGATGTGGATAAGCTTGATAATGTGGCTAAATTTCTAGATAAAAACTTCTCAAAAGAGCAAAGCGCAGACGCTGTTAAAAGCCAGACCAGTAAGATTGAGAATTTCATCTCAATGTAAGCGAGAAGGTGGCAACTGAAGCGAGCGAAAAAGTTAAATCAAAGTGTGGCTTTTTAGCTCAAATCACAAAGAGTTAAAAAGCTATCCTTGAGAGCCTAAAAAAACGATCTAAAAATGCTAAATAACATAGGCGATGAGGCAGGACTTGTAAAGGCGTTTAATGAGGTTAGTGACGTCTCAAAAGAGGGTAGCTTGCAAGATAAGCTCCAAAGTGCAGCAAGACGCCTCGCTCACAGCCTTAGCCTAGCAGACCCAGAAGCAAGTGCGGCTAAAAGCGATCTAGCTGAGAGTAAGGCGCTTTTAAAACAGCTAAAACTAGCCACAAATGATATAAATAACATCACGACAAAGAGCCAGAGTGAAATTTTCAAAGGTGCTAAATCAAGATGTAAAAAGCACTCTTTTAAATATCAGTGAAAAGAGCCAAAATGCCCAGACCGTCAATGCTGCAAACAAGATGATCTCTCAAATCGAGATGCATCAGATGGTATCAAGCTTGCAAGGAGGCATACAAACTTATATGCCTTATATCTGGGACGGCGTCGAGGGCGGAAATGTCGCGTTTAAGCAGGGCAAAAGGATAAATTTATGCCCAGATCGATCCCAATCTCTAAGAAATTTGGCCAGATAAACGTGATGGTTGGGCTTGTGGATAAACGCTATATCGATCTATCGGTGGCAACGCAGACAAATGAGTTTAAAGAGCTTATCTTAGGAAATTCAAGCGAGCTAAAGCAGGCTATCTCAAAGCTTGGACTAATCGTTTCAAATTTTAACATCAAAACCTTGCCAAAGGTGAAGCTAAACGATAGATTTAAAAAGTACTGGCGGCCTTGATGTGGGCTTTGATAAGCAGTAATGGATGCAAATAAGAAAAAGCCGTCGCTCTTGGCTACAACAGATCGCAAGATAACGCTCCAAAGGTGCTTGCAAGCGGTGCTGGCGAGATAGCAAATAAGATAATAAGCCTTGCAAAAGAGCATGACATACCGATCAAAGAGGATCCTGATCTCATTGAAATTTTAAGCAAGGTCGAGGTCGATCAAGAGATACCGCCAATTTATATAAGGCGGTGGCTGAGATATTTAGCTTTTTATATAAGATCACAAATAAAAATCATAAAAATACCTTAAGAGTACTCACAAAACACTATATATTTGCTAATTATTATTGAAATTTAGCAGTAAAGAAATTTATACAAAATAGACGATATAGTAAGCACAAAATAAAATAAAAGGTAATTTGTGGCACAAAAATTAATATTAATTGGTGCATCTACTGGTGGTCCCGGGCATATTAAGAAGCTATTAAAAGACATCAAACTAAATGGCGCTATCGTTGTGATAGCTCAGCATATGAACAAGATGTTTATACATTCTTTTCGCAGTACAAATAGGAAAAAGAGTGCAAATATAAATGTTGAAAATTTTGACCGAAAAACAAATCTGAAAGAAAATATTGTCTATATATGTGAACAAAAATACCTTAGTGGCGCCAACTTTGCCAATAAGCGCAAAACCTAATCCCGAAGAAAAGACAATATATACACCAAATGTAGATGTTTTGTTTAGCTCTGGAGTTGGAATTTGTAAAAGCGCAAATGTGCTAGCTATTTTTACTAACTGGCATAGGAGATGATGGAGCGGCTGGACTTGATAAACTTTATAAAGCAGGTGCAAAATGCATAGCTGAAAATGAAGAGAGTGCGATAGTTTATGGTATGCCAAAGCGTGCTAAAGAACTAAATCAAAATTTAAAATCGTTAAATCTAATGATGATAAGAAAAGAATTGGAGGATTTTTTAAATGCTTTTTAACAAAGATACAAAGGGAAGTGAAGCTTTGGAAGTAAAAGCACCAAGCGACATGGATGGATTTAACGAATTTGATGAGTACTATAAAGACACTTTGTGGGGTCGATCTAGAGCCAAAGAGAGATATTACACTTCAAAGAATTAGCATTTTTGCTAAAAACCGCCAGATAAAGAGCTTTAAAGATCTAGTTTCGATGATAAGATATGACTCAATGTTTAGCCAAGATATCTTAAATCTAGTAACTGTAAATGAGACATATTTTTACAGAGAGCTGACACAGCTTAAAAGATGTTATTACTATGCTAAAGATCTTGGAGAGGCTAGAATTTTATGTGCGCCATGTTCAACTGGTGATGAGCCATATTCACTAGCTATGCTGGCCTATGAGCTAGGTTTTTAAAGCAAAATGAAAGTCTCAATCGTTGGCATCGATATAAACTCAGAAGCTATAACGAGCTGTCAAAAAGGTATTTTTAGTGAAAGAAGTCTAAATAGACTAAGCGATTTTTCAAAAAGAGAGATTTTTACAAAAATTGATGACAAACTTTCAGATAAAAAAAGAAATTTTACCAAGGTGTGAGTTTAAATTTTAAATGTTTTTGATGATGCGATATTTAATCTTGGTAAAATTTGATATCGTCCTTTCAAGAAAATATGATGATATATTTTGACGATGAATTTAGACTAAAGTGTGTCGAAAGGCTGCACAAAGCTACTTAAACCAGAGGGCAGGCTCTACGCAGGACACGCTGATCTTGTGCCTTACACTCCGATTTATGAAAAGTGCTTTTTCAAATGGTACCACGTACTATCAGAAAAATAAAAAGCCAATAAGTCGTCTTTAAACAAGGCGACTTAAACCAAATCTTACCTTATCTCATACCTTTTTGAAACTACGTGGTAGTAAAAGGCTCCAACGAAAAAGAGGCTTCCCATGAAGGCTGCGATCATCTCCACGCTTAGTCCAAGCTCGTATAAAAAGCCAATCGCAAATGAGATAAGCGCGCTAAATCCAAGAAAAACCATATCGTTATACGCGATCACTCTGCCGTAAAAACTCTTTTTGGCAGTTTTGCTGAAGCAGCGTGTAGGGTGTAGCTCCAAAGGCTTGACGTGCAAAAACCAGCAAAGATGATGCCAATTAGCGAGAGATAAAAATTTCGCAAAGAGAGCGCCCAGATGATGATGCCAAGCCCTTGACCGATGTAGATGTAGATGAGCGTTTTTTTATTCATACATTACTAAGCATGGCTGGTGCAAACATAAGCGAGATCGACCTTGAGGCGTTTAGTAGGCCAATAACTAGCGAAGTTGAGAGCAAATCTGCGTATCTATAGTCAGCCAAAAGTGCGATCAATGCGTCATAAGCTGTGATGCCAACAAAGGCATGCAAAAAAATATAAGATGCACGATGAGCCTATTTTTCTTTTAGATATTTAAGCCCGTTTTTTAGCATTTTTAGAGGTTTTTTTCTATAAAATCTGGCTTTAGCTCGTCTAGCTTTTAAAAAGATATAAAAAGCCAAAACTGCAAAGATAAAGAGCTCCGTCAAGCAAAAAAAGGCGCTTTTGATGCCAAAAAGTGTATATAAACGCCAGCAAGCCCCATGCCAGCGGTGTATGAGACCGCCCAGATGATCGAGTGGATCTCGTTTGCAAGCTTTAGGCTCTCTTTGCTTAAAATTTTTGGCAGCACGCTCATCTCTACTTGAAAATACATCCCGCCAACACCGTTTCTAATAAAAATGATAAGCAAAAGTAGCCATAAATAATCAAGCGAATTTATAAAAGCAGCATAAAAACGCTTATGGTCTCAACCGCCATCATGATCACAAGCATAGGTTTTGGGCTCAATTTATCAACCAAAATGCCACTAAACGGAGCGATGACAACACCAGGGATAAACGCCATCGCCGCACTTAGTGTAAGCGCCCATACAGGAGCGTCAAGCGAGATAAGCAGCGTAAAGATGCCAGTGTGCGAGAACCACACACCAAAGTAGCACATGAGCTGGATGGTGCTTAAAAGGCGGAAATTTCTCTCGTCCCTTAAAAGCTTAAGATACTCTTTCAAGCTACTGGTTCCACATCAGAGTTATCTGTTCTATCTGCGCCTCGTCTGGGATCTGGCTTAAGCTTGTTATCTCTTGTGCGAGTGGATTTTTAAGCTTTATGAGCATATCGTGGCTATCTATTTTTAGATAGATATTGTTTGCGTCGCTTTGAAATTTAGAGATAACAAGGGCGTTTTTTATATCTTTGAAATTTGATTTTAGGCTGATATTTTCAGGAGTTTTAAACTCATTTGAGTAAAATTTCAATGCTTGTAATGATGCCATTTAGCAAGGTGTATTCAGAAATCTCTCGTTTTTGCTTGTGACGATGTAGCTATTTTCTTTTTTAGTATTGTCTCTTTTTATGTTTTTTGCGCCATAAAATTTCATCACATCAGCATTTGCTGACTCGTTTGTAAGTTTCGCAAAAAAGCCCTTGCCAAAGAGGCTGGATCTGCCTTTTTCTCTTTTGTAGTGCCCGCTTATGTGAGCGTTTTTGCAATTTTATCGTTTGCGATTATGAAGATGTCGTTAGCGGTTTTATGCACGCTTAAAGCCACGCCTTTTTTTCATCCAAAAGGTAAAAAATGCCTTTGTCATAAAGCAGCTCTGAGTTAAATTTACAAAGTGGCGAGCCATCTTTTAGCGATGAGTAAAAGCTTATCTTTGCGCCATTTTTGCTAGGCACGAGCACAAGCTCTAAAAAGCCATTTTTTGTCTTTAAATTTAGAAAATCTAGCAAAAACTATCTTTATAGGCCTTATTTACCGGCTCGTAGTTATAAATTTGAGCTAGCACGCCAACTCGCTTGTTTTTCTTATCATCAAGCTGAAGAAGTGAGTTTTTATTTGGCACAAAGTAGCTAAGCGCGCCGCTTTCATCTTTTAGCACGATAGCACTCTCATCGACATCAAATGTGCCATCTTTTTCTACCAAAGTAGCAGCCTTATCCATCGTAAGCTATAGTTTTTGTATAGGTTTTGTCTTTATTTAGAGTTAAGATAGTCTTCACGCCCTCGCAGTTTGAGCATGGCAAGGTCGTGTAGTAGCTCGTGTAGATAGAGTTTGAAAGTATTAGTTTTTTCTGGTTTTTTGGGTTTTTCATCTCTAAGAAGAGGTTTTTTCTTCTTTTTGATTTTTGTGTTTGTTCTTGATTTTGTGGCTTTTTTACCATTTTTTTCGCGCAGCCGATGATGAAAAATGAGATAAGTATGGCAAAAAGATATTTCATTTGCAACTCTTAAAAAAATTGCAAAAATTATATCATTTTTGCCTTTAAAATTTATTTTACGCGTTTAAAGATGTATTTATCTTTTAGCTCGCCAGTGACCTCTTTTTGATCCATGTCAAGCATCTTTAGGCTCTCACCCTCGATCTTATAAAAAGCTCTTCTCTTTATACTGATCAACGGTTGTGATAACGCCATTTTTTATAGAGATGTTGCCCTTACTAACGGCTTTGTAGTTGTCTTTTTGACTTGTAGTTCATCACACTTTCAAATGTGCCGTCTTTTTAGTGTGAGGGTTGAGTCTATGCCCATGCAACTAGCGCAAGGTAAAAACGCCTTATAAGTGCCTTCGATGCTGCTTACTGGAGCCATGCAGCTGCCTTTTACTTCACATTTGCCTTTGTGGGACGCTCGCGCTTTGGTTTGACGTAGCGCAACCCTGCTAAAAGTAGAGCCGCACTTTAGTGCAAAGATAAAATTTTTCATGCTGATCCTTTTTCGAAAATAAAAATTTAAAATGTATTATAATACTTAAGAAAAATAACAAATTATAAATTAAAGGAGAGAAGATGCAAGTTGAGACATTTGGCGTTTTAGTCGTTGTTTTGGTCATTTTTGCATTTTTGTTTTTAAAAGCTGGCATCAAGATCGTATCGCAAGCAGATAACTTGCTGATCGAGCGACTTGGTAAATTTCACAAGGTGCTTGACGGGGGATTTTACATCATAATCCCATTTGTCGATCAGATAAGGGCGATAATAACTATAAAAGAGCAGCTTGTTGATATCACAAAACAGCAAGTCATCACAAAAAGATAACGTTAATATTAGCGTCGATGGCATCGTCTTTTTAAAGGTTTTTGACGCAAAAATGGCGGTTTATAACGTAGATAACTCACAAACGCGCCATTGCAAATTTGGCCATGACAACGCTTCGTGGCGAGATAGGAGCGATGAACCTTGATGATACACTAAGCTCACGTGACCGCCTAAATGCCGCACTTCAGTGGCTCTTGGCGATGCTGCTGGCAACTGGGGCGTAAAGATCGCGAGGGCTGAAATTTTCGAAAATTTTCTGTCCCACTTGGCATCGAAGAGGCGATGAATATGCAGATGAAAGCTGAGCGTGAAAAAGCGCGCGATCGAGCTAAAAAGCCTTGGCTGAAAAAGAGGCACTAATACGCAACGCAGAGGCGCTAAAACAAGAAAAAGTGCTTCAAGCAGAGGCGATCGAGCGTATGGCCGATGCGAAAAAATACGAGCAAATCGCCATCGCAACGGCTCAAAAAGAGGCTATGGATATGATAAATGACAGCATGAGCAAAAACGCAAATGCGGCTGGAATTTCTGCTTGCGCGTGACAGGGTCGGGGCATTTAGCGAGCTAGCTAAAAATAGCTCAAAAGATAAAATTTTAGTCCCTTTACGAGGCGACTGAGCTAATTGGCTCGCTTAGCGTTTTAAAGAATTTCTTAGCTAAGGATAAGGCGTGATAAGTCCTTTTATAATGATAGCCATCGGCGCGCTCTTGTGCGCGGCTGAGCTTATGCTATTTTCATTTTATCTGCTCTTTTTGGCGTCGCTTTTATCATCGTTGGAGCAGTAAATTTGGCTTTAGTTTTGAGTGGAGCTTTCAAATTTTAGCTGTCTTTAGTGCTTGCCTTTATCTTGCTTGCACTCTTAAAGGCGCCGTTAAAGAGCAAATTTATGTCTAGAAAAGAGAGCTTTAATGAGGAATTTTTAGACGAAGCTGGCGTTGGCGAGATCAGAGAAAATATGGTCTATTTTAAAGGCACTCTTTGGAAGTATGACGGAGCGCTAAAAAAACGGCGAGAAAGTGCAGGTTTTAGGCACTAAAGGCGACAAAGTTATATTAAAATAAAGTGCCATTTGGCACTTTAATTATTTTGCGTGAGCTGGGCAGTCTGCTGGCATTTGCTCATGCATCGCACCTTGCATGCCATGATGTGGGCAGCTTGCATATTTTCTTGCATCATTTTTTGATGATGAGCACATCCACAACTTGCATCTTGAGGCCCAGCTGGCTTTGGTTCATTTTTGGCACAACCAACTAAAAATAGCCCGCAGATAACGGCAAATATCATCTTTTTCATAACTCGCTCCTTTAAAAATTTTCTCACATTTTTAGCCTTTAAAAATTAATTTTTTTCATAACGCCTGATTTATCATATTTAAAAAGCATTTTTGGCTAAACTCTCGCCCAAAAATAAGCAAAAATAAAAGGTTAAATTTGAAAAAGACTTAGTGTAAATGAAGCCATCGACCTTATAGAAAATGCACCGCTTTATGAGCTTGGCAAGATGGCGCTAGCTAGAAAAAAAGAGCTTCATCCAGAGGGCATTACGACCTTCATCGTAGATCGCAACATTAACTATACAAACGTCTGCTGGGTGGATTGTAAATTTTGCGCATTTTACCGCCACGCAAAAGAAGAGGACGCTTATGTGCTAAGTTTTGAGGAGATCGGCAAGAAGATCGAGGAGCTAATTGCCATTGGTGGCACGCAAATTTTTATTTCAAGGTGGCGTTCATCCAAAGCTAAAGATCGAGTGGTACGAGGAGCTTGTCGCCTACATCAGCAAGCACTATCCAAGCATCACGATACATGGCTTTTCTGCCGTTGAGATCGACTACATCGCAAGAGTTTCAAAAATTTCTACAAAAGAGGTCTTAAGACGCCTAAACGAAAAGGGCTTATACTCGATGCCAGGGGCTGGAGCGGAGATTTTAAGCGACCGCGTTCGTGACATCATCGCCCCTAAAAAGTGCGACACCGCAGACTGGCTTCGCATACACAAAGAGGCGCACGAGCTTGGCATGAAGACGACTGCGACGATGATGTTTGGCACGGTTGAGAGCACTCGTGAGATCGTCGAGCACTGGGAGCATATCAGAAATTTACAAGATGAAACGGCTGGATTTAGGGCATTTATACTTTGGAGCTTTCAAGGGCTAAATACAAAGCTTATGCAAGAATTCCCAGAGATCAAAAAAAGCAAAGCTCAAACGTCTCATCTAAGGCTTCTTGCGGTCTCAAGGCTCTTTTTGGATAACTTTAAAAATATCCAAAGTAGCTGGGTCACGCAGGGCAGCTACGTGAGGCCAGCTAGCACTTCTTTTTGGCGCAAACGACCTTGGTAGCACGATGATGGAAGAAAACGTCGTAAAGGCCGCAGGTGCAAGCTTTTAGGATGAATCAAGACCAGATGATCGAGCTTATAAAAGATGTCGGAGAAAATCCAGCTAAGCGCAACACAAACTACGATATTTTTGGAGAAATTTTAGATGAAAAATTTTAGATATCAATGTAAAAATGTAAAAATCCCAGTCGTTTTTTTGAAAGCTCAAAAGCGATGCCAGTAGTGAGCCTAAAACTAGTTTTCAAAGCAGCTGGTAGCTCGCAAAATGGTAAAGCTTGCAGGCCTTGCAAGGCTAAGTGCACATTTACTAAACGAGGGCGACATGAAGCTAGGCTCGGCTAAATTCGCTAAAGAGCTTGAAGTAAGGGCGATTAGCCTAAATGCAAGCTGCGGCTTTGAGACATTTTTGCATCGATCTAAACTGCTTAAAAAGAGCACTTTGCTTTTGCGTGTGGCAAGCTAAAAGAGCTTATAAGCGCTCCCAAATTTGACAGAAGAAAATTCTAAATAGGTGCAAAACCGTCACACTTGGCGAGATAGCAGCAAATGAAAATGACTTTGACTACGTGGCAAGGCAGGGGCTTTTTGAGCTTTGTATACCCAAAAGCGTGCTTTCAGAGCCTAGTATCGGCACTAAAAAGAGCATAAAAGCGATCACGCTTGAAGATGTAAGGAAATTTTTAAACGAACATTTAGACCTTTCAAATTTGCTCTGCGTGCTTGGTGGCGACATCGATGAGAAGCAGACAAAAGAGCTAGCTAGCGTTTTAGAAATTTCTAGAGCCCGGCAAGGTGCGAAAAACTAGAGCGCTTTTAGCCCAAGCGATAAATGCGAAAGCAGCGAGATCATCAGGCAAAGCGAGCAGGCCTACATCTACTTTGGCGCGCCGTTTAATGTAAAACCTGAAGAGAAATACAAGGCCGCGGTGGCGACATTTATCTTGGGCGAAGGTGGTTTTGGCTCGAGGCTTATGGAGGAGATACGCGTGAAAAGAGGCCTTGCATACAGCGCCTACGCTAGAAAATTTGCTAAATCTCTCTTACAACCAGCTTTACGGCTATATGCAGACAAAAATGAGAAAAAAAGATGAGGCGATCGCCGTTATAAAAGAGGAAATTTTAAAATTTAGTAAAAAGGCGTTAGCAAGGCCGAGCTTGAGCAGGCGAAGAAATGTTTACTTGGCTCGTTGCCGCTTAGGCTTGAGACGCTATTTAAGCGACTTGACATAGCACAAGGCGAGTTTTATGAGCATGGCGAGCTTGGGGCATTTTTAAAGGACTTGGATAAAATTTCAGCCCTTTCGCTAAGTGAGCTAAATAGCTTCATAAAAGCCCACGCAGAGATCAATCAGCTAAGTTTTGCGTCCTAAAAAATGAAATGTGAAGCAAGCGACAGAGCAAAACTTCTAAAAATAGGCGTGCTTAGCCTGCTTGACCTTGCTCTCGTGCTACCAAAGGGCTTTGAGGATACGACGATCGCCAAAAGCCCAAGAGAAGGGCAGGTCTGCATAAATGTAAAGATCACCTCACTAGCCTCGCGCCCTGGCATGCTAACTGCACTTGCCTTTTGCGAGCAGTGGCAAAGTAGCGTAAAGATCGTCATTTTTAACGCAAAGTCTTGGCACTACGGCGCTTTTAAGGTTGGCAAAGAGATGGCGATATATGGGCTTTGCTCCTACGCCTTTGGCTCGTGGCAGATCGTAAATCCAAAAATCACCACAAAAATAGGCCAGATCGTGCCTAAATTTAAGACCGAGCTAAAAGATGAGGAGCTAAAAACTCATCTTAAAATATCTAAATTACAAAATTTGACTGGCCGAGGGCTTAAACGAAAAAGAGGCTAAATTTCTAGCCGATCTGCAAAAGGCTAGATGAGCAAAGCGTGCACATCTATACCGCCTAAAAACGAGGGGCGAGGGCATTGAAATTTTAAAATTTGTAGAAATTTTTAACTACATAAAAAAGCTAAGTGCCAAAAAAACCTACTTTAAAAGCCCAAAAATCAAGCTTTTTGACATAAGCTCTTGGCTTAATGGCTTGCCATTTACGCCGACAAATGATCAGATAAACGCCATAAATGATATCAGAGACGACCTTAGCGCCGTGCGAGGCAAAAAGGCGCGTCATAATGGGTGATGTGGGAAGTGGCAAAACGCTAGTGATCTTAGCAGCAGCGCTTAGCGTCTATCCGCAAAGTGCCATTTTGATGGCGCCAACAAGCATCTTAAGCGAGCAAATTTATAATGAAGCAAAGAGGCTTTTGCCTGCTTTTATGAACGTGATGCTGGTGCGAAGCGGGGAGAAAAAGATAGACTTTAGCGGGGCAAATTTGATCGTTGGCACGCATGCGCTGCTCTTTCACGAGCTGCCAAACTCGCCGCTTGTCATGGTCGATGAGCAGCACCGCTTTGGTTCAAACCAGCGCAAAAAGATAGAAGAGCTTGTCTCAAAGCGAGGACGAGCGAGCAAATTTTGTGCAGTTTTCAGCTACGCCAATACCTAGGACGCTAAGTTTGATCCAGTCTGAGATCGTAAATTTTAGCTTTTTAAAGCAGATGCCGTTTAAGAAAAATATAATGAGCCAAATTTTAGGTGCTAGCGAGTTTGGCTACCTGCTCACTCACATCAAAAAGCAGCTTGCGGGCGGCTTTCAAGTAGCTATCATCTATCCGCTAGTTGAGAGCAGTGAGAGCTCAAACTACCAAAAGTCTAAACGAGGCGCAGGGCTTTTGGCTAAAAGATTTCAAAAATGTCTTCGTCACGCACGGCAAAGACAAAGAGAAAGAAAAATGTAAGGAGGTTTTAGAGAAGAGGGCGAAAGTTTTGCTCTCAACCACCGTTGTTGAGGTTGGTATCTCGCTGCCAAGGCTAAATACGATAGTGATCGTGGGTGCTGAGAGGCTGGGGCTTGCCACGCTTCATCAGCTGCGAGGCAGGGTGGGGCGAAATGGCGGCGATGGATACTGCTTTTTATTTACTAAGCTCAAAAGAGGCGCCTGCAAGACTGAAGGAATTTTTGCGCGACAAACGACGGCTTTAAGGTGGCCGAGCTTGATCTGAAAAACCGCCAAAGCGGCGATATACTAAATGGCTTTTTCCAACACGGAGCGACCTTTTAACTTCTATGACTACGAGGATGATATCACGCAGGCTGCAAAGGCCAGAGTGGCTGAGTTTAAAAATAAAAGCAAATTTGATCTTGTGGGCTGTATTAAATTAGGTAGATAATTTTTTGGCTGATGGGATATAAATTTGCGTCAAATTTATGGCAAGGCGCAAGCTCTCATGGCTGAATTTAAATTTGATAACGCTATAAGTTTTATGTGGTTAGTTCAACCCCTTTATCGCGACTGATCTTGTCGGTCTAGAGCTACCATATCTAAATTACCTTGCCCTAGTAGTTAGTCTTTCATAAGCTCTTTTTAAAGTTTATATGAGTGATATGGCGGGATAAATTTATCCTTTTTATCGCTCACTTCCCAAACTCCCATATCATCACCAATTATATCGCTGTTGCCCTCTTTCTTTGACTAATCCAAACCCACTCTTTAACGTTTTTAGTTATCCACTCATTTTTTAGCGACGATAGTGGCAAACAAACATACCCCAATTGCTAAATCATTTTTCATTGCCTTTTTGCGTGAAAGGTATTTTTTTATCAATTTTGATCAAGTCACATTGCTTGGCAAGTTTGTCTAAATACTCATAGATCACATCTAGCTTATACTTTTTCTCTCTTAAAACCTTTTCTTCATCGATCACGATCTTTGTGCCCTAGTAGCGGGTAAGCCATTATTTTCCTTTTAAAATTTATTTTGCATTTTAGCATTTATGGTTAGTAAATTTGAAAGTAGAAATTTTTAGATAAAACGAGTTTATCTGCCCTTATAATTTAAGGGCAGATAAATTTATAGTGGATAAGTGAGGCAGCAGTTTCTTTTTACTTCGTCGATGTAGCTCACGTTTAAATTTAGTCCGTAAAGCTGGCTTAAATTTTCGCTTCTAATGATCTCATCAACCGTGCCAAATCCAACCTCGCCATCACCTTTTACAAGTGCCACATATCCGCCAAGAAGCACGGCAAAGTCAGGGTTGTGAGTGGTTAGCACGACCGAGTAGCCAAGCTCTTTTAGCCACTTAACTGTGCGTAGGAATTTATACTGGTTGCCAAAATCAAGCGCGCTCGTTGGCTCGTCAAATATGATCATCTTTGGCTGCGCAGCCATCGCACGAGCGATCATACACATCTGCTTTTGACCGCCACTCATCTGCGTGATAAAGCGATCCTCTAAGTACTCGATCTCAAGCTTTTTGGTGTAAATTCTAGCGATCTCTTCGTCCTCTTGGCTAGGTCTTGCAAAGATGCCAAGGTGCGCCGCACGGCCCATCGTGATAAACTCAAGCCCTGTGTAGTCATACTCGGTAACCTCGCTTTGAGCGACATACGCCATGATCTTAGCGCGCTCTTTGTTGCTTAGACTATCTACGTTTTTGCCATCAAGAAAGATCTCGCCTGAAACTGGCTTTAGTGAGCCGCTTATTAGCCCAAGAGTTGTTGATTTGCCAGCTCCATTTCGACCAAGAATGGTTAAAATTTCCCCAGCGCCTATCTTTAAATTTACATTTTCTAGTTTGCCAGCCCCATTTGGGTAGCTAAAGTTTAAATTTCTAACTTCAAGCATCACGCAACCTTTTTATTTCGCCATAAGACCCAGACGAAAAATACCGTGCCGATAAAGCCAGTAAGTACGCCAAGAGGCACTTCGCTCACGCTTATGCTGCGCGCTAAAGTATCTACAAAAAGCAAAAATATCGCACCCATAAATATACTTGCAGGCATGCTTTTTATGTTATTTGCGCCAACTAGCATGCGCGCTAAGTGAGGCATGAGAAGTCCCACCCAAGCGACTATGCCGCTTATGCAGACGCTGCAGGCTGTAAGAAGCGTAGCGCAGATGATGATGACAGCGCGCTCGAAAGCCACATTTACGCCTAGCCTTGCCGCACTCTCGTCGCCAAGAGAGAGCAAATTTATACGCCAGCTCATGGCGATAAGTAAAATGGCGCAGATGATCATCACTGGAGCTACGTATATTAAGTTATCGCTATCAAGCTTTGCAAGGCTACCAAGCTGCCAATAAACAATGTCAGGTAGCTTTGTCTCAGGGTCTGCGACATATTTTAAAAAGCCGATTATTGAGCCCATGAGGCCACTTACAATGATACCAGAAAGAACCAGCATAAGCGTGCTCGCGCGCCCCATCATCTTGGGTATGGCTAGAGTGATAGCAACGGCTGCTAGGCCAAAGCCAAATGCAAAAATCTGTATCCAAAATAGCGATAGATCAAAGATGATAGCAGTTGCTGCTCCCACGCAAGCGCCAGCCGAGACGCCTAGAAGATCAGGGCTTACTAGCTGGTTTTTAAAGACGCCTTGATAGGCTGCACCGCTCACGCTAAGAGCAGCACCGACTAAGATAGCTGCGATGATGCGAGGTATGCGTAAATTTTCTATCACGTTTGTGATGTTGCTAGCTGCGCCATCTCCAAAACCAAAGCTGTGAGCTAGCACGCTAAAGACGTCGTTAAATGGTATGTAAAATCTACCAACGCCAAGTGCGACAAAGGCGCAAACAAGCGTTAGTAGAGCTAAAAAGATAACAACTATTGAAAAATTTGCGTTTTTCATATCTTACTTGCTGCTACCATCTGGATTTAGGCCTTTTAAGATATAGCCATACTCTTTGTCACTAAGATCGTGATTTAAAAACTCTTTATAAAACTCTTTTGTTTTTACTTTTCATATCGACATCTTTAAATAGATCTGGTTGGATAGTTTTTGCTGCCCATAAATTGAAGTACGTTTTCAGCACCATATCTATCCCAGCTAAATACACCTTTTGGGTTGCCATAAACTTTGCCGTTTTTTTAACAGCGTTTGAGCCAGAGAATGCAGGGTGCTCTTTTATCTTTTTTTGATCTGTGCGTCTGTGTCATTACCACCAACGATGATGATATCAGGGTTTGCATTGATGATCTCTTCAGCGCTAACTTCGACCATTGAACCCTCAGTATTGATAGCATTTACACCGCCACCTAGCTTGATCCAAGTGTTTTGGATGGTGTTTGTACCATCAACTTTTAATAAATTCGCTCCGCCAAGAAGGTGAAGTACTTTTGGACGTTTAGCGTCAGGGATGTTTTTTGTTCTTGCTGTTACAAACTCAGAGTTATCGTGGATTTTATTAGCAAGTTTTTCAGCTTTTTTTCTAGCATCATCAGTGCCTATGACTTCAGCTGTTGCGTAGATGCTTTTCTCCATATCTGGATAGTCTCTAAAGATCAAATTTACCGCGCTAAAGCCATTTTTGATAAGTTCATCTTGAAAAGTTTTGTTATACACTATGATAACGTCAGGTGCAAGTTTAACAAGCTCTTCGATCTGAAGGTCTTTGCCGTTTAGTGCAGCTGGTAAATTTTTAAGTTTTGGATAGATGTGCTCAAACCACTTGTTGTTTTTGATCAGATCGGTTGTGGCTACAACCTTATCCATACCGCCAAGTGCTAGGATGATCTCGTTGTTTGCATTCCACAGTGCAGCGATCTTCTCAACCTTTTCTGGGACGCTTACTTTTACGCCTTGCATATCGGTTATGCTTCTTGCAGAGTCAGCTGCGCTTAGGCTAAGAGCTGTAAAAAGTGAAGCAACAAGGCCTATTTTAGCCACTTTGTGCATGAAATTCATTTGCATATTTTTTTCCTTTTTTTCGTGTGAAATAGTTTGGTCGATATATTACCGCTATTTACATTAATGTTATGTAAAATTTGCATATACATTGTGAAAAAAATGCATATTTTTAAATTCATATAAAGCTAATAGGATAAATGTTCTCCTTTTATTGATATATGTCATTAGTCACTATTTTGAAATGAGATAAACTTTCTCCTAAATTTTTAAAAAGGAGAATCAATGCGTGAATACAAAAGATACTGGCTCGCACTTGTTGCTGTGCTGGTAGTTTGCTTTAGTATTTTAGGCTACTATGGCGTTGAGGTTTATAGAAATTCGCCTCCAGTTGTAAATTCACTGACGAAAAATGGCAAGGTCGTAATCGACAAAAGAGTATCTACAAAGGTCAAGAGGCTTGGCAAAGCATAGGCGGTATGCAGGTTGGCTCTGTTTGGGGGCACAGGGGCATATCAAGCGCCTGATTGGAGTGCGGACTGGCTTCATAAAGAGCTAGTTGCATTTTTGCAGATAAAGGCAGATCAGGTATCACTCAAAAATACGCTGATCTAAACGATGAGCAAAAGGCAAATTTAAAGGTTTTTGCTTAAAAAGAGTATAGAAAAATAGCGTCAAAGACGATAAATTTGTGCTAAGTGCTGATAGGCTAAAGGCGATAAGTCAAGTAGCTAGCGAGTATGCCGCTCTTTTTGGAGATGATCCTAAGTTTAAACCTTTAAGAGAAGCTTATGCGATGAAAGAAAATACGCTCCCAGGTGCAAGCGACAGAGCCGATCTAAACAACTTCTTCTTCTGGTCAGCCTGGGCGACAGCGACAAACAGACCTGGTAGCGAGGCAACCTATACAAACAACTGGCCGCACGAACCACTAATCGATAACGTGCCAACAAGCGAAAATATCTTTTTGGTCGATCGCAAGCGTCGTGATACTTCTAACTGGCGTTGGGCTTCTTGTTTGGTTTAGCTCGTTTTATGGCAAAAAAGATGATGAAAAGCTTGAGCCTATCAGTGAAGATCCGCTTAAAAAGCTAAATTTAACACCATCACAAAAGGCGCTTAAAAAGTATCTCTTTGTCACATTAGCTCTTTTTGCGTTTCAAATTTTAATAGGCGGCTTTACAGCTCACTACACAGTCGAAGGACAAGAATTTTATGGCATACATTTATCAGCCTACATCCCTTATTCGCTTGCTAGAACGTGGCATATACAAGCTAGCATATTCTGGATAGCGACTGGATTTTTAGCGGCTGGACTATTTTTAGCTCCGATCATAAATGGCGGCAAGGATCCAAAATTTCAAAAGCTTGGCGTTGATCTGCTATTTTACGCGCTACTTATCCTTGTGGTTGGCAGTTTTGTGGGTGAGTATCTAGCTATCGCAAATATCATGCCTATAAATTTAAGCTTCTGGCTTGGACATCCAGGATATGAATACATCGATCTTGGACGTGTTTGGCAGATCATTTTGTTTATCGGTCTTGTCATCTGGATGTTGCTTTTTACTTCGTGGATTTGCAGGTGGCTTTAAAAACAAAGGCGATAAAAATTTACTTGCTATCTTTGCTATGTCAGCGGTTGCAGTTGGCTTATTTTACGGAGCAGGGCTATTTTATGGACAAAGAAGTCCGTTGCCAGTGATGGAGTACTGGCGCTGGTGGGTAGTGCATCTTTGGGTTGAGGGCTTTTTTGAAGTCTTTGCTACTGCTTCACTTGCCTTTGTGTTTGTTAGCCTTGGTCTTGTCTCAAAAAGATTTGCGACATTTTCAACGCTTGCTAGCGCGTCACTCTTTATGATAGGCGGCATCCCAGGCACATTTCACCACCTCTACTTTGCAGGCACTACAACGCCTATAATGGCAGTTGGTGCAAGCTTTTCAGCGCTTGAGGTCGTGCCTTTAGTTTTACTTGGCGCTGAGGCGTATGAGCACTACAAACTTCAGTTTGCTCAAAGCTGGGCCAAAACGCTTAAATGGCCACTTTACTGCTTCATCGCAGTTGCCTTTTGGAATATGCTAGGTGCTGGTGTCTTTGGATTTTTGATAAATCCTCCAATTTCGCTATTTTACATCCAAGGGTTAAATACAACACCAGTTCACGGACACGCGGCACTATTTGGTGTTTATGGATTTTTGGCACTTGGCTTTGTTTGGCTTGTGGCTACTTATCTATTTAAAGGGCAAGAATGTGATGAAAATCTGATGAAAGTTGGCTTTTGGGGACTAAATGCAGGACTTATGCTAATGATCGTGCTTTCACTACTTCCAATAGGCATCTATCAAGCATTTGCAAGCTTAGAGCAGGGCATGTGGTATGCAAGAAGTGCTGAGCTTTTACAACAGTCACACTTACAAAATTTAAGATGGCTAAGGATGCTTGGCGATACGATCTTGATAATCGGTGGCATCTGCTTCTTTGCTCAGCTTTGAAAATTTATGCTTAACAAAAAGGCTTAAATTTATAGGGGCGCTTTGCCCCTTTGTTTAAGCTATCTTTTCATAAAAATAGCGCAAATTTGAAAGGATAGAAAATGATCAAATTTATAAAAAGAATTTGCGTTAGCTTTTGTCGTGCTTTTGCACCTATTTTTGGCTCTTGTGGTTGATTATTCATTTCCCACACTACGCAAGCGTGCAGATAACTGGCGGCGACGTAAAACGCATGGATAAAGATGGCATCATAGACGCTAAAAACCCAGCCGATGGGCCTGTTAGAGATGTCTATTTTATCTACGCAAAAGATGCGCAAAATGACCAAAAGGTGATGGCTTATAGAAATGAAGATACGGCGTGGGGCTTTCCATTTTATTTTTAAATTGAACTCAGCCGATATCCAAGCGATGGCTCAAGGCTTTGCAAATAGCGACAACAACGTCACTATCAAGTACTACGGATATAGAATTTCTATGCTAAATGAGTTTAGAAACGTGATCTCGATAAAAGATAGCGGCACAAACACCAGCTGGCCTATCGCTAGCTACGTGCTTTACTTCATTTTATTTATCTCGCTTGTTATCTGGATAAGAAAGATAAATAAGATTTTTTAAACCTAGAATAGATCAAAATAGTGCAGAAAATAAATAGGAAAATATTTTAAGAGAAGGGGTGGGCAAAAGCCCACCGTTTTAATAAAGACCGAAAAGTTCCGTCTGTTCTTTTTGTAGATGACGCGCATTTTGGCATCGACATCGTTAAATACGTAAAATTGTTTATCGCTTGATTTTTAGTTTATCAAGCGCTTCTTCTACCTCAAGAGGTTTGTAAATTTCAAGCTCCATAGGCACGATCTCTTCGACACCTTCGATCTTTTCTTCGCCTATTCTCGAGCGAAATTCTTTATCATCAGCCTTGCCTTTTACTGTAAATTTCTTATCGTGCTCTCTTCTTAAAACTTTTGAAGCCTTTTCGATAGCAAGATCGATCGCCGCATAGAGATCTTTATCTTTTTGGCGAACGACTATCGTGTCTTTATGTGCCATATTTAGAAAAAGTCTGCATTAAAGCCCTTTTTACCTTGCTTTTTCGTCTGCTCCTACTACGCATCTTGCTGAGATGATGTCAAGGTTGTACTTGCCAAAGGGTGTCAAAAGCGTCTTGGATGTAGTTTTTGATGGGCTCTGTTAGCTCAAATTGTTTTTTCCTACAATGCTTATGTTCATCGCAATCTCCTTTATAGAAAGTAAGATGATTATAACACGACGAAACTAAAAAGCAAATTAAAGTAAAATCTTTATAAAATTTTAAAAGTTTCTGAAGAGTTCGTTTGTAGAAAATTTATAGGATTTAGTGCTTTTCACGGTTTTGATGTTACATAGACATCAAGCATAACATTACCAGTGCTTGCCATGCCACTAGTTCGGGCATAACAGATGGAGGAGTGCATATGCCAATGTCTCCAAAATATGTTATCTCTACATCAAAAATCAAACATATCATTAAACTCGCCGCTTACTTTATCTAAACATTTATTTGAAAAGTTTGTTCTAAAAATTTCATATAGCGTATTCTGCTGCTGATTGAGCAATGAGTTGCGCTTGCTCTCTTAGATAAATTTCGCTGCTTTGTCTGGCCGATGTGCTAGCTATGGAAAGAGCAAGAGTACCAATAGATGCTGCAACTACCAAGAAAAATATAGCTGCTAGTAATGTAAAACCTTTTTTTCATTAGTACACCGCCTTTGATTTGCATATAGTTATCTCTGATTTTTTTCTGCTTTTTACACAAAGTTTAAGTGCTATTACACCATTTTTTTCAGTAAAAACAAATCTAGTCACACGCTTAGCTAGTGTCGCACTTTCGGCTGTGATGTCTTTAGGCGAGGATCCTCCAAAATTTTTAAAGCTTTCATTTAGCCATGGTCTATAATTGTAGTAAATTTTAAGATCAAAAACACCATCTTTTTTTCATCTTGGGTGCTTTGATTGCACAGTGCTATTGCTATGGCTGTATATGCGAGCTTATACTGCTCTGAGATTTTTTTGTGGGTAGCAAAGTTGCTTGAAAAGTACTAAGTGTATCGATTGATTTTTATACCAACTTTTTGCTATATCTAGGTCACTTTCGTGAAAAGTATCTTGATAACCAAAGCTAGAAGAAACTTTATAAAGTATGCCAGAAAATATCGCTACTAACCCGCTATTTTTCGTTATTTGCATCTATACATCTATCATTGCTGGTTATATTGTCATTATCATCGTTATCTTTTTTTGCAAGTTAGATCTTTTACACTATTTTTAAAAGCGTCATTAAATTACTTCCGGGCTTTTTTTAATCCATTTGCGACTGAACTATTTGCAAGATCAACGTATCCGCTATATAAGCCTTCTTCTACGATATCATTTCCGCTTGCATCAGTCCCTTTATATTCACCTACGCCGTTAAATAGCTCATATGCAGCAGGAATAAACTCCGAAATTTCAAAATCATTGCTCACGATTACCCCACTATCGTTGAGTGCTAGATAGTCCCCATTTTGCTTTCTTGCTATGACACTTTGTTTTTATTCTATGGCTAAGAAGTGAGGAAATTGCTCTGAGTGCGATCTCGCTTTGTGTCTCTATGTCGTTTACGGTTTTGCTTTGAAAGTAGTTTTGGTATAGATTCATAAGAGTATTAAAGCTCATAAGTGCGATGATACCAAGGACTGTTATAACTATTATTAGTTCAAGTAGTGTAAAAAGCTTTTTTTACTTTTTTTCATTGCCACTCTTTCACGCTTAAAGTTCCACTCGCCCACGTTAAATGCATATCCATAAAATACATTTTTGATCTCTTCATTGCCTGAGCCGTGTCTAAAAAGAGAAGTGGTGATCTTTATTTCATTTACATCTTTTTGATTTATTGGGTTTCGTTTGCGTTTATTATAAATTTGTCCGTACCCTCTTTTTACTTCAGATTTCATACTTATATCTACGATAAAATCACGATTTTTACGGTCAGAGGTTGTTGAGTTTATAGTTTTAGTACGGCCATCATAGTAAGATTTTATAGTCTTAATGGCTAAATTGCGCTGGTTGTAGCTTCTGGAAGTGTTGAGTTGGCTGGCTTTTGAGAACATGGAATAGGTGTTGAATGCTGATATGGATAGGCTAGTATCCTGTGTCCATCGCCTTTTATGCCACTGTCGTTAAAATCGGATTAGCTCCATTGGGCTCACATATGATAAGAGGGTAGGTTATCGCTTCTTCCATATGGGTTGCAGGATTTGCACTTCCTGCAACTAATACTTGCGGCGCAAAAGGCGCTTTTAATATGAGTGACATATATGTTTTTGCGCTCATTACGCCTTCTTGCATCAAGGCTTGCTCGCTTAAACTTGAAGTTGTTTTTATAGCTAGCGGCAGGCTCACACTTACTATGGCTACTACAAGTACTGATAAGATAAGCTCTATCAGTGAAAAGCCGCTTCTTTTTACCACTCAATCCTCCTATTTGTCTTATCAACTACATCTAATTGACTGTTGCTATTATTTATCTTGCCTATAAAGCTACCTTCATTACTCTTAGTATTATCTTTTTTTAATGTCTTACCAGCCCAGTCACCATTTGGCACTAAGAAATTTAAATTAAAGTTATTCGTTATAGCATTTTCATCAAATTCATTGTAAAGTAGCCACTTTGGTGCTTTCATCTTAGCCACATCAGTAACTGCTGATGGATTGCTTACAAATATTATCTGTTCACCATTATTTATAGCACTTTACATTATTTCTTAAAAACAGTCATACTATAAGTGTTTGTAAAACTAAAATCATTAAATCCAAGAGCTCCTGCACTATGATTAGGATTAGTACTCCAAAAAGATTGCGGCTGGGAAATCTTTCCAAAAAGCTCCACTACTATCTTTCATATAGATATTTTTGTTACATCCATCACAATATGCACCATAGTAAATTTACAGCATTAAATCCACTATAAAGACCTTCATAAAATGGAGCATAAAACTCTACCGTAGTAGAATTTAGCTGTTGTTTCATTTGGTGATTTAGTATATATCTTTGATATAGTTGAGCTATCTTCTATACTACTAAAAAGCAAAGTCATTACTAGAAACTGTAAAAAAGGATTTTTAGCATGATTTATCTTTCTTGTAAAGTTGAAATGTACTTCACCCTTTGCTTTTGCCATTTACAAATGTTGATATACCTACATAAAATCTATTTTTTTGAAACACCGGGACCAGTTACTTTTTGAGTGTTTGAGCTAGAATTTCAAAGAATAATAGCTCTTCATTTGCCTTTGCTAATGTACCAGCATTGCCATTATTATCAGTAAATTTAAAGGTACTCTATCAAGCTTTTATATCAAAGCTAGTGGCTCTTGCATAGCAACCATCTTTATAAAGCCTTGCAGCTTGATTATTACCAAGCTTTGCTACTACATCAAATGTAAGTTTTGCCTTTTTGCACACCTTCGCTATCAAGATATGTCACTTCATCATCTTTTTCTATCTTTAGATTACTTATTTGTATCTCTTTTGGTTTAAAAAGATAATCTTCAACATCTTCTATTTTTTATATTACATCAACTCTTCCTTCAGGATCTTGTGTAGGATCATTACTAGTTGAGCCTCTTACACAGTCATCTTCTCTTGGAGATGTGTGCTGGTCAGTTGAAGTGTAGCTTTTTATCTAATATAAAAAAAGAGGTGTCTCCTATGTCTGAATATGAAAAACCTGATATTACACTTCCGCTTGATGTATGGCGTGGATGACCAATTCCATCAGAAAAAAATTTACACTTAGCTTATTCTCACTTGCTAAAAAGCTAGGATCACAAGTAGCAGTGCTTGCTGGCTTTAGTGCTATCTCTCCATTAGTACCATCTATATTATGAGTATAGCCTCTGCTATATGAGTATCATCTGGCTTCATAGCAGCAATGGCTATGTTGTTATAAACTTCTCCGCCAACAAGAGTAAAAGATCCAGTTCTTTTTGTGTTACTATCAGTATTCCATAGTCTAAAGTGATGTGGTCTAACTGCAAAGTCATCTAAGTCTTGACATGCTACTTTATTAGTGTTTGATGAAGGATCAAAGTGCGAAAATTCTAAGTCTAACACTTTTATATGCTTTATCTATTTTTAATATTTGGAATTAAAATTTCACTAACTCCATCAAATCTTATATTTTTCAGTCAGTAAAACTTGATCTTGATCAGTAGCAGGAGCTGTACAGCTAGTAACTACCTCTACTTTAACATCTACTGGAGTATCAGGTATTCTTTTATTACCATCTGGTCCATAGTTTGTGATATATAGGTTAAATGGCTTAGTAACTATTTGAGTTAAGAGCCTATTTTTATATTTGTTTTTAAAAAGTAGGTGAGCCATCATCTTGTTTATTGCTTGGGATGAAGTCGTTGGTAGTGATTGTCGTAGGGATTTTTAATGTCATAATTGTAATTATTGCATTTTTTATAGTAGTATCGTATGGGGGCTAGTCCTAGAGCAGATGTGCAACAGTTGCTTCATAGCTATTTGGTTTATAGTCTGATAACAAAGTGGCTTCAAATGCGGCGTAAGCATAGTTTAGGTTGTTATGAAGCATATTACCGCCTTTATTTGTAGCTGCATTTTCACCTAGATAAAATGTTAAAGTATTTCCACTTAACTGTTGAAGACCAGTGTTGTCGTTATAGTCTTGGTATTCAGACATTTTAAGAAGATTGCTAGATATTGAGTTTCTGTTTTGGACTATATAGGTTGTATTTGAGTTATATGTTTGGCTTGGATTGATGGTAGCTTTTTAATGCAAAAGTACTCAGCATTTTCGTTTTTGTCATTAGTTACTTGAACGACCGTTTTTAATACAGTGTTTTTGTTTAGTTTAACGCTAGTATTTCTTTTACCTCTCTAAATATCTTCTCTTCTGGTTGTTTGTAATAAAGAAAATTCTTCGTAGCATGCACGGCTTATAAACTTCAGTAGAAAAGGCGATCATGCCGATGTTTATTCTATCTCCTTGGTATGTTCCTCCAGTAGGTCTAGAGCCAGTGGCTTCTAGTCGAAGCTCTACGGTCTTTTTGCTTATTTGTTAAAAGGTTTGATATATCAAATATATCTAGATCCATTTGATTGTTGTACTTCTTGCTAGCATCAGCATATTGACCAAATCTAGTAATAGATGAGTTGAATTGTTTTCTATATGGATTGAGAGGATCTTTGTATACACTTTCAAAGCCATTTTTTTATTGATGGCTATGTCTTCTCCTTCTACTTCAGATCTGCCACCAAAGCCAAGAAAACTTAGAGATGATTTTATCGGACCACTTGTTGGAGTAAAAAAATTACTAAATGTTAAATTATAAGTTTGCCTACTATCATCTTGTGTAGCTCCAAATTTAGGATTTATATTGACCATACCATCATATAAATTTATGGCTTTTGTTTTGACACCGTTTGCCTCTCCATCCTTGCCAAGATCATAAACTACAACTAGACTCCACCCACCAAACTGAGCTACGCCTAGAGCAGAGTTCCACTGGCCATCACCATAAAGTACAGATCCATAAGGCCAAGTAAAAGTTTTTGATGATGGTGAAGTAAGTTTAATGTAAATGAGTCTTTATATAATGTCTCTATACTTGAAGCTATCTGCCCTACTGTAAATTTACTTTGGGCGATTTTTTTATTAATAAGGCTTGTCTTTACTATCTGAGTTACATCAGCACTTGCTTGATAGACAAAATATAATCCAGCCCTACCACCAGTATTATGGGAGCCTAATGGAGGAAGGCTATCGCTGGTTATTACATATTCATTTCCGCTAGAAAAGGAGCTAGTCCATTTGACATCATTTACATTGGCGTTTATACTGTGTATCAAGTTATCTGGAGTTTTAAATTTTACGCTTGAGTAACCAGATATTACATCTAAAAATTTATCTACTATTGTGTTTAAATTAGTTTCAGTCCATGGTTTATATATACTACCACCCCAATATAGCCTCGCATATACTATATGTTTGCCTTCTGTATCAGTCTGTTCGTGTGTGCTTTTATCATCAAGAGTAAATTTTGCACTTGATGAGTTTTGAAATTTTGATGTAGATGAAAAAAGGGACAGGTCTTCTTGAACAAATTCTTTTTTTGCTAATGGAGAGGCAGTGGTTGTTGGATCAAAGTTGTACCCACCTTGTGTATCTATAGGCTTTATGACACTAGCACCGATGACGTCCATATCACCAACAATGCTTTTGTAGTTTATTCTATTTCTAAGTTCGTTATTGCCTGTATTGTCATCTTTGTATCCTGTTACGTTTTCTGTTTGAAGTGGATTTGAATTAGTTATATATAGCATATTTGCTGCTGCAGGGACTTCTTTTATACAGTGTAAAAATCCATCTGCATCAGTCCTACTAATATCTAACGGTGCGCATGATCCAAAAATAGATATAAAAGATATAAAAAAAGCAAGCAAAAGCGATCTCAAACTACAATCTCCTTAATGTAACTAGTATAATGGCATCTTGCCAAGGACAAGTAAAGGAGAAAGTATATCCTTTTAGTGCTAAAGCTTTTTCTTACTTCTTTTATATGTGACACTTCTTTGGAGAAAATATCAAATAAAATGGTATTTAAAAGAGAGTTGGAGTGCTAGCTATCGCTACCACTCAATCCTCCTATTTGTCTTATCAACTACATCTAATTGACTGTTGCTATTATTTATCTTGCCTATAAAGCTACCTTCATTACTCTTAGTATTATCTTTTTAATGTCTTACCAGCCCAGTCACCATTTGGCACTAAGAAAATGTAAAATTAAAGTTATTCGTTATAGCATTTTCATCAAATTCATTGTAAAGTAGCCACTTTGGTGCTTTCATCTTAGCCACATCAGTAACTGCTGATGGATTGCTTACAAATATTATCTGTTCACCATTATTTATAGCACTTACATTATTTCTTAAAACAGTCATACTATAAGTGTTTGTAAAACTAAAATCATTAAATCCAAGAGCTCCTGCACTATGATTAGGATTAGTACTCCAAAAGATTGCGGCTGGGAAATCTTTCCAAAAAGCTCCACTACTATCTTTCATATAGATATTTTTTGTTACATCCATCACAATATGCACCATAGTAAAGTACAGCATTAAATCCACTATAAAGACCTTCATAAAATGGAGCATAAACTCTACCGTAGTAGTAATCTAGCTGTTGTTTCATTTGGTGATTTAGTATATATCTTTGATATAGTTGAGCTATCTTCTATACTACTAAAAAGCAAAGTCATTACTAGAAACTGTAAAAGGATTTTTAGCATGATTTATCTTTCTTGTAAAGTTGAATTTACTTCACCCCTTTGCTTTGCCATTTACAAATGTTGATATACCTACATAAAATCTATTTTTGAAACACCGGGACCAGTTACTTTTTTTAGTGTTTGAGCTAGGAATTTTCAAAGAATAATAGCTCTTCATTTGCCTTTGCTAATGTACCAGCATTGCCATTATTATCAGTAAAATGTAAAGGTACTCTATCAAGCTTTATATCAAAGCTAGTGGCTCTTGCATAGCAGCCATCTTTATAAAGCCTTGCAGCTTGATTATTACCAAGCTTTGCTACTACATCAAATGTAAGTTTTGCCTTTTGCACACCTTCGCTATCAAGATATGTCACTTCATCATCTTTTTCTATCTTTTAGATTACTTATTTGTATCTCTTTTTGGTTTAAAAAGATAATCTTCAACATCTTCTATTTTTATATTACATCCAACTCTTTCCTTCAGGATCTTGTGTAGGATCATTACTAGTTGAGCCTCTTACACAGTCATCTTCTCTGGAGATGTGTGCTGGTCAGTTGAAGTGTAGCTTTTATCTAATATATAAAAAGAGGTGTCTCCTATGTCTGAATATGAAAAACCTGATATTACACTTCCGCTTGATGTATGGCGTGAAATTTGACCAATTCCATCAGAAAAATTTACACTTAGCTTATTCTCACTTGCTAAAAAGCTAGGATCACAAGTAGCAGTGCTTGCTGGCTTTAGTGCTATCTCTCCATTAGTACCATCTATATTATGAGTATAGCCTCTTGCTATATGAGTATCATCTGGCTTCATAGCAGCAATGGCTATGTTGTTATAAACTTCTCCGCCAACAAGAGTAAAAGATCCAGTTCTTTTTGTGTTACTATCAGTATTCCATAGTCTAAAGTGATGTGGTCTAACTGCAAAGTCATCTAAGTCTTGACATGCTACTTTATTAGTGTTTGATGAAGGATCAAAGTGCGAAATTCTAAGTCTAACACTTTTTATATGCTTTATCTATTTTAATATTTGGAAATTAAAATTTCACTAACTCCATCAAATCTTATATTTTCAGTCAGTAAAACTTGATCTTGATCAGTAGCAGGAGCTAGTACAGCTAGTAACTACCTCTACTTTAACATCTACTGAGTATCAGGTATTCTTTTATTACCATCTGGTCCATAGTTTGTGATATATAGGTTAAATGGCTTAGTAACTATTTGAGTTAAGAGCCTATTTTTATATTTGTTTTTTTAAAAAGTAGGTGAGCCATCATCTTGTTTATTGCTTGGGATGAAGTCGTTAGGCTTGCCAGTTTGTGGAACTTCGATATCATAGCTATAATCATTACACTTTCTAATATAAGTGTCATAAGTCTCAAGTTTATTGCAGAATTTGCAATAGTCGCTTTATAAGTATTTGGTTTAAAGTCAGGTAATACTTTCGTTTCGTATGATGCATAAGCGTAGTTTTGCTTTGTATGGAGTATCTTGCCACCTACATTTGTAGCTGCATTTTCACCCTAGATAAAATGTTAAAAGTATTTCCACTTAACTGTTGAAGACCAGTGTTGTCGTGATAGTGCTGTTGCCCGAGCATTGTTTCGGAATAGTTAGGTATTGTTGTTGAATTAACGATCGTTGTTGAATCTGCATTATATTCTTGGCTAGGATCTATTATAGCTTTTTAGTACAAATTCTTCAGCGTCTTCGTTTGTATCATTAACTACTTGAACAACTGTTTTTAAGATCGTATTTTTAGGCACACTAATATGTGTATTTGCAGCTACAACTGTAAAGCTACTTTCTCCAGTGCTTTTTATAAACATACTCCATATAACAGACATCTGGTCGGTAGATGCGAGTAGAAAAGCCAGCTAAGATTAAATTTATACGTTCTGAATTTATCGCATTTGTTCTTTTTTCTGTCGCAACTGTAAATTTTATGTCCGCCTCTTGTTGTTTTGTTTGTCATATTGCTAGATATATCAAATATATCTAGATCAACTTGAGTGTTGAAAAAGTCTACTGGATTTATAAGCTGTCCAAATTTTTGTCATAGTAGAGTTAAACTGCTCACCTGTTGGATTATTTGCACTAGTTATACTTTTGATAGACGCCATTTTTTCTTTATTTGTAGATCTTCGCTTTTTACTTCTTTTTACCACCAAAAGAAAACATTGTGAATGAAGCATCTATATTTCCTACTTTTGGTGTATAAATGTTGCTAAATTTGTATCTATCGTAGATGCTTTTATGGTACCAGTTGGGTCACCATTTTTTTATCCAGTCAGGAGCAAGCTTTGCAAGACCATCAAATATGCTAATTAGTTTTGGCTCTATATTTTTTGCTATGGCTGTTTTATCATCAAAATCGTAAATAATCACTAAGCTCCAACCGGCATATTGTGGAGCGATAAGTTGTACCCAATATCCATCTTTGCCAGCTACTGGTGAAAAAGAAGTGATCCTTCTACAGGAGGTAAATATTTATATTCGCCGTTAGCATTGTAAAAAGATTATCATCATGTTCGAGAAAATCTTGCTTGATTTTCATTGTAGTGGCTCTTATGTTTCCAGCATAAAATGTTCTATCTTGAGTAGTAGTACCAAGAGTATCATGTACGAGCTTCGTAACATCTGCACTTGCTGAATAGACGTAAGTTATTCCAGCTTTTGCTGGGGTTTTATGGTCTCTATTGCCACCCAAGAAAGCCTCTATTGTCATTGATTTTGGTTGATACTCGCTGAATGAACCAAACCAGTATATATCTTCAGGCTTAGCATCTATTGTAACTACTGGTTTTTCGAGTGCTTTAAAATCTATACTGCTATATCCTTTTTATGTAGTTTAAAGCACTTGGTATAAAGTCTGGACCGTTCAGGGAATTTTTCCAGTTTTGATATATAGAGCCACCCCAATAAAAGCCTAGCGTAAATTATATTTTTCGCCTTTTTAGATTATTTTGTATAAAACTACCTTTTTCTGTAAAGTCAAATGTAGAAGATGCTGAATTTTTGCAGTAGCTTAAGTTATTTGGATCATAAATAAAATCATTTTGGCAAAAGAGTGTGATCGCTGGCTGAAGCTACCATCATTTAAAAACATTCTAGTGGCGATGGTTGATAATTTGGAGTTAATAGAAGGATTTGGCACAAAGTTGTATCCGCCATCTACTGGGACCATAATAGTAGCCCCAATAGTGGCCATATCGCCATTTACTCTTGTATTTAACTTTCCTTTTATAACTCTTTGTTTTAAGCCTGGGTGCCTTGTCATCTGATGCAGTAAATAAATCGTGCGCTATTCCCCGGCACTCCTGGGGATACATAATCTGAGCGTGAAGATACATGAACGTGATAGTGATCTTGTGCTAAACCTGAGGCAAAGCTACTAGTATCTACCGTCCGGGTTCTATCGTACTTTCTTATGCAGTGGAATATTTTTAGAAGAGCCGTCTTGATACTCTTCGGCATCTATAAAGCAAGAGTATTGTGCACCACTACAACTAATAGCAGCAGCTTCGGCAGGAGTGCAATCTCTAGGTGCACAAAAACTAAATACAAAAACCAAGACAAAATACAAATAAATGCCTTAGCATAACTCACCTCCCCCAAAGCCATTGAAAAATGAGAAATGATTTTTAAATTCTTTAACTACTTTTTGTATGAAATTTTCTATCATCTCAGCTTGTCCATATTGTGGATATTTTGTAACGTCTAAAACCACTTGAGACAAGGTCATATTGTCCATATTGCAAACGATAGGAGCCACAGGGAAATTCACGGTTGATTTCTCAAGTGGAAGGGCAACTACGATGATATTGTATATTCTAAGTTGTGAGCTCTCTTTAATGTCCATAAGCTCTTCGTAGTAGCTTGGGATGTCAAATTCATAACTTCTTAACGCGAAAAGGATTTATCATTGTAAAAGATGTTTCATCATCTTTACTTGCTAACTTAACAGAAAATTTATCGAGCTCAATCAGTTCCATCGTCTTGATATGCTCAAAAGCCTAAAATAGGGCTTTTAACACTAAAAATCATACTAACTCCTGTTTTTGTAAAATTGCCTTATTTTAGCATAGTTTTTAAAGAAATTTATACAAAAATAATGCCAAAAATGTAAAATAAGCGAATTTAAAATTTTAAGGAAAAGCATGAAAAAGTATTTTCTAAATTTCTAGCAGTCGTGGCTCTTTTAGGGCTTTTTAGTGGTTGTGCTGAAAAATACACCGAACTTTACAATCTAACTCCAGACGAGTGGTACGCTCAAGTCATCGCTGACATAAAAGATGGCGATCTGGAGTCAGCTGATAAACACTACGTTTCAATGGCTAGCGAGCACGTAGCAAGCCCGCTTTTTGGAGCAATTTTACTCATCCTTGCCCAAGCTCACGCAAATGACGAAGAGTATTTAATGGCAAATCACTATCTTGATGAATATATCAAAAGATACGGCGATAACGGCCCAAAAACAGAAATTTGCCCAGTATCTAAAGATAAAAGCAAATTTTGACTCATTTACCCAGCCAAACCGCAACCAAAAGCTAATGGAGGATAGCGTAACTGAGATCGAGAAATTTCTTTATATGTATCCAAATACAGAGTATAAGCCGCTTATCGAGACCATGCTTATCAAATTTAAACTTGCTCTTTACTTCTTAGATATGCAAATAGCAGATCTTTACAAGAGAACTGGCCGTGACGTTTCGGCTAAAATTTACGAGCAAAAGCTAGAAGAGTCACCGTTTAAAAACTCAGACCTTATCAAACCTGACGTGGCATGGTATAGAAAACTGTTTGAATAGGAGAAATTTTGCAAATAAACGAAAACAAAGGCTTCCCAACTGAGATCCCTATCATAGTTGAGGACGAGCTATTTTTATATCCATTTATGATAACGCCGCTTTTTTTAAGCGACGAAGAAAATTTAAAAGCGCTTGAGCTTGCCATACAAGGAGAGACACCGATCCTTGTCGTGCCCTACAAAGCCCCAGCAAGACGGCGCTAGAGACTTTGATGGCATCTATGACGCAGGCGTTATCGGCACGATAATGCGCCGTGTGCCTCTACCTGATGGGCGCGTAAAAGTGCTATTTCAGGGCATCGACAAAGGTAAAATTTTAAAACAATCAGGCATAAATCCGCTCCGTGGCATCGTCGATATGCTCCACGTAAAGCGCCCATCGCAGGTCAAAACTGACGCTCTCATCGTAGTTTTAAGAGAAAAAGTAAGAGAGCTTTCGCAGTTTAGCCATTTTTTCCCCACCTGATCTTTTAAAAACGATCGAAGAGAGTGCTGAAGCGATTAGAGTTTGCGACCTAGTTTCAAGCGCGCTTCGTCTAAAAACAGATCGCTTATAGCTTTTTTTGTCGAGAAAAGTATTGAGCAGCGCCTACTAAAGCTCATCGACTATGTCATCGAAGAGATCGAGGCAAACAAACTTCAAAAAGAGATCAAAAATAAGGTTCATTCAAAGATCGACAAGACAAATAAAAGTACTTTTTTAAAAAGCAGCTAAAGCAAATTCAAGCTGAGCTTGGAGCGGATACGAGCCGTGAAGAGGAGCTTGAAGAGTACCGCAAAAAGCTTGATACGAAGAAGAAATGTATGGCTGAAGACGCCTATAAAGAGATCAAAAAACAAATAGATAAGCTCTCTCGCATGCACCCAGACTCAGCAGACGCAAATACTTTGCAAAGCTACCTCGACTGGGTACTTGAAATTCCATTTGAAAATATAGCTAAGAAAAAGTCATCTATCACCGAAGTGAGCAAGCACCTAAATGCCGACCACTACAGCTTAGAAAAGCCAAAAGAGCGCATAGAGGAGTATTTTGCATTGCGTGAGCTTTTAGAGCTTAGAGGTGCTGGCGAAAAGGTAAATAACGGCGCCATTTTATGCTTTGCAGGACCTCCAGGTGTGGGCAAAACAAGTCTTGCAAACTCGATCGCAAAGGCGCTAAAGCGTGAGCTAGTCAGGATCGCTCTTGGCGGACTTGAAGACGTAAACGAGCTAAGAGGCCACCGCCGCACCTATATAGGCGCTATGCCAGGTCGCATCGTGCAAGGGCTCATAGAAGCCAAGCAGATGAATCCAGTGGTTGTTTTAGACGAGATCGACAAGGTTGGCAGAAGCTACAGAGGCGATCCGACCGCGGTTTTACTTGAAATTTTAGACCCAGAGCAAAATAATAAATTTGAGACTACTACCTACATTTCAACATCGATCTTAGCAAGATCATCTTCATCGCCACAGCAAATGACGTGAGTATGATACCAGCTGCACTCCGCGACAGGATGGAGTTTATCGAGCTTAGCTCATACACTCCACAAGAAAAATTTGAGATCGCTAAAAAATATCTCTTACCTCAAGAGCTTAAAAGCACGGGCTAAAAACCAAGTGACGTGAGCATCAGCAAAGAGGCACTTGAGCTAATAATTAGCGACTACACAGAGAGAGTGGCGTGCAAATGTACGCCGCAGGATCGCTGATATACTAAGAAAAGTCGCCAAAAATATCCTCACCAAAAAGAATGAAGGCAAGATCAGCGTCACGGCTAAAAATTTAAAAGAGTTTTTAGAGAAAAAGGTCTATGAGATCGAGCCAGCGGATAAAAAAGACCAGATCGGCTTGGTAAATGGTCTAGCGTGGACGAGTGTCGGTGGCGACGTGCTAAGGATCGAGGCTATCAGGATCCAAGGTAAAGGCAATATGCAGATCACCGGTCAGCTAGGCGACGTGATGAAAGAGAGCGCCCAGATCGCATTTAGCGTGGTAAAAGTGCTGATAGATAACAAAAAGCTAAAAGTGCCAATGCCTATCGTGCCAAAATTTGATGATGACAAGCACAAGCTAGAAGCCAGCGACGTTTATAGACGCTACGACCTTCACTTGCATGTGCCAGAAGGTGCTGTGCCAAAGGATGGTCCAAGTGCTGGTATCACAATGGCGACAGCGATCGCATCGATACTAACTGACACAAAAGTCAAACACGACATCGCAATGACTGGCGAGATCACGCTAACTGGCAGAGTTTTACCTATTGGCGGACTAAAAGAGAAGCTCATCGCCGCTCACAAAGCTGGCATCAAAACGGCTCTAATACCTCGTAAAAAAACTATGACCGCGACCTTGTCGATATCCCAGCCGAAGTAAAAGCTGATATGAAGATCATCGCAGTTGATACGATCGATGATGTGCTAAAAACGCTCTTGTAGCTAAAAATAATCCCTACTCTAGCCCCATTTCTCTCAGTCGGGGGCTAGGAGAAATTTTATATTTATAATATGTTTATACTAAAAATCAAAAATTAAGTTTATTTGTTTGTCTTTTAAGTAAAAAGTTTACATTCTAAAAATCTTTTTCAATTTTATAACTTTACTAACTTACCTTAGTGGACTACTAAAAATTAGGTTGCGCTATGTTTAGCGCTAAAAATTAGAGCCGTGATATACACGTTCATAAATTCTAAATTTAATGAAAACTTTTGTTAAATTTCTAACTATTTATGCTTTTGCTTCGTGCTCTAGTAGCCAAATTTTAGTTGGCAAGCCCTCGCCACCCTGAGTAGCCACCAAGGCCACTGCTGGCTAGCACTCTGTGGCAAGGGATGATGATAGGCAGTGGGTTTTTGGCATTGGCTGAGCCTGCGGCTCGGTAAGCGTTTTTGTGACCTGCGGCAAGTGCTAGGGGCTGCGTATGTGGTCGTTTCGCCGTATGGCACTTTTTGCAAAAACGTCATAAATTTCAACTCTAAATTTGGTTGTTTTTATATCAAGTCTAACGCTCAATTTTTAAGCTCACCCTTAAAATAAGCCTCCAGTTCATCTAAACAAAGCTTTTCAGTCTCATCTTTTACCGCAATTTTTTTCAATGATCTACAAAATTTATCTCGCAAATTCCCATTTTCACTAGCAACGATCTCTAAAAATTCCCAATGGGCGATTTTAGGTAGGCTTTTGACACATTTACTCCTTGAAATTTGAATTTTAGGGCAGTTTTACTTTAGATTGTTTTGCTTTTTGATAAAAATGCAAGCAAAATCAGCGATTTTGGACTTAAAACGAGCAAAATCACAAAAGAAATTATGAGCTTTTTACCGACTACGAAAAAAACACGTGAGTGAGCGAGAAAAAGAGGGCGTGCCACCGCTTGCGCTAAACGCCAAGCAAACAAGCGAAATTTGCGAGCTAATGAGACTTGCTGGCAACTCTAGTGGCGATGAAAAAGGCGCAAAACGAGCTGTACTTCTTATAAATTTGCTTACAAATCGCGTAAATCCCGGCGTTGATGATGCGGCAAAAGATAAAGGCAGAATTTCTCTGGCGAAGTTATAGAAGGTCTTAAAAATAGACGGCCTTGATGCGGTTCGTGCCATTAGAAATCTTTAGGCAAGATGCTTGGCGGATACAACGTAGAAATTTTCAGATGCGAGCGCTAAAAAAATAGCGATGATGTTATCGCGCAGCGCTGCGGCAAATGAGCTAAAAAAATATCATTTTTGGTGCATGAGCATTTTGACGAGATCGCAAAGCTAGCAAATAGCAATAAACGTGCAAAAGAGGTGCTTCTTTCTTGGGCAAATGCCGAGTGGTTTGCACACAAAAGTCACTTGATGAGTGCATAAATGCAGTGGTTTTTAAGGTGCCTGGCGAGACAAATACAGATGATCTAAGCCCAGCTAGTGAGGCCTATACAGGGCTGATATACCGCTTCACGCAAAGGCGATGCTGGTTAAAAAGATGCCTGAGGGTTTGGAAATTTTAAAAGAGCTAAAAAGCCTTGGCAAGAGCGTGGCGTATGTTGGCGACGTGGTCGGCACTGGCAGTAGCAGAAAGAGCGGTATAAACTCTATCCAGTGGCACCTTGGCGATGAGATAGAGGGCGTGCCAAACAAAAAAACTGGTGGCATCGTGATCGGCACGACCATAGCTCCGATATTTTTTAACACCGCTGAAGATAGCGGCGCACTGCCGATAGTCGCAAACGTAAATGAGCTAGAAATGGGCGATGAGATAGAATTTGGCCATTTAAAGGGCGAATTTACAAGCTTGCAGGCAATGAAAAAAAGCTCGTGGCAAATTTTAAACTTAGCCCAAACACCCTAAGCGACGAGATAAGAGCAGGCGGCAGGATACCTTTGATGATAGGTAGGCAGGTCACCAAAAAGGCTAGAGAGGCCTTGGGGCTTGGCGAGGAGCAAATTTTCATAAAGCCAGATCAGCCAAAAGAGCTAGGCGGTGGCTATACGCTCGCTCAAAAGATGGTCGGCAAGGCTTGTGGCAAGGCTGGCGTGAGAGCTGGGGCTTACGTGGAGCCTGAAATGTTGACCGTTGGCTCGCAAGACACCACAGGGCCGATGACTAGAGATGAGATAAAAGAGCTTGCTAGCCTTAGTTTTGGGGCGGATTTTGTCTTGCAAAGCTTTTGCCACACGGCTGCTTATCCAAAGCCAAGCGACCTTGAGATGCAAAAGAGCTTGCCTAAATTTATGACGCTTCGTGGCGGCGTGAGCCTAAAAACCGGTGATGGCGTCATCCACTCGTGGCTAAACCGCATGGTCTTGCCTGACAGCGTTGGCACTGGCGGCGATAGTCACACGAGATTTCCTATTGGCATCAGCTTTCCAGCGGGCAGCGGCTTAGTGGCGTTTGCAGCGGTGCTTGGCATGATGCCACTAAATATGCCAGAGTCAGTTTTGATCAAATTTAAAGGCAAGCTAAAAGAGGGCGTGACGCTTCGTGATCTTGTCAATGCGATACCTTATTTTGCGATCAAAAAAGGGCTTTTAAGCGTTGAGAAGAAGAATAAAAAGAATATTTTTGCAGGTAAAATTTTTAGAGATCGAGGGCTTAGAGCCTAAAAAGTGAGCAGGCATTTGAGCTAAGTGACGCTTCAGCTGAGCGCTCGGCGAGCTGCTTGCGTGGTAAATGGAGCGAGGCTAGCGTCACGAGTACGTTCGCTCAAACGTTGCGCTGATAGACGCGATGATAAAAGCAGGGTATGAGAGCCATGAAACGCTTGTGAGGCGAAAAGAGAAGATGCAAAAATGGCTAGAAAACCCAACTCTTTTAAGAGCCGACAAGAACGCAAAGCTACGCTGAAATTTTAGAGATTGATTTATCGCATATAGATGAGCCGATCTTGCCTGTCCAAACGACCCAGACGACGTAGCAACGCTAAGTGAAATTTCTAGCTGATAGCAAAAAGAGCGCACGATATCGACGAGGTCTTTGTGGGTAGCTGTATGACAAATATCGGGCATTACAGGGCGCTTGCTAGAATTTTAGAGCGTGAGAGCAAGCTCACTACTAGGCTTTGGATCGCGCCGCCAACAAAGATGGATAAAAAGACGCTTGAAGATGAGGGCGTTTATGAAATTTTTAAAAGGTTAAATGCTAGGACTGAGGTGCCGGGCTGCTCGCTTTGTATGGGTAATCAAGCAAGAGTAAATGACAATGCCGTTGTTTTTCGACCTCGACAAGAAATTTTGACAACAGAATGGGCATGGGTGCAAAGGTCTATCTAGGAAGTGCCGAGCTAGCAGCTGTATGCGCGCTACTAGGGCGTTTGCCAAGCGTTAGTGAGTATAAAAATAGTAAGAGATAGCCTTAGTTTAAACAAAGATCAAATTATAAATACCTAAATTTTAATGAAATAAGCGAGTTTAGTATATAAATTTGTTACAATATCGCTGAAATTTTAAGGAGCTTTGATGAAAAAGTAGCTTTTTCTCTTTTTAGCAGTTTTTCTTTTTGTACATACACGCATTAGAGTGCAGTGACCTTGCTAAAAAGAGATCTTTAAAACTACTCCAAACGAGCTTGCTTATGCGAATGAGGGGCTATTTTACTGTGATGGCTCGCTTTTTAAATTTAAAAAGAGGTAAAAAGAGCTTTTTGATGCGAGTGTGGCTGTGAGGAGCGAGATCTCAAAGCTGCGTTGGCGAGGGCGTTTATAGAGAAAAATTTAAATAAATTTAGATGGGTCTTGCTAAAAGGCTTCGTTTGCCCCTGATATCTACGCCAAAAGAGCTTGCAAAGCCAGAGGCTAGCTGAGGCTCAAAAAGACGCTCAGATGGAGTACTTTAGATACTGGGCGAATGAGAGCTTGTTTAACTTTTTAAAATATAAAAAATTCAGCGAAGCTTATAAAATGCTCAAACTCCGCTGGTTAAACTTTATGAGGCTTTTAGGCGTTGATGGTGCAAGTGCCGCCTACTACGCAACTAGCGTGATAAATGAGTTTTTAAGCTTTAGTGTTTGGCAAAAATGTAAATAAAGCTAGAAACTTTAACCCTCGAGCAAAAGATGATGGCTCAAAAGCTAAGTCAAGACGAGCTTGCGAATTTGCTCTACTCAAAAAATCTCACCACCACGGAGCTTACAAATTTACTTGATATCGCACTACTAAATGACAAAAGTGGTGACATGATAGAAGAGATCATAAGGCGCAGGGGCAGATCTAAATTTAGGCGATGAGACGCCGCTATTTTTGCTCTTAAAAATTTAGAAAATGTAAAATTTTGCTTTAAAAATAGAGCCGATGTAAATCACAGAAAATTTCTTTTGGCAAAAGTGCGCTTTTTACGCTGTGCAGTTTGAGGATGCGCCTCTTTTGCGAGCTTTTTGCTAAAAAGTGGAGCCAATGCAAACGAGAGCTACATCGACGAGCAGTCTAAGATGAATATGATAAATTTGAGGCATGATGCAAGTAGAGGATACGTGTGGCCTAGAACATACAAATAGAAGCGTTTTTCATGCATGCAGCAGCTCATGCGACGCCTGAAATTTTAAAAGCTTTTGATAGATAATGGTGCTGATATGAACGCCACTGATGATGCGGGATTTAACGCGCTTGATTATGCGATTAAAGATAAAAACGAAAAAAATATTAAATTTTTAGAAGAGCTTGGTTTAAAGCCAAATTTTAATTAGGGAAGAGATATGAAAAAGACAGCTTTTGTGACAGGCGCTACATCTGGCTTTGGCGAGGCGATCGCTAGAAGACTCTCACAAGAGGGCTACAAGATAGTCGCTCTTGCAAGGCGCGAAGATAGGCTAAAAAAGCTTGCAAGCGAGCTTGGCGATACGCACATCATCGTAGCTGACATACGTGATAAAAAGGCTGTTTTTGATGCAGTTGATAGCCTGCCTGATAAATCTAAAGATATCGAAGTGCTTGTAAATAACGCTGGACTTGCCTTTGGGACAAGAAAAAGACGATAGACGCAAAGGTAGAGGACTTTGAGACGATGATAGATACAAATGTAAAGGGTCTTATCTACTCTACAAAGGCGGTTTTGCCGCTACTTTACAAGCAAGAAAAGGGCTATATCTTTAATCTTGGCTCAACAGCTGGCTCGTGGCCGTATCCTGGCAGTAACGTTTATGGCGCTACAAAGGCCTTTTGTAAAGCAGTTTAGTCTAAGTGTAAGAAACGATCTAGTTGGCACAAATATCAGGGTGACAAACATCGAGCCAGGTCTTTGTAAGACTGAATTTAGCGAGGTTAGATTTAAGGGCGATAAGGCAAAGGCTGATAGTCTTTATGAAAATACAAATTTTATCACGTCTGAGGATATCGCGACGATTTTGGTTAATTGTCTAAATATGCCTGGAAGTGTCAATATAAACAGGGTCGAAGTCATGGCAAACACGCAGACTTGGGCTGGACTTGCGATAGAAAAATTTTAAGGAGTTTATGTGAGACAATTTATTGTTACTATTTTTAGTGCCGCGCTTTTTGGCGTTGATCCAGAAGTCGCCAAAAGAAACGCGCAAATTTACGGCGTTTTCACGCTTATACCGCCAGTTGTGGCCATAGCGCTTGCTTTTATCACAAAAGACGTTATATTGTCGCTATTTATCGGTGTTTTTAGCGGAACGTTTCTCATAAATATCATCAATGAAAACGTCTTTATGGGCATCGTAAAAGGCTTTACTGGCATCGTTTCAAGGGTCGTTGACTCGATGGCTGACAAGACCGACTCAGGCATCTTGCTTCAAGTGCTTTGTATAGGCGGTGTGGTCGCACTTATCACAAAGATGGGCGGCACAAAAGGCGGTTGCTCTTTGGCTTAGCAAAAAGGCAAAAACTGGCGTTTCAGCTCAAATTTCAACTTGGCTTATGGGTATCTTTTGTATTTTTCGATGACTACGCAAACGCCCTAATCGTTGGCCCTATCATGAGACCAATAAGCGATAAATTTAAAATCAGCCGCGAAAAGCTAGCCTTCATCATCGACGCTACAGCAGCACCGATCGCTGGTATCGCTATCATCTCGACATGGGTCGGACTTGAGGTTTCGCTCATCGAAAAGGGCTACGAGCTTATCGGCGAGACTGGTATAAACGCTTATTCTATATTTATCGAGACCATTCCATATAGATTTTACAACCTTTTTATCTTGTTTTTCATCGTCTGCACAGCCTTGATGCAACGCGAGTATGGTCCTATGCTAGCAGCTGAAAGACGCGCTAGAAGAGGCGAGCTTCACTCAGGCAAAACTCAAATTCAAGACCTTGAAGATAAGACTCTTGAGCCAAAAGAGGGAGTAAAACTAAGCGCTTCAAATGCGATAGTGCCACTTCTTGTGCTAGTTATCGGCGCATTTACTAGCTTTTATTTTAGCGGTCTTGCTGCACTTGAGGGCGATACTCTTAAAAATGCACTTGCAAATCCACTTTCATTTTCAACATTTAAAGATACCTTTGGCGCAGCTGACTCTGCTACATCGCTATTTCAAGCAGCATTGCTCGCTAGTATCGTAGCTATAACGATGGGCGTTTGGCGCAAAATTTTTGATGTAAAAGAGGCTATTAGCACGTGGGTAAAGGGCTGGAAAACTATGATCATCACGGTCGTCATCTTGCTTCTTGCTTGGAGCCTTAGCGCGGTTATAAAAGAGCTTGGCACTTCAAGATATTTGGTTGATTTGCTAAGTGATTCAACGCCTAAATTTATCCTGCCAGTGGCTGTTTTCATCCTTGGCTCATTTATCAGCTTCTCAACTGGAACCAGCTACGGCACGATGGGCATTTTGATGCCTCTTGCTATCCCGCTAGCTTATGCAGTGGGCAAAAACTACGGCTTAGATGGCGATGCGATGCACGCTTATATGATCGTAAATATCTCAAGCGTGCTTACTGGCGCTATCTTTGGTGATCACTGCTCGCCGATCTCTGATACTACGATACTTTCATCAATGGGCGCAGGATGTAGCCACATCGATCACGTCTCAACACAGATGATCTACGCACTTAGCGTTTGTGCGGTTTGTGTGCTTGTTGGCTACTTGCCAGTCGCACTTGGTCTTAGCGTTTGGATCGCACTTCCTTGCGGATTTTTAGCGATCTGGGCTTTGGTTAGATTTGCCGGTAAAAAAAGTCGAAGAGAAAGCGGCATAAATTTGGACTGCAAATATCTAAAAGAGTGCGGATCATGCACTTTTTACCCCTTATAGTGAGCAAATTTCATTTAAAACTGATCTTATCAAGCAAAATTTCTCCCACTTTTACGAGGGTAAATTTGATCTTTTTAGTTCAAGCCCAAAGCACTACCGCACGAGGGCTGAGTTTGGCATCTGGCACGAGGGCAGCAGAGCTTTGCTACACTATGCACGCAAAGGGAAAAAGGGCAAAAGGTCTTTTATAGATGAGTGCCCAAAGGTCTGCGAGGAAATTCAGACTCTCATGCCAAGGCTACTTGAGAGCTTGCAAGATGATGAAATTTTACGCACAAAGCTCTTTGGAGTGGAGTTTATCGCCCTGTAAAAGCGGCACCTTAGTCACGCTTCTTTATCACAAAAAGCTTGGTAGTGAGTTTGAAGCGGCGATGAAAATTTCCTAGCAAGCTTGATGTCATGATCCTAGCTAGATCTCGCGGTCAAAAGCTGCTAAGTGGCGAGCTCAAATTTTAGTTGATGAGCTAAATGTTGATGGGCAAATTTATAAATTTAGCCTAAGTGAAAATGCCTTTATCCAGCCAAATAAAGCGGTAAATGAGAAGATGATAGGCTGGGCGAAAGAGTGCGTGCAAGGTGGCGCTGATCTACTTGAGCTCTACTGCGGACATGGGAATTTTACCATCCCGCTTTCGTTTAAATTTAAAAACGTCCTTGCCACTGGAAACTTTCAAAAAGCTCGATCGCAAAATGCACTTAAAAACTGCGAGCTAAATGGGGCAGAAAATATCAAATTTTTACGCATGGACGCTGATGAGCTGATGAGCGCATTTGCTGGCGTTAGGGAGTTTAATAGGCTAAAAGATATAGCTTAAAGCGACTTTAACTTCTCTCACGTCCTTGTAGATCCGCCACGCGCAGGACTTAGTGAAAGCGTCATAAATTTCATTAGAAATTTCAAAAACATCATCTACATCTCGTGCAACCCAGAGACACTAAAAGAAAATCTAAATGAGCTTACTAAAAGCCATAAAGTGATAAAATTTGCGCTCTTTGATCAGTTTGCCAACACTCATCACATCGAGTGTGGCGTGCTACTAGAGGCAAAAGATAAATTTAAAAAGGAAAGTTGAAAATGGTTTCATTAAACAAAATAATCCAAGCAAAGATAACGATCGGTCACTTTGTAAATAAAACCCCGTTTGCGCTAAGTGCAAAACTTAGCAAAAATTTTAGGCGCAAATGTCTATCTAAAAGAAGAAAATTTACAAAGAACGGGCGCATACAAGATAAGAGGCGCATATAACAAAATAGCTAGCTTAAGCGACGAGGAGAGAAAACGTGGCGTTGTGGCTGCAAGCGCTGGCAATCACGCTCAAGGCGTGGCGATAAGTGCAAAAGAATTTGGCGTGCATGCTTGCATCGTCATGCCAGAATCAACCCCACTTCTAAAGGTAGCTGGGCTACAAAGGATCTTGGCGCTGAAGTGATCTTGAAAGGTGATAACTTTGATGAGGCGTATGAATTTGCAGTAAATTACGCCAAAGAAAAAGATATGACCTTTGTTCATCCATTTAACGATGAGTACGTCATGGCAGGGCAGGGCACTGTGGGTCTTGAGATGCTTGATGAGATAAGCGACCTTGATATGGTTGTAGTGCCAGTTGGCGGTGGTGGCTTAGCTAGCGGTGTGGCAAGCTGTATAAAACAAGTAAATCCAAAAACCAAAGTCGTTTGCGTCGGCGCAAAGGGCGCTCCAGCGATGTTTAACAGCTACGGCGCTAAAAAGAGCATAAACTCAAAGTCAGTTCGCACCATAGCTGATGGCATCGCTGTGCGTGATGCGAGCGAGATAACGCTTAAAAATATCGTTGAGTGCGTGGATGAGTTTGTGCAGGTCGATGATGAGGAGATCGCAACTGCGATTTTATTTTTGCTAGAGACGCAAAAGATCGTGGTTGAGGGAGCTGGCGCAGCTGGCGTGGCAGCACTTATGCATGATAAGATCAAATTTAAAAAAGGCGCAAAGATAGGTGTGGTGCTAAGTGGCGGAAATATCGATGTGCAGGTGCTTTCTATCATCATCGAAAAGGGTCTTATCAAGTCTCACCGCAAGATGACCTTGCAAATCACACTTGTAGATAAGCCAGGAGCGCTAATGAGTCTAACTGACAGCCTAAAATCAGCAAATGCAAACATCGTCAAGATCGACTACGACCGCTTCTCTACTAAGCTTGACTACGGCGATGCAAGCATCACTATCACGCTTTGAGACAAAGGGTCTTGAGCATCAAGAAAAGATCAAAGATACGCTTAACTAAAAACGGCTTTTCTTTCACTCAACTATTCTAAATTTACAAGCTCGCTACCTTTAAAGTAGCGAGCATTTCTAACTAAAACAATATCTCAAATTTAGCATTTACGCTGTTTGATCTTACATCTTTAGTAAAAGCCCAGTGTAAGAAAGGCCCTAAATTTACATTTTTATAGACATTTGCTTTTTATGCCAAGGCTAGCTGTGCCAAGGTTTTTAACCTCTTTGCCATCTAGTTCTAGATATCCAGCATTTGCGACATTTACGCCGATAGTTGGTTTTGTGTCGCCAACTAGTCTGTTGTATGCTAGATCAGCTTCAATTTCATCTTAGTGCTACCTAGACTAAAAGGTACGCTAGGGTTTGAGACCAAGGCTAAATATGCCTACATTTCTAGTTTTTCATCAACATCCATTTTTGAAAATTCCTACATTTTTGGCTTGTGCTATCGGTTTTTATGCGTAGATAGCTTGCACCCACATAAGGATTTAGTGAGAAATACTGTGTTAAAGCTAGTTAGGGCTAAATTTGCATAAGCATTAAGCGCTTTTTCTTTGCTCTTTATATGATCGTTTGGTAAAAACTTTGCGATTGTTGCACCATTTTGCGTTTTGCGCTTAGCATCTGTGTATAAGACTCCAAGGTCCAGTTTTGTGCTAGCGATCTCGCTTTTTGTATAGATGCCGATGCTTTTACCTTTTGTCTTATAAGCGTCGTCGCCGTCTTCTTTTACCTTTTCTGCGCTAGCGCCAAGAACACCACCAAGTACAAATGCATCATTTACACTGCCGTCAAATCCAAAAAGCTGTGTCATAGAGTTTGCTTTGATGTCATTAAATTTCATAGCATCAAACATGGTATTTGACCAAAATTTCATACCATTTGAGTCGCTCGCTCTTATGCCAGATGGGTCAGATTCGTGGTTGATAACTGCATTTTTAAGCATGATGTTTTCTAACAAAAATGCATTGTGCTGAGCCAAATTTGCCTCATTAGCAAATGTTTTTAGAGTTTGTCTTGCCTCTTTTGGCGTAGTGTAGATGAAGTATCTATAAAGATCGCTTGTGATGACTGCATGGTCTGCTTCTAAATGGCGAAGGGAGTAGCGCTGGCTGGCTAGCTGTGCTCTCTATTAGTTGTGCCACTTTCTTTTTGATTGTCATTAGCAGCGATGCTTGTCATTGTGTTTTTGACTTTTTGAAAAGAGTTCTAGTTTGTGTTGTCGCTATAGTTTTTACCAAGATCAAAATGCATACTCTTTTGAAAAGGTATCTTCGTAGCCTGTTTAAAATTTCCAGTTGCTGTAAATGTCTTTGATTTTTGTGCTGTCGTTATAGAGCTTTGCATGAGTCTCTAAAGCTTGGCTCGTTTATATTTATAAAACGAAGTTTTTCTCAAAGTTTGAGATCTAAATTGAAGCGCCGTTTGAGACGATGTAGCTACCGCCTGATTGATAGTGGCTTTTACTACGTCATTTGAGCTTTTTGAGTCACTTCTACTATGATAGTTGTAAGGTACGGTATTGTCTACAACCTTTGGTACGCTCATTTGTTTTACAATTTCTAGTGCGCCGCCATTTTCTACTATCACATCGCTTGATTTTAAAGATTGGTTAAGAGCTGTGATCTTGCCGCCTTTTATTATAGTTTTGCCAGTGTAAGAGTTATCTCCTGCAAGACTTAGTGTGCCTTGACCTCTTTTTATAAGAGTGCCTTCATAGCCCTCGCTTGCTCTTAGCTCTCTTGCTCTTTCTCTAGCATTACCTATCTCAAGTTCAGCTTTTTGCTCTGGTGTTAAATTTGCTATTTTCTCTAGCTCAGCCTTGCGCTCAGTCCAGATTTTAGCCTCTGCATCATCTTCTGTTTTTCTAAATTTGATAGCCACATCGCTTATGTTGTTTGAGTAGATATCATCGCTATTTAAATGTACATCAAATACTCCTAGAAGCTGACCTGGTCCAAACATCGCCTTATATAGATCCACTGCGCACCCCCAGCGCTCATCAGGTACTCCAAGTGCAGCACTAAAGCCTGAAATTTTTCTAGTATCGGCTGGCTCTTTGAAATCATCATGAACTTGCCTTGCAGTAGTTAGTAGTACCTCTCTTATCTGAGCGTTATTCATATATGGGTATCTTTGCATGATGACACCAAGTGCGCCAGTGACGTGTGGAGCTGCCATTGATGTACCGCCTTTTGTGCCGTAGTCTGCTTTGCCAGTTGTTAGATCAACGACGGTTGAGTATATAGGTTTTGCAGGTGCTGCCACGCTCCACCATTTTGAGTGGCCAGGTGTGTTGTAGCGCTGCGTGTCGCCCTCTAGCTGACCAGTGACGTTTAGCCAGTACTTCTCAGCATCGGGTCTAAAAATAGGAAGCATCGCTCTTGTATATGACTCTTTCATCCCATCTCTGTTGCCAGCAGTAAAAATTTGGATGACGCCATATCTTGTAGCGACCTCATAGGCTGCATCTAAGAAATTTTTGCCATTTACTACAAATGGATAGTAAGCTTTTATATGCAGACATCAAGATCTTTGATATCTAGGTTATTGCCGCCATCATGCCATAGCCTTTCGTAGGCTTTATAAAATTGCGGTTTGAACCCCAACTGTTGTTATCGCTCTAGCTCCCTCTTTGCTAGTCCTTCGTAAAGGGTAAAAAGAAGTTGTAGTCTTGATTTGGACCATATGTCGATGCCGTCAGTGCCGCCGGTATTGCCATTGATAAGTCTTGCATCAAATGCTACGCCGTGCAGCCAGCGCCATCTCTTGACGCAGCTATCGTGCCAGCTACGTGAGTGCCGTGAGAATCGTTTACTCCAGCTATCCAGTCACCATCTATACTAAATTTTCACCTTTTTAAAGTCACCAAAAGTCTTTTTGTTTATTTTTATCTCCGCGCCTTTTTGAAGAGGTGAGTTGCCATACTCGGTATCTGGGTATCTTTGACCATCTTTATAGTAGCTACCAGAAACCTTTAGCGCGCACTCTACCATCACTAAATTCTGGATGGCTAAGTAGCACACCAGAGTCCATAACGCCAAGGGTTACGCCTTTGCCAGTTGCTCCAAGAGCATATGCAACAGCTGCGTTCATGCTCACTAAACCCCAGTCGGCTTTGTACTCATCGCTCTGCCAGCTTTTATATCTCATTTACCTCTGTTTTGCTCACTAGCACTCAGCTGATTAGCAAAGCAAAAGAGTGCAGCAAACAACGCACCAAAAGGATGCACTTTTTGCTTGAAACGGATCTTTTCATATCTCGTCCTTTACATAAAATTTAAATCAATTCTAAAATTCTTAAAATAAATTATTAATTAAAATAATAATAATTTAATGAAAAATCGTAAGGCTAAATTACGAAAATATACTTTATTTACGCTAGTTTTACATTTAACGAGATATTTTATAAAAGACTTAATCTAAAATTAGTTATTTAAATATAATATTACTATTCTTAAAAACTATTATTTATATATATAAAAAGTTATTATTATTTTCATTAAATTACAGGACTAAATTTCATAAATTATTCAGGATGAGATATGAAAAAGAGTTTATTAAGCCTTGCGTTGTTTTGCACTTTAGCTTTTTGTGTCGATGATGAGGTGGTTGTAGCAAAACGATCAAGTATGGATAGGATCTATGGGCGGATGCAATCTTTATGTATTTTCACTAAAGACGACTGACGCGCCAGTAGATAAGCTAATAGCCAAAGATGAGGCGCAAAAAGAGCTTATGGCAAATACTAAAAATTTACCAAACAAACACAACGTAATGTTTTGCAAAAGATGTGATGACTACACAGCGCTCATAGATAGCGGCTATGAAGATAGCTTGGAGGTTTTAAAGTATGATCTGCAAACTTTTGGCAAAATAAAGCCAGAGGATCTAACCTACGTCATCATCACGCACGCTCATCCTGATCACATAGGTGGGCTCATAGATGGGGGCAAAAAGACATTTAAAAACCCAAGCTTTTATAGATGAGTGGGACTACTGGATGAAGGGCAAAGATGAGAGGACAAAAGAAATTTTATCGCTTTATAAGGATAATAAGAGCTTTTTGATCATAAAAAGCCGCTGTTGACAGGGCGCTAAGATCATGGCTATCCCAGCTTGGCACACTCCGGGGCACAATATGATAAGCTTTGAGGCAGATATGCGACAAGATCATCTTTATAGCTGACCTTCTTCACGTCCTAGCAGTGCAGAGAGGTCGAGACCAAGCATATCTATCACTTATGATATAGATCCAGCCCAAGCTGCTAAAACGAGAGAAAAGGTGCTTGATGGCTTGGAGGACGAGACTACAAAGATAGTAGGCGCTCACATGCCTTACAATATCCCCATCACCTTGCCAGAGTGATAAATTCTTTTGCTACAAATTGAGGATAAAATGCGGGCTTTCAAAGGAGAAAAATATGAGCGAATACACATTGATATTAGCTATCTTGCTAGCTATTTTGGCATTTTGCATTTTATAGGTCAAACAAAGGCGCTAAAAAGGCAAAAGACGATAGCGAAAATGTCTCAGTCAGCACTGAAATTTCGCAGCTTAAAAGCATCGGCGAGCTATCTGTCTTTCAGGTATATAGCAAAGAGATCGTCACAAAGACAGATCATGCGTTTGGAAATTTCGGCAAAGAGTATCTAAGGTGGCTAGTAAGCGAAAGAAACTTTCGATGATATTTGAGTTTGAGATAAAATTTCATCTACGATCTAACCAGCCCTAGACTCGAGATCACGCAGATCGCAAACTCTAGCTATAAGATAAAATGCCTCCATGTAAGTATAAATTACCAATTGCCGATATGAAATACACGATGAGAAAAATGGCAAGTAGTACCATTTTGCCTGACTCGCTAAATGGCTTTTTGGTAGCACATTTACAGAAGAAGATAAAAATAGGCTAATCGAAGAGGCGAAAGCGAAGTTAAAAAGATGAGCGTTCGCCTTATCTCGCAGCTTCAAAAGCAAATGCAAATCAGCTCGCGACACGCGGCGAAGCGATAGCTAAGAGCTGGCGCAAACAAGGTTGAGTTTGTCTTTGACGATAGCGACGAGCAGATCAACGAGCAACTAAATTTAGAAAATATCGCATAAAAACAAAATCTAAAGGAGAGAAAATGAGTGTAAATTCACAAGAGGTCACACAAGCACCTGGTAACAACACAGTCTTTCAAACATGGGTTTTAAAAGGCGACAAAAAAGCATGTAAAGAGGGCTTTGCTAAGCATGTGCTTTGGTCGTAAATTTAAATAAAACTGCTAAGGTTAGATTTGGCGCAAATGAAAATGTAAACTGCGTCCTTGGCGTGGGTCACGATGCTTGGAAAAAGCTTGAAATTTCAAAAGAATTGCCAAAAGAGCTTGTAAATTTTAAAGCGATCAAAGGCGATAAACATGAAGCTGTTAGCACAAAGGGCGATATCCACATCCACATCCGTGCGCTAAATGCGGCTGACTGCTGACATGGCGCAAAAATATCAAAAGAAGTTTTGTTCGTTGCAGAGCTTACAGATGAGACTCAGAGGCTTTAAGTACCACGACGGCAGGGCGATCATCGGCTTTGTCGATGGCACTGAAAATCCTGATGGTGAAGATAGAGATCTTTTTGCAAAAGTCGGCAAAGAGGATGCTAAATTTAAAGGCGGTAGCTACGTTTTTGTCCAAAAATACTTCCACAAAAATGAAGAGTGGAACGCACACAAGCGTAAGCGAGCAAAAGAAAGGTTATAGGCCGCTCAAAAGAGTATGACATCGAGATGGATGAGAGCGTAAAACCTACAAATTCACACTCAGCTGCTGCAAACGTAGCGACGATAAAAAGGTCGTGCGCGGCAATATGCCATTTACTGAAGGCAGCAAAACAGGCACTTACTTCATCGCTTATGCTAGCACATTTTCAACGGTTGAGCTTATGCTTAAAAAGATGTTTATCGGCGAGCCAAAAGGCAACTCAGATAGGCTGCTTGACTTTAGTACGCCTGTAACTGGGGCTTTATATTTTGCTCCTACGCTTGATATGCTTGGTGACTACGAAGTATCGGTGGCTTGGGGCGAAACCAAATTTGCCCCTTTAAATTTATAAGGATCAAAAGATGCCAGAGTGGTTTATCTACGCAGCTCTTTCGGCTGTTTTTGCTGCACTTACCGCGATCTTTGCAAAGCTAGGCGTAAAGGACATCGACAGCGATTTTGCGACATTTATAAGAACGGTCGTTGTCGTTTTTATGCTTATTTTTGCTTTTTAAGCGTGGCTAAAAATGGCAACCGCTAAGCTCGCTAAGTCCCAAAACTGGCTCTTTCTCATACTAAGTGGCACTAGCTACTGGTCTTTCGTGGCTCATGTATTTTAAAAGCTATGCAAGCAGGCAAGGTCTATCAGGTAGCGCTGGTTGATAGAATTGGCGTCGTGCTGGCTATCATTTTTTGGCTGTCATATTTCTTGGTGAGAGGCTAAATTTAAAAAGTATCTTTAGCTGTTTGCCTTATCGTATCTGGCGTGTTTTACTCATTTTTAAATAAAATTTACTGCATTATTCTTAAAGTATATTTTTAATTTTAATTTTTAATTAATCAAAAAGCCCCTAGAATTTGACAATTTCATTTTGAAGGAGAAATATGAAAAAAATTATTCTATCAGCCATCGTAGCTTGTGCTGCATTTGGTGCAGGTATGAACTACACAGATGTCGTAAAGGACGTATATGCTGACGCAAACTCAGCTAAGAGCATAGGCAGGCTGCTAGCAACCAACGCAGTTGAAATTTTGCAAACAAGCGGCGACAGAGCGCAGATCAAAGTAAAAGGCTATCAAAACCCAGCCGTTAGCAACGTAGTTTATTTTGCTGATGGAGCGAGGATCATCTCAGTAGCATTTGCAAAAACTGCACCTTTTGACATCAAAGTGATAAAAGAGGGCAAAGATGGCAAATGGAATGAGGTAGAAACGACTGTATTCGTGCAAAAAGATGGCTTTAGCACTGATGTAAATGCGATGTTTGCAAAAGCTGATAAGATGTATAAAGAGAGCTGTGGTGTTTGCCATGCGTTGCCTCAAACTACGCATTTTAATGCAAATCAGTGGCCGTCACTTCTAAAATCAATGATCAGCAGAACCGCAATAGAGAAAAAGACGAGTGGCTGGTTATAGAATATCTACAAAAACACTCATCTGACGTAAATTTGAGGCAAATAAGGAGAAAAATGAACGAGAACAGACGAGATTTTTCTAAAAAGGTGCAACAGCGATTGTAGCGACACCTTTGCTTTCAAGTGTAACAGCTTCAAATTGTTTGCTGATGAGGTTAAAAGGGCGTTGTAAAATGGCGAAACTCTTACAGCTGCTCACTGGGGCATGCTAAAGTGACAACCAAAAACAGCATCGCTGTAAAAGTCAGAGCCTATCCAAAAGACAAGTGAAAATTACAACCCGCTTCAACACTACACACCAGATATGATCTATAAAAGTCGTATCAAACACACAATGGTAAGAAAAAGCTACTTGCAAAACCCAGACAGCCCAAAACCAGAGCTTCGTGGCATCGATGAGTGGGTCGAGGTGCCTTACGAAGAGGCGATCAAGCTAGTTGCTAAAGAGCTTAAAAAAACAAGAGCGCAAAAAGGCTTACAAAGCGTTTTTGCAGGTAGCTACGGCTGGAAATCAAGCGGCAATGTGCATAACTCAATAATTTTACTTCATAGATTTATGAACCTTAGTGGCGGCTTTGTTGGCTCGCTAGGCGACTACTCAACAGGCGCTAGCCAGATCATCATGCCTCACGTTGTAGGTAGTATCGAGGTCTATGAGCAGCAAACTAGCTGGCCAGTCGTGCTTGAAAACTCAAAAGTCGTAGTCATCTGGGGCGCAAACCCACTTGCGACACTTCGCATAGCTTGGACAGCGACTGATGAGCAAGGCTTTAAATACTTTGAAGAGCTAAAAAACAAAAAAGATATCAAAGTGATCGTGATCGATCCTATCAGATCTGAAACAGCGCAATACTTCGACAAAGCTCAGTGGATCGCTCCAGTGCCAAACACCGATACAGCGATGATGCTGGGCATGATGCACTACCTATAGGAAAGCGGCAAATACGATAAAAGATTTATCGAAAACTACACTTATGGCTTTGATAAATTCCTCCCATATCTACTAGGTAAGACAGACAACACTCCTAAAAATTTAGAGTGGGCGAGCAAAATTTGTGGTATCGACAAAGATACTTTAAAAGAGCTAGCTGATACAGTTGTAAGCAACCGCACGATGCTAATGAGTGGCTGGGGTATGCAGCGCGCTCACCACGGCGAGCAACCACACTGGGCGATGGTAACGCTGGCTGCGATGATCGGTCAGATAGGCCTTCACGGTGGGGGATTTGGTTTAAGTTACCACTACTCAAACGGCGGCGCACCAACATGCAAAGGTGCAGTCATCGGCGGCGTAAATAGCGCAAGTGTGGGTAAATTTAACGAAAAAGGCGAGTTTATCGGCACAGATACAGGAGAGTTTGACAAACACGGTCGCTTCGTCGCAAAGGCAGCCGCAGTAGCAGGCATAGGTCAAAGCTGGCTACAAAAAGCAACTGACTACGCTTTCCCAGTAGCTCGTATCGCTGATGCGTTGCTTCACCCTGGCAAAGTGATCGATCATAATGGCAAAAAGATCACCTATCCAGACATCGACTTTATCTACTGGGTCGGCGGCAACCCACTTGTTCACCACCAAGATACTAATACAAATTTAAAAGCGTGGAGAAAGCCTAGAACCGTTGTCGTTCACGAAGCTTACTGGACACCAACAGCAAGATGGCTGATATCGTCTTTCCAGTAACTACAGCGTATGAGGAGAAACGACATCACGATGACTGGGGACTACTCAAATATGAACATAGTGCCGATGAAGCAAGTCGTTGAAAAATACCGCGAAGCAAAAGATGACTATCAAATTTTCACTGACCTTTGCAAGGCTTATGCTAAAGATCGTCGTTGCCTACACGAGATAACGGCAAAGACGAGTTTGACTGGATCAAAGAGTACTATGACGCAGCCTACGCTCAAGTAAAGGCGATCCCTGAGCTTGCAAGCGACATGAAGCCATTTGAAGAGTTTTGGAATGAAAACAAACCAGTCACATTTGCCTCATCTCAAGATAGTGATAGTTGGGTAAGACTTGGCGAATTTAGAGAAGATCCTGTGCTTAACGCTCTTGGAACGCCTAGCGGTCTTATCGAAATTTACTCAGATACGATCGAGAAAATGGGCTATGATGACTGCAAAGCGCACCCAACTTGGTTTGAGCCGATCGAGTGGCTAGGCATGAAAGATAAACCTGCAAAATACCACATGATAAGCGCTCAGCCAACTGACCGCTTGCACTCACAGCTAAGCCAAACTTCACTTCGTGAGAAGTATGCTATCGATAACCGCGAGCCAGTGTGGATAAACGAAAATGACGCAAAAGAGCTTGGCGTAAAAACAGGCGATTTGGTGTGCGTATTTAACGCTCGTGGCGAGGTACTAGCTGGTGCTTATGTGACTAAAAACATAAAAGAGGGCGTTGTAAAACTAGCTGAGGGCGCTTAGTATGACGGCTGATAGCGAGCATCTCGCAAAAACAGCTCTGCAAACGTGCTAACCATAGATATCCCAACAAAGTAAGCTAGCAAACAGCAATATCAGCCACACAGCTCTTGTGAATATCAGAAAATATCAAGGCGATGAAGCACCAGAAACCACAGCGTTTTCTGAGCCAGATTTTCTAAATAATTTCAAAGCAGGGAGTGATCTCCTGCTTTCATATACAAATTCAAAGTAAATTTTTCTATTTACAAAAAGCTTAAATTATATTTGAAGTCCTATAATTCCATCAAATTTTATTTCACAAGGAGTGTTGAGATGAGGTACAAGGCAAACTACAACTATTTAAAGACAAGGTTGTCGAGCTAATTATTCAAAAATCTATACCATATTTCCAAAAACATTATGTCGAGTAATTTTACTGATCTAATTTGCAAAATTATACAAAAATTAAAAACAGCAGGAAGGGACAATTTAAGGGGATGAACAGGTTAAGTGTACAAATTGAATATCTTTGATATCTTTTTAAAGTTTAGTTTTTAGTAGTTGCAAGTGTATATATTCTAAATGGACTTTTAAACACTAGAAATGCAGCTTCAAAAAGTGTTGAAATGGTTGAGAATATTACTCTACAAGGAGAGTTTATACATGAACTTCAAAAGGAGCGTGGATATAGTGGAGGATTCATTAGCAAAGCACCGAGGTTCAGCTGAGAGTTTTAAAAAGCTCAAAGAAAAAAAGTTGATGCTATTATGCCTAGGCTTATCAACAAAGATGAGGTAATGCAAAAAGTAGTTGATACAAGATCAAAAATAGATGCTGGTGGTGATGCTTCATTGTGCAAAAATTTCAATGAAGTTATTGCACTTACACTTATAAATGCAAATGCTCAAAGTGAACAAGCACAACCCGACCCTAAAAGATGAATTAACAGGAATTGTGACTATTTCAAAAATAAAAGAGTATTTTGGTATCACAAGAGCTATGATGAGATGTAGTGTTTATCAAAAAGCATGAATGAAAATGCTTATGTAAAATCTAGTTTCATATCATGCAATAATCTCTAACTTGATAAATGATTTCGAGAAGGTAATCCTAAGTCTTATCCGAAAATTTAAAGAGATGTGCTTGATACAAATGAATATAAAAGCATTAATGACATAATCAGTAGTGCTATTGCAAATAAAGACAGAAACTGTCTGCAAAGATAGATGCAAAAAGCTTGGTTTGGTACCATTACTACACTTATAGATGAGTAGAATTATGAACTTTATTTGTTAAATAATATGAAAAGCCACAGCTATACAAGATAAAAGCAGCAGCTGAACAAAGAGCCATATTTGTCGGTATTTTGCTTGGCATTGCTATTTTGATTTTGCTTGTTATATCATTTTTGTTGGTAAAAATATAATAAGAGGCATTGATCTAACTAAAAGATTCATTAAAAAGATTTCTTTGACTTTTAAATAATAAGACAAATAGTGCGCATCTTTTAAACATTAAAGGTAAAGATGAAAATTTCTCAGATGGCGACTTTTAATAGATGAAAATATTGAAAGATTAGAACAGCTAAAGAAAAATGAAAATGCTTTTCATCCAAAAAGCCAACACCTTTGTAAATGAGATAAAAAGATGGCAACTATGAAAGCAAGTCTAGAAGCAGATACTAATAACCCAGCTCTAAATCAACTAAAAAGCACATTTAAAGATCTACAACTTGCTTTTAAAAATGCAATCTCAAGTAATGGCAAGATGTACTTGATCTACTTAACACTTATAAAAACCAAGACTTTACAAAAGACTTGATGATGAAGGTAAAATAGAGGTGGTATAAACTCTCTAGGTATTGAAATCTCTAAAATGCTAAATGACAACCTAAATAAAGCACAAATACTTGAAGAAAAAGCAAAACTTTTGTCTGACTCAGTCTCACAAGTAGCTAACTCAGCTAGCATCCAAAGCAAATAGCTTACTAAGAATCTGCAGGTGCAGGTTGAGCAAATGTCTAGCTCAATGAGATGCAATAAGTCAAAAAGCAGAAGATGTAACAAGACAATCTGAAGAGATAAAAATATCATCGTAATAATAAGAGATATAGCAGATCAAACAAATTACTTGCTCTTAATGCTGCTATTGAAGCAGCAGAGCTGGAGAACACAGTAGAGGATTTGCCGTCGTGGCTGATGAAGTTAGAAAAACTAGCTGAACGTACTCAAAATCACTTGGTGAGATAGAAGCAAATGCAAATGTACTTGCTCAATCAATAAATGAGGATGAGTGAGGTCTATAAGAGAGCAAACTGATGGAATTAATAGATCAATCAATCAGTTGCTCAAATGAGATCACTTAACAAAGAAAACGTTAAAGTAGCAAATAGAGCCAATGAAGTCACAAGCGATGTTGATAACATGGCAAAGACAATAGTAAGTGAAGTAAGAAAGAATAAATTTTAATCACTTTTTGAATAGCCAATCCCTCAAGTTTATGCTTGAGGGAGACTTTTAAATTTAATTTATAAAATAATTAAGATATTTAATAAATTTACTTCATTTACCAAATAAAAACATAATTTTTATCCTATTATACGTGTTAGCTTTTCTACTCAACTATTTAAATAAATTATAATTTATTTTTTTAAGATTTACTTATAAAAATACCTATAGATATGTAAAAAATTGCTTTAAATTATCATCTCTCCTCTTTTATAAAGGGCTTTTTATATAAAATTCTTAAACTAATATGTAATTTTATATCTTAAGTTTATTGAAATTTTTATCTATGTAAATCAGGCGTAAATAAGTTTAATGAGTAATATCTCTTAAACTTTGTTTAAATCTTTTAGGAGAAAAAATGAATCGACAGATTTCATCAAAAGTGCTTGCAGCTAGTGCTGCTTGTGCTAGTGCCGGTATCGCTGTGCCAAGCTCGCTAAGTGCGGCAAACGAAGCTGAAAAAGGCTGGCGTTGGGATAAGGCTGCCTGTAGATTTTGTGGAACTGGATGTGGCATCATGGTTTGCTACAAAAAGAGGGCAAGATAGTAGCTGTAAAAGGCGATCCAGAAGCACCAGTAAACCGCGGTCTAAACTGTATCAAAGGCTACTTTAACGCTAAGATCATGTACGGCGAAGATAGGATCACTCATCCACTTTTACGTGTAAATGAAAAGGGCGAATTTGATAAAAAAGGTAAATTTAAGCAAGTAAGCTGGAAGCAAGCATTTGACGTGATGGAAGCTCAGTTTAGAAAGACTTATGACGAGCTTGGACCTCACGGCGTTGGCGTGCTTGGCTCTGGTCAATACACAATCCCAGAGGGCTACGCAGCAGTTAAGCTTATGAAAGGCGGCTTTAGAAGCAACAGCATCGATCCAAACGCAAGACACTGCATGGCAAGTGCGGTTCTTGGTTTTATGCAAGTTTTTGGTATCGATGAGCCATCAGGCTGCTTTGATGACATTGAGCTAACAGATACTGTCATAGCTTGGGGCGCAAATATGGCTGAGATGCACCCGATCCTTTGGGCGCGCGTCAGTGATAGAAAAGCTTAGCGATCCCTGACAAGAGTTAAGGTCGTAAAGTTAGCACCCTACTCAACCAGAACATCAAATTTAGCCGATATCGAGATCATTTTTGCTCCGTCATCTGACCTTGCTATCTGGAACTACATCGCTCGTGAGATAGTCTATAACCACCCTGAGATGATCGATGAAGAATTTGTTAAAAAACACTGCGTCTTCACGGCTGGCCCAGCTGATATCGGATATGGTCTTCGCCCAGACATCCATCACAAAAAATATGCTCCAAGTGAGCTAGACACAGCTGCGACTGAGAAATCAAAAGTGCTAAGTGAGGCTGAGGGCGTTACACTTTCTTATCTTGGTTTAAAGGCTGGTGATACGCTAGAAAATAAAAATGCTGCAAAAGCTGGCGATCACTGGCAAATAACATTTGAAGAGTTCAAAAAAGCTCTTGCGCCTTACACACTTGACTTTACAGCTAAGGTAGCAAAAAGGCGATCCTAACGAAGATATCAATGGATTGAAAAATTAAAAAGCACTTGCTGATCTTTACATCGAGAAAAAACCGCAAAGTCGTTAGCTTCTGGACGATGGGCTTTAACCAACACCAGCGCGGCACATGGGTAAATGAGCAAGCTTATATGGTGCATTTCTTACTTGGCAAGCAAGCACTTCCAGGCTCAGGTGCCTTTTCTCTAACTGGCCAACCAAGTGCGTGCGGTACTGCAGAGAGGTTGGAACATTCGTTCACCGCTTGCCAGCTGACATAGTTGTTGGTAATCCAAAGCACAGAGAGATCACTGAAAAAACTTTGGAAACTACCTGCTGGCACACTAAATGCCGTACCAGGCTCACACTACGTAAAAATGATGCGTGATCTTGAAGATGGCAAGGTTACATTTATCTGGGTTCAAGTAAATAACCCATGGCAAAACACTGCAAATGCAAACCACTGGATCAAAGCAGCTCGCGAAATGGACAACTTCATCGTCGTAGTGACCCTTATCCGAGAATTTCTGCAAAAGTAGCTGACCTTATCCTCCCAACTGCGATGATCTACGAAAAATGGGGCGCATACGGTAATGCTGAGAGAAGGACACAGCACTGGAGACAGCAAGTGCTCCCTGTGGGCGAAGCGATGCCTGATATCTGGCAGATGCTTGAGTTTAGTAAGCGCTTTAAACTAAAAAGATGTTTGGGGTGAGAAAAACTAAATGACAAAGTGACACTTCCAAGCGTGCTTGAAGCTGCAAAAGCTATGGGATAGCGAAGAAGATACGCTATTTGACGTGCTTTTTGCAAATGAAGATGCTAAGAAAGTGGCGCAAACGATCCGATCATGGAGAACTATGACAACACAGAAGTCTTTGGTGACAGCAGAAAAGTGATCGGCTCAGATGGTGAAAGGTTAAAGGATATGGATTTTTCATCCACAAATATCTTTGGGAAGAGTATAGAAAATTGGCGTTGGTCACGGTCACGACCTAGCTGACTGACACTTACCACAGAGTAAGAGGCCTAAGATGGCCAGTCGTTGATGGCAAAGAGACTCAGTGGAGATTTAACACTAAATTTGACCCATACGCTAAAAAAGCTGCTCCAAATGATAAATTTGCATTCTACGGCAACAAAAACGCAGCTCTTCCAACAGGCGATCTAAAAGGCGTGAAAAATCAAGAAAAACTCCTCTTGCAAACAAAGCAAGTACTGCTTCCGCCCTTACATGGATCCATGCGAGATGCCAAGTAAAGATTATCCATTCTGGCTATGTACTGGTCGTGTCCTAGAGCACTGGCATACAGGCACGATGACTATGCGTGTTCCTGAGCTTTATAGAGCCGTCCCAGAGGCACTTTGCTACATGCATGAAGATGACGCTAAAAACTTGGCGTGCTTCAAAATGAGATCGTTTGGGTCGAGTCACGCCGCGGCAAGGTAAAAGCTAGAGTAGATCTAAAAGGTAGAAATAAGCCGCCAGTAGGTCTTGTTTATGTGCTTTCTTTGACGAAAACGTATTTATAAATAAAGTCTGCCTTGACGCTACTTGCCCGATCTCAAAAGAGACAGACTATAAAAAGTGCGCGGTTAAAATTTACAAGGCATAAAAGTGGCTGATATGGAATTTTCAAGTAGGCGTGAAGCTTTGAAATTTGGAGCTAAGGCGGCGATCTTAGCTCTTGGCGGAGGCTTTATATGGTCACTTGGTGCCAAAAGCCTCACCGCTTGTACTACTTAGACCGCCTGGTGCGAAAGCGGAGAAGCAGTTTTTGAAAAGCTGTATTAGATGCGGGCTTTGCGTAGAGGCCTGTCCATTTGATACGCTAAAACTCGCTACTCTTGAAGATGGTATAAGTGTCGGTACGCCTTATTTTGAGCCTAGAAAAATTCCTTGTCATATGTGCGAGCATATCCCTTGCGTGCCAGCTTGTCCGACTGGTGCGCTGGATGCAAATTTAGTAAGCACAGCTGGCAAACTAGACATAAATAAAGCCAAAATGGGCGTTGCAGTGGTCGATATGAAAAACTGCGTGGCATACTGGGGCATACAGTGCGATGCTTGCTACAGATCCTGTCCGCTCATAGATAAGGCCTTGTATCTTGAGTATCGCCGCAACGAAAGGACGCAAAAGCATGCGTTTTTACTCCCAGTAGTTGATAGCGATATCTGCACGGGATGTGGCGTGTGCGAGCGAGCCTGTATCACCGAAAAAGCAGCCATTACCGTGCTAAACCGCGAAGTTGTGCTTGGTAAAGTTGGCGATAACTACGTCAAAGGCTGGGTAAAAGAAGATGAAAGGCGCGTGGACGATGCCGACAGCAAGATAAAGCTCGACATCAAAAAGGCGACTGACTATCTAAATGGTGGTGAGCTATGAAATTTTTAATCTTAAGACGAATAACTCAAATTTCTATCCTAGTGCTATTTATCCTAGGAAATGTTTATGGAGTTAAGATAATTAGCGGAATAGCTCATCTTTGCTTTTTGGACAAATTCCACTAAGCGATCCATTTGCGGTGCTTCAAATTTTACTAGCAGGCTTTAGCGTAGGCATAAATGCGACAATCGGCGCTATTATCGTCTTTGCATTTTACGCGCTCGTCGCTTCTAGGGCGTTTTGCTCGTGGGTTTGCCCAGTAAATTACTAACCGACATTGCTTACAAGCTAAGAGAGAAATTGGCTTTAAGGGTGAGAGAACTTTTGAAAACGTAAGTAAAATTGCGCTACTACTTTGCTAGCGCTCACTCTTATCTTAAGCCTTGCTCTTTCAATGCCAGCGTTTGAGAGCATTAGCTTTGTTGGTATCATCCAGCGTGGCATCATCTACGGCTCCAGTTAGCGCCATTGGCATCGCTCTTGGCATAGTTGCCTTTTGATATATTCTGTGCTAAAGCGCGGATTGCTCACATGTCTGCCCGCTTGGTGCATTTTTACACGGTGATATCAGTGCACTCATCAGAGTAAAGCACGACGCAAATGCCTGCACAAAAAGTGTATGAAGTGCAAGCTCGTCTGCCCAGAGGTGCAAGTGCTAGATATGATCGGCAAAGAGGCCGCGCGGTTAGCTCAAGCGAGTGCATAAGCTGCGGTAGATGCATCGACGTTTGCGGCGACAGGGCGTTAGAATGTAGTATTGAAAATAAGAGAGAAAAATGAAAATGAAAATAATGGCGCTTGGAGCACTATGCGCTGCTTTTTTAGCGGCATGTGCATTGAATAATCCAAGCATTAGTGATTCGCAAATCGGCCTTAGAAATGTTGATTTGTTAGATGATAAAGACGTTGTTTTTAAAAGACATCAACTACACAAAAGAGCCAGCAGGTATGGCAAAGAGATTTGATAGATCTTTTGAAAAATGCACCTCCATTTATCCCACACGACACTGAGGGTTTGGTGCCTATCACAAAAGATTCAAATATGTGCGTAACCTGCCACATGCCTGAGTTTGCAAAAGATAGCGGAGCAACTCCGATCCCAGCTTCTCACCTTTATGACATCAGAAACAAAAAAGATCTTGCAGGCAAGCTTGATGATGAGAGATATAACTGCACAACTTGCCACGTTGAGCAACAAAATGGCGTAACGCAGCTTGTTGGCAACAAATCTAAGCCTGACTTTAGAGATAAAAACGGCTCACATAAGTCAAATTACTAGACGTTTTTAAATGACGGCGTTAAGTAATGCAAAGCAGGCGAGAGCTTTTAGGTAGTACAGGGGCAAAACCTGCTCCCAAATTTATAGATCCACCCTTTTAGCGGAGGAATTGACTGCGCTGGGATGCGAGGCTAGCTGCGTAAGTGCCTGTGAAAAAGAGCCTTAGCTTTGAAAATGAAAGAGTTGTTTTTAAAGTTAAAAAGCTAGGCTGTGACTTTTGCGAAGAGTGCGCGAAAGCTTGTCAAAGTAGCGGTCACCTGGCACTAAGCTTAAACTCGCCAAAGAGCATAAACGCAAAGGTTAGCATCAACGTCGCTAGCTGCCCTAGCGTGGAATGACACGATTTGCTACAACTGCCTTGATGCTTGTCATTAAAGCAGTTGAGTTTCTTGGTGTTTTTCGCCCTATAATCAATCAAAATTGCGTCAGCTGCGGCGAGTGCTTTGATGTTTGTTTTAAAAATTTGCTTGAGATGGAGGCTTTATGAGAGTTTTATTATTTCTTTTTTGCTTGTTAAATTTTGTCTTTGCAAATGAGATCACAACGCCTATTAAAGAGATAGAAGCTAGTGCAAATGTGCTTAATACCACGCTGATAAATGGCAAACTTTTTATCGCAACTGATGGTGGCACAGTTGAAATTTACAATCCAAAAGAGTCTAAATTTGATGAGATCATCAAAATGGATGATATAAAAACCTACGTTAGCGACCATGAAAGGCCAAAAATTTTAAATGTCGATGAGCTTGGTGGGAAGATCCTCATCCTAAGCGAGGGCGACTACGCTACAAAGGTGCTTTATATAAGAGAAAATGGGCAGATGAGAAGCATAAAAATGGCTAATCAAGCGACAAAAAAGGCTCTATTTTTAGATGATGAGCATATAGCACTTGCCTCTATCAGCAATGAAAAGTTACTTTTTAAACCCTAAAAAGTGGCGAAAGGTATGATAGTTTTAAGATCTCTATCGCAATGCTCTCAGACATGGAGATAAGCGAAGATAGAGGCACGCTAGCGATCGCTTGTGAGAGTGGCAAGGTCTATTTTTACAACGTTCGCACTAAAAAAATGGACAAAATTTTAGATATCCACACTGATAATATCTACGACATCGCCTACAAAAATGGCGTCATGATCAGCGGAGGCACCGACAGGATCGCTGGCATCTTCTCAGCTGGGACGCTAAAAAGATAAATACTGGCTTTTTGGTTTATGGCGTGGGGCTTAGTAGCGATGGCAAGATCGCCGCGTATATGAGCGATGAGATGAGCGATGTAAAGTAGTTGATAGCGTCACTTTGGATAAGATCGCGATGCTAAAAACTGGTCAAAGCACGATAAATAGCATAGTTTTCATAAGCGACAACGAGGGTCGTAACCTCTGCTTATGAGAAGAAAATTTTATTTTGGAGAGTTAGATGAATATTTCAAGCCTGATAGTCTATACGGATAACAAAAATGAGAGCGTAAAAGGCGAGATAAGCAAGCTAAAAGAGTGCGAGATCATCACTGACGCAGAAGATAGGATCGTGGTGGTCGTTAGCTCAGAGAGCATCGAAGATGAGATCAGAGTTTTTAAGATGATAGAGGGGCATTAGCGGCGTGGTGAGCGTTGCGATGGTTTATAGCTATCAAGAAGACGCTCAGGAAAATAGAGAGAGACTTGAAGCAAATGGCAAGATAAGTGAAATTTTAACAAGCGATGACGTAAAAGCCGAAGATATCGCATATGGCGGTAGTGTGCACTATAAGGTGAGGTGAAATTAACTCTCTTTTTGGTTTGTAATCAATCAAAATGTTGATAGGGTTTTTGCTATTTTTACAATTTTACTCGGTCGCTCTAGCAACAGTAACATTAAGTCCCTTGTCTCCTCTTTGACAATTATATCTCAAGCAAACTTGAACTTTCATTCACTAAGAGTGACTACTGTAAATTGAGCTTCATGCGTACAGCTTAGCTCAATTTAGAGCTCAGAATGACTAGCTCATGGTGTCAATTTACCTCGAGCTTTCACTCTTATATATTATTGGTTCTGTAATTATGAATGGGTACCTTTGGTAGATAATTTCTTTGAGTGTTCATGGGAATTGATAGATAAGCATAAGATTAAAGTTTAAAGTCCAGAGTATAAAAATATACAATTCCCAGCCAGCCCTAAAACTAGGTTGAAATTATGAAGATTTATGATGACTTTGATTAAATTATTCTTTCTTACTTCACTTACTATTGTCTTTGCCATGTTATCAACATCGCTTGTTACTTCATTAGCCCTATTAGCAATTACCACGTTTTCTTTTGTTAGATTATCTATTTGAGCAACTGATTGATTTATCATATTGATGCCTTCACTTTGCTCTTTTATTGATTCACTCATCTCATTTATTGATTGAGCTAATACATTTGTATTTGCTTCTATCTCACCTAAAGATTTTTGAGTTCTTTCTGCTAGTTTTCTAACTTCATCAGCAACAACTGCAAATCCTCTGCCATGCTCTCCTGCTCTTGCTGCTTCAATTGCAGCATTAAGAGCAAGGAAATTTGTTTGATCTGCTATATCTCTAATGATAGTTATGATGTTTTTAATCTCATCACTTTGTCTTATAACATCAGCTGTCTTTTGAGAGATGGCATTCATTGAGCTAGACATTTGCTCAACTGCAGCTGCAGATTCTTGAAGTGAGCTTGCTTGGTGCTAGCACCTTGTGTAAGCTCTTTCATAGCGAAGCCAAAGTTGTAGCCTTTTCTTCAAGCATCTTGGCATCATTTAAATTTGAGTTTAACATAGTGCAAATTACTTCACCCATATTAGATACTCCAAGTATCATAGCCTTTAGATCAGCTTCTAGCTCTTCGTTTATCTCAACCTTTGCTGTAAAGTCGTTTTTAGTATATGAGCTAAGAACATTTGTTATGCCCTTTAAATTTGCTGAGATAGATGTAAAGAATGTATTTAGTAGCTCTTTTAGCTCATTTAGCGATGGGTTGTTTGGAGTTGAGCCTATCTTTGCTCCAAGGTTTCCTTTGATCATTAAATTTGCTACCTTATTTAGCTCATCTATCATAGTGCTATCTTTTTTGATGCCAGCTACGACTTTATCGATGTTTTCATTTATCGCTTTACTCATCTCGCCAAATTCATCATTTGATCTTACCTCTAGCTTGCTTGGTGCTTTTGCTTCGTAAGTTACAAATTTAAATAGATCATCAAGTTTAGACTGGATAGTTTTTATAGGGGTTAAGAGACTTTTTAAGTAAGAAATAGACAAATGCTGAGAGGATAACGATAAATAGCACTGCTAGGATTAGTTGGATCTTTAGGAGGGGTAAAGTATTTGACGTAAATACATCTTTTTGCATAGCAGAGATAGCCAGCCAGCCACGATCGTTTAGCTCTATAAAGTCAGCATACTAGTCCTCGCCCTTTTAGTGTTTTATAGTATAAGACCATTCTCATTAAGTCTTTGTTTTTATATCTCGATTAGCTTGTTTTGGTTAGTTCGGGGAGCTGTGTTATCATATATTTTTTATCAGGGTGGATGATGATCTTACCATCTTTATCTGCAACAAAAACGCATAACTATAATCAGTTTTACTAATGTCTCATGATCTCTTCACTGAGGGCTTGAGCTTATCAGCATTCATGGCAGCAACACCATTATCGCCGATAGGTGCTGAAAATGCTATCATCATGGCATTTGAGCTTGATGATTTATAAGGATCAGAAAAAGTTGCTTTTGCGCCTTTTGCGATCTTATACCAGTCTCTTGTTCTTGGATCATAGCCATTGTCTTTTGGCATCTCATTTTTACCATTTGAGCGGTACATCGCACCATCGCTCTCATATCCAACAAATACTCTCTATCTCAGGCGATACGATTAGCTTTGCCTTGCTTAGAGCATTTCATCTATCTGCGCTTCTGTCCTCTAGCTTTTTCTAGCCTTTGGGCGATGCTATTTTGCGAGCATGTGATAGTTCTCGTCAAAAATGTATTCATAGCGTTTTTACATCTTTTTAAAGTTTGACGTTGAGATTGGATGACTAGCTCGATGGTTTTGTTTTGAGCGGTGTAGTAACTAGCGGCTGACATAGCCACATACGAGATACATAGAGCAACTATTAGCATTAGTGCTATTTTATTGGTAATTGACTTCACACAGATTCCTTTACATATGATTTACATTGTTGCAATATCGGCTAGTTTAAAAAGAATTGTATAGCTGTTTAAGATATTTTTCTTTAAAAAGTAAAAAGTACAGTCTAAAGATCAAATTTAAGGTCGCTCTTTTATCATTAAAGAGATTTTCTCTGATATTTTTCGTTAGTTCAATTGAAATTCGCTGTGAAAATTCCCATCTTTATCTAGCAGATAGATAGCAGAGCTGTGAGCGACAGAGTAGCCCATAGCAGAGTTTTTTAAGATGCACTTTTTGGTATTTTTACGCCGTAGTTTTTAGCAACTTTTGGCAGGTCGTTCATCTTTTAGCCCGTCTGCATCTTTGTGAAATACTGCCATTAGGGTTAAAGTCTCAGGCGTGTCACGCTCAGGATCAAGAGTGATGAAAAAGTAGCTCAAAGTCGTCTCTTTTAGTTTATTTAGCTCATCGCCCACAAGAGAAAGCGTAGTAGGGCGAGACATCAGGGGCAGTAAAGATAACCAAAATATATCGCTTTATACTTGCCGTTATAATTTTTAAGACTCACTTCGCCATGCTCTGAAAGCGCCTTAAAATCATACTTGTTTGGCTTTATAAAAAGCATCGCAAGACCAGCGCATATTAAGATTATTATTAAGCCCCAAAGTGTCTTTTTCATCATTTGCCCTTACATTTTTAGATCAAGATCGACAAAAATCCAGTATCTTTTTCGCCATCAAGCAGCTTAAATCTATACCTCATAAGATCGACCACGCAAGCACTTAGCACGACTTGCGCTATTAGATTATCGCCTCTTTGATCAAGCCTTGCCTTTATCAAGCCCATGTTCATGTTTATGCCCTCGATGACAAGGTTTGGATCTTTTTAGTCCTCAATTTTTCTTTGCCATTAATGATCTTAAAAGCTAAACGGCCTCATCGCAAAGATCGGTCTTGGCGAGATGTCTATCTTTAGCTTAACGCCATTAGATTTCACCTCAGCAAGCATCTTTGTTTTAGATCGCATTTTTAGAGGATCAAGCGATGTATTTACATCGGCAAAAGTCAGGCGGATCCTCTTTGCTGACCATACATTATGACCCTATCCAAAAAGCGCCTGCTACGATAAATATGAGTGAAAAATGATTAGAATTTTTCATTATTTAAAGTTTTTGGTTACTCCGATATTATCAAGCTTGATGCTCTCGCCGTTGCTAAAGTCGGCTCAAGATCAACCTTGTCGCCATCTTTTATGGGCTTGTTTAGATCCATAAGCATGATGTGAAGACCGCCAGGTGCTAGCTTAGTCTCGCCATTTTTTGGGATAACGGCGTCTTCAACCTGAACCATAGCCATCATGCCATTTTCCATCTTGTGAGTGTGAATTTCAGTGCTTTTGCAAACACTTGAATGAACGCCAACTAGCTTTACATCGGCATTTGAAGCGTTTTTGATATTCATGAAAATAGCGCTGTTGTTTGTGCCAGGCTTTGTGTCTCTTGCTCTGACATTTTCTAGGCTGATGTCAGCTGCCATTAGTGTAGAAGCCGCAAGCAATGCACCAAAAACAAGTTTTTTCATATTTTTCCTTTATGGTAAATTAATAATGGTTTTCAGATTATACATATAAAGAAACTAAATTCTTTAAATTTAAAAATTGAAATTTTAGGGTTATAATTACGCACTAAATTACTACTTTTTGGGACACTTCACTTGAAAAAGATACTATTTTTCTTCATCGCGTTAGCGCCTTGTCTTTTGCCCAAAATTACGAAGAATTTACTTAAAAATGGCCCATCTGCCGTCATAGAAGCCATTGAAAAGAACATTTTTAAGTAAGGACTACTGGCTAAACAAGCTCAAAGACAAGGACGTTAGATACGGATATTACGACAACGAGATACTTCTAAGCGTGGTTGATAAGACTGACAAAGAGCTTGAGGTCATCTCTTATAAAGACGGAGTTACAAAACTCTTTAGCTCAAGCGTCATCGTTGGCAAAAATGGCGACAAACTGCTTGAGGGCGACCCTAAAAACGCCAGTTGGCGTCTATCAGCTCACACGTAGATTTACGCCAAATGACAGATATCTGGACCTCTTGCTTTTTCTCTTTCATATCCGGTACTTGATAAACTTGCCAAAACGTAATGGCAGCGGCATCTGGATACATGGCTATCCACTCGATGGTCAAAGGACAGATGAGCTAAAGACAAAAGGCTGCGTGGCTATGCAAAATGACATCTTGATGAAATTTGATGAAGTGATAGACCACAAAAAAACGCTCGCATTTATCTACGAGGACAAGCGCCCAGAAGCAAGCGTGAACGACATAGCAGTGATCATCTCTGGGAATTAACTGGAAGAAGACTTGGAGCGAGTGACATCGATAGCTATTTGAGATACACGATAAAAGATTTTGAGCGATATGACGGCATGAGTTTAGAAAAATTACTAAAAATATGAAACAGAGCGATCTTTTTCTAAAAAGAAAAAACATATCGCTTTTTCAAATTTTCTCATCACGCCTTATCCAAACCTTAAAAATGACAAGCTCTTTCGTGTGAGTTTTTATGAGGATTACGCTGCTGATACGCATAAATTTGCAGGTCAAAAGACCCTTTACGTCAAGCTTTATGGCGATGAGATGAAAATATTTATAGAGGAGTAGAAGTGGAAAAATCTCAAGAAGTAAAAGAGAGATAGAGAAAAATTTATAGAGGCTAGGCTGCATTTTTCGCTGAGCTAGACCGCCAAGTACCAAAGAAAAATGGCACTGACGCCTTTGACTTTAGCAAGGTCAAAGAGGCTGATCTAAAAGAAAATTACGCTAAATATTACGCATTTGACTACAACGTAAGAAAGCTCTTGCCTGACGTTTATAAAAGCTTATGATGTGAATTTCAATGTCTGAGATACGCGCTAAACAAAGCAGCTTACATCCACAATCTAACTAAAATTTGGCGACAAAGCTGGCGGAAAAAGAAAAAAAGTGATCGTCGTGCTAAAAGATAACGCTTATGGGCACGGCGCAAGGCTCATAGCTAGCGAGGCTAAGAAATTTGGCATAAAAACTGCGCTGTAAAGAGCGATTTGAAAGCCAATGAGATCGCTGATATCTTTGAAAATATCTTGATCCTCTCACACATCCCAACAGGCGATGAGAGCGCTAGTACCTACGCCATAAACGACATAGACGCACTTTTTAAAGATAAAAGAAAATACAAAAATCAACCTCGCCATCGACACAGGCATGCATAGAAATGGGCTTGATATAAGCGAGCTTGATTATGCATTTGAAATTCTAGCTAGAAGAAATTTAGAGCTTCTTGGCGCTTATACTCACTTTCGCGCAAGCGATGAGCTAAATGCTGATTATTTCGTGCAAAGAGAAAACTTTAACGCCGCAAAAGCGAAAAGTACAGCTCTTTGCGATGAGTTTGGTATAAAAACCGATCTTTCACTCTCACAACTCAGCCGCCCTTGAAAGAGCTAGCGCGGTTGAAGATGAGATGGTGCGCGTGGGCATCGCTCAGTATGGATATGCTCAGTTTAATGGCTCTTTAAATTTAAAGCCAGTGCTTTCACTTTGGGCAAAAGCGCGTTAGCAGCGGGTTTTAAAAAGTGGTCAAAGCGTGGGATATGGGAGCTAGGTATAGCAAAAGATGATATAAACGTCGCTACTTATGACCTTGGATATGGCGACGGACTGCTAAGATACAACGGACTTGGCGAGCTAAGACTTGCAAATGGCGAGATGGTACTTGGCAAAATTTCGATGGATAGCTTTAGCTGTAAAGATAGTGGCGAGTGGGTCTGTGTCTTTGAGGACGCAAACGTTTGGGCTAACTTTTTGGCACGATAAACTACGACATCTTGGTCAAACTCTCGCCAAATATCACTAGAAATTTATATAAAGGTAATATGTGAAAAAGATCGTTTTATTAGCTCTTGCAAGCCTTGCTTTTGGTGTGCAAGAGAGTGAGTTTAAAGTCTATGAGCAGATACTAAATCAGCTTGATACAAAGCAGATCCCAGCCTTTGTTGTCCAAACTGCAAAGCCAAATTTGCCAAGCAGGGTTGATGAGATGATCACGCTAAAAGATGTAGCAGACGACGGGCTAAACATACATGGCAGGTTGTCTTAAACGAGACTCAAGACAAAAAGCTAAAAAGGCTATAATAAAGGCTACATTCGGCTTTTAAAAGATGAATTTTATCAAAACGGAAAAGAGGCGCTTTGCAACTCAGGCATGGCAAGAGCTGCGCTAAATCGCGGCATCACGCTAAGTGGTAGCTACGGCTTTGAGGGCAGGCATCTTTTTGATTTGAAGCTGGATAAGAGTAGTTGCGAGTAGCCATTTTTGCGCTGTTTTTTTGCTCGCTAGCTCTGGCTCTTACGCCAGATATGGCAGCGAAAAATCACGCAATATACTACAAAAAAAAGCTCCCATTTATCTGCACGCCTACGCTAACAGCTTAATGATATCTTAAACGTGGGCGACACGCTCATCTATAGATACGCCGTCAAACACGCAAGAAAGCAAGAGATCAAAAGGCTTGAAGAAAAAAAGCTTTTGGAAATTATCGAGGCTATAAAAAAAGAGAATTTAAGAACCGCTTGCAAGGATAAAAGAAATCTTAAATATGCTAAGCATCGGTGTTAGCTTGGATGAAATTTTCTACTCAGAAAACGGCGAACTAATCTTTGAATACACCATAGAAGATCGTGACTGTAAGATATTACAGTGATATGCTTCCAAATAAAACAATCCATTCTAATGTATAAAGATATTTTTAAGCATCCAATAGCCAAGAAGATTTATAATTTAACGCTACAAGATCGTTTTTAAAAAGAGGACTAAGATGAAAAGTCTCAAATATCGCTTGTGACTTACTTCTTGGCAGTTGTTTTATTGTTAGTGATCTGCTTGCTACGCCGTTAAGTGACTATGAAGATGTAATAAAAGCAAAAGAAGATGCAATAGCGCTTAATAAAAAGATACAAAGAAGAAAAGAAAATGCCCTAAATAGCGCAGTAGAGCAGATGAAATTTTTGCTAAGCGTTAAAGAGCTAAAAGAGTGGGATGGTTACGCTACAAATCCAGACCCTCAAAAGGCTAAAATTTATAAAAAGATGTATGATGCTTCACAAGAGATAGGTGATGCATTGTATGTGCTAAAGCCAACTGGTAGCCCTATTGTTATAAAAGCAGATGATCAAGTCTCTATACTATCTGTACTTCCAACTGGAGATATTATGGTGAGCATAAAAAGCAATGGTGGTTCTCGGGTATATACTGGTGATATGTATATCAATCCCTTTCTATCCAATGTTTATTACACCTAGTGATATGGCTTTTATATTTCACGATAAAAATATAAAAGTTTGGTGGCAATTTTTAAAAGGTTTTGATAAAAAGCATGCTGAGCTTGTAAATGAGCGCGAAAAGCCCTAAGCGATAATATAAAGAATACACTTGATCCAGCCATAAAAGAGAAAAAGCTTTTAGCTCTTGCAAATCTTGGCATAACAACTACTGATCCAAAAATACAGCAGGTGTTGTAGAGTACTGACGCCTTGATGACTCTGAGAAAAAGATATTTCAGAGAGAAAAGATGCTCTTGATAGAGTAAATAAAAAGTGGATCAAAAGATATCTGAGATAGATAGATCAAAAAGTATTTTAGAGAAAAAGATCTTGAAAGCATAAAAAGCACAAGAAGCAAAAATAGATGCGACTAAGGCTAGAGTAGATAGTACTCTTACAACATCCTCTGATAAAAGAAAAGCATTGCTAGATGCCATAAGCTGGAATTCCAGTTGTTAAAGACGGCAAAAGATTGACGCAAGATGACGTCAAAGATAGTACAAAACTTGCTGATAGTGATCTAGATGGTGTGATCACTACTACAAGAAGTGCCGCAGCTGATGCCAAGAGTGAAGTATCGACAGTAACAACCCTAGAGGCTAGCGATGTTCTACCTGCTAAAGCGGCATTAGAAAGCGCAAAAGAGACATTAGTAAATTTTGAAAAAAAGATAGCAAATGATACCAAAAAGATCGCTAAGGACGAGTTAAAAGCATATAAAGATAGTATCGATCCGCATAAAACAGGTAGTGAGGCCGAAGCAATAGCTAATGCTAAAGTAGCTAAAAAAGTGGCTGACCAGACATTTGCTACCAGTATAGATTCTTTTCAAATAGGTCCAGATAAGGATAAGGTGGTTCTTTTAGGTGCTAGCGCGGAGGCTATCGTAAAGCAGTTTTCAGATATAACTAATGCAAAAAATGCCTTATCCACAGCAGCATACGCTGGCAGTGATGCTAAAAGAGATGCTATAAAAAAGGCAATTGAAGCTGGCGTGCCAGTAGAGCATGCAGGCAAAAAGTTAAGTATAGGAGACGTAGAAAATCTTAGTATAGCTGATCTTAATGCGCTTATAACTACTTCTACATCAAAGGCAAATGACGCTCAAACAGCACTTAGTGCAGTAAATGCAAGTGCTGTTGTGGTGGTAGCACAAGATACTATTATAAAAAATGCTATAAAGGCTATCGCTGATCAAAGGGATAGAGTGAAGCAAACTTCAAATGTTAGAGCTAAATCCATCGCAAGATCAAATAGTTTTTGGAGGTGGTGAGAGCGACGTACTAATAGCTCTATCTGATATATTAGATAGTAATGATAAAGTGGCTAATATCTTTATAAATGAAGAATAGTGGTGAGATAGCTGGTGGAGCAAAAGATCTTCCTCAACACTTGAACATACAATAAAGTATTTAAATAGAGGAGATATTGCTGAAATTTTTATTATTTAATGCCAGACCTAGCTACAAATACTCGTCTCATAAAACTTTCAAAGCCCATATAATGAAATTGTGCGCCTTGCTTATGCGATTAAAAATATGAACGGAGAGAAATTTGCGGATAACAGCGATGAAACGTTAAGCTCATTGGTAAAAGAGCATGCAAATAGCTATAAATACGACCATAATTTATGGGGTAGTACCTTTGGGGGTAAGGTTAAATCAAAAGATAGTGCAAACACTGATACTTACGGCTTTACACTCGGTTATGATAAAGCATTTGATAATGCGATTGTTGGTAGCTTTTTATTGATGGCAAGATCAAAATCCAACGAAGATAATATGAAAAATGATGCTAATAGCTATGGTTTTGGGGTATATGCTAGGAAATACCTTGACCAAAAAGAGCTAAACGCAAAATTTCTTTACGGATTTACAAGAAATACACTTGCTACAAGCTCAAGCTTAATAGGCGGCAATGATGGAAAATATGGCAACAAATTCTTTGATATTTCGGTTGATTATGGTTATGTGTTTGACCTTGAAGATGCTAAGTTTATAAAGCCAATGCTTGGGGTAGAATGTACAAATCTTAAAAATGATAGTTTTACTACTGGTGGAGCTGTGGATATAGATACACAGAACAAACGTTAGGACACTTAGTGTTAAAAGCTGCAACAGAATGTCAGAGTTTATACTAATGAGGGTGATTATTTTTATATTACTCACGGTATTCAGGCGAGATAAACAAAAGTGCTGACGATGGTCTTGTACATTTTGCTTGACTCAAGAGATGTTACCTTTGATATATGATAAAGAAGATATACATATTTTACGCTAAAAACAGGTGCTGAGTTTAGACTAACTAATGCTCTTAATATAAATATAATTGGAGCAAAAGGCTGGTTCAAAAACTCAGCTGTATAATGGTGCTTTTGGGCTTTCATATAATTTCTAAATAATAAATTCTTGGCACTATTTGCTAAGGATTTAAAACTCTACATACCTCTTTTTATCTCTTGCTCTAGTCTTTGAAGCTCAGCGATCCTGTCGCTAGTGCTTGGATGCGTTCTAAAAAGCACACCAAGCTTGCTAGTTAGCGAGCCAAATGGATTTACGATAAACATATGTGCGCTTTGCTCGCTTGCGTTTTGCATGACGTAAGAATGTGAGTAGTTTTCAAGCTTTCTTAGCGCGCTGGCTAGCCACTCTGGGTGTCCTGTGAGATAGGCTGCGCCTTTGTCCGCCTCATACTCGCGCTCCCTTGAGATCGCCATTTGGATGATCGTAGCAGCTAGTGGCATCACAACGGCTATGATTAGCATAATTACTGGGTTGGCGTTTCTTTGTGAGTTTTGATTTTGACCAGCTACGGTGCCTATCTTGGCGAAATTTGCGACCATTGCGATAGCCCCAGCTAGTATGGCTGCGATTGAGCCAGTTAGGATGTCGTAGTGCCTTACGTGGCTTTAGCTCGTGAGCTAGCACGCCCTCGATCTCGTTTTTCATTTACGATTTCTTTAAAAAGCCCCTCTGTCACTGCGACGGCTGCGTGGCTTGGGTTGCGGCCTGTAGCAAAGGCATTTGGCACCTCTTCAGGGATGATGTAAATTTTTGGCATCGGCAAATTCGCCTTTTGTGTGAGGCGTGAGACGATCTCGTAAAGGCCGTGAGCGTTGCTCTCATCGACTGGGATGGCGTTATATCTTTTTAGAACGAGCTTGTCGCTGAAAAAAATAAGAAAATAGGTTCATACCAGCTGCCATCAAAAAGGCGATCATCATGCCTTGCTCGCCGCCCACGTAGCCGCCAACAGCGATAAAAACTAGCATCAAAGCAACCATTAAAAAGCGGTTTTGAAAATTTCCATTTTGTCCTTATTCTTTTATAGCATTTGGCAGGATCGCCGCGTCGATCTCAAATTTCGCAAGCTCGCAAAGGCTTGCTTCACTCTGGATCAAAACGGCGATAAGCGCGTCAAATAGGTAGTTTTGCGCGATTTTGCCAGATCTTTTGCCAGCGTAATATCGGCAATAATAAATTTTTGCTCCAGCGGCGTTTTGCGATGATAGCTTCGTTGATGTCATTTGCGATGATGCTAAAAGCTTTGCTCCAGCTTCTAACGCTCTTTTTATCAAATTTCTATCAAATTTAAAGAGATTTTTGCCTGTCGTTTGAAATTCATCTTCGCTTTTGCAAAGAAATAGCGGCTCACATTTGATCAGCTCATCACCCAAAAGTACTCATCTCTCACCCTTTATGCACTCTTTACAGATGTATTTTCCGTCCCTTAGCACCATTTGGTCGATGTCGCTAAAGACACCGCATTTGCTGCACTCCTCGAAGTTGCTGGTGCTTATCTTGTCACTTTTTCTATTTTTTAAAAATATGATGTAAATCGCAACCAAAATCGCTACAAAAAGCAAGTATTTCAACGTATCTCCCCTTGATTTTTGAGATTAAAATATATGTAGTTTCTGTTTTTTCATTATCAAATTGCGCGTCGATGCCTGAAATTTCATCCATGACGCTTGAGCCCTTGTAGATGAGAAATTTAGTATCTTCATCGTAAAACCCCTCACTAAGTACATAAGCTCTTTTGTCTTGCTAAGCGCTCTTGAGGTGATGAGATCAGCCGTAAAAGTTTATCTGCAAGCTCGATCTTTTGGCTATGAACTTCTAAATTTATGCAAAGCCAAGCTCGATCTTAGCGTAGCTTAGAAATGATGACTTTTTGGCTATCGGCTCAAAAGGTGCCATTTCGTGTGAGGCATCGCAAGGGCTAAAAAAATATCGCTGGAAAGCCAGCTCCACTGCCCAACATCGATCGCCGTTTTGGCACTTAGGTCAAAAATCTCAAGCGGCTTTATGCTATCAAGCACCTGTTCGCTTATATCTTTATAATTGCTTAAGCTATGAACTCGGTTAAATTAGCAAAAGTCGAGCGTAAAGCCTTGCTTTTTCGTCAAAAGATGCTGGTAAACAGAGTTCATTTTTCATCACAAGATGTCTCATTTGCTCTTTTTGACTTTTCAAGTAGCCTTCGTTAAAGTTATTTGGTTTTATGACGATAGGCACGCGTTTTACGATCTTTACTGAGCTTAGTCCGTGAAGTTTTAAAGGGTTAGTTTGTGGTAAATTTACCTCTTTTTATGCCGTAGTGATTTAGGATAAAATCGACCACTTCATACGTCCTCTCATCAGCCTTAAAACCTAGCTGGTGATTAGCTTCTATCGTGTCAAAGCCCTTGTCTTGGAGGCTTAGGCGTTTATCTTGTTTAAAAGCCCGATATTTCTGCCCTCTTGACGCAGGTAGATGACCATGCCACCATTTTCTTCGATATATTTTAGGGCTCGCTTCGAGCTGGTCGCGGCAGATCGCACTTTAGGGCTTCCGATCGCATCGCCAGTTAGGCATTCGGAGTGAATTCTAAGATTTACCACTTCGCTTAAAGGCTCTTTGTAGATCACAAGGTGCTCTTTTGCCCCTTCTTTGAAGGCTTGAACCTTATAAGTGCCAAATCTTGAGGGTAGATTTGCGGCGTTTTGAAATTTCTATTTTTCATTTTAAATTACTCCAACTGTGCTAAACTAGCTAAAAATCACGCATTTTAACAAAGAAAAAGGCAAAAAAATATGTTTAAACGTTTTTAGAAGATTAAGAATAAATCCAGCTTTAAGAGACATGGTAAGAGAGACTAGCCTTAGCGTAAATGACTTTATCTATCCGCTCTTTGTAGTCGAGGGCAAAGGCGTTAAAAACGAGATCGCTTCGATGCCAGGCGTCTATCAAATGAGTATCGATGAAATTTTAAAAGAGTGCGAAGAGATAGTAAATAGGCATAAAATCGATCATTTTATTTGGCATACCAAGCCTAAAAAGATAGCGTTGGCAGTGACGCACTAAGTAGTGACGGCATCATCGCAACTGCGCTTAGAGCCATAAAAGATAAATTTCCAAGTTTAGTAGTCGTCACCGATCTTTGCTTTTGCGAATACACAGACCACGGCCACTGCGGCATAATCGACCACGTGCATAACACGATCGACAACGACGCAACGCTTGAAATTTCAGCCAAGCAAGCCTTAGTGCACGCTCAAAATGGCGCCGACATGATCGCACCAAGCGGCACGATGGATGGCATCATCGCAACGCTAAGAAGACACTTGATAGCAATGGCTTTGGTAGCCAGTGATGGCTTACTCAACCAGTGCCTCAGCTTACTACGGACCATTTCGTGACGTAGCGCAAAGCGCACCAAGCTTTGGCGATAGAAAGAGCTACCAAATGGACAGCGCAAACCGCTTGGAGGCGATCAACGAGAGCTTGCAAGACGAGGCGCAAGGCGCTGATATCTTGATGGTAAAGCCAGCGCTTGCTTATCTTGATGTCGTTAGAGAGCTAAGAAATTTGACACTTCTACCACTTTGCGTCTATAACGTAAGCGGCGAGTACGCACTTCTAAAAGCTGGCGCAAAAGCTGGCATCATCGACTACGAGCGCGTCATGATGGAGACCTTGATCGGCTTTAAAAGAGCAGGGGCAATTGATCATCACCTATCACGCAAAAGAAGCGGCTAAAATTTTAAGGGGCTAAGATGAGGCACTTTTTGACGCTAAATGACTTTAACAAAGATGAAATCGAGCAGATGATAAATTTAGCCCGCAAGATAACAAAAGAGGCGAAGGCTAGAGAATGTAAGCTATATCTTAAAGACCAAAAGCTTGCTATGATATTTGAAAAAAGCTCAACCAGAACTAGAGTGAGCTTTGATGTAGGCATGCATGAGCTTGGCGGATATGCGCTATTTTTAAGCAAAAATGATATACAAATAGGTCGTGGCGAGCCTATACGTGACACCGCTAGAGTGATAAGCAGGATGTGTGACATGGCTATGCTAGGGTCGATAAACACGAAACGCTAGAAGAATTGCTATAATTTTCAAGCGTGCCAGTGATAAAACGGGCTAAGCGATAAATTTCACCCAGTGCAGCTCATGGCAGACTATCTAACCATGCTTGACTTTGAGTGCAGGAGAGAAGGTCGCATACGTAGGGGACGGCAACAACATGACTCACTCGTGGCTCATGCTGGCTAGCAAGCTAGGGACTTGAGCTAAGAGTCGCCACGCCAAAAGGCTACGAGGCGGACGCTGAGTACTTTAAAAATAGCCAATGAAAAACGCGAAATTTTCAGGTGCGAGTATCTTTATCACAAATGATATAAAAAGAAGCGGTAAATGGTGCCGATGTAGTGACTACGGACACTTGGGTATCGATGGGGCAAGAGGCCGAGAAAGAAAAGAGGCTAAAAGACTTTGCTGGATACTGCGTGGATGAAAGAAATTTGATGAGCCTTGCTAAAAAGACGCGATATTTTTGCACTGCTTGCCAGCTTACAGAGGCTACGAGGTGAGCGAGGCGGTCTTTGAGAGGCACGCGGATGAAATTGTTAGCGAGGCGGAAAATAGACTTCATGCACAAAAGGGCGTGATGGTCTGGCTAGATGAGAGAAGAAGATGAGTGAAGAGAAAAATATATATGATGAGATAGATGAGATCGGTAATAACCTTGGGTTAAGCGAGCCTGAAAAACGGTCTTTGAGATAGTTTCAACGAAAAATCCAAACGAGCATATTTTTAAATTTAAAAAGTGGCTCTTGGGACTCGAAAGAGCCGTGGTTTGGCATTGATGAAAAATCAAGATCTACACACTGTCATTTCTGTACAATCGCTCTCAGCTTTGATAGAGGCCTTAAAAGAGTCACAAAAAGAGAATTATGACCTAAGGCTTGAAAAGACGATCTGGCAAAATATCCCAGTTGATTTTAGCGATGTTTGGGTGGTTGCGATGGATGAGATCAAGAAGATCGCTCACGATAAAAAAGAGCAGGCAGTTTAACATCGACCTTGATAAGCTGGTAAAAAAATATCAAAAAGAGCATCCAAATTTGATTTGTAGATATAAAAAGAGATGATCCAAATGGCAAGGAGCAGGGCAGATGATTGATTTTAGTGCGTATGTGAAGTATTCAAGGCCAGGGCCAAGATATACAAGCTATCCGACAGCACCGGAGTTTAGTGACAAAGTAGCTATGAGGCTTACGTAAAAGAGCTTGAAAACCGCGATAAAAAGGCCGCTTTCGCTTTATTTACACTTGCCATTTTGCAGGAGTGCTTGCTATTTTTGTGGCTGTAACGTCATCTACACGAGCAAAGAGGACCGCAAAGAGAGATATATAAGATATGTAGAAAAAGAGCTTGAAATTTTAGCTCGCCACCTAGACACAAGCACTGAGGTCTTGCAGATGCACTTTGGTGGCGGCACTCCGACATTTTATAACGCCGCTCAACTTGATGAGATTATCAAACTTATCAAGGCTAAATTGAAAACTCTCTCAAAAGAGGCTGAGATAAGCTGCGAGATAGACCCGAGATTTTTGACAAATGAGCAGCTTGATGTGCTCATATCTCACGGATTTAACCGCATAAGCTACGGCGTGCAGGACTTTGATGAGAAAGTGCAAAAAAAAGTCATAGAAATTCAGCCTTATGAGATCACTCAAAATGCCGTAAAAATGGCTAGAGCAAAAAGGGCATAAAATCAATCAATATGGACTTTAATTTACGGCCTGCCGTATCAAAAGTCTGGAGAGCTTTAAAAAGACGCTCGAGCTTGCTCTTACGCTTGATCCAGATAGGCTTGCAGTATTTAACTACGCTCACGTGCCGTGGATAAAAAAGTCGATGCGTAAATTTGATGAGACAACCTTGCCAAATCCAGAAGTGAAGCTTGAAATTTTAAAATTTACAGCTGAGTTTTTAACTAAAAATGGCTACAAAATGATAGGAATGGATCACTTTGCAAAGCCAAATGATGAGCTTTTTGGAGCTTTGGCAAATGGTACTTTGCATAGAAATTTTCAAGGATATACGACAAAAGGTGGCGCTGATCTTATCGGCATAGGCATCACAAGTATCGGCGAGTGCAAAAGACACTACGCACAAAATCATAAAGATATGGATGAGTATGAAAAAGCGATCGATAGTGGAAAGTTGCCATACGCAAAGGGAATTTATCTAAGCGATGAAGACTTGCTTAGAAAAAGTGTGATCATGAGTTTGATGAGTAATTTTGGGCTTAATATCAAGGCAGTCGAGGATGAATTTCATATAAATTTCTTTGAACATTTCAAAAGTGAGCTTGAAGAGCTAAAGAATTTAAGTGAATTTGTCGATGTTACGACAGATAAAAATCAGCGTAAATGAGACAGGAACGCTGATAATACGAAATATTGCAATGTGTTTTGATGAGTATCTTAAGAAAAATTCCTGAAAAATTTAAGGCGATTTTCTAAGACAATATAAAAATTATTTTTTTGTCATAAGATATTTAAAAATACGTTTAATATTTCTTGGTGTATAATTCGCACCAAAAGTCAAGCAAAAGCTTTGCAATAAAAGGTAAAAGGATCTAGTTATGAAAAAGATGTTAGCAATTAGTGCTTTGGCCGCAGCAACACTGTTGTCTGCTCAAGATGTCCCTTATAGGATTTTTTCTAGCTTCATTCGCTCAAGATGATAGCGCTGCTAGAATCGATAGTGCTGTTAGTAAAGTAAACAGCAAAATATCAGATAGCAGACTAACTACTGGCGTTTATGAAGTTGGTGGAAGAAAGTTTTTATATGTTGATACAGCTCCAGTTTCTGAAAATGAAGCTAATGAGTTACTTTAGCAAAAGTTCAAAATGAGTCAGGTTATAAAAGATGCTTTTAATGAGAGCTAAGTCACCTGTAACAAATGCTCAGTCAGCTAAAAAATCTAATATAGAGCAAACTATATCAGCAGAGCCTAAAGCAGCAGCTACAGCACAAGCTGATGATAGCGTATTGACTTTGGATCAAGTTGTAAAAACTATTTTAAATGAAAACCCAAGCTTAAAAGCTACAGAATTTAACTACTTACAAGTAGGCAAAGACCTAAAAATAGCTAAAAATGCTTACTATCCAACACTTGATGCAGCTGCTAGAGTAGGATATGAGAGAAAACGTCTTGATGATGGTCTTACAACAAGAAGAGGCGATGGCAGAGTATCTGGCGCATCTTTAACTTTAGTTGAAAACCTTTATAATGGTGGTGCTGATAAAAACAGAATCAACTCTCAAAGTGCAAGACTTGACTCAGCTGCTTACACAGTAGCTCAAGCTGCAGATAGACTAACACTAAGCGCTGCAAATGCTTACCTACAAGTTCTTCAAACAAAGAGAATTCTTGATATTGAAGAAGAAAACGTAAAAAGTCACGAGGAAATTTATAATCAAATAAAAGACAGAGCCGCATCAGGTTACGGCGTAGCTTCTGAAGAGAGACAAGCTGGATCACGCTATACTTTGGCTCAATCAAACTATGTAGCTGCTAAAAACAATTACGAGGATGCACTTTCTACATTTGAAAAACTATATGGAAGAAAAGTTGCTGCTAAAAATCTAGTAATGCCTGAGTTTAACCTGCCATTACCAAGCACTAAAGAGGCTGTTTATGACAAAGCTGTTCTTTGTAACCCAACACTTCTAGTTCAAAGATCAAATATAGCTATGGCAGAGTCAGTTGTAAAAGAGAAAAATGCACCATTCTTACCAAAACTAGATCTTGTTGTGTCAGGCGCTTATGATCACTCAAATGTTTTATATGATGATTATGAAGAGCAAACATTTGACGCTCTTTTGAGACTAAACTATAACCTTTACAACAAAGGTAACGATAAGCTAGATAAAGAGAAGAGCCAACTTGCTGTTCAACAAGAGCAACAAACTATGGATAACCTTGTAAGAGAGCTTAAAGAGTCTTTAGAATTCTCATGGCAAAACTATGTTCTTAACCAAGAAAAATGGGATATCTAAATCAACACGTTGAATATGCAAAAGCTACTCTTGATGCATACCAAGATGAGTTTAGAATCGGTCGCCGCGACCTTATCAATCTACTTGATGCAGAAAAACGAGTACAACACAGCTTTAAAAGAGATCGCTACAACTGAAACTGCACTATCTTGTACAAAATATAGATTGCTAGATAACATGGGTATGGTTTCAGATAGTTTTTGAGCCAGGGCTTTGCTAAGAGATATATTCAAGGCGCTTGCAGTATTCAAAACGACTTAAGATGAGGTAAAAAGTGATGACCATGAGGGTCAAAGCAAAGTACTGGACGCTTACTTTAAGCGTCCTTTTCGTTATTAGCATTAAATGCTGTCAGGGGATTTTATAAAACAAACAACGATAGCAAAAGGTGGCTAAAATTTATGGAGAAGATGCAAGAAGAAGGGCATCGGCATTAAATCTTTAATGACTTCATTGCAAGATGCAACCGAACAAGAGAAATTAATAAAAAGTAAATGATTTTTAACTCTTTTAGGTGGGTTGATGATATGCAACTTTGGCATAAAAAGATTACTGAGCTACCAGAATGGAATTTGTAGGAAAAAGGCGCTGGTGACTGCGAAGACTACGTTATCGCAAAATATTTCACCCTAAAGCAACTTGGAATTCCAACTCAAAAATTATACTTCACATACGTTAAAAGCCTTAAGATATAACCAAGCACATATGGTTTTGGCATATTATGATACACCAAAGTCTATTCCATTAATTTTAGACAACATAAATGGTAAAAATAAAAATCGCAACTCAAAGAACAGACCTTGTGCCAGTTTATAGTTTCAACGGTGATTCGCTATACTTGGCAAAACAAGAAGGTCTTGGTCAGGCAATACCAGGTGGAAATAAAAAACAAAATCCTAAGTGGATGGAACTAATAGATAGGATAGGAAAAGAGGATTTATGACGCTATTTAAACAGATTATGATCGCTGTGATAGCTTTTGGCATCGTGATTTTTATGGCTGTTGGCTACTTAAATTTTAAGAGCCTAAATGGATACATCAACGACCAGCTCGGTGAAAACGCAAGACACACAGCAAACTCACTTGGACTTGCTTTAAAGCCGATTGTTGATCCTGAGGATATGTCTTTGGCACAAACGATGATAAATTCTATGTTTGATAGCGGCAGATACAAGCTCATTAAACTTGAAGACGTCGATGGTAAGGTGCTATAGAAAATTCTCAACAAACTATTGTTAAAGATATCCCTGAGTGGTTTTATAAGATCGCTAAATTTGAAGCTCCTGTTGCAACCAGCGAGATCATGACTGGCTGGGCTAAATGTGGCACTCTATATGTTCAAGGCAGCACAGCACTTGCTTACAATGAGCTTTACTCAAACTCAAAAAATATTTTTAACTTTCTAGCTTTAATGATCATCATCGCTCTTGTCGTGGCGTTTTTTGCTCTTAAGGCGATATTTAGACCACTTGTTAAGGTGCAAGATCAAGCTGAAGCGATACTTGATAATCAAATTATCATCCAAAGAAGATTCCATTCACAACCGACCTTAAAAAGATGGTGCTCGCCATGAACTCGATGGTTAGCAAGGTTCAAGACATATTTGAAAGAGAGGCCGCAACACTTAGCAAGTATCAAGAGCTTTTATATAAAGACTCTATGAGCGGCACTTACAATAGAAGGTTTTTTCAAACTAAATTTAGTGAGTATTTAGCAAGTGAAGAGTATTCAAGTGGTGTTGCTTCGCTTGTTAGCTTTAAAGATCTAGCAGGGCTAAAAGGCGTTCTTGGCTTTGAAAAATGGCAAAGTGTCATCATAAAAATAGCCCAAATTTTACAAGAAAAATCAACCGAAAATGACCAAAATGCGATCGTTGCAAGGCTAAATGACAACGACTTTTATCTTTGCTTTCTTACGGTAAAAACTCGTCAAATTCTCAGCTTTAGACGATAAGATCATGGCTGAGTTTAAAAAACTCTATGCAAATTTCTCTATAAACGATAGCGAATGCCCAGTCAATGCTGCTATTGTCGAGTACTCGCCAAGCACTGACATGAGGACACTACTTACATCAGCTGACGTTACTTTAGCTAGTGCAAGACTGGCTGGCTGCTTTACTTGCAAAAGTGTAGCAAATCAAAAACACCCTTAGTCATCGGCAAAAGAGAAATACAAAAGAGCTTATCTTTGACTCTATAAAAGAGGATAAATTAAATTGCAGCTCAAAAAGTAGTTGGTTTTGACTCAAACTTTGAGCAGTACGAACTTTATCTAAGGCTAGTTGATAGCGAGGGCAAATGGCGCATGGCATCATACTTTATGCCAATGGTAAATGAGCTAAATTGAGGTGCGATGCTCGATCTTCATATCCTAAATAGAATCGCTAGAATTTTCGCTGAAAATATCTTGCCTCAAGGAAGCTTAGCGATAAATTGGGTAAAAGAGATATTAAGCTCGGATGAAAATTTCTCAAAACTTGAGGCTACACTTAAAAAATCGCTCAAATTCAAAATCTAAAAACTATATAGAAATTCCAAACAAAGACGATATTAGTATCGAAAGTATAGTTAGAACTTACTAAAAAAATTAAAAGAACTCGGCTTTGGTTTTGGATTTGACCACTTTGAACTCAGCGCAAAAGGCATTGAGAAGCTAAAAAGGGTAATCCAGACTACGTAAAGATCCAGTCAAAGCGTCTTAATCGACTTTTAAGTGATAAATCAGGAGCAAAATACAAAACAATCACTAGATGTTGTTTTTAAGCTCAAAAGATATCATTTTGATTGCGATCGGTGTTGAGAGTGAAGAGCAAAAAGAGTAAGCTAATTGAGCTTGGCATTAAAAATATGCAAGGATGTACATAGATGAAATCAAAAATATTGGATGATAGATGCATAGCGATAAGATAAAAGACGAACTGCTTCAATGTTTGGTGATCTTTACTAAACTTCATAACAACCCATATAGTGCCGATGCTTTGACTATCGGTCTGCCTGTAAAAGATGGCGAAGAGATCGAGCTTTTTTCACTAAAGAGCTCGAAGTCTTTATTTTCTCGTGCAGCTTCACGTGCTGGCTTTGCATCGACGCTTGTCAGAAAAGACCTTGATCGATTTTCGCCTTTAGTTTTGCCTTGTATCTTGATGCTTAGAGGCAAAAAAGCGTGCATCTTGCAATCTTTCAGCGAAGACAAAAAGATGGCAAACATCATCACGCCTGATCTTTCAACTGGCACTAGCACGATAGAAACAAGTAAGCTAAAAGATGAGTATCTAGGCTATGCTTACTACCTAAAACGTGAATTTGTCCCAGAAGATACAAGCTCGACAAAGCTCATCGACGCTGGTAATGATCACTGGTTTTGGGGCACTTTAAAGCGCTCTAAAGAAATTTACTTTGACGTCGTGATAGCAAGCTTTATCATAAACTTATTTGTCCTTGCAAGCCCGCTCTTTACGATGAACGTCTATGACCGCGTTGTGCCAAATAACGCAGTTGAGACACTTTGGGTTCTAGCGCTTGGCGTAAGCGTCGTTTATGGTATCGATCTATTTTTAAAATTTGTTCGTTCATATTTTCTTGAGATCGCAGGTAAGAAGAGCGATATCATTATGAGTTCTATCTTGTTTGAGCGCGTAATGGATATGAAATTTAGCAATAAGCCAAAGTCGGTTGGTTCATTTGCTAGCAACTTGAAAAAATTTGACACAGTTAGAAATTTCTTCTCATCTGCGTCGCTTGCTGCCATTGTGGATCTACCTTTTGCGTTAATATTCTTGATAGTTACCTATTTTATAGGAAGCTACCTTGTGCTTGTGCCTATCGTTATCATGATAGCTATTTTGTGTTCCACATTTTTTATAAAAGATCCACTTCAAAACGCGATTAAAAGCACATTTGAGGCTTCAGCTATGAAAAATGGAATTTTGATAGAGAGCCTTAGTAGCTTGGAGACCATTAAAACTCTTGGTGCTAGCGGTCACGTGCAGTGGAACTGGGAAGAGGCGACTGGCGAGATAGCAAACAGAAGTATCAAGTCAAAGATCATCACTACTTCGATCACAACTGTGACTTCGTTTTTGGTTCAGTTAAACACTATCGCTATCATCGTTCTTGGCGTTTATATGATACAAGATACGCACCTTACAATGGGTGGTTTGATCGCTGCTGTTATGCTTAGCTCTCGTGCGATCGCTCCTATGGGTCAAGTAGCCTCACTAGCTGCAAATTTCGAGCAGACAAAGACGGCTTATCAAAGCCTTAGCAAGATCATGCAGATGCCAGTTGAAAGACCTGAGGGTAAGAAATTTGTTAGAAGAAATTCTTTTGAGGGCAAGATAGAGTTTAAAAACGTTAGCTTTACATACCCAGATACTACAAAAGGCTCACTTGATAGGATAGAATACTCATCCAGCCAGGTGAGAAAGTAGGCATCATCGGTAGAAATGGCTCTGGTAAGACAACCTTACAAAAGATAATCCTAGGTCTTTATGCACCGACTGAAGGCTCAGTGCTAATTGATGGTATAGATATCAACCAGATAGACCCAGCTGACCTTAGAAGAAATATCGGCTACGTGCCACAAGATGTTGTGCTATTTAAAGGAACGGTTAGAGAAAATATCGTTCAAAAAGCTCCATATGTCGATGATATGCAGATCATTAAAGGCGGCTAAGGTAAGTGGTGTCGATGAATATGTCAATGCTCACCCGCTTGGTTTTGATATGCCTGTTTTTGAAAGGGGTGATGGCATTAGCGGCGGTCAGCGTCAAAGTATAGCTGTGGCTAGGGCGTTTTTGCTAGATAGTCCTATCATCTTGCTTGACGAGCCTACAAATTCACTAGACAATACAGTTGAGAGCAAGCTAAAAGCAAATTTAAAGGTAAATACCGTAAATAAAACTATGATTTTTAGTAACTCACAGAACATCGATGCTCGATCTTGTTGATAGGCTCATAGTGATGGATAACGGCAAAATTTTACTAGATGGTCCAAGAGACGAAGTTTTAGCTAGACTTAGTGGGAAGTGATTATGCAAGAAGATATAAAAATCAACAAAATGAAAATGTAAAAGCCAGACGAAAAGCCAGTTCAAAAAAAGCGACATAAAAAGATCAAGAGAGCGCTGGAGATCAAATTTTAAATAGCGTAGATGGTATCAAGTCAAACATCCAAGCAAAAAACTACGATGCTTATGACTTGAAATTTATGTCAAGCCTCTCAGAAGCAGTTTTGGCAAAAGCTCCATCAACCTCAAAAAAGATACTTTATGCAGTTAGCATAACTGTATTTTGGCTACTTCTTTGGGCTTCGTGGGCGCAGATAGATGAGATAACAAGAGGTAGTGGCAAGATCATCCCATCAGGCAAAAACCAAGCGATACAAAACCTTGAAGGTGGTATCGTGGATCAAATTCTTGTAAAAGAGGGCGATGAGGTTAAAAAGATCAGATCTTAATTAGGCTTGATAATAAAAACTTTACAAGTAGCTACGGCGAGTCAAAGCTAAGACTTGATGAACTTCAGGCTAAATTTATGAGGCTTGATGCTGAAGCAAATGATAAAGAATTTGACTATAACGAAACAAGAGATGCGAACAATAGCAAGGCTATAAAATACGAGATAAGCTTGCATAACTCAAACATCGATCACTTAAATGAGCAAATAGGAATTCTAACAGAGCAGATCCATCAACGCCAAAGTGAGCTAAATGAGCTTAGAAATAAAATTTCTCAAACTCAAAATAGCTACAACCTTGTCTTAAAAGAAAAAGCGATCATGGAGCCTATCTTTAAAAAAGGTCTTGTTAGTGAGGTCGAGTATATCCAGCTTCAAAGACGTGTAAATGACCTAAAGGGCGAGCTTGACGCATCTGTGCTTGCTGTGCCAAGGGTTGAATCAACCATAAAAGAGGCAAAAAATAAGATAGAAGAGGCAAAGCTGGCATTTAAAAACAATGCAAAAAGAGCTAAATGAAGTCTCTGCTGAGATCGCAAGGATAAACGAGTCGCAAATCAGCCTAAGTGATAGGGTTGAAAGAACTTATGTAAGATCTCCGGTAAATGGTATCGTTAGTAAAGATGATGGTGCATACCGTCTCGGGCGTTATCAAGCCGGTGAAAACATTGCTGAGATCGTCCCGCTTGAAGATAAGCTCATCGCAGAGGTAAAGGTTAAAGCCAGCTGATGTTGCGTTCTTGAGACCCGGACTTGATACGATGGTTAAACTTTACGGCGTATGATTTTAGTATTTATGGCGGTTTAAAAGGCAAAGTAACGCAGATCAGTGCCGATACTGAGACAAATGAAAAAACAGGCGAGAGCTACTATCTAGTCAGGATAGAAACTGAGAAAAACTATCTTGGTAGCGAAGAGAAGCCGCTAGGATAAAGGTTGGTATGATAGTTTCAGCTGATATCATCACCGGTAAAAGACGATACTTGACTATCTATTAAAACCTATCTTAAAAGCAAAACAAAACGCTTTAACGGAGCGATAATGCAAAAGTCAGCTAGCTTTGAGCGAAATTTTAGTGAATATCAAATTTCAAGAGCAAAGCTGGCTGATGAATTTGTCATTGTAAATGATGGCAAAATATGCGATCTAATCGGAAGAGAGGTCGTTAAATTTCTCTTTAAAGACTGTGAAAAAAGCTTTGATGAGATGATAAATTTAAAAAAAGAAGAGCATGTCAGCTTAGCTGGGCTAAAGATAGAAGATGAGCTAGTAAGCAGCATTAAAATATCAATTAGTGGCTACGATGAAAGCAGCGATAGCTTGGATTTTGATCTAACTACTATCTCTTAGTGTGCCATATAGATACGCTATATCAAATGGTTGTTTTGAGATGAGTATCTTTTTAAAAGAAGACAAAGAAGTGGTTGAGAAATTCTTATCCACTTTTAGTTATAATTTGAGGCAAATAGTGGCAAGGAGCGCTACTTGATCGTTTTCGTAAATGAGTCGAAATTTACGAGCAAACCCTATATGTGATATAAGGAAATATGGTTATGAATGTGGTTTTTACTCAAAATGGTTCGCTTAATAATCTTTGGCGAGGTACTTTTTCAGATGAAGATGTGAATTACTCACAATAAAAAAGGATTTTTAGCAAATTTAAACGATGAGGTTGATATCGTTGGTATCGATACAAATGCTTTTAAAGATAGTCTTGATGAAAAATATTAAAACCATTCATGAAAGTTTTCCAAATATAAAATGTCTAATCCTTGCAAACGAACCAAAGATTTAGTGAAGGCAAAACATTTGCTGGCTCTTGGTGTCAAAGGATATGCAAACTCACATATGAGAAAGACACACTTTGAAGATGCCTTTGAAACGATTTTAAATGGCAAAGTTTGGCTTTATCCAGAATTTATCCAAGCGATGATCGGAGAACTAACTGGCTCATATATAAATAATGAAAGTGAAACTTTGAGAAAAGTCTGATCTAGCGAGCTTTAGCTCACGCGAAAAAGAGATCGCAAACTTAATCTACAAGGTCTAACAAACAATGAAATTTCAGAGCAAACAGGCATTACTTTTAAGGACGGTAAAGGCGCACACTACGTCGATTTACAGCAAGCTAAATGTGAAAAGATAGAATAGGTCTTGTGCTTTTTGATGAAGCAGCTGCATGCGTAAAAATTTAGCTTCTTTTCTTTTTGTCTCTTCACTTTTTGCAAATAATTTTGAAAACTTTCTCCAAAAATATATCTCAATGTAAAAATCAAATTTGCAAAAATATTTCTAAATCACTATGCAAAATTTTATGAAAAATAGAACACGAAAGCTTTTATAAGAAAAGCTAGAGCTCATAAATTCATACCCTAAATGCTTTTGATGCCAAGATATGATGATTTTACAATACAAATGTCGATGTGGAGCACTAGGAGCGAGTTTTTTAAGGCGAGGTGGTGGAGACTGCGAGGAGTACGCGATATCAAAGCGTGATAGCCTAAAAAGATCTTGGTGTGGATAATCAAAAATGTCTTCTAGTCGTTCAGGAAAAAAATACAAAAAAATATCATATGGTGCTCGCTGTTTGGGAGAAATTACACAAAAGAGCCTTTTGATACTGGATAATCTAAGCTTTAGAGTTTTGCCGCTTTCGAAGCGCTACGACTTAGTGCCAGAGTATTGCTTGATGGATGGAAAAATATTTTAAGATAAAAAGATGGCATAAATTTAGAGCCAGTAAATATAAGAATGCAAACTTACGGAAAATTTGATAAAAAGGAAAAAGAAGAGAAATTTTGGAAGAATTAATCTTCCAAGTCAATGTCTATTTTTTCAACATTTGTTGTAATATCTTTAGTATTTTTCTCAATGTTATGTTTATTTTTTTCTCGATTAGTGATCTGTTTTGACCTATAAGGTCTCTATTTTCTTTGATACCATCACTGTTTTGCTCGATCATTTTGCTTAGCGTCGCTATCTTTTTTCATAGCGGATCATTAAGAAGTAGATCACATAAATTAGCAGTAAAATTACCGCCCAAGGTAAAAATTGCATATTAAATCCTTTGTAATTTTTCGTAATTATAGAAATTTTAGCTTTTTAAAAAAATAAAACTATGAAAATATGAAAGTTTTATATATGTAAAATTTATCTTTGTTTTTGGTAAAAAAGCGGCTTAGTCTAGTGGGTGTTTTTGAGACTTTTATAATTCTATAGATTTTTGATTACAAAAATTAGATAAAATATTTTTCAAAAATCTCCTTGACTTTTTATTTTATTTTGGGCTATAATTGCCACTTCACAAAAACAGGTGCTGGTGTAGCTCAGTTGGTAGAGCTACTGCCTTGTAAGCAGTGGGTCGGCGGTTCAAGTCCGTTCACCAGCTCCATTTTGTAACAGTGTTTGACCAGAAAATACCAAAATAACTTATTAATGTTTAAGGTGAGATACTCAAGCGGCCAACGAGGGCAGACTGTAAATCTGCTGACTATGTCTTCCGTGGTTCGAATCCACGTCTCACCACCATTGTTATGCGGGAGTAGCTCAGTTGGCTAGAGCATCAGCCTTCCAAGCTGAGGGTCGCGGGTTCGAGCCCCGTTTCCCGCTCCAGAAATTTGGGAAAGTAAACTGGGAGCTGTATCTAGATTTTACTAAACACAGTTATTCCATCTTTATTTTCATGAATTTTAGTTGTTTGTATGTTGATTAAAATCATCTCAGCCAAGCGTTTTTCGCTCATATGGCTCAGAGGTAGAGCACTTCCTTGGTAAGGAAGAGGTCGCGGGTTCAAGTCCCGCTATGAGCTCCACTGGTTTATATGATTTTATATTACTATACGAATTTGAATTAGATAAAGACACATATCATAACGGAGGAAAAGATGGCTAAAGAAAAGTATTTCACGCAACAAGCCACATGTAAACATAGGCACTATCGGTCACGTTGACCATGGTAAAACTACTTTAACAGCTGCAATATCTGCTGTTCTTTCACGCAAAGGTCTTGCTGAGCTAAAAGATTGTGATAATATTGATAATGCTCCAGAAGAGAAAGAGCGTGGTATTACAGTGCTACTTCACACATTGAGTATGAGACAGAAAAACGTCACTATGCTCACGTTGACTGCCCGAGCCACGCCGACTATGTAAAAACATGATTACAGGTGCTGCTCAAATGGACGGCGCTATTCTAGTTGTTTCTGCAGCAGACGGTCCAATGCCACAAACAAGAGAGCACATCTTGCTATCTCGTCAAGTTGGTGTTCCTTATATCGTTGTTTTCATGAACAAAGCAGATATGGTTGATGACGCTGAGTTACTTGAACTAGTTGAAATGGAAATTCGCGAACTACTTAACGAGTACAACTTCCCAGGTGATGATACTCCAATAGTTTCTGGTTCAGCACTTAAAGCTCTTGAAGAGGCAAAAGCTGGACAAGATGGCGAATGGTCAGCAAAAATTATGGAACTAATGGATGCGGTTGATAGCTATATCCCAACTCCAGTTCGTGCTACAGATAAAGATCTTCTTATGCCAATCGAAGACGTTTTCTCAATTTCAGGTCGTGGTACAGTTGTAACAGGTAGAATTGAGAAAGGTGTTGTTAAAGTTGGTGACACAATAGAAATCGTTGGTATCAAACCTACACAAACAACAACAGTTACTGGTGTTGAGATGTTTAGAAAAGAGATGGATCAAGGTGAAGCTGGCGATAACGTTGGTGTTCTTCTTCGTGGTACTAAAAAAGAAGACGTTGAACGTGGTATGGTTCTTTGCAAACCTAAATCAATTACTCCTCACACAAAATTTGAGGGTGAGGTTTATATTCTAACTAAAGAAGAGGGTGGTCGCCATACTCCTTTCTTTAACAACTATAGACCACAATTCTATGTAAGAACAACTGACGTTACTGGTTCTATTACATTACCAGAAGGCACAGAGATGGTTATGCCAGTGATAACGTAAGAATTTCTGTTGAGCTTATAGCTCCAGTTGCACTTGAAGAAGGTACTCGTTTTGCTATCCGTGAAGGTGGTAGAACTGTTGGTTCAGGTGTTGTTTCAAAAATACTTGGTTAATTTATAAAATTATGCAGAGGGAAACCCTTTGGCTTTCTATAAGGAATATATATGAGAATTAAAAATCGGTTTAAAAATGCTCTGAGTGTGGTGATATCAATTATACTACTACAAAAAAACAGCAAAACCACTACAGATAAGGTTGAGCTCAAAAATATTGCCCAAGATTAAAAACATACTGTTCATAAAGAAGTTAAGTTAAAAAGCTAATTAAGAATAAGTAGCTATTAGGGCAATAGCTCCAACGGTAGAGCGCTGGATTCCAAATCCAATGGTTGAGGGGTTCGAATCCCTCTTGCCCTGCCACAATTAAGGTTAAGATTATGGAGAAAATTTATAAATTATATAAAGCTATCTAAATTGGAAATAATGAAAGTTATCTTTCCCACTAAAAGAACAAATTAGAAATGCTTTTATTGCAGTTTTTATCGTGGTCGCTGTTGTTTCACTTTTTAGCTCTTGTTGATGTTATTATGTCCTTTGTTCTTTCTAAAGTTATATAGGATAAGGAAAAATAATGTCACATAAATGGTATGCTATACAAACTTACGCTGGTAGCGAAATGGCAGTAAAAAGAGGAATTGAAAATTTAGTTAGAGATCACGGTATTGAAGATCAACTAAAAGAAGTTATAGTTCCTACAGAAGACGTAATAGAGATAAAAACGGTAAGCAAAAAATTAATGAAAGAACTCTTTATCCTGGATATGCTTTTGCATGTTTAGATCTTGATACAGCTCTTTGGCATAAGATTCAGTCTTTACCAAAAGTTGGACGTTTTATCGGTGAGGCTAAAAAGCCTACACCATTGACTGAAAAAGATATAAATACTATCTTGGAGAAAGTTCAAAAAAGAGCGGCACCAAAACCTAAAATATTTTTTTGAGGATGGTGAAAGCGTTCGCATAACAGAAGGTCCTTTTGCTAACTTTACAGGTATCGTTGAAGAATACGATATGATACATGGTAAAGCTTAGACTCAATGTTTCTATTTTTGGTAGAAGTACCCCTGTTGATATTTTTGTATTCACAAGTTGAGAAGATAATTTAAGGAGCAAGAAATGGCTAAAAAGTTATAGGTGAAATAAAATTACAAATTGCCGCAACAAAAAGCAAATCCTAGTCCCGCCAGTTGGTCCAGCATTAGGACAAAAGGGCGTTAATATTATGGATTTTGTAAAAGCCTTTAATGAAAAACAAAAGATATGGTTGGATTTAATATCCCGGTCGTTATAACAGTTTATGCTGATAAAAGTTTTACATTTATCACAAAGCAACCACCTGCTACAGACCTTATTAAGAAGGCTGCGGGTATAACAAAAAGGAACAGATAATCCTTTTAAAAAATAAAGTAGGTAAATTAACAAAAGCTCAAGTTTTAGAAATTGTTGAGAAAAAAACTTGTTGATTTAAATACAAATGATAAAGAGCAAGCAGCTAAGATTATTGCTGGTTCAGCTCGTTCAATGGGTGTCGAGTAGTAGACTAAAAACCCTTTACCGTCAGGTTGATTTTTCAAAAGACGGAAGCAATTTATATGCGGAGAAAGTTATGGGAAAAAAACTAGTAAGAGATTTCAGGAATTGCTCAAAAAGTAGAGCAAGATAAAAATTTATAACCTTAGCGAGGCTATCGATACTGTTAAAACTCTAGCTTCTGCTAAATTTAATGAGACAGTTGAGATTGCGTTAAAATTAAACGTTGATCCAAGACATGCTGATCAAATGGTTCGTGGTTCAGTTGTTTTACCAGCTGGCACAGGTAAAGTTGTAAGAGTTGCTGTTATAGCAAAAGATGCTAAAGCTGATGAGGCAAAAAGCTGCTGGTGCTGACATAGTTGGTGCTGATGATCTAGTTGAAGATATTCAAAAAGGTATAATGAACTTTGATGTTCTTATAGCTACTCCAAATTTAATGGGTCTTGTAGGTAAAGTTGGTAGAATTTTAGGACCTAAAGGTTTAATGCCAAATCCAAAAACTGGAACAGTTACAATGGATGTTGCACAAGCTGTTAATAATGCAAAAAGTGGTCAGGTAAATTTCCGTGTTGATAAGCAGGAAATATACATGCAGGTCTTGGCAAGGTCAATTTTACTAAAGAGCAATTAAATGAAAATATTTCAACATTTATTAAAAGCTATTAATAAACATAAACCTGCGACTGCAAAAAGGTAGATATGTAAAAATGCTTCATTGTCTTTAACAATGAGCCCTTCTGTAACTCTTGATACTCAAGAAGTTATGGATTTAAAAATAAGATTTAGAGAAAATTATATCTTAGATTGGAGATAGCCGAGGCCATTGGGCTTAATTGATTCGACCCGCTCTGCTTGAAATTACCGGTCGGAAAGGAGAAAAAGTGACACGTAACGAAAAAAACTGAAGTTGTTGCAAAAATTGAGAGTGAATTTAAAACTGCTGAAGCTATTGAGTTTGTGACTATCGTGGTCTTTTCAGTTAAAAAAACTTGAAGTTTTAAGAAATTCTGCAAAAAGAACAAAATGTAAAAAGTTCAAGTTATTAAAAATACTCTTGCAAATATTGCTCTTAAAAATTCTGATAAAGTCGGAATGGAACTCAAAGATACAAATATCTATCTTTGGAGTGAAGATCAATTGCAGTAACTAAAGTAGCCGCAAAATGTGAAGAGTCAAATTCTGATCTTTTCAAAATTAAAACAGCTTATATTGATGGCGAAGTTGCAAGCGTTGATAAAGTTAAAGCTCTATCTAAAATGCCCTAGCCGTGATGAGCTTATTGCGATGCTTTTGCAAGTTTGGAATGCGCCAATTCAGATTCTCACAATTGGTTTGAATGCGCTTAAAGAGAAAAAGAACAATCAGCTTAATTAAATTAAAAATAATAAGGATAAAAAAATGGCAATTACAAAAGAAGACGTATTAGAGTTTATATCTAATCTTTCTGTACTTGAACTTAGCGAACTTGTAAAAAGAGTTTGAAGAGAATTTGAGTGTTAGTGCAGCTCCTGTAATGGTAGCTGGTGGTGCAGTTGCTGCTGGTGGTGCAGCTGCTGCTGAAGAAAAACAGAATGTAACATCGTTCTTGTTGATTCTGGTGATAAGAAAATCAACGTTATTAAGGTTGTTAGAGCACTTACTGGTCTTGGTCTTAAAGAGGCTAAAGACGCAGTTGAAGGAACTCCATCTGTTCTTAAAGAAGGCGTTAGCAAAGACGAAGCTGAAGCAGCTAAAAAAGAGCTTGAAGAGGCTGAGTGCTAAGGTTGAACTTAAATAATTTTTATTATTTAGGCTATATTTCAAGAGAGCAGAGGCTCTCTTTTTAATCTAGATGCCTTGTAAAAGGCTATACTTTTCTTTCAAAAATTACCACGAGGTAGATGCAATGTTAAATAGCTTATACTCAGAAATCGTCTTAGAGTTGACTTCTCTAATGTCGTTAAAGAGATAGACGTTCGAACCTACTACAACTACAAAAAAAGAGCTTTGATAATTTTTTTAAATCTAAATAACAATCAGACAGAAAGCGGTATCGAAAAAAAGTTTTTTAAGTCGATTTTTCCTATACATGATCCGCAAAAATCGTTTGACTTTAGAATATGTTAGCTCAGAGATTGGAAAACCAAAATATACAATCAGAGAGTGCATAGAAAGAGGTCTTACATACTCTGTAAATTTAAAAGATGAAAATACGCCTTATCGTCCATGAAAAAGACGATAAGACTGGTGATAAAGTTGGCGTTAAAGATATAAAAGAGCAAGAAAATTTTATACGTGAAATTCCATTGATGACAGATAGAATTTCATTTATTATAAATGGCGTTGAGCGTGTTGTTGTAAATCAACTCCATAGAAGCCTCGGCGTTATCTTTTAAACAAGAAGAGAGTGCGACTGTTGCAAATAAACTTATCTATACAGCTCAAATAATTCCCAGATCGCGGATCTTGGTTGCACTTTGAATATGATACAAAAAGATATTTTTATATGTTAGGATAAATAAGCGCAGAAAAGTGCCTGTAACTATCTTGTTTAGGGCATTAGGATATAAAAAAACAAGACATTATTAAGCTATTTTATCCGATACAGTACTTTAACGATTAAAAAAATAATACATTTTTAACTTTTTTAATCCAGAGGATTATCTAGGAAGAGTTGAGTATGATATAAAAATGAAGATGGAGAGGTTCTTCACCAAGCTGGCAAGCGCCCTAACAAAGAAAAAAAGCTGATAAATTAATCGAGGATGGCGTTAAAGTTTGTCGAGTATCCGATCGAAGCACTTATAGGTAGATATTTGGCAAACCCTGTAATAAACACAGAAAGCGGCGAAATTTTATATGACACACTATCTGCTCTTGATGAGAACAAACTTGCAGTACTTTAGCTGAGCATGAAAGTATCGACATTATAAACAACTCTGCAGCTGGAGTTGACGACGCTATAATAAATTCGATTTATCGCCGACAACGACATGCTTAAGGTTTTCAAAACAAACTGAGGGTGTAGATGATGAAAATGACCTTGCTGCGATTAGAATTTACAAGGTTATGAGACCTGGCGAGCCAGTAGTTAAAGAAGCTGCAAAAAGCTTTGTAAATGATATATTGTTTAACCCTGAAAGATATGACCTAACAAAAGTTGGTCGTATGAAGATGAACCACAAGCTTTCGCTTGATGTGCCAGAGTACGTTACTTTGTTAACCAGCGAAGATATCATCAAAACTGCAAAATATCTTATAAAAGTTAAAAATGGACAAGGCCACATTGACGACCGCGACCACCTTGGCAACCGCCGTATAAGATCGATCGGCGAGCTACTTGCTAGTGAGCTTCACCTTGGTTTTGTTAAGATGCAAAAGGCTATCCGTGATAAATTTACAAGCCTAAGCAATAACACTGATGAAATCATGCCTTATGATCTTATCAATCCAAAAATGATCACAGCAACAATTATGGAATTTTTCACGGGCGGTCAGTTAAGCCAGTTTATGGATCAGACAAACCCACTTAGTGAGGTTACTCATAAACGCCGTCTGTCTGCACTTGGCGAGGGTGGCTTGGTAAAAGAGCGTGCTGGCTTTGAGGTGCGTGACGTTCACCCAACTCACTACGGCAGAATTTGTCCAGTTGAGACTCCAGAAGGTCAAAATATCGGTCTTATAAACACTCTTTCAACTTATGCAAAAGTAAATGACCTTGGCTTTGTTGAGGCACCTTATAAAAAGGTCGTCGATGGCAAGGTGACTGATGAGATAGTCTATCTAACGGCAACTCAAGAAGAGGGTAATGTTATTGCTCCAGCATCAACTAAGCTTGATGAAAATGGACATATTGTTGAGGATTTGATCGAGGTTAGAAAAGAGGGCGAGATGATGCTTGCTCGTAGAGAAGATGTTACCTTGATCGACCTTTGCTCTGGTATGATAGCCGGTGTTGCGGCTTCGCTTATCCCTTTCCTAGAACACGATGACGCTAACCGTGCGCTTATGGGTTCAAACATGCAACGTCAAGCAGTGCCGCTACTTCGTTCAACTGCTCCTATCGTTGGAACAGGCATGGAGAGTGTTATCGCAAGAGATGCTTGGGAGAGCGTAAAAAGCAAAACGAGGCGGCGTGGTTGAAAAAGGTTGATAATAAAAACATCTTTTATCCTTGGTGAAGATGAAGCTGGTCCATATATCGATCACTACTCTTTAGAGAAAAAGTTTGAAGAACAAACCAAAATACGACATTTTCACAACACCCGATTGTTAAAAAGGTGATGAGATCGTTGCTAATCAAATCATAGCTGATGGTCCAAGCATGGAAAAAGGGCGAGCTAGCTATCGGTAAAAACGCACTAATCGCATTTATGCCTTGGAATGGCTACAACTACGAGGATGCGATCGTTATTAGTGAAAAATGATACGTGAAGATGCCTTTACAAGCGTCCATATCTATGAAAAAGAGATCGAGGCTCGTGAGCTAAAAAGACGGCGTTGAAGAGATAACAAAAGATATACCAAACGTCAAAGAAGAGGAGCTTATGCACCTTGATGAAAGTGGTATTGTTAAAATCGGTACAGAGATCAAGCTCGGCATGATCCTTGTTGGTAAAAGTATCTCCAAAAAGGCGAGGTTAAACCAACTCCAGAAGAAAGACTACTTCGTGCGATCTTTGGCGAAAAAGCTGGTCACGTTGTAAATAAATCGCTCTATGCTTCAGCTTCGATGGAAGGCGTGGTTGTTGATGTTAGTACTTTTCACCAAAAAAAGGCTATGAAAAAGATAGCAGAACAAACAAAAGCTTATGAAGAAGAGAAGACACTTTTTAGAAAAAGAGCATCACGATAGACTGCTTATGCTAGACCGCGAAGAGATGCTAAAAAGTTACAGCACTCTTTCTAAAAACCCACTAGCGAGCGATCAAGAGGTAAATAAAAAGAGTATAAAAAGGCTCAAAGATCAACAAGGCTGACTTTGAAAATATCAACAGATTTACCTAAATGCTATCGTAAAGAGTTTTTCGAAAAGATATCAAAAGAAATATGATGAGCTAAAAATTACTTCCAAAATGAGAAGAAAAAGCTAAAGAAGAGCACGACGCTAAGATAGAAATTTCTAGAAAAAGATGACATTTTTACCAAGCGGCGTTGTAAAACTTGTAAAAGTTTATATAGCTACAAAACGCAAACTAAAAGTTGGCGATAAGATGGCTGGACGTCACGGCAACAAAGGTATCGTTTCAAATATAGTTAGAGAAGTCGATATGCCGTATCTTCCAAGCGGTCAGATCGTTGATATCGTGCTTAAACCCACTAGGCGTTCCAAGCCGTATGAATATCGGTCAAATTTAGAGAGCCACCTTGGTCTTGTTGGCTACCGCTTAGGCGAGCAGATCAATGAAATTTTCGAGGCCAAAAAGGCGAGTGGATAAAAGAACTAAGAGCTAAGATGATAGAGATCGCAAGCGTTGCTAAGCTAATGGATGCTAAAAAGCTCTTGGTAAGATGAGTGATGAGAAGCTTCTTGAGTACGCAAAAAGATTGGAGTAATGGCGTAAGATTTGCAACTCCGATTTTTGAAGGCGTTAAAGCTGACAGAATTGCAAAACTATTTGAAATGGCAAAGATAGATAGCGATGGTAAAACCGAGCTATATGACGGACGCACAGGCTCAAAGATAAGAGAACGCGTTAATGTTGGTTGTATGTATATGCTAAAACTTCACCACTTGGTTGATGAAAAAGTTCACGCAAGAAGTACTGGACCATACAGTCTTGTTACACAACAACCTGTCGGCGGTAAGGCGCTATTTGGTGGTCAAAGGTTTGGTGAGATGGAGGTTTGGGCACTTGAGGCTTATGGTGCTGCTCATACACTAAGAGAGATGCTAACTGTAAAATCAGACGATGTTGAGGGAAGACTCTCTGCTTACAAAGCTTTAACAAGAGGTGAAAACGTTCCTGAGACTGGTATCCCTGAGACGTTCTTTGTTCTAACAAACGAGCTAAAATCACTAGCTCTTGATGTGGAAGTATATGATGAGGATGAGACAAATGAAACTAACTAATTTAAAACCAGTTGAGATAAAAGAAGAGCATAGACCTCGTGATTTTGAAGCTTTCCAACTTCGTTTAGCAAGTCCTGAGAAGATAAAATCTTGGAGTTACGGCGAGGTTAAAAAACCAGAAACTATCAACTACCGCACGCTAAAACCTGAGCGTGACGGTCTGTTGTAGCAAAGATACTCGGACCGATCCGTGATTACGAGTGCCTTTGCGGTAAATATAAAAAGATGCGCTACAAAAGGTATCAAATGCGAAAAGTGCGGCGTTGAAGTAACAACATCTAAAGTTCGTCGCTCGCATGGGTCACATCGAGCTTGTAACTCCAGTGGCTCATATCTGGTATGTACATTTCTTGCCAAGCCGTATAGGTGCGCTTCTTGGTATCAAGATGAAAGACCTCGAGCGCGTACTTTACTATGAGGCATACATTGTTGATAATGCTGGCGAGGCTTATTATGACAATGAAAATTCTAAAAAAGTTGAAAAATATGACGTTTTAAACGAGGAGCAATATCAAAGCCTAGCTTCAAGATATGAAGAGACTGGCTTTAGTGCTAGAATGGGTGTGAGGTCATCTATGATATGCTAGCTGAGCTTGACCCTAACTCAAATTTTAAATCAGCTACAAGAAGAGATGGAGGCTACAAATTCTGAGGCCAAGAAAAAGACTATCGTAAAACGCCTAAAGGTTATCGAGAGCTTTTTAAATTCAGGCAACCGCCCAGAGTGGATGATGATAACAGATTTACCAGTTCTTCCGCCTGATCTTAGACCACTTGTTAATCTTGATGGCGGTAAATTTGCTGTTTCGGACGTAAATGATCTATATCGCCGTGTAATAAATAGAAATAGCCGTCTAAAACGCCTACTTGAGCTTGACGCACCTGAGATCATTATCAGAAACGAAAAAAGAATGCTTCAAGAGGCTGTTGATGCGCTATTTGACAATGGCCGTAGAGCAAATGCGGTAAAAGGTGCAAAATAAACGCCCACTAAAAATCACTAAGTGAGATCATCAAAGGTAAGCAAGGCCGCTTCCGTCAGAATTTGCTAGGTAAGCGTGTTGACTTCTCTGGACGTTCTGTTATCGTCGTTGGTCCAAAGCTAAAGATGGATCAGTGTGGTCTTCCAAAGAAGATGGCTTTAGAGCTATTTAAGCCACATTTGCTTGCTCGCCTTGAAGAAAAAGGCTATGCGACAACCGTTAAGCAAGCTAAAAAGATGATAGAAGATAAGACAAATGAGGTTTGGGAGTGCTTAGAAGAGGTCGTTAAAGACTATCCAGTCATGCTAAACCGTGCTCCGACACTTCACAAGCTCTCTATCCAAGCGTTTCACCCAGTTCTTGTTGAAGGTAAGGCGATCCAGCTTCACCCACTAGTTTGTGCGGCTTTCAACGCTGACTTCGATGGTGACCAAATGGCTGTTCACGTGCCACTATCGCAGGAAGCTATCGCTGAGTGCAAAATTTTGATGCTTAGCTCAATGAACATCTTGCTTCCAGCAAGTGGTAAGGCTATCACAGTCCCTTCACAAGATATGGTTTTAGGAATTTATTACCTAAGCCTAGAGAGAAACGATGAAAAAGGTGCAAATAAAATTTTCTCAAGCGTCGATGAAGTAATGATCGCTGAAGAGGCTAACACTCTTGGTCTTCACGCTAAAATTAAGACAATGGTTGATAATAAGATCATCTTCACAACGGCTGGTCGCTTGATATTAAGAGCGATACTTCCTGATTTTGTCCCTGAAAATATGTGGAATAAGATCATGAAGAAAAAAGATATTGCAAATTTGGTTGATTATGTTTATAGAAATGGCGGCCTTGAAGTAACGGCTGACTTCCTTGATAAGCTTAAAAATTTAGGCTTTAGATATGCTACAAAAAGCTGAATTTCTATCTCTATTGCAGACATCATCGTGCCAGATAGCAAGCAAAAATATATCGATGAAGCTAAGAAAAAGTTCGTGAAAATTCAAAAACAATATGGCGCTGGTCTTTTTAACAGATAGTGAGAGATATAACAAGATCATCGATATCTGGACAGATACAAACAATAGCGTTGCAAGCGAGATGATGAAGCTTATCCAAAGTGATAAGGGCGGATTTAACTCAATTTATATGATGGCTGACTCAGGTGCGAGAGGTAGTGCTGCGCAAATTCGCCAGCTAGCTGGTATGCGTGGTCTTATGGCAAAACCGGACGGCTCGATCATCGAAACACCGATCATTTCAAACTTCCGTGAAGGTCTAAATATAATGGAGTACTTCAACTCAACCCACGGAGCTAGAAAGGGTCTTGCAGATACCGCGCTAAAAACTGCCAACGCTGGTTACCTAACAAGAAAGCTAATCGACGTTGCTCAAAACGTTAAAGTCACAATGCACGACTGCGGTACGCACGAGGGCGTTGAGATCACAGATATCACAGAGAGCGGCGAGCTAATAGAGAGCCTTGAAGAGAGAGTCTTGGGTCGTGTTTTAGCAGATGATGTGATCGATCCTATAACAAATGAAATTTTATTTAGCGAAGGCACATTGCTTGACGAGGAGAAAGCCAAGGCTATAACAGAAGCTGGCATAAAATCAGTAAGCATTAGAACTCCTATCACGTGCAAGGCGCCAAAAGGCGTTTGCGCAAAATGCTACGGCTTAAATGTGGGTGAGGGTAAACTTGTAAAACCAGGCGAGGCTGTCGGTATCATCTCAGCTCAATCAATTGGTGAGCCAGGTACTCAGCTAACGCTAAGAACATTCCACATCGGTGGTACGGCTTCTACTGAACAACAAGACCGCCAAGTCATCGCTCAAAAAGAGGGCTTTATTAGATATTACAACCTTAGCACATACGAGAACAACGGCAAAAAAATCGTTGCAAACAGAAGAAGTGCAGCTGTACTACTTGTTGAGCCAAAGATAAAATCAACAATCGATGGTAAAATCGAGATCGAATATGCCCATGAAGATGTAAATATCGTAATCAAAGGCAAAAAAGAAGAGATCAAATATACAATCAGAAGAAACGATCTTGCTAAACCAAATGAACTAGCTGGCGTTAGCGGTAAGATCGAAGGCAAGATGTATATCCCTTATGCAAATGGTGATAAGGTAAAAGAGAACGAGAGTATCGTTGAGATAATAAAAGAGGGCTGGAACGTTCCAAATCGTATCCCTTATGCTAGTGAGCTTAAAATTTCAGACGGCGATCCAGTAACTAGAAAGATCACAGCAGATGCAAATGGTGTGGTTAAATTTTTCATACTAAAAGGTGACTTCCTTGATAGACTAAAAGATATCAAAAAAGGTCACAAAGTAACTGAAAAAGGCTTCTTTGTTGTCGTTTCTGACAAAGACGGACGTGAGGCAGTTCGCCACTACATCCCAAGAAATTCTATCATCCAAGTATCAGATAATGATGCGGTAGAAAGAGCGACAGTGGTCTCACTACCTGAAAAAGATGACAAGCTGATAATCGCTGAGTGGGATCCATACTCAACTCCAACTATCGCAGAAGAGGCTGGTGTGGTTAGCTTTGAAGATGTCGAGCCAGGATATAGTGCGACTGAGCAAGCTGATGAGGCAACTGGCCAAAGACGTCTTGTTATCAACGAGTATTTGCCAAGTGGCGTAAAACCAGCGATCATCATTGCTACAAAGAGCGGACATTTGATCAAGTATCCGCTTGATCCAAAAACTGCGATCTTTGTTTCAAGTGGCGATGAAGTGGCCCAAGCCGACATTTTGGCTAAGACTCCAAAAGCTGTTGCTAAGTCAAAAGATATCACTGGTGGTCTTCCAAGAGTTAGTGAGCTATTTGAAGCAAGACGCCCTAAAAATACAGCTATCGTTGCTGAGATCGACGGCGTTGTTAGAGTTGACAAGCCACTTCGCTCAAAAGAGCGCATCATCATCCAAGCAGAAGATGGCACAACAGCTGAGTATTTGATCGAGAAGAGTCGCCAGATCCAAGTAAGAGACGGCGATTGTCCATGCTGGTGAGAAACTAACAGACGGACTTATCTCAAGCCACGATATCTTAAAAATTCTTGGCGAAAAAGGCACTTCACTACTATTTGATCAGTGAAATTCAGCAAGTTTATCGTCGCCAAGGTGTTGCGATCGCTGACAAGCACATCGAGATCATCGTCTCTCAAATGCTTCGCCAAGTCAAAATCGTCGATAGCGGAAATACAAATTTCATCGTTGGCGACATGGTTTCAAGAAACAACTTTAAAGAAGAGAACGAGCGCATCATGAAAAAATGGGTGGCGAGCCAGCTATCGCTGAGCCGATCCTTCTTGGTGTCACAAGAGCGGCTATCGGAAGTGATAGCGTGATCTCTGCTGCGTCATTCCAAGAGACAACTAAGGTCTTAACAGAAGCCTCAATCGCTGCTAAATTTGACTATCTTGAAGATCTAAAAGAGAACGTCATCCTTGGACGTATGATCCCAGTTGGTACTGGTTTTTATAAAGATAAAAGATAAAGATCAAAGAAAACTAATATATTAAGCCCCGCTTTTTGGGGGCTTAAACCTCTTATACATTACCACCTAATGTACAAAATTCAAAAATGTACAAGCCGTTAATCAATATTAAATAAAAATCCATAACTAAAATATGTAACGGAGATATTATGAAAAATGTCGATCTTGGACTTTTATTTCTGCGCTTAGGCCTTGGAATTTGCCTTTTTATGCACGGCTTTGGCAAAATTTTACACGGAGTTGGCGGCGTAAAGAGCATTTTAGTTGATGCTGGACTACCTAGTTTTCTGGCGTATTTTGCCTATCTTAGCGAGGTTTTAGCCCCTATAATGATCGCTGTTGGTTTTTACTCAAGGCTTTGGCGCGCTCCTAGTTTTTGGCTCAAGTCTTGTCATTTTGTATTCATATTTTGCTTGTCAAATTTACTTGAGCTAACTAATGTAAATGGCTTTAAAGCAGAGCTTATATATCTTTATATCGCTATGTCACTTTGCATCATCTCGACTGGTAGTGGCAAATACGCTATCAAGCAAGACTAATCTAAAATTAGCACATATCAGATGTGCTAAATACTCACACATTTTATTTAAATTATAATTTTATTTTATTTTTTTATAACAATTTAAGTTTGTAGCCTTTAATTCAAAAATATCTCAAATTAAAGGACACATGATGAACTCTATAAAAAAAGAGCCTTCGTTTCTGCTAGCCCTTACGCCTATCTTGGTTATGATCGTAGGCCTTGCACTTGGCGTTGGTTATATGAAGCTAAAGGTTGAGCCGATCATTTTGATAGCAGCCCTCGTGGCTGGTGGCATCGCTTGGAGACTAGGATATAGCTGGAGCGAGCTTCAAGAAGGGTGATAGAGAAAATTTCAAGCTCATTGCCAGCACTTATGATACTTTGGGCAGTCGGTCTGCTTATTGGCTCGTGGGTATTTTCAGGCACCATCCCTATGATCATCTACTACGGCGTGGATCTTATAAGTCCGCAGTATCTAGTCCTAACCGCTTTTGTCATCGCAGCTATCATCTCAACTGTAACTGGCACATCTTGGGGTTCTGCTGGCACAGTCGGTGTCGCCATCATGGGCATAGCTCAAGGTCTTGATGTAAATCTAGCAGCAACTGCTGGTGCGGTAGTCGCAGGAGCATACTTTGGTGATAAGCTCTCCCCGCTCTCAGACACGACAAATCTAGCTCCGATAGCAGCTGGCTCAGAGCTTTATGAGCACATCAGACATATGTTTTATACGACTATCCCAGCAACTATCGTTGCGATAGCAGCTTATCTATTTTTTGGTAGCGAGGCTGCAAGTAGTGGTGCAAATGTTTCAGAGTCGGTTTTGGCACTTCAAGGTCAGCTTGATAAAATTTTTCACTGGAACATCATCTTGCTTTTGCCTGTGCTTTTTGTCTTGGCTGGTTCGGTGCTAAAGTGGCCAACGATACCTGTCATGATCATCGCTTCGCTATTTTCAGTGCTTCTTGGCGTTATCGTTCAAGATTTTAGCTTTAAAAATGGCTTTATCTCAGTGATGACTGGCTTTAACGTCACGATGAGCGGCATTAATATGGAGTTTTCAAAAGATATCACCAAGCTTTTAAACAGAGGCGGCGTGAGCTCTGTAAATTCAACCACTATCCTAGTCATCTGCGCTATGGGCTTTGCTGGCATCATCTCAAAAACTGGCATGCTCACAAAGGTGCTTCACACCATCATGGCGAAGGTCAAATCAGCAGCAGGCGTCATCATCTCAACTATCGGCTCATGCTTAACTGTCGCATTTGTCACAGGTAGCTCATATCTTTCTATCCTCATCCCTGGCGAGATGTTTAAAGACTTTTATAAAGAGAAAAAATTAGCAGCCCAAAAACCTCTCAAGAACGCTTGAAGACTCTGGCACCGTGATCGTCCCACTTATCCCTTGGTCAGCAGCAGGCGCATATATGACAGCTACACTTGGTGTGCCAACGGTAGAGTATTTGCCATGGGCTATTTTAAACTACATGGGCGTTGTCTTTGCTATCATTTTAGCTCTTACTGGCATCGGCATAGCTAAGATAAACAAGGACGCCAAATGATACTTATAAAAAACGTCAAAATTTACTCGCCAAAATTTCTTGGCAAAAAGATATATTTATATGTAATGACAAGATCGTCTGCATAGCTGAAAATTTAGAGCCAAATTTACCAAATGTAAAGGTGATCGACGCTTCAAATTTCACGGCGATACCAGGTCTCATCGATAAGCATGTGCATATCACTGGAGGCGGCGGCGAGGGCGGCTTTAAGACTAGAGTGCCTGAGATCATGCTATCAAATTTAATAGAAGCTGGCATAACGACGGCTGTTGGCCTACTTGGAACTGACAGCACGACAAGAAGCGTTGAAAATTTAGTCGCAAAAGCGCACGCGCTAAACGACGAGGGCATCACATGCTATGCTCACACTGGCGCATACAGCTCTAAAACGCCAACCATAACTGGTGAGATCGAAAAAGATATTGTCTTTGTTGATCCGATAATTGGCACCAAGCTAGCCATAAGCGACCACCGTTCATCAAGCGTGAGCAAAGATGAGCTCGCTCACATAGTTTCAGCTGGCAGGGTGGCTGGTATGATCAGCTCAAAGTCGGGCCATACCACGCTTCACATGGGTGACGGTCAAAAGGGCTTAAATTTGATCTATGAAGTGCTAAATGAGTACGACATGCCGATCACACTATTTCAGCCAACACACATAAATAGAAACGAGGAGCTTTTTAAACAAAGCTTTAAATTTATAAAAGATGGCGGCTATATCGACTTTACCTGCATGCGGGACTTACGCCCCTTTGAGGCTGTAAAGCGCGTCAAAAAAGAGAATTTACCGACAAACAAGATAACCATTAGCTCAGACGGCTTTGGTAGCTACTCTAGCTATGATAGCGACGGAAATTTACTAAAAATTGGCATTGCTAGCGTCAAGAGCTTATATGAAGAGTTTATAAATTTCATAAAAGATGGCTTTAGTATCGAAGAGGCACTGCCGTATTTTTACGACAAACGTGGCAAGAAGTGTGGCCTTGCAAAAATAGGTGAGATAAAAGAAAATTACGATGCAGATATTTTTGCTAATCGATGAGAATGTGAGATTCAATTTGTCGTTGCAAAAGGGTGAAATTTCTAAAAAGATGACAGCGGTTTTATAGGAACGTATGAATAAGTCTAACTTATTAACCGTTATTTAAGCTTTTTAAATAAAATTAGGTCTTTTTAATAGAGTTAGTTGAAAAGGAATTATTGTGCCAACCATAAATCAATTGGTCAGAAATAGACGCAAGAAAGTGACTGTAAGTCAAAATCTCCAGCGTTAAAAAGAGTGCCCTCAGAAGAGGAGTTTGCACTAGGGTTTATACTACAACTCCTAAAAACCAAACTCAGCTTTGAGGAAGAGTTGCAAAGTTAAGCTTACAAGCGGTTTTGAAGTCATCAGCTATATCGGCGGTGAAGGTCACAACCTACAAGAACACAGTATCGTTTTTAGTTCGCGGCGGTAGGGTTAAAGACTTACCGAGGTGTTAAATATCACATCGTTCGTGGTGCACTTGATACTGCTGGTGTTGCAAAAAGAACAGTTTCTCGTTCTAAATATGGTGCAAAACGTCCCTAAAAGCTGGCGCTGCTGCTCAAAAAGTAAAAATTAGGTTCGCAGACGTTGCTTAGATCGCAAACGTTTGAGTAAAACTTTCATAAAATTTGAAGGAAAAATCAAAATGAGAAGAAGAAAAGCTCCTGTAAAGGGAAGTTTTACCTGATCCGATTTACGGAAATAAAATAATCACTCAAATTATTAATTCTCTTATGTATGATGGCAGCGTCGCTACAGAGATAATGTATGGTGCTATTAAAGCTATCGAAAAGAAAAATGCTGAGGTTAAAGGCATCGACGTTTTTAGCGACGCTATCGAAAATGTAAAACCTATTTTAGAAGTTAAATCACGCCGTGTTGGTGGTGCTACTTATCAAGTGCCAGTTGAGGTTCGCCCAGCTCGCCAACAAGCTCTTGCTATCCGCTGGCTTTATAACTTTTGCTAGAAAAAAAGAAGCGAAAAGAACAATGGTTGATAAACTAGCAAATGAGCTTTTTAGATGCGGCAAATTCAAAAGGTGCATCTTTCAAGAAGAAGGAAGATACTTACAAGATGGCAGAGGCTAATAAAGCATTTGCTCACTACCGCTGGTAAGAAAGAATTAGTATGGCGAGAGAAAAACGCCTTTACATAAGGTAAGAAATATCGGTATTGCGGCTCACATTGATGCTGGAAAGACAACTACTAGTGAGAGAATTATATTTTTTCACTGGTATGAGCCATAAGATAGGTGAGGTTCATGATGGCGCTGCTACTATGGACTGGATGGAGCAAGAAAAAGAGCGTGGTATTACTATTACATCAGCTGCAACTACAGCGTTTTGGAAAGGCTACCAAGTAAACCTAATCGACACTCCGGGACACGTTGACTTTACTATTGAAGTTGAGCGTTCTATGCGTGTTCTTGACGGTGCTGTTGCTGTATTTTGTTCTGTTGGTGGTGTCCAGCCACAGTCTGAAACTGTTTGGAGACAAGCAAATAAATATCACGTACCAAGAATTGTTTTTGTCAATAAAATGGACAGAAATTGGTGCAAAATTTCTTTAGAGTTGAAGAGCAGATCAGAGAAAGACTAAAAGCAAATCCAGTACCTATTCAAATTCCTATTGGTGCTGAAGATAACTTCAAAGGTGTGGTTGATCTTGTAAGAATGAAAGCATACGTTTGGAATGATGAGAAAAAGCCAACTGACTATGTAGAAGAAGAAATTCCAGCTGAAGTTAAAGATAAAGCTGAAGAATATCGCGCAAAACTAATCGAAGCTGTTTCTGAAACAGACGACAGCTTGATGGAGAAAATTCTTTGCTGGCGAAGAACTAACTGAGGAAGAGATCAAAAAAGGTATAAAAGCAGGCTGCTTAAGAATGACTATCACGCCTATGCTTTGCGGAACTGCGTTTAAGAACAAAGGTATACAGCCTCTACTTGATGCTGTTGTTGACTATTTACCAGCTCCAGATGAGATCGCAGCGATAAATGGTGTTTATGAAGATGGCACTGAAGTGACTGTTGAAAGTACAGATGATGGCGAATTTGCAGCTCTTGCGTTTAAGATCATGACTGACCCATTTGTTGGACAGCTAACATTTATCCGTGTTTATAGAGGAAGCCTTGAAAGTGGTAGCTACGCTTACAACACAGTTCAAGACTGCAAAGAGAGAATCGGCCGCTTACTAAAAATGCACTCAAATAAACGTGAAGAGATTACTGAGCTTTTCGCTGGCGAAATCGGTGCTGTTGTTGGTCTAAAAAATACCCTAACCGGCGATACTCTTGCAAGTGAAAAAGATAAAGTTATTCTTGAGAGAATGGACTTCCCAGAGCCAGTTATTAGTGTCGCAGTTGAGCCAAAAACAAAAGCAGATCAAGAAAAAATGGCGATCGCTCTTCAAAAACTAGCTCAAGAAGATCCAAGCTTTAGAGTTAGCACTGATGAAGAGAGCGGACAAACTATCATTAGTGGTATGGGTGAGCTTCACCTAGAGATCATTGTTGATCGTATGCTTCGTGAGTTTAAAGTTGATGCTGAAGTTGGTCAGCCACAAGTTGCATACCGCGAGACTATCCGTAAGGCAGTTGAACAAGAGTATAAGTATGCTAAACAATCAGGTGGTCGTGGTCAATATGGTCACGTATTCTTACGTATCGAGCCACTTCCAGCTGCTAGTGGATTTGAATTTGTTAACGACATCAAAGGTGGTGTTGTTCCAAAAGAGTACATCCCAGCTGTTGAAAAAGGTTGTAAAGAAGCGCTTCAAAGCGGTGTTCTTGCTGGATATCCAGTTGAAGATGTTAAAGTTACACTTTTTGATGGTAGCTACCACGAAGTTGACTCATCTGAAATGGCATTTAAACTTGCTGCTTCTATGGGCTTTAAAGAGGGCGCTAGAAAAGCAGGTGCGGTTATTCTTGAGCCTATGATGAAAGTTGAAGTTGAGACTCCAGAAGAGTATATGGGCGATGTTATCGGTGACCTTAATAAGCGCCGTGGTCAAGTAAATTCAATGGATGATAGAAATGGTATAAAAATCATTGCTGCTTATTGTCCACTTGCTCAAATGTTTGGCTACTCAACAGATCTTCGCTCAATGACTCAAGGTCGTGCGACTTACTCAATGGAATTTGATCACTACGAGGAAGTTCCTAAAAACGTAAGTGAAGAGATTATTAAAAGAGAAATGGCTAATTAGCTAAAAATAGGGCAGAGCGATCTGCCCTTTAATATTAACTACTTGAGCAAAAATTTAAATTAACTTGCAAATTTGTCCTCATAGCTCAGCTGGATAGAGCGCAGAATTCCTAATTCTGAGGTCGTGAGTTCGAACCTCGCTGGGGACACCACTCCTGCTTTTAATACCATGCAATAACAATCTTTATAGAGTGCTTTTAAATCATTTATATTTAGAATTCTTATTTTTATAAGTAGTTGTGTTTGGCATATAAATAAATTATTTTTAATGAATTATTTGTATGACCTCACTATCAATAAAGATGTATCAACAAAAGTACTTATATATTTAATAATCCATGTAACATTTTCAATTTATTTAAGGAGTAGATGAAAAAGATTTCACTTTTTAGGAGCCGTTTGTTGCATGTTGTCAGCTGATGTTAAAACTGTTAATATAAGTCCAGATGAGATCAAAAATATGATCAGATCGTCGACATTAGAACCCCATCTGAATGGCAAGAGACTGGCATCATAGCTGGTGCAAAGACCATCACTTTTGATCCAAGTGACAAGAGTGCATTTTTAGATGAGCTTTCAAAAGCAGTTGATATCAAAAAGCCTATCGCTCTTGTTTGTAGAAGTGGCAGAAGAAGCACTGCAGCAGCTGCAGCGATAGATAGCACAGATATTAAGATTATAATTGTAGATGGTGGCATGAGTAGTTTGATCGAGCAAGGCTACAAAACTACACCTTATAAAAATAGACAAATCTCTAAATTTCTGCATTTGACTACAAGATAAATTTATTTTTGTAGTCATAATTTATACTAAAGTAATAATTTCTATTATTTGATTAACCAGTGATTAACTCTAAGTCAATATAATTTCACCACATTTAAACAATAAAGAAGGAGACAAAATGTCAAAAGTTATTTTTACAGTTAAACACAATTCAGGCTGATGCAAAATGCACTTTATATCAAATCATGATCTTCACTGGAATGTAAAGGCATCCAATTTTTAGCGTCCACGAGTACACTGAAAAAGCCTATGAGGATATGAGCGAGATTTTTGATGACGCAGCTGGAGAGAGCTCTTATGCTTGGCGGCAGACCTATTGTTAAGGCTGAGGAGCTAGCAAAAGTCGCTCACATTAAACATGAGCCAAAAGAGAGCTACACTCCAACTGAAGTTTTAGAGATCGTTTTGGCTGACTACAAGCATCTTTTGGGCAGTTTAAAAGCTTGATGAGCTTGCAGAGGGTGACACTACAACTCAGATGTACGCGCAAGATCAAATAGCTCAATTTGGAAAAGCCATCTGGATGCTAAACGCAACACTTGGTAAATAATCACAGCGGGAGCTCTCGCTTTACCCTAAATCAAATTCCACCTTTTGGCGATATAGTTTTTATAAAACTTATAGGAGCCAAATATGCAAATCAGTCAAATGTAAGCTCATACAACACTTCAGCGTAAAAGAGAATGTAAAATCAGAAATTTTCGCTTCATAAAGATGAAAAAGAGGTTTCTAAAAAGCAGCCTGAGATTTCAAATTTAAGCGCAAAAGAGATCTCAAACAGCTACTTTTTGCAGTATCAAAAGATATTACTCAAAAATGCTAGCTCACATTTACAGCCCAAGGTGGTCTAAACTTTAGTGTGCCTGAGTACTTTATCAGACATTTTAGCTGGACTTGATCTAGCAGGCATCGGCTACAACGGCAAAGCTCTAGGAGAGCTAGGTAGCGATGAGGCGAGCGAGCTGAGTTAGTGAAAAATGGCTTTTTGGCATCGCAAAATACAGCTGATAGGGATAGCCGGTTTTGTGCCAAATGGCGCAGGTGATGATGTAGAAAAGCTAAAAGCTGGTAGAGATGGCGTGGCAAAGGGCTTTTGAGGATGCAAAGAAATATTTGAAGTGAGAGCTTCCTGAAATTTCACAAAAGACTATCGAAAAGACCCTTGAGACGCTCGATAAAAAGATCGCTGAGCTTTGGCGGTAACGTCTTTAAACGTATCAGCCTAACTTTCTTGGGGTCTCTCCCAAGAAAGTTATATATTAATGTAAGCACAAAACTCAAATTTGTAAAATTCTGCAAATTTATTTAATCTTTAAAAGCTATACTTTTCTCTTTATATTAAGGAGAAAAAGATGAAAGCTATACTCACTTCCTCAGCAGTAGCCACTATGTTTTTGGGATGTTCATTTTTGATGACAACCCACCAGTTCGCAAGCAACCAAGGCAAGCTACTAAAACTATACCTGCAAAAGCTCCATCAAAGGCTTTTATAAAAGATGTTAGCTATAAAGATTCGAAATACTGCTACGAGATAGTAGCCAGCGATGTGAAAAATCACAAACTAAACAAAGCTAATTTTGTGCAAACAGATATTATTACGATATAGGGCGATCTTGTCTATGCGACTTTTTACGCAGATAAGCTCATAGACATGCTTCTTATAAAAGAGGGTGGCTCAGAGGTGCATTTAATGGCATAAGAAAACCACAAAATGAAGTAGTCGTTAAAAGAAAAATATAAAAACAAATATCGATGTGCCAAAAGAGGAGAAAATTTCTTTTTTTAGATTACCGTTGATTTACTGCTAGCATATATAATTTCATCAGCAATCAAAACTAGAACTCCTTTTCAGGGGCAAAGCAACGGCCCCTTTTTCTTTTTATCCCCTTTTTCAAAAAGTCTCATTTGTAAAAAGTTAAATTATCAAAATATACCTCTTTTTGGTCAAAATCGGTAAACGATCGGTAACAAAAATGCAAAATTTATGATTTTTTAAGCTTCATCTTAAACTATGTGATTATAATCGTCGGCACAAAAACCTTAAAAGGAGAAAAATGAAACTAACAAAAATTAGTTTAGCTGCTTTGGTTGCTTTTAGGCGCATTCTCAAGTGTAGCAAGTGCTACTCCACTTGAAGAAGCTATAAAAATGTTGATCTTTCTGGATTTGCAAGATATAGATATACAAACAACAAAAAGAACTGGTGAGTATTCTAATACAAAAAACAGAGTCTAGTCTCATTAGCTGGTCATAATTTTAAATGGTAACAAATTTAAAGCTGCTATTGATGATAACTTCTTTGGTGTAATCGGTCTAGATATAATGCTACTGATAACTCTGGAGATAATACTCAAAGTGATCAAGGCTCTGCTGGTAAAGGTACAGATAAGACAGATACAACTACAGGATTTGGTGTTCACCAATTCTATCTTGGTTATAAGATCGGTGGTACTACTATAACAGCTGGTAAACAAGAGATAGGTTCATACTTTACTGATGATGCTATAGGTACTGGCGTAAGAGTAGTAAATCAAGATATCGAAGGTCTTACTTTAACAGCTTTAGCTTTTGATGCTATTGAAGGTGATGACACAGAAAGTGATGGTGATTTATACGCGGCTAAAGATGCAAAAAGGTAATGATATAAATAGGGTAAAAGTTTATGATTTTGGTAATCTATACGCAGCAGGTATTGCTGGTTCATATAACCCAATAGATTTCCAACTATGGTATGCAAGCTTAACAAACCTAGCTGACCTTCTTGCTGCTGATGTAACTGCAAACTTTGCTATAAACGATGATATTAGCTTAGGTGGTAGAATCAACTATGTAAATAGTACAGCAGATGCAAGCGCAAAATCACACCTATCTAAAAGTATAGATGCATCTAATGGTGTTGCAAACTACAATGATGGTAACTTCTACGCTGGCGAACTTACAGCTTCACTATTTGGTCTTGATGCAAGATTAGGTTATATGGGTTGGAAAGTTCAAGATAAAGGTGTAACATCTTTCGCTTTTGAAGATAAAGGTAGCCTAATAGATGTAGGTGAGCTTACACTTGATCCAACATGGGCTGATGGTAAAGCTAACTTAGTATATGCTACAGCTGGATATACATTTGATAAATTTACAGTTGGTGCAGATTACATAAAAGGTCATATTAAACATGCTGCAGCTCCTGGCAAAAATGGTAAAGAAAAAGTTGAAGAGATCACTCCAAGATTTGCATACGCATATAGCAAAAAGTTAACATTTAGCTCATACTATGCATTCAAAACTTCTAAATTTGCTGATGAGGGCAAAAATAAAGAAGATCAATTTAGATTTGAAGCTAAATACTCATTCTAATTCATAGCTCGTTAATCAACTTATGATATAATCCCGGTCGGAGCAATCTGATCCGGGATTTTACATTAGAGCAAAATTCAAGGAAACTTATGAAAAATATCGTAATTTCTTTTTTGGCGTGTTTTTTGGTGGCAAATGCCTTTGCAGCTTCTCAGGTTTATTATATAGAAGCTCGTGGTGAGTTTGGTAAAGAGCTTGCCGAAATGGCAAAAAAGCAGGCTAATGACAGAAATGAAAAAGTAAATGTCTATGTCGATGAAGATCCAAGACGCTATAAAGACAATAGGATTTTAAAATTTGGCGTTGATAGAAAAGGTAGATATAGCGTCTCTTTAGGAAAAGAGCTTTATGAGAAACAATGCGCTAGCTGCCATGGCAAGCGCAGATAAAAGACCATTTGGCTCAACACCACTTAAAAACATGGATGCTAAAGATATAGAAGATAGCATCATCTCTTATAGAAGCGACTCAAGCTTTGGTGGTAGCGGTAAAAACGTAATGCAAAACCAAGCTAAGATCGTCTCAAACAATGATCTAGGTGCAATACTTGCTTATCTAAAAGGTAAAGATGCACTTGCAGATCAAGATACAAACGAAAATAAACCAGTTTCAACCGAAACAAAGCAGGGCAGTTATTTAAGATAAATTTCACTTCGGTAGCTTTGCCACAAAATAAATAAAAAGGAAGCAGATGTTAAATCCAAAAACATTATTTTTAAGTATGGGCTCAGCTATCGTTTTGATGATAATCTTTGCCATAGCTAGCGGAGCCGCCACAATAATAGAGAGCAAAACCAGCACTGAAGCAGCTTGGTACTATGTTTATGGCGCTGGCTGGTTTGCGCTCATCCAACTACTTCTTGGTATAAATTTAGCTTTCAATATCTTTAGATACAATCTAATCGATCCTAAAAAACTCCCATCACTCATCTTTCACTTAGGTTTTATCGTCATCTTAATCGGCGCTGGTATCACAAGATACCTTGGCTTTGAAGCTGATATGCATATACGTGAAAACACCGCTTCAAACGTCGTTAACACAAAGGTTTCGTATATAAATTTAACAGCGCTTAACGACAAAGGAGAAGAGATCAGCTCGGCTATGCCTTTGGGGCTTGCTGATGTGAAGAAGGGCTTTTGATCTAAAGCTAAAAAACAGCAGATGGGTGAGGCTAGTTTTGAAATCTAAAGCACTGATGCCAAATGCAAGTTATAAACTTGTAAATGATGATAGCGGGAAGCCTGTTGTTGAATTTGTAGTATCAAACGAAAGCGAAAGCGAAGAGATATTTTTACTTGAAGAAGAAGAGGCAAGGGTTGGGGATATCAGCTTTATCTTTAATGCCAAACCAGATGAAAATAAAAATACGTTCTTTTTAGACTAAATGATGGAAATTTCACAGTTACTTCAAATGCCGATCTTTCCGTAATTTACTCATGGCGGATAGCTCTAAAACTGAGCCAAAAGCTGGTAGCGTGAATGACTCGGCACAGGCAGCTTATATACTATCTCAAATATAGTGTGCCCCTAAGGCTAGTCTCAGCGCACGCCACAAGAAAGCTAGTTAGCTCAAAGGATAGCGAGTTTAATGCGCTGATAGCAGAGCTAAACTACAAAGGTGAGAGTAAAAGAGATGCATGTATTTTACAACCTAATGGAGCCTTCACGTATCGCGTGGCTGGACAGAATGTAACGCCTCATGGGGAGCTCAGCAGATAAAACTCCCATTTAGTCTCTACCTAAAAGACTTTGAGCTAAAAAGATATCCAGCTCAACCCGCCTATGAGCTACTCAAGTGAGGTTGTGGTAAAAGACGGCACGAATGATCCGGGTTTGATTATAGAATTTATATGAACCACGTGCTTGATTACGATGGATATAGATTTTTCCAAAGCTCATACGACACCGACGAGAAGGGCACGATCCTCTCTGTCAATAAAGACCCAGGCAAGATCCCGACATATATCGGCTACTTTTTGCTAGGTCTTGGCTTCTTGTTAAATGTCATAAACCCTAACAGCCGCTTTAGAAAGCTCGCAAAACTAATAGATAATGAATCAACAAAAAGCGGTAAAAAAGTGGCTGCGCTCATAGCGGTCTTACTTTTGGGCTTAATTTTAGCTCGCTAAAGGGCTGAGGACTTCTTGCCGCGTATCAGCAAAGAGCATGCTGACAAGCTTGCTAGGCTCATCGTGCAAAGTCCAGATGGTAGGATGAAGCCATTTGATACGCTTAGTAAAGAGGTTTTAAACAAAATTCACAGAGGCGAGAGCATAGGTAGTTTAATTCAAACCAAGCGATGCTTTTCTATAATGGTAACGCCTGATTTTTGGCGAAATGAGAAGATCATCGCGCTTGGTCAGAGCAAGGAGCTAAAAAAAGAGCTAGGCGTCGATGAAAATGCAAGATACGCAAGCTTTGATGAATTTTTTAAAGCGACAAAAGATGGTGGAAGCGAGTATAAACTAACAAAATTGCTGGAGATAGCAAAACCGCAAACACCAGTGCTCACGCAATACATTTGACAAAGATGTGATAAAGATCGACGAGAGACTAAATGTATTTTTATATGATATTTATCGGTGAATGTTTCGTAGTTCTCCCAAAAACAAGATGATCCGTCACTCTTGGTATTCGCCTGCTAGTGCGATGATGTACTTCTCGCCAAAAGAGGCTGAGCTAGTCGTTGGCATGATGAGAGAGTACTTCTCAGCTGTTGATGCAGCCACAAAGGATAATGACTGGAGTAAGGCGGATGCGGCACTTGAGAGAAATTTCAGCCTATCAACACAAATACGGTGCTGCTGTCATGCCAAGTGAGAAAAAAAGATAGATATAGAAATTTTATTTAATAAATTTCAAGTATTTGACCGCTTGACACCGATATATCTTTTTGGCTGGACTTGCACTTTTTACTATTTGTTTTTGTCAAGATGCTAGCGCCAAAAAGTGCAGATAAATGGCATAGTTAAAGCTGTATATATTATAAATTTACTCAGCCTTTCTTGCGCACACAGCTGGCCTTGGACTTCGCTGGTATATCGCTGAGCATGCCCCTTGGAGTAATGCCTACGAGTCGATGGTCTATATCGCTTGGGCGCTTGGTCTATCTGGCATCATCTTTGCAAAACGCAGTCCGATCGCACTTGCGCTTACGTCTATATTAGCTGGCGTTACGCTATTTGTCGCGCACCTTAGCTGGATGGATCCGCAGATCACGACGCTTGTGCCTGTGCTTCAGAGCTACTGGCTAACTATCCACGTCTCTATCATAACTGCAAGCTATGGATTTTTAGGACTTTGTGCGTTGCTTGGTGGATTTACTTTGCTGCTTATCATCTTGCAAAACAAGAAAAAGCCAAATGCAGAGATTGCACGTAATATCACTGAAGCGACACGTATAAATGAGATGGCGATGATACTTGGTCTTAGCTTACTCACGCTTGGAAACTTTTTAGGTGGCGTCTGGGCAAATGAGAGCTGGGGTAGATACTGGGGCTGGGATAGCAAGGAGACTTGGGCGCTAGTTTCGATCCTTGTCTATGCAGCAGTGCTTCACATGAGATTTATACCAAAGTTTAATAATCAATACGCATTTGCCGTTGCATCATTTTTTGCCTATTGGTCGATCATAATGACCTATTTTGGGGTAAATCTCTATCTAGCTGGCATGCACTCTTACGCAGCTGGAGATCCGCTTCCAGTGCCTGATTTCGTCTGGATAAGCATCGCCATTATGATAGCGATGAGCGTTCTTGCATTTATGAAACGCTCTCTTTGCACAAGGCTATAGATGCTTCTTAAAGGCTTGATAGTCTTTTTTGTCTTTTTGCTTATAGTGGCCATTTGCGCGCTAATCTATCTTTTGCTAAAAAACAAAGATCATCAAGTCTTGGCAAGAGGGCTAGAAGCTGAGAGTGAAGAAGAGATCACGATCGAAAAGCTTGAAGAGCTTGCTAGCGATAAAACTCTAAGCAAAAACGAGCTTTTCGAGCTTATACAATTTCTGGAGAGAAATTTATAATACCAGCGAAAAATCAGATCGCTCCAAAAGAAGCTAGCAACTACATAAATTTTATAATCCTCATCTGCTCTCACCAAAATGCCGATGCAAAGCTTATTAGCTTTTTAGACAAAGAGGCTAAAAAGAAAAATCCAAGCTATGTTGCAGAGATCGAAGATAGCGAGAGGATAGGCATAGAAAAGCCGCAAAAATCGTAGGTAAATTATGCTACTCTGTTTAAGGATGTTATAAACATATTAATCTAACGCTGGTTTTTGCTTTGCTTTGTCGTTTTTGAGCTTATCTTTTTTAGCTTCAAACTCAGCTATGACATTAGGATCTGGGAATAAATAGCCATCTTCAACCATTAGATCAACGGCCTTTTAAATGTCGGCAACGCACTTTGCGCACCAAAGTAGTAGTAAGGTTTTTAGGATCTCTTGCCAAAACGCCTATGGTGTAGCTGTTGCCTCTTGTGTCGTTTACGAAAGCCAAAAACGAGCCGTTATAGGTGTTGCTGTATCCGCCTTTGCCAGAAGCGATGTGCGCGGTGCCAGTTTTACCGCCTATCTCAAGACCTGGCGTAAATGCCTTTAAGCCAGTACCTTTTTCAACTGTTTTTATCAAAATTCTCTTCATTATCTTTGCGGTCTCTTGCGAGATGACCTGCGCTGGCTCTGCTTTTTGGCAGATCGTAGCGCTTGCCGTTTCGCTCCAGATATGCCACCATGTGCGGCGTCACCTCGATACCTTTGTTGTTAAAGGTGTTATAGGCTTTTAAAAGCCGCATAAATGTCGCTTGCAGGCCGTATCCGTAGCTAACTGTCGCCTTATAGGTTGATGAGTTTAGTTTAGTAACCGTTGGCATCATACCTACTTGCTCGTATGGTAGATCGATGCCAGTCTTTCTTGAAAAGCCAAAATTTAAAAGCCCTTGATAAATTTGTGGGCCATTTAGGCGTTCTACTAGCTGGATCATGCCGATGTTTGAGCTGTGCACGATGATGTCTTCAGCGCTCATAAAAGGCTCTGGGTGGGTATCTTTGATGATCCTTTTGCCTAGCTGATAGCGACCGTTATAGGTATTTACTAGCTCAAAAGGATTTACCTTTTTTTCTTGAAGTAGTATGGAGAAGATAAATGGCTTAAAAACCGATCCAACCTCGTATGCATACTCGCTTGCGCTCGAATTTAGCGCGCTGTAATCTTGCTTTCTTATGTTTGAGGGATCATATCTTGAGCTAGAAGCTAGGGCTAGAATTTCTCCATTTTTGCTATTCATTATGCAGATGATTAGCTCTTTTGCGTCTAGAAATTCACGTTTTTCATCTAGAAATCGGTCTCTAGCTGGTTTGAAATTTAAGCGGTACAGAAAGCACTGCGTTGTAGCCATCAACCCTTGTTGCTAAATTTGAATCGCTAGTTAAGATTATATTGTTGCCGATATCACGCGGGCCAAGGATTTTGGCGTTTTGTATCGGAGCTAAGTAGTCCTCGTAGTATCTCTCAAGCCCTTTTACACCTTTGCTTTTGGTAAGTGCGTCGCTCTCTGTTTTGCTCACGTAGCCAATAGCTGGCGTTAAGGCATCTTTTGACATACTGTACGGTTTTGACCGCTCTCCATCACGCGCATGCCTTGAAATGAGGCAAGCCCAGTCTTTTGGGATCAGGTATGAGATCAAAATGCCCTTACGGTTTAGCTTTCTAGAAAGCTCTTGAAGGTAGGTAGCGCCCTTTGCGTCGATGCTGTAAGAGAGCGTGACAAGGCCTTTTGTGCCGTTTATGATCTTTCTTACTTTGTTTGGATCGTCGCCGCTATAAAGCGAGTAGAGCTTGATAAACATCTCTTTTTTTGTTTGGATCGATGTTTCTGGTGTCAAGCATCACTTTGTAGAGTTTTTGGCTTGATGAGATGCTAAAGCCGTCTTTTGTGACGATGTTGCCTCGGATTGCGGTATTTACGTCGCTTGTTTGAAGCTTAGGAAGCTTTTCGCTCGATGCTTGCTCTATAAAATATAACGAGCACAAAGATTGAAATCTCAAAAAGTAATTAATAAAAAAAGTATGGTTATTTTTTGATTTTCTGAATTCATTCAATGGCTTAAATTTGCGTTCTTGAAATTTTCTTTGTATGCGCTTAGTGCTTTGTTGCGAATTTCTAGCATAAGCTTCATGCTAGTCTCTGCTTTGCCTATGGCGATAGCTGCTTGGTGTAAGTCTTTTACCTCGCCAGTTGCAAGATCAGCTATGGCTTTATCGGCGTTTATTTGAACCTTGTTTAGCTCTTTTAAAGAGTCATTTAATGCGTTTTCAAAGCCGCCTTCTTCGCCCGCTTTTTTGCTATTTTTGTTTGAATTTTCGCTTTTGTTTAACTTATCTCAAATTTATGCTATTTATCATTATGCTTTGTCCTGAAATAAGTGATATCGCACTTTGTGCTATTGTTTTTGCGTTTTGAAATGACGCTACATTTGCTTGATAAGCTCTTGTTGCCTCAAGCAAGTCAGCCATTTCGATGACTGGGTTTATATTTGAAATGCGACGCAGCCATTTGCATTTGCGTCTGGGTGGCTTGGGTCGTATTTTAGCTGAAAGTCCTTGTCATCGCGCACCACTTTATCTACGATCACGCTAGTTAGGGCAGGGTGAGCGTTTTTAGGTGAGCTTGGATCATCGAGTGGATTTTCATAGTCAAGCAGACTTTGTGAGTTTTTAAGCTGATCGTTTAAAATTTTATCAAAGTTCATCTCTTTAAAGATGACCTCTTGCCTTCTGTAAGGGCCGCCCTCAGCCGTTCTTGTGGTTTGAGCGTTTGCTATGTTTGAGCTGATGACGTTCATCCTGAAGCGTTGCGCGCTTAGTCCGTATCCGCTAATATCAAAATCATTTAAATATGACATCATCTCTCCTAGTTCTTAGCACTTGCGTCTATTACGCTTTTAAAGATATTGCCCTGAGCCTTGTAGGCGCTATCAAGGGCGTTTATCATAACTGTATTTTTGCCCATTTCTGTTGTCTCAACATCAAGATCGACTGTGTTTGCGTCATTTCTAGCCATGTGACCATCACGCAAGAAAATTTGAGCTGTGTCGCTTTTTGAAAAATCAACCGCAGCCATGTGCGCTTCGTTTGTTTTAGCTAAATTTAGTTTTTGCTCTCTGAAACGTTATACTCATTTGCTTTTTTTCTTAAAAACATCTTCAAATCTTACGTCTCTAGCCTTGTAAAATGGCGTATCAACATTTGCAAGGTTGCCAGAGATGAGCTTTTGGCGTAGTTCTCTGCCTGCAAGGGCTGATTCGACGAGTGGGCTAGATTTTGATCTATCTAAAACAAACATTTAAAGTCCTTCTAAAATTTCCACATTTATAAGCAAATGATGTTCCAAATATAAGGCAATTCATTTTGTTTCATAGATTTTTGCCAAAATCTTCTTTCATTTTTGTGACTTTTTATGCCGCCAAGATAGTATTTAACTCCGTATTGTCCGCTATCTACGTCTGTTATAATTTGATATTCGCCGTTTTTATCACCACTTTAAAAGGTAGTGCGATCTCGTGTTTGTATTCGATATCTCTTACGATCTGCTCGGCAAGCCTGTCATTTATCTTTTGATCGTTTGTTATGAGTAGTAGGCGTTAAATTTTTGCATAAATTCATGCAAAACATACTCATTTGTGACATTTTCAAAGTGAGTTAGCCCGATTAGCGTAAATTTATCTTTGTTTTCAAGCTGATATTTTGTAAGCTCGGCTGCCTCTTTTGACAAGGCGGGACAAAATGTACCAAAAATGTCGATCATCAAAACCTTATTTTCATCATTTTTGATAGCAAAACCGTGATCTTTTTCTAACTAAAGTAAGCTCCTTACCGCTTACATCTACAAGTTTGACCTCTTCGTTTGGGCTAAATTCTTTAAAATTTGCACTGCTGTTCTCATCTTCGCCACAACCAAAAAAAGCAAATAAAGCGATTATTAAAACAAGTAAATTCTTCATCTTATCCCTTAAACATATCTTTTTATGGCAGCTCTTGCCTCTTTGTCTGCCTCGCGTCTTTTTAAAGTCTCGCGCTTATCGTGTAAATTCTTACCTTTTGCAAGGGCTAGCCTTGCTTTTACGATGTTTTTATCGCTTAGATAAAGTGCCAAAACAACCAAAGTAAGTCCATCTTGTGAGACTTGACCGAAAATTTTATCGATCTGCTTTCTATGCATCAAAAGTTTTCTGGCTGCTCGCTCATTTGGACGAAATGCGCTGTGTGTGGTCTCAAGATAGCTGATATGGGCGTTTAGTAAGAAAAGCTCACCCTTTTATGACGCGCACAAAGCTATCTTTTAAATTTGCTCTGCCAGCCCTTAGAGCCTTGACCTCGCTGCCTTTTAAAACGATGCCAGTTTCAAAGGTCTCAAGTATGCTAAAGTCATGCAAAGCTTTTTTGTTTTTTGCTAGATCTTTTATCGTACTTTACCTTTTATTTTACGCTCAATACGCTACTGCCGCTGCCGCTTAGAAATTTATCCCTAAACTCATTCATCTTCGGATAGAGCTTAAAGCATGGGGCAAAAAGATCGTTTAGCTCCTCGTTTTTATAAATTTCAAGTAGCTCTTTGCTCTTTAAAATTTGCATCTTTTTGCAGCATTAACGTCTCATGTATTGTAAGAAATTGCTTCTAGCTCTTGATAAACCATCGGTGTGAGCAAAAACATTTGGCGTGAAAATATTTAAATCTGGCACTTCATCGTCACATTCTTTCTATGATCTCGCCTATGCCGCTTACATTTGCTGCCTTGTAGCCACTCACAAAAAAGGCTACATCTGCGCCGATTTTGGAGGCTATTTGCATCACTATCGCGTTTTATATGTAAATTTAGCTCTGTCATTTACCATTAGTAAAAAGGTGGCAGCGTTTGAGCTACCTCCTCCTAGACCAGCACCTATTGGGATTTGTTTGTTGATGATGATTTTTGTGAGAGCTAAAAACTCATCTAGCTCGTTTGAAAAGCCAGCTTTTTTTAGCTCGTCTATCGCTTTTTGGATGATGTTTTCTTTTATCTCTTTGTTGTCGCATTCGATAGCAAAAAGCATGACCTCTCAAAATAAATTTCATCAAAAGCTGCTCGCAAAAGAACAAAACGTGACAGTTCGTGGTAGTTGCCTCTGGTGCCAACCACCTTCAAAAATACGTTGATCTTTTTGCAGCTTTTCATTTCTCGATTTTTCGCAAGCTCGTGGATATCGGCTTCGCTTGCTTTTTGGTGGCGTGGATATTTTTCGTTTTTGATATCGTTTGCCAGCTCGCTTCTTAGTATCATTGTGTTGCGCGGGGCCCTCGATACCAAGCTTAACGGTGCTTTTTGAGATACTTACTACGACGACTTTTATGTCGTTACCTAGTGTACCTTTTCTTCGTTTTTCTTTTCTTGCTAAGATTAACATTTTTTTCTACCTTGTTTAAAGTGTAATTTATAGTATCATCCATGATTTGGATTACGCTCATAATTTATCATAATTTAGCAAATAAATTCTCTTGTGTTTGTGTTTCAAAATCGTTAATTTTTAATTTCTTACCATCTAGTATGTTATTAATATCCCCAAAATACGTGTTTTGCTCAATATTTAAAAAAATTGCAAATATTTAAAAATTTTTCATTTTCATAGCAAAATCTACCTCGCTTATCCTCTTTAATGAGCTTAAAGTTACATTATAACCAACTTTTTGCCCAAAGTATTTTCTGCATAAGAGCGGATGTAACTCCCCTCACTTACACTCTAAACGAAGTGTCAAAAAGGATGTGAATAATTCAGTACTCACTCTCATAAATTTCCATTGTCTCTGGCTTTAGCTCAAACTTTTTCTCGCCACTTCTTGCTAGCTTATAAGCTCTTGTACCATTTACATGTTTGGCGCTCAATTATGGCGGGATATAGCTTATCTTGCCCATTAGCTCGCCTCTTATGACTTCAAGTTTTTCTAAACTTAGCTCTTTTACATTTGAAATTTCAGTGATATTTTCATTATCCATGCTAGGACTGCTAGCTCCAAGCCAGATCGTCGCCTCATAGACCTTTGGGCTTTTGTCTAAAAATCTAGTACTTGCTATATGAGCCAAAAAGCGACTATCAGACAGCCACTCGCAAATGGATCAAGCGTGCCTGAAAAATCCAGCCTTTTTAACGCCATATTTTCTCTTTAGTCGTCCTAAAAAGTGGTTTGAGCTCATGCCAGCAGGCTTTGTTTGCCACGAAAATGGCGTTCATACGGCCTTTTTCCACGAAGCTTGACATGATCTCTCTTACATTGCCACCAAAATTTATAGTCAGTTTAAACTCTTTTTTGATCTTGCTAACCGCGCTCACCCTGCCGATACCAAAAATTTTATGTTTAACAAGGTCGCCTTTTTTAAATTCATTGCTCTGTTCGATGACTAGCGAGCCATGTGTTATGCCGCTCGCTTAAAAATCTACTCTTATTTAGCCTTGTGCGCTGACCTTTGTAAAGCGTGAATTTGCAAAAGCTTAGGCTAGTGTCCTTGGCTCTTGTTATCGCCACGTAAGCGAGCCTGCGCTCCTCTTCGATGTCGCTACCATCGCCAATGAGCGGGAAAAATCCCTCTTCAAGGCCGATCACAAAAAGGTGCTCAAACTCAAGTCCCTTGCTCGCATGCACGCTCATAATGCTAATAGCCTCGTCGCTAATGCCGTCTTGCTCGCTTGTTAGCGTGATCTCGTTTAAAAACTCCTCCAGATCAAAGCTTGGATTTTGCTTGATCTGATCTTTTAAAAACAGCGTAAAACTCGTCGATGTTCGCCGCTCTTTCAGCGCCATCTGGCAAGCTCTCGTAGTATTTTTTCACGCCAAATTTAGCTTCAAATTTATCTATGAGGTCAAAAACCGAGCTACTTTCTTGAAGCTCTTTTAGGTTGTTTGCAAACTCAAGAAGGGCTGATTTTACCTTTTTACTAAAGGCTTCGTCGTTGTCAGAGATGTTTGAGATCGCCTCGAAAATGGAAATTTTGCCTTCAAAGGCCATTTTCTCAAGCTTATCAAGGCTTACTTTTGCCTAGGCGCTCTTTGGGCGATTTATGATGCGTCTTATTGAAAAGTCATCGTTTGGATTGTTTATAAGTCTTAGGTAGCTTATGATATCTTTGATCTCAGCTCTTTCGTAAAATTTAACGCCGCCGACCATTTTATAGGCGATCTGCTCTTTGTTTAGCCCATCTTCAAGTGAGCGAGAGAGCGCGTTTATGCGGTATAAGATCGCGATATCTTTTGCTCTGCACGCCTTTGCTTAAAAGCTCTTTTATATTCTTTGCGATCTTGCCAGCCTCGACGCTCTCATCAAAGCTCTCTATCAAATTTACAGCTTCGCCTTCGCCTTTTGTGCCCACAAGCTTTTTGCCAAGGCGGTTGCGGTTATGATCTATTAGCTCGTTTGCAGCCTTTTAGTATCGCTTCGCTCGAGCGGTAGTTTTTCTCAAGTCTGATGATCTTTACATCTTTAAATTGATCTTTTGAAAGTGAAGATATTATCGATCTTTGCACCGCGCCAGCCGTAGATACTCTGGTCATCATCGCCTACTACGCAGATGTTTTCGTGGCATAGACAGAGTTTTTTTAGCAGTTTATACTGAAGATCGTTTGTGTCTTGATACTCATCGACCATTATGTATTTGTAGCGGTTTGAAATTTCTCTAGCAAGATCTTCGTTTTCGTCTAAAATTTTATACGTAAGCCCTAGTAAATCGTCAAAATCAACAAGGTTGTTTCAGCCTTTAAATAGTCCTCGTACTTTTCATAAATTTGCGCTGCTTGCTTGTAAAAGTTATCCTTGCTCTTTGTCAAATGAAGAGAATTTGCATTTTTATAGACCTCTTCGACGCTTAAAAGTGAGTTTTTGTAGTTTGAAATTCACTTGATAAAATAGCCGTGGCGACTGGACTTTCAAAGCTTTTTGATGATGCGTTTTTATCGTCTGTGTCGATTATGACGAAGTTATTTTTCTCCAAGCTTTTTCTATGTAGAGCTTTTAAAAACAAAAAGTCCAAATTGCAGAAATGTGCAAAAGAAGCGGCGAGTAGTTTTTGCCGCTTTGATTTAACATCGCCATGGCTCTCTGCGCATCTCGTTGGCGGCTTTGTTTGTAAAAAGTAAGAGTTAGCGTGTTTGCCGCGTCTATGCCGACCTCGCCGATGAGATAGGCAAAGTCTAGTCGTGATCGTCTTTGTCTTGCCACTGCCAGCACCTGCTAGTATGAGCATCGCACCGTCTATGTGGGTGGCTCGCTTCGCGCTGAGCTTTCATTTAAATTTGATAGTAATTTTTCCATTTTTCGCTTTTCAAATTTCTTTCTTTGATTTTAGCCAAAAATGCTTAAAAATTACTATTTTTTTCTTAAATATATCTTTATTTTTTGGGTTTTGCAAAAGACTGAGGCTGATTTTTAGCGTGATCGACTTGCTTCTCTTTTGGCTTATAAATGGAGAAATTTACAAGGATCGGGCTATTTCTCAACCAAAATTGAACCACCGCACCAAGTGGAAACGATACCACTGAGGCAAAGATTTTCACTACCAAAGCCAGCCTCAAAGCTAAGCTCATCTTGCGTCAGCCTAGCACTTTCAAGCGTGTAGCCACCAAGTGAGAACATAATGACTGGCATGCTAAAGCCACTGCTTATCTCATCTGGCAAGCTAGGCTCAAAGCTAACTAGCGGTAAATCTGCTATAACTGAGAAATTTAGCCCCTTTTCAGTAAAAATCAATGCACTCATAGACGTGCATCTTCATCAAAAAGCGCAAATTTCTCATCGTCTAGTATTTCGTCTAACATCTTAATCCTTTGAAATTTCTAAAAACTCATCTACTAGTTTTTTGACCTCGTTTATGCCGATCTGCCAGAAATTTTTATCATCTATATCAAAGCCAAATTTACCCACAAGCTCCCTTGGGCTAAGACTTCCGCCAAGGCTCAAAAACTCGGTGTAAATTTTCAACGAAATTTTTGCATTTACCGCTTTTGTAAAGCCCAAAAAGAGCAAGCACAAGAAGCTGCGCGTAAGAGTAGGCGTAGCAGTAAAATGGCGTGTGGATGAAGTGCGGGATGTAGCTCCACCAAATTTTGTAGTAGTCATTTAGCGTGACGCTTTTGCCAAACATCTTTTTGCTCTCTCTTAGCCAAATTTTATTTAGCTCATCTAGGCTGATCTCGCCCTCATGCGCGTGCACGGCCCTTTCAAAGGTGGTGAAATTTATCTGGCGGTAAAGCGTGGCAAATATATCCTCGATCTTGCCAGCAAGCAGTGAGTACTCTTTCTTTTGCTAAGACCGTCTTTTATGTGGTCAAAAACTAGCATCTCGCAAAAAACTGAAGCCGTCTCAGCCGTGGTTAGCGGAGTGTCTGAGTTTAGGTAGCTTACGCTATATGAGAGCTTTTGATGCACAGCGTGGCCAAGCTCGTGAGCTAGCGTGAAAAGGTCTCTTCGCTGGTTTGTGTGATTTAGCAAAACGTAAGGGTGAGTGTCGCTTGATCCTGAGTGAGAAAAATGCCCCCCTCGCTTGTTTGGTGCTGGATAAACGTCGATCCAGCCGTCACTAAAGGCGCTTTTAGCTATATCGCCAAATTTAGGTGAAAATGTCCCAAACGCCTTTAAAACTATCTTTTTACACTCATCAAATTTATACTCTCCTTCGCTGCTAAGAGGCGCGTATCTATCGTAGTCATAAAGCTTTTTAAGGCCTGTAATTTTCTTTTTTTCGCTCGTAAAATCTAGCAACTAGGTCAAAATTTTTCTCAGTTACAGCAATTAGCGAATCAACGCTTTTTTTACTGATTTGATTTTCAAGGTGTCTTGGCTCTTCAGGGAGCTTTGAAATCTCGCAGCTCGCAGCCTCGTTTTTAGATCAGTTTTTATCATATTATATATGTAACCAAGGAGGTGCTGGTGCTTGCTAAGCTCGTTTGAAAGGCTTTTGGCGGCTAGTTTTCGCACGCTTTGGTCGCTCTCATGAAGCTTGGCTAGAATCTCTTCTTCATTTAAAAGCTCGCCTTTAAATTTAAACCTCATCTTGCTCATGCTCATCAAAAAGCCTTGAAAAGCCCTCAGCTCCGGTGCTTGCAGTGCGAAGTAGCACTCTTTCTTCGGCAACGCTTAGCTGGTGCGGTTTTGCTTTTAGTGAGGTTGCTTAGATAGTAGCCATATTTTTGGAGCTTTTTATGATCTCTTCTTGTTTTTTAGGGCTAAACCCATTAAATCTGATCTCAAAAAAATATCAAATTTTTCATTTGCTTTTGTCGCTATCTCATCGATTTTCGCGTAAAATGCGCCCTTGCTTGTGTCTTTGCAGTACTTTTAAAAAGCATAAGTCATTACTTTGAAATGTAGCTATCAAGCTTTCATATTCAGAAAATGCCTTTTAAAAACTCGTCTGTTTTTAATTTTTCATAACTTTCAAGGTATTTTATCTAAATTTTCGCACTCTTTTTGTAATCTGAAAGTGCGTTTTGCTCACATCTTTTCGTTTGCAAAAAGTACTTTTAGATCCCAATCTGTATATTTATCCTTTAAATTTTTGGGACATTTTACAAAAATGGATAAAAGTGACTTTCAGCCAAAATTTAGCTGAAATGTATGAAGATTAGTTTGAAGTCTCTGAGGCTACGGCTGTAAAAAGCACGTCTGATGAGCTATTTAGCGCGGTTTCAACTGAGTCTGGATGACGCCTATCGTAAAGCCAACTGTGACAAACTGCATAGCGATATCGTTGCCGATACCAAAAGACCGCACGCTAATGGCACTAGAAGAAGTGAGCCGCCAGCCACGCCAGATGCGTCGCATGCGCCAAGGGCTGAGACGAAACATGAAGTAGTGCATCACCAAATGTAACTGTGATAGATGGATAGAATTTACCGCAGTAAGCGCTAGGATGCTAATGGTAACAGCTGCACCGCCCATGTTTATGGTGGCTCCTAGTGGGATAGAGATCGAGTAGAGCTCCTCTTTTAGTCCAAGCTTTTTGCAAAGCGCCATATTTACAGGGATGTTTGCAGCTGAGCTTCTTGTAAAAAACGCTGAGATCGCGCTCTCTTTTAAACAGATCATCACAAGTGGATAAGGATTTTTCCTAGTTAGTGCAAAAACCATCGCTGGATAGACGATAAATGCCACTACAAGCATCGCTCCAACAAGAACTAAGATCAGTTTTAGATATCCTGCAAGTGCCTCAAATCCAGTATCATGAATGCTGATAGCAACCATACCAAAGATACCAAATGGAGCTAGTCTAATGATAAATTTAACAATATGAGTTACGCCGTCGCTTATATCTTTAAATACCTTTTTTGTCTCAGGTGTGGCATATCTCATAGCGATACCACCACCTATCGCCCAAGTGATGATGCCTATATAGTTGCCGTTTGCTAGGGCGGTTATCGGATTTTCTACCATTTTATAGATAAGGTCTTTTAGCACGTTTGTGATGCCTTGAGGTGCTGACATATCAGCGCTTTGCAGACCTTTTAGTGGTATCTCGATAGGAAATAAAAAGCTTGCAATTACTGCCACAACAGCTGCTAAAAAGGTGCCAACAAGGTAGAGTGTGATGATCTTTTGCATGCCTTTTGTATGACCAAAATCTTTTAAAATGATAGAGGTTGCAACTAAAAACAAATACAAGAATAGGTGCGATCGCTTTTAGAGCACCTTTAAACAAATCACCCTAAAACTGAGGCTGAAGTTTGCGATAGAGTTCGCCGCTAGCTTGCTCTTTAGTATGGGTAAACTGCTTAACTCAGCTTCACTAAGGCGAGTTTTTATGACTTCATCTACGCTTAAGCCACCTCTTTTTGGATGGTTTGAATTTTAGCTGAGAGTTTGGTTGTAAGGAGCTGCTTGATAATGTGTGTAAAAAGCCAACTAGGGCACCTAGGATGATACCAACTAAAATTTGAACGATCACATTTCGTCGGCGTATCTTCTTGCAATGTTTTTAAACGTATTCATTTGACACCTTAATAAATTAGTTTTTGTTGATTTTAGCTAAATGATTTTTAAATATAAAAGAAATTTAAAAAGATTAATTCGTTTTTATATGGATTTGTTACAATTGCACGGTAAATTTAACCAAGGAAAAGGACGAAAATGTATCTATTTACTTCGAAGTTGTAAGTCCAGTCATCCAGATAAATGCGTGATATCATCGCTGATAGCATTGTTGATACTATTTTAACGCAAGATCCAAAATGGACGCGTTGCAAGCGAAGTTTTTGTAGCTGGAAAAACATAGTAATAGGTGGAGAGATAAACTCAAAAGTAAAACTCTCTTATAAAGACTACGAAAAGATCGTAAAAGACGCTCTTGCGCATATTGGATATGACGGAAAGAGCAACTTTACAAAAGAGCAGTGCTTGCATCCAGATGATATCGAGGTCAAAGTCTGCTTAAATCAACAAAGTCCAGATATAAATCAAGGCGTTGATCAAAGTGACGGCGAGATCGGAGCAGGTGATCAAGGCATCATGTTTGGCTTTGCAAGTTGCGAAGCGAAAGAATTTATGCCAGCAGCTATAACTTATGCAAGAATGCTTTGTGAAAAAGTATATAAATTTGCCAAAGCAAACCCTGATAAACTTGGCGTTGATATCAAAACACAAGTTACGATTGATTACGGCAGTAAAGACAACTTTGAAAACTGCAAGCCTCAAAGCATCCACACCATCGTCGTTTCTGCGCCATGCGTGGAGAGCATGAAGATAGAAGAGCTTCGCGCACTAATACAAAATTTAATAGACGAAACTGGCCTTCCAAAAGAGCTATATAATAAAGAAAAAACGATCATTTATATAAATCCAACAGGCAGATATGTAAATCACAGCTCACTTCACGATAGTGGCCTAACAGGCAGAAAACTAATCGTTGATAGCTTTGGCGGATATAGCCCAATAGGTGGCGGCGCTCAGTCAAGCAAGGACTACACAAAGGTTGATCGCAGCGGACTTTACGCAGCACGCTGGATAGCTAAAAACATAGTCGCAGCTGGCCTTGCTAAAAAATGTATCGTTCAGATAAGCTATGCAATAGGCGTTGCAAAAGCCAACTTCGGTTAGCGTTGATACTATGGGAACTCACGCAAACGGCGTAAATGACGATATGCTTTCAAATTTTGTAAGCGAGCATTTTTCTCTAACACCTCGCTGGATAACAAATCAATTTGGTCTTGATAAGCCAAGTAAAGAGACATTTTTATATGCAAAAGTAGCTGCAAAAGGTCAAGTGGGAAATGCAAAATACCCTTGGGAAAAGCTTGATGCAGTCGATACTTTCAAGCTTTTACTAAAAAAATAATCAAAAAAGTGGCTTTATCTAAAAGCCACTTTACATTTCTTTAAAACTCATCCCAAAAACGCTTTTTAGGCAAAATGATCTCACTTTTTGAGCCATTTACGCTGTGATAGACCGCTTTATTATACTTTGTAGCAAGGTGTTTTATAAGCACTCTTTGAAGAACAGGTTCGCTACTTGGCACAAACCAGCCGTTGTTTGTGATAGCTACAACCGCGTCAAATTCGCCCTTATAAAGCTCCTCTCTTGTCGCCTCATAGCAGATAGCATTTCTGATTTTAATCCCATCTATCTCGTAGTCACTGAATTTTCAGCCTTTTTAAAGTCGCTAGTCTCCACAAAAAAATAGCTTATTTACCGCATCTTGCATACTTTGGCAGAGGAATTTCTTCTCCAAATGGCACTCAAAAATTTTCTTATCCATTCGCCTTAGAGTGCCATCTTGAAACAAAAAGGCGGAGTTATAAATTTGCTTATTTTCATAAGCAAGCGCGCCAGCTACGATAGTTATCTGTTTTGAAAGCTCTTTTAGCTCATCAACAAGCAGTGGCTCATTTGTCATAAATAATGGAAACGCACTCTGGAAGCACGATGAGACGTTTTTGCTCGGCGATAGCGCTATTTATCATGTCTCAAATTTCTTTCATTTGTAGATTTTCATGCGCAAGCTTTTTATCCCAGCGCACTCTTTGATGCGACATCGGTATTTACTAGCTCCACCTCAAATGGTAGAGTTTTCGCCTCGTTACTTTTAAACTGCAAAGCAGCGATCAGGCAGATAAAAGCTAGGATAAATTTATATCTACCTTTTTAAACTCAAAGAAATGGTCACTAAAAATATAAATATAAGCCTCTAGTACTTTGGCTCAAAAGCGCCTAAAAACAAGCGTTGCTTCAAGGTTAAACCAGTTAAAGCCAAATGGGTGCACGTAGCTTATTAAAAATAATAAAACAGCTCTTAGTGCCACAAAGCTTGGAAAAGAGGCTATCCAAAACAAAAGTCCATAAACAAGGGCTACAAAGAGGATGACAAATGGGATAAGCCAGACAAGCTCGTAGTAGATAAAACTAAAGCCGATCCAGTAAAAACCACAAAAATCCCAGTGAAAAATCCAGCTGCAAAAAACCCAGCCCTGCTTAAATTTATGATGATGTAAATTCCAGCTAGCGTGAGAAAAGGTGATGAAATAAAATTTGATTTTTCAGCCATAGCTAAAAATGAAATTAGAAAGCAAAAAGCACCGACAAAGGCTTTTATTATAATTTTAGTGCTAAAATGTCCGTTTAAAAATCTTACAATTAAGGAAATCCATGCAAAACGCTGATTTTTTAACATCATTACTACCTCTTGTTGTGCTTTTCGCCATATTTTACTTTTTGGTTATCAGACCTCAACAAAAACAACAAAAAGCCCACGCAGCAATGCTTGCAGCTCTTGACAAAGGCGATAAGATAGTAACTAATGGCGGACTTATATGCGAAGTGATTAAAGCCGAAAATGATTTTATCAAAGTTAAACTTAACGATGATGTAATCGTTCGTATAGCACGCGAGTTTGTAGCTAAAAAGATCGAAGATAAATAATGCGTAACGCAAGAGTTACATATAGGCTGATTATATTAATATTAGCCTTGGTTTTTGGTTTTGGCTTTTCGGTGCCATCTTTTTTTCAGACTCAAAGCGGAGCTAAAATTTCGCTAGGACTTGACCTTCAAGGTGGTCTTCATATGCTTCTTGGTGTTGAAACTAATGAAGCCATCCACTCTAAGATCAAGTCAATCGCTGGAAGCATAAATTATTATGCCAAAAAAGAAGATGTGCTTATTGATAAATTTAAGATAAAAGAAGATAGTGTTGATTTTGCGCTACTTGATAGTGACGAGGCTCCAAAGGTTGATAAGGCGCTTGCTGAGATAAAAGGGCTTGATATCAAAAAAGATGGTCTAAACTATCATATCACTCTTACAGAGCAAGAGAGGCTTGATACGATCGAGTATGCGATCTCACAAGCTGTTGAGACCATTAGAAACAGGCTTGATCAGTTTGGTCTGGCTGAGCCAACAGTCGCTAGACAAGGCAAAGATAATATCCTAGTCGAGCTCCCTGGCATAAAGACTGAAGAAGACGAGCAAAGAGCGAGAGATCTTATCGCAAAGGCTGCTCACTTGCAGCTTATGGCAGTTGATGATAAAAGACAAGATCAGGCTAATACTATGAGCGAGGCCGAGGCTGAAAGCTATGGTGACGTGATCTTTAAGGATGCCAAAAATGACCGCGTGAAAATATGTCGTTAAAAATATCCCAGTGCTTGATGGCTCGATGCTAACTGACGCAAAAGTCGCATTTTCTCAGCAAAATAACCTACCGATCATAAATTTCACACTCAATTCAGAAGGTGCTAGAATTTTTGGTGATTTTACTGGTGCAAATGTCGGCAAAAGGCTTGCTATCGTGCTTGATGGTAAGGTCTATTCAGCTCCAGTTATAAATGAAAGAATAGGTGGCGGCAGCGGCCAGATCAGCGGTGGCTTTACACTTGATGAAGCTCACGACGCATGATCGCACTTAGAAGTGGCGCACTTTTTAGCACCTGTTAAGATGCTAGAAAAAGAAGTGTTGGTCCATCTTTAGGACAAGAGAGCATCAATCAAAGCATGGTAGCTCTTGCTGCTGGATCTATTTTAGTCGTACTATTTATGCTAGTTTATTATGGAATTTCTGGCGTTTTTGCAAATATCGCGCTAGTTGCAGACGTTGTTATATTAGTAGCTGTCATGGCGCTTTTTGGAGCGACGCTTACCTTACCTGGTATGGCTGGTATCGTGCTAACGATTGGTATGGCAGTTGATGCAAACGTCATCATAAATGAGCGTATACGTGAGCTTTTGCGTGAAGGCGTGGCGATAAGGACAGCCGTGCAAAAGGGCTATGAGCACGCTATGAGTGCGATCATCGACTCAAATTTAACTACTATTATCACAGTTGCTGTGCTTTATGCTTATGGTACTGGCCCAGTTAAAGGCTTTGCTGTGACAATGGCCATAGGTATCATGGCTTCGATGCTAACGGCCATTTTAGGCACACATGGCATGTTTGATGCAGTCATGGACAAGATAGAAAAAAGCGGAAATACCAGACTTTGGTTTGGTTATAAAAGGAGCTAGGGATGCAAATTTTTACTAAGGCAAAAGTTTATGATTTTATGCGGTTTAGATTTGTGTCACTCGCACTTTCTATTTTTTTATTTGTTGGCTCGATCTTTTTGCTTGCAACGAAGGGTCTAAACTACGGCATCGATTTTTCTGGTGGTACGCTTATCCAGCTAAAATATGACACCAAAGCGCCACTTGATAAAATTCGCGACGCTTTTGGCACAAATGAAGTGCTTAAAAACGCCTCTGTTACTGAGTTTGGAAGCGAAGATGAGGCTGTTATTAGATTTTCAGGATCAAGTTCAAATTTAACTGGTGACATCGGCACTGAGATAAAGCAATTTCTAAAAGATACCGGAAATTTTTGAAGTAAGACGTGTCGATATCGTTGGTCCCAAAGGTTGGCGACGAGCTTAGAGAAAAAGGTCTAATGGCTCTTGGAATTTCACTAATTGGCATATTGATCTATATCACATTTAGATTTGAGTGGAGATTTGCGCTTGCTGCGATCGCAACTGAAATTCACGATATAGTCATAACTGTTGGTGCTATCTCGCTATTTGATATAGATGTAAATTTGGACACACTAGCGGCTGTATTAACGGTGCTTGGCTACTCGCTAAACGATACGATCATCATTTTTGATAGGATCAGAGAAGGCATAAAAGAGAGCAAGAGAACTGATATCGAGGGCGTTATCAACGAGTCAGTCTCAGCCACACTTTCAAGAACTATCCTAACTTCAGCCACTACGATGATGACTGTTGTTGTGTTATTTTTATTTGGCGGAGATATGATACATGGATTTTCATTTATCCTTATCGTTGGTATCGTTATAGGAACGATCAGCTCGATCTACATCTCATCACCATTTCTTATCTGGTTTAAATTTAGCATCGAGCATTTTAGAGCTAGAGAAGCTGAGAAGCAAAGGATCAAAAAAGAGCGTGATAAAGAGCGTGCTATGTTTGAAAAAGGCGTTGTGTAAGGAGGGATAATGAACTGGGGAAAAGTTATCTACATATTTTTTGCGCTGATGAGTCTTACGACTACGGCGGAGTTTTTATATGATAAAAACGAGATCGCCCTTTTTGTGGCAGCTAGTATAAATTTGGTTTCAACGCTACTTAAGATCGGCGTTAAAAATTTACTATCAGCTGAGCTTTTTGCTAGCTCGCTGGTTGCTGATTTGCACCTTATACCAGCTTTTTGTTATTTTGCAAGTCTCTGAAAATGCAACGCTTAGCTATTCACTAGCTATTGGCGCGGTCATTGCAAATATATTTTCACTAGCCTTGGTACTAATAGAATCAAGCAAATCACAAGAAGAATTTAGGAGAAAAATGGCTGAGAAGAGAAAAATATGAGCCTTTAAAGATAGAAAAAGTGGCAAAGAATTGGGATAAAAATGAGGGATTTGAGCCAAAAGACGACTTAAGCTTGCCAAAAATATATCCTAAGCATGTTTCCGTATCCAAGCGGACGCATACATATGGGGCATGTGAGAAACTACTCTATCGGCGATGCGCTGGCTAGATCATATAGAAAAAGCGGCTACAACGTGCTTCATCCTATCGGCTTTGATAGCTTTGGTATGCCAGCTGAAAACGCAGCCATAAAACATAAAATTCACCCTAAAATTTGGACTTACGAAAACATCGACTATATGAAAAAGGAGCTTGCAAGCCTTGGCTTTTCGTTTTCTAAAAAGAGAATTTTAGCCACATCTGACCCACTTTATACAAAGTGGGAGCAAAGCTTTTTTATAAAGATGTTTGAAAAAGGGCTTGTTTATAGAAAAAACGCCATCGTAAACTGGTGTGAATACGATCAAACCGTGCTTGCAAACGAGCAGGTTGAAGACGGTAAAAAGTGCTGGAGATGCGGTAATGATGTTGTGCAAAAAGAGCTTCCAGGATATTACTTTAACATCACAAAATACGCTAGCGAGCTACTTGATGACCTAAAACTTCTTGAGGGCAAATGGCCAAATCAAGTCATCACAATGCAAGAAAACTGGATCGGTAGAAGCTATGGTCTGGAGTTTAAATTTAGCCTTGATGAGGCATCAAAAGAGACTTTGGGCGGTAAATTTGATGGCTTTGAGGTATTTACAACAAGACCTGATACGATTTATGGCGTTAGCTATACAGCCCTTGCGCCAGAGCATCCTATCGTAAAAGCACTACTTGAAAATGCTAAATTTGATGAAAATAAAAAGGCAAAGATAAAAGCAATACTTAATCAAAGTCCCAAGAGGCGTCAAGCAAGCGATAAAGATGGAGAATTCTCAGGAATTTCACGTCGTTCATCCACTCACAAATGAAAAGATCCCAGTTTGGGTCTGTACTTTCATCCTAGCTGACTACGCGCAGTGGCGCTATCATGGCTGTCCCTGCGCATGATCAAAGAGACTTCGAGTTTGCAAGTAAATTTAATCTACCTATAAAACCAGTCGTAAAGCCGCTTGAAGGTGAGAATGACGGCTCTAAGGCGTATTCAGAATACGGAGTTGCTATAAATCCTGAGCTGATAAACGGCCTTAGCTCAGAGGATGCCAAAAGCTTTATAATAGAGAAATTTGAAAAAGATGGCCTTGGCAAAAGGATCACAAACTACAAACTAAGAGACTGGGGAATCTCCCGCCAAAGATACTGGGGTGCGCCGATACCTGTCGTGCACTGCAAATGCTGCGGCGTAGTGCCTGAAAAAGAGGAAAATTTACCTATCGCACTGCCTGAAGATGTCAAGATCACAGGCGAGGGCAATCCTTTGGATAAACATCCAACTTGGAAATTTACAAAGTGTCCAAAATGCGGCCAAGATGCGATCAGAGAGACTGATACGATGGATACATTCGTAGAGAGTAGCTGGTATTTTGCTAGATTTGCAAGTGATGAGAAGAGTTGGGAGCAAAAAGCACTTGATGAAAAGAGTGTGAATTATTGGATGAATGTAGATCAGTACATCGGCGGTATCGAGCATGCGATCTTGCACCTTTTATACGCTAGATTTTTCCAAAAGGTCTTAAGAGACCTTGGCTATCTAAGAGACGATGAGCCGTTTGAAAATTTACTAACTCAAGGCATGGTCTTAAAAAGATGGCAAAAAGATGAGTAAAAGCAAGGGCAACGTCGTAGATCCTGATGATATCATAAATAGATACGGCGCCGATACGGCAAGGCTTTTTATCCTTTTTGCCGCTCCTCCTCAAAAAGAGCTCGAGTGGAACGACAGCGCAGTTGAGGGCGCATTTAGATTTTTAAATAGGCTTTGGGAGAAGGCGCAAACTATCAAAAAGATAGATAAATTGCCTGAGATAGATCACGAAAGCTTAAATAAAGATGAGAAATTTGCAAGGCTTAAAATTTATGAAGCGCTTAAAAAATCAACCGAGGTTTTTGGCGATACATTTGCTTTTAACACTTTAATCGCTGCTTGCATGGAGGCACTAAACGCTATAAATGCGCAGGATAATGACGATGTAAATGCTGAGGGCTTTTTCATCATCTTAAATTTACTAGAGCCTATCGTGCCGCATATTGCAAATGAGCTTAGCGAAGAACTTTTTGGCAGAAAAAATTTCACAAAGATAGCTGTAAAAGAAGAGGTCTTTGTAAAGATAGCATCGCTCTTGCAGTTACAGTTAAATGGCAAAAAAGGGCTGGAGTTTGAGGGAGTAGCAGCGAGTGAGAGGAGATTTAAAATAAGTTTAAGCAAAATGTTGCTAAGTGGCTGAGGGAAAAGAAATTTTAAAAAGAGATTTATATAAAAGGCAAATTAGTCAATTTTGTCATTAAAGGATAAATTTTGAGATATTTTTAGCGTTTTTATTGCGATATTTATATGCGGATGTGGCTATAAACCAGTTTCAAAAGATCTCGCAGGATTTGGTTGAGATAGAGTTTATGTTGATGTTATCATCAGCAAAGAAGAGCCAAAAATAGTGTCTGGATAAAAAGATGCAGTAAAAGAGGGCATGGTCGCAGGTCGCATAAATCACTATCAAGCAAAGATAGCGCTGATACTTCGATAATTGTTTCGTGCAAAAGTTGAACTACGAGGGCGAATCATCTAAGTGATGAATAGTGGCTATATCACATCTTATAAAGCTCTTTTTAACTCTAAACTATAAAACCACATGCAAAGATGGTCGCGTCATAGATATACCCTGCTACTGGCGAGTATGATTTTTAGTGTGGCAAGACGTCAAAAGAGCGTAAGATACGCCGATAGTGTCATTAGCGATACTCAAAAGTAGTGAAGCTATAAAGAGGCCTCAAAGAGGGCGTTTGATGAGTATATCGCAAATTTAGCTGTAAAAAGGATCACAAAAATGGCAGCAGTAACCGTTAGTCAAATAGTCAAAGGAAGCCTTAAGCGAGATAAAAGATCGCCATTTGATGCTAACGCCAGAAAATTACACGAAGTTTATAATTTAAGGTTTCTAAAAATATGAGCTTTACAACTGGAAGAGAGCAAAAAGATAGAAAAATATATCTCAAGGCTTGGTGATGACTATAAAGCGCAAGCTATAAACCTTCATATAAAAACGGTTGATGAGTTTGTAGCTTTTATGACCGATAGGCTCTCTCATGGTGCTAAAAATGGCACAGCCCAGTGGTCGATGATAAAAAGTTAAAGTCATTAAACGCCTTGTACAGAAGAATCCTCCAAGCCATCTCTATGCTTCACAACAAAGATGCAAAAGCTCTAGCAGAGCAAGGCATGCAGCTACTTGCTAGAAGATATGATGAGAAAAATCTTGAAGAGATGTGCCTTAAATGGTTTGACTTTGTAAGCTCTTACGATACTGAATTTTTGGACTTTTTGAAATATTATGGCGTGAGAGACTTTGACGATCTAAAGACTATGAGCGCTGAGCTTGAGAAATTCTTTATCTCATGAAAAATCGCAGAAGAAAATGCTTTAGTTGAGCTTTTTAAATTATGCGCTTGAGCCTTCTATCACAAAAAGGAGTTTAGCGAAGAGCTTAGCAGCATTAGAAGCGTTTTAGCAAAAATCCACAAAGCCTAAATAGCAAAGAAATTCAAGATAAGATAAAAGGGTTTTGTCGATCGCAGGATAGAAGAGGATAGAAGCGAGATCATCGAAAAGGTTGGGCCTCGATAAACAACATCTTGCAAAACATAGGACGATAGGATTTTCTGACATCGCAGCTAGCTCTAAAAGTAGCTCGGCTAAGGCGCAAAAGCATCAAAAATGATCTTAAAATGTGAAATGAAATGCAAAATAGCATCGATCATGTAAAAGAGTATGCTTATCGAGATCGTAGGTGCCTGGAGATCGAGAGTAAGGAGCTTGTGCTCTGAGATGAACAGCAAGCAAGCTGACCATTTCTGAGCTTCAAAATAGGGTCACAAGCCTAGAAAAAGAGCTTGAAGCTGCTAAGCTTGAGAGCAAAGAGGACTTTTTGACAAAAGTGGCTACAAAAAGAGCTTTGATGAGTGAAATTCAGCGTATCGAAGAAGCTTATAAACGTTACGGCACGGACTATTCGATCTGCTTTGTTGATATTGACTTTAAAAAGATAAACGACACCTACGGACACGAAGCTGGCGACGTGATCCTTTCAGCCGTGGCTCAGGTGCTTAAGAAAAATGCTAGAAAGGTTGATTTTGTCGGTAGATATGGCGGCGAGGAATTTGTCATTTTGCTACCAAGTACAAGCCTAAAAGATGGTGTTAGATTTGGCGAGAAGCTAAGAAGCATGATCGAAAATTTCAAATTTATCTATAAAAACGAGCGCATCAAAGTTACCATTAGCTCTGGTGTGGCGACAAGAAGTGCAAATTTAAGCGATACTATGACGCTTGAGGGCGCTGATAAGATGCTCTATCTTTCAAAAGAGGGCGGCAGAAACCAAGTCATGCCAAAGATAATCGAGGAAAAATGAGCCTAGCGAAAATTTTCTTGACGGCAAGTCACTTCTACTACAAAGAGATCGACTATGGCAGGATCATAAGGGCTTATGATACGATCAAAGGCCATCTAAAGCCTTTTAAGATAATCCACATCATCGGCACAAATGGCAAAGGTAGCACGGGCCGCTTTTTAGCGCAAATTTTAAGCCAAAATGGTGCAAAAGTAGGACACTACACAAAGCCCACATATAGTTCAAATTTAACGAGCGATTTTGGCTAAATGGTGAGGTCGCTAGTGATAAGTTTTAGAGGTAGCTCACGAGCGTTTGCAAGCTCTTTTGAGTGATGAGTACAAGATAAAAACGAGCTATTTTGGAGTATATGACGCTACTTTTCTGCGGTGCTTTTTGAGGGTTGCGACTACTGTCTGCGAGGCTGGCATGGGCGGCGTGCTGGATGCGACAAATGTCTTTGAAAAAGAGCTAAAGCATCTTTACTCCGATCGGCTTTGACCACACGGCGATATTAGGCAATAGCTTTAGAAGAAATTTCACGCACGAAATTGACTAGCTGGGCAAAAAGAGCTATTTTAAAATGATGAGATGAACGAGATAAGTGTGGCTATCGCAAAAGAGATCGCAAGCGAAAAAGGCGCAACTCTGAGCTTTCCAAGAGAAATTTTCTGACCAAAGAGAATTTAAACGAGATCGCAAACTACGCAGATAAATTTAATCTACCCAGAGTTTTTGCGCTCCATTTAACTCTAGCCATGCCGCAGCTAAAATTTAGATAGCAGCATAGATATCAAAAAGCTTGGCGCTTTGTCGCTTCGTGGCAGATGTGAAAAGATCGCTTCCAATTTATACGTTGATGTCGGTCACAATGAGCTTGGCGCAAAGGCTGTGGCTAAGAAATGTAGCCAAGAAGAGTTTAGCGGCAAGAAGCTAACGCTAGTTTATAACTCGTTTTTAGATAAAGATTTCAAGGCAGTTTTGGCAGCTCTAAAGCCAGTTATTGATGGCGTGCTGCTTTATCACTACCACTGCGAGGGCAGGGAGCTTGGCGGAGAGCTCATAAATAAAGCGCTAAATGAGCTTGAAATTTCGCATAGAGAGTTTGAGCCAAGCGATATGAACGATATAAAAGAGGCAAAAAACGGCAAAATTTACCTAGCATTTGGCTCGTTTCACCTAGCCGAAGCCTTTTTAAAAGAGTACTATGCAAGCAAAGGTCTATGAGTATCTTTTAACACATGCCCCACAAATTCTCATCTGCGAAGATGACAAAGAGGCGGCACTTTGCGCTGATGCGGCCAGTTTTGCTGGCTTTAGCGCCTTTAAACTACCTGATTTTAGAGCTAAAAAGGGCGATGATCTAAGAAGCTTTAACGAAGAGCTCTTTGAAATTTCATCCGTTCTTAGCAAATACTATAAATTTGATGGCAAAAAGATCATCATAAGCCCATTTAGCACGCTTTTAAACCCACTTCCAACGCAAAAAAACCTAGAAAGCTCAACGATCAAGCTAAAAGATAATCTAAATTTAAGCGAATTTGCCGACTTGCTCATACGATTTGGCTACGAGTGCGTCGATATCGTTGAGAGCGTTGGCGAGTTTAGCATTCGCGGCGAAGTGATCGACATTTACGGCGTAAATATGGACGATCCTGTTAGAATTTTACTCTTTGGCGATGAGGTTGAGAGCATTAGAAATTATAACACCGCCACGCAAATTAGCAACAAAAATGAGCTAAGCGAAGCCGAGATCGTGCCATTTATCGCAAATGTGAGCAAAGATGAGTTTGAAAAGAGTTAGCCAAAAGATCGAGGATATGCAAAGCGACGCCCTAGTGAGCGATCTAAGTCGCTTGGATTTTTGGGCGATAGATAGCTTTTAGCGACTACTCGAAAAAGTTTTTTGACTCAAAACTTGTTAAAAAGATCGATTTTTGAAATGTATGATGCGCCTGAGGAGAAATTTAAGGGCATTGAAATTTTGCCTGAGCCAAAGGTCTATAAAGACCTAGAAGTTACTTTAAATTTTGACTTTTTTGAGCTAAATAAGAGCAAAAGCATAACCGTTCTTTCAAGAAATGAAGGGCTTTTTATGGCTATGAGCTTGATGGCTTTGCAAATGTAAAGCTTGAGATTTCGCCCCTTGTAGTAATTTAACCTCAAGCGACAAGATCGTAGTCTCTCTAAATAAATTTGAGAAGAAAAGGCGAGTTAAGCGCTCAAGCCTTGTGGTCGATGAGCTAAAAGTAAATGACTACGTCGTGCATGAAGATTATGGTATAGGCAGATTTTTGGGACTTGAAAAGATCAAGGTTTTGGGTGCGACGAAGGATTTGTGGTTATCGCCTACCAAAATGATGACAAGCTTCTTTTTGCCAGTTGAACATCTAAACTGATAGATCGCTATATCGCGCGAAAATGGCTCTATGGCGGTGCTTTGATCGCTTAGGGCAAGGCAATTTTCGCCAAGATAAAAGAGAAGGTTAGAGAAAAACTCTTTGCCATCGCTTCAAAGATCGTGGCGATGGCGGCAAAAAGGGAGCTGATCGCTGGTAAAATTTTAAAAAATGAGGATATCTCTTATCTAAATTTCGTCCAAGATGCTGGCTTTTCATATACGAGCGACCAGCAAAAAGCGGTAAATGATATAAAAGATGAGCTAAAAAGCGGGCAAGGTGATGGATAGGCTGCTTAGCGGAGATGTTGGCTTTGGCAAGACCGAAGTTGCGATGAATGCCATATTTACCTGCATAAAATCAGGCTTTAGCGCATTTTTCTTTGTGCCAACGACGCTTCTTAGCTCGCAGCACTACAAGACGCTAAGCCAGAGATTTAGCAAATTTGGCATGAAAGGTCTTTAGGCTGGATCGCTTCTCAGCGCCAAAGAAAAATCAAGCCTGCAAAAAGCGCTAAAAGAAAATGAGCCCATAGTTTGCGTGGGTACGCATGCGCTTCTTAGCGTAAAGGCTGAAAATTTAGGGCTTATCGTCGTTGATGAAGAGCATAAATTTGGCGTCAAGCAAAAAGAGCAGCTAAAAGAAATTTCTCAGCACTCACACATCTTAAGTATGAGCGCCACACCGATACCAAGAAGCCTAAATATGGCGCTTAGCAAGATAAAAACATATAGCATTTTAGCCACTCCGCCAAGCTCAAGGCTGGATGTGAGAACAAGCGTGAGAGAGTGGGACGAAAAGGTCGTCAAAGAGGCTATCATGCGTGAGCTAAGACGCGGCGGGCAGACCTTTTACATCCATAACCACATCGCAGACATCGAGCAGACCGGCAAATGAGCTAAGACAGTACTGCCAAAGCTTAGAATTTGATACTTCACTCAAAGATAAATGCAAAAGTCGCTGAAGATGAGATGATGAAATGTGAGCGGGGCGAGTATGACTTGCTGCTTTGCACCAGCATCGTTGAAAGCGGCATCCACCTGCCAAATGCAAACACTATAATCGTAGAAAATGCTAATAAATTTGGCATGGCTGACCTGCACCAGCTGCGCGGTCGCGTGGGTAGAAGCGACAAGCAGGCTTATTGCTACTTTTTGGTTGAGGATAAAAGATGCCATTAGCAAAGACGCGCTAAAAACGCCTCTGTAGGCACTTGAGGGCAACTCATTTTTGGCGCTGGCTCGGTGCTAGCTTATCACGATCTTGAGATAAGGGGTGGTGGCAACATCATCGGCGAGGCGCAAAGCGGCCACATCGAGGCTATCGGCTACTCGCTATATCTAAAAATGCTAGAAGATGAGATAAACTAAGCTTCTTAATCAAGACTCCGCAAAGCTTGATAAGATCGATCTAAAGCTTAGCGTGAGCGCCTTTTTAAATCAAGAATTTATAAGAGAAGATAGGCTAAGGCTTGAAATTTACAGGCGCCTTAGCAAGTGCAAAGAGGTCGCTGAGGTCTATGAGATACAAAGCGAGCTTGAGGATAGATTTGGCAAGATAGATGCATTTACAAAGCAGTTTTTAGACCTTATCATCATCAAAATTTTAGCTCTAAAAGCTGGCATAAAGACGATCTCAAACAGCGAACAAAATATACTAATAACAAAAATGATGACGAGAAGATCAGGCTAAAGTCACGTAGCAAGGACGATGACGATGTTTTGGCTGAAATTTTGGTCTATCTAAGAAAGGATAAGAAATGATAGATTGGGGAGTAAAGTACGCAGCGATTTATAAGAGCACAAAAGGGATGTTAAAACCGGTTGAGGATATCGATTTTGTCGATATCGACTCACTTTATGGACTAGAGAAACAAAAAGAAATTTTGCTAAAAAATACTAGAAATTTTATAGCTGGCGACGAGGCAAATCACGTGCTTCTTTGGGGTGAGAGAGGATGCGGCAAGTCAAAGCCTTATGAGGGCTGTTTTTACTCAGTTTTATAAAGAGGGACTTCGCATCATTGAGATCGGCTGCGAGGATCTAAAATACCTTGGCGACATCATCGATGAGATCAGAAAGAGCGAGTTTAAATTTATCATTTTCTGCGACGATCTAAGCTTTGAAAATGGTAGCAATGAGTATAAATTTCTAAAACCTATCATGGATGGCTCTATCCAAAAAGCCGCCAAAAAACGTCCTTTTATACGCCACATCAAACCGCAGACATCTAATAAGCGAGTTTAAAAGCGAAAATGAAAACTCAGAGCTAATAGACGGAGAAATCCACTATAGCGACGCAGCTCAGGAGAAAATTTCGCTCTCAGACCGCTTTGGTCTTTGGATCAGCTTTTATCAAGGCAACTACGATGAATACCTAAAAATGGTTGATTTTTACTTTAAAGACTACACTGGCGACAAAGATGAGCTTCACACGCTTGCTGGGTAATTTCGCCACCCTAAGAGCTAGCAGAAGTGGCAGGACGGCAAAGCAGTTTTATCTAACTTTTAAAGAAAAATTTTCAAAATGAGATCAACTGATCTGTTTTTAGCCCTGCTAAATCACAAAAGTAAAGTACTTTGACGAGCTAAAATGGCGAGGGCGAGGGCACTTTGAGGTTATTTTGGGTGCTATTTTTAGTGCAAAATACCAACTGGAAAAACGTTGAAAAAGCTCTAGACTAATCTAAAAATGCCAGTAAAGATAGCTCTGAAGGCATTTGCACGCTTGAAAAACAGCAGAGCTACCACGCTCATAAAGCCAAGTGGCTTTTTACAACACAAAGGCAAAACGGCTAAAGACGCTTTGCTAGCTATAAAAATGAATGGTGAGCTTTGAAAAACTTTTAAAGAAAACGCAAAGCCGTGAGTGGCTCATAAGCGTAAAAGGCGTTGGCGCTGAGACTTGCGATGCGATACTTGCTTATGCTTGCGGCAAAGCCTTACATGGTCGTTGATGCTTATGCGCTTAGGATAATGGCATATTTTGACTACATTTTTGAGAGCTACGACGAGGCGGCTGAGTGGTTTAGCCTCGCTTGATTATGATGAATCTAGACCTTCTTGATAGCGAGAATGTGACGAAACTGAGGTTTTAAAAGCTCTATCATGCGCTTATTTTTGAGTTTTGCAAAGAGTAATTTTCAAAGGTAATTTGAGCCAAAGCGGACAAGAGGTGCTTGATAACATTAAAAATTAAAATTTTATTTTTAAATTTAGCGCAAATTAGGACTTTTATGTTTTATTTTAAATCTCTATGCTAAATTGACGAGAAATTTATTTTAGGAGAGGATGATCTACGATAACATCGTTAAAAACGATCGGTAATACACCCATCGTAAAGGTTAAAACAGGTGCTGACGAGGCTGAAATTTACGTAAAATTAGAGTTTTTTTAACCCGAGGCGGCTCTGTAAAAGAGTAGGATCGCATTTAATATGATCACAAAAATGCTAGCTGATGGCACACTAAAACATGGCGACACTATCGTTGAGCCAACAAGCGGAAATACAGGTATCGGCGTAGCTATGTGCGGTGCTGCGCTTGGCTTTTAAAGTGATCCTTTGCATGCCTGAGAGCATGAGTATCGAAAGACGCAAGATCGTGGCTGCTTATGGCGCTCATCTTGAGCTAACTCCCGCAGCTGGCGGTATGAAAGCAGCGATCGCAAAAGCTACTGAGCTAGCTTCTCAGCCAAATCACGTAATGCTAAGCCAGTTTGAAAACAAGTACAACCCACAAGCTCACGAGCTAACAACAGCTGCTGAGATCGTGGCTGATTTTAGAAAGCTAGATGCCTTTGTAGCAGGCGTTGGTACAGGTGGCACGATAAGCGGTGTAGCAAAAGTTTTAAAAGCAAAAGGCTATGACACCAAGATCATTGCAGTTGAGCCTGAAGCTTCTCCGGTTTTAAGTGGTGGCAACCCTGGACCACATAAAATTCAAGGCATTGGAGCTGGATTTTTACCAAATACAATGGATATGAGCCTAGTTAGTGAAGTAGAAAAAGTAAGCAACGATGACGCACTAAACGCAGCTAGAGCGATCGCAAAAAGAGCGATGGCTTGATGATAGGCATAAGTGGCGGCGCTTCTTACGTGGCTGCAAAAAGAGTGGCTAAAAGACTTGGCGCTGGCAAAAAAGTGCTTTTCATAGCTCCAGATAACGGCGAGAGATACCTAAGTACAGAGCTTTACGGAGCGTAAAATATGTGGGAGAGTCTAAAAGAGCTAGTTCAAACCGTCCGTGAAAAAGACCCATCGGTGCATAGTTGTTGCTTTTTGGCGATACTTATAAACACTCCTGGCATCCATGCGGTTTTATTTCACGTATTTCTCATTTTTTATATGAGAAAAAAGTGGTTTTTCTAGCTAGACTCATCTCGCAAATCGCAAGATTTCTAACAGGCATCGAGATCCACCGCGGCAAAGATTGGCAGGAGATTTTCATAGATCACGGCATGGGCGTGGTTATCGGCGAGACAGCTGAGGTCGGTGATGATGTGATGATGTATCATCAGTGACACTTGGCGGCACTGGCAAAGAGTGTGGCAAGCGCCATCCAACCATTAAGAATGGCGTGACTATCGCCGCTGGCTCAAAGATACTTGGTGCCATAACTATCGGTGAAAATGCTAAGATCGGCGCAAACTCGGTCGTGCTAAAAAACGTCCCAGCAAACGCAACTGTCGTTGGCATACCAGCAAGGGTTGTCAGGGTAAATGGGACGTAATTGAGTTTTAAGGGTATCATTTAAACTGAATCTAAATAAAAATTATTTTTGCTCTTGTATTTTAAAACTTGAGCGTACATTTCATCTTTTAGTTTTAATTTTTCTTTTTCAAGGCATCAAGCTCAGAGGCTTGCGCTAGCTTTACTATCTATCTTTTTCATTTAGCTCGTCATGCTTTTTGCAAAAGTGCGGCAAAATGAACATCATACCTTTTTCAACTCGTTTATGAGATCAGTGTATTCGTGTAACATACGTAGCTCTGCAGTTATAAATTCTAACAAGGCTTTGTAAATGTTTGGCTATCTCAAATTTAGATCTATAAAAGCTTAGTGTTTAAGCCAAATTTATCACAAAATGCAAAAACTAAACGTATTTTAGCTCTTCTGGCTTGTGTTTGCTCTTTACTAGGCGTTTGGTTAGCCGTATGCCATCAACTGTGCCGATGACCAAAAGTTTTGTGCCTGTGCCAATTAGAGTATCACCATTTGGCATCGGGATAAATTTGTTATTTATGTCTCTAATGCCTACCACGTCTGCATTTGTGATATTTCTTAGATGCGTCTCTTTTAGCCTTTTAAACCTTATCCAAGAGTAGTCAGGCACAAGAATTTCTTCTATGTCGATAGGCGAGCTTTTTGTGTATAGAAATTGCTCGAGTAAATTTTCCATATCAGGTCTTACGCTCATGGCACTTAGACGCTGTGCGACTAGGCGAGATGGGCTTACTACGTTGTCAGCACCAAGCTTTTTAAGTCTTTGTGTGTCATCTTCACTATCGGAGTTTGTGATGATATGGTAAGGTTTTTTGCGGCCTATCTCTTTTTCATAAAGTCTAACAGATGCTATAAGTGCGATATTATCAGCGATATTTGGGCTAAGAGTGATTAGTCCTTTTGCGCTTGATAGATGTGTTTTTAAAAAGGCGATTTGAGTGTGAGGCTGAGCTTTTATGAAGTATGGATACTTGTAAATTTGAGCTAGTTCTGCGATATCTTCTCTGTCATCAACCACTACAAATGGTATGTGATTTTCACGAAACTGAGCGCTAAGCTCGATCGTATAGAGGTTGTGATAACAAATAACAAAGTGATTTTTTAGTCTTGCGATCTTGTAAAGCATACGCCTTTCCTTTAAAATGCTAATTAATGTGCCTCTTTTTAGAACTTCTACAACGATACCGATTGATAGCGTAAAAATGATGAAGCCAACAAGGATAAATGTTATAGTAAAAATTCGCCCCTTTGGAGTTATGGGCGCAACTTCGGTAAAACCGACCGTCGTGAATGTCATACCTGCTTGGTAAAATGCATCTATGAGAGAGAAGTTATCTATAAAGATATAACCTAGTGTTCCAAAAAGTAACAGTAGTACGACTGAAATTAGTGGAAATCTAAAAGGTTTTAGTTGTTCGTAAAGCTCAGTATCTAGGCTTATTTCTGGTTTTGCGGAGTTTGACCAGTTGAGGAATTTTAAAAGTCTTGAGAGAAAAGACATAAATTCCTCTTCATTTTATCTCTTAGTTTGACTGCTTTTTCATAGTTCTTAGAGTAGAAGCGAGCAACTTTTATTCTTCTTGTTGTGCCATCTTCTAGAGTAACACGGATAGTTCTAAGATTTGGTAAAAATCTTCTTTTTAGTTTTTATTGTTGGCGTGGCTCACGTTGTTGCCTACCATTGGTCCTTTGCCAGTTATCGCACATCTTTTTGACATCCTTATAAACAAAATTTCTGCTGATTTTATCTAAATAAAACAAAAGCATTGCTTAAATCGTGTTAAAGATTAAGTTGATTTTTATTAATAATCTAGTTAAAATAATATTTTTATTATAAAAATCAAAATATTTAAGTAATTTTTAAGTGATTTAGTATGCTTAGTAGAGAATTAATAGATGTTGATATTGTTTTGATCAGATGCCAAGCCCTTTTTGATAAAGTAGAGCAATGTTTGATTACTGGTGATTTGTCATGAGAAGTGCTATTTTTGGAAAAACACAGCTTCATTTAGGGTCTATTTTGAATCTGTCTTTAAACGCATCAAGCTTGAAAATTCCTTATGATGGCAAAGATATAACAGTAGCAGCAAATATGCTAGGTATCGATCTTTTAGATCGATCGATGCTTTTATTTTATATTTTTAAAAATCTCCTAAAACTTACAGAGTATTTAATTTAAAAATTATTGATTTAATAGACTTTAACTCTGTATTTTATCTGATTGAGTAAGGATCATAAATACTTTTTGATGATACTTCGTGCCCTATCTGCCGTTCGCTTCTTATTCTTTAGCTTGCCTGATAATTTGCGAAAAACTTTCTCGATGTATCCATATCCTGTTTCTGATATAGTTTTATACTCGATGAAAGTTACAATAAATTTTCACAGGTACGGCTTTTAGCCTTTGGGAGATCGTACTAAAAGCGATGAATATGGAACAAATATCACTGAGTGAAGATGATCGAAAAATGCTTTACTATTTTTGTAATCTACTTTCTTATGAAGCTAGCAGACCTGGATTTTGATGTTGGTATTGATAAAATTTTAGATGTTAGTGTTCATGCAGATATGCAAAGCATAATATTTATAAAAAGCGCTACAAAAATGAAACTGACATTTAACGGCTCAATAGCCATTGTGAGAGACCATTTGGATTTTTAGAAGTAAATATGGTTCCGTTAAAACTAAGTGATAAGCATATTAGTCAAATATCTTCGCGCAATGTTGATGCTATATTGCTCTTTAAAAATGTTACTTTTTAGCCCTCTTTGGCTTAGCGGAGCTATTGTACTTAAGCGAAGAAGCGCAGAAACTTGGTATTACACTTGCTATTTGCGATTACAATGAGATTTTTACGAGCTAATGATCAAAAACTGTAAAAATATCCTAAACATTTCACTTTTTGAAAGCGAGCTAATTGCTGATTTGTTTCTAAATAAATTACAAGTGAGATAAATTCTCGAAGTACTTGTCTATAACCCAACTGAGCAATATAGGCACTATCTGGCAGAATATTAAAAGACCGTACATATGATGTAGTGAGGCAAAAAGATATTAACGATTGATAGTAAAAAGTTCGTTTACTGTGTGGTATCGCCACTAAACCACGTTAAACTAAGCCAAAAGCGAATAGATACATTTATAAAAGGCGGGATTGTAATTTATTCTGTGTGAGGATTTTATCGATTCAGATTTTGTAGAGAATGTTTGATCTAGAAACGCATAATATTATGCAAAAGAATCGGATATACAGTACTATCTTATGGGATAAATATCGCATGTATGCTAACATAAGAGGTGTAAATTTTTAATCAACCTGCAAATACTGCTCATGGTGCTTTATATCGCTTTGTGGTGTCATGAAGCAGTTTGTCAAACGAATTGACAACAAATTGAAGGACTCAAACATATTAATATATGAAAAATTTGTATGATTTTTATAAAGATAATTCTGTTTTTATATCTTGAAAAGAGAACTTTTGATGCAGAGCCAACAACATATAGTAAAGCGTACTACAAATTTCACCCTATGTTATACAATGTGTGAGTAAGACGATTTTCGTCTTTGGTTGAGCAAGACACTTTGTGTGTAGATACAAAAGCCGAGCACCTTTGATATAGAAGACGAGATGCGAGGTGCGCGTGTTTGTGTCCAATTTTATGGCGATATTGATATGAGAATATTGTTTGGGTTAAAAACAAAGAGCTTGATAAAATTGTTCAATATTTATGTCAGATGAGAGATGATTTAGATGGTTATTTAAGCGGATATTCTCAAACTTTTCAGTATCATTACAACATAAAATTTAGCCCAACTCTGGCAAAAGAGATAGAAGTAAAAGTTAGCCCTACCTAAGTTTCTGACTGATGAAATGTTTTTGATCGTAGTAGCGTAGGGATTATAACCCAGACTAAATGTGAAAAGATGGGGAGACGGGCTTTATATTTATAAGTAAATAAGGATTTAAAATGTACGTTGCACCTAGTATTTTGTCGGCTGATTTTGGAAGTAGCACTGAGATAAGAGCCATTTGCGAGGCTGGGTGCGATCTGGTGCATGTTGATGTTATGGATGGGCATTTTGTGCCAGATTTAACCATCGGGCCAGTCGTGGTAAGTGCTGTTGCAAAGGCTGCTACAAAGCCACTTGATATACATTTGATGGTTGAAAATAACTCATTTTTTGCTGATCTTTTCTTGCCGCTAAAGCCAAAATTTCTAACCTTTCACATCGAAGAAGAGAAGCATCCGATGAGGCTCATCGATCACATCAGAAAAAATGGCGTTAGTCCGGCATCGTGCTAAATCCACACACGCCAGTTAGTGCGATCGAGCATATCATAGATGAAGTCGATATGGTGCTTTTAATGAGCGTAAATCCCGGCTTTGGTGGTCAGAAATGTATGCCAGTCGTGCTTGAGAAAACAAGGGCGCTAAGGGAGCTAATAGAGCGCAAAAACGCCAAGTGCCTCATCGAAGTAGATGGCGGCGTAAACGGACTAAATGCTCCTGATCTTGAAGAGGCTGGAGCTGATGTCTTGGTGGCTGGCGGCTATATCTTTTCATCAAGTCTTACGAACAAGCCATTCGCGCCATAAAGCTTGAGTTTTGAAACCAAAAAAACAGCGTTTAGAAAATAGCATTGAAATTTTAGCTAGGCAAAATTTAGGCTATCACGAGTTTATCTTGAAATTTAGTGATATCGAGGAAATTTCATCGCTCATTGACGTGCGCGACCTTGATATGTGGCGAACTCTCGGGCTTGACATCGCTAGAAATGAAAGCAACGAGATCGAGCTGGCACGAGATTTAGAGATATTAGAGAGCAAGAATTTTGCGTCGTGGATATCGAAACGACTGGTGGTACTACAAATGGCCAGATCATAGAAATAGGCGCTATAAAAATGAAAAATGGCACCGAAATAGGGCGCTTTGAAAGCTTTGTGGCAGCTAGTGGTGCCTGAAAATATCACAGAGCTAACCGGCATAAGAGCGAGCGATCTAGTTGGTGCGCCAAATTTGCTAAACGTGCTGGAGCGGTTTAAAATTTTTCTTGGAACTAGCGTCTTTATCGCGCACAACGTAAATTTTGACTACGGATTTATCTCTCATAGCCTAAATGAGATCGGCCTTGGCATACTGCTAAACAGAAAGCTTTGTACCATCGATCTTAGCCGCCGCACCATCGCCTCGCAAAAATACGGTCTTGGCTCGTTAAAAGAGCTTCTTGGCATAAACAACACTCACCATAGAGCCCTAAATGACGCAATAGCGAGCGGCTGAAATCTTTAAAGTCTGCCTCAAGCGCCTACACTTTTAGCATCCAAACGACAGAGGATCTCATAAGCTTTTAGCAAAAATGCCCCAAGCGTAAAAGCTAAAACCAGAGCCAGTTTTACGCGGATTAGAGTAAGAATTATATAGGTCAGATAGGCTATTTACTAAATTTGCAGAGATTTTTGCAAAAAAGAGGCAAATGAGCCAGAAAAAGTCCAGTTTCAAATTTTACTTCAGCTGATGATGAGGTGCTTGCTTTTTGTCAATTTGGGTCAAAAATGGCACAAAAGCGATGATATAGCAAAATTTATAGAGCGAATTTACCTTTGTCGGTTCAAAACCGCTTTTTGCAAAACTTTAAAAAGATTATAAAACGGCTGATTATAAGAAATTTACTGATATTGAAATTTTCTAAGCCTGAGACGCAAGCATTCAAAGTAAAATTTTAAGTGGCGAGATAAGCTACGTCGGTGATGGTCTAACTAGCCTAGAGCTCAAATTTGCGCCTGAATGCTTTTATGATTTTTTTGTAAATTTATGGTTGAAAATGTCCCGCAACATCACTATTTTTGCAGTCCAAAAAGAGGGCTGGATATTACTCATTGCGATGGAGGGATGCGTAGAATTTAGCGTTTTAGATAAACAAACTTTTGAATAAATTTACACGCAATTAAAAATAAATTCCGTCCATAAAAGTCCTGTAATTTAGCAAAAAGTCAAATTTACACGCAAGCATCGCCTTTGCTAGCAAAATTTAATCATTTTTATATATAATCCAATTTTCTCACAAAGGTAGATAATATGGATAGAAAATCGTGGAGTTCAAGACTTACATACATTTTAGCTGTTGCAGGGGCTACTGTCGGCTTTGGCGCGACGTGGCGGTTTCCTTACTTGGTCGGTCAAAACGGCGGTGGGGCCTATGTTTTGGTATTTTGCATAGCGATGATAGTCATTGGTATTCCTATGATTTTGGTTGAAAACGCCATCGGTAGGCGCCTAAAATGTAACGCCGTTGATGCATTTGGTGGCACAGTAAATGGCAAAAAGATCAGCAAAAAGTGGCAGATAGTTGGCTGGATGGGGCTTGTTGGCGCATTTGGCATTATGGCTTATTATATGGTTATCGGCGGCTGGGTTTTAAACTATATCGCTCAAATTTCATTTGGCTTGCTTGATCTCTCGCACATCGTGAGCTTTGAGCAAACTAGCGCATTTTACGAGCAAAATATCGTCAGCAACCCGCTAGCCATCAGCTTTGCGACCCTTGTTTTTGTCCTGGTTAATTACGCTATCTTGGTGCAAGGCGCAGTTGGCGGCATCGAGCGCTCAGCAAAATATCTAATGCCACTGCTTTTTATCCTAATGCTCGTCATGATCGCTAAAAACATCACGCTTGGGGGTGCGATGGAGGGTGTGAAATTTTACTTAACGCCTGATTTTTCAAAGATAAGCTTAAAGCTTTTTGTCGAGGTTTTGGGGCAGGTTTTCTTTGCGCTTTCGCTTGGATTTGGCGTGATGATAACGCTCTCAAGCTTTGTTAAAAAAGACGAAGGCTTAGTTAAAATTTCTATCATCACAGGCATCTTAAACACCGTCATAGCCGTGCTTGCTGGCTTTATGATATTTCCGTCGCTCTTTAGCTACGGCGTCTCGCCAGATAGTGGTCCTAGCCTAGTTTTCAAGTCGCTTCCGATCGTCTTTTCGCACATGCCTTTTGGCGGATTTTTTGCGGTTGCATTTTTTGCGCTTCTTATGATCGCTGCGCTTACGACGTCGCTGCCGATATATGAAGTGATCATTACCACACTGCAAGAGAAATTTAAGATAAAACGCAAAAAAGCGATATTTTTAGTGCTTAGCGTCATCTTCGTGCTTGGGAATTTACCATCACTTATGGCTACAAATTTGCTAAGTCATGTGAGCATTTTTGGTAAAAATATCTTCGACGCATACGACGCGATAAGTGCAACGATATTTTTCGTGCTGACCTCACTTGGATGTGCGATATTTGTCGGCTGGGTGCTAAAAGACGAAGCGAAAAAAGAGATCTTGCAGGCAGACGAAAAATACGCAAAGCTTATAAATATTTGGTTTTTTATATCAAATTTATCGTGCCTTTTGTCATTTTTGGTGCTATTTATCAGTAGTTTTACGACAACTTTTTGAAGTAAAATATGCGTGAGCTTAGTAATCTTTGATAGTGGTGAGCGCCCTAAGAGTTAGCGTAGAGGGTAATGCTTTTAGTGAGCGTGAGCCAAAAAGGTGCTAAAATAAAGCAGAGTAAAAAAAGAATTTGTAAGCGAGACGAGGCTAAAAAGCCTGCGTCAAAAAGAGTGGGAGAGCCTAAAAAGGGCTTTATCCTGCAAGATAGCGAGGCAAAAACTGGTGAAGCGAGTCTGCACGTTTATATCGGCGGCGGATACACTGGAGCGCTCTCGTTTGCAGGCTTAAGAGATGAAATTTACGTTTATAAAAGTGGCGGACAAAAAGATGGCGGCAAGCCTAGCGATCTTTTGGTGTGGCTTGATCGAAACGGCACTATAAAAGAGCAGATCGCATTGCCAAAGCCGCTTGCATGGGATGCCCGAGCATGCAAGCGGAAATCTACTTTCAGACCTTGATCATGAAAGTTTACATTTTTTGAGCCAAAAGAGGCTAAATTTCGTGAAAATTTTCAGCCGAGCAAAATGTCAAGAAAAAGTAGCGAGATAGCGAGCTTTATCTGCACTTCAAATGATGTAGCCGTCTTTGGCATGTTTGGACAAATTTTTACTTTTTGCGAGGGTAAAATTTCAAAACTTGGCGAGTATAAATGCAGTACAAAAAACCACGTGCCGATACTTTGCACAGCTCTTAGTGCGGATGCTAGCGTGCTTGCGCTTTGCATCAAAGAAAATGAGCTGCAAATTTTAAATGCAAAAAATGGCGAAATTTTAAGTGAAGTAAGGGCTGAATTTGGCGCACTTGATAAAATTTGCTTTTTAGACGAAAAGACGCTTTTAGTTAGGGCGCTACCTTGAAAATAAGCTATTTTGCCTTGATATCAAGAGCGCAAAAAGTGACAAAAGCAGCCTTGGATAAAGGATGAGTACCTAAGAGTGAGCGAGTTTTGCGTGGAGGCTGGCAAAGCTTGTGGTGGTAGATCAAAGCAGAGCCTACTCTATCAATCTAAAAAAAGTGGCAACGCGATGGCGGAATTTACGCTAGATCACGTCGTGAAAAAGCTGTGAGGCTCAATGTATAGATGGCAAGCTCGCAGTTAGAACGGACTATGGGCTGCTTTAGTCTTTGCGAAATTTAAGGGAGAATATGTTTTATACACTTTTATTTATCTATATTTTTTTATGTGCTTTTAAGCTGGCGATTGCAGATCGGCTTTTGTAAGAGCTGAAGCCAAAAAGAGCCAGTCGTGCTTTGAAGCGAGCGAATATAAAAACGCCGCAGTTGCCACCGTGACAAATCTAAAATTGGAGTGCAGCCCTCGTCTATCACGCCGTTATCTTCTTTGCGTGGATAAGCTTTGGGCTAAAAATGCTCTCAAATGCTTGCCTAAAAAGATGGCACTACGCTTGAAAATATCATCTTTGTGATGAGCTTTTTGCTGATCTCGTCGCTGCTTGATCTGCCGCTAAATATCTATGAGAGCTTTGTAAAAGACAAAAAGCTGGCTTTTCAAATATGAGCGCAAAGATATTTTTGATTGATACTATTAAAGTCACTAGCGCTAATGCTCATTTTTGGCTCGGCCTTTCGTCTGGCTAGTGCTTTTATGTATAAATTTTTCTTGGAGATTTTTGGTGGTTTTGGGCATTTTTACTAAGTTTTGGCATCGCAATAATTATAAATTTAATATATCCAACGCTCATCGCGCCTATCTTTAACAAGATGTCGCCGCTTGAAGATGGCGAGCTAAAGGGCAAGATAGAGGGTTTGCTTACAAAATGTGGCTTTAAAAGTAGCGGCGTTTTTACGATAGATGCTAGCAAGCGCGACAACCGCTTAAATGCCTATTTTGGCGGGCTTGAGCGACAAAGCGAGTGGTGCTTTTTGACACGCTGATAAAAAGCTAAGCACCGCAGAGATCGTGGCAGTTTTGGGGCACGAGCTTGGGCACTTAAGCATAAAGATATCCTAAAAATGATAGCGCTAAGTGCGGTCATGCTATTTTGTCTATTTTTTTCATCTTTGAAACGTTGGCGCAAGCGCTTACGAGGCGATAGGGACTAGGACAAAATGGCGCTAGTATCATCATCTTTTGGTGCTTTTTCTCGCCTATTTTTAGCTTTCTTTTTCTCGCCGATCATCTCGCACTTTAGCCGCAAAAATGACTGGCGCAGATAGATTTTCAAAAGAAATTTCAAACAAAACTGACATGATAAACGCCCCTAACCAAGCTTGGCAGCGAAAACAAAGCATTTCAAAGTCGCACTGGCTTTACTCATTTGTCTATCACTCGCACCCAAGCCTTTTTGAGCGGATAAATGAGCTAGAAAATGAGAGTTGAAGAGGCGCTTAAAGAGGCAAATTTGAGGCTAAAGCCGCTTTGTGAGAACCCAAGCAGGGTGGCTAAAATTTTGCTTATGAGCCACCTTGATGTAAGTGTCGAGTGGATATTTTTAAACCAAAAGAGCGAATTTGATGATGGTGGCTACTTTGCCCTTATAAAGCGATTTGAAAACTACGAGCCACTTGAGTATATTACCGGCAAGGCTGGCTTTTATGGACTGGAGTTTGAGGTAGAAAGTGGCGTTTTGATACCGCGCCCTGAGACTGAAATTTTAGTCGATAAAGTGCTAGAGATAGCAAGCAGCTATAAAGTGCCAAAGATCGCTGAGATCGGCACTGGCAGCGGATAATAAGCGTCATGCTAGCTCTAAAAACAAATGCTAAAATAGTAGCCACCGATATAAACGAAAAGGCTCTAAAACTAGCTAAAAAAAATGCGCTTAAATTTAATGTAAGCGAGAAGATCGACTTTGTAAAGTGCTCATATATCGATGAAAATTTTCTGGTGGTATCGACATCTTGGTCTCAAATCCGCCATATATCGCGCGAGGCTATAAAGCTTTGATAAACTGGTGATAAACGAACCGCATGAGGCGCTATTTGGCGGCGAGGTCGGGGATGAAATTTTAAAAAATATCATCCTTATCGCTAGAAATCGCGGCATAAAAAATATCGCCTGCGAGATGGGCTATGATCAAAGAGCGAGCATGGAGATGGCGCTGAAATTAACGGCTTTTAAAAAGCACATTTTACAAGGACTTGGCGGGCTTTGACAGGGGCTTTTGCGCGAGTTTAAAACTATAAAGAGAGAGATTGAGAAGCATCTATTTTTACTATTAGCAGCGGTGATCGGCACTGAGCTAACGCTTGGAATTTTGGTCGCACCAGTCATATTTTTTTCCCACAAAGCATCATAGGCGAGGGTGTGCTCACGCATTTTATGAGTGGGCAGATGATGACAAAGATATTTTTAAAATTTAACTACGCTTTGCTATTTGTAAGCGCATTTGTGGCAGTTGGCGAGCTCTTTGATCTAAGAAAAAAGCTTGCATTTTCACTAAAATTTAGCACATTTATGCTCTCGTTTTAGATTAGCCCCTAGCGCTTAGCTTTGTCTTTATCTTTACGCCTTTTATCGTGCAGGCTCAAAGCCTAGGTGCTGGTGCAACGCAGACAGCAGAGTTTGCCAAGATGCATAGCGCAAGCGAATATGTGATGAAAGTGATGCTTGTTTTGCAGCTCATTTTGTTTTTTGTGAAATTTAAGATCAGCCAAGATGAACGCCAAGCCTGATATCCAAATCTTAACAAATCTTCTCGCCGAATACACAACCGCGATGGTGAGCGCTGGCACATACACTGCGCGCGTAGAAAAGTGCGTCGACCGCATAGCTAATCACTACGGCTACGACGTTAGCGTGACCATTTTTGTGAAGTACTTTACCATTAGCGTGATGGACTCGCAGGATAACTCCTTGCGCCGAACTTATGTAAGAAAAATCCCTCTAGGGCAGGTTAGTTTTAATAGAATTTCCGAGCTATCTTCACTTAGTTGGCAATTTCTAGATGAGAGTTTAAGTTTAGATGAAGCTAAAGAGAGCTTTTGATGGCGTGATGAGCGTCAGTGCAAATAAATTTGCTAGCTCGCTTATCTTGATAAGCCTTGCAAATGCGGCATTTTGCAGACTTTTTGGAGGAGATGCTGGCTCAGTTGTTTGCATATTTTTTGCAACGCTTGTTGGCTATACTCTTAAATTTGCCCTTGCAAAAATGGGCGTAAATTTAAAAATTCAATACGTCCTGACATCCTTTGTCGTCTCATTTATCGCCTATCTTGGCGTATCTTACGGACTTACGCATACAAGCGACGTGGCGATCGGCTCGTCTGTGCTCTTTATGATGCCTGGCGTTTTTCTCATAAATTCAGTCTTTGACATCCTAAATGACAACACCCTTGTTGGCATCAGCAGAGCCATAAGCACGGGCATCCTCATACTTTGCATGGCTGTTGGCGTCTATATCACGCTAACGCTTAGCAGCGCGGAGATATTAAATGTTTGAGCTTTTGAGTGAAACGCTTGTAGATGCTGGCTTTGCTGCGGTGGCTGGGCTGGGCTTTGCCTATGCTAGCTCGCCTCCAAAAAGAACTCTCATCTTTTGTGCCTTACTCGCTGCATTTGCGCATGCTAGCCGCTTTTGGATCATGCAGATGGGATTTTTTAACATCAGTGTCGCAACGCTCATTGTCTCTTTTATGAGTGGAATTTTAGGCATGCTCTTTGCCAAACGGCTAAAGGTGCCAGCTGAGATCATCGCATTTCCAGCGCTTTTGCCGATGGTGCCAGGAGTTTTTGCGTATAAAGGCATTTTGGCACTTTTTTCATTTTTAAATGAGACAAGCATCGCTAAGAAAAATGAGTATTTGATCATATTTTTTGATAACGCTATCACGACCACGACGGTCTCACTAGCGCTTGGTGTGGGCGTTTCGGTGGTGCTTATCTTGTTTTATGATCAGTCGCTTACGATAACTAGAGGCGCTAAAGGCAAGCCTGGTAAGAGCAAATGAAAATTTAAAGGAGCTTTGCAGTGAAGATAAGAATTTATTACGAAGATACCGATGCAGGCGGTATCGTCTATCATACAAACTATATTAAATATTGCGAGCGAGCCAGAAGCGAGGCTTTGTTTCAAGCTGGGCTAAATTTCACAAAAGAGGGCGGATACTTTGTCGTTTCAGCTCTTGAGGCTAAATTTCTCGCTTCAGCCGTGCTTGGCGATGAGGTTTTTGTGAGAACAAAGCTCATAGAGCTCAAAAAGGCAAGCCTTGTTTTAGAGCAAGAAATTTATAAAATTGGTGAAAAAGTGCTCTTTTAAAGCGACTATCACGCTAGCTTTTATGAAAGAGGGCAGGCTAGCAAAGATAGATGAGAGCATGAAAACTTTTATAAATGAGGTTAAATTCTAGCAAGCAAAACTGCTAAATCCCGCTTGTGCTGTTTTGCTCATGCGAATTTACCTCATTAAAGTGATCGCTTTTTGTATCATAAATTTCTACATCATATAAAAACTTATGAGCCCTCAACCCTCTGAGCAAAGTAATTTCTGCTGGCACTTTTGTTTATGAAATTTGTATAGATATACTCCACTCCCAAGGCGCTTGAGTAGCCGATCTGCGAGTATCTAAAATCAACTCCAAAAAGATCTCCCAAGCCCTAAAAAAACCTCGTCAAGCGACGTAGCGAATTTGCTACAAAGAGGTTTTGTCTATCTCTTTGCGTGATAGCGCTAAAAATATTTGGCAAGAAATGTATCTGCGTGCTTAAAAAGCGCGTAAGGCTTTATCTCAAAGCCTCTCATCTGCGTTGCTACAAGCGAAGCTTTAACTATAGGGATGTTTAAAAAGACGCTTGCGTTATCAAATTTAGACTTTTTGCTCAAAGTATCGTTTAAATTTATATCTTTGCCAGTGATCGAGCTCTCGTAGTAGTCGCTACTTTGCATGCGCACATACTCGTTTAGCTTTTGTGCTAGAGCGCTGCCATCGTCAAAGGCGACTATTTTTTTCGTTGGCAAAAAGCGAGCAGGGCTGAATTGACGCTGTAATCAACCCCGCCAAAGATCAAATTTGGCTTTGGAGCTGCCACAAAAGAGCTATGAACGCTTGGGATGTAGATGAGTTCGTTTGGTAAGATGAGAGAATTTACCATGTTTGCGCCATTTTGAGTAAGGGCTGCTATGAAGTAGATAAAGCCCTCATTTCTAGCGTTTTGAAGCGCATTTTGAAGACTAGGCAAACTTTCGTCGCTACTATTTATAAATTTCACTTCGACATTTGCATCTTGTTTTAAGATGTAGCTCAAGATGGCGTTTGATACGACATTTGCGTATGATTTTATAACCTTTTGAGGGATGATGACTGCTATCTTGTCGCTTTGAGTAAGCTTTTAAAACCATCTCTCCACCAAGCGAAGCGTAAAGATCTAAAAGTGCCTTATCATCTATCTTTGCTGGCTCAAATCTCGCCATAAAGCTAGCTAGCATATCGCCCTTAATAAGCTCATTTAAGCAAGAGCTATCACAAAATTCTGGCTCTAAATTTATGTAAGCGATCTTTGCTGGCGGTATGCTTGAGAGGCTTTGATTTTTAGTGATGTTGCTTTCAAATTTTGCCTCAGTGATCTCGTCTTGCATCTCGGTTGAAATTTCATTTTGCGCTGCAAAAGACTTACAAATATAACTAAAAAGAAAAATTCTTTTCATATCACTCCCTTGATTTTTCAAATCATCTATAAAAATTTTTCTTCAAAAACTTGGATTTTTGCTGATCCACTCTGGTGAAAAAAAGTTGGCATTATAAACCTGTCATCATCTTTTTAAAATGCTCCCTCTATGCTTGAAAATCCGCCCTTTGAGAGCAAATTGGATAAAGATGCATAAAAGCTTCCTCTCCTAAAAGTGATGATAATTTTTGGCTTAACAAGCCTTATCTCTTCTAAAAAGATATGGCCTACAAAGCTCAAACGAGCTCTTTAACGCTGGATTTTTCGCGTCACTATTTGAAAATTTCACAGCGTAAAAAGTAAGCTTATATAAACACTATCTTTTTCTACATCGAAGCCATTATTTATAGCATTTTCTAAAATTTTGCCACTTGTGCCTTCAAAATAATCATCTTTTTGCAAAGCGAGACAAACATTATCTTGCTATTTTTATCGCCAAAGCCAGTAAAAACGCACTTTGAGCTATTTCTCAAAAAGCAAAGAGAGCACTTTTTTATCTCACTATTTAGCTCATCTATGCTGTTATAATCTTGATATTTGCTTAAATCACAGTACTTCATCTATAAAATTGTAACCGATCGCTTTTAAAAAGTAATTTTTCTAAGAGATCTTTATTTTTATGAAATTTCATTTTTGGATTATAACTTGATTTACTTTAAAGTTTAAATTATAGTTTTTTTCTGGCTGATTTATTCAAAGGAATTTCAAAGTATTGCTTTGATAAAATCCCACTTTTTATATTAACTTTAAGGATAGAAATGAAAAGGACTTATCAACCCTCATAAAACCCCTAAAAACGCACTCACGGCTTTCGTTTAAGAATGAAAACTAAAAATGGCCGTAAAGGTTATCAACGCTAGACGTGCTAAAGGTAGAAAAAGATTGGCTGCTTAGTTGGTTTTGAGTCACTAAGTGACTCGAGAGAATTTTTCTCAGGTTTATAAAGAGGCCAGCAAATGGCACTGCGACGCTTGCGTAGTTTTTATAAACCTACAATTGAAAAAAATTAGCAGTTGTTGCTAGCAAAAAGTAGGGAAAAAGCAGTAGTTAGAAATAGAGCAAAGAGACTTTTTGAGAGTCGCTTTCTATTTCTAATGAGCTAAAAAGATGGCACTTACATTATGGTCGCAAAAATGGAATTACAGAAATTTTCATTTGACAAAAATTTGTAAAAATTTGAGCTGGTCTACATGGGATGTCTAAAATGAGTAAAATTGCGATTAAATTTATCGCTTTTTATCAAAAATATATTTCCATACTTCTGCCAAAAAGCTGTCGCTACTATCCGACTTGCTCACAATACGCCATTTGGGAATTTCAAACAAACAGCTTTTTCTCTGCTTTTTGCAACATTTATGCGAATTTTAAGATGCAATCAACTTTTCAAAAGGCGGTATCAACTACCCAATCATCCGCAAAAATTTAACTCATGTTTTATATTTCAAAAAAAGCGATGCCAAAAATGTAAATTTCTGGTTTATCCCTTGTCAAAATAGTAAATTTTATGTCGTAAAAAGTATTAGATAAATTAAAGGAAAAATTAAATGGAACAGATGTCTATGCAAAAAGACTGCTTCTTGCAGCACTTTTTGTCGATCGTATTTTTCATAGTATATGATTTTTATGCCAAAAAGAGCTCCACTAGAGCAAAACCAGACAACGATCTCTCAAACAATGGATCAAAGCAAAGCTCCAGCCTCTACTAACGATACTCCAAAATCAAATGAAAATTTAGCTTCAAACGAGATAATCGCTACCATCAAAGGTCAAAGCTATGAGGCAAAGATAGATAAGCTAGGTAGGATCGCGAAATTTTATCTAACTGAAGATAAGTATAAAACAGAAGATGGCAACAAAATCGAGCTTGTCTCACAAAATCCACTGCCGCTTGAGCTTAGATTTAACGATAGCACTTTAAATACTGATGCTTTTAAGGTTGCATATAGCAGTGACGCTAGCGAGGTAGATGCTAGTAGCGAGCCTAAAACTATAAAACTCACTCGAAAATCTAGATGGTGTTACAGTCACAAAAAATATCAAATTTTACCCAAATGGTCGTTACGAGGTTGAAGTAAATTTAAGTAAAAGTGTTGATTATTTCATCACTCCTGGCTTTAGACCAAATATCGCGGTAGATAGCTACACGGTTCATGGTGTCATGCTTAGAAATACAGATGATAGCCTAAATATCATAGAAGATGGCGATGCAAAAGAGGTTAAAAACTATGCAAACACAACTATAGCAGCCGCATCTGATAGATACTACACAGCGCTATTTTACTCATTTAACAAGCCATTTGAAGCTGTTGTGGATAAAGATGCAAATAACAATCCTATCGTCTTTGTAAAGGCAAATGATAGTCTAAAACTAGGCGCTTACATCGGACCAAAAGAGCATAAAATTTTAAGCTCGATGGATGAGAGACTAAATGACGTTATCGAGTATGGTTGGTTTACATTTATAGCAAAGCCGATGTTTGCATTCTTAAATTTCTTACATAACTACATTGGCAACTGGGGTTGGGCGATAGTTGTGCTAACGCTTGTCATAAGGATAGTTTTATTCCCGCTTACATATAAGGGCATGCTATCGATGAATAAGCTAAAAGAGCTTGCTCCAAAGGTAAAAGAGATCCAAACAAAATATAAAGATGATAAGCAAAAGATGCAAGTTCATATGATGGAGCTATACAAAAAACATGGCGCAAACCCGATGGGTGGCTGCTTGCCGATCTTGCTTCAAATTCCGGTATTTTTTGCGATCTATCGCGTTTTACTAAATGCGATCGAGCTAAAAGGCGCTCCTTGGATACTTTGGATACATGATCTTTCAGTGATGGATCCATACTTTGTACTGCCTATTTTAATGGGTCTAACGATGTTTTTACAACAAAAACTTACACCAACGACATTTACTGATCCTATGCAAGAAAAGGTCATGAAATTTCTTTGCCTTTGATCTTTACATTTTTTTCTTTTGTGACATTCCCAGCAGGTCTTACGCTCTACTGGTTTTGTAAATAACGTTTGTTCAGTCGTTCAACAAGTCTTTGTAAATAAACTTTTTGAAAAACATAAAAAGTCATGCGAGGTAAAGGCTCAATGAAAAATAGAAGCAAATACCTCCAAGAGGCATTTCAAAAAGGCAGCCTGAGCAGCTTAACTGTTCAGTCACTGAGCTTGATATAAAGGTCTTGCAACATCCAAGTAGCGGAATTTTTGGATTTTTTAAAAAGACAGCGATCATTGAGGCAAATTTAGAAAATCAGCCAAAAACCACAGCAAAAACCAAAAAAATGATAGAAATTTTACTAAAAAGTGATGAAAACGAGCCTGCAAAAAGAAGAGAAAAAAACAGAGTAAAAAAACACGATCATAATGATAAAAAGCGAAATCCTAAAAAGCATAAAGATGAGAAAAACGAGGCTAAGTCTGAGCAAAAAGAGCATAAAAATGAAAAGCCAAATTTGAGTGAAAAAAACTCAGCTCTTTGCAAAAGATGCCTTTGCTGAAAAGGGTGAAAAAGAGGCTGAAGAGCCGTGATATGTCATAAAAAAAGACTTGATGAGCCAAAAGAGCAAAAAGAGACTAAAGGGACAAAAGAGCCACAAGCTAGTAAAAGTGCTCCTAAAAATATCCTAGATACTTCAATCATCGAAAATTTCAATCAAACTGATGAAGAGAGCACGCCTCAAGCTTTGCCAAAAGAGAAAAAAGAGAAAGTTGTAATCGACTTTGATAAAATTTTGCCTGAGATAAAAGAGGGCATGACGCGTCTTTTTAAAGCAAGCTGCTTTGAGATAGACAAGGTAGAAGTTAGTAATTTAACGATGAGACTGTGCTTATCGAGCTAGACGGTGCTGACGCGGCGCTACTTATCGGCAAAGAGGGTTATAGATATAAAGCGATCTCTTATATGCTCTATAACTGGCTAAATTCAAAATACAACCTCGCTATCCGCCTTGAGATCGCGCAATTTTTGCAAAATCAAGAAGCGATGATGGATCAATATCTAAATGGTGTGATCGAACGTATACAAAATAGCGGCAGAGGCCAAACAAAGCCACTTGACGGGGTTTTTGGTTAAGATCGCACTTGAGAAACTTCGCGAGAAAATTTCCAGATAAATATGTCGGCATAAAAAGCGGCAATGACGGCAATTTGTCGTCGTAAATGACTTTTTTAAAAAATGAGTGAGACCATTGCAGCCCTTGCCACAGCTTATGGCATCGGCTCAGTTTCTATTGTAAGGCTTAGCGGCAAGGACGCCCTAGCCACCTCTTTAAAACTTCTTAAACTTTCAAATTTAGAGCCAAGATACGCAAAACTAGCCAAAATTTACTCCCTTGATGATGAAATTTTAGACGAGGCCATCGTTATATATTTTAAAGGCCCAGCAAGCTTTACTGGCGAGGATATCGTCGAGTTTCAAACTCATGGTGGCGTTATGGTGAGCGAGAGAATTTTAAATGAGCTAATAAGGGCTGGTGCTAGGCTTGCTATGCCAGGCGAGTTTAGCAAGCGAGCATTTTTAAATGGCAAGATGGATCTAGCAAAGGCCGAGGCGATGCAAGGGCTCATCACTTCAAAAAGCGAGATCGCTGCTAAAATTTTGACCCGTCAGATGCAAGGCGATCTTAGTAAATTTGTAGGTGAGATAAGGGGCGAAGTAGTCAAAACGCTTGCCTTTGTTGAGACAATGATTGACTATGCTGATGATGATCTGCCTGCAATTTGCTAGAGCAGACTAAGCAGATGCTTTTAAAAAATAGCGAGAAGCTAGAGCGCATAGCAACTCTTAGTGAGCAAAGAAGGGGGCTGATAGATGGCTTTAAGATCGCTATCGTCGGTAAGCCAAATGTTGGCAAAAGCTCCATTTTAAACTCATTTTTTGGCATATGAAAGAGCGATCGTTAGCGACGAAGCGGGCACAACTAGAGATAGGATAGAAGAAAGTACTTTCAAGATCGGCTCGCATCTAGTTCGCATAATAGACACCGCAGGCATCAGAAAAGATGCTGGGAAGATCGAGCAAATCGGCATAAATTACTCGATCTCTGCCATAAACGAGGCCGACATCATCCTAGCTGTCTTTGACGGCTCATCTTTAAGCGACGAGCAAGACAAAGAGATAATCAAACTCGTTTCTAACTCAAACAAAAAGCCTTTTTTTATCCTAAAAACAAAAGCGATCTTGCGTTTAAATTTGATATAATTTGGATGGCGCTATCAAAATTTCAGCAAAAAATGATACGAGCGTAGTTTTAAGAGAACTTGAAAGCTACCTCAAGACGCAAGACACCGACGAGATCATGCTAAGCTCAAATCGCCAAATTTTAAGTTGCAAAGAGGCGAGTGAGGCTTTAAAAAGAGCGTTTTACGGCTAAATGAAGAGGAGCTGAAAGTATTCGCTTACGAGCTAAATACCGCGATAAAGGCGCTCGCAAGTATCACAAAACCATTTGAGAGAAGTGAAATTTTAGATGAGATGTTTAGCCATTTTTGTTTAGGAAAATGATACTTTTTTTGGCTAAAATCTGCGCTTTTTAAAGGAGAGAATATGAAAATTTTACTTTTAAATGGCGGCAAAAAATTTGGCCATTCAGATGGTAGGCTCAATCAAACACTTCACGATCTTGCATGCGAAAAACTAGCTAAAATAGGTCACGAGGTAAAACAAACCGTGATAGATCAAGGCTATGACATCGAGGCTGAAGTTGAGAAATTTCTCTGGATGGACGCCGTAGTTTGGCAGATGCCAGCTTGGTGGATGGGCGAGCCTTGGATAGTGAAAAAATATATCGACGAGGTCTTTACAGCGGGACACGGCAAGCTTTATACGAGTGATGGCAGGCATAGGGTTGATCCAGCCAAAAACTACGGCAAAGGCGGCTTGCTAAGTGGCAAGAAATTTATGCTAAGCCTTTACTTGGAATGCCCCAGCCGAGGCATTTAGCGATCCAAACGAGTTTTTTGAGGCGCGCGGCGTTGATGGGGTTTATTTTCATTTTAGAAAGGCAAATGACTTTATCGGCTTAAAGTCGCTTCCGCACTTTATCTGCTCGCGATGTTATCAAGATGCCAGACGTGCCAAGATACCTAAAAGAGTACGAGGCACATCTTGAAAAAGTTTTCAAAGCGTAAAAGATTTCTACCGCTCTTTAGCCATTTGCGCTAGGGGGCATCTAAATTTATATCTATCTTGTGTGGGGAAAAAAATGAGGGCAGAAATTTTACTTTTTAGCTGTTGTTATCTTATTTGTAGGGTGTGCTAGCGAAGCATCCCTAAATCCAAGCGAAAAAGTCAATTTACTCTATCTTGAAAAATAACGAAACCTTGCATGAGATGAAAAGTATAAGCGCAAAAATAGCCTAGATGATTTTAATAAATTTGCAAACATTGTCGGCAAGGCTGAGATAAAAGCAGCCGGAGTAAATGCAGAATTTAGCGCTCTTGGCGATCTCATGCAAGGCAGCGAAGCAGACAAAATGGTGCTTATTAAAAATTTGGGCACAAACCATGAGCTTATCTTGTCAAATGCTAGTGACATAGAGGAGCTATTAAATGCAAAAAAATATCAATGTATGAAATTTTCAAATGGCGCTATCAAAAAAGCATAGTTTATAGCACAAAAAGCATGTCAGTTTGCGAAGCTTTTGCAGGTGGCAAAGAGGTAATAAAAGTAAAAAGTGTGACAAATCACCCTTTGAAAAATGGCTTTTTGCAGTAATCTTAAACTCAGATATATCTAATGATCAAGGCTTTTTTTCTAAGAGAGACGAGCTATTATTTCAACCTTTCAAGCGAAGATGAAGAGAAGATTAAGGCTGAGACGCTAACGCAAAAATTTCTTTATAAAACATTTATCGAAAGTGACCTTGTAAATCAAGGCGTATCTTCTCAAATGTGCTTTGTTTTAGTAATCCCTAAAAAGGCTTTTTAGTAACTTTTTATAAGCAAGGTTGTAAAATAGCTTAAAAACTTTTAAAAAGGTTACATCAATGGACAAAGCTACCATACAAGCACATAAAATCAGCGACGAAGAGTATGAGGAGATCTTAAAAATTTTAGGCCGTGAGCCAAATTTACTAGAGCTTGGCATATTTTCGGCGATGTGGAGCGAGCACTGCAGCTACAAATCAAGCAAAAAATACCTAAACGGCTTTCCGACAAAGGCACCTTGGGTCATCCAAGGACCGGCGAAAATGCTGGCGTCATCGACGTTGGCGATGGGGTTGCAGCTGTGTTTAAGATGGAGAGTCACAACCACCCAAGCTTTATCGAGCCGTTTCAGGGCGCTGCAACTGGCGTTGGTGGAATTTTAAGAGATGTTTTCACAATGGGTGCAAGAGTCGTTGCGAACATGAACTCGCTTCGCTTTGGCGAGATAAGAGGCGAGGGCGAGCTAGCTAAAAAGCATAGATATCTGCTAAAAGGAAGTGTTGCAGGCATAGGGCATTACGGCAACTGCATGGGTATCCCAACGATCGGCGGTGAAACTACCTTTGATCCTAGCTTTAATGGCAACATCCTAATCAACGCCTTCGCGCTTGGACTTTGCAAAAGTGATGAAATTTTTTACGGCAAGGCTGAAGGCGTGGGCAACCCAGTCATTTACGTGGGCTCAAAGACCGGTAGAGACGGACTTGGCGGCGCTGTGATGGCGAGCGATAGCTTTAACGACGAAAATAAATCACTTCGCCCAACGGTGCAAGTGGGCGACCCATTTGCCGAGAAACTGCTCATGGAGGCGTGCTTGGAGCTCTTTAAAAAAGACTATATCATCGGTATCCAAGATATGGGCGCAGCAGGGCTTACAAGCTCTAGCTTTGAGATGGCAGGCAGAAGCGGCAGTGGCATGAAGATGTATCTAGATCGCGTGCCGATGCGCGAAGTTGGCATGACGCCTTATGAGCTAATGCTAAGTGAGTCTCAAGAGCGTATGCTAATATGCGCCAAAAAAGGCTATGAGCAAAAGGTGCTTGAAATTTTTAGAAAGCGGGACCTTGACGCTGAGATCATCGGCGAGGTCACAAGTAGCGGCGTGATGCAGCTTTACTGGCACGGTGAGCTAGCAGGTGAAATCCCTATCGGCCCACTTAGTGAGGCAGCTCCGGTGCTTGATCGTCCAGTCGCACGTCCAAAATATCTTGATGAGATAGCAAATTTAAAAATTCCAAATAATGTTGATAACAAAACTGCATTTTTCAAGCTTTTAAAAGAACCAGAGGTGCTAAATAAAAGCTTTATCTACGATCAATACGACGCAAATATCCAGACAAATACGATAAAACAGCCAGGCCACTTAGGCGCTGCAAGTATCAGAGTAAAAGGCACTAAAAAGGCCGTCTCTATGGCTGCGCAGTGCGATCCTAGGGCAAATTTCGTTGATCCAAAAATTGGCGCTGCAAGAGCAGTCGCTGCAGCTGGTAGAAAGGTCGCGATGAGCGGCGCTGTGCCACTTGCGATCACCGACTGCTTAAACTACGGCAACCCGCAAAATCCAGAGGTGATGTGGCAGTTTAAAGAGGGATGAAGGCATAAAAGAGGCTTGCCGTGAGCTAAATACGCCAGTTGTTAGTGGCAACGTGAGCCTTTATAACGACACTGACGGCGTAAGCGTTTATCCAACTCCAGCCATCGTCACGGTTGGTGTAAATGAAGATGCAAATTTAAACCTAAAAAGCACATTTTTAAGCGAGGGCAGGGCGATTTACTTGCTTGGCGAGACAAGCGGTGACTGTAGCTTCGCTTTACGCAAAGGCACTATTTAACGTGGTTGGCGGAAAGCTAAAAGAGGTTGATTATAAAGCTGAGCGAGCCCTTTGGGACCCAGTGATAGAGGCAAACTAAAGAGCAATTTTAGAGTTTGCAAATAGCGTAGGTGTGGAGGTCTTGCTATCACGCTGGCAAAAATGGCTAGCATCTCAAACATCGGCGTAAAATGTGAAGTTAATTTAAAGAGCCAATTTATCTTTGATGAGAGCTTTTCAAGAGCGGTTGTGGGCGTGAAAAGACGAGGCTAAATTTGAAGCGCTTACGACTAAATTGGTGTGAATTGAAAAAGATCGGCGTTAGTGGAGGCAAGAGATTTAAGCTAAATGAGATAGATGAGAGCTTAGAGGACGTAAGAGAAATTTATCTAAATGAGTTTGCGAAAATCGTAAAAAAGGAGGACTAAGAGATGTTTTCTAAAAAGGAAAAAGTAAGCGGGGAAAAAGAAGTAGAGCAAAACGAGAAAAAGGGCGTGGCGAAGCCACCAGTGCTCTTTAGCGATACTCAAAATTTGATAAGCGCGATCGAAAAAAGGCTAAATGCCCCTTTGATAACCTACTACAACTCAAACGCTGGTAACGTCTGCGGCAACGATGCAAGCGCAATGTATGAAATTTTAAAGGGTAAAAAGATAGATACTGCTTATCTTTTCATAAAAAGTGATGGCGGAAGCGGTATAGCCGCACTTAGGATCATTAGCACCCTTAGAAACTACTGCAGAAATTTAATAGCACTGATCCCATCAAACTGCGCCTCAGCCGCTACTATGATGGCGCTTGGCGCAAACGAGATCGTCATGGGTCCGCTTGCCTATCTAACGCCAGTTGATACTTCGCTCAAACACGAGCTAAGCCCTACAAACAAGGGCAACGAGCTAGTTAGTCTCTATGGACGAGCTTAGCCGTGTAGTCAAGCTTTGGAAAGAGCAGGACAAAGATAGACCAAACGACACAAACCCCTACAACTCGCTATATGAGTATATCCATCCGCTAGTTTTTTTGGTGCGGTTGATCGTGCTAGCTCGCTTTCGCTTAAAATTTGCTCTGAGCTGCTTAGATATCACATAGATGATGATAAAAAGATCGTTGAAATTTCAGAGCGACTAAACGCAGACTACCCAGCACACGAGTATCCGATACTCTTTCGTGAGGCGCAGGAGATCGGTCTGCATGTCAAGAAAAATGGACGATGATCTAAACGAGATGCTTCAGGAGCTAACGCTACTTTTACTCGGAGATGGGCAGCGAGCCTTTACCGACTACGATGAGAACAGCTATCATGATAACAACATCGCAAACATCATCGAGACAAACGGCAAGCAATTTTACTATCAGATCGACAAAGACTGGTTTTATCGCCCTGAGGAGCGCCGCTGGAACGTGATGAACGACGAGAGCTCATGGCGCAAAAATGAGCTAGTAAATGGCAAGATAAAAAATACGATCTATCACTTGTGGTAATATGTCTGGAGTCCTGTTTTTACTCATATTAGGCGGTGCGATATTTTTATTTATGAATGTCCAAATAGGTAGTAACCGCAAGAAACAAGCAAATGTAGATGAGGCTAAATTTCTAGTCTCACTGCTTGCAAAAGTCGCTAAAAGTGACGGCAGAGTTAGCGAGCTAGAGGCTAGGCTGATCACCCAGTGCTAGATGATCTAAGCCAGAAAGTTAGTGGCGTTAGCGGCGTGCGTGAGTATCTAAAAGAGGTTTATAATAGCCAAAAAGAAAATGTAGATAACGCCTATGAAACCGCCAGAAACTACAAGCGCGCGTTTAATCTAAACTACGATACCTGCGTGGCTAGGCTCACTTTTTTTCTAAATTTAGCCTATATAGACGGAGAATCTAACAAAAGCGAGCAAGACGTCATAAGAAATATCGCTTATGGATTTGGCATCGATAAAGAGACGCTTGATGAGATAATCTTTAAGTTTGATAGCTTTTATGGCTCGAGGTTTTGGAGCGGATCACGATGAGATGAGCCAAGAAAACGATGCATTTGAGGTTTTAGGACTTAGCAAAAATGCAAGCCTTGATGAGGTAAAGGCTCGCTACAAAGAGCTTGTGAGGCAGTATCACCCTGACATTTTGATGGGCAGGGGCGAGAGTAAAGAGGTGATAGAGCGCTCTACTAAGAAGCTTCAGGAGATAAATGAGGCTTATGGGCGATTAAAAGAGAAATTTGGAGTTTAGATGAAGAAATTTGTGATTTTGCTGTTAGCGGTGGCTAGCTTTTGCAGAGAGCTAAACGTGAGCGATCTTGATGGAAATGAGATCAATTTGAGCTAAAAGATAGCACGCTTTTTGAAAATGGCAAAAGATCGGCGAATACAATAAGACAAGCGCTGCTAGCATCATCCTAGCTGGTAGTGATGGCGTAGAGGCTGATTTTAAGGCAGTTAGAGCTAAAAATTTAAATGAGTTTAAAGAGTATATATTTTCAGATGAGGGCGGCATAAAGGTAGTGAAATTTAGCGCTAAAAGCCCAATCTGCGAGGTATTTAGTAAAAAGAGGCTGTAAATTTAAGCGTGCTAAGTTCAAGCTATTTTGGTGGTAAGCAGATTTCAAACTATGCCTTTAGTGTGGATATCGCAGGTGGTAAGCTTCAAAATTTGGTTAAAAAGAGCCACTTTGCAGTAAATGCTAGCGGCAAAAGTTTAGAAAAACTAGAAAAATTTAACAGAAGAAAAATATCAAAAAAAGACACAGCCATGGGGCGACTTGTGCTTGAAAAAGCGATGTGTTTAGTGGAGAAATAAAATAAATTTGAATCAATCTAAAGGAGAAAAATGAGAGCGTTGCTTAGCGTTAGCGATAAAGAGGGCATTGTAGAGTTTGCAAAGGGGCTAGAAGAGCTTGGCTGGCAGATACTTTCAACCGGTGGCACCTATAAACTTTTAAAGAGCGAGGGCGTCAAAGCCACTGAGGTTAGCGAATTTACAGGCTCACCTGAGATGTTTGAGGGCAGGGTAAAGACCCTTCATCCAAAGATACATGGTGGCATCTTGCACAAACGTGATGACGCTACACACGTGGCTCAGGCAAAGGAGTATGGCATCGAGGGCATCGATCTAGTTTGCGTAAATTTATATCCATTTAAAGAGACTACCATAAGGACTGATGACTTTGCCGAGATCATCGAAAATATCGACATCGGTGGCCCAGCTATGGTAAGAAGCGCTGCTAAAAACTTTAAAGACGTGCTTATAGTCACAAGCGTGCTTGACTACGATGAAATTTTAAAGCGCCTAAAAGAGAAAAGCGATGATTACGAGTTTAGAAGATCGCTGATGATAAAGGCGTTCGAGCATACAGCAGCCTATGACAGCATGATCGCAAACTATATGAATGATAGATTTAACGGCGGTTTTGGCGATGCTAGATTTATCGTGGGAAGCAAGGTTTTTGACACTAGATACGGCGAAAATCCACACCAAAAAGGCGCGCTTTATGAGTTTGATTATTTCTTTACGAACAACTTTAGAGCCCTAAAAGGCGAGGCAAGTTTTAATAATATGACCGATATAAATGGTGCCTTAATGCTTGCAACTAGCTTTGATGACGCGCCAGCAGTGGCTATCATCAAGCACGCTAACCCTTGCGGCTTTGCGGTAAAAGATACGTTGCTAGAGAGCTACGTAGCAGCGCTTAAGTGTGACCCGATCTCAGCATACGGCGGCGTGGTGGCGATAAATGGCACGCTTGATGAGGAACTAGCTAAAAAGATAAATGAAATTTACGTTGAAGTAATCATCGCTGCAAATGTCGATGATGCCGCGCTTAAGGTATTTGAGAGCTAAAAACGCATCAAAATTTTCACTCAAGATAATAAATTTTTAGTCCGCGCAAATGATAAATCTGACTTTAAGCACATCGATGGTGGATTTGTATTTCAAGAAAGAGACTTCGTAAAAGACGAAGAGCTTGAAAATATGAAGCAAATGAGCAAGAAATTTGCAACTGGCAGCGAGCTAAAAGACGCTCAGATAGCGTGGAAAGTGGCTGCGCTAACGAAGAGCAACTGCGTAGTTTATGTAAAAGATGGCGCGATGGTGGCCATTGGCATGGGTATGACTAGCCGTGTGGATGCTGCGCGTGCGGCCGTGGCAAAGGCAAAAGAGCTAAAGATCGATCTAAGCGGCTGCGTGCTTGCAAGTGAGGCGTTCTTCCCATTTAGAGATAGCATCGACATCGCTAGCAAAGTGGGCGTAAAATGCGTCATCGAGCCAGGCGGTAGCATCAGAGATGATGAGGTGATAGAGGCTGCCGATGAGCACGGCATGTCGCTATATTTTACCGGCGTTAGACACTTCTTGCACTAAAATTTAGGGCGTTTGCCCTTGCTTCACACTTTTATAACTTTAAATTTTATATAATCCTTCAAAAAGGAGCTCACATGAAAAAGATATTACACTTTTCTCTTGGTTTTGGCGGTATTTTTGGGTGTAAATTTGATGGCAAAAAGATGATTTTTAAAGGAGCAGACGATGGCAGGGCAAATTGAAAGAAATTTATTTTAGCAGGTGGCTGCTTTTGGGGCATGCAGGGATATTTTAAAAAGATATTTGGCGTAGTGGATACGAAGGTGGGCTACGCAAATGGCAAGAGCGAGAGTGCGAGCTACCGTGAGTCTGCAGAGAGCGACCACGCCGAGACACTTTATGTGAAATTTGATGAAAACAGGGTCGCTTTTAGCTGAATGGCTCATTTTTTAGAGTGATCGACCCGACCTCGCTAAACAAAACAGGGCAATGACGTCGGCAGGCAGTATAGAAGCGGGATTTACTATGTTAGCAAGGACGATCTACCAGTTATTGAGAGCTTTATAAAGATAGAGCAAAAGAAATTTAAAGATAAGATCGTGGTTGAGGTGGCGCCACTTAAGAATTTCGTCATTGCCGAGGAGTATCATCAAGACTATCTTGATAAAAACCCTTTTGGATACTGCCATATCGATCTAAATGGCAAATAAGCCGCTTTATGACGAGGCTAAATTTAAGCCGCTTAGCAAAGAGGATCTAAAGAGAAATTTAAGTAGCGAGCAGTATGCCGTGACGCAGGAGGCGGCGACTGAGAGGCCATTTAGCAGCGAGTATGATAAATTTGACAAAAAGGGCATCTATGTCGATATCACCAGTGGCAAGCCGCTCTTTTCAAGCGCTGATAAATTTGATGCGGGGTGTGGCTGGCCAAGCTTTTACAAAGCCTATCACGACAACGGCGCTTGCGTATAGAGAGGATAACTCTTTTATGATGAAAAGGGTAGAGGTGAGGTCTCAAAACAGCGACGCGCACCTTGGGCATGTTTTTGACGATGGCCCAAGTGATAAGGGTGGGCTAAGGTACTGCATAAATGGCGCAAGCCTTAAATTTATACCGCTTGAGGATATGGCTAGGCTTGGATACGAGGAGTTTATCCCCTACGTTAAGTAGCCTTTTGTTGAAGCAAATCAATGTTTTGAAAAGTTTAATCAGAGTATAATCTCCAAAATCAAAAAGGAGAAAAATGAGTGAATTTCTTCAAAAATGCAGAGCAGTTTAGCGTCGATGGTGCGACGGTGCCGTTTTATAATTGAGTGAAAATGAGGTAAGCTTTTGTGGGCTTTGACTCACGTCCTTGCGTGCCGCCTGAGCCTATGATAAACGCGCTTTTGGCTATAAAATTTGCTGATAAAAACACAAAGATCGTGATGGTAAATCACAAATTTCCAGCTGGGCTCATCCCGAAGATAGAAAAGAGCTTTGACGTGGAGCGAGAGGACCTTGAGGGAGGGGCTGTGAAGATGACTTTTAGCCTAAAAAGAGGGTGCGAGCATAGAAAACATAGACACTAGCCTTTGCCACTAAAATGCTTTTAAACACCTATGCGCCGCCATTTAAGCTAGTTGGCGGCTACTTTATCGCTGGCATTTTTTTCTTAGCGCTTAGCCTTGGGGCTTTTTTTTACGCTGATTTTGAGGCGATTAGCTCGCTAAACACGGCTGGCTTTTTGCATATATTTTTCGTGGGCTTTGTGATGAGTATCATCATCGGAGCCTCTCATCAGCTAACTTCGGTCATCTTAGAAAAGCCATTTTTCACGGTCAAAGGGGCTATTTTAAATTTAGCCATCTTTTGTCTGTCGCTGCTTGCTATGAGCTATGCGATGATATTTGACGAGGCTAGGATTTTACAAATCAGCGGAGTTTTTCTCTTTGGCACACTTCTCTTTTTTGACTCGACCTATGCACTAAGCTTTTATGGGTAATGAAAAAGAAGCTTGTCGCTTTTGCGCTCTTTGTCTCGGCGATATTTTTGCTAGTTGGTATAACGCTTGGATTTTTGCCTCAGTGATGATACTTGGTGGCACGCTTATACTTGATTTTGCTATGACGTTAAAATTTCACGTATATTTCGTGCTGGGTTTTGTATTTTTCGTGATACTTGGGGCTGCAAGCGTGCTTTTACCGATGTTTGCTTTGGCGCATGATCTTAATTTACACTTAGCAAGGCTTCGCTTGCCTGCTATATTTTAGCTGGCATTTTACTAGCAATCGATGGTACTTAGCTATTTTTGCAGTGGCTGTGGCAGCTTTGCTTTTTATAGCTCAGGCGTTTTACATCCCTAAAAAGCGCGTGAGAAAGGCGTATGATTACTGGAACGTAAATATCGCTTTTTCGCTATTTGCCCTTGCTTTGCGTCTGCTATTTTTATGATTTTTGAAAAAGTTAATTGGCTGCGTTTTTATGATATATGGCTTTTTATTTGCTTTTATCGTGGCTCATCTTTATAAGATCGCGCCATTTCTTATCTGGTATCACTACGTGGCACCCTTTGTCGGCAAGGCAAAAGTGCCGCTACTTGATGCGATGATACTAAAAAAAGCGGCTTATTTTGCCATAGTATTTAATGCCATTTCGCTTGTTTGCTACTTTTTGGCGGTTAGCTTTGAGATGAGAAATTTGATCTATGCAAGTATGATTTTTATGGCTTTTAAGCATCATTTTGCTTGCTATAAATATGATAAACGTTTTTAAATTTACTGGTTTTAAAGGATAAAAATGAAAAGAAAAAACTATGATGTCTCATCAAATATCGTCGATCCCGAGGTTGGCTTTGATATCGTTTCGCTTGGACTGATATATGACGTAAGCTGCGATGAAAACGGCAAAGCAAAGGTGACGATGACGCTTTCAACTAAGTCATGCCCGCTTCACGAGATGATACTTGGATGGGTTGAAACGGCTGTGCTTTGGTGTAGAGGGCGTAAAAAGAGTGCGAGATTGACCCTAGTTTGGGGAGCCAGAGGAATATCCAAATGGCAAGCGACTTTGTAAAAGCACAACTTAGAATTTGGTAATTTATATATAGCTTTGTAGTTTAACACTGGTAACTAAAAATTATGGAAATTAATAATAGATAATTAGAGAGCAAAAAGCTCTCTATCAATTTTTAAGGAGTTGTTTTTATTTAATTAATCCATTGATGACGCATAAATGATGGAACATCAAGCTGTGCCATATAGTCCTCGTCAAAGCCACCACTTACTTTTTTAAGTCTTAGGATACGTTCTTTTTTTATGATGTCATTCGTATTGGATACTTGTGTATCTTCATTTTTATCTACTTCTTGCTGAGATCCTTGAAAACCAGTTGCGATTATAGTAACCTCAACTTTGTTATCTTCTATTTTGTCATCAGTTGTTGTGCCAAATATTATCTCAGCATCTTCATCTGCCGCCTCATGGATAATGCTCATTGCATTATAAATATCAGTTAATGGGCAGCTAGGACTAATTCTAAAGTGGACTAATATACCAAATGCACCGTTTATTGTCATGTTATCAAGAAGTGGTGATTGTATAGCATTTTTTATTGCTTCTTGTGCCGCATCTTCACCATTTGCTTCACCAACACCCATTAATGCTAAACCTCTATGACTCATAATTGTTCTGACATCAGCAAAGTCTAAATTATATCGCTTTTTCCTGAATCAAGTACAATTGTGCTCATGCCATCTCACTGCTCTTGCAAGAACTTCATCGACCATTTCAAAGCTCTCTTTATGCCTGCATTCTTATCGATAAGCGTTAAAAGTTTATCGTTTGGAATAACAACAATAGAATCGCTTTCTTTTCTGAGTTCTTCTAATCCGCAATCAGCCAATTTTCTACGTTTTTTACCTTCAAACATAAAAGGCATAGTTACAACAGCAACTGTTAATGCACCAATATCTTTAGCCGCTTGAGCTACTACTGGAGCAGCACCAGTTCCTGTACCGCCACCAAGACCAGTACCTATGAATACTATGTCAGATGTTTCAAGTGCGCTTTTTACTTCATCATAACTCTCTTCAGCTGCAGCTTTTTCCTACTCTGGTCCTCACACCAGCACCCTAGGCCTTTTGTTGTCACCAAGTTGAATTTTTTGTATGTGCTAGGAATTTTCAAGAGCTTTTAGCGTCTAGTGTTAGGCCACTATAAGGTCTATATTCAAATGGTTAACTCTAATAATATGGTTGACCATATTACCTCCACCACCACCTACACTCTGACAACTTTTATTTTGCGCCGTAAATGCTTTTGTTTTTCTCACTGTGAAGTTACTCATTTTTAGAATTCTCCTTAAAATAATTGTGTAATACTATGCCAGTACTCTGCAAAAGCATTTGGCTCTTGTTTACTAATATCTGCGATGTTAGCAAGTTCTTTCTTTATTATTTGAATCATCTAATGTGATTTTACCTGCTATATCAGAAAAGGCTATTGTCTTCTTCTATGCTTTTTATTTACGTCCTGTGCATTTTGAACTAAATTTTGTTTATTGCTATCTTCGTCAAAAACATTTCTAAAAGTTGCTTTTGGTTTTGAAATCGCTTCACCATGATATCTCATCTTTTTCTCTGAATCGATCTCATAAGGAGTAAACTCACCAGCACCATACTAAGCAAAGTCCAATAGCACAAGAGTTTGCTGGATCCCTCAAATTCAAATAATCCATCCATTTCTTTTGGCTTAGCAATTCTAACAGGCATTTTGTCAAATATTGCAGACGCTAAATCTCTAATGCCGTCTAGCTTTGTCATGCCTCCTGTTAAAATTATGCCAGCACCAATACTATCTTTATATCCACTATCATCTAGCATTTTTGCAAGTACCATAAGAGTTTCTTCTGCTCTTGCATAAATGACATTTGAAATAATATCTAGTGAAACTTCATGGCTTTTAGCTTCATCGCCAAGGATTGGTAACTCTATTAGATCAACTGATTTGTTTATTAAGGCACCGTAACCTAGTTTAATCTCTTCGGCTTTTGGTAGAGGGGTATGAAGTGCCATTGATAGATCGTTGGTAATATTTGCTGAACTGACTGGTAAAAATTCATTATATCTTATAGAATTCTCCCAGAGTGTACTACAAGATTGCGAGTAGCTCCTCCCATATCAACAAGAGCAGCGCCTAGTTCTTTTTCATCTTTTGTGAGTGTTGATATTGCTGAAGCATATCCTGAAAGAACTATATTGTCCAATTGAACACCTGCTAAGTTTATAGCTTTTTCTTAGATTACTAATAGACGACTTCTGTACAGTTACAATATGAGTTTGTACTTCAAGTCTTGTACCATTCATTCCTATTGGGTCTTCAATATGTTCTTGTCCATCTACCTTGAAATTATAAGGAAGAATATGTAGCTTTTCATATTCGTGCGGTATATCAGCCGTATGGTCAGCCATCTGCATAGCGCGCTCAATCTCTTTTATGCCTATTTCATGATTTGGAATGTTTACAACACCGCTACTATCAACACTTTTTGTATAGGCTCCTGAGATAGAAACTATAACTCTTTCATAATGTGTACCAGCAACTCTTTGTGCTTCTATTAATGCATTTTTGATAGATTTTGCTGCTTGCTCTATGTTGGTTATTACGCCTTTTCTTATACCTTGTGTTTTTTCAGTTCCTATTCCGATTATCTTTATACCACTTTCATCATGCTGTGCTATGATTGCACAAACTGGAAAGAACCGACATCTATACCTCAAAAATTTTTCTGTACTCAAAATATTTTTACCTTTTGATATATTCTTTAACTTCATAATATTTTAGAAGTTTGTTTGTTAAATCTTTTATCAACTCGTTGTTTTTTAAGCATCGCAACATTTTGTTGTGTTATTTGCTTATAGTTGTTATTTATATTGTTAGTAAGCAATCTTTTGTTCCAAAATATCGTACACTACGGCTTTGTCATCTAATATAACATAACCTTTTGTGTTGTTAGTATCAAAAAGTTGAGATACAAAAAGCTCTTGTATCGCTCTCATTTAGGCCCGCAATAGAGCCATTTACCTCTCTGCTAACAAAGCCAACATCTGTGCCTTTGAAGTTTTGTAGAGTCTCTTTTGCTTTTGCTGTTAAAATTTCTTTTTCTTTTTTGCTTTTGTAAATTTCAAGCACATTGGCTCTTGCTTGTTCAAAAGCTCATAGGGTTGTGGAGGAGTTATGCTTTTTATTCTAGCTATCAAACTAGCCATCTTTATAGATAAATGGTTTTATCACTCACCAACTTTTGCACCCTTTATCTCATCAAGTGAAAAAGTAGCGTTGTCTTCATTTACACTTATAAAACCATTAGTTGCAAGTTCAGCTTTTTTTAACAGCGACATACTTTTCTAAAGCATTAGTTTTGCTTTTGCTCTATGTTATAGTCTTTATTAACCTCAGCTTTTACCTCGCTAAAAGGTTTTATCTTGTCATCAGAACCCCTTATATTTATCTTGGTTCTCGTTATAGTAAGATTTTAAAAACACTTTCGTTTGCGTCACTTTTTTCTGACTCGACAAAGTATGTATCTATGCCATAAAGTGTCTTTTTGTCATATAGTTATTTTTATTTATCTCCCAAAGATCTTTTTAGCTCTTTCTCGTCTACTTTGATCTCGTTTTTGATCAGCATTTACTACTTGCACAGCTAATTTATCTTGCATGAAAAAGCTAGCTTCCATCATGGCAATATCTTCTTTGCTAGCAGGTACATTAAAAATAGTTCTAAGTTTATCTAGTAAGATAGTTAGTTTTAGATTGTCTTCAAAATCAGTTGGGTTTATCCCTAGCTCTTCTTAGCACATCGTAGTATAAATTTTGTCAAAAACGCCGTCTTTTTGAAATGTTGGATCGACGATTATATATTTTTAAAACATCGTCTTTATTAACGCTAAGACCGATGTCATCTGCAAAAATCTAATAGTAAATTTTTCTTGAATAGCAGCTCGAAGTGCAGCATTTTCAAAACCCTAGCTCTTCAGCTTTTCTCTTGAGTTAATTTACCTTCAAATACATTGTTGTAGTACTGATATAACCTATCGTATTTTTTGTTGCAACTCTTGAACGCTTATATTTCTATGTCCTACTTTGGCTACTGAAGTAGCCCTGTTGCTGTTGAGATCGTATGCGCCCCAGCCGACAAAACCAGCACCGACAAAGGCTATCGTGCTACCCAAATTGTCACGACTAGGTATTTTTATGTTTTTGCATCCAAGATAACATTAAGTTCTTCCTTTAAAAATACTAACAAAGCTTTGTAGCGATATTTTTATAGAAATTTAGCTTTAAATAAGCTTAAAATGGGGCTATAAAAACGTTTCTTGATACTTTTACTAACATTTTTATCTTGTTAGCAGTAAATTTAAATGCTAAAATCGCTGTAATCACCAGTAAAATGAAGCAGTTTGCAGCTGTTTTCTAACAAGGCTATATCTTTTGCAAGTAGCTGAGGGCTCCTGCTATACGCGTAAACGCCGTATCCTTTGATCACGACAACGTTAGTATTTTTCTCTATCATCGCTCTATACTTTTCTGTCTCCAGCACGCTCATACCAGTCGTCAAACTGCTTTGGATCATAGACTAGTACTCATTAAATCTCATGCATCCAAAATAGTCTTTTGGTGCGATCTTTTCATGTTTCATTGCATAAGCTGTCACGTATGGAGGCATGGCGTAGCAGACAAATTTTGCTTCATTTATGTTTTTGTAGATATTTAAGTGTATATCAGCATCCAAGCTTGCATCATTCCAGCGGTAGTCTTTTTTAGATGAAAGAAGCGTTAGATCACTATCTTGCAAGTCGTCAAAAATGGCACTTTGCTTTGTTGATGATAAATTGATTTTTCACCTCGCTGAGATAGAACCATGAAAAACACCCAAAAATATTTTTCTAAACATCGAAAGAGATATCTTTTTATCTCATTTGTTGAGTGCATAAGTCCATTTTTTTCTCCTATATTTGGGTGATTATATTTAAGCTATCTTAAATTTGTGTAAAATTTATGTAATGATAGCTTTTTTAAGTGATAAATTTCGATAAATTTTTCACACTAATTTCATTAAAGAGGCAGTGTTGCAAAAGTCCGCATATTAGCGTTTTACTTGACGAAGTTTTATCATTTTTTTAAAGACCTGCGTGGAAAATTTTTATAGATTGCACGCTTGGGATATGCTGGACATTCTAGTGCCATTTTGTCTCAAAATGAAAATTTAAATTTGATCGCTTGCGACAAAGACAATGAAGCTATAAATTTCTCGCTCAAAAAACTTGAGCCATTTGGCAGTAGAGTGAAAATTTATAAGAGCAATTTCTCTGAGCTTATTAGCAAACTTAGTAGCGATGAAATTTCAAATGTTAGAGGGATTTTAGCTGACATTGGCGTTAGCTCTTTGCAGATAGATAAAGATGATAGGGGCTTTAGTCTTGGCTCAAGCACGCTTGATATGCGCATGGATAAAGAGCGAAGTTTTAGCGCTTATGACGTGGTAAATGGCTACTCGTTTGATGAGTTAGTTAGGATTTTTAGGGATTACGGCGAGCTAAAAATGCCGCTGGGATCGCAAATAAGATAATAAATGCTAGAAATTTAGGCAAGATAACAAGCGCAAAAGAGCTTGCAAACATAATAGGTACAGCCCAGATAAAAGGGCGTGGTGTTAGCCCTGCGATCCTTGCTTTTCAGGCGATCAGGATAGAGGTAAATGGCGAGCTAGATGAGCTAACAAATTTGCTTGATAGCATAGAAAAGGGCGGTTTTAAAGATTGCTTGGTGGCGATCATAACATTTCACTCGCTTGAAGATAGGATCGTAAAAGAGCGTTTCAAAAAGTGGGCAAACAGCTGTATCTGTCCCGCCTGGCATCTACCGATGTGAGTGCGGAAACAATCACGAACTAGGGCGAATTTCAACCAAAAACCACCAACAGCAAGCCAAAGTGAGCTAGCGCAAAACTCACGAAGCAAGAGCGCAAAACTGCGTGTTTTTAAGATAAAAGGATAAAGATGCAAGAAAAAGAAGAGCTGCTAACACTTCACGACGAGGAGCAAAAACGTGAGGTAATTTGAAAAGCTTTAAGACGCTAGTGATGGTCTATCTGGCGGTTTTTATAGCGCTGGCTCTATTTTTGCTGCAAAATTTATATAGCAAATCAAACTTTATTATATAAGTAGAGATATCGCCGATATCAGCGGCAAACGAGATATGCTCCTTGAAGAAAAACAGAGCACTTAGCATAAAGCTTGGAAAAATTGCGTTATAAAAATCAAACTTCTAAACAATATGCAAGAGCGTCAATGGAAATAATTAAGAAATTTGAAAAGCTTTATCCGCTACTACGACCCCCGTACTTTCCAGCTCATCTACTCGCTAAAAGCTGCCACGACTATCGCTTTTAACTGCTTTTTTGTGCTTTTCATTTCTTTCATCTAAGCGGCGCTATCATGGCTGTAAATATCACGATGGGTATATTCTTTCTGGTGAGCTTGAGTGCAAAGATAGAGTAATTTGCATTTTTGCTACTTTACATCGCGCTTTCTTGCGCTTTTTATGCCATTTGTTGATCCATTTATCAGCCTTGGCGTTTGGCTCTCGCTTATCGTATTTGTCTGGATATTTGTGCAGGCATTAGCCATCTATAGTTCAAATTAAACAAATACTTTACTCGCCGTAAATGCAATAGGGGCTAGTTGCCTTTGTGACAAAAGGCCGCAGTTGGGCTAAATGTGCCTGATAGTATCGGCGGACTTATCTTGGCTGGCGTGCTAAGCATCATCATAAAATCTGAAAACTTTTGGCAAATACGGCATTTACTAAAAAGAGCATCAGCTTTTTACTAGACAGCGCCATCTTATCGAGCAAGGCGCTTGGCACGAGCCATTTTTACGCAAGTATCGCAGATTTGATGAGCTCGATTGATAAATCAAAAGAAATTTTCGCAAACAAAAGCCTAAAGATAAAAGATGTTAAGCTAGTTAGAAATCAAGCCAAAGCACTATTTTATTTTTATAAAGTTGAAGAGATCGCTCTTTGCTTCGAACATTGGGCGCTTCGTTTGAAAGGATCGAGGACAAAGCGCTTTTAAACGAGGTAAAAATGAGATCGCTTACAACCTTTTTGAGCTTAGAAAAATTTTTCAAAATCAAACTCCAAAGCTAAATTTGATGCGCTAAATTTAGCTAAAAACTCAATTTGTAATTTTTGCAAGCTCGCTTGGTGTGCTTTATGATACTTTTGCTTATAAAAGAGGGCGGAGAGGACAAACTCTCGTTTAACAACACAAAAAGATCACGCTAAAAGAGGCGTTTAAAAAAAGCCAATTTAAAAATGAAGTATTAAAAGAGTCTTTAAGGCTTGCCATTTGCATGTCGCTAGCCATTTTTATAGCGCAGGCGATGCATATAAATCGCGAATTTGGATAGCCATAGCAGTGATGAGTCTAAACAAAAGTGACGAAGATGCTTTAAAAATGCTGGCAGAGATAGCCTTCTTGGCGGAGTTATCGGCTTTTTTTATCGCACTTGTTTTTGTGGAATTTATGGGTGAATCATACGCATTTTACGTGGTTGTCTTTATCGGTATGTTTTTGGTTTATTATCTAAAATCTTACAAACAAATCGTCTTTGCAACGGCTTTTATGTTTGAATTTACAGCTATTTTTTCGCTTATAAAAAGAGACTTTTTAGCTCTTATGGTCGATAGACTGCTTGATGTGGCAGCTGGCTTTTTGATAGTTTTTTGTCACATATCTGCTAACTAGGAAAAATGACTATACAGCGATAAAAGATAGCTTAAGCAGTGCCTTGATAGGTTTTAGAATGAAAGTGCAAATTTTCTAAATGAGTCAAACAAAGATGCTTTTAGCACGGATGAAAAAGCGATTTTAGGCTCGCTAAATGAACTAAACTACGCTATAAAAGTTAGTGAAAATTTAGACGATGATAATATGAAAAATGCAAAATTTATAGCTAGCAAAGCTTTGATGATATAAATAGCGATCTAGTTAAGCTTTAGAAATTATCTACCTAGACGAGTTAAAAGAGAAAACGCCTTGCAAAAATGATATAAAAATCATCTCAGATAGGTTTTTGATGTTAGATAAAAAGATCAAAAACTTCCATATTATTTCATAAGCGAGATAGAAGCGAAGCTACTTTTGCAAAAGACGAAAACGTTAAAAAGCTAATTTTACGAGTTGCTTTTAAAACAAAATGAATGTACTCAGCGCTCTCTTTTTGAGAGATTAGCTTTTTCATATATATATTGTTCTCAAAATCTTTTTGAAACGTCATTTTTAAGAGCGGTGTTGTAAATTTCTTCAACCTTGCTTGTATACCTTTTCATATCCAAAATATGGAAAATGCACGCTCAAGCCTTTTTATAAGCTCTAAAGCTTATCTCTCTTCTTGCCCAAACCTTAAACATGTCAAATCCTATAAAAACAGCTGAAGTGACGATGGTGGTTTGCGATTATCGAGATGTGCGCGTCGGCCTTTTGCTAAAAAGTGGTGCGTGATGATGAGAAGCGAAATAAGACGACAAAGCAGATAAGTGCGTAATTGATAGAGCTTCACATGGTTAAATCTAAAATTTAGCTTTGCGCCATCAACTAGCATACCTTCGTTAAAAGAGCATTTGTTTCAAGTAAATCTCTAAATAAAACTGGCTGTTTTGAGACGAAAAATATTTTTTTAATGATAGTGTTTCTTAATTTCTTTCATTTTTTTATAGACTTTTTACCTTAGTAAATTTCAGCTCATTGTATCTAAAAATCTATAAATTCAAACAAAATTAGATACAATTTGCACAAACTTAAGGAGCTAAAAATGGCAGATAAAGCTTTGGAAACGGTCTTTGTAAATGGCGAGTTTTTGCCAAAAGATGAGGCAAAAGTTAGCGCATTTGATAGAGGATTTATATTTGGTGATGGAATCTATGAAGTGAGTGCCTGTGATAATCCAAAAATGGTTGATAAAGAGGGCTTTTTGGGCGAGGTTTGAGAGAAGCTTTAAACGAGATAGATATAAGCTCGCCTTATGAAAAAGATAATTTGAAGCGATCTTAAATGAGATGATCGCCAAAAACGCCTTAAAAAGAGGGTGGATTTACATGCAAGCAACAAGAGGCGTGGCGTTTAGAAATTTCTATTTTATGGAGAATTTAACCCCAAGCGTCTTTATCTTTTGCTACGAGAGCGAAATTTTAAACAACCCAGCTGCAAAAACTGGCATAAAAGTGGTAAGTGTCGAGGACATCAGGTGGAAGAGGCGCGATATCAAATCGATCTCGCTTCTGGCTCAGTGCTACGCTAAAAACGAGGCTCACAAAAAGGGCGCGGATGAGGGATTTATGGTGAAAACGGCTTTTGTCACAGAGGGGTGTAGCTCGAGCGCTTTTATCATCAAGGATAAAACTCATCACCAAGCCACTTTCAAATGAAATTTTGCCAGGGATCCGCCGTATGAGGCTTTTAAGGATCGCTAAAGATATCGGACTAAAGATAGAGGAGCGTAATCGTAGCATGGACGAGGTTTACGGTGCTGATGAAGTCTTTATCTCGGCTGCTACGCTCATACTTTTTGCCAGTCATCTATGCTGACGGAAAGGCGATAAATGGCGCAAAAAGTGGGCGAAATCTCAGCAAACTTCGTGAATGTATGCTAGCGAGCTTTTTAAAAAGAAGCCGTGCTTTGAGAGAAAAAGGTCTTAATAAGCGCTTGTTTGGCTGGCATAAACTGCAAATTTAACGGCGAAAAATAACCTTTGGATAGTGGCGTTTTTTAGATGAAAATCAAAAATATCATTTGCTTTTTGTCTGTCCAGAGGTTTTTGGCGGACTTAGCACGCCAAGAGAGCCAGCTGAGATGAAAGGTGGCTTGCTGTCACAAAAACCGCTAAAGATGTGGAGTGAGTACTTAAACTGGGGCTGAATTTGCCTAAAGATAGCTAAGCTAAATGGCTGCAAAAAGGCTATTTTTAAAAAGCTAGAAGTCCAAGCTGCGGGAGCGGGACCGTTATGATGGAAGCTTTAGTAAAAGCTAATCTTTGGCGACGGCGTAGCGGCAAAAACTGCTAAAAAGAAAATGGTATTTTTAGTTTTTAGCGAAGATGAGATAGGGCGGCTTGATGTTTGAGAGGCTAAAAGATAATGTCATGGTCGAGGTGATCTTTAAATACATCATCTTGCTGCTACTTTTTGCCTGCGTGGTTGGGCTTTTTGTAAGTGGTGTGCTCTTTTAAAGGGAGAGATGAGCGAGTTTTCGCTAAATTTGCACATTTTCTTTGGCTTTAGCTTGGTTGTCCTCACCATAATCCACAGCTACGTCAAGAAGAAAAAACTAAAAAAGCTAAACCTTGAGTTTAAAAATATCTTAAAGCATAAGCCAGTTCAGATGGACTGCAACACGACAAGGTTTTTAAACGCGCTAAATGATGTCAAAGTGGGCGAGCTTTCAAAGAAATTTGGCTCAGATATTGCAGAAATTTTAAGATCAAACGATATAAAGGTCAAGGATCAAAACGAGACGATGAAGCAAATTTGCAAAAACAACGATGAAAAGATGTTTTACATCTTTGTTTTGATCGTTGAGGCTATATTTAAGGATAAGGAAGAAATTTGAAAAAAGGTATATTTTTAGCACTTTAGTGTTGCTTTTGTTTTTGGGTTGTTCGCAGACAACAAAACCAGAGCCAAACAAGCAGCAAAATGCCCTGCCAGACGAAAATGTCTATAAGCCAAAATGAGCGCATCAGCTTGCTTGAATTTGAAGTAAAACAAGACGCCTCGTCGCTACCTCAAAAATATGCAAAGTGCGAGCTTTTGCTCAAGATGAGATTTTAAAAAGAAGATTTAAAGTTTTTACTCTAAAAGGCGTGAATAATCCAAATGACGCTTTTTGGGCGTTTAATGTATATAAACCAAGCGAGAAAAGAAAGTATTTTGGCTCAAATTTTAGGCAGATACCTCAAAGCTGGTTTGACGCGCAAAAGGACAAATGCACTCGCTGGCTTTTTTGCATACTCAGCTTACGCTCTAACTTCTGCAAACACAGCTGTAAGAAAATTTCCCAACCGACGAGCCGATATTTTTTAAACCCGCAAAACCCGGTGAGGGCTATCCGTTTGACTATCTGCAAGAATCCACCCTAAGCATCGCTCATCCGCTTTTTGTATCGCACCTCTCAAAAGATAGGGCGTGGGCGTTTGTGAGTGATGATGCGGTTTGGGGCTGGGTGAAGGTTGAAGATATCAAACTGATAAGCGATGAAGAGGCGCTTGCCTATCAAAAATCAAGCTTTTGTAACGATAAAAACCGACAAGATGCCAGTTTATGATAAAGGCGGAAACTTTTTATTTTACTCACGTGTCGGCGCGATACTGCCAGTTTTAGCGCAAGATGACAAAAACTACTACGGCAAAATTTATGTAAGAAATATGCTTAGGGAGTTTGTCCTCCCAAAGTCTTTTAGCGCCCTTTTTCCACTTAAATTTAACGACTCAAATTTAAAAACACTTCTTAGCTCGCTTCTTACTCAGCCTTATGGCTGGGGCGGGGTGGATAAGCTAAGAGACTGCTCGCTTTTTACAAAGACTTGCTAGCAAGCTTTTGGCGTGTGGTTGCTCTAGGAACTCAAGGGCGCAGGCAAATATGGGAGAAAAGATCAATCTAAAAGGTCTTAGCAACGCTGCAAAAGAGCAAAGAGATAAAAGAAAAGGCGTGCCATATCTCACACTCGTGCATCTACCAGGTCACATCATGCTCTATGCTGGATACAAGGGCGATGATATCTACGTCGTGCATGATGCTTGGGGGCTAAAGACTGCAAACAACGGCCGCGCACTAATCGGAGCGACCGCGATAACTACGCTAAACATCGGACAAAACAGAAAGCGACATACAAAGCGCAATTTGCTAATTTCTAAGGTTGATTCTATAAATGTGATGAGACCTGAGCAAGGGATGCTAGATAAGGCTAGAAAGATGTCGGCTTTGCAGCGAGCTTATGGCGTAAAGATAGAAGAAAATTTGGTTAAATTTAGTGATGGCACGAGTTTAGTCTATGATGATTTTTAAACAAAAAGATGAAGAGTGCAGCACTGGCGCTGATGTGGAGGACATGAACGCGCTTGATTACGCTGCAGTTTTTCGCCACTTAGCGCGGCACTTAGTGATGCTGGCAGATGCAGAAACTACGAGCTTTTAGGCAAAATTTATGGCTCCAGTGAGAGCGCGGTAAAGGCAAATCGGTTGATGTCATCTGGATAAAGGATTTTTTTAACTGCCTTTGTACTGAACTCTAAAAATGGCGCCGCAGCTGCCTTTGCAGGATGTGAGCAACGAGCTAAACGAAATGGCAAAAGAGCGATCCAAAGTTTACTTGAGTATCTAAAAAGATCCAGGCGGGACATTTAAGTGGCGCATCATCGCTGGCACAAACCGCCTAAGCGCGCACAGCTACGGCATCGCGATCGATATAAATGTAAAAAGAGCCACTACTGGCAGTGGAGCAAGGGCTATGAGAATTTGATCCCTGAAAAGATCGTGCGAGTATTTTGAAAAGCATAATTTATCTGGGGCGGACGCTGGAAGCACTTTGATACGATGCATTTTGAGTATCGCCCAGAGATGTTTGAGTAGATGAAAGATCAATCTGAAAGTTTTATCTCGCTCAAATGTCTTTTTAACAGGCGGTGGCGGTGTTGGCAAGAGCTATCTGACCGCCTCCATCATCAGACACTACAGAAGGTACCCTAAAAATGTCGTCATCCTTGGCTCAACTGGCATAAGCGCTGTTAGCTCGGGGGGCGTGAGCTTGCATAGCTTTTTTAAATTTGGCTACTGCAAGGACTACGAGGAGCTAAGACGGCTTGACTACCGCCAAAAAGATAAGCTAAGCAAACTACGAAATATGCTAGATGCTTGCGATCTGCTAGTCATCGATGAAATTTCGATGGTTAGCTCAAATGTTATGGAGATGATAAGATACCGCTTGCTTACCTCTCAAATTGAGGGCAGAGTGCTTATAGTGGGCGACTTTTTACCAGCTGCCACCCGTGCAAAAAAGAGCAAAATGAGAGCAAACTTTTTAACTTTTTATACGCTTTTAACTCCAGTGCGTGGGAGGATATGAAATTTACAAATGTCGAGCTGCTCGTCTCAAAACGCACAAATGATCTTAAATTTTATGAAATTCTCTCTCGTCTTAGAGTTGGCGAGCTAGATGATGAGATGATGGCTTACATCGAGAGCTTGCGAGTGGGAGCTATTGAACCTGATAGCGAGACTAGCGTGCTTTTTGGCAGAAACGCAGAGGCTGAGATGCTAAATCAAAAAGAGGCTTCTGCGCTTAATGCACCACTTGAAATTTCAAACTCGGACGTGCTTGTGGTGGATGGTAAATTTAGATAAAAAGAGTTTGAAAAAGTGGGCAAATACGCTAAATATCTCAGAATGTAGAGATGAAGATAGGCGCAAAAATCATCTTTACTTCAAATAAATGGGGCGAGTACTATAACGGCGAGCAGGGCAAGATCATGCAAATTTTAAAAGAAAATGGCGCTATTTCAAGCGTGATCGTGCAAAAAGATAGCGGCGAGATCTGCGAGATAGAAAAGTGCGCTTATAACTTTTGCGCGCCAATTTAAACGAAGACGAGATCGAGGAGAACGTGCAAGCTTCGCTTTATCAGTTTCCATTTAAGCTTGCCTATGCGCTAACTCATCCACAAGTCTCAAGGCATGAGCATAAACTCGCTCATTTGCAACATCAACCACATCTTTTGCCAAAGGGCAGCTCTACGTCGCACTTTCTCGCGCGGTAAATCCTGGGTAATTAAAAACTTTTTATGATAAGAAAAGTGATTTTAGGCAGCGATTTAAGAAAAGTGGTTAAAATTGACGACGAAGTTAAGAAATTTTACCAAGAAAACGTATTTTTGCATATTAAGGAGAGTTTATGAAAAAGCTATTTTTAAGCCTTGTTTTTGGCGTTTTTGCATTTGCAGACGTGCTAAAAGTGAGTGACTTTCAAACAGATATCTACTCAAAAGCTGGACAAAATTAACAAAAAAAGATAAATATGAGCCTAGAAGTGGTCGGACGTGACGTAGAGGATAATGAAGCCTACGTGCTAGACTGCTGCTAAACGTCGTGGTTGGCAGCTTTTACGTGGAGGACATTCTAACCTCAATGGGAAAAGAGAAATTTAAAGAGCTCTTTATGAACACGCAGCCAAAAAGCACTCGCTTGACATCGATGATGTGCTTATTTTAAACATCAAAGTGATAAATAATCTAGAGCTAAGCGAGATCATAAAAGCGATAAAAAGCCAGAATTTATGCTCTGATCCAAGCGTAAATGAAGATGTGATGACAAAGCCAGAAAAAAGAAAAAAGGCAACGAGATCATAGTCGCACCTGATCCAAATGACGTGGTGCAAAAGCCGATCGATCTAAATAATGTGCAAGATTGGAAAAGACTTCGGAGAGAAGTGAGTAACTGGCTAAAAGCTAGCCAAATTTATTGATTTACGATGTCGTAACCTTGCGGGATAACCGGAGTTAGCGTCTCTTTGTGGGATGAGTGCGTCTTTTACAGGGTTGCTTAGAGTGATTTTTATCTTATTTGAGAGCTTGTCTTTATAGTCAATCGTCGTTGGAAGCGTGTTTTTGATCGTTATAAAGTACTCAACCCCGTCATATATCGCCTTATAAAGTGTTGGCTGAATTTGCTCTGCGTGGGCTAAAACCTGCGTCAAATTTGGCGTATCATCTAGCTTTGAAATGATGGCTTGCTCAAGCTCATCTTCGATCACGATCACCTTGTCTTTGTCAAAGTAAATTCTCTTTGGTGTTGGACTTTCATATATCCAAAGTGCGGTGTTATCGCTTTTAGCGTAAAATCTACCTTTGTAATTTACACTTTTTCCCTCGCTAAAGACTGTTTGCGTAAAAGTCACTTTTGCAGGCTTTTGTACATTTAAGCCAGCGCCAAAATGAGCAAATTGCGACAAGAGATGCAACTGTAATTTTCTCATTTTTATCCTTTTTGGCGTATTCTAGCCCAGTTTAATTAAATAAATAGTTAAACCATGCTAAGATCCAAAGTTTAGTAATTTAGGAAGGTAAAGTAATGATTTCATCGGTATTTAGAAAGATTTTTGGCACGAAAAACGATAGAGAAGTCAAAAATATATAAAACGTGTGGCGCAGATAAACGCGCTAGAGCCTACTTATGAGAAGATGAGCGACGATGAGCTTAAGATCAAATTTAACGAGCTAAAAGCCCAAGTCGTCGAAGAGAAAGTCACTTTAGACCAAATTTTAAATGATGTCTTTGCGTTAGTTAGAGAGGCTAGTAAAAGGGTGCTTAAGATGCGCCATTTTGACGTGCAGCTAATAGGCGGCATGGTGCTAAACGAGGGCAGGATCGCTGAGATGAAGACAGGCGAGGGTAAGACCTTGGTGGCGACTTTGCCAGTTATCTTAAACGCGATGAGTGGCAAGGGTGTGCATGTAGTAACTGTAAATGACTACCTTGCAAAGCGTGACGCTACGCAAATGGGCGAGCTTTATAACTTTTTAGGCTTAAGCGTCGATGTGATACTAAGTGGCGGATACGACGATGAGGTAAGGCAAGCTGCATATAACGCCGACATAACATACGGCACAAACTCAGAATCTGGCTTTGACTACCTTCGTGATAATATGAAATGTGAAGCTGGCCAAAAGGTGCAAAGAGGCCATAACTTCGTTATCGTGGATGAGGTCGATAGTATCTTGATAGATGAGGCTAGAACGCCACTTATAATCTCTGGTCCAACAAACCGCACGCTTGATGGCTACATAAGAGCCGATCAAGTCGCAAAACAGCTTACCAGAGGCACTCCAGCTGATCCAAACGTGCCAGGCTCAAAGCCAACGGGGGATTTTATAGTAGATGAAAAAAATAGAACGATAATGATCACAGAAGCTGGCATAAGCAAGGCTGAAAAGCTCTTTGGAGTTGAAAAATTTATATAACCTTGAAAATGCCGTGCTAGCCACCACCTAGATCAAGCTCTCAAAAGCTCACAATCTCTTTGAAAAAGACGTTCATTACGTTGTTAAAGATGGCGAGGTTGTCATCGTTGATGAATTTACAGGACGTCTAAGCGAGGGCAGACGCTTTAGCGAGGGGCTTCACCAAGCGCTTGAGGCAAAAGAGGGCGTAGAAATTCAAGAAGAGAGCCAAACTCTTGCCGATACAACATATCAAAACTACTTTTAGAATGTATAAAAAGCTTGCAGGTATGACTGGTACAGCTCAGACAGAGGCTACCGAGTTTTCTCAAATTTACAACCTTGAAGTTATCTCGATCCCGACAAACGTGCCAGTTAAGAGGATCGATCAAAACGATCTTATCTATAAAACTCAAAACGAGAAATTTAAAGCGGTCATCGATGAAGTCAAAAAAGCTCACGAAAAAGGTCAGCCAGTACTTGTGGGAACTGCAAGTATCGAGCGTAGTGAGGTGCTTCATGAGATGCTTAAAAAAGCTGGCATCCCACACTCTGTACTAAATGCTAAAAACCACGAAAAAGAGGCTGAGATCATCGCGCAAGCTGGCGTAAAAGGTGCTGTGACTATCGCTACAAACATGGCTGGACGTGGTGTTGATATCAGGATAAATGACGAGGTGAGAGACCTTGGCGGTTTATATATCATCGGCACCGAAAGGCACGAAAGTAGAAGGATAGATAATCAGCTTCGTGGCCGTGCTGGACGTCAGGGCGACCCTGGTATGAGTAGATTTTACCTAAGCTTGGAGGATAATCTTTTAAGGATTTTTGGTAGCGACCGCATAAAGGCGATCATGGATAGGCTTGGTATCGACGAGGGCGAAAGCATCGAGAGCCGAATGGTGACAAGGGCTGTTGAAAATGCTCAAAAGAAAGTCGAGAGCTTGCACTTTGAGGCTAGAAAGCACTTGCTTGAGTATGACGACGTGGCAAATGAGCAAAGAAAGACCATCTATAAATACCGCGACGAGCTACTTGATAAAAACTATGATATGAGTGAAAAGATAGCTCAAAACAGAGTTGAATACGCTACAAATTTACTTGATACGGCTGAAATTTTCCATGGTGGCTTGAAAGATGACTATGACATTAAAAATTTATGCTCTATCATCCTTGCAGATTGTGGCGAAGAGATCGACGAGAGCGAGCTAAAAGGGCTAGAGTATAATGAACTAGTAGAAAAAAATAGCGCAAATTTTAGAGGTTAGATATAACGAAAAAGATGAGTGTGCTAAAACGAAGAGCAAAGAAAAGATATAGAGAAAAATTTTATACCTTCAAGTGCTTGATAATGCGTGGAGAGAGCACCTTTATCAGATGGATATCCTAAAAACTGGTATAGGTCTAAGAGGGTATAACCAAAAAGATCCGCTAGTTGAATATAAAAAAGAGAGCTACAACCTCTTTATGGAGCTAGTTGGCAGACTAAAAACTGAGAGCGTTAAAACGCTTCAAATCGTTAGATTTAAGAGCCGTGAGGAGCAAGAAGAGCAAGCTAGGATGATGCTTGAAGCTAGTCAAAATGCTGAAAATGAGCCTCTAAACTACAATAACCAAGGCGAAGATGAAAATTCACGCCAGAAAAAGATGCCAAGAAACGCTCCATGCCCTTGCGGAAGCGGTAAAAAAATATAAAGATTGCCACGGCAAAAGTGGCCCTAAAAAGGCATATTTGCTTGAAATTTCTACTTTTAAGGCGCCAAAGCGCCTTAATCTTTAAAGGCTATTTGATGACAAGCTTACCAAAGTATCTACTTTTTAAATATTTAAGATTTGATAAAACTCAGCCATTTATCGCTCTAAGCGCCTTGCTCGCCTTTCTTGGTGTTAGCATTGGTCTTATGGTTTTGATCGTTGCGATGGCTATTATGAACGGATTTGATAAAGGCTTTGAGCGCAAACTTTTACGATGAACTACCCAATAACCGTTCAAAGTGCCTTTAAAGGATCGATCGATGATGGTTTTGTAGATGAGCTAAAGGCTAAATTTAGCGACCTTAAATTTAGTCCATATATCAGCACTCAGGTCATTTACCGCTCGGCAAATGCGCTTGAAGGTGGGACTAATTTATGGCGTAAATTTTAAAGATGAAAAGCAGATAAACTCGGTCGTAAATGAAGCTTTAAAAGACAAAGAGCTAGAAGGCTTTGAGATACTTGTGGGAAGTGGCATAACGAGTGAGTTTAGACTAAGAGATGATGAAAAACTAACGCTTATCTTTACAAAGGCTGATCCTGCTGGCTTTTCTCTAACGCCAAAGATGAAACGCTTTGACATAGGCGGCTCATTTTACATCCGGGCTAATCGCCTACGATAAGGCGTTTTACATACTTCAGTTGATGCATTAAGGAAATAAATTTTGGACTATCCAAAGGGCGTTTATGATGGAATTCACATCTTTTCAAGTAAGCCATTTGATGATATAAAAAGGGTGCGCGAAGTCCTACCAACTGGCACGGTTGCCATTGGCTGGTGGGAGCAAAATGGCAACTTTTTCTCAGCACTCGCACTTGAAAAAGAGCACTTTTTATCGTTTTGATGCTTATTATCCTTGTGGCGTCTCTAAATATCATAAGCTCACTACTAATGACGGTGATGAACCGTAGGCAGGAGATCGCCTTGCTTTTTAGCACTTGGAGCTAGCAAAGGCGAGATAAAAAAAGCTTCTTTATCAAGGGCTAGTTATCGGCGGAGGGGCATTATATTTGGCTTGGTGCTTGGCTTTTTGGGGCTATTTTTACTTGAAAATTTTCAACATCATAGACCTGCCAGCTGACGTCTATGGCTCAAGCAACTACCACTTGAACTCTCAACTCTTGATCTTGTGCTTATCGTAGTTGGAGCTGTGTTTATCGTGGCTATCTCGTCTTACTATCCAGCCAAAAAGCCACAGAGGTAAATGTCCTTTCAAACTTTAAGAAATGAGTAAAAGCCCTGGCAAAAGCTAGGCTTTCATTTGATTTTTAAAAGCATATTATTGTCTAATATGCTTTTTAATTTGCTACAATTTCTATTTTTATCTTTTTAATAGCTCATCAATTTTTAATTCTTGCCATTTATATCTAAATGATACTGCGGCTAGACAAATTACTAGCTTCTTTTTCTTATACAATCAACAATATTGCTAATAGTTTTATCAGTTTATTTAAACGAACTTAAAAAGCGTGTTTAAGTAGTTAAATTTACTACGCTCTTACGTCGTGGTCGATCTTGCACTGAAGGGCTTCGTGAACAAGTGTTTTTGCCATGACGCGCTCCTCGCTTATAAGGTGAAAATTTCGCCTAGCTCGCCAAAAGATATCTTTGTTGCCCTCGCCATTTGCTTTTGATGATCGTTTGGATATTTGCTCCGTAGTCTTTGATCTTTTGCGCGATCAGCTCAACTCTTTGCTCGTTATTTACAGTTATGATGACAGCGGCGGCATCGTCTAAGCAAGCATTTTCAAGAGTGTTGCTTTGAAGCACGTTTCCTAAAAATACATTTTCCCCGCGGCTCCTACCAAGCTCGACTAGGCTGATATCATTATCAAGCACGATGTATAAAAGCTTTGTCTCTTTTAGCCTTAAAACTACCTCTTGACCGAGCCTATCATAGCCAAAGACTACGATGTGATTTTTTAGTTTTTGTGGCTTTAAAGTCTCGTTTGACTCAACTACCACCTCACGCTCTACAAGATCAGCTAAAACATCAAGCTTTTTAAGTATAAAAGGTGTTGCAAACATCGATATAACAGAGGCTGCGATGAGAAATTTGAGCTGTTTGGACATCAAGTAAAATTTCTAGTAGTCATCAGCCCAAAGACAGCCAGCGCAAATTCACCGATCTGGCAGACGCTAAGTGCGGTCTTAGCAGCGACCCTGCGTTTTAAGTAGATATTTAAAACGGCAAAAACGACGATGGCTTTTACGACCATTATGCTAAAGACTAGACCTAAAACTAGCCAGATGTTTGAGAGCACGACTACAAAATTTATCTGCATGCCAACGGTTATAGAAAATAGTCCAAGAAGCAGATCTCTAAAAGGTATGAGATCGACCTCGATCTGGTGCTTATACTGCGTCTCTGCCATCATCATACCAGCTAAAAATGCACCAAGAGAGTATGAAAAGCCAAAGAAGTGAGCTAGCGTGCTAGCGCCAACAACTAAAAAGAGGATCGTGGCGATAAAGACCTCTTGAGAGTTTGTCTGAACGACTTTGTAAAATATCCAGTTGATGACGTATTTGCCGAGCAAAAATAGCACAACGATAAGGATAACCGCACTCGTAAATGTCTTTAACAAAAGCTCATTTATCGAGGCATCTTGCGAGCTAAACATATCTATCATAAGCAAGATCGGGATGACGGCGATATCTTGAAATAGCAAAATTCCAAGCGCCTTTCTACCATAAATTTTACTCACATCGCCGTTGTCATTTAGCGTTTTTAGCACGATCGCAGTTGATGATAGAGCAAAAGGCAAGACCAGCGATAAGCGCTGTCTCGTCCTTTGAAATGAAGCGCGTAGTAAAGCATCACGCCCATCTACAAAGCCGCTAAAGCAAACTTGCAGACCGCCATTTAGAAAGACCTCTTTTTCATGCTCATCAGGTGCTAAAGCTAAACTCAAGTCCGATCGTAAAACATCAAAAATGCGATACCAAATTCCGCGATATGAAGAAATTTCATCGTTGCTTTTTGGGTTGAAAAATTCTGATATAAGCGTGCCGGTTACGATGTAGCCGATGATGGTTGGTATCTGAAAAGTCTTAAAAATGACGTTCTAACGCGACTGAGATCGCAGCGACAAGCAAGAAGCCTTCTAAAATTGTTCCATATATTATTTTTGCCTTCGTAAAATACAAGATCAAAGCTACTTTTTCTCTTCACTAGCGATCTTTTGGTGCTAGTTTGACTGGTAGCTTCGTGTAATTTTTTATTTAAATCATCAATAGTTGCTTCTAAATCGTCAATTTTCTCTTTTAGCTGAAGTATCACATCAACACCTGCTAAGTTACGCCAAGCTCACGGGTCAAAGTTGAGTATCGTTTTGACGCGATCAACGTCTTTTTGTGAGTAGAGCCTCATCTTGCCATCTGTTCTTGAGGGTTCAACTAGTCCCTCTCTTTCGTATTGTCTTAAAGTTTGTGGATGTATGCTTAAAACCTTTGCTACAACGCTTATTAAAAAAAGTGGTTCTTCGTAATTTTGCATTTTTTACTCCGGTAGTTTTTCTTTTAACTCTTTTACTAAGCCCTCGTCAAGCTCACTGATATTTGGAAGTTTTACCCTAGCTTTTTAAGTAAAGATCGCCATAATTCCACTCTTTTCTGTTTTGCACGCTGTATCCTTTTCAAAGCGGATCTTCGTGCCTGTTTTGAGTTCTCAGCGATTTTGATGGTTACATCTTTTATATGTATGTACATTTATCTTTACCGCCAAAGAGCATAGTTTTTAGTGGAATTTCTACATCTTTATATAGATCATCACCAACTCTTTCATACTCGTCGCTTGGCTCAACGCTAATGGCAAGTATAAGATCACCAGTTTGACCGCCAGCGCTCTTGCCTTTGCCTTTTATGCGAAGTTTTTCGCCGCCCTCTATGCCGCTTGGGATCTTTATCTTGATGCTTTCGCCATTAAAATTTATCTTATGTTCGCCGCCAGTTACAGCCACGTCAAATGGTATAGAAATTTTGGCATTTACGTCTAGATCAGCTCCGCCAAAGCCAAATCCACCTCCGCCAAAGCCTTCAAATCCTTCAAAACCTCCACCAAAGCCACCGCTAAATTTAGCGCCACCCCCACCAAATCCGCCTGAGAAGATATTTTTCAAGATATCGTTTAGATCGCCCATATCGGCTGAACCTCTGGCAAAGTCGTGGAAATTTTGACCGCCAAACATATTGTCGCCGTATTGATCATACTGGGCACGTTTTTCTCGTCACTTGCACTCATAAGCAGCGTTTATCTCTTTACTGTATCCTCTGCTCCGTGGTCTTTGTTGATGTCTGGGTGGTACTTTCTAGCAAGTTTTCTATAAAGCTTTTTATCTCGTCGCTTGATGCGCCTTTTGAAACTCCTAAAGTTTCATATAAAGCTTTTCGCTCATATACTCTCCTTATGTTTTTTGACACGGATTATATCACAAAAACTTTAGTCTATGCAAGTCAAGTTTATTTTTTATTTACAAAGGAGAAAAAGCGTTAAGATTTTATTTTTAAGCTCTATTTATAATTTCAAGACATTTTTCAATTTAAAGGAAAAATGAAAAATTGTATGCTAATTTCATTAGCGCGGCTTCTGCTAATGGGAGCTGATATTAAATTTAACTGAAGCAAACCAAGATGTAACTAGAGTTTCGCCGTTAAGTGATAAAAAAATAGTGCTTTCTCATACTATGACTCTATCGCTCAGGCAAAACTTTCAGTTGTAAATATCTCAACTACAAAAACAGTAAGCAACGCAGGCATCGAACAGATGTTTAATGACCCGTTTTTTAATGAATTTTTTGGATTTAACTTTGCAAAACCAAAAGAGAAAGAAAAGACAACCTCTCTTGGCTCTGGCGTCATCATCTCAAATGACGGCTACATCGTTACAAACAATCACGTCATCGAAAATAGCGATCAGATCGTTGTGACCTTGGCAAAGGGTGGCAAGGAGTATAAAGCAAAGCTAATAGGCAGCGATCCAAAGACCGATCTAGCCGTTATAAAGATAGAGGCAAATGGGCTAAATGCGATAACATTTGCCGACTCATCAAAGCTGCTTGACGCGGACGTAGTCTTTGCCATAGGCAATCCTTTTGGCGTGGGTGAGAGCATCACTCAAGGCATCGTCTCAGGGCTAAATAAAGACGATATCGGACTTAATCAATATGAAAATTTCATCCAAACAGACGCTTCTATAAACCCTGGCAACTCAGGTGGTGCTTTGGTTGATAGCAGAGGCTATTTAGTCGGTATAAACTCAGCCATACTTTCAAAAAGTGGCGGCAACAACGGCATAGGCTTTGCCATACCATCAAATATGGTAAAAGATATCGCTAAAAAGCTAATAACTGACGGCAAGATCGAGCGTGGATTTATCGGCGTAACGATAGCAAATTTAACTGATGAGCAAAAAGAGCTTTATACAAATAAAGAGGCGCTTTAATAAGCGGCGTAGAGCAGGGCATGCCAGCAGATGAAGCAGGGCTAAAAAGAGGCGATCTGGTCATCTCAGCAAACGGCAAAGCTATCAAAAATGCAAATGATCTTAAAAATTTCATCGGCTCACTAACTCCAAATAGTAGCGTTGATATAACTTACGAGCGATCAAATAAAATCATGAATACAAAAATCAAGCTTGTAAATATGGATCACAACGCAAAAGATGCGACAAAAAGCGTCATCATCGAGGGCCTTAGCGTTAGTAATCTAAGCGATGAGATAAGATTTAAGTATAAGATCAGCCCAGATACTCAAGGCGTGCTTGTAACTGACGTAAAATCTGGCTCAAAGGCTGAAGACTTTGGCTTTGAAAGAGGCGACGTGATCGTTCAAGTTGGCGAAGAGAGCATAAAAGATATTCAAACATTTGCAAGCACTGTTAAAAATGCAAAAGGCAAAAAGACGCTAGTGTGGATAAACCGCGGCGGCATCATGCAAGGCCTTGTTATAAAATAACTACTTAAGAGCTGAAATTTCAGCTCTTAACTCTTTTAAATTTTTAAAACCTTTATCTGCTATAATCCTTAAAAATAAATTTACATCAGGAAAGATCATGACTAGAATTTTAATGATAGAAGATGATATGGAGCTTTTGACTGGAATTTTAACTGAATACCTAGAAAACTACGACATAAAAGTAACGACGGCCGAGGAGCCATATATCGGACTATCTACTTTAAACACAAGCGAATTGACCTAGTTATCCTTGATCTTACGCTCCCTCGGCATGGACGGACTAGAGGTGTGCAAAGAGATAAGAAAAAGCACAACATCCCTATAATCATCTCAAGCGCAAGGCACGATATAACGGACAAAGTAAATGCCCTCAGATAACGGCGCGGATGACTATCTACCAAAGCCTTATGACCCACAAGAGCTTCTTGCTCGCATAAAAAAAGCCATCTAAGAAGGCAGAGCATAGCTCCTGCAAATGAGGCAAGAAATTTAAACAAAGACTTGGTTTTAAAAGAATTTGAGAGGGAAATTTTATTTAAAGGCAGCGTGCTAAATTTAACCGCGGCAGAGTATGACATCTTAAAATATCTGCTTCAAAAAGAGGGCGGGGCGGTCACTAGAGAGGAGCTCATCTACAACTGCGAGAGCATAAATGAAGATAGCTCAAACAAAAGTATCGATGTCATCATCGGCAGATTCGCCAAAAACTAAAATGAAAATCCAAAAGAGCCAAAATACATCCACGCGATCCGTGGCATCGGCTACAAGTTGGTTCTTTGATGCCAAGATCTTCTATATTTATCACGATAACATTTATCTTTGGGCTCGCGCTCGTTTCGATATTTCTAGCCTTTTTGTGGCTCATGGGCTTTGATAAACAAAACTACACAAGAGAGCTAAATAACAAATACTCAAACGTCGCTAGGACAAATTTACTATATATGGGTGGCATCATAAATAAAGCTCAGTACGACCGCCAGCTCTCAAACATAGATATGCCAGAGATCACAGCTAAAAATGAAAAAGAAGAAATTTTAAAAAATGCAGCCGTTTTAGAAGAAATTTCAAGTGATCTAGGATCAAGTGCTATCTTGCTTTATGATAAGCACCACTACCTAAAGATCGAGCATTTAGACGAGCTAAAGCTTTTGATGGATAAAGAATTTCAGCCTTATAGATATGAGGTGATAAAGGCTGTGTTTTTGGTGGTTGCGGTCATTTTGCTTGCTGCTTATATCTTTGTCATCTATAAGATAAAGCCGCTTAGAAAGCTAAAGCGTCAGATCGTGAAATTTGCAAATGGCGAGCTTGACGGCGTGCAAAATGTCGGCAACGGCAAGGATGAAATTTCAGAGGTTTCAGAGGCATTTTATGAGGCAGTTTGTCAGATCAAAGCACTAAATGACTCAAGGCATCTTTTCTTAAGAAATATCATGCACGAGCTAAAAACGCCTATCACAAAGGGGCTGATCGCCGCTCAAATGATAGAAAAAAGCAAAAATCAAGAGAGGCTAATCTCCGTCTTTCACAAGCTTGAAAATTTGATAAACGAGCTTGCGGCGATCGAGCAGATCACTTCAAAGATAGGACTTACAAACAAAACGCCTTGCCTTATGAGGGATCTCATCGATGAGGCTATCGATATAGCGATGGTTGAAAAGGAGCATGTTGGCATTAGCGAGCTTGATGAGGTTAGGGTGATGGTTGATTTTAAGCTATTTTCAGTTGCTATAAAAAATATGATAGATAATGGCATAAAGTATTCAACTGATAAACACGTAAATATCATGGTTAGCAAGGATCATATGAAATTTATAACTCAAGGCGAGAAGCTAAAAAATGACCTTGACTTTTACATCCAGCCATTTATCAAAGGCGAGGATGCGCAAAAGAGCTTTGGATTAGGTTTATATATAGTTAGCTAACATCCTTGAGGCTCATGGACTAGTAATTTGGCTATGAATACAAAAATGGAATGAATGTCTTTATTTTTGAGAAATTTCACAAGATATAATAGCGACGTAAAAATCAAAACCGCAAAAAGGAGTGTAAAAATGGCGGCAAAAATCTTCTCGGCAGTTGATATTTTTATCAATAATCGATCTTGAGATAGCTTTTTATAAAGCGATACAAAAAACGTAAAGGACTATGCGAGGAAAATTTATCTTTGATATATTTTTCTTTGCCAAATAGTAAAAGAATATGGCGAGTATGAAAAATCCTAAGACAAACAGACGTTGTCATAAGAGAAAAACGAACACTACGTAGTCGTGCTTCACGGCACAAAACGAAAGAGGCGCTAGCGAGCTACTAACTGGCATACAAGAGTTTTTAAACGCTGAGCCGATCGATCTAGTGAGTCACCTATCCAAAAGACGGAAAAAGACGCAAAAGAGCTTGCTATAAAACTTCAAGATGAGATAAAAGATAACTACGGTGTCTTGCTTGAGATGCTTGTAAATCAAGATAAATCTGAGTTTTTGAAAGTATAATTTAATATAATTTTGTGGAGTTTATTTGGAGAATTTACTACTATTTTTGCAGTTTTGCTATAACTAGCATTCTTTTTAAGTAAGATCTCTGATAAATTTGGAAATTCCATCTTTTAATAATATTTTTAGGCGTTGGCATGCTAGCTGGCTCAGACGGCTTGCTGGGTGTAAGTACTGATGATCAAATGATCGCTCAAAATGTCGGCATGCTGGCACTCATATTTTATACTTTTATGCTGGTGGGCTAGATACTGATTTTGCAGCGATTAAACCTATCTTTGGTAGAGGTTTAGCACTTGCTACACTTGGTGTTTTCTTAACTGCACTAGCTATCGCTCCAGTAGCAAAATATCTGCTTGATTTTACCCGGGCGAGGCCTTTTGCTAGGCTCCATTATCTCTTCAACAGACGCAGCAGCTGGTATTTTGCCATACTAAGAGCTAAGAAATTTCACTTAGAAATAGCATTGCGCCATTGCTTTGAACTTGAATCTGGCTCAAACGATCCAATGGCGATATTTTTAACTATGACGATCATTCAAATGATCTCACTAAATAGCACTCCAAGTGTGTCAGAGTGGGCGATCACACTTGTTAAGCAGTTTAGCATAGGTATCGCTATGGGCTATTTATTTGGCGTTGCTTTGCCAGCAATCTTTAATAGACTTCGCCAAAAAGCTGGGGCCTTTATCCGGTTTTTCTATCGCTTGGATATTACTTTTTATATACGCTTTGCTTTAAAATCGGTGGCAATGGCTATTTTGGCTGTTTTATATTGCTGGGAATTTTTATAAATAGAGTTTTCTCAGCAAAAAGAATTAGTCGGTTTTCACGATGGTATCGCTTGGACTATGCAAATAGTTGTCTTTTTGACGCTTGGCCTTTTGGTAAATCCATCACAACTTCCAGCAACAGCACTAATGGCGCTTGTTTTGACCTTGTGGCTTATGTTTTTGCAAGACCACTTGGTGTTTTTGCATCGCTTGCATTTTCAAAAATTAAGATAAATGAGCAAATTTCTATCTCTTGGGTTGGACTAAGAGGTGTTGTGCCAGTTGTGCTAGCTACCTATGTTTATGTCGATGGCGTACGTGATGCGGATATGATTTTTAACATTATATTTTTATGGTTTTGATTTTCGATTTTGATACAGGGCATGTCATGGCTTTGCAGCTGATAAATTGGGTTAAAGAGAGTGAGCAAGAGGATGTTAAGGCAGTGAAAACTCGCCGATCTTAAGCTACACGCTCACCAGCATACCATCCACTATGGCTCAAAACTAATTGGCAAAGATTTGGCTCAGCTTGAGCTCCAACTGAGTTTTTAATAATCCTAATAAAAGCGTAAAAACGAGTATCAAAAAGCCAACTGGCTCAACAATCTTTTGAAGAAAATGACCTATTACTGATACAATGCGAAAATCAAGTGCTTTATCAAGATACGATTAAGTATTTGACCTATTAGAAATCTTTGATAAAACTTGCCACATTTCATTTCTCTTTGTAAATGAAAACTTTACTGCTTGCCTTAGCAGGCTACTAAATTGAGCTACACTTCGTTTAGCACTAAACTGAGCCGTGATATGCTCGCTCATAAACTTTAAAATTTACTAGATTTTCAATAAACCGCATGCAGTGCGAAGCGCTGGAGCATGCACTCTAACGTCATCGGGGTTAGGGGATTGTTAGGGGAGCTTCTTTGCTTCGCAAGCTCGCAACTGCAAGCAGACCGTAATTCAAGCCTCTTCCCCTTAACAAAGAAATAAAACTTTAAATTTTAAAAATCTATTTTTGCAAATTTCTGAAAATTTCATTCACTCGCAAGAGTTGGCTACTGTAAATTTGACTTCTGCATGCAACTTAGCTTAAATTTAGAGCCAAAACAAATCCCTGTTCAGTCTCATTTTATTTTTGCTTTTTATAAAATCACCAAAAACACTAGCAAAATGGGAGGCAAAATGCTTGATATTATCATCCTTGCTGTCTTAGTATATTTTGCAACATTCTTATTTATGTTTTTTATACTCGCCTTTTTTGCATTTTGGTATATAAGCGTGCCGCTACTTGTCATCTATATCGTTATAAAATTTATAAGGCATGCAAAAGAGTGCGAGAGGATATGTGGCAAGCTTGAGTAAATTTCAATTTTCTAGCCCAAAAATGAGCTAGGAAATTTGTTTATTCTAAGGCTTGAGCTAGGGTCGGCTATCAGATCCTCGGCGTTTTCAAGACCCTATGCTAACTCTTATCAGCTCTTTTGTGATGCCAGCTTTGATGAGCTCTTCGCTGCTTAGCTGCTGGTGAGTTGTCGAGGCTGGGTGTGTGATGAGCGACTTTGTATCGCCGATATTTACTACGATCTTAAAGAGTTTTACGCGCTCTAGCATCTTTTTTGCACGCTCAAAGCTATCAGTCTCAAAGCAAAATAGCCCATTTGCCATGCCGTCTTTAAAGTATTTTTGCGCCTTTTGCGTGATCTACGTTGTCGGCAAGCCCGGGTATGCCACGCTTTTTATATGCTTTTGTGAGAGTTTAGAAATTTAGCCACTTTTAGCGCGTTTTGCGAGTGTCTCCAACCCTAACAGCGAGCGTTTCAAGCCCTTGTATAAGCTGCCAAGAGTTAAACGGAGATATCACTGCGCCGATGTCGCGCACGATGGCAAGCCTCATCCTTAGCGTGTAGATGTCAAAACGATCCGTCATATCAGCATAGACGATGTCGTGATAGCTCGCGTCTGGAACGTTAAAGTGCTCATATCTCTTGTTGCCTTTTAGCTTCTCGTTTAGGTGATTTGCGCTGACGACCACGCCTGCTAGGCTAAGGCCCTGACCGCTCATATATTTGCTAGCGCTATGCACGCAAACATCGACGCCGTGGCGAAGTGGCTGAAAGATGATAGGCGTTGGCACGGTGTTATCGGTGATGCTGATGATGCCATATTTGTTTGCGATTTCTACGATTTTTTCGATATTTGGGATAGAAATTTGCGGATTTGAAAGCGTTTCAAAAAATATAGCCCTAGTTTTTTCGTCTATCAAGCCCTCTAGATCATCAGCTGTGTCGCTGTCAAAGACTCTAGCTTCTATGCCAAATCTTTTCAGTGTGTGCGTAAAAAGCACCGTCGTGCCGCCATAAATTTTCTTAGCGATGATGATATTATCGCCTGCTTGGGCTAAATTTATTATACTGTAAAACAAAGCTGACTGACCGCTTGCAGTCGCTATCGCAGCGGCTCCGCCCTCAAGTGCAGCGACCCTTTTTTCAAAGATATCTGTCGTTGGGTTGCTAAGTCTTGTGTATATGTAGCCGTTATCTTTTAGGTCAAACCTAGCAGCTGCTGTCTCGGCACTTCCAAAGTCATAAGCTGTGCTTTGAAAAATAGGCACAGCCATCGTGCCAAAGCCCTCGTTTGTGTCGTAGCCTACGTGGATCGCAGCGGTTTCTTGCCTCATTTTTGCTCCTTGTTTAAGTAATTTTGGCGTAAATTATACATTAGCAAAGCCAAAATTTAGGGGATAAAATCAAATCTTGATATAATTTGCCAAAAAAAAGGAAAAATTTGAACCAAGTCACGGACAAATTTAAACGTGTAAAATATCTTCGCGCGCTAGAAAAATTTGCAAAATCAGCGATAAACGGGCTAAAAAGAGATGACTTTGACGAGACTGAATTTCGCCAAAGAGTTGAGAAAAATGCGAAAGTCATCGAAAAAGTCGAAGCTGTTTCATCTTGATCAGCCATACTCAAAAGGCGCTGAGTACTTTATAATTTGTTTATCAAAAACGCCTCAAAAGAGGAGCTTTTTAAAGGCGGCAAATCTACTTGATAAGCTAAAAAAATCAAAAGACATATAAGAAAGAAAAACATAAAAATAAATGTAAGGATGAGGATTGAAAGTAGTTATTTTTTTGATATGGATGGCACCGTGATCGATAGCGGCGAGGCGATATATAAAACGGTAAATGAAGTGAGATATGAGCCAATTTGCCGCCACTTGAAAAAGACTTTATCATAAAAAGCGATCAACGAGCCGGTAGAAATTTGGCCCCTTGAGTTTTACGGCATCGACACGCCAAGCAGGAGCTTAAAAGAGGGCTTTTGAAGAGAAAGTTTCAAGAAATTTTACGATGAGTGTGCGACTACATATGAGGGCGTAAAAGAGCTTTTGCAAAAGTGTAGAGATGCTCACTATAAGGTCGTTTTGGCAAGCAACGCACCGCATGATACGCTAGAGACATTTTACAAGAAAAATGAAATTTATGAGCTATTTGACGAGGTCATCGGCGCTAGTAAGGAGATACCACAAAAGCCAGATCCCTGCGATGCTTCATCTAGCTGTTAGTAAAACTGAAAGCTAGCAAGGCGATCTTTTGTAGGAGATAGCCCTAAAAGACGAGCTAGCGCTAAAAATGCAAATATGCCCTTACATGCAAGTTTGCTGGGGATTTGGCGAGGAGAGCAAAACTGCCACGTATAACGCCAAAAAAATGTTAGTGAGGCGTGGGAGATAATATTAATTTTCAACTTAGTTTTAATTGGCTATAATCTTAAGAAATTTTCAAAGAAACAGCGATGATAGATATATTTGAGGGCAGTGCGAGGGATAAATTTTATGACATTTTGTTTAACGCAAATGCCGTTTTAGTTAAAAACGAGATAGATAAAATTTTTGAGAAATTTGTGGCTATGAGCGAGCTTTGCGAAAAGCATGGCGTTAATGAGGATGAGATCAGAAATTTTATAGCCTCAGAGCAAGATAAAGTTTATAACGGAGTAAATGACCTATATATCGAGCTTAGCGGAGAAATTTTAAGCCAAAATGAGTAAGATTTTTGCGCTCATTGCTTTGCTAGCCGCTCTTGCTCTTTGCAAAAGAGCCAAATCTTGACCCAAATTCGGTGCATACATTTGAGCTTAAAAAAGATGAGTGGGCGAGGGTCTTTATAACCGAGAAAAAAACTCAAAGGGTTGAGACTTTTGACTTTCGCTGGACGCTGTTTGATAGCACAAATATCACTGTGCAAAGCTTTTTTAGGCGCTATCCAAGGCAGATGGTCTTTTCGCTAAGACAAGGACAAAACACCTACATGCAGCGAGTTTTGCCTGATTTTATGATGCCGCCAAACGAGAGTGTGAGCCTTTATATATCATTTATTGATTTTTAGGGACAAAAAGGCGCATTTTAGGGTGGCGCTGCTAGATGAGAGCAAGCGTGTGGATGTGGGTTTTAGAGATCCGCACGAGGATAAATAGAAGGATAAAAATGGATAAAAATCGATGAAATAATGAGCAAATTTATAAGCGAGCTTGGCTATAAAGAGGCGTTTGAGATGTTTTTTAAAGATAAGCTCAGGCAAGAAGCTACGCTCAAAACTTCTTTTAAAGATCGCAGGAGAGAGTGAAATTTCACTTAAACTTTGCGCTATCATCGAGCTCATCCACCTTGCAAGCTTATTGCACGACGACGTCATAGATGAGGCAAATATAAGACGCGGCAAACCAAGCATAAAACGCACTTTTTGGTAGTAAAAACTCAGTCATGCTAGGCGACATCCTCTACTCAAAGGCTTATTTTGAGCTTACAAAATTTGATCCAAGCATCGCAGCTGTCATCTCAGATGCGGTCAGTAAGCTAAGCATCGGCGAGATGATGGATGTGAAAATGGCTGAGTAATCTTTAATGAAAACGAGCAAGAATATTTAAAAATGATCTATTATAAAACAGCTGTTTTGATAGAGGCCACGGCTATTTTGGGGCAAAGCTAGCTGGCAAAGATAGCGAGAATTGGCCTTTATGGCAAAAATTTAGGTCTTGCATTTCAGATCGTTGATGATATCTTAGACATCACTCAAGATGAAAAAACGCTTGGCAAACCAGCGCTTAACGACTTTGTCGAGGGCAAAACGACACTTCCTACATATATCTTTTATAAGAGCCTAGACGAGGCTGGCAGGGTAAAAGCTTAGATCGCTTTGGGCAAAAGAAGTTAAACGCGGACGAAATTTTCATGGCTAAAAGAAATACTTGATAAAAACTAGCTCACTTAGCAAGGCTATAAATGAAGCTAAAAAGGCTTGGAGCTGAGGCGATAGAAGCGATAAAGAGTATAAAAACGCCGAGCTTGAAGGGATCATAAAAAGCATGATAGATAGGGAATTTTGATGCACTATTTAGACATAAGTTTTACATATAAAAATACTGATATTTCGGTCAGAGAAAAGCTTGCACTTGATAGTGACGATAAAAAAGAGCAAATTTTAAAACTGATAAACTCAAACAAAAAAACATAAAAGAGAGCATGGTGCTAAAACACCTGCAACCGCGTCGAGATCATAGCAAGCGTAGAGGACGTAAAGGCCGCTACTGCTCACATAATCAGGTGTATGTCGATATTTTCAGGCGTTTTTGAAGATGAGCTTTATGAGAGAGCTGACATCTATGAAAACAGCGGTGCCGCACACCACCTATTTGCCGTGGCAAGCTCGCTTGATAGCCTAGTCGTTGGCGAAACGCAGATCGTTGGCCAGCTAAAAAATGCCTTTAAATTTGCTTATGACAACAACTCATGTGGCGAAGACATCAGCAAGATCATCCACTACGCATGTAGTGCGCTGCTAAGGTTAGAAACGAAACTCAAATTTCTAAAAACCCGATCTCAGTTTCAAGCGTCGCCGTGGCAAAAGCAAAAGAAATGTTTGGCACGCTTGAAGGTAAAACGGCTATCGTCGTGGGTGCTGGCGAGATGGGCGAGCTAGCAGCAAAGCACCTCATATCAAGCGGCGCAGAAGTGATCATCATAAACAGAAGCTCCGAGCACGTCGAGCAGCTAGTTGATAGCCCTAGGAGATAACGCAAGCTGGGATAGCATTTTTGAAGTTAAAAGAGTATGTAAATAACTACGATCTCATCTTTTCAAGCACCGCAGCCCCGCACCCCATCATCACAGGCGAGATCATCGAGCCAAGAGAATTTCACAGATACTTTTTTGATATCGCTGTGCCAAGAGATATCGATCTTTTAAACACAGAGCTTATCAGCGTCTATACGGTCGATAGCCCTAGAGGAGATCGTGCGTGAACTTAGCCCTCAGAGAGGAGCAGGCGCAAAGGCCTACTCGATCGTCGGTCAAGATACGAGCGAGTTTTTAAAGACTTTAAAGAAGATATGAGCGTGCCTCTTTATAAAATCGATCCGCAAAGCAGGCTGAAATTTGCGCGAAAAATGAGCTAGAAAAAGGCGATGAAAAAGGGCTATTTAAAGCATAGCGATTACGATGAAGCGCAAAAGCTCATCCATCAGGTCTTTAAAGCCTTTTTGCACCAGCCAACGATGAAGCTAAAAGGGCTTGCGGACGAGGAGAGAGCTAGCGAGCTTTCAAACGGAGTTAATTTTATTTGACATAAAGATGAACAAAAAGTTTTCAAGCAGGAGATATAGATGAAATTTAGTAAATTTTACGCCCCAACGACCAAAGAAGCGCCAAAAGATGCATCTTTACCAAGCCATCAGTTTTTGATAAGAGGTGGCTTTGTCGAGCAGATCGGCTCTGGGCTTTATAACTATCTACCGCTTGGAAAGATCATGCACGATAAATCTCGCGCGTGGTAAAAAGAGGAGATGGACGAGGCTGGAGCGCAAGAGGTGAGCTTTTAGCGTGGTCACTTCAGGCGAGCTATGAAGCAAAGTGGCCTGCTACAACGTCTTTGGCAAGGAGCTTTTGCGCTTTAAAGATAGAAAAAGGATAATGACTTTGTCATAAGTCCTACAAACGAAGAGGCAGCTGTTGCTTTGTCGTGGCAGGTGACTAGCTACAAGCGCTACCACTCAAATTTGATACCAGATAAACACCGACTCGTGACGAGGCAAGACCACGCTTTGGCTTTGCTAAGAGGTCGCGAATTTACGATGAAAGATGGTTATAGCTTTCACTCGAGCAAAGAGGATCTAAAGCGCGAGTTTGACCTTATGGAGGCAACTTATAGTAAGATTTTTACCCGCTTGGGGCTAAATTTTAGAGCTGTTGAGGCTGATAGTGGAGCCATTGGCGGTAGTGGCAGTAAAGAATTTATGGTGCTTGCAAGTAATGGCGAGGACGACATCCTTTGCTGTGAGGCTTGCAGATACGCTGCAAACGTTGAGGCTGCAAGGCGCAAACCAAGAGTTAGCGAGGCTGAGGCGCCAGAGGCGGACGCGGCTAAATTTCTAACGCCAAATGCAAAAACTATAAAAGATGTGGCGGAGTTTTTCAAAGTTAGCGAGTTTTACTGCATAAAAGCTGTTATGAAAAAGGCGATCTATGAGGACAAAGAAGAGGTTGTGGTCTTTTTGTAAGGGGCGATGATGAGCTCAGAGACAAAAGGCGCAAAAACGCTTGCAAGGCGCTAGAGCTTGTTGATGCTAGCGAGGTCGACGTGGCAAAGGCTGGGCTTGTGGCTGGATTTTGCGGGCCAGTTGGCTAAAGGATGTCAATTTTTCATAGATAACGAGCTAAAAAGGCGCAAACAACATGATATGGGCGCTAACGAAAAAGACTATCACTTTGTTGGCGTTAGTGTTAGCGGATTTAACGAAGAGAGATTTAAAGACCTTGTAAAGGTAAAAGAGGGCGATAAATGCCCAGTTTGTGGTGGAAATTTAAAACTTAGCAAAGGCATGAGAAGTCGGTCGTCATCTTTCAGCTGGGCGATAAATATTCAGCTGCGATGAACGCGACATATCTTGATGAAAACGGCAAGGCAAAGCCATTTTTGATGGGCTGCTACGGCATTGGCATAAGCAGGCTTATCGCTGTGATGATAGAGGCTAGCCACGATGAGAAGGGCTGCATCTGGAAAAAAGAGTGCGCGCCGTTTGATGTGGAGATCATCATCTCAAATTTAAAAGATGAAGCTGGCGTGAAATTTGCATTTGAGCTTTATGAGAGCCTTAAAAAAGCTGGCGTTAGCGTCATAATAGACGATAGAAACGAGAGATTTGGCGTTAAGATGAATGATTTTGAACTTATCGGCTTTCCTTACGCGCTGCTTGTGGGTAAAGAATCTGCAAATGGCAAGGTTGAGTTTATCACAAGAGATGGGCTAAGCAAAGAGGCGATAGAGGCAAACGACGCCTTTAGAAAGATAAAAGAAAGCTATGAGATTTTTTGCATTTTTTTGTGATAGAAGCGGCTCTTTATACTATCTTTTGTGGATAATCTGGCTTTTTGAAACTACTTTTTCTTTGAGGTGCTGGTCTCTGGATTTGTTGGCATCGCACTTCTTTTTAATGCTGGATTTTCTAGCTAAATTCCGCCTCAAGTGGCGTTTAAGAGCTTTCATGGGAAATTTATTTAGTCAGTTAGGACTTAGCTTTGGCGGAGCGCTGCTCTTTTTGCCGAGGGATTTTTGACAGATATTTTTGGTATCGCCGTGGTCGTTTTTCTTTAGTGTTTAAGAAAAAATGCAGCGAAAAATGAGAGCTATCAGGAGTTTAATTTCAAAACTTTTAGCGAGCAGGGCAGTAAAAAGATGATGGCGAGATCATCGACGTTGAGGTCATCGAAGAGCCAAAAAGAGTAAATTAGGAGAGATGATGAAAGAGATAAAAATAGCAACTAGAAAGAGCATCTTAGCACTTTGGCAAAGCGAGCATATCAAGGCTAGGGATAGAGGCGCAGCACAAGGGCGTGAAGGTCGTGCTTGAGGGCATGAAGACAAAGGGCGACGTGATCCTGACACGCCACCAGCCAAGATCGGCGGCAAGGGCTTTTACAAAAAGAGCTTGAAGATAGCATGCTAAAAAGGCGAGACTGACATCGCCGTGCATAGCCCAAAAGACGTGCCAGTAGTCTTTCCAGAAGGGCTTAAACTAGCGGCCATTTGCTCACGTGAGGATACAAGAGATGCGATGATAAGTGAGAATGGTAATCGATAGCGACCCTACCGCACGGCGCAAAGGTTGGCACAACGAGCCTACGCCGTAAGATGCAGCTGCTTATCACGAGGCCTGATCTTGAGATCATCTCGCTTCGAGGTAATGTGCAAACTAGACTTAGAAAGCTAAAAGAGGGCGAATTTGACGCTATCATTTTGGCGATGGCTGGCATAAATCGCCTAAATATCAAGGCTGAAGTGGAGCACATCTACACATTTGGCTTTGACGAGATGATACCTGCGATGGGTCAGGGCGCTCTTGGGATAGAGGCTAGAGATGAGAAGCAAATTTTAGAGCAGATTGACTTTCTAAATGACGAAAATGCAGTCATAGAAACGACCATAGAGCGTGACTTTGTAAGCGTTTTGGAGGGTGGCTGCCAAGTACCAATAGGCATAAGCGCAAGGCTACAAGGTGATGAAATTTCTATCGATGCGATCGTTGGTCTGCCTGATGGAAGCGAGTTTATAAAAGATAGCTTAAAGAGTAGCAGATACCAAAGATCGGCAAAGAGCTAGCGCATAAATTTATAGAAAAAGGGGCGGAAGAGCTTTTAAAACGCGCTGAAGAGATGGCGTAGAGCGTGTTTGAGCTAAAATTTAAAGCAAAAGCCCTAAGTGCTACTAAAAATAGCAAAGACAACTACTATATGATCGGTCTTGCAGACGACAAATATAACTACAAAAACTACATAATCTTTCAAAGACCGATCAAACTAAAAAATGGTGACGACGAAAACGCCGAGATAAACGGCCTATATGCCGAGTGTAATAGCGATATTTGCTACAACGCTTGCAAAAGGGTGAAAGATCACTGATAAGAGCATCATTTTTGAGGTGCAAGATAGTCTTTATTTGCGTAGATACCAAGGACGTTAAGCTTAATGAGCGCTTTATGAAATATAGCAAAGAGATATTTGGTGAGCTGCTAGAGTAGCTCTAAATTTAATCATTCGCCTGCCTTTTTGCCGCTTTTTGAGCCGAGATGATAGAGCGTAAATTTATTATCTTTGCGATAAAAATAGACAATAAACCAAACACCATCATCAAACCGCCTTTGCGTGCACAACAAACATTAGCATCGCCTTTTTATCAAATTTAGCTATCATCTTTAGAAAATTTAAGGAAAAAATATGGACTATATCGCTTTTAAAAAGATAATGGCCTACTTAGGTGATCGAGGAGCCAGTAGATATCGACCTAGAGATCGCGCACGCTAGCTACATCGAGGTCAAGCGTGAGGGCTCACAAGCACTGCTTTTTACAAACCCAGTCTGCAAAAAAACTGGGCGTACGTTTGCTCCCAGTGCTACAAATATCTACGGCTCAAAAAGGGCGCTTGAGCTGATATTTGGCGTGCAGCTTGATGAGATCGCAGCTGAGATAGAGAGGCTTTTAAAGCCCAAAAAACCTGAGAATCTCAAAGAGAAGCTTGACTTTTTGGCCTATCTTTTTAGCATGAGAAAGATTTTTCACCAAAAAGGCTAAAGGGGCGATGGCGAGTGCCAGCAGGTCACTGACTGGGCGAGCAGGCTGATCTTTTGAGCCTGCCTGCACTAAAGACACAGCCGCATGACGGAGGCGCTTTTTATCACGATGGGGCAGGTCTATACGCAAAGTCTTGATGGCGCGCTGCAAAATTTAGGCATGTACAGACTGCAAATTTATGATAAAAATCGCCTTGGCATGCACTGGCAGATCCACAAAGACGGCGCAAATTTCTTTCATGAGTATAAGCGCGCAGGCCGTAAGATGCCAGTCTCTGTGGCGATCGGCGGCGATCCGCTTTATATCTGGTGCGGTCAGGCGCCGCTGCCAAAGGGCGTCTTTGAGCTGCTACTTTACGGCTTTATCCGCAAAGAGCCAGCCAAGCTTGTAAAGTCGCTAACTAATGAAATTTATGTCCCGCACGACGCCGACTACGTGATAGAGGGCTTTGTCGATACAACTAAGAGCGAGCTTGAGGGGCCATTTGGCGATCACACTGGCTTTTACACGCCGATTGAGCCGTTTCCAGTGATGGAGGTCACGGCGATAACGAGCAAGCAAAACCCTGTCTTTCACGCGACCGTGGTTGGCAAGCCGCCGCTTGAGGATAAGTATATGGGCTGGGCGACTGAGCGCATTTTTCTTGCCACTTTTGCGAACGACCGTGCCAGAACTACTAGACTACAATATGCCTGAAAATGGCGTCTTTCACAACCTTATCTTAGCCAAGATCAACGCCCTTTATCCAGCGCACGCAAAGCAGGCGATGCACGCATTTTGGGGAGTTGGGCAGATGAGCTTTGTAAAGCACGCGATCTTTGTGGGCAGCGATGCACCAGAGCTAGCAGAATACGACAAATTGGCAAGCTTTTGTGCTTGATAACCGGCAGCGAAAGTGTGCTGATAAGCCAAGGCGTGTGCGACCAGCTCGATCACGCCAGTCCAAACTCGTGCTTTTGGCGGTCAAGCTAGGTATCGACGCGACGCAGGACTTTGTAAACTTAGCCCTGCGGTTTTAAGCGATGACGAGCTTTTTGGCCACTCAAAGCGTTTGCGCCAAATATTAAGGAGCTTAGGCAGTTTAAAAAGCAGAGTAAAACGCCTATTTGTGTGGTGAGGTGAAAAAGATCGCCCTGTAAAAGAGTTATTTTTTAAGCTTTTTGGTATTTAGGAGTTTTTAAGCTTTCTAGTCGTAGTGGATATGCAAAACTACCTAGAAAAACCCATATATGCTACTTTGGCGTGTGACAAATAACATAGATGCCTTGCGTGATATCTACATAGATGGCGAAAATTTCTGCGTGGATGCGACGAGCAAGAGTGAGCTGGAGGGCTACGCTCGTGGCTGGCCCTATGCAAACTGACTGCAAGCGCGAAGTGGTGGCTGAGCTTATTAAGCGTGGCGTAGTAAAAGATGAGCCAGAGCTTTTTTCACAATTTGAGATATTTGGGTGGGTTTTGACTCTATAAGTTAGAAAAATTAGGCAAGCATATAGCTTGCCTAAACTACGAAAGTTTTTTGATCGCTTCAACTATGAGATTGCACTTTTTGACAACTGAGTTTATCTCTATATATTCGTTTTTCGTGTGCATGTTGCCACCAGTTGGACCAAGGCCGTCTATCGTAGGACATCCCTGCCGATGCGCTGATGTTGCCATCGCTTAGCCCGCCAGCATCGACCCGTGACCTTTTGTGCCAGTGGCCTTCGCACCTCGTCAAAGACTTTTTTGATATTTGGTAATTACCTCGTCTATCATCGGTCCCTTCTTCGTTTAGTGAGGATGCGCTCACAGCTTACTTCTGGCACTATCGGATGAGATAAAATTTCGTCCATCTTCTTATGCAAAAACTCCACCGAGCTAGCATGGCGATATCTCATCTCAAATGTCACGCTAGCAAAGTCTGGCACGACGTTTTGGGCGTCGCCGCCTTTTGTCATTATGCTATTAAATGTATGACCCTGCCTTCAAAATCAGTGAGTTTTGAGAGCTCAACGATGAAATTTGCAGCCTCCACGACAGCTGAGCGACCGCGCTCTGGGTGGTTGCCAGCGTGCGCGCTAACGCCACGGAAATTTAGCACATAAGAGATCACGCCTTTTCTAGTAGCCACCATCGAGCCATCTTCTCTTGCAGGCTCGACAACTAGGGCATAGCGAGACTTCTGGCTAGCTCTCTTATGGCGTCTTTGGCGAAATTTGAGCCAGTCTCTTCGTGTGAGTTTAAAAAGAGGCCGATCTTTAGCTTGCTAAGATCAAGCTCTTTGATGACGTAAAGCGAGAGTAGGCTGCCGCCTTTATCGTCGATCGCGCCAAGTGCGTTTATACGCTCATCTATCTTGCTAAATGGCACATCAGCCTTTGTACCCACAGGAAAAACGGTGTCCATGTGACCTATAAATAAAAAGTCGTAGCTTTTTGCCTCAAGGTCGTTTGAGATGAAAAGGCAAGGAGCGACCTTGTCGGTGCCAAGCTCTATACTTTTGCTTTTTAAGCCTAAAATCTCGGCTCTTTTTTTAAACCAAGCTGCAACTTCGTTTACGCCATCTATGCTTGAAGTTGGGCTTTCAATGTCGGTTATCTCCTTTAGATCGGCCAAATATTTGTCTATTTCACTATCTTTCATCTTTTATCCTTATACGAGCAAGCTCATCACAAAACATCGCTAAATAGGCATTTAGGGATGCAAATTCGAAAAAGTACGAGATAGTGTCTGCCTCGGTACTTCAAGCACGCCTAAAACTCGTCCCATGTACTGCACAGTCGAGCCAACTAGCGCCATGCCGTGAAGCAAGACAGCGATATCGTTTGCATTTAGCGTACCATCTCCCACAAGCGCAACTAGCACGCCTGCTGAGCCGCCCCAGCTCAAAAAAATGCAGCCATGAAAACGGCTATGGACTCACCTGGAAGACCAAGTGGAAGCATGATAAATCCCGAATGGCCTATCACGCTAAGCGCGCCAGATACTTTTTAAGATGTGGATGATGACAAATGCCATAAGCACGTTTGGGATGGTGTTTTTTACGGCGATGTCCCAGCCTTTTCTAGCGCCCTCTACAAATACGTCGGTTATTAGTTTATTTTCAGTCATCTCTTACTCCTCATCATCTTTGACAAATTTTTTGACATAAAGTCTCATCAAATTTGCTCCTAAAATTTTAAAGACAAAGACTATGCCAAGCACCATGGCTATGGTAGCAGGGGCTGTGTTGCCAGCTTTGTCGGTCACTAATAAAACCGGCGCAAATGAAGATAAGAAATTTCGTGATCATCGCACCAGCACTAAACTGAAACGCTGCAAAGATGAGAAGCTCTTTGTGCGAGATGAGGCCATCTTGACGCAAAAATTTAGCCGTTGAGCTGCCTGCGTCGGTGCTTTGTGTGCTTGCTATCAAAGAGATAGAGCAACATCCTGGTATGCCAATAAGTGGCTTTAAAACAGGCGTTAGCAGTCTTGAAGCTGCGTAAAGCGCATGGTATTTCTCAAAAATAGCGACAAAGCCAAGTGCGAGCATAACGGCAGGGGCGAGGCTAAGGGCAAATAAAAAGCCACCTTTTGCGCTAGTGCCGCTTCCTGTTTTAAACCATTCTGGAAATTGACCAGCAAGTTTGCTAAAGTCAAAGATGCCACCATAGGTGTTTTGTAAAAAACCTCCAAAGAAAACGATCGCAATTGCAAGAGTGATCGTACCGATGACGAGTTTTTTAGTATCACTACTCTCTTTCATAAAGCCTCCTTTGATTTGGATTTGGTTTAAATATTATACGCCTAAAATGCTTATGTAATATTTAAAATGTAAAATGATAATTACTAGAAATTTATGAGTAACTATATATATACAAATTATTATCGATTTATAGAGTAGCATTTAAGCAGTGGAAATAATAAAGTATATGGTATTAGAAATTTGTAATTTTATGATTTAGGATTTATGAGTAAAAATGGCTTCTAAACTTAAATTTAAAAAGCCATTTATCTTTTAGCTCTCTTTTAAAAGCTTGCTTGCAAGCATATCTGCTTTTGCTTTGTCGGTGTCTTTTTTGACGGATTTGTAAATTTCTAGAGATGTAGTTTTCTAAAAACTTCGTGGCAAGAGATCACTTTTTCGCCCTCGCGTCTAGCTACTTTTTGTGTATTCGCCGTTATTTTTGTAGCTCAAATGCTAGGGTCATTATCGCTTAGCTGAAGCTCTGTACTCAAGCAGCCTCTCTTGCAGTCTTGGCTCAAAGATAGGCGTCATGAGCTCCAAGCGACGCTCTAAATCTCGTGGCATCCAGTCAGCGCTTGAGATGTAAATTTTTGGATTAGCGTGTTTGAAATATAAAATTCTGGCGTGCTCCAAGTATTTGCCGATGATCGAGCGAACTCTGATGTTTTCGCTTTTGCCTTTTACGCCGGCCTTAGTCCGCAGACACCGCGAACGATTAAGTCGATCTTCACGCCTGCGTTTGAGGCGCGGCTAAGCTCGTTTATCACGTCTTCGTCTATTAGCGCGTTCATCTTAGCGATGATCCTACCTTCGCTGCCTTTGCTGGCCTCCACTCTTATCTTTTCAATGATGCGCTCTTTTATCTGAAAGGGCGACATACTAAGGGCGTTTAGACGGCGGTTTTTGTTATATCCTGAGAGGATGTGAAAAAACGAGGTCGTATCTTGGCTAAATTCTTCTTTGCTCGTAAATAGGCTTACGTCAGTGTAAATTTTTGCCGAGCTGCCGTTGTAGTTGCCAGTGCCAAAGTGCATGTAAAATTTGAGTTTGTCGCCGATCTGGCGGATCACTTGGCTAACTTTTGCATGGACTTTAAAGCCTGTGATGCCATATATCACGTGTGCGCCAGCATCTTCAAGCGCCTTTGCCCAGTGCAAGTTGTTCTCTTCATCAAACCTTGCTTTTAGCTCAACCATCACAGTTACTTGCTTGCCGTCGCTTGCAGCGTCTATCAGGCTTTGGATGATCGGCGAGTTTTTATCGACCCTGTAAAGCGTCATGCGTATCGAGATCACCTTTGGATCTTTGCTCGCTTCTCTTATAAAGCTAACGACTGGATCAAAGCTCTCAAATGGATGAACTAGCAGCACGTCCTCTTTATCTATGGCGTCAAAGATCGAGACGCCGTTGCCAAATGGAGGCAGGGTTTTTGGGGCGTAGGGCGGGTTTGCTAGGTGGCTGAAGTTCTTACTCCCAGCTATCTCCCAAAGAGAGCTAAGTGTGAGCAGGGATGCTTGAAAAAGTAGATATCTTTGTGAGAAAATTTTCATGTGAAAATTTAAAAACTCTAAGATATCAGCGTCAGCGTCTTTATCTATCTGCATACGCACAAAAGCCCCTTTTTCTCACGAAGCTTTAGCCCTTGCTCAAGTATCATCATAAAGTCATCCGCCTCTTCTTCTTCGATGACGATATCAGCGTTTCTTGTCACTCTAAAAAGCAGCCTGAGCTAATGAGCTTATACCCTCGGGGCATTCTTCTGCGTGGCGGTGCACGATCGTCTCAATCGGCACAAAAACGTTGCTACTTGGCTGGGTAAATCTTGGCAAAACTCTTGAAATTTTTATCATGCCGTATTTTGTAAAATTTCAGGATGCTCGATATCAGCAAGCTTAACGGCGAGCGAGAAGCTAAGGTTGTTTAGGTGCGGAAATGGATGTGTCGCATCAACAGCGATAGGCACGATAACTGGCAGGATGTTTTGAGAAAAAAGTATTCGTCGCATTTTTGCTTTTAAACTATCGTCAAGCTCGTCATAGTTTTTTTGATAAAAAGACCCTCTTTACTAAGCGCATCAACGGTGCTTTTTGTAGTGAGCCTCGACTAAACTTTCGCTCATCTTGCAGATACTTTCTGATCTCTCTTAGCTGATCGAGTGGGCTCATGCCGTCGCTGCTGCTTGTCGTCACTCCAGCTGCAAAAAGCTGCTTTTAGACCAGCCACTCTTATCATATAAAATTCATCAAGATTTGTCATATAAATGGCTATAATTTTCAGCTTTTTCAAGTAAAGGTATATCCTTTTCACACTGAGCGAGCACCCTTGAGTTGAAGCGTAGCCAGCTTAATTCGCGGTTGATAAAAAGAGTTTTCATTTTCGCTCATCATTTTCTCCTTATAATTTTTTTGATTATTTTTACGATATGTGCGGTTATAAAGTTCTTATTTTTGTTGAAAATGTAGTTACAATAGTGCAAATTTTAAACGTAAAGGTTTCTTATGTCGGATTATATTATTTTAGTTGGCATTTTTATTGTGGCGGTTGTTGTCTTTGCGCTTATCAAAAAGGTCTCTTTTTAGCCTTTACATTCTCCCACCACAAGTAGGCAAAGATGAGCCCAAAAGCCCTTGACCTTGCTCTCGTCAAAGGCAAATCTCATCATATCTTCTCGTTTTATAAAAACTAGCTCGATATCCTCGCCATCGACGCCGCCGCCTGCATTTACCTTCATGCTCTCATCGATCTTTGCGTAAAACATCGTTTTGCATGTTGCCACCAGCCAAAAGCGCCATACGTCATCGTGATGCGCTCCATCTCTTTAGCTCGTATCCGACCTCTTCGACTGCCTCTTCTCTAGCGGTTTCTGCTCCTCGCTTAGCCCCCTTATCCATAAGCCCCTGCGCAAAAGCTCATAAGTAAAGCCCTTGCTCGCTTGTTTTGATGCCTTCTTTTTCTTGCGAGTACCAAACGGCTGGGCGAAACTGCTTGACAAACAAAAATGCATCTTTTTGCTCGTGATATAAAAATATACTAACGCTATTCATCACTTTGACGCAGTCCCAGTCCCTTTGTAGGCCATTTTGTTTAAATTTCATCTTAAATGGCTTTTAGGTATTTTGACTCACCAAGAGGTAAAATTTCTAAATTTGTTATAGTAGTATCCATTTTGCAAGTCCTAAAAAGCTAAAAAATCCTATCGCATCGGTAAATGTAGTAAGAATGACCGCCGAGCCAACGGCAGGATCGATGTTAAAGCGCCTTAGTGTCAAAGGTATGATCGTGCCAAAAAAGCCAGCAAAGAATAAATTTGTAACCATACTAAGGCTAATAACCACGCCAAGCATGCCTTTGTCAAACCAAACAGCGGCGATGACGCCCATGATAGCGCCAAAGATGAGGCCATTTACGAGTGAGATCGTCACTCACGCTTTAAAAACGCTCTTTGCATCTTTAAATTCTATCTCGCCAAGTGCCAAACGACGAACCGTAACGGCAAGTGCTTGCGTGCCAGTGTTGCCACCCATTGAAGCAACTATTGGCATCAAAACGGCAAGTGCGACGTAAGCTGCGATCGTCTCGTCAAAAAGTCCGATGATAGATGAGCTAAAAAGTGCTGTTAGTAAATTTACACCAAGCCAAACCGCACGGCCACGACCCGCTTTAAATAGCGTATCGTCCTCTTCTGACTCGTCATCAACGCCAGCTAGGTTATAAATTTGCTCTGTTGCGCTCTCTTGGATGTAGTCGTGGATATCATCATCCGTGATACGACCTAGCAGTATGCCAGTGCTACTTGTAACTGCGATAACGTTTAGATCGTACTCTTGAAACATATCAGCGACATCTTGCATGAGATCCATATCGTTTGCCATGTGAGGCTTGTAGTGGTCGATCTGGGCTGATTCGATATTTTTGTTTTAGCGTCTTTGTAAAGTCAAAATAGGATGAGATCTTCAAGCGGGATGGCGTATTGCAAGACGCTATTTTTATCGATGATGAAAAGCTGTGAGACATTTTCTAGTTTGCCTTCTTGCTTCTCTTGTCTTAGTCTTGCGACTGCGCTGCCAAGCTTCTCTTCAAGATGAGCTGAAAATAGCTCTGTTTGCATGTGCGCACCAGCTCTATCTTCAGTCATAGCTTCTAAGTCTTAAAATTTTCATTTTGATTTTTCTTTATCTAGCTCGTTAAAAAGCTCTCTAGCCTTGTCCTCATCGATATCTTCGATGTATTGAAGTAGGTCTGTCGCATCGTCACTCTCTAGCTCTTCAAGCGCTTCTACGATCTTTTCAGCTGGGAGCGTGTCGATCACGTCTTTTAGCATGTGATCAGGTAACTCTATCGCCACGTCACCCAAGATTTCAGGATCTAGCTTTTCAAGGTACTTGGCAAAAAGCTCTTCATCGTGCTTTTTAAGTGTTTTTAAGATGCTGGGCTAGCTCGTAGGGAGAGAGCTCGCCGTCTTCTGAATCTTCATCTAAGTGCTGATCTATCAGCTCTTTTGCTTCTTCTAGTTCTTGGCTCAAGTTTTACCTTTAAAAATCTATTACGTTAGGGAAAAATTCCACCTTGTGATACTCTTTGTCGTTGCTTAGAGCTTGTCTTATCAGCTCATCATTTCTATTTATGACTGCTTTAAATTTAGCAGACTCTTTTTTGTCTTCTATATTTTTTACGACCTTGATGGCGCTTTCTGGATTGATCGGCTTGCCACCTAGATAGAGGCCAAAGTGCAAGTGTGGGCCAGTGCTCATGCCGCTTGTGCCAACGTATGCTATTAGCGTGCCTTGTTTTACTTTTAAGACCGCTTCTTATGCCCTTTGCAAAGCCATTTAGGTGGGCATAAAGTGTCTCGTAGCCGCCAGCGTGAGAGATGATGACGGTTCTGCCATAACCGCTCTTTTGTCCGACAAATTTGACCGTGCCATCGCCTGCAGCCTTGATCGGTGTGCCTTTTGGAGCACCATAATCAACCCCAAGGTGCGCTCTATATCTTTGAAGGATCGGATGCCATCTTTTTAGAGTGAAATTTGATGTGATCCTAGCGTTTGCAAGAGGGCGAACGAGCAAAAATTTATCGTTTTTCTTGCCGTTTTTATCATAAAATTTATCTTCAAATTTATACATCACGTAGCGTTTGTTTTTGGTTTCTATCATCGCTGCGTAAATTTCAGGCGTGCCAAAAGAGCGCCCCATGCGTAGTTTTTGGTTATAAACGATAGCGATCGTATCGCCTTTGTTTATCTTTTTAAAATCGATCCCGCTGCCGCTAAAAACCTCTTTAAAACCAAGTGCTAGCGTGCCAGAGCCAGTGTAGTCAAAGATATCTTCAGAGACTGATTTATCGACTTTTAGGGCTAAAACTTTGTCTTCGCTTTGGTATAAGATCGGGATAAACTCAAGCTGAAATTTGCCCTTGTCGTCTCTATAAATATGTATCTGAAGCTCGTCACTAACTGGGATGAGAGCTTGTTTTACCTCGCCGTTATCGTCTTTGTAAATTTGATATTTTGTGCCAGCGATGATCTCTTCTGTTAGCTCTTGATCTTCGCTTGCTAGGTTGTAGTAAAGTGAAAGTGGGATTTTATTTGTCTCAAGAAATTCTAAAAAGCTGCTGCCATTTGGCCAACTAAGCTCATCAACAGTTGGTTTTATGGCATATAATTTATACATAATATTGCAAAAAAATCACAAAAATACGAGGCATCGATATCCTTTTTAAAAAGCTGGGAGGGATTTTAACTAAAACTTGCTTTAATTTTGCAAAAGATAAAGCATTTTAGGCTATAATCAGCTCTAAAAATTTAAACTTAGGAGATATTTTTGAAACGTATAATCGTTATTTTATCGCTGTTTTTTGGCTTTGCTTTTGGGGCTGATTTTTCTTTAAATGAGTATAGAACTCCTCTTATTAGCGTCGAGAGTGACGGCACAGCAACGATAGTTGATAGTCCTGAAATTTTGATCGGATCAAGTGGCGTCGTGCTTCATAAATTGACACTGATAGCTCTATCATCGCAAGAGTGAGCGTTGTCTCAAAAAATGCCGGTTTTGCGAAGGTTAGATTTGAGGTGTTTGACCTGCACTTGAGCAAAAGGCTCTCCCACTCCCTGGCATCGCACCTGCAAGTGGCGATATAGTCGTGCTAAACTACCTTTATAACCGCTCGCTAATCGTCGTGCCAAATAAAGAAATTTATGAAGAGGTTTTGGGCGCATTTCCTAATATGATATTTATCCATCCAGACCTTGTCGGAGCATACTTAAGCTACGAATACAAGCCAAATCCAAGCAGAGATGACTTTAGAAAGATGTGCGCTCAAAGTGCAGCTGGACTTATCTTTGTCGCGATGGATGGTAGGAGCGTTTTTGCTGATTGCCAAAGCTTTAAGGTGCTAAAAGAGTTTAAAACTGGCGAGGTTGAGTATTACCAACTACCATTTTACACAAGAGTTAGCGACATAGACACTGTATTTTGGAAGCTAAATAGCGAGCACATCAACAACTACGACGCTCACTACGAAAAACTTTTTGAAGAAGACAACTGATAAATGAGCCGTTTGTCCTTAAGCAAGAGCGATTTAAAGAGTGGTTTAAATTTGCTAGCTGCTCTTAAGGACAAAGAGCTCTTTCACTACGCAGCAAGCACGTAGTTTTCACACGATCTTATCGATCATACCGATACTTCTTATATCGTTTTCTATCTTTACAAAACTGCCTAGCTTTGAGGATTATTACGCCAAAATTCAAGACTTTGTCTTCTCAGCTCTTTTGCCAAGCAACCAAGAGATCATCTCAAACTACTTGCAAAATTTCCTCCAAAATAGCGGAAATTTAGGCATAGTTGGCTTTGTGGCGATGATATTTACTTCAGCTATGTTTTTTAGCGATTATGAATACGTAGTCTTAAAAGTGACAAGAGCTAGCAAGGCTAGGGGATTTTGGTCGGCACTTAGCTCGTATTGGACGCTTATAACGCTTGCACCACTCGGACTTGCTGGTAGTTTTTACCTCTCAAGTCTTGTGCAAGAGATGCTAAACTCGACTAAATTTACAAGCTGGATAAATTTCTTAAGCATCGTGCCATATCTCATCATCTGGGTGATATTTTGCGTCACATATCTTATCTCTGCAAATGACGAGATAAAATTTAAAAGCGCGTTTTTTAGCTCATTTGCTGCCTCGCTCGTTTGGTATCTTGGCAAGTCAGCCTTTATCTATTACGTCCTTTACAACAAGACCTATCTAAGCGTATATGGCTCGTTTTCAGCTGTGCTTTTCTTCTTTGTGTGGATATATATCTCGTGGATCATCTTTTTGTATGGGCTTAAATTTTGCGCCTATCTCTCAAACAGCTCTAAATGTAAAGGATAAATCTATTGCCAGCTGGCAATTTTAAATTTACCAGCTAGCAGGATATATAATATTACGCCAATTGTATGTATCTAGCGTTTAAATTCGTCAAACTTTCTATCTTGATATCAAGCTCTTTGCTAAATGTACTAACAGCACTTTTCAAAGCTCGTCTTTATCAAAGCAGATCAGATCAACTAAGAGTGCTTGAGTGTCAGTCGTTGCGCCCATGCCCTCTCGCAAAAGGTGCTGAGTTTCAAGCTCATCTTCATCTTATTTTTGCTATCAACGCCCAAACTGCACGTCGCCGTGATACAAGACTAAAAAGCGAAAGTATGCAGCTCGTAGGCTTCATTATAGATATCGCTTTTGCCATCATAGTACTCATTTAGTAGCGAGGTTAGGCTCGTATATCCCATAAATACATCATCTCTTAGCGCGTCTGAGCGGGGTTCAAGCTCATAAAAGCTAAACTGCTTTAGCGGCTCGCTCGATGCTTCTTTGCCAAGTTTATCATCTATAAGATCAGCAAAGTCGGTAAGCGCGACGCCTTTTCTCTTGGCTCATCTACGATCTCAAAGTCGCCAAAGTGTGTTTATCATCGCCGTCTCGCCAACAACGTTGTCGCAAAAGTATGAAAGCTAGCGTGTAGGCCTTGTTCTCATCTTCACTTTTTAGTTTGCTTAAAGTTTTGTTATATAGGCACATATCCACGCTTTTTTCTTCAAAATTTGCATAGACCATGACCTCATTTGCATCAACACTCACGCCATACATCTGTATAGTGGCTACTTCGCGCGGTGCACGTGGTTTGCCAAAGTGTGCAAGTAAGTTGCCCTCATACTCTTTTGGCATGCGTGATTTGATAAATTAAGCCAAAAAGCCTATATTTCATCCCCTTCTGAGTGAGCACTAGATCGATCTTGTCATTAACAAGACCTATCATAAAAGTTGGATCTACTAAACATAAATTTAGCGCCTCCTCAGTCATTTTACTTGCAGTTTCGTAATTTTTATCCTCTAAATTACGCTTGATAACGTCTAAATTTTTACCAAGCTCGCACCAAAATTTATCAACCCTGCTAGCAAAGCTAGAGCCCTTTTTAGAAAACCACATTTTTATCCTTTTTGTTAGAACTTTTCAACATTTCTTTGCGTATAAAGTACCATCGATGGAAACTCTAACGCACTTAGTTTGTCATAACCAACTTCGTTAAAAACGCAGCCTGTGTCGATATCTGCGCTATTTTTATAAAATATTACATCTCTTACTGGCGTGTGACCATAGACGTTAAAGATGCCACTAACTTGCATCTCGTCGCCTCTGCCTGAGAGCAGGTGCCTTTTAAACTCTTCGCTAGCATATTTATCGTTTCTTAGCTCCCACATATTGCCAACGGCTGAGTGAGAGACGACTAGATGCTCGCCATTTTGAGTTTTATGATCTTTAAATTCCAGATAAACTGGCCTGCTTTCTAAAAAATCCACATGCCTTTGCTTAAACTCCGTGCTTTGTCCAAGATATGATCTATATGTCTCTTCTCCGCCGTTTCCAAAGAACCAGCTCCTGTCAAATGGCACTTTGTTGTTTAAAAACTCAAATCTATTGCTTAGCAGTCTTCGCTCGTGATTTCCCATTACCATTTTATAGTCATTTTGCATGATAAGCTCGACTACGTCGCAGCTAAAAAGCCCACGATCTATCACATCGCCAACAAAGCAAATTTGAGATTTTTCTTTGTTTGGAAACTGTTTGATAAGCTCTAAAAGCGTGTTAAAACAGCCGTGAACGTCGCCGATAATGTAAATTTGCTCGCTCAAATTTTCTCCTTTGCGCCAAATTTTAGTCTATTAAACTTAAAAATAGAGATTGTTAATTGCTGATAAATTTAGAAAGAAATTTTATTTATGAGTGAAAGTAGTAGGGGCCTAAAGCCTAAAATCATTGTGCGTAAAAGCCGCTAACCTTGCCAGTGAGATCGATCATGATGTTTTTCATCTGAGTGTAATGCTCAAGGATGATCTTGTGCGTCTCACGGCCGATACCTGAGTTTTTGTATCCGCCAAATGGGCTGCCTGCTGGGATTTGGTTATAAGTGTTGATCCAGACCCTGCCAGTCTCCATAGACCTTGCAACGCGAAGCGCTTTTGTGATGTCTTGTGTGAAAATTCCGCCACCAAGGCCATATTCGCTGTCATTTACCATTTTGATAAGCTCGGCTTCATCTTTAAATTTGATGACAACGCCAACTGGTCCAAAGATTTCTTCTTGAGCCACTCTCATATCATTTGTCACATCAACTAGCAGTGTTGGCTCGACAAATGCGCCCTTGTCGCAACCATTTGCGGTGTAGGCTTTGCCGCCGACTGCCACTTTTGCACCTTCTTTTTTGCCGATCTCGACGTAGTTTAAGATTTGCTCAGCTTGTTTTTTATTGATCTGAGAGCCCATTTGAGTGCTAGGATCTAGCGGATCACCAACTTTTATGGTGCTAAATTTTTTAACCGCAGCCTCTATAAATTTCTCATAAAAGCTCTCTTCTACGAAAATTCTAGATCCCGCGCAGCAAACTTGACCTTGGTTAAACAAAATTCCAAGCTGAAGGCCATCAAGCGCCTTGTCTAAATTTGCATCGCTAAAGAAGATATTTGCGCTCTTGCCACCAAGCTCAAGTGTGGCTGGGATGATACGGCGAGCCGCAGCTATGGCGATATCACGGCCGATCTCGGTTGAGCCAGTAAATGCTAGCTTGTCAAGGCCTGGGTGGTTTTTGATCCACTCGCCGCTCTTGCTGCCTCTGCCAGTTACTATATTTATCAAACCTTTTGGCAAAATTTTATCTATCAGCCTAAATAGCTCAAGCACGCTTAGGCTTGTCTCGCTGAAGGTTTAAACACGCTCGCATCGCCCGCTGCGATCACTGGAGCTAGCTTCCAAGCTGCCATTAAAAATGGAAAAATCCAAGGCACGATCTGACCCACGACGCCTATTGGCTCGCGTAAAACGATAGAGAGTTGCTTCTCATCAAGCACGTTTGCGCTGCCTTCTTCGCCCATGATAACGCCAGCAAAGTACCTAAAATGCTCAGCCGCAAAAGGGATATCGACATTTAGCGTCTCACGGATTGGCTTGCCGTTGTCCATGCTTTCAACTTTTGCGAGGTGCTCTTTGTGCTCATCGATGATATCAGCGATCTTGTTTAGCAGCTTTGCTCGCTCGCTAACTGTGGTGTGTTGAAATTTATAAAGCCTCACGTGCAGCACGAACTGCGTCATTTACATCTTCTTCGGTAGCGTCAGCGATCTTTGCAAGGTGCTCGCCGTTTGCTGGATTTTTGGCATCAAGTGTAGCGCCGTCTTTTGCGTCACGCCACTCACCATTTATGAAAAGCCCGTATTTTTCAAGTAGTTTCCATACTTTTCTCCTTGATTAGATTTTTGTAAAAGGATTATAATATTAATGTAATCTATCAAAAATAAATTACGGACATACATCTCTTTTTAATCAAATTTTATTATTTAGAGTAGGGTGATTTTAAGTTTAACTCTGCCAAGAGAGCAAAAACGTAGTCTCGCCATCAAGCTCGCTTTTGGCATTTTACGGTGATGCCATTTTTTCTTGAGCACTCTTTACTCACTAGCCCTCATGCCAAAGCCGCCTTGATCGTCGTTAAATCTCGTGTAGCGATCTGCAAATTTTCATCTGCTCGCTCTTTGCTGATGCCACGCCCAGTGTTGCTATGCTAAAAAGTGGCTCTAAAACGATGCTAACCTTTGAAATTTGGTGTCATGCGTATTTGGAGGCGTTGCTAAGAGGTTGTCTAAGTACTACTCACATCCTCAAGGTCTGCGTTTATGGAAAGCTAGGCTTTAGGCTGGCGTCTATCTTAAGCCCGCGTTTGGCAAAAATGGCGAGAAATAGCTAAGTCTTTGTGTGGTTAGTAAATTTGGATCTGATTAGCTCTTTTTGCTTGGTTTTATCTAGGTTTAAAAGCTTAGATGAACTAGGCGCGTCATAGATGTCTACCTGAGCTCTTTGACAGTTAGGCTGATGTTATTAGCGCTGCAATTACCGCTCATTTAGGTTGTCATGCGATCAACTCGTTTCTATGCTCATCGAGATGACCGCTTAGGGTATTTATCTCGTGGTTGAGTCTTTTTATGAGATGATTTAGCGTATCTATCTTTTCATAAAGCGGTCTTTTAGGCTTAGTTTTGCTAGAGATAAAAGGCGACAAAAGAGCAGGGCAAAGGATGCGCCTTTGGTGTGGTCAGGCACACGGGATAAAATTACTCGCCGTTGATATTTCCTTTGCCAACTAGAAAGATGTCTGCACGTGCAGGCTCGTCTGTGGCGTTGTCCATCCATATACTGGATCTTTTCAAAGATCGACTACCTTGCCATCTATCAAATTGCAGTATTGCCTTTGTTGATGTGCACTCAAAATCTTTATAATTTTCTCACCATTCTCCAGCACGATACAAGCATGTACGCCCTTTTTCTTTTGTTAGGACTTGAGACCAGTCTGGGCCATTTCATCCTAGCTTTCACATATATATCTTAGTCTCTTTTGAGCTTTTACCCTCGTTCAAGATGAGCGCTTCTATTTTTGGTAGTCGTGTATGATAGCTCAGAAAATAGCACAGAGCTAACAAGATAGAGGATAAGAATTTTAAATAAAGACTTTGCGTCTTTTTCGGACATAGATGTACAAATCTCACGCTTGTTTAAAATAGGGCATCTTTGCCTACAGAATCTGTCGTACGATATATACATGAGGCTAAACAGCTTGGCTCCTCGTCAGAAACCCTAAATTGCATTGTCTCATCTTTGGTTAAATACTTGCCTTTGTTTTTACATAGGCGAAACGGGTCACTCTCTTTGCTCGAGATATTTCATCTTTTCATCGTTTTTACTTAGAGTTTTTGCTCTGTGGGTGAAAGCAAAAGATCATCTGAAATGATGATCTCTTCGTCGTTTGTTTGGTGTGAGAGTCAACTTTATGAGCTTGTATGTGCGGATAGTAGCTCTTTTTAGCTCAAATGGCTTTTTAGATAGTCATCGCAGACCCGTACTTTAGCCTCAAGATCGTCGATAGTGTTTAGCGAGGTGGTAAATATGCTAGGTAGTTGTGACATGCAGCTCACTATAAGTGATGAAAGGAGGGAAAAGCCGTCGCCTTGCAGGAGTTTGACGTCTAGTGATCAAAGTAGGTCAAATTTCGCTCGTATGCAAGATCTAGTGCGTCTTTGACATTGTTTGTGAGTGGTACATCGTAACCATTTCTGCTTAGATACTCGCTTATTAGATCAAGTAATGTACTCATCATCTTCAACAAAAGCAAATTTCTGACCATCACAGTGCCTTTACATGCCTCGTCTTTCTCTGTCTCATGTCCATGTCATCTGCTCATTTCGTCTTATCGTCTTTTTCATACCCATGTCGTCTTTTCATTTCGTCTTTCATTGCCCCATGTCTTCTCAGCTTCGTGTTTTTGACAGGATGTTTTTAGACATATCATCTTTCATCATCTGCTCTTTCTTCATCATCTCATCTTTGCCCATCTTGTCCTTTTTGCATCTTTTCGTAGCATTTGCGAGACCGCCAAACATAAACATAGCACAGCAAGTGCAACTAAGATTAACTTTTCATAAAGTCTCCTTTAAATTAAATTATGTTGCAATTGTAGTCACTTGAGTGTGAAATAAGCGTGAGTACGTAAAATACAAAATAGATAACTGGAAGCGTGATAAAATGAGCACGCCAATAGCAACTGATGAGATGGCTAGTGAGCTATCAAGTCCAGCTTTTATGACCATCGCACTTGCGAGAGCTGATGTGGCATCACTTGAAAGAGACCAACGACCCAAGTTTTTGCTCATCTGGATGCCTGGAGACTTTTTAATATGATGAAAAATACGATAGCTGACAATATCATCTTGCACAAAAGCACGACACTAACGCCTTTATATGAGCTTGTGATACTGCTAAAGTTAAGACCAACGCCGATCGCAAAAAGTGCCACTGGGGTGACGCTGCCTTCAAAACGATCCTAAAGTGGCGCAAAGACAAAATCTGGAAGTGGGACTTCTTTTAAGACAAGACCCATAATGAGCGCGATAAATGGTGGAATTTCTGAGAAATTACCATTGTATTTTGAGAGCGAGACCTTCTCTGGTGCGGCAAAAGAGAGGATGAGTGGTCCAAGGATCGAAGATGGATACCAGTGGCTATTTCGATCGTAAGATGACCTCATTTACCATCACGCATCGCTAAAGAAGCCCTGAATGACAGGCATACCGACAAATAGGGTGTTACCAAAAGGCACTATGACCTGCGACGGTTGTTATTTTGATGGTAAAAAGTCTTGCCCTTTATGACAAATGCCAAAGCGGCGTAATGGCGGTTGAGCGCAAAGCCGATGAGATCGTGTTTATAAGTGAGGCATCGACATTTACGTGTAGTAAAGTACCAAAGATTGCTGCAGGCATTGCAAAACAAAGGGACAAAATCCACAAAATGGGATCCGGCTGTTTCAACTAATGCCGACTTTTTACAAAAACCAGTTGCGATTATGAAAATATTGCAAAAAGTGGTGTGAAAGTCATAGCGTCTCTTTTTAAGTTTAGGAATTTACAAAGAATTGATTATATGCCCCAAAAAGATTAAAATTACAATAAACTTTGGATTTATCCCTTAATCAAGCCCTAGTCAACCTGTTAAGTTTATCCCTCTCATCTATCTTTTTCTTTATAGATCGTTTTCAAGATAGCTGATATTATAAATTTTCTCTTGCAGATATGCTTTACTGCCAGCTAGGCTGATTAAAGGTAATCGTCTCATTATTTGATAGGGTTGATGATCATGATCGGCTCCAGCATCTTTGAGGCTTATTGATCTTGCCACGTTTTGCGCGACACGCAATATCATTGAATAGCCCATTTAGGCTGCGCATTGTCCATCTGCATCTAAGCTTACGCTGCTTTTAGCTCGCTTGGCGTATTTGGTTTGCCAGTGTCATTGCATAGCTCCATTTACGTCTGCTCTCTGCCGCTATCAAATTCCTTAGTCTTATCGTGCCATCTTGAGTTGGCTTCGATAGCTGCTGACGCTATCGCGTATCTCGCAGTGCAGTGGCGGCTGTGGCTTCATTTTGCAGTCAAAAGCCTACCGCATTGAGATACTAAAATCTAGCTTCCAGTTGCTTGCTTAGCCGATTTTCCATTGCGATCATCTTTGGCTGATTAGTATCTTCAAAGCTTTGATATGTAAGCGTCCGCATTTTCGATCAGATTTCTTTAAATTAGCGCTAAGATTTTTCACCATCTTATTATTATATGCATCAAGCTCAGTGTTGTAGTCATATGCATCTCATAAAAGCTATCTTTTGCGATTTTGTGTATGAAAATGCTCATCTTTTGTGCTTTTGCTTTAGCTCAACGATCAGGGATTAAACGGTTCATGAAAGTCTTGCACGGTGTCATCGCTATATTTTGTGTAAGTGCAGGGTATGCAAAAGAGCTATCCTTACCAAAAGATATTATTGCGTCTTTCGATCGACCCAGCCGTCATTTTTGAGCATATTTTTAAAGAAATTATTGCATATCATTTTTGCCTATCTTTTTCCTATCTATTTTCGCGACAAACAAGGTGTTTGGATCTGAGGAAGCGTAGTAGAGTGCCTATGATCGATCTCTTTTCGTATCTACGTAAAGATCGGGGCTATTTGTGATTATCACTATGGTTTAGCTCTTCTCTTGTTATTTGGTTGTGATTTATGACATTTTGTGCTGATAAACTGCCTAAGATCAACTCTAGCCGTGATCGTCACTTGAAATTGTATATTTTTTCATTTTCCGTCTTTGTAGTATCCTCTTACTTTTTAAACTTGTCAAAAGTGCATATCTTTTTGATCTAGTGTCCGTCATTATTGCTATCAAAAGCTAAAAGCTGCGCTATTGTTTTCAGCTTTTCCAACGCCTAGTCGTCGTTATCTCATAAATGTCTACAGACTTCCACTTCGCCATAATTTGTCTTTAGAGTGTTTGAGTAGGGCGTAGTCGTTTCAGATACCGATATTGTATTTTTCTAAGTAGCCACTTTTCTAAGACAGGTAGCATGGTACGTCATCTAGTGGCATTTATATGAAAGTAGGCGCTTTTTGCTAAAGCCATTAGAAGATTCGTCTGAGTACATTATTGTTGCTGTTTATTAAATTTTGCGCGTAATCTTTAAAATTTCCTTTCTGCTTTTTGTATTGCTAGACGTTTGTTGTATTCTTTTGATATCAGCTCAGTTATGTAGATGGTGTCTGTTTCTGTTGCTTCATAAAAGCTCGTTAAACTCTAGTTCAAATTACTGAGCTATTTTGATCGCTATGATTTGAAAAATCTTTTAGAGATTTTGCAAATCATCTCAAATATAAAATCATATACGTCGCAACATTCATCTAAAATCCTTTTAGAAAGATGTTGCACCGAATAGTATCACTAAATTATAAAATGTTTAAAGCTTATAATGGTGCCCGGAGGTCGGACTCGAACCGACACAAGGTTGCCCTTATCAGATTTTGAGTCTGGCTGCTGTCTACCAGTTTCACCACTGGCCAGAGATGGGGTGTACCTAGATTTGTGAGAAGAGGGAGACTTGCTCCCCGAGGTATTTCTTTTACCTTTTTGCTGTGCACCAGCGAGCAACTGCTTCTTTAAGTTTTTGCCAACTTTAATTTGACTGCTTTGCTAGCAGGAACGTCGATTCTTTCTTAGTTCGGAACTCTGGCTTTCCTGCTACTCTGTCAGCAGTACCGAAAGTACCAAAGCCTATAGCTAATTGTATCGCCTTTTCAAGAACCGCTTGGATTGTCTCCAAAGTAGCATCAACAACTTTAGAGCATTCTTTTGAAGGATCCAGCCTTAGTCGGCAACCGCTTGAATAAAGTCAGCTTTTCATGAACCATCACCTTTTAAAAGTTATGCGGCAATTCTACACTCTTTTATACAATACTTTTTCCTAAATTAGCTCTTGCATGAGTAAAAATCACTTGATACAAATTGCAAACTTAAAGAGCTCGTTTTTAGCCCCATCTTTCATACTACATAGCTTTCTAGTGTAAGGTTTCATTAGCTCATCTTTGTTTGTCCTTTAGCATTTTGCACGATCTGGCAGTAAAACCTCACCTCTATAAGCTTTTGCATGGCGGCTTAATATCTTTTTGTTTTACAAAATGTCGTAAATATCACATACAAATTCTCTATAAAATTAGCTCTAAGATCTAGACTCATCATTTTCTAAAACGCTATCGACCGCCTTGCTAAATTACGCTCACTGACGACAAATATCAAAAGCAGCTAGCTTTTCTGCCTGCTTTAGTTTGTACTCAGCTATCTCATCTTTTGCTAAAAATTGGCCCAAATCAATGTGAAAATATCAAAACATTATTATCTATATTTTTGAGCCTCAACTTAGTCCCGCGGTAGTTTAGGTGCTTATGAGGCAACTCTGGTCTATCTTAAGATAGCTTTTATGCTACCTTTTTAGATAGACTTTCTCTGCAGTTGCTCGCTGTCCTCAAGCTCTTTTTAGTCCAGCTATCTCGTCTAATGCACATTTTTAAAAACTCATCATATCTTTTTAAAATTTCAGCCCTTTTTGTCAAAAAGCTCAGAAAATATCAAATTATACCATCAAATTATCATTTGTATTTAGAAAATTTTGCTTTTCGCTTGGTGAGAAGAGGGTTTTTAACGCCATTTTCTTTTCCTATTTTATATATACGTAGCAGATTATACACAATGACTTTTGCACTATCAAATTTACTCACCGATATATCACCAAGCGGAATTATTCTTGTAGCGTGAATAAAGTATCGCGGGAAAATGAGAATTACAAAATCAACTACGTTTTAGTCAGACTTTGCATGACTATCATATGGTTGGCGTAAATAAAAGCTACCAGCAGACTCTCAAACGGACTTAAAATCCAAGATCCATACGACAGTGCTGCGGTTTATAACGATGCTATGAGGCTTGATTATAGCGACCACTCTCACTCAAGTGGGCTGATGCTACCGGTAAGTCAGTACCGGCACACGGACAATGCGCTGAAAAAGAGATTTGAAAAACAGCTTGATTACTAAAACAAAAGTCGTCTCAAGCGAGCGACGTGCATGAGCACAACACTCTCTCGAAGCTGGCAAACGACCTTCAAGGCATCAAAAACCACCTTGTAAATATCGCGACTACGACTCTATAAATGGGCAGTTTTGATTCTCAGGAAGTGTCTGGATACTAAGCCGATCGATGGCTCAGGGTAAATATCAAGCAACCGCGACTATATGAAAAACTTCAGCTGGTGCGCAGGTTCGAGCTACGCTTACAATATCCCGGGATTTGATCTGTTTTTAGAAAAGATGGCGACTACAACGCGTGCAACAACAAACGTGATGCTAGCTGATCAAACTAGAACGGACATCTCTTATGCCAAAATATCTTGATGAAAATAGCAAGATAAAAATATGATCGGTCTAAACTACGCTAGCGACTCAGTCAGCGGCAGTGACGGCCTTACAGCACGATCGAGCCGATTTTGACTTTTTGGATACTTCAAATGTCAGTCACGACACATACTCATGCAGGGGCAAAAGCCAGACGGCACGACATTTACAAGTAAATTTAAGATGAGTGCTGATACGTCAATCGGCTGGGTTTTGATGGAGAAGATCGGTATAAATTGGCAACACAAAGACGACAAAAGTTGTCGATGTGAGCATAAATAACGACGGACAATTTAATATAAAAGACCTTACTAAAAGGTAATCAAACGATAGACTTTCACTGGTTGACGGCCCTGTGCGTGGCAAATCGTTGGTGCAGATAGCTCCAAACAATACCTTGATACAGTCAAATTCGCTACAAAGTTTGAAAAATATGGCAAATGCTGTGCCAAAAACGGTTCATAATCTGGATTACAAAAGATAAATACCTTGATAAAGATGGAAAATGACAAACGCATTTGACTAGGACAGGGTTAGATTTGAGCTGAAAAGGACAATGAACTAATCGCCGATTACAAGTAGTTAGAAGAACGGGTGAGTTTGCAACCGATCAGACAAAGCTAAGCGAGTTTCTGAGCACAAAAGAGAGCTACAATAGAAATTTATACCCAAAAAGATGTCGATGCTAGAGAGGAGCTTTACAATATAGATAATCAAGAATGGGTTTCAGTAGAAATCAATCACTGGCGCAATGCCTATGACATCAAAAGTAAAATGGGCGAAGCAGGTGGCACAATATACCCAGTGCAGTTTGAGATAACATCAACAACAGTCGCTGGCGTGGTATCTCCAACTAGAATGCATGCGCTCTATAACTCAGATCGATTGGCAGTTACAGAACCTATGCAAAGCGACTTTACCATCGTCAGCTAATGGACATCGTAGCGATGGGCGCAAGCGATAATATCCCTGATCCTCCAGCACGCAGAAAATGCAGTACGATTACAGATATCGAAAAGGTAAGAAGAGATCAAAACTACAACGCCTATAAAGAGGCTGTCAAAGACTAAAGGCGCAGTAAGAGGTGAAGGTGATCGTGGCAGGATGGTTTTAACCGACAAGACAAAATCTATCACAAATATAGAGCTAACCATGTATGATGCGAAAAATAGGAAATGTATATTTGACGGAGATAGCACTGGCATGAAACACCGCTGTACGCCGAAACCACCCTCGACAAAGGGCTCAGTACGAAGCTGACTGAAAACAATGCTTTAATATCGATAGGCCAAGCACAAGTGTCTTTTCAAGACCTTGATGATATGATGTGCCGTTAGAAATGGCTGCTATAGAGCAGGAGCTGCAACAATCACGATCCGCAAATACCACAGCATGCATAGGCGCTTTTAAAAGGCTAGATCACGATGGATCATACACATACAAAAGACTCACAAACGATAGCTCTCAAACAAAGCTTTGCCAACGACAAAATCAGCGTGCGAGAGATCGCGAAAGTAAAATGTGCTAACTGTTAAAAATGACGTGGGCGACGCAGACTATGCAGAGTCATATCTTAAAGTTCACACAGCTTTCACTCTCATATCACGGCTACCCTTGAGCAAGCGCTGAGATAAATCAACTAAGCTTGCTAAACCACCTAAACTAAAATGATAAATCAGCAGGCCCGAAGCTTAGCTGATTTTTAAAGAGTAAACTCAAGCGTGCTATACTGACCTTTTTGTAACAAAAGGATCTAAGAGTACCAGACATATATTATTTTACTATTTTTTGTTTGTGTATATTTTGGTATCGCTACGGCTGCTCCGACTGCTGATTTTGTAGACTTACTTGAATAAAGCCTTAGTGTTTTAATATTAAATATTTTGGCCTTGTAGCCTATGTTTATCCATACTTATCGTTTTAGGCTATTTCTGTATATAAGTATTCAAGAAATTTGACTTTATATTTGCCCAGTTTGTAGTTGGGATTTTTCTATATCGCATTTTTGATGTTTCAAGCGCTCAAACACATCTGGAGCAAATAGGCGTGATGGGCGCTTTTATAGTCTCAGCGCTAAAAAGAAGTCATCGGCGCTATCGGCACTGCGCAGTTGCTATACTTATGATATTTATCATCTCACTTGGACTTGCTTTTAGAAAGAATACATCATCGTTTTAAGAAAGGCTTTTGTAGATAAAAGAGCCAAATAGCTGAGGAGAAAAAGCAGAAGCATAAAAGAGGTAAGGACAAGGCAGATACCAAGATAGAGCGCAAAAAGCCAAAAAGCTGAAGAGATAAAAGAAGAGAGCTAGAGACGCTCAGGTGCTAGATGATGATGAGCCAGAGAGTGAAGGTGTACTGAGCCAGAGCCAGAGATGGAGCCGGCACAAGAGAGCAGACCTGCAACCATAGGCGGGGTTGAAATTAAATGAAGGGCGAAACAGAAAAACTTCTGATCAGATAGAGAGCGTGCAAGGTCGAAAAGCCAAGACTTGTCATGCCACGCATGACATCTAAACGATCCTCCAAAGCGCTCGCACAATATAAAAGTGAAACCGAGATCGATCAGCATTCAGTTACTCGATAAACTGCGTACGGTGTTAAGATAGATGGTGACGTGGTGCGAACCTATACCTGGTCCTATCGTCGACGACATTTGAGTCCTTCCCCAGCACATCAAAGTGAGTAAAATCACTCACTGTCAGATGACTCTGGCGATGGCGCTAAAGGCGCAAACTATCCGTATCAAGCGCCGATCGCAGAGATGTCGGTGTACTCGAGGTGCCAAATCAGAACCAGAGACGATCTATCTCAAAAGAATGTAGAGTGAAGTCTTTAAAAACGCGAAACGTCCACTAACCATGGCTCTTTGGCAAAGATATCGTGGGCGCTCCTGTGACTGACGCTGATAAAAGCTCCCACATTTGCTAATCGCGGGTACAACAGGATCTGGCAAAGTGTGGGCATAAACGCGATGCTTTTAAACTTGCTTTATAGAACAACCCCTAGCTTTGCGCTAATGATGATCGATCCAAAAGATGCTTGAATTTACGTATATAACGACATCCGCATCTTTTGACGCCTGTTATCACAGGGGCTAAGGCGATACAGCGCTTTCAAACATGGTCGCTGAGATGGAGCGAAGATATAGGATAATGAGCCAAACTCGCACACATATGAGAGCCTAACGAAAAAGATGAAGAGCGAGGGCGGCGAGCGGTTTTCCCGCTCTCTTCGTCGTGATCATCGATGGAGCTGGCCGATCTTATGATGACTAGCGGCAAGGACGTGGAGCTACATCGCCGTCTCAGCGCAGATGGCAGGGCGATGGCATGCACTTGATAGTGGCGACCCAGCGCCCAAGTGTCGATGTCGTCGACTGGCCTTATCAAAAGCGATTACCAAAGTAGGATAAGCTATAGAGTGAGGGCGGAGGATCGATGATAAAGGTTATCGACGGATCAAAATGGGGCTGAGAGCTTGCTGGGAGCGAGGAGATATGCTATTTACAGCCTCCTCGGAAGCCCCGGTGATCGGAGACTGCATGCGCCATTTGCTGATGAAAAGAGATCGAGACTATCGTATTTCTTTAAAAAGAGCAGCAAGATGTGATCTATGACGAAGCCCTAGCAGAAGAGGGCTCCTAGGTACAGGCTCATCTGCTGGCGCGCTAGGCGAAGAAGAGCTTGATAGAGCTATATGCGAAGAGGCGCAAAGAGATCATCTTAGCGAGCAAAACCCTCGATCAGCCACCTACAAAGGACGCTTGAAAAATAGGCTACAACAAAGTCTGCAAATATAATCGAACAGATGGAAAAATGGGCGTTTGGTTCTGTAAACGCAAAAAGGCCAAGTAGCCTCTGTAGCTGATTTGTGTATTTGTTTTAAATATATACCAATTTCTAATTTTGTGTTTTTACCTTGAAAAGTCTACGCTATTAAAGTCTATATAATTATAACTCTTGAAAACATTGGGGTATCGCTGTTGGTAAGGCAACTGGTTTTGGTCCAGTATTCAGAGGTTCGAACCTCTACCCATCCACCTTTTTAAACCCAAATAACTTATCGCGGAGTAGAGCAGTGGTAGCTCGTCGGGCCTATAACCCGAGGTCGGCGGTTCAAACTGTCTCCGCAACCAATTTTTACTAATAAATAGCTAAAATTTATCATCACTGTGCACACTAAAAATAAAGAAAGTTAAATGCAATTTGATACGGCGAAATTTTACTATCCACTATGTTGCCAGCGTTTTTAGCCTTCGTTTTCTATTATAATATTTGTCATTTTAATAATGGATAACGTGTAATTCTATCAGGCGAAAGCTACACCAAAACCTACGTGTACTGAACCGTAAAGAAATATAGCTGATACATGAAAAGCAAAAGAGAGATAGCAAAGAATTACAAAACGCAAAGATGTAAATGAGGGTTTTGTTAACTTAGGGCTTCATAAAAATGCGCGCACAACGGCTACAACGTGACAGATGTTGGCAGATACTATATAAGATGCAAAATTCTACATGGGCAAAGCGTTAGGTGGATGAGAGGCTACTTTATAAATGGTAATTTATAGGATGAGATCACAAAAGTATAAAAAAGCCTTGGAAAAGATCAAAAAGAAGACTTAGGAGAGAATTTAAGGTTGAATACCGACAAATGACGTCACTACGTAAGAAGTAGTAGGCAGAGCTAGTTATAGCAACTGGCTATTGATGTCGAAGGCTTATGAAAAAGAGTGCCGACAAAAGAGGATGCATATACATTGTGATTTTTATACACCAAAAAGGCAAGGTCTATGTAGAATTTAATAAGATGACGAGGCGTATCTTTAAAAAAGAAAAGATAAAAGATAGAGCTATAAAAATACAATTTAATTTAATAGAGATAGATACTCCACGTTAGGCACTTAGACGATCATCCGAGGTTTTAAAATTTGGTGAGTTTACTTAGAAAAGGGCGAGCGCCCTGTGATTATTTTAAAGTTTGGATGTATTCAGCTACTGCTTTGCATCTTCATCGCTCATTGGAGAAGCGATAGGTTTCATCATAGCACCAAGACCACCGGTCGGCCTCTGTTTTGCAAACCTTTAGAGTCGCTTCGATAGTCACGCATCATGATGTTGCCGGAACTTTGTTATTGAAAAACTTTTTCAGCTTAGCGCCATGACAGGCAAACATTTTTATAGATAGAAGCGCCATCTGCAGCGAAAGCAAAGAGTTGAAAGGTAGTGTCGCAACACTTTGGAAACGACGTACTTTTTCGCCTTTCATCCTTTAAAAACGTGCCGTGGCATTATATCATGTAATTTGCAAGGGTGGTTAAAATATTTGGCTATAATCAAATGATAAAACAGCCAACAAAGAATTTTTTAGACCGAGACGGCGTCATAAATGAGGACGCTGGATTGCCGTTTGCGAGATCAAAGACTTCAATTTTATTGATGGTACTTTTGAGGCAAGTTAAGAGAATTTACTGGTGCTGCCACATGCCTTTGTCGTAACAAATCAATCAGGCATCGGCAGGCCACGTGAGCAGTTTGACGCTCTAACAATTTATGCTGAAAGTTTAAAAAGAGCAGATTTTATCACCAAGGCTCCGGCTTCGCCCATATCGCTCCAGAGCAAAAATGCACCTGCAGAAACCAAATCCAAAAATGATACTGATGCTTGCAAAGAGTTTGACACGACCTTGAAACTCAAGCAATGAGGCGATAAGCCAAGCGACTTTAGAGGCTGCAGAAAGGCGGGCAATTGCTTGATGGCATAATTTCTGAAGATGTAAGAGATGTTTTAAATAAGCTAAAAAAGGAAAAAATCACTACCGTTAAAGAGGTTGATAACCCGCGTTGCTGGCTTTATCGGTTCAGCTTACACTATTTTACGAAACTATAAAGATGCTCACGTTTGTCGGGATAATTTAGGAAACTATCGAGACGGCAATGGCAACCTAAAAGCCGGCCCACGGTAATGGTTTGTCGGCGGTGAAATTTACGCTGGTGACCACTAATGATAGTAGTACGCTTTGAGAAGATAAAAGCCGCCCAGACGCGTCACTTCTCCTCCAATACGAAGCGCCGATCCAGACACGACCGCAAAGAGCAAGATGAGTTAATAAAAATGTAAATGCCTTTGTAACTTTGCTTGATATATGCGAGAGTTTGGCGCAAAGATGATCTTACGCCAGCTCAGGGCACTTGCGCAACGCAAAGTGATATACCCACAAACAGCGCGGCGCGCGAAGCGCCAACAACGTCTATGGCTTCAGTGCTGGGCGATATCAATAGTACCGGCTGCAGCGCGCGAGCGGCTGACCAAGATATTTAACGTCTTTGGTATGGCGAGCGAAACAAAACCGCCTTACGTGCCTAGTTTACCCTCAATTTAGCTGGCAAGACCCTGGCGGCCTTTTGAGGGCAGCGACCGACCTAAACGCGACTTTGTCTATATAAAAGATATCACGACGCAACATAAAAGCGTTTGACGCGCCAAGTGGCGTCTGGCGAACGCAGCTACTGCGCGGCAAGAAGCCAAGATATCGCTATATCTTTTTCATGTTGCTACGAGATCGGCGTAATTTAGGCAACGAATATATCAAAACCATTTATCGGCCTGGCATCAGCTTCCATGTTGCGAGCCGGACGTGGGCCCCAGCTCACAGCATTTGGCTTTTAAAAGGACTTGGAGCTAAGAAGGATAAAAGACTGATTTCTACAGATAAAGAATTTATAAGGAAGAGATAAATACAGAGTTGGGGTATTTTAGTCGTCGGCGATCCCATGTTGACCACTATATTCCAGTAGTTGAGCGTATCTCGCCTGAGGCGCCGGTGCAGGGTTGGCGAAGACAAAGAATGAAACCACGCTGGTGCGCTGGTAACGTGGTGAGCAAAATTACCTCTGGCGCAAACGTGAAAGCGGCGGCGTCCTGTATTATGAGGCTGGTAAAGATAAAGAGAACTGCTTGTTAAATGTAAAAGATGAGCTCATCCTTACCGGGAAAAGACGCGAAAGCCTTACAAAAGCTGGCATCACAGCATCCTTTCAATGGAAAAGCTACGTGGATCGATAAAGAGATGTTGTCAAGATAATTTAGAAGATGAGCTGTCTCTAAAAGTAAAAGAAACCGTACCAAGGCCATTTTGATTAAGGATGGGCAGGTGCTATGTGGGGCGAAGGAAGGTTTGTCAAGAGACTGCAAACGAGTGCGTGAAGCCGAAGACCCCAGTTCTTTATAGACCCGCGCATGACTACCAAAGGCAACTTTCAATGCCAAATAAAAAGAGGCGATGAGGCTACAATTTTCAAAGATAAAGATAAGGCTGAGCTTTGAAAGCGATAAAACAGCTAAAAGACGAGCTAATGGAGGTTTGATCACGATCTCAGAAGAGGGTATCGCGTTGACGACAGGCTGGCTGCACATCTGTCGCCGCGCAAAGATAGCCCGACGCTACCGCTGGGAGATACGGTGTTGGTGATACCGCAATATGTTGCAACAATGATGGTGCTAAAAGAGGACAGACAGGCAAACCCCTCGCGCAGTCAGTCGTCGCGCGCAAGATAGGTAGCGCAACGGCTATTTTAGATCTAGATAAACAACAGTCATCAGCGCCTGGAGCAAAGCTTAAAAGTGTTGAAGAGCCAGAAGAACTTTGTCAAAAGGCAAGAAAAGGTTGTTTTTACAAATGGTCGTTGATATCCCTGCATGGAGCATAAATACCTAGTCAGCAAGTGGTTTGGCGATCTTTACGTTGGCCAACGGATGTGCTTCAGTTAAGAGTCAAAGGCGAGCTGGTGATCCATAAACCCGTGCAAGATGACAGAGCCTGCAAAAGGCGGGTCGGATTTGTCGATTATGTCGGATATTTGAGCGAGGATTAATAATTCGAATAACAAAGATAAAGCCCGATGCTTAAAGGGGCTGATTATAAAGGCAAAGAGGTCGTTGGCGCGAGATCGTAAAAAGAGGCCAGTCGACGACTCGTCGAGGCAAAAGCACGACAGGGATAATAAAAAGGATAAAAATGCTAAAAACGATGATAAAAAATAGCTCGAGGCGCCCACCAGACTCAGTAGCGAGTGTACCAAGGTAGCTGGAGCAAGCCGCCAGATGGTGGCCGATACGCCAAAAATGCGGTGTTGCGCTCATATGCGGTAACGGCGGGTTTCGCAAGCGACGCTCAGCACTTCGCGCCTGAGCCAACTGGCAGATATAAAGCGAAGCGCCAACTACTGCATCGCGCTAACTATCGAGCATTTGCAGCACGGCAGCCGCCGCGTCCACCACGGCTTTGACTACGCTTTCATTGCCTGAGGGCCTTAGCTCAGCCAAAGTGACTGCTTCGTGAAGCGTCCAACGAGTGGCAGCAAAAATGTCCTTAGTTATAAAAAAGCAGAAAAATAAAGTACCAAAGGTTGGACTTTAGCGCGGCGTGATGAACAAGATGTGATTCAACGAATGTTAGCTCGCCGACAGCAAGAATTCAAGAGTCGCACATCTTTTATACATTAACACGATCCGCTGGCCGCAGATGAGGCTTTTAGGGTTAAAATGCAAGAAGGATGGATACTTTAAGGATCCTAAAGTGAAAAATGATACTGGATATCGGCTTTAAAGGCTATTTTTGCTCCAAAAGCAATCACACTTGCAAAGCCTGATGTATATGTTGTTTATGAGGAGGAGAGGGCTCAACACTTACCATCCCGTTTGGAAGATGAGGGCGAGAAGATTAGCTATTTTCCGGCATTTACAAGCAAAGAGGCGATTAGTTTAAGAAACGACAGCGAGTGCAGACATGAGATAAAGAGGTCAGATGCTAAAAGAGAGCAGCTATGTTGCGCCAGGATGCTTTTAGCTATGACCTTTGTGCTAAAAAGAGCTTATAGAGAGTACCCGGCCAGGGTTTTATAAAACACAAACGACGATGTTCTTAGAAAGTTTTTATCACCCTTTAGCTAAAACCTACAAGTTTACCGAAGTATAAAAATGAAAGACAATCTACTTGGAATTAACCTCAAGATATCGTTTCAGTTGATATCGAAGAGGCAAGACTGGCGCACATTTGATCACCGGCGAGCGTTACCGTCGGATGCCGGCCCGATGCCAGAGATGAATTGCGTCGTCTGCAGGTATTCGGCGCGCGCGGACAACCTAGGCGCGGCGCGATAGCGCCCGGCGCGAAGCGTCAGCCTGCACGTCGGTAGCGTCATCGGCACCAATCTACACGGTGATATAGCGGTTTATGACGCAACTGTTCGTATGCGCCTGTAGCACTTTTCTATGCGCGTATCCAGTCGTCGATGGACAAGGAAACCCGGCTCGATTGACGGCGACAGCGCAGCTGTGACGCGCCGTACCTGGAAGCTAGAATGACCATGCTTACTCGAAAGAGCTGAAAAGATATCGACAAAGACACGGTTGATTTTGTTTCAAAACCGATCGTGCTAGAGAGGTTTGAGCTGGTATGTTTTGGCTCAGCCGTGTGCCACCCGGTTATTAAACGGCTCAAGGGTATTGCGAACAGGCGATATGACAAATATCCCGCGGTCAGCTTCCTGATGAGCTAATAGACGGTCTTTTGCTACTTCTTGAAAACAAAGAGTGCGACACTTTGAAGAGGTGATGGACCATATAAAGGTCTTAGACTTCCAACTGGCGGTAATCATCTTTGGCAAAAAGGCACTAGAGGCCTACCGCACAGAGTCGTGGCAGGGTCAAACTAAGAGCCAAAACTCACATAGAGCCAAACAAAGACGTCATAGTACTCGACGAGCCACCATATCGCCAAACAACAGCAAGGCTCATCGAGCAGATCGCTGAGCTTGTAAAGATAAGCAGATAGATGGCGTCAGCAGAGCGAGCTAGATGAGTCTCGACAAGGACGGCATCTCGCGAAAGTTATCGAGCCAAAGCGCGACGCGATGAGCGACATCAGTGCTAAACAACCTATTTAAATCAACCACTATGGAGAGCACTTTGGCGTTATTATGCTTGCATATTAATCAACAAAGAGCCAGTGTGCATTTAACTTATTGAGTCACTTTGCTTATCTGAAATCACAGAAAAACCGTTAATCATTAGAAGGACGATATTTGAGCTTGAAAAGCGCGCGCAAGAGCCCACGATCTCAGAGGGTCTCAGATCGCGGCAATTCTTGGATAACATCAGACGAGGTGATCGAGCCGCGGCGAGCCAGGAAAATAGTGCTGATACGTGCGCTGCTGGAGAATAGAGCGTGGGGATATTCTGACCTCCTCAGAGCCTCCGCGGCAAACGCTATCCCTGATGTGCGCGCTGCTTGCTGTGCCCAGAGAGAGAAAAACCAGAGGCCGAGCTAGCAATGAACTCATGGCGAGATCGCAAGATCTTGATGAAATTTTAAAAGAGCGAGACATTGCGCTTGGTACTGGATCAAAGAAGAGCTCTTTGAGATCACATCGGTGTACCAAGAGTTACTGAGATCGTTGATGACTACGATGATATCGACATCGAAGACCTCATACCAAATGAGAAAATATGGTCGTAACCATACTCCACCGCGGCCACATCAGCGGTGTGCCAAGCAAGCAGTACGAGCAGCAAAAACGCGGTGGCAAGGGCAAAGTAGCGGTCACGACATACGATGATGACTCTGTAGAGAGCTTACTTCAAATACTCACGACACGCTTGCTTTGCGACAGACCGCGTGACAGGCTCTCTACTGAAGCTAAAAGTCTATAAGATCCCAGAGGGAAGCCGCACGGCAAAGCAAGGCGGTTGTAATTTTGATCCAGCTGCAGCCTGATGAAGATCAGCGATCATCCTGAACGACTCGACTTTGACGAGAGCATCGCCAGCATTCTTTCACTAAAACGGCATCGTAAAACGTACAATACGGCGACTTTAAAACATCCGCTCAGTTGGCGTAAGAGCGATCAGCTCGCATGAACGATCGAGCTAGTAACTGCAGCTCATCGCTCAGACATACGATGATACATGCCAGTGACTGACCCAGAAAATGAGCTAAGCTGAGGACAGAGGGGTGCTTGAAAGTTGAAGAGCATTTCAAATGAGATCGACGAAGATAGTGCAATGCCGAAGAGGACGCAAACCCAGGGCGATGAGACAACGCGATGTGTCGTTACTAAAAGGGCATGTGTCTTACCGAAGATCAGCAAGGTTCGCCAACGTAGAACCGCACGCGGCGTAACTGGTATCAACTGAAAGAGCCGAGCAGATCGCGGTGGTAGGCGAGTCAATCGTTAAAGCACGACCGGTAATGTCTCAGTATCTCGCAAAAAGGTATCGGCAAGCGACATCTGCTGATGAGTACCGCTGACAAACCGCGGCGGTAGAAGGCGGTCATCTGCATGAAGCTAACAAGCAGAACAGGCGATCTTGTGGCGTTGCGATGGCTGATGAAGAGCAAAGACGTACTCTGACATCAAGCGGCAAGATGATAAGAGTTGATATGTGCAGCATCCGCAAAGCAGGACGTAATACAAGCGGCGTGATCGTCGCAATGTAGATGGCGACGTGATGATGTTGGGCATCGCAAGATGCCCAAGGCAGATGATGGCGAAGATGAGGATGAAGCCACCGCGAAGATATGGGCTGGAACAATGGCATATTAATTTAAATAAAGCATAGGTTGTTTGCATGAAGGCTGTACGGATCTTTTTGCTTTGATGATCGTTGCTGTGCGGTCAGCTCATTTAATGGCTTTCGAGGGCGAGCCAACCAGCACATCAAACCGCAACGTAGTCATCCAAAAGGTCGATAAAGACGATCTTAGAGAGGTGATGAGAGAAGATGATATATGATAGCGCCCCAAGAGGAGACCACACTTTAGAGCCGACAGGCGAGGGCATAGCCCGGGCACCTGGGCTCTCATACGCTCAGTCAGTTACTCTTTGCAAAAAGAGCAGCCGATGGCTGATGTTTATTCGCAGCTTGCTGGCAAGCTTTGGCGGGCGTAAAGATCAACGCTGAAGACGCTTTCGCAAGAGACGCTGATGCTAAACGACTATCTATCACCTCAAAGGTTCAAGGCCTTGTCAAAACGCAAGGATCGAATGAGTAATGTCACTCAAAGACGGGTGTTTAGAAGGTAAATATGGAGCTAAGCTAGACGAAGATAAGTGGGCGTGAAGTCTTTTCTTACTCAACGATACTTTTAATTCCGCCTTTGCGAGGAGCTATCTCTGGGCGAAGGTCGATACGGTAATCGAAGATAGTTGCCTGAGGAAATTTTCATTTCAGTTGCGCGATGACCCGTCGCCCGAACCCAAAACCGTAATTCCTTGCTGCCAGATGACTGCTTTAAAGATGACACCACAACTCTTGGCTTTTTACGACACAAAGATGAATTTTTGACTGCTTTGCTTTTACAGTGATGGATATGAGCTAAAATGTCAAAATGCAGCAGTCACAAATGCTTCAATTTGGTGACTTTGGCCAGTTAGATTTATGGTGAATGCGCCAAAATCCGCCATCATCGGCACACTTCAACAGATCAAATGAATATCGTACAGTAGAAGATGACATCATTACGCGAAAGTCGCTCGAGATCGCACTTGGCGTGAGGTCTGACAGAGTCAAACATGCCAAGAGCTACAAGAGCGCAGAAAGTTGAGGCTCTACCAGCGGACGACACATCGATCTAATTATCACCGACATAAAACTATGCCAAAGATGGACGGACTTGAGTTCATTAAAGAGTTAAACGGCATCGGACGTCATCATAATGACAGGTAATGCGACACTTAAACAAGGCGATCGAAAGCGTGAGACTTTGGCGTGAAAGGACTTCTTTGACCAGCCACTTGACGTCTCAACGCTATGAAGCGACAAAAGGGTCGAGACGCTAAAAGCAAAAGACTCCAAAAAGCATAGTTGAAACTAAAAGCGAAAATAACGGCTTTTTAGCCACTGAGGGCGCTGAAACCAGCTCAACATCGCGCTGTGTCAAAGAACAGACGCCTCAGTAATGCTTAGTGGCGAAAGCGGCGTTGGCAAGGGAGTGTCTTTGCCAATTTATCCACGCAAACTCACTCAACAGATGATGCAGCATTTATCGCTTTAAATATGGCTGCGATCCCCGAAAATGTACGTGAGAGCGAGCTTTTTGCTTTTGAAAGGGCGCTTTTACTCGACGCAGCGACCACAAAAAGGGCAGTTTGAGCTGGCAAATGGCGGAACGCTATTTTAGATGAGATCGGCGAGATGCCGATATTCTATAGCCAAAAATTGCTTTTTATTTTGCAGAGAGCGAGATAACAAGACTTTGGCGCCACAAAGAGCGAAAAGATAGACGTTCGCATCATCTGCGCTACAAATGCAAAGTTTGCGCGATGAAAGAGGCAGGTTTAGAGAGGATCTTTTCACCGCTCAAACACGATCCCGCTTTTTATCCCGCCACTTCGCGAAGGAAAGGATGGTATTTGCTTATCGCAGGATGCTTTGGACAAATGCTGCAAAAGAGCATGCTTTGCAGTGCATTTCTCAAAAGCGCCCAAAGAGGAGCTTTTGGGCTATGATTATCCAGTGCAACATAAGAGAGCTCATCTCGTCAGTCAGCGATACTATGCGAGGGCGATGAAATATGCCAAAAGATCTATTTTTGCAAAGAAGAAGCAAAAATAGGTGTATCAAGTTTTTGGTAGTAAAATTATGCTAAATTAAGAAAATTAAAAGAAACCAGGAGAGCAGATGAGGTACCGAACGCAGCGGTCGTTGGTGCTACTGGAGTGTCGGCGAAGAGCTTTTTAGAGTTATGGAGGAGGTTGATTTCAGTTGGTGAGCTATACCTTGCGCGCAAAGAGCGTTGGCACGAGATCGAATTTCAGGCAAAACACTACAGTAAAAAGAGCTTAACTGAGAAAGTTTTTACGAGCACGAGACCGATATCGCATTTTAGTGCAGGCGGCTCTGTGTTCAGAGAATGGCCAGCGGTGTACTGAGCGGCGCAGAGTCATCGATAACACCAGCCATTTTAGGATGGATAAAGATATCCCGCCAGTCGCCTGGAGCGTAACCCGCAGCGACATTGCGCATGTGGAAAACCGTGGCATCATCGCTAATCCAAACTGCTCAACCATCCAAATGGTGCAAATTTAAACCCTAAATGACGCTTTTGGCATCAACAGGGTCGATGTTTCTACTTATCAAGCAGCAGCGGCGCTGGCAAAGAGGGCATGGAGGAGCTTGTTGTGCAGATGCAAAAAGTTTTTGAATTTAAGCTTGATGAGTGCGAGCCAAAGGTCTTTGCGCACCGCCCAGCGCTAAACGTGATCCCGCACATCGACGTCTCTGACAATGACTACACAAAAGAAGAGATGAAAATGGTCACGAAACGCAGATCCTTCACAAAGATATCGAAGTGAGCGTTACTGCGTGCGTGTGCCAGTGCTTAGAAGCCACTCTGAGGCGATCATCATCCACTTTGACAAAAGACGAGCGCAGATGCGGCAAGAGAGGTTTTGCAAAAGTCTGCCAAGTGTCGTCGTAGTCGATAATCCAGCTAAAAAGAGTATCCGATGCTTACTATCTCAAGCGATACAAACGAGACTTATGTTGGCAGGATCAGGTTGATAACTTTAGATCAAATGTAAGCTCACCTTTGCGCAGTGCCGATCAGATCTGCGTGTGGAGCTGCGACAAATGCCGTCAGGATCGCACAAAAATGGATCAGCGATGCAGGAGTAGTTTGTATTAAAAATTAATGTGATTTTTGCACCTAATTTCTAAGGAAAAAATATAAAATACCTCCTTTACCTTACAAAAGGGTTTTTATTGCGTAAAATATTCGAGAGAATGTTTGCAAAGCAACAGTTTCACGCTTTTTCCAGTAGTCTTGGACTTTAGGTGCGATCGTGCTTTTCATCATCGCGTTATGATGTCGGCAAGGTGCTTTAGAGGCTTGATAAATATTTCTTTGCTGCAGATTTTCACGTTGAAAATTTCATTCAGAGGTACCGTTGTAGATAGTTGAGCGATCGATCTTTACTTGATGGCGCTTTGTTCTTTATATATTTAGCTCGAACTTTACGAGCTTTTTCATCTCAGAGATCACACAGCTAAAGCAGTCAAAGCAGAGCAAGGTGCTTGAAAGCGTATTCGCTTGATGAGCTAAAAGATAAGCTTGGCAAAGTGATCGTCGCGTTTTAATCGTACCTTCTTTCAAAAGAGTGCTTCACGCAAACTTTACAACACCGCTTGAGATGGCCGTACCTTGCGGCTTCTATCCTAGCGGGCTTTTGCCTTGTACTTTCCTTCCCAATGGAGATCACTAGTATTCAAGCTGCTTTTACGCTAAAATTTTCTCATATCTGCTTTTAGCTATTTTTGGATAATATCCATTTGACTCTAGGAAATGGATGATTTTCATAGACGCTTGCCTTACCGACCCACATACGCCTGTTTGGATGATGCGCCAAGTTGGTAGATATCTGCCAGAATGATATGGCCGTAAGAGCTCAAAGCAGGGGACTTTTATCGCTGTAAAGACTCATAAAAAGGTTAGCGAGGTCACGCTTCAGCCAGCTGAAAATTCCTGGCGTTGATGCAGGATTTTATTTAGCGATATCCTTGTCGCGCCCTTGAGATGGGCATGGATCTGCGCTTGAAAAAGCGGGCGAGGGACCAGTTTTTAGCAAAGCTCGCGTGATGAGGTCGCGCACTTGATGCGCTGAGTATCGAAAAGATCGGTTAAAAGCTTAGCATACGTTTATGACACGATCGCTTTACAAGAGCAGCACTTAGCCAAAGATAAGGCGCTCATTGGCTTTTTGCGGCGCACCTGGACGATAGCTACATATGATAGAGGGTGGTGGCAAAAAACTATGCGGTCTGCAAAAAGATGCTCTATCAAAATCCAGACTTTGACATCACCTGAGTGAGCGACGCAAGCGCTCATCCTTTTACGTCAAAGAGCAGATAAAAGCTGGCGTAACGCAGTGCAATTTTTGATAGCTGGGCGGTCTGCACTTGAAGAGACAGGTATATTTTTGAGTTTGGATTTAGCTACATTAATAAGATAGTTGATAGCGTCAAGGCTGAGTTTCCAGAGATCCCAGTCATCGTTTTTCCAAAAAGGCATAAGCGGCTATCTGGATGTAATTTTCAGGTAACTTTGACGTTTTTGGCGTTGATTGAGCACGCCGATCGAACTGAGCGAAAGAAAGAAAAACTTAGCCCAAGATACGTCCTTCAAGGCAACATGGAGCCAACAAGGCTATATAGCAAGAAGGCGATCGATGAGGGCGTGGATAAAATGAGCACGATGAAAGGCGCACCGCACATTTTTCAACCTTGGTCATGGGATCTTGCCAGATGTGCCAGTTGAAAACGCGAAATATTTTATAAAAGAGGTTCAAAGAAAAAGTGCAAGATAGCACTCTCATCTTTGGGCCGATAAATTCGCGCCGTTTTGGCATGAGTCTTGGCATCGATCTAAGTCCAAAAGCAAAAATCATGCAATTTTGACTGTGTTTATTGCGAGCCAAAGGGCAAAGCCGGTTGAAGAGATAGAAAACCACCGCTTGTTAATGAAATCATAGGCGCTTTAAAAAGCAGCATTAAAAGCTCATCAAAACATCGATGTCATCACGCTTACAGCAAATGGCGAGCCAACTCTTTATCCGCACTTAAAAGAGCTGATAGCAAAAGTAAATGAGCTAAAAGGCAGGGCAAAAACTCTTATCCTAAGCAATGGCTCAGGCGCGAGAGATCGTACATGTGAAGCCTTTGCAAGGGCTTGATATAGTGAAATGTAGCCTTGATAGCGCCGTGCAAAGCACATTTAAAAAGATAGACTCGCAACAAAAGTCGGCATAGAAGTAAATGAACTTATAAAAGCAATGGCTACTCGCAAGCGACCGGCGGGCGAGCTTTGTGCTCGAAAATTTTGGTCGCTGGATTTAACGACGAAAGAAGAGGAATTTACAGCGCTTAATGAGGCTATAAATGAGATAGCTCCGCACCGGAGTGGATGGGCACGATAGATCGCCCGCCAGCTTACAATGTAAAAAGGCGTTGATGCTAGTAGGCTTGAAGAGCTTGGTAGCAAGATAAAAAGGCGTGCCAGTCACCACAGCCGTGGCTCACAAGATAGAGCAAAAAGTGCGAATTTAATAAGAGTGAAATTTTAGCTGCGCTAGAGCGCCGTCCGCAAACTACGGCAAATGTCGAAGCAGTACCTTTCAAAGCACCTGTGCAATTTCACCCAAGCGCTGCAAGATGGTGCGGTTTATCAAAACCGACGTTGCTGGCAGTTAATTTATAAACTGAGATGATAGATGGCGAATTTTAACCATACAAGATATGCGTGTGGGCAAATGCTCGCTCACAGTCGCATCTTCCCCATAATCAGCGCCCAGGCATCGAGGCGTGCACTCTGCCAACGGCACTGCTCTCAACTCACACTGGCTTTGGTACCTTACTCTTCGTGATCTGACTGATGTAACTGACGCTCATAACGCAGGTTTGGCACAAAGAGGGCATCAGCTTGATGGATTTACACTGGATTTTTAGGTAGTTTTAGAGCGCCTTGAGCTTTATAGAGAAGGTCTCTTGCTGAGTTTGATAGCGGTTCTTTCTGCTGGCTTGTGGATCCTTGCATGGGCGATAACTGGCAAGCTCTCATCACGGCTTTGATGAGAATTCAGGCAAAGATGAGAGAGCTCGCACAAAGGTCACACGTCATCACGCCAAACATAACTGAGGCAAGTTTTATGTGCAAAGCTCACTTTTTAAGCGAGGATACGGCGAGATTACATTGGAGTTGCTTGAGGACTTGGCTAGTTTTGCGCGCAAAAAGATCGTTTTAAAGGGCATTAGGTATAGGCAAAATGAGTGTGGTATCATAGCTTATGACGCAAAGACGAAAGAAAAAGTGGAGTATTTTCACGAGTATTTGCTTTCTCACGCAAGCGGCACTGGAGATATCTTCGCTTCAGTGCTTTTTGGCTCGCTTATAAATGGCGAAAGCAAAATGCTATCAAAAGGCATCACCTATGTGCTTTGAGAGCATCAAGATCACGCCAAAAGATAATAACCGCACGTAGCATATGGCGTGCAGTTTGAAAAGTTGCTTGGTATGTTAACAATTGTAGCGTATCTACTTGTTTAGAACTTTTAACAAAACAGGTATATGGCAAAGATCTATATCTTTGCTTGCTGTTAAAAGTGCTATATCTCCATATCTCTTTTTCTCAATAGCATTTAAAAACATGATTTTGCTTTTTCATTGTCAAGCTCTATGCTCACTTATCACAAAAACTCATCAAATCTGCCCTCTCTATCTTCATGGAAACACTTCTAAGTAGGACTAGAGTACTGTCCTTAGCCAAAAGAAAATCTGAGAATATCTTTTCTTATGCCTCTGATATAACCTCATCAACAAAGGTCCGCCTTCATATCTAAAACTGTCATCTTTGATAAAACTCATAATTCATATAAGCTTTTAAACATGTTTTAGATCTGGTACTGTGAAGTTTAGAAAGTGTACTATAAAATTAATTATTATATTTTTATCTAAAAACACTGGCTCTTTGGCAGTCTTCGTTTTATTTTTATTAAGTTTTTGTTCATTGCTGTAGAATAACCATTTAAATTAAGATTACGTAAATTTATGATTTTATTGTAATTTTGTAACTCACAAAGATTTAAAAGAAAGGTTAGATAGTGGTCTGATTTTAAAATAAAAATCAAATAGTTTTTGCCCTATAATTTGTGTTGATATTTTATCAAAAACACTTGTAGTAAGAAGCAAATAGATTTAACGTAAAAGTCTATTTCGATAAAAACCCCAACATAAAGATCACTAGGTTACTATTATGAGAGGCTATAATTTTTCAGGCACCGCAAACATCGAGCTGCAACAGTACTGCAATATTTGTCGCTCCACTCAGCGAAGCTAGCATTAAAAAGATTTAGCGATGGTGAGATCAGCGTGCAAATCGGCGAAAGCGTGCGTGGGAAAGATGTTTTTGTCATCCAGCCAACATGTGCCCCAGCAAATATAAATTTAATGGAGCTTCTTATCTTAACTGACGCTTTAAAACGCAGCAGTCGCAAGCTCTATAACAGCGATCGTGCCGTATTTGGCTACGCTAGACAAGACAGAAAAGCAGCCCCTAGAGTGCCGATCACTGCAAAACTAGTGGCAAATATGATGCAAACAGCAGGCATCGACAGGGTCGTTACTATGGACCTTCATGCAGGGCAGATTCAAGGATTTTTCGACATCCCAGTAGATAACCTTTATGGAAGCATCATCTTTAACGACTACGTAAAAAGCTAGCATTTACCAAATCCAGTCGTCGCAAGCCCAGATGTAGGCGGCGTAGCTCGTCGCTAGAGCCTTGGCAAGAAAAATCCACCTTATTAGATATGGTCATCGCTGATAAAACGCCGCGAGAAAGCAAAACGAGCGAAGTGATGAACGTGATCGGCGATGTTAAAGGCGAAAGATGTGATCTTTGGTCGATGATATGATCGACACTGCTGGCACCATCGTAAAAAGCAGCCGAAAATTTTTCAAAGAGCGTGGCGCAATCTAGCGTACTGGCGTTTTGCACGCACGCAGTGCTTAGCGGACCAGCCTATGATGAGAGCTAAACTTGGCTTTTTAGACGAGCCAGTGGTGACTGATACGATCCCATTAAAAGAAGAACTCCTTTGTATAAAAAGTGCTAAGCACAGCTTCACCACTTTTGGCGAAGTGATACGCCGCGTTTATCACAACGAAAGCGTAAATAGCTTGTTTTAACTGAGTACTTGGCTTTAGCTTTATAGTAAAAGGCTTAAGCCAAAACCTTTTTGTAATTGTTTGGACCCGTACTTAACCCATAGATCAAAATTTATAGTAAATACCTCTATTTATCGCTGGGAGCTTTCTAAAATTTAGTCTTTTTAAATATTTTTGGCATTACGGCTTTGCAAAATGGAGCGTTACTAAGATAAATTCATCAGCGTAGCTAACGGCGATTCTTGCCACTTAGCACCACGCTTGTTTGCTTTGCTAACCGGCGCTTTAGTTCATCTTTTTGAGCCTTGCTTGAGTGCCACATTTAGCCTTTTGTCGCCATATCGACGCCCCGCACAACGTTGCATCATTTTTATAATGAAAATTTTCTCATCATCCATCTTTTGTGATATTTGGCGTAGTGATTTTGCCTATCAGCCTCCAAAAACCTCAAAGTTTTCTTTTTCACGCCACCAAGTACTCGTCCAAAATGGCTCACTAAAATCTTAGCCTCATCAAAGTTTTCTTTTTAAGCTTGCCATCTCAATTTGTCTCATCGACAAAGCAACGCAAACCCGTCGCTCGTCAAGGTAGTTTTGTAGCTTGCGTAAATTTTAAGAGCTACCTAAACGCAGCCAAAAGTGCTCTCTCCTCTCAAGCTCGCTCATGCCAAAGAGCTCTTTAGCCCAGCGCCCCTTGCCAAGCTCGCATCAAAAACCACTCACTTATCGTCAAATTGATGCGCTAGGATCACTTCATAGCTATTTTTAGTACCACCAAAAACTCATACCTCGCCTCACGCGCGCGTCAAAATCTGACTTACCCAATGTACGCTTTTTATGTAGATTTTTACCACACGGTTGGCAAGCTCTTGGCGCATTCAACTTCAATTTACTCTGCCTCTCTAGCGTTGTGGATCGACTAGGCTAGATCAAACTTGACCCCAGCCTCGTGTAGAAATGTGTGCGCAGTGCTATCGATACCGTGCGAGAAGGCAAGCAGGTTTGCGCCGCGCTTAGCCTACCACAGCATCGTTTTTGGCTTATCATTTGCTGACGATGGTGGCGACTAGTTTTTGATCAACCACGTCGCTGACCTCACAAAGGTAGAGTGAGCCGATCTCAAGCTCTTTTACGTCGCTTTTCACTGATCAAAAGTACTCGCCGTCTATATCTTTATCCCAGATATCTTTTTGGCAGCGTAAAACATCTCGCCCTCACTGCTAATGACCTGCAAGCGATGCGTAATTTGCTTTGCCAAGCTCTTTTGAAGGCTCTCGTTTATCGCTTTTTAGTGATCTTTTTCTATCTTGCTTAGCCTTTTTGAGATGATCTTAGCTGGATTTGCTCCATTTCAAAAGAGGCTGCGTCCTTCTTTTGAGTAGGCAAAGGCTGAAACTTTATCAATCGAAACTCTTCTAAAAACCTCGCAAAGCTCCTCAAAATCCTCCTCACTCGCCCGGATGTCCCACGATGACGCCAGTTCGCAAGAATGATCTTTTCGGCATTTCATCACTGAAAAGCTCTTTTATCTTTTAGCGCTCACTTCCACGCTTCATTATCTTTTAGCATATTTTCGCTGATGTGCTGGATCGGCATGTCAAAGTAGTTGTGAATGCTAGGCGAGTGATGCAGCGAAATGAGCTCCTTTGCTGGTCGTGCTTGGATAGAGGTAAAGTATCCTAGCACCCTTACGCCTTTCTATCTTTCTATCTCGTCTATCACACCGACAGCGTCGCTACTGCCCTGATCGCGCATGATATGAGCTTGAGTCTTGGGATAGCTAAAGTCGTAGTAGCCTTTTGACCAGATTTTTCGACCCTCATTTACGATGTTTTCTGCCGAGCGTGATTTTAGCTTGCCCTTTAAATGTCGGTATGCGCAAAAGTCTGCATTTTGTCACAGCCCTCTGAATTTTGATGTAGGCGTGTAGTTTGAGCCAGCTATCACGCGCCTTCGTTTTGCCTGCAGACAAGTTTTCGACCAGCCAATGTGTTTTTCAAGATGATCTCACTCGATCTTTGCCATAATCCGCCACGCCGGTAAAGAGATCGACTCTCTGGTAGCTCTTTTTATGAGCTCATCTTTGCAGCCGCATAAGACAGCCAGTCACTACTAGCAAAGAGCCATTTCGATGCCGTGCATCCTCGGGCATGGTTTGATGTCTCTTCTTGGCGGATTTGATAAAGCCAGGTATTTACGATGATGACGTCTGCGTCGCTGATATCGTCCGTGATATCGTAGTTTTGCAAGCGCCCAGCGCGATCTCTGAATCAACTCAATTTTTATTACAACCAAGCAGATTAGATGAAGTTTTGGCATTTTTAGATCCAGATGTTGTCTATTAGCCTAGTTTTGCCAACATAGGCGGCTACTAAGATGATGGTGTTGCCTTTTTCTACCTTTGAAATTCTTACTTAGCTCATCCGTAACCGCGACGTAATCAACCTTTAAAGGCTCTAAACTCCAAGCATATTTGCCTTGATCTCGCTTTGCGTCCTTCTGCCGTTTTGGATCACCGTAGCGCTTTATTTAGCGATCTTGAAAGCCTTAGCGCTTGCGTACTCTATCTTCGTCGCAGATATAGACGTTTCTGCTTGAAAGTGCCAGCCAGTCTGGCCTCTAACGATATCGCAAGCCACTCAGCTCGATGTTTAGGAAAAAATGTCTTTATCATATTTTGCACGATGATGAGCTGCTGCGTCTTTTGCCCATATAGACGCTATTTGCACGAGTTAGGCGAAATAGCTTGTTTAGCACTCTTAAGACGCCATCAAAGTGCCCAGCCTAGTTTTGCCCTCTAAGATGGCTCGAAAAGTCTTTTGGAGCGACGATGAGCGGTCCATCTTCAAAGCTAAAAGCTTGTTAGCATCTGGTGGTAAAGATAGCGCTAACGCTGTTTTGCTCTGCAATTTGGATGTCGCTTTGCCTTTTTCTGGTATTTGTCCAGATCTTCGCCCGGTAAAAACTGAGCTGATTTACAAAAGTTGAGACGATGCTGATCTCTATTTTCGCTCACACATTTTTGATGAGGCTAACGTGTCCGTCGAAGTGCGCCCATTGTCGGGACATAAACCGATCTTGCTGCTTGCATTTTGGATGTAATTTTTCAAGCTCTTTTATAGTTCTTATGATCTGCATATTTGACTCTTTTTATCTAAATTTTAACTTGGCATTGTAACAGTAAAAGGATTAAAAGGGCGTAACTTTAAAAATGGGCAACTCTTTGGCCAAAATCGGCGTACTGGCGGAGAAAAACTTGATAGTTACGAATACAACGAGCTTTTTAAAGAAGCTACAAACAAAAGTTGGAAAAACATAGGCTCTATCGTAAAGCCTGACGAGATAAAGGGCTAGGCTAAAAGAGATCGAGGCACCGAGCAAGACCCTGACTTTTGGCAAGATATCACCAAAGCTGCGCCACAACAAAGAAAAGACAGTACTCAAACATGCTTTACTAATTAGTGACGCCAACCAAGCAGTTATGACGCAAAAGGAGCTCTTGAGCTAGCAACGGAAAATGACGAAGACTATAACCCTTTTATTTGAAGATGCTGTATCTTAGATGAAAAGAGATAGTACTTGTAAAATTTTCTATGCTTTTATGGCGAGGATGACGGCAAAACGCGATCGCATCGATACACCCTGGAGCTGGCGGCACTGAGAGCAAACGACTGGGCGAGCATGCTTTATAGATGTATCTTAGATTTTGCGAGCGTGAGGGCTTTAAGGTCGAGACTTAGACTTCAAGAGGGCGAAGAGGTGGGGCTAAAGGATGTGAGCTTTTATCGTAAAAAGCGCGGAAAACGCCATATTTGCTAAAGCAAAATGGCATCCACAGGCCGCTCCGCCCAAGCTCCATTTGATAGCGCAGGAGGCCGTCACACTAGCTTTTCTAGCGTCATGGTAAGCCCCGAAGTAGATGATGACATAGAGATTCGAGATCGAAGAGAAAGATCTAAAGATAGACACTCAGAGCCAGTGGCAGGCGGTCATGCACGTAAATAAGACTGAATCAGCCATCCGCATCACGCACATACCAACTCGCATCGTCGTGCAGTGCAAAACGACCGCAGCCAGCACAAAAACAGAGCCACAGCGATGAAGATGCAAAGTCGCGCCTTTACGAGCTTGAGCTGATGAAAGCAGCAAGAGGCGAGCAACAGCGTCGAAAAAGAGCGAGATCGGCTGGGACATCAGATAAGACTGCATGCGTGCTTTTCCGTATCAGCAAGTAAAAAGACAACCGCAGTGGCGAGGCATTTTCGCAAACTGATGCGATACTTGATGGTGATATCAAAAAGATGATAGAGGGCGTCTTTGATCGCCCAAAAGGCTGAGGCGTAGTAAATGAAAGAGATAGAGCTGTACTCATCTCTTTTAGCTTCGTGCAGGCTCTCTTTCACGTGGCAGCAAGCCTCCATCAAGATAAATTCCTAGCTGGTAGTCATGCCCAAGATAGATAAGCCCCAGATCGTAGCTAGCCTCGCTTGAGCCAAGACTAGTGGCTTTTTCGCAAAAATATATCGCTTTTTCGTCTCTTATTGACCCCAAGGCCGTACTCGTAGATATATCCAGCGCTTTAAGACGTCTATGTTGCCGTATCTCGCCAGCTGTCTCAAACCAAAAAGTGCCCTTAAGATATCCTTCTGCAAAGCCTTTTGCCGTCACGAAAACAAACGCCAGTTTGTCGATGCATGGTAGACGCTGCCATCTTTTGCGAGTCGTAAAAATCTCTTGCAAGCTTTTTGCGTAGCTCTCGTTATATAGATAGATGGCGTCTGCTATCTGCTCGACTCAGGATCAAGTGGCGGCTGCTAAGACCCACCTGCGAATGGTTTCCTGCTGAACAGCCCCAAAATAGCAAAATGCTAGCTAGAAAAATGATAATTTTTCACATTTGTCCTTGAGTACTCGAGGCGATTTTTATCGAATTTATCTTATAATGATCGTACTCAAGCAAAAAGGAACGATATGGATCTATAACGCACTTTTGACACAGCTTGGCTACAACATAGATGAAACGACCACTGAGCATATGCGTAGAATTTCTCAAATAACACTGACGGCCTTTGCCAAAGAGTGTGATCGAGCTAAACGATCATCTAAAGCCGCACCTCTTGCTTTGTGGCGATGAGCGGGAGGAGGATAGGCTAAAGATAAAAACGTCGCAAACTCGTCAAAGAGATAAAGAGCGTGTTGATGAGATCATCAAAAGCTGGGCAACATAACAAAATGGATATCAAAAAGATAAACGAAACTACATACTCATAATGGGAAAAATTAAATGAAATATGACATTGTTATTATTGGATTTGGTAAGGCTGGCAAGACGCCAGCTGTAAAGGCTGCCGCGCTTGGTCAAGAAAAGTCGCGCTAATCGAGAGATCGCCAAAGATGTATGGAGGCACTGTAGACAACGTAGGTCGCATACCGACAAAACGTCTAATCACAGCTGCAAAAGAGGCGATATATGCAGATAATAGCGTTGAAAACGAGTATTACACACTTAGCATCGAAAACAAAAATAAGCTAATCTCAGCTTTACCCTTTAAAAACTATGCGATGCTAAATGATAAAGAAAAACATCGACGTGATCGATGGCGTTAGTCGTTTAAAGATAAAAATAGCGTCCTAGTTACAACCTCAAACGGCGAGCAAAAAGTCGTTGAAGGTGAGTTTATCATCAAAACACTGGCTCGCAAAGAGGCGTATGCGCCATTTGAGATAACAAACTCAAACGTCTTTTTCGAGCAAAAACCTTTGCTTGATCTAAAAACCGTGCCAAAGCATCTTGTCATCGTTGGTAGTGGATTTATCGGCATCGAGTTTGCATCGATGTTTGCAATTTCCGGCTCAAAGTGCGACCATCGTCGACGCTCACCACTTCTAAAAACGAAGATGAAGATGTAGGTAAAAGCGTGAAAGATGCGCTAAACGTGCAGTGTGTCGAAATCTAGAGGGTCGTGAGATAGAGAGTCTAAAAGACAATGCGCAATTTCAAACAAGATAATGAAGATAGGCTCATCAAGGCTGACGCATTTTTAGTAGCGCTTTAGCAGAGTGGGCAATTTAGATGATCTCAAATGGTAAAGCTAGCTGGTGTTGAGCTAAATGAAAAAGGCTTTATAAAGACAATGAGCGCCTTCAAACAAATGTGCTCAAACATCTACGCAGTGGGCGATGCGCGGCGGAGAGCTTTTTACCCATACACTAGTTTTGGATGATTTTAGATAGTTTTCTGCAAAACTTGGCGACAAAAGCGCACCACACAAAAACAGAAGCATCCATGCAACGTGCTATTTACCGACACTCCGCTAGCAAGAGTTGGCGTAAATGCAAAAGAAGCTAGCAAGCTTGGGCTAAATCTCAAGGAGCTAAAACTTAGCATGGCAGCAGTGCCAGGAGCAAAGGTGCTAAATCACGATGTGGGTATGCTAAAAGCGATCGTTGAAGCTAGTAGTGGCGTAGTTTGGGGGCTAGTTTCCACTGCATCTACGCAAATGAGATCATAAATGAGATCGCGATCGCTATGAATTTAAAAGCAGATGCAAATTTCTTTAAAAACCAAATTTTCACTCACCCAAGCATCAGTGAAGCGCTAAATGACTTGTTTGGACAATACTAAAAGGACAAAAATGAAAAATATCTATTACTTTTAACTGCTCTATTTTTCACAGGCTGCTTAAACGTGATCGGCATCGGGGATACGCCAGCAAGATGACTCATGGCAGCAGCCAAAGGACGGAGGTGGTGCAAAACAAAGAGCAAATCTCAAAAAATGCCATCGATCTTTTAACACCAAAATGTGAGAGCGGCGATGCTGAAGCTTGCAATGACTTGGGTGTAAATTTTGAGCTTATGAAAGAGTATGACAACGCCTCACGCAAAACTATGCAAAAAGGCTTTGCGATGCGAAGGTGCACAGCTTGCTTTGCTCAAACCTTGGCACGCTCTGGCGAAAACGGCCTTGGCGTAGATCCAAAAAGCAGTCGAAATTTCATAAAGATAGCTGCAATAGTGGCGGTGTGCAAGCTATGCATCATCTCAGGCAACGCCTACCGCAAGGGCGAGATCGTAAACAAGACTACTATCTAGCGATGGAGTGCCTACACAAAACGCTTGCAACGCTGGGATCCGCCGTTGCGCAAATATCGGCGCGATGTATGAGCTAGGTCTTGCATGAAAACAAGGACGAAAAGAGAGCTTATGGGATTTACAGTCGCTTGCTTTCTGGTCTAAACAAGGCGTGCCCACAGATGAAAAAGACTTGCAGCAAAGCTTGGCATGCAAGCAGGAAAATAAGTGAAAAAGTTTTAATGGACTTATCGTAGCTGCTAGCTTTTATGCTAAGTGGCTGCTGGTCGTGGCAAAAAGATGGTGAGCTGGCTTTTTGGCAGATGAGGAGGCTAGGCGGGAGCGGTCTTGAGCTTGAAAAAGAGAAGATGGTGCAAAACTGCGAGAGCGGAAACAGCATCGACTGCAACAACCTAGCTGTACGAAAGCAACGAAAAGGACTTCGTAAAGGCAAAAGGCTACTACGAAAAAGGCGTTTGCAGCGCTGGGCTTTGCGACTGGCGTGCTCAATTTAGGTCACTAGGAGCAAGGGCTAGTTGATGAGCAAAAAGATATCGAAAAGGCTCTAAAGCTTTATGAAACCAGCTTTGCGATAGTGGCGACGGCGTTGGCTGCTACAACGAGGCAATGGGACCAAAATCCTACATCGAAAGCGAGTATCTAAAAACTCATAAGATAGATAGGAACAAGGTTGAGGCTAGAGTTTTAAAGCTTTGGCAAAGAGCTGGGAGCTTGAGTATGCTTAGTCGTGCTTCTTGCTTGCAAAGCTATGGCGATGAAACAAAGGCAGACGCACTTAAAAAGAGCCTGCCAACTTGGCAAATGCGTGGATAACAGATAAGTACTAGTCGAAAAGTTGCTCTATTTATGATAAATCAACAAAGGGCTCTTTTGAGCCTTTAGAAAATTGATCTTTAATCGAGAGTCTCTAAAAAGGCTCTAAACGTGCGTACGGATCTGACCAACATCTTGTTTGGAGTAGCCTGCCTCAAGGCCTCATATAGCTTGCGCCAGCTTTTGCTGGCTTTTATCTTGTTTGTTTATTGCATACGCGTGACAGCCGCTTAGGAACGATGTCTATTACGCCATCTGGTTTATATTCTGTAACAGTACTCTAACAACATCTGATCTCGCGTCGTTGTACATCACGGTAACAGGGTATCTTTGGCAGTAGCGTTTTATGATATTTTCTATAGTAAGATCACCTTGGTAGTGCTTATATTATTTTTAAGATAGTTCCCGTGCAGCTTTTCAGTGCAACATCTGCACCACGTTCCCATTTGTCGCGATTACCTTTCATATACTCCCACCACTCTGACATCCGCAATGATAATGCGCTTTTTATGCTTTTGCCTGACATATCTGAGTTTTAAAGCTTCTATGTATGAACAAAGCATTTTTATCTCTTTTCTTTTGTCATATATAAATCACTTGCAAATAGCACTTGCATCTCACTTCACCACTAATCGGACCTGGATCGGAGTTTGGCTAGATCCATAAGTTTATTTAGCACATATCTTTCTTCATTGTACCTTTTACTGTGTCTCTTTTAGTTGTCTGTTATTTTTACATCGAGACGTCGCGATAATCTTTTTAAAATCCCCCATCTCATCTATATCCAAAACTAAACTACGTTTATTTGTCATGTTCGGAAGTTCTAAGACATGCACTTTCATGCTTTGCGCGAGCTCATACATCTTTCTTCTTGCCATCACAAGTAGTCTCTCCGGCGATAATATCGCCAGTATCTCATATATGGACATTTTTGGTCACGGCATATCCGTAGCTTGCTTTTATAAGTGGGCAAAAGATTTCGTGGAAGTTCGGCGTGAGCAGCATTTATAGGACTCTCATCGTAGGCACAAAGACTCGATTGGTGCGGCAACCAGCAGCATAAATCAGCTCTTTGGAGAGTATGTGCTAAAATGTGCTAAAACCATGCTTTTGCCTTTTAGCTTAAGTCTAGTAGTGCTAGAGTATTTTCTAGTTCAATGAAACTACATTTGCATATTGTCTGCTACTATTGCAGCACCCATAGCTCCAATAACATATAGCATTTTTATCTGCGTACATTTTGAGCATAGGATGCGAGGATAGAAGTTCTTTAGAGGAACATTGCTAAGGCCACGACTTAGGAAGCAAAATTTCGATTTTCTAGTCTTTTTATAAGCGAAGCCACCTTGTGTGCCGATGATTCTACTATTGCATATGCTATTTCGCCTTGTTTAGCACCTTTATTTGCGCTAAGCGATACTATCTCGCTTCTCGCAAATACCGTACAAGTTGAATCCACTTTTTATATTTGCAGTTTTGCATGCTATTTTGTAATTACTAGGTCAAGTCCAAGTCTCATTTGCACTCATCTCTAGTAATTTTCCTGTGCCAGCCGAGCATTTGTCGTTCATTATAAAATCAGTTGGTTTTCCATTTTCTATTTTAATGGCTTTTGTATCTTGTCCGCCGACATCTATAACTGTGCAGTCTGGTTTAAATAAATAATGAGCTCCAAGTCCGTGGCAGCATCTCGCTTGCACTAATATTTGCGTATTCTACACTACCTTCCAGCATCCAGTAGCTGCGATTGAGGCATCTTGATAGCCTGTTTCTAGTAATTTTCTATATCGCGTGCGATTTTTATATCACTAAAACCACTTTCTGGCAACAAAAATAGATCACACACATATCTTGATTATCTAGTATTGCTACTTTTTGTAGATGTTGAACCTATATCGATGCTGATAAAATACATAATTTATGTCCATAAAAATGTGATTTCTGTAACTCAGAACTTGGGGAGAAATATTATCCATTTGTAGCTTTTTATTAAATAAAATTTAGTTTACTTCAACCCAAAAACTTTTATGTTAAAGGTTGTGTGATCTTGTCGTTTTTCGCCTTTTCATGACGATAGGAAAGTGGCTTTTATGATGCTATCGTAGCTGCTAAGCGCGTCAAAAAGTCATGTAATTTTTGTGGGGTTTTTAGTGAGCTAGTGACATTTAAGGCGGTATCTAAAGAACTTCTCAGTTGCGTTATTCTCGCCTTCTTCTATCTTGCTAAGGCTCACTTCGCTAAAAATTGCGGGATGCGAATTTATAACTTTATCCTTATCAAAAGCTGTATCAAGTCAAGATGATAGCGCAGTCTTTTTGTCTCTGTCGCCTCAAGTGCTTTTAACTAGTTTCAACTCATTTTTACCTTCGTGTATGATGAGGTTTGCGAGTAGTTTTTGTCTTGAGAGGCTTTTTGACTCTTTTTATATTTGGCACGATAAAGCCAAATATCATAATGAAGCAAACTATGATAAAAGCAAATATAAAAGTAAAGCTTTACTGGGTCGATTTTTCTAAGCTCGTATCTTTTACTCATTATATCCCCTCAGAATTATCAATCTTATTTGTGCTTATAAAGCCGTACCAGCCGTTTTTACCTGATAAAAAGCTCAGTGTTTGACGTGGTGAAAAATCGACCTCAGCGGCGAGGCCAAGAGCTGGTTAAAGACATCTTTTGTAGGCGTTATGCCGCGTATGATGAGTGAGTTTTTATCCATAAAGACCTCTTCAAGCGTGATGCTATCAGGCACAAGGTCAAAAAGGTTGTGCAGGCTTGTGCTTTAGGATAGACTCGGACGTAAAGATGTCGTTTTGCAGAGTCTATCTGCACGGCAAGCTTGGCTGAAATTTTCATCCGTGGTGACTATCTTTGGCTAAGCTCTTTTTGTTCATTTGCTAGAAATCTTATATTTTCTTTTGGTTGAGTAGTTTTTATAAACGATGAAAAGAATTGCCACAAAAGCACTACAAAGACAAAGCCAATAAGGCTTAGCCAGAGCTCACTAAAGATAGATAGAAGGTCTTGGTTCTGGAGTGATGAAGCAATTTTCATAGTGTTATCTCTTCTTGCATGATCTCATCTCATGATGTGGATTTGTGTTGATCGGATAGCTTGATGTCTCCACAAACAGCTCTGATTGCAGGTATTGTAAAAAGGTTGCGCTTGTCTTTGTAGTTTTCAAAAACGATGATCTGCCTCGATAAAATCGCCGCCGTAGATCGGATTTTCATGTAATCTTTCACAGCTTTTTGCGATGTAGTCAAACATCTTCATATCGCGCCCAAAAGATCGCCACTGACTTCTCGACATTGGTCGAAGTTGGCATGTTTAGCCTCGTAGTTTAGATCTTCACTCTTTTTCGGCTTTATCATCGCTTAAGAAATCATCCAAACCTTTAAATCATCAAGCACGGTTGCGCCATCTTCTTCTTTGACTATAAGGTTGTCGATGTCTGTTATATCCTCTCTTTAGGCTTTCGATCTCTTTCGTTGCCCCCTTCAGCGTCGCTCATATTTAAAAACGTCGAGAGCTTCATCTGCTTATCTTTTAAACATCGCAAGCGCAAAAAGAGTGCGAGTGGATGTAGAGATATAGCGTAGTTTTTGGCGAAATTCCCACGCTTTTAAAAAGCTCGTGGAAAGAGCAGGGCGATAGGCGAGTAGATAAGATCGACGCTACCCTGCCCAAAGAGGTTTTTATATCTTCTTATAGCGTTTAATGTGCATATATGCTCCAGCTATCTTGCATCGCAAGGCTGGTCAATTTGCGTGTTGATGCGCAATTTTTGTACTCGTCGTTGGCAGCAGGCAGCGCACCTAGTGAGTCGTCATTAAAAGAGCGAAACATAGACGCCAAAATAGGCCTTTTTCTGCTCTTCATGTATTTTAAACTTTTTCATCGACACCATCGATGCTTATGTCTGTAATTTAGCATTTATGGTTTTTTATGAGCTTGCCATTTCTAAAGACCCTGACCGTAAAAATGCACCGTTGCCCTCGATCACGACGCTTAAGAAAAAGGTTTGAAAAAGCTTTTTGATGCTAAAAAGACATAACTTCCCAATTTAGTGCATTATTTTTGATATGTTAGCCAGGGATTAAATAAGTTTAAAACAGCTCGTAGTTTTGCAAACGCCTTTCATCTTCAGAGCTTCGCTTTTAGCTCATCATCAGCAGTGCAGACCTTTAGCTTTCAAAATCTCTATCATCACATCACACATCATTTTGATGCGCTCATTATCAGCCTTTACTGACGCCATTTCTGGCTCATTTTTGATGCGTTCAAGATACTCTTTGCCATTTTTGTGTATGAGCCAATTTTCATAGCTGCTTTGCTTTGATTAAGCGTGGTGGCGGCCATCTTGTTGTAGGCGTCAAGATCAAGCGGCTTTTTGGCTTAATTTATAGCCTTTTCATACTCTTTACCTCGTAGTGTAATTCTCGCTCAATGAGCGAGCTTGGTAGGAGTTGTCGCTGTAAAAAGAGCCCAAAACAAAGCTACTATAAAAATGGCTATAAAGATAGAATTTTATTTTTCATACCTTGTCCGTACCTTTTCTTATCTCATCGCTTATTTGCGGATTTTATGCATATTTTTCCACCAAATTCTAATGGACCTAAAGTCCTCTTTTGTTTTGCTAGCTGCGCTCTGTCACCGTCATTTTGCGAGGCTTGCCAAAGCTCGTTTTGTATCTTCTTTGCCTCTCTCTTGCTAATTCTGCTACGCTAAAAGGTGCTGAGAGGCTGCAAAAATTTTGATAGTTGAAAATGGCTTTGGAAGTATCATCTTGTCCCAGCTTTTAAACTCCCCAAAAACGAGTTTGCTTCGAAATTTAGAGCATACCTTGCAAGATGACTTTTTGTGCGATCACCGCAGCTCCGTCTGCGACGCTGTGTCTTGGTCCCGCGTGGGCCATCTGAGTGATGATGACGTCGTGGCCTTGCTTTTATCTCTTTTAGGGCTTCTATAAGCGCCCTTTGCACCGCCTTTTGAGCTACTACTCTAATGGTGCTGATGCGAAAAGATCGGATTATTCTGGTGATGAGCTCGCCATCTTTGTGGTCGCTGATTATCACCTTGCCTTGTTTTCTGTTTTTGGCTGCTCCACCAGCGCCTGTAAGCAAAGCTCATAGCTAAGTCTGCTGTGCCAAAAAGACGACGACGCAGCCATTTTGTGGCAAGAGATGGAGTGTAGCTCTTTTGGCAAGTTATGAGCTCACATCAAAAATGTAGATGAAAAAGACGCCAACATTTAGGGCGAGCTTTTCATGGCGTGTTTTTAATCTGTAGCTCGCCATACAAAACCATTCGTTTTGGGTTTGTGATCTTTACTTTTTGCGTAGTGCCAAGAAGCTCTTCGCCGCCATCAACTTGAACCAAAAAGTTGTTAAAACTTCGCCCAGCAACGCCGCCATTTGCCCTTAGCTCTTCAAAATATACATCGTAATTTTATCTTTTGCGCTGCCACGATCTCGTCTGTACTCGCTGTGGCGATTTTGCAGGCGAGTTAGCCTTTTCAGCGGTTTTGTCATCTATTTGATTTTGTAAAAGTAGCTCGCCTTTTGTAAGCGGACGAGCGAATACTTAAAAGCTGTGTAATTTGCTCAAACCTAACTTGCTCAAGCACGTCCATCGTATCTTCACCCGCGTTTCGCTCGCCCGAAATGCGACGTATGATATCAGTTGAGATGCTGCACGTCTGGGCACATCTTTCAGTCTTAGCGCGCGGTCCAAAAACCACTCTTTTGTGTATCCGCGCTTCATCTCACGCAAAACTTTGGTGTTTCCGCTTTGAAGTGGCATGTGCATAGACTTGCAAATTTGGGTTGTTTGCAGTACCAAGAAAATTCTATCATCCATGTGAAGTGGGTGCGGGCTTGTAAATCTTATCCTCTCAACGCCTCTATCTCGCTTATCTTTACTAGGCAGATCGCCAAATCGATATTTTCTGCACGCCTGAAAAATCTTTTTGCCGTAGTTATTGGACATTTTGCCCTAGTAAAATATCTTTTGCAACCGCTTTTTGCCGCCTTTTCTACCCTTTTTAGGATGAGGCTATGATAGAAATTAACGCCTCTAGTGTGTGGGACGACGGTAGGTGCACTATCGCAGCCGATCGAGATATTGATGTGGCTTTATATGGCGAGCTCCCACTCGCCAAATGCATATTCGCTCGTCGTGGTTGATGTCGGTTGAGATACTTAGACGTATTTACCGCCGCTGATCTTGCTGACATTTCTGCACTAGGACAAAAATCAACATAAGGTGCGCGTCAGTACTCACTACCCAAAATGGCTTGCTGCAGCCACAAAACGCCTATTTTGCTAACCTCTTTTTGGCTTTTTCAGGCTCCGACCCGCTAAAGAGCTTATGAACTGGCTTTTCACGAACTGAGCAGGTATTTATAAGGATTAAATCAGCTTTTTCTGATGTTTTGTGTTAAGGAGTAGTCTAGGAGAGCTCGCTATGATATGCCTCGCTGTCACGAACATTCATAGCACAAACCCAGAGTTTGGATAAAGAGTACCATTAAAGTATATGCACTTCATACATATAATCGCTATCATCAAGGCCGTATTTCTACGGTTCTGGGATAAAACGCTAGCCCTTTTTCTTCAAAAGTGCTCGACTGGCGATAGTTGTTTGTGTGTTTTCTTTATCAAAAGTAGAAAAATTTTTCTGACCCTTTTTCGACAGCCGCCATCTTTTTCTAGTGAAATGGTTTTTGCGTCTAATTCGGCTTCCTGCGTTTTAGCTCCATTTTTAATCCTTTTTCAAAATCTTTAATCAATCGGTCAATATACCCAAATCATCATAGGATTAAATAAAAGTTAATAACAAGTTTAAAGTTATTAAAAGTATGGCTCATGTATACTTCTCAAAACTCACGAAAATCCTCTGTAACTTATCGTCACAATGGAGATGGAAAGAATCAGATATCATCGAGTCAATTGCAAATGAGAAAAATGAGACAGAAGATGTAAAAGAGCGTCATAGTTACTTGATAAACACCGCAAAAGGGCTTATGGCGAAAAATTATGAGATATGACGTGAGCATCGATGCTAATAAAGATTTAAAGCTTTATCGTACTCAATCGTAGCAAAACGACGATGAGAGGCTTGGTTGAGACAATGAACACTTTTTGCTTAAAAGAGGCTAAAAAGATAGAGAGTGCGTAGAGATCGGCGATGAGCCCACTACGAACTAAGCCTTGATAACCTTTGGCAGAACCGCAGCTCAAACGCTTCATAAAGAGCTTGATATCACATCCAGCGCCTAGTTGAAGAGGTATTTACATAAAATATAATGAGATGAGCGGTCACATGGTCTTTGGCCCAGTTGTCAGAGCCGATAACGACGAAAACACATTTATCGAGATAGACGAGCCGCGCCAGCCCACGCGAAAAACCGCAGAAAGGCGAGAAAATGAAAAGTGCGACGTGTAAAAGCGGTCGCTAGGCATGTCGAGCTTTCAAGGACTTCACCTACCTTTGAAGCGCTGCTAACTTCAGAGGTGCCAGATAAAAGATGGCGGCATCATCATCCTGCTGAAGTGCGAGGATCCCCCGGCGAAAGAGCCAAAAGTAGCACCCATCTCAACCACCCAAACATCGATCCAGTCGGCGCAACTGTCGGCAAAAGAGGGCGTTAGGATAAATGCCGTGGCAAAGAGCTTCACGGCGAGAGCATCGATGCATCGAATACACCACTGAGCCAGCTGATCTTGGTAGCTCGCCATGGGCACTGCGATCATCACATCTGTAAAGATCGAAGAAAATACACGACGTGACACTTTGCGAGCGAGCTAAAAGAGCAAAGCTATCGGCAAAAATGGCATAAATATCCGCCTTTGCAAGCATGCTAACAAGCTATGAGATCGAGCTAAAACGAGCTGGCTCTAAAACCATGCAGTAGCGGCGAAAATGGCGAAATGGTCAAGGATCTAAAAGCACTTTTGGCGATAACTAATGAAATTCTAAATAAGAAAAGCGACTGAGGGCGATATAGACGTGATCTGTGAGCTTGTAAGAGCTTGTGAGCTATGAAAAGATGAGCGATCAAGTCACTTTTATAAATGAAAGTTTCTTGCAGACTCTCATATTTATTAAAAATCACGCAAAAGCCTCTTTATCTGCGAGAGTTGAGGCAGCTATAGGATATGCTATCTATTTTTACATCGTTTTTCCACATTTTTAGGGCTTGGTGAATGTACCTTGAGGACATCTACGTCAAAAAGAGCTTTAGAAATCAAGGCATCGGCAAGGTATCACCTTTCTAGCTCAATGGTAAGGATGGTAAATTTGAAAAGGCTTTTGAGGAAGCGTCTAAACTGAATGGATGGCATCACCATGGCGAAAGCATGGGCGCTAATAATCAATCTATTGAGTGGAGAACCCACTGCTTAGACGGCTGGTATCTAGAAAAAGCTGGTGAATTTATAGTTTATTAAAATAGAGAAAGGTTAAAAGCTCAATTTGCTTTTGATAATTTGAGCTGATGAGTGATTAAAATTAGTATGTATATCCCATATAAAGACCGACGTTTGTCTCTTTGGCATCAATCACATCAACTGTACTGATCTTGCCATAGTCAGTTCTATCAGCTTTTAGACCAAACTCAACCGCATTATTTTCATTTGATAGAGTACTCGGCACCGAACTTTGCACCAAGTATCCAGCCGTTTGTGCTAGCACTTTCATCGGAGTTTTCAGCATCGCCACCTCTTAGCTTTTAGTTTTGAAACCAGTATAGCCACCAAGAACTAGTTTTAGATCTTTTGCTACGCTCTGAGTGTAGTCAGTCCAACTATAATTTACGTGAGTTTTTCCACCAGCCACGCTTTTATCTCTCATCATTTGCTGTTTTCTTTAACTTTAAAAATCATATATGTAAGCACCATAAACTCTAGCCACTCAAAAGTCATAACCAGCTTTTAGGACCAAGACCGTTGTGCTTTTTAAATTTGATCTTTGAGCCGTCATCGCCTTTTACGGTAAGCTTTGATCCAAAAAGAGTAGTCTCCTTCAACTCCCACAGCGGCTCCTTTGCGCTAAAGCGACAGGCACTAGCTAGGCTTAAACCTAGCAACTTTTTAAAACTACATTTTCATTTTTACTCCTTATTTTAAAAATGTTACGTGACTATTTTAAATCTTATATTAAATAAAGTTTAAATATTCAATGAAATTAATAAAAACATAAAATAATTCAATTGTTTTCTTTATCAGAATAAAATTTGAGTAAAATCACTCAAAAGAAGGAGTGTAAAGTGGCTAAGATGACAAAACGTGATATGGCTTATCATTTAGACGCTGATGTGCAACGCTTTACAACTGGCGAAAACACAAGCCCAAACCTTTATCGTATCGTGATGCTTGGATTTAATGATGAGCTTTATCGAGCAGAGCAAGAGACTTGCAACGAGCTTTTGTGAATATGGAAAATTTAATCAATCAAGACATAGTAATTCTAGTAAATAATCGTTTAAAAATCGTAATCTCTTTTTATAATTACAAGTGCTGGTATCCAAAATTTTCAAGATATTTTTTGAAAAGCTGAGTTTATATTTTAGGTGAGGAAATTTGAGCTCAAAGCAAGCGCTCAAGCTCAGCTAATTTACCTCGTTTAGATAGAGAGAAGCTCTTGTTATCTTTTGTTTTAGCATCTTTTGCGTATAAGCACTCGGCGCTTCGACGTCGTCCATTGTCGCGATCGCAGAGCGGATAGCCCAATTTTTGAAGCTCATCAGGTTTTTGAAGTAGCTCTTCTTTCTGGTGCCTGATTTTAGCACGTTGAGAGCTGGGTACCCTTGCGTCCGAGATGTTGCGGTCAAGCACGATTTCGCTGTCGCAGTGCCTTAAACCTTCAAACATCACTTCGTCCATACGTGAGCCAGTGTCGATAAGTGCTGCTGCGATGATGGTTAGTGAGCCGCCGTGCTCGATGTTTCTAGCCGCACCAAAGAAGCGTTTTGGCTTGTGAAGTGCGTTTTGCGTCCACGCCGCCTGTTAGCACCTTTGCCGCTTCGGCGGGGTCACTCGTGTTGTAGGTACGCGCTCAGACGGGTTATGCTATCAAGCAAGATGATGACGTCTTTTGCCCATCTCAACTAGACGTTTTCGGCCTTTTTCGATGACTTTAGCCTGCTACGCGGACGTGGTTGCGCTGGCAGGTCAAACGTCGAGCTAAATACCGCCTTTACGCAAAGCGCTGCACATCGGTAACTTCTTCTGGTCTTTCATCGACTAGAAGCACCATGAGCTGGGCTTCTGGGTGATTTTTAGCGATGCCGTGAGCCAGCTCTTTCATAAGCTCTGCTTTTACCACTTCTGGAGGTGCGACGATGAGGCCACGCTGACCCTCGCCAATAGGGTGAAAAGGTCGAGCACACGGCCCGTTAGCTTCATCGGATCATACTTCACAATTTAGCTTTCAGCTGGGGCGTAAAGGGTTGTCAAAAGAGTGGCCTCTTTGCGTCTGCTAGAGGCATATAGTTTACCGCTTCGATCTTTAAAAGGGCGTAGTATTTTTCTTGATCTTTTGGCTCTCTTACTTGGCCGGTGATGATGTCGCCCACACGAAGCGCAAATATACGGATCTGAGAGTTTGAAACATAAGCGTCGCTTGAGCTGTCAGCTAATTTGCATCAACAGCCCTTAAAAGCCGTAGCCCCGTTTGTGATCTCTGTATCCTAGTCAACAGTATAAAGCCGCCTTGTTTTGTCTGGGTTTTTAGTATCTCAAATATCAAATCCCTGCCTGCGAAATTGCGTGGATTTTTCGACGCCAACGCTATTTGTGATCTGCACTATCGCTCATCTAAGCTAAGCGTTCTTAGCTCTTCGATCTTGTGTCCGTCGACTGGTACGTGAGTTCTGATGCTTGATGTTTGTAGTTTTTGTGCTTTTGAGCAGCACTTTGCTCGGTTTGGTTGTTGTTTTCATCCTTTTTAAATGCGGGGATAAGATTGCGAATCTCTGGGCTTCAAAAGTTTTTGAAAGTGCATTTTATAAAAATAAAACCCTTTGTTGTCAAGAAATGCCACAACCAAAGTCGCTAGTAGGCACTGCAGGCAAAATGACCCGCAAAATCGAATTTAATCGCTCGCTTTTTAGCCCAGCGCGCGCACATCGAGATGATGCTTTGCCCTCTATCTTGTGCGATTTTTACGCAGCTTGCGTATGCCGCGTAGATGGCCGCTGTGGTGTGCTCGACGTAAAAGCCGCGGCTTGCTAGGAAAATTCTAGCTGGCTCTATCATCTTCTTTATCGTGATCACCTCGCGCTCTCCTGCGTATCGGCTAGCTAATATCTCAGCGCCACGAGCAGGTTTTGCTATCGCTATGCCCTCAGCCAAAGTTGGCTCTGGTTTGATCGCAAGTGGCTCGCTGTCGCCCCTAAAAATGGCGCGCACTTCTCACTTTGAACGATGAAAATTTTAGGTAGTTTTTTGATCACTCCAGCCTCATATAGCTCATTTAGCGCGATCTCGCAGCCAAGTAGCAAGGTGCCGTTGCCAACTGGCAAAAAGAGATTTTCAGGGACAAAGCCAAGCTGCTCGTAATTCTATATATATGTTTTGGTGCCTTGGTAAAAAGCGGGTTAAACACGTGGTTTGCGTAAAATTCCCTCATCTTTTGCCCTTTTTCTGCAAGCATCTGCCGTCTCGTCGCGCGTGCCGTCAAAGACAACCGCCTTTGCGCCGTAGTACTCAAGCATCTTTATCTTTTTCTCACTTGTGCCTTTTGGGACGTAAATTTCACACTCTATGCCAGCTCTAGCAGCGTATGCAGCGACCGAGTTTCCAGCGTTTCCGCTGCTATCTTGCAAGATCTTTTTGATGCCATGAGTTTTGCAAAACCAAATAAGCATCACCGCACCTCTATCCTTAAAAAGAGAGCGTTGGCATCGCATAGTCCATTTTAAGATAGAGCGCAGTCATCACCTCACGCTCTTGTTAGCCCCTCGCCAAGGCTGATGTCGCGCCAGCTCGTTTTTGATAGGAAAAACTCGCGGTATCTAAATAGGCTAAACTCGCGCTGATCGATCATTTCCGATCACCGGCTGCTTTAAACTCCAGATCATATAGCCCACCGCACTCGCACGCAAATATAGGCGTCTCAAAAATCTCGCGCTTTTGCCGCACTTTTGAGCAGATACTTTAGGCATTTTCGCTCCTTTTAAATTTTTCTATCAAGTATCGCTGTAGCTTCGATCTCTAGCAGGCAGCCAAAGTGAAGTTTGTTTGTCGGCACTACGACACGAGCTGGCTTGTGATCGCCAAAAAATAGCGCATACTGTCATCTATCTCGTCCCAAAAGTCGATATCTGGCGTATAGATGCGCACATCGAGATGTCGTTTCTTGTCGCATTTGCCAGTTTTAGCACGTTATCAAGGTTTTTTAAAGCCTGCCTTGTTTGCGCCTTTAGTCCTTCTGGAATTTGCCTAGTCTCTGGGTCCATACTAAGCTGTCCTGAGATGTAGAGGATGCCGTTGTGCTCGGTCGCCAAAGAGTAGTGAGCTTTTTCTTTTTGAAATTTCGGTCTCATACTCATATTTTCTCCTAGGGTAATTTAAAGGATTATAGATAAAATTATTATTACTACTTACCACAATTTTCATAAAAATTATATCTTATCGAAAGTAAAAATATTTTACTAAACTAAACAAAAACAAAAGGCGCCTTATGCATCCTATATTAAAAGGCATTTTATCCAACGGCAAACTTTACATACAAAAAGCTCGCCATTTGCCTGCGAAGTCGTCCTGCACGATCTCTCACACCCACAGCGCTCGGTCGTCTACGTAGCTGGCGACGTCACTGGCAGAAAGGTCGGACAAAGCTTTTGACCACCTTGTAAGCGAGGTCTTAAACAGCAAAGAAATTTTCAAAGACGACTACGTGGCGAACTACTTTTTTACCAAAGGACGAAAAGCTGGTGAAGTCTTCAACTCGCATTTATCAGAGACGAGCACGGCGAGATCATCGGGGCGATATGCGTAAATGTCGATGCGAGCGTGGCAAAAGAGCCTTTTGAAATGGCTGGAAATTTTTCAAAGACGAGTGAAAATGAGCCAAAGAGCGAGCAAATGACGATAGTGATGCAGATCGTCTTTAATTGATCGACAAGATCATCGCCAAAACGAGGGCAAAAAGCTCAAAAAGAGAGCAAAAAGCTAGAGCTCGTGGGCTTTATGAACGAAAAGGGCATTTTTAACATAAAGGGCGCTATCGAGGTCGTAGCAGACCAAGCCAAACGTCTCAAAGATCACGATATATGGCTATTTAGACCAAAGCTAAGAAGCGCCCGTGAAGTGTAGGTGCGCTCACTGCAAGCAAAGCTTTGATGAAAGCGCGATGATAGAGGCTAAAGGCGGGCTTAAGTTTTGTTGCGTTGGGTCGCAAAGGCGTCTATGAATTTTAAATGAAAGTGGCTCTTGGCGAGTTTTACGAGCGACTTGGCAAAAACACGCCAACCTGCAAAGTAGCGGTGCAAATGTCGCATTTAGCGGCACGATTAGCGAGCTAGTGACAAAAGAGGGCGAGTTTTCGTATCTCGCTTCTCATTGACGGCATAACCTGCTCAGCGTGCATCTGGTCGCTTGAAAAGGCGCACTTTTAGCCTGCACCGCATCTTGGAGGTAAATATCAACTCCGCTTAGCAAAAAGGCAGTCATCGTTTTACGATGAGCAAGAGCTCGTGGAGCAGATAATTGAGAGGAAATTACGCCGTTGGCTACACTCCAAAGGCCTCGCGGCGAGCCAAAAAGAGGACGAACTAGTCGCAAAAAGGCGAAATTTCTACGCAAAAGCGCTTGTTGGCGTCTTTGCCACGATGAATATTGCGGCTGGCGATCGCGCAGTATGGCGGCTACTTTAGCGGCATCCGAGCGACGTGAAGGACTCGCTAAGCTTCGCGCAGTTTGTGCTGGCAACGCCTGTGCTTTTCACACTGGTAGCGAGTAAAGGGGCAAAGATCGCCATTAAAAACGCCTCGCCAAATATGGACCTGCTCGTTATCACGGGGCTAGCATAACATATATCTACTCGATCTTTGCGATGCTTACGAGAAGCGGCGAGAGCTATTTTGACTCGTCGCGATGATCATAACCTTTGTTTTTATCGGTGACTTTACTAGATAGGCAAGAAAAAGGCGCTTTGAGACCTCAAATTTCTTAAGCGATATGTTGCTTGCAAAAGTGTGCGTTTTAGAGGACGGCAAGGACATTTTTAAAAGAGCCAAAGGATGTAATGTTAGGCGAAAAGATCGTGCTAAGATCAGGCGAGAGGGCGCTACTTGATGGGGTGGTGCTTAGTGGCGAGGCAGCATCGATAGCTCAGCTTAACAGGCGAAAGCTCGCCACTTTACTAAGCTCTGGGGGCGAGGTCAAAAGCGGCGTTGTCTGGTCTCAAACGGGCAGATCGTCTGATGAAGCAGGCAGTACCTTAAAAACTCATATCTTAATAAGTTTATAACTACTCCAAAACGCAGAGCTGTAAGCCAAATATCGAGCTAGCGGTCAATAAAATCGCCTCGAAATTCTCTCTTGGCGTGCTAACTCTGGCTTTTTACATTTTTTGGTTTTGGTACTTAACCGAAGCTTTCAGAAGCGGTAGTGACAGCCGTGAGCGTCATCGTGATCGCTTGCGTTTGTGCGCTTGCCCTTGCCACGCCAGTTAGCAGCGTTTGCCTCTGAGGGTTGCCTTTTAAAACAAAGGTGCTTTTTAAGAGGCTACCATTTCTTGAAAGCTGCTAAAGTGCGATGTGGCGGTATTTGACAAGACTGGGACGCTCACAAAGGCTAAATCGAAGTGAGCGAGTATAAAGAGGCGTGAGTATTGATAAATATTACTGCTTTGTTCTCATCTCAAACCACCAAATAAGCGTGGCGGTGGCTGAGTTTTTTAAAAGCAAAAAGGCGCAAAAAGTTGAGCTTGAAAATGCAAATCAAGCGTGGCAAAGGAGTTAGCGCTGATATTATGGGTGAGCGTTTTGTGGCTGGAAGTAGGCGCTTTTTGGCTGAAAAATGGGGTGAATGTGATGAGAGCGAAGAAAATGTGAGTTTTTGTTGGCAAGCAGGGCGAGCTGGTGGCTAATCCACCTAAAAGATAGCGTAAAGCCCGAGGGCAGGCGTTTGATGAGACGAGCTCAAAGAGCTGCTGGCATGAAGGTGCATCCTAGTGGCGACGTGCAAAATGTGGTAAAAACGGCAGATGAGCTTTGGCGTGAGCGAGTTGGAGCAGGATGCTGCCTGATGAAAAGGCTAATGAGAGCTGGGCTTAAGCAGCAGGGCAAAAAGGTGCTGATGGTGGGGATGGCATAAACGACGCAGCTGCGCTGTAGCCTCGCTCACGTGGCTATTTGCATGGGAAGTGGCGCTGCGGTGAGCCTAGAGAAAAGCGACGTGGTGCTACTTGATGATAGCCTTCAAAGCCTTGCCAAAAAGCGGTGAAAACTTTCGAAATTTACCTACAAAACGATAAAGCAGAATTGTACTCTTTTTGCCTGCTTTATAACGCCCCTTAGCCTCGCCATTTGCCGTGTGCTGGCTGCATGCCGCTATTTGCCGCGCTTTTCATGTCGGCAAGCTCGCTAAGCGTCATACCAAACTCGCTTTTTATAGTTGTGGTAAATTTGATGACAAATAGTGGATACAACGACTTTGCGATGCTTGTTTTTATCTCGGTTTTTGATGGGGCTGCCCTGCTTTTGCAGCGAAAATAGTGCTCGAAGATCGACTTTCAAAATTTTAGATGGAGCGACTTAGACGACTTGAAGATGCTAAATGAAGCCCATTGTCGAATTCCAAAAAGAGGCGCTAAAAGAGGCTAGTTACAAAAAAGACCAGACTAACTCTCAATAGTTGCCTGCCAAAGCCTATTGGCCTCCTTTAGTATCCTTTGCTCTTTTTGTTTTTGTATCTCTTCTGGTGTTTTTGGTTCAGTATTGAGTACCCACAGTCATTTTAGACTTTTGGGTTCACTTTTATCTCGGTCTTGAGTCGTTTCAGCTTCAGGTTTATTTACTATTCTGTACCGCGTCAAGCTCGTCAAGCTCGTTTCTTGCACTATCTTTTGGAAGCGGCTCGGTGTTTGCACTTGCATTTTTGATTCGTCATTTTTGCATTTACTATTTTTGCATTTTGTCCAAAAGCGTACGCAAATATCTCATTTAGCCAGCTTTTTCTTAAAATATTCGAGATTTTCATCTTTGCTTTACGATTGGGGTCCAAGCTCATTGTTGTTAAAGAAACTAACCCTACAAATCTTTTGAAAACTCACCAAGATCATAGTTGCGGTCATAAATTTGTCAAAATAGCTCGTACGGACCTGTTTTTGCAGGAACGATTTGTGAGTTTGAGTGCTATTTTGTAGTTTGCGGAATTTCATCATTTTTTGAAATAATCATTCAATAGCATCATCGATGTTTTAAAAATTTAGCGCTCTATCATCATAAAAGTATTAGCATAGTGGCGCCATTACGCTACCTAGTATACCTTGACTGAGCCAGATCCTGAAAAAATCTCATAAACTAGAAGAGAATTGGAGTCGCCGCAATTTTGCTTTAATGCTGTACCTTGTTCATGATCATTCTACCTGTAGTTTCAAGCTCAGCATAGTACCTAATGGCGTTTTGTCGTGCTTAGTATGTGAGTGATTGTCTGATCTTATCTGGATTCAAAGACTCTAGCATGATGCTAAGCACCATTTGCCGTGATATTGTCGTTCGTAATGATAGCTTGATCACAGGGTCAGTGTATTCTTAGTGAGCCTCGCCACTTTCTAGCCAGCATCTCGCGCGCCTCCTCCTCGTAGCTCACGCCCTTCTGCTGGAGGATAACGGTGTTTTACGATCTCATATCTGCTTATTTGCTTTAAATCTAAAAATGCTGCGTCCTTGAAAGCACGTCGTTGGCAGCTTCAGCGGGTCGGTGGTTGCTAGGATAAATTGACATAGCTTCGGCTCTTCAAGCGTTTTTAAGAGGGCATTAAACGCCTCTTTTGTTAGCATATGCACTTCGTCGATGATGAAAATACATATCTAGCAGCCGTAGGGGCGTACTTTGTCTGCTCGATGAGCTCCCTGTATCGTCGATCTTTCTGTGGCTGGCTGCGTCCATCTCGATGATGTCCATGTGGCGCGACTCGTTTGCCATCACGCACTGCGCGCGCAGACCTCGCAAGGCCTAGAGTTGGCCCTTTCTCGCAGACCAGAGCCTTTTGCAAAATATCCCTGGCAGCTCGATGTCTTTACCGCTTCCCCTAAGGCCTGAAAACAAATAGGCATGGCTCACTCTGTTTTTCGTCAAGTGCGTGGGTTAGGCTCTTGCTACGGCTTCTTGTCCGATGAGCTCGTCGTACTTTCTTTTGGTCGATATTTTAAGGCTGGTGCTTTGCAAGTGCTTCCTTTTTATTATTTGGTTATGTTTATAAAAAGGTATAATTTATGGTTATTTGTCCTTTTGATATAGCTAAATTTTTCCATCTTTTAGATTGCTTTTAGTTAAATTCTCTAGACAATTGGTAATTTAAAAGGATGAAAATGTCTGGCATTTTGGAGTGGATTTTTTATGTTTATCTTTATCATTATTGGCTATCGGCGCGCAAAATGCGTTTGTTTGCCAGGGGTATAAAGAAGGAGTATGAGCTGCAGTTTGCTTAATATGTGCACTTGGTGATGCCTGCTTATATTTGCTGGAGTTTTTGGTTTTTGCAAAAAGTGATACAAAATTTGAGCTCGTTAAACAGGTTGCCACATATGGTGGCTTTATCTTTTTATTTGTCTAGTCTAAAGAGTTTGTATAGTGCATTTAAAATCCAAAAGTTTTCTTCCTAGTGCGCAACATGAGCTGTACTTAGCAAAATAGCATTAACGCTTGCTTTTACTTCATTAACTTCACGCTATCTTGATATGATGCTTTAATGGGATCTATTTCAGCGTACTGGAGATGAAAATATAATTCTTGGCATCGGCTAGTCTTGTACCGCTATTTTTCTTTTTAGGATATGGAGCAAGAGTTCTCGCTCCAGTTTTTGCAAAGAAATTTTCATGGTAATTTTAGAAATTTTTATGGGATTATTATGCTTCTAATCGCTTTTAGTTTACTTTTACTAAAGTATGATAAGATATGTAATTTACGCTAAATATTTTAGCTTTTTACATGTAATAAAAATTTACATATTATTAACAAGATGCATTGATAAGGCAATGATGGAGATTTTATACTTTAAGATTTCTGATTAAAGAAGTCTCCGCCCAAAATGAGCTTGAGACTCTTTTAGCAAGAGAAGCAGGTTTTAAACTCATAAGCAGTTGGGCGTGCTTCGTACAAACCTGAGTTTCAAATTTCATGTGTTGATAAGTGTCGATAAAAAGATCGCTCATTATCGGTTTTAGGTATTCGTTATCGCGGATAAGCGCTTCAAGGCTGCCACGAAGTGTGTGTGGGAGCTGCTCGATGCCACGCCTCTGATCTCATCTAGGTGAAGTTTAAATAAACTCATCCATCGGACCAACTGGCTCGTATTTGTTTTTAACGCCGTCAAGGCCTGCCATTAACATCGCTGAGAAGGCTAGATAAGGGTTTGCTGTGCTATCTGGAAATCTCATCTCAGCTCTAACTGACTTCTCGCCAGCTCCGTAAGGTATGCGGATGCTCGCTGAGCGATTTTGGCTCGAGTAAGTGAGGATAGATGGCGCTTCAAAGCCCGGGATTAGGCGTTTGTAGCTGTTTGTGCTTGGGTTTGTGAAGGCTGCAACGCTTCTGCGTGTTTTAAAACACCGCCGATGTAGTGCCTTGCAAAGTCACTTTCACTTTGCGTAGTTGCCCTCTTTGTAGAATAAAAATTACCATCTTTCCAGACTGATTGATGCACGTGCATGCCGCTGCCGTTGTCGCCATAAAGCGGTTTTGCATAAATGTAACTGTCTTGCCGTTTAGGTGAGCGACCATGCGAACGACGTATTTGTAATTTGAACGTTGTCAGCAGCCTCGACTAAGTTGCCACTCACGCCGATCTCGCCTTGACCTTGTGCGACTTCGTGGTGTCCTAAAAATACTTCAAGGCCAACTTGCTCTAAAAACCTGCATCATTTCAGCTCTTAGATCGACCATACTGTCGATTGGCTGAGTCATCAAGTAGCCGCCTTTTCTGCGTGGGCGGTGACCTCTGTTGTAGCTATCTTTGAAGTCCGCAGCGTCGTTCCACTCGCCTTCTTCGCTATCTACTTGATACATCGCGCAGTTTGGGCTGTCGATGATTTTGACGTTGTCAAATACAAAAAATTCATTCTCAGGGCCAAAATATGCCTCGTCACCAAGTCCGCTATCTTTTACATATTGCATCGCTCTTTTTGCGATCGAGCGAGGGCATTTTTCATAAATTTGACCTTTGTAAATGTCGTAGATATCGCAAAAAACAACGACTGTGATGTCAGAGGTAAATGGGTCCAAAAACGCAGATGTCGCTTCTGGCTTCATTATCATATCGCTCTTGTCGATTGGCTGCCAGCCGTTCATCGAGCTAGCGTCCATTGGGATGCCATTTGTGAAATTCTCTTTTGTAACAGCTTTTATGTTGTAGCTTATGCTGTGCCAAGCGCCGTTTAGATCGGTAAATCTAAAATCTACAAATTTAACTTCATTTTCTTTTGCAAAAAAATCAAAAATGATCGATGTTTTTGGACAAATTTTTCCCATTTTTTTATCTCCTTCTGGTTTTTTTAATTTTCGTATTGTATCACTGCAAAATTTTATATTTAAGATTATTTTTATATTTTATTTTGACCCCAAAACTAAAATTTTACTAATTCTCTATCTCTGTTTTTAAATATCGCACACTTTTGAATATCCCAAATTTCTAGCTATCTGCTCGCAATTTCCCGCTGTTTTTACCGATATCTTCTTTGGCATGAGCGTCTGAGCCAAAGGTGATGGTGATGTCATTTTCGGCGATTAGCTCAAGTAATGTACGCTTGGATATTGCTCGCCGATAGGCTTTTCTAAAAGCCAGCTGCGTTTATCTCGACTACCAATTGCCTCTTTTATCGCTTTTATAGCGCTTTTTGGCTAGGGATCCTGACATCTTTTTTGGGTAAAAATTTAAATAGCTTTTAAAAGATCGATGTGCCCCATGATGTCAAATTTACCAAGCCTAGCTGATCTTTCTATGTGGTCAAAATACTCCCTGCCAATTTGATCCAAGTCTTTGCCCTTCGTAGCCGCCGATAAATTCAGGGTTGTCAAACGCCCAGCCGTTAAAAATGCACAGAGCCTATTAGATAATCAACCTTTCTAGCAAAAACTCGCTCGTCCATAAAAGCCATCTAAAAGTCCATCTCATAACCAAGTAAAATTTCTATCTCGCCGCCAATTCATCTCTTAAACGTAAAATTCGTCTTCGTAGCTTTGCATCTCTTCAAATTTCATCCTATAAGCTTCATCGTAGTTCATCGGCGCGTGATCGCTAAAGCCAAAGTATTTTGTGCCAGCTTTTATGGCGCATCTCGACAAATCTAGCGGTTCGCCAACTGCGTGGTTGCAAAAGAGGTGTGTGGTTGTGAAGATCGACGGTCATTTTTAGCCTTTTAAAGTCGTTTATTTTTCAAAAATGCTACCTAAAATTTGATAATTGAAAGATAAACGCATGCTTTTTTAAACTTTCTTTTTATTTAAATCCTATATAATCAAGGCAAATTTTATTAGGAGCTTTTATGACCCTAAGAGGAACTTGACGCGCTTATGGCGGGCGGATTAGAGGATGATTTAGGTGATACTAAAGATGCCAGCCAAGAGGTCGCGGACGTCAAAGAGGAAACAGACGAGGTAGCAGAAGTTGCAGAGGCAATGAGCGCTAAAGCAGATGAGCCACAAGCAAATAGTTCAAAACATGGCGAAAACTACAGAGTGAGCGCAGACGGCGTTTGGCCACCACCACCACCGACTGAAGACCACAAAATGGTGCATCAGCTTGACGATGTGACAAGAGATAGCGAAGAGAAAGCTACTCAGATGTTTGACAAGCTTGAGACGATAAATAACTTTTTTATGGACGCTGAGAGCGACTCAAATAGCCTAAAAGACGCGATAAACTCAAACGTTGAGCTATTTACGACACTAAGTGAGAAATTTTCCAAATATCGCCGCATTTAGCGAGGCTTTAGAGAAAAACAACTCGCTTCTTGGCACGATCGATAATATCATCGGAAATTTACAAATGGGACAAGATGAGATCATGATGGCTATGGATATGATGCAGTATCAAGACATCCACAGACAAAAGATCGAGCGTGTTATCAACGTTATGAGGGCGCTTAGCAAATATATGAATACCTTGTTTGAAGGTCGTATCGATGATGATAAGCGTGTTGGTTCAGCTGTTCATATCGCTGGTGATACAACGACTGAAAACCTTGTCAGCAACGACGACATCGAAGCCTTGATAGAAAGTCTAGGTAAAAAATAGTGCTAAAAAGGCCTGAGCTTTTATCTCCAGCTGGAAATTTAACAAAACTTAAAATCGCCCTTGAATACGGAGCCGACGCTGTTTATGGCTCGGTGGCTAGCTTTTCGCTAAGGACTAGATCGGCAAGGGAGTTTAACCTTGAAACATTCAAAGAGGCGATAGACTACACACAGGAAAAGGGAAAGAAATTTTATGCGACCATAAATGCCTTTCCTTTTAACTCTCAGATAGAGCCGCTAAAAAGGCACCTACAAACCATCTCAGCGATGAAGCCAGATGCCTTTATCATCGCAACTCCAGGCGTCATGAGCCTAGCAAAAGAGATCGCTCCAGATATCGAGATACACCTCTCAACTCAGGCAAACGTTATGAACGTTTTGGACGCTAAAATTTATCACGACATGGGCGCAAAACGCATCGTCGTGGCACGCGAGATGAATTTAAAAGATGTTATAAAGATAAAAGAGGAAATTCCAACCCTTGACATTGAAATTTTCGTCCATGGCTCGATGTGCTTTGCCTACTCTGGCAGGTGCCTAGTAAGCTCAGTGCAAAGCGGACGTATGTCAAACCGCGGCAGCTGTGCAAATGACTGCAGATTTAAGTATGAACTCTACGCCAAAAACGAAGAGAGCGGCGTGCTTTTTCGCTTAGAAGAGGACGAAAACGGCACTCACATCATGAACTCAAAGGATCTTTGCCTCATCTCGCACATCAAAGAGATCGTTGATAGCGGTGTCATTGATAGCTTTAAGATAGAGGGTCGCACAAAGAGCGAGTACTACGCAGCCTGCACGGCAAGAGCCTATAAAATGGCGATAGATGATGCACTGGATGATAAATTTGACGCGCAAATTTATGAAAATGAGATAAATACGCTGAAAAATCGCGGCTTTACGGATGGCTATTTGGTGCATAGACCTTATGAGCGAACCGATACGCAAAATCACACGAGCAGCCTAGAAGAGGGCACTCATCAGGTAAATGCTATAAGTGAAGATGGCGAGTTTTTAAGTGTAAATATAAAATTTTTCCCCAGATAAGGGCTACGAGATCGTGGCGCCAACTGGCTCACACATAGATGATAGTGAAAATGAAATCTCAAAGGTCTATTCGCAAGATGGCAAGAATTTGATCAAATCGAAGCAGCTCATCACCAAAAAGGCAAGGTCATGAGCGAAATTCACAGCGGCAATGAAAATGAGATAAACCTCGGCGTTAGCTGCCGTACTTAGTTTTTAAGGAGAAAATATGGAATGGTTTCTATTATAATGGGAAGTAAAAGCGACTATGAGATCGTTAGCGAGACGGCAAAGACTCTGGAGAATTTGGCGTAAAATATGAACTGATAATCAGCTCAGCCCACAGAAGCCCAAAAAGAACTAGCGAATACGTCGCAAATGCCGAGAAAAAGGGCGCAAAAGTCTTCATCGCAGCTGCTGGTATGGCAGCTCACCTAGCTGGAGCGATCGCTGCAAATACAACAAAACCAGTGATCGGCATACCAATGGCAGGCTCAGCTCTAAGCGGTGTCGATGCACTTTACTCAACTGTGCAAATGCCAAGTGGAATGCCAGTGGCGACCTCTGGCTATCGGCAAGGCTGGTGCGATAAATGCAGCCTATCTTGCGGTGCAAATCTTAGCCCTTGAAGATGAGGGGCTAGCAAGCGTGCTAAAGGCCGACAGAGAGGCAAAGATAAAGGCTTTAGAGGAAGACTCTTCAAAGGTTGAAGTGATACTATAAAAGGAGAAGCGGTGCAGACCTATCTTGAGTTGATGAATTTTGCAAACTTGTGCACTTGGAGCGCGAAGTTATCGAGGATATGATAAATCGTGGCGTTTTGAAGACCAAAGAGGAAAATGGAGAAATTTTGATAGAAGCGAGCGAGGGAACGATGAGCGTGGTGCCTAGTGTTTCGCAAAATTTATCTTTGCAGCCGCAAAGCCAAGATGGTTTTTAGCTTTGTCGAAAAAGACGATCGGCACGATACTAATTTACACGAAAAAGGTGCTTGACGCAAAAAGATGAGACGCTTGAGACCTTAAGAAATGAGAATACATTCTAAAAGAGGCGCTCATTTCGATGCAAGAGCTCTATGACGAGGATAGAAAAACGGTCGAGACGCTTACAAAACAGCTTAAAATTTCACAAGATGAAGTTGAGTTTTTAAAACGAAAAATACAAGCTCATGTGGAACCAAGCGGTTGAGTAATTTAACGGACAAAAAGTAGTTTATGAAGATTATACATTTAGATGATAGCTTTGAAATTGCGGAGTAAAAACTCGCACTAAAAATGAAGATGAGATGGACGATGAGGGCAAAATCCCAGCTTTATGGTCTAAATGATGAGTGAGCTACTATGATGGCAAGAGCGAAATTTATAGCGTTTACTGCAAACTACGAAAGCGATTTTAATGGACATTACGATAACTTCATCGGCATAAGATCGCACCAAAAAGGTGATGAGTAAATGAAGATACAAAGTGGAAAATACGCTCTTTTTAGCTTTTGCAAATGAGCCACAAAATGTTGCAGAAATTTGGGTGAATTTTGGAGATATTTTGAAAGTAGTGAGCTAAAAAGAACCTATAAAACAGACTTTGAAAAAAATACCTAAAAGATAAAAATAGAATTTATATATCAATAAAAATAAAAGGCAAAAATGACATTTTCACAAATAATACTAACGCTTCAAAACTATTGGCAAGAGCAAGGTCAGTCATACTTCAGCCATACGACATGCCAGCAGGTGCGGGCACATATCACCAAGCGACATTTTTAAGAAGCCTTGGACCAAAGCCATGGGCGACTGCATACGTAGCTCCAAGCCGCCGTCCGACTGATGGTAGATACGGCGAAAACCCAAACCGCCTTGGCGCCTACTATCAGTTTCAAGTGCTCATAAAACCAAGTCCCAGAAAATATCCAAGAGCTTTATCTAAAAAGCCTTGAAAGACTTGGTCTAAATTTAAAAAATCACGACATCCGCTTTGTCGAAGACAACTGGGAGAGCCCTACACTTGGCGCTTGGGGGCTTGGCTGGGAGGTCTGGCTAGATGGCATGGAGGTGACACAATTTACCTATTTTCAACAAGTTGGCGGCATCGCATGCGAGCTCATATCTGGCGAGATAACATACGGTCTTGAGCGCTTAGCTATGTATCTACAAGACGTAAATAGCGTCTATGACATCGTTTGGGACGACTCTAATGGCAACATCGTAACCTACGCTGACGTGCACAAGCAAGGCGAGTATGAGTGGAGTAAATATAACTTTGAAGTGGCAAATGTTGATATGCTTTTTAACCAGTTTGAAAACGCATTTAACGAGTGCAAACGCTGCTTGGAGGCTAAAATTTCACTGCCAGCGTACGACTACTGCATGCTTGCAGCTCATACGTTTAACGTCCTTGACGCGCGCGGAGCGATCAGCGTGACACAAAGACAAGACTACATCTTAAAAATTCGCGAGCTTGCAAAAGAGTGCGCGCTAACATATAAAGAGAGCTTAGAGCAAAAGTAAAATTTGATGAAAAATAGCTGAAATTTATAAAATCTTAGATGAATTTGCTCATTTGCTGAGCCAAGAGTCTTGGGATAATAGTGGCCTGCAAGTTGGCTCATTTGATAGCGAATTTGGAGCGAATTTATCTAAGCCTTGATCTTGATAGTGAGTTTTTGCAAAATGTCTTGCCAAACTCGCTCATCATCACTCACCATCCGCTCATTTTAAAGGGCTAAAGAGCCCTAGACTACAGCCTCTATCCAAGCTCGCTCATAAGAGAGATGATGATAAAAAATATCTGCTCATCTCGCTTCACACAAACGCTGACCTTGCATTTTTAAATGAAAAGTACTGTGACGCAGGTTTTGGGGCTTGAAATTTCCAAGCAAAGAGGGCTTTTTGATCTACGCTGATGTGAAGATGAATGAGTGAGCTTTGCAAATTTGTAAAAAGAAAAACTTGGGCTAGAAAAATTTAAGAGCAGTTTAGGGCAAAAGATGAAATTTCTAAAATTTGCATCTGCACTGGAAGCGGCGCAGATCTCATGCAAGATGTCAAAGCAGACGCCTTTTTAACGGGCGATCTAAAGTATCACCAAGCCCTTTATGCAAAGGAAAATGGACTCAATTTGATCGACATAAACCACTATGAAAAGCGAGCGTTATTTTTAGTGATTTTTTTAGCAAAATATTTTGCAAAATCTAAAAATTGAAGTTATAATAAGCAATTCTAAAAACCCATTTACATATTGCTAACAAAAAGGAAACATTATGAATAAATATTTGCAACAATTAGTTGAATTATCTGATCTTGACAAACAAATAGATGGTTTCACGCCACGCATACAAGAAGTAGAAAAAGCCTATAAAAGCATAGAAGAAGAGTGTGAAACTATAGCGGTTAATGTAGAAAAGACTTGACGAAGAGGTAAAATGATCTAAAATCACAAAATCAGGCACAAACGCTCACATCGCAGAGTTTAGCGCAAAAGATCAAAGATGTAGCTAAAAAAAGTTCAAGCGCAAAAAGCGAAAAAGAGATAAAAGCGCTAGGTCTTGAAGAAGATATCGCAAAAGAGCAACTTGAAGCAGCAAACGAAGAGATCGCTAGACTTGAAAAACTAATAGACAATAAAAATGCTCAAAAAGATGAGCTAAACGCTAAAAACAGAGCTTGAAGGAGTTTAGAAAAGATAAAAAGTGAGGTTTCATCTGAGCTTGAAAAGATCGAAAAGAGCGCAAAGAGGTTTATGCTAAAAAAAGATAAACTTGTCGCTGCGATGAACCAAAAAAATCCTAGCATTTTACGAAAAGATCAGAAAAATGGGCTCACAACACAGCCGTTGTGCCTGTTAAAAACAAGCTTGTTATGGCTGCTTTATGCAGATAAATGATAAAACTTTCTCTGCGGTTGTAAAAAGGCGAAGATATCGTTACTTGTCCCGCATTGTGGTAGAATTTCTATATAAACAAGAGCAATAACACGTTTCGTGATAATAATATTATTTTTTTAGCCTCAATACTCTACTGGGGCTATTTTTTTCTACTTTTTATTAAGTTTCAAAAATACCATAGATCGATCCCGGCACGTTTTTTTCTCTTTAATAATCCCTAATTTCAAGATGCAGATGTGCATTTTTCATGCTTGCTCGTTTGGTGAGGTGCAAGCGCTTAAGCCTTTGATGCAAGACTTGACAGCAAAGCCATAGCGTGCGTGACAAATACGGGCTTTTGAAGCGGCAAGCTAAAATTTGCTCTAACACGAGATTTTTGCCATTTGAAAGTCTTTTCTGCCATTTTGGTTACAAAAAGAGCAAAATTTAGTCATTTTTTTGAGGCTGAGCTTTGGCTTATGCTAGTTTTTATGGCAAAGTTAAAAGGCAGTCGCGTGATACTGATAAACGCTAGAATTTTCAGATAGAAGCTATAAAAAGCTACTTAAATTTGGCTTTTTTACAGATATCTTTTTTAAATGATAGATAAAATTACGCCCAAAGTGAGCTTGATAAAGAGAGACTAAAAATCGCTAGGAGCGAGGTGAAATAGAGGTTGTTGGCAACATAAAAGCTGCGTTTTGCCAAGTGTAGTAGAGCTTTATGAAAAGCCAAAAGCTAGAGTGATCGTGCTAGCAAGCACGCATGCGGGCGAAGAAGAGATGATTTTAGATAATTTAAATAAAAGAAAAACGATCTTTAATCATCGCACCGCGCCACCCTGAGAGATTTTGCAGAGGTTGAAAAGATTGCATGCGAGTACGCTAAAAGCATGGCTTTAGCTTTGCTAATGAGTAAAACATAACGTGAAGCTAAAGTAAATTGTTTGATACTTTAGGCGAGCTTTGTAAATGTCTATGCTATTAGCGATATAGTCGTGCTTGGCGGCAGTTTTGTGCCAAATATCGGCGGGCATAATCCAATCGAGTGCGCACAATTTAACCCAGTGATAATTAGCGGTGAGTTTATATTTAATCAAAAGGCGTTATTTGGCCTAGTTGAAAGACATCTACATCGCAAATGCTAGCGAGATCGGCGACATAATGAGTAGTGACGCCAAAAGAGCAAGATCGCCGTGCAGAGCCAGCGCTGATGCGATCATAGAAGATATAAGGAGCACTTTATGAGTGAAGAAAAAGCGTATAAAATTTTAGCCAAGCAAAAAAATATCTCAAACAACGAGGCAAAGGAGCTAATCGACAGCGGGCTAGTCTATGCCAAGGGGCAAAAGGTGATGATCGCTCGTGCGCTAATGAGCGAAAAATACTAAATCAGCGTCGAAGAGATGCCAAAGCCAAAGCGTTATCTTTGAAGATGAAAATTTAATAGCCATTAACAAAGCCCTGCCGCCATAACTAGCGAAAAATCAGCCAAATGTATAATTTTCCACTCCTTCACAGGCTCGATAAAGACACAAGCGGCGTGCTGCTTCTTGTGAAAAATGACGAATTTGCGAGCCTTGCCATAAATGAGTTTAAAAAGATGAAGGTTGAGAAAATTTACGTGGCCGCAGTTAGGGGCATCATGAGCGAGGAGGCCGTCGTAAATGAGCCGATCTTAACGATAAAAATAAAAATGGCGCCTTTTCAAAGATCTCAAAAGATGGCAAAGAGGCGATCAGTGAAATTTCACCGCTCATGGTTGTGGGTAAAAACACTTGTAAAAGTTGCCATAAAAACAGGCAGAACGCATCAGATAAGAGTGCATTTTGGCTAGATAAACTTACCTATCGTTGGCGATGAGAAATACGGCAAAAAAATAGGGCAAATAGAATGTTTTTGCATGCTTATTCTATCGCTCTTTTAGACTATAATTTAAAGCGCCGATCCCAAAAAGAATTTAACTCTCTTGGATTTGAGCTATCTAATCAATTTGAATGTAAAGAGCAATAAAGAAATTATTTAGTAATATACGCCCTTTAATAACAACTTAGAAAGGTGATTAGTGTTCGAACAAATTAGCGAGTCTTTTAGATTAGCCGTTAGCAAGATACGTTTTGTAGATGATGAAAAAGCTCTAAAAAACGCACTTGACGTGTCAAAAAGCTCTTTTAAAAGCTGATGTTCACCACAAAGTCACCAAAGATCTACTTGCATCTATCGAAAGCGAACTAAAAGCAAACTGGCGTTGGTCAAAAAGAATTTTCTAGATGCGATCAAGTCAAATTTAACTACTATCTTAACAGCTCCCTCGGCAATCAAGGCTTTGTCTATGCACCAGTTGCACCGACCATTGTTTTGATGGCTGGCTTGCAAGGTAGCGGTAAAACAACGACAACTATCAAGCTTGCAAACTATCTAAAACTAAGAAAGAAAAAAGTTTTAGTTGCGGCTTGTGATTTGCAAAGATTAGCAGCGGTTGAGCAGCTAAGACAGCTCTGCGTTGCAAACGAGATCGATCTTTTCTATATAGAAAACGAAAACAACCCCATAAAAGTAGCAAAAGAAGCACTAGAAAAAGCAAAAAGTGGTCTTTATGACGTGCTTTTGGTGGATACTGCTGGTCGTCTTGCGATCGATGAAAAGTTGATGCAAGAGATAAAAGATGTAAAAAATGCGATAAATCCACATGAAATTTTCTACGTAGCTGACGCTATGAGCGGACAAGATGCTGTAAAAACAGCTACAAGTTTTAATGAAATTTTGGGAATTTTCTGAGTTATCCTTTCTAAATTTGGACTCTGACTCAAAGGGCGGCGTAGCTATTAGCATCGCAAAACAGCTAAATATCCCACTTAGATTTGTTGGTACTGGCGAGAAAGTAGCTGATATCGAGAGCTTTATACCAGACCGTATCGTAAGCCGCTATAATGGGTGAGGGCGACTTGGCTACTTTGGTCGAGAAAAACATCGACTATTATCGATGAAAAAGAGGCAAAACGTTTAAACCAAAAAGATAAAAAGGTCAGTTTAACTTTTAACGACTTTTTAGATCAAATGGAAAGCGTTAAAAAGCTTGGTAGCATGAAAGTCTTTGATGGGTATGATACACTGGACTTTTCAAATATTGCAAATCAGATAAAAGATATAGACCTTGATAATTCAAAAAGAATTTGCATATTAAGGCTATGATAAACTCTATGACGCAAAAAGAGCGTGAAAATCCAGACCTTTTAAACAATAGCAGAAAAAGGCGTTTGGCAGCTGGCTCTGGACTATCTCAAGTAGAGGTAAATCGCTTTTTAAAAGCAGTTTGAAAATGCTTCAAAGCTTGCTAAGAAATTTTTCAGGAAAAGGTGGAGCAAAAGGACTTGCAAATATGCTTTCACAAGCAATTTAAAAAGACCTGTTTGATAAAAAGGGTTTAATTGGATATTTTTGTTATCTAAATTTAAGCTTTTATTTAAAAACAAGAGGAGAATATAATATGGCAACAGTAGTAAGACTAACAAGAATGGGACGTAAAAAAAGACCTTTTTATCGTATAGTTGTTACAGATAGCAGAAAAAGACGCGATAGCGGTTGGATAGAGAGCATTGGTTATTACAACCCTATGGTTGAGCCAAATGTTATAAATTTCAACAAAGAGAGATTGGATTACTGGAAAAGTGTCGGTGCTAAACTTAGCGACAGAGTTGCACAAATTACAAAATAATGGTTGAAAATTTTTTATACGAATACGCCAAGCTGATAGCTGATTTTCCTGAAAAGGTGACTATTGAGCGTAAAGAGCTTGGTGAGAATTTTGTCGAGATCATTATAAGTGCTGATAAGGTTGATACTGGAAAGCTTATCGGCAAAGACGGCAAAATGATAAATGCTATAAAGACCGTTATTATTGGCTGTAAAGCCAAAGACAATACAAGTTATAGAGTAACGGTAAAAGCTATTGAATAGTGATATTGTTGAAGTCGCTACCATCGGGAGGTGTGTTGGTTTAAAAGGCTATTTAAAGCTTCACAACAAGAGCGACTTCCCAGAGCAATTTAAAAAAGGCACAACCTTTTTTGATAAAAACGATGATCAGCTCATCATAAAAAGACTACACAGACAAAAAGAGCTGGTTTTGTTTGAGAAATTTGATGATTTAGACCTTGCTAAAAACACTTGTAAACAAAACTATTTATACCACAAAAAGAGCTCACTAGAAAAACTGCAAAGCCAAAAAGATGAATTTTTCAGTTTGATATCATTGGTTTAAAAGTTGTAGAAAAATGGCGAAATTTTAGGTATCGTAGAAGATATCCAAGATAATTTTTGCAAACTCACTTTTTATACATAAAAACTGATGAAGAGCTTATCGCAGCTGGCAAACCAAAGAATTTTCTACATTCCATATTTGGGAGCGCTTTTATCGAAAGCGTAAATTTGGATAGTGGAGATTTTAGTAAAAGGCGCTAGAGATATCTTAGAAAAATTCATGAAATTTACGTTTTATTACACTTTTTGATAATTTAGTCAAACCTTACTTTTTGCGATTCTATTTTAAAACGTGCAATTAGTAATAATGTATTGAAATTGATTTCATAAATCCAAGAAAATTTCTACCAACGATAAAGCACAATAAAGTTGATGACTATATGATCAGGGAGGTGGAGCAGGGCTTTGATGTTTCCACAGCCTTTGGATGAGTCGATCAAACTCTAAAAGAAAAAGACAAAAATGCCCATGTTATTTTTGACGCCAGCTGGTGAAAATTGAATCAAAATGACGCAAAAAGGCTCTCTAAAAAAAGATCATATTTGTTTTGTCTGCAGTAGATATGAAGGTCTTGATGAGAGAGTTGTTGAGCTTTGGGCGGACGAAGTTTTTTGCATAGGTGATTTTATTTTAACTGGCGGAGAGCTGCCCGCACTTTGTATGAGTGACGCGATATCAAGAAACGTGCCGGAGTTTTAGGAAACGACATGAGCCTTGAAGTGGAGAGTTTTTGAGGATAATTTGCTTGAAGCCCCATCTTTTACAAAACCTGATAATTTTAAATCCATCTTTGTGGTTTCAGAGTTTTTAAAGGGTAATCATGCTAAAATCCACAACTTAAAAAACAAGATGGCTCACTGCAAAACAAGGTACTTTCGCCCTGATGTATATCAAAAGCTAAAGCCACATAAATAAGGAAAAACATGAGAAATAAATACATTGAAGCGTTTGAAAATGCTCAAATTGTTGGTAAGAATATCCCTGACTTCCGTGCAGGAGATACATTGCGTGTGGCTACTCGTATTCACGAGGGAGACAAAACGAGATTCCAAAAATTTTGAAGGCATTTGTATAGCTAGACGTGGTAGCGGTACTGGTGAAACATTTATCATCAGAAAAATCGGCGCTAACAGTGTTGGTGTTGAGAGATTTTCCCCAATATTTAGCGATTCTATCGAAGAGATAAAGGTTCTTAGAAAAGGTCGTGTTAGAAGAGCTAAGCTATTCTATCTACGCGAACTACGTGGTAAAGCAGCTAAGATCCGCGAACTTAGAAAATAAAACTTTTTCCCTGAAAATTTTTCAGGGACTCTCTCCTATAAACTATATTTAAAAATCATTTTTATATTACTTCGATATTTATACTTCATTAATCACTCTTTTGCTAGAATTTTACTTTCAACGATTACTTTTAAGGAATGAAAGATGAAAAATTTTGATTTCACTTGCAGCTATTGCGTCTTTGGCTAGTGGCAGCAATCAATCTAAACACAGCTACAAAAAGAGGAACTTATGAGTCTTGATGGTATCGGCAGTGCAAAAGCAGATGCTATCATCGAGTATAGAAAAGGCAACAATTTAACTCAATCGACGATCTCAAAAATGTAAATGGCATCGGCGATAAAACTTTTGATAACCTAAAAGGTGAAATTTTCACTACTGGCAAGAGCGAAGTAAGCGAAAAAGCAAAAGCTGGTAAGAAGAAAATGGATGAGGCAAAAGACGAGATGAAAGAAAAATCTCTGATAAAAAGATAAATTTAAAAAGAAAGCTTCTAAAAACTAAAGAAGAGCTAACTTCTAGTAAAGAAGATGAAACTAGTATGAGTGAAAAAGCAAAAGATGAAAAAGACAAAGTTGTTGACAAAGTAAAAGAAAAGAAAGAAAAAGTCTGCTTCAAAAGCTAAATCTAAAAAAGAAAAAACTTAAAGAGAAAACTAGAGAAATAAAATATTTTAAAACCTGCTTGTCTTTACAAGTAGGGTTTTAGAAATCCATATATTTTTGTTTTAATTATAATTGACAAAAATTATCACAACTCTTTTTTAAATTTTCATTGATACGATAATTGGTTTATTATAATCTTTAGCCAAGGTGTTTTTGCTAATTTGTGCTAAAACAGCTGCCATCTAACTTTACCAACTCAGAAAATGTGTATGGAAACTGCCCCGAAAAACGACTATCAAAAGAGTGATTGCGGTTATCGCTAATCATGTTTGGTGGGTTTCAAACTCCAACGGAGTAAATTCTTAATTCCAGTTGAAGGTTACTTTTCCAAATGATCAAAGAAGTTTCAAACTCAACGGAGTAAAATCTAATGAGATGGGCTTGGGCTAAGGCTCATGAGCAAGACATATGTTTCAAACTCCAACCGGAGTGACCTAATCACGCCGTCTTTTTATATGGCCCAAAGCATCTATAGTTTCAAACTCCAACGGAGTAAATTTTAATGGGTTTGCTTTAGAAATGTTGGTAGGCTATGGGTTTTAAACTCCAACGGAGTAAATTTCTAATCAAGATCTGATAAGTGCGATAGAACAGAGGCTAAATGTTTCAAATCCCAACGGAGTAATAAATCTTTAATGAACCGCCGACCCTTCTGGTTAAGAGGGTTATGAGTTATTTTTATAAGTAGCTATTAAGCCACATTTGTTAAAATCTGACCTATGAAAGTTTTAAAAAGTTCGACATTTGATAAGTGGTTATATAAGTTCGATAATCCTATTGTCAAGGTTTCTATATTAAGAAGATTAGAGCAGATAGAAACAAAAGATCATTTAGGGATTATACAATTTATAGATACAGACTTATACGAACTTAGGTTTTTCAATCGTGTGGGCTAGGATATTTTACTTTTTGATGGCGATGAAATAATTATATTATTAAATGCTGGCGATAAAGATAGCCAAAGCGATGATATTAAAAAGCAAAAAGAGATTTTGAGGATTATAGATGAAAGAAGACTTACATAAATTTGGATGTAGAAGACTATTTAACAACTGATGAATTAAGAAAGAGTATTTTAAATCAAGTTCTAGCTGATGGCGATATTGAAGAATTTAAAAGGCATTATTTTATATAGCAAAGTCAAAAGGCATTGAAAACGTTGCAAAGAAAGCGATTAAATAGAGAAAGCTTTTATAAGATGTTTAAAGAGAATTCAAAGCCTAGATTTGAAAGTATATTTAAGGTTGTGAATGCTCTTGATATTAAAGCTATTTTATGCTAGTCTATTTCATTATTATTTTCTAGTTTCTGCTGTATTGGCTGGGGTTTTTGGCTTTTTGAAGTATCTGCATAAAACAATATTATCGTTCGTTTGATAGATCTTTGCAAGATAGTAACTATTAGTTTTATTTGATCTATTATTTTAAATCTCTTTTCTCTGAAAATTTTTGACTTTTAAGTGTCCTTCTGCGTTGTTTCAAACTCCAACGGAGTAAATAGCGCCCAGCATTAAAAAATAGCGAAAATACATGGGCAAAATCGGAGACTTTAACAGCAACATCCTATGGGCTCAAGAAAAAGGCGCATTTGTTTTAAAATTTGTCAAACTGTCATAGGTTTTGACATAGGGACACTGTTTGGGCACACACAAATTATTTTTACAAGTCAATAAGCTAATTTGTAAAAGTAATTGTGCCCACAACATAAAAATATCTATTTATACTTTTTATATCTATTACATATATTTTTAAGTAATATCTAGCAAATAAGGCGTATAATTCTTATCAAAAATAGCGAGATGAGATGAAAAATCTGGAAACATTCGGTCTAAAGAGAAAGATTATCAATCATACAAACTATACGGAAGCCACAAAGAGTGGGTATTCCGTATACATCAACAACAAATGTCTCTGACGCCGACTGCTGAAAGCCATGGGTATGTCTATTTTCGATGGTGAAGTAGTAGTAGAGCCAAAAATAGTTCACCTATCTCATGGACGAAATCGCTTCCGTATTAGAGTAAAGTCGCAGAAGCGTTTGCAAGAGGGATAAAAACCCTCTTCGATCGCGACAGCAATCGCCCATAATTGACAAAGTCGAGTTACTATCGAAAATGATAGGGCGAGAAAATGAGCGGAGTTTTTGCTAATCGAAAGATTTGACAGACTATCAAAGCTTCGATCTCGAGTCCTGAAAAGAGGAAGCGCTTCTACCGGCTTTGTTGCGAAAGATAGCGAGAACACGAGCTTTAGAGGGGACGTTCTCGATAGAAATGGCGCTATCGCAACCGTCGCTTATGAAAATAGTGATCTTAACTTCAAAATGGCTTGAGAGAAAAATGAAAAGGAGTGTACTACGACTACCGCTTCATAAAAAGATAAAAATGACACTCAAAGAAGTATCCGAGCTAACTGGCATACCATATCAAACACTCTGGGTTGGAATAGTGCAAAAGGCGATTATAGAAAAAGTTTGGTGCGTCTTTTAAAAACGCCGATCGCTCGTTCTCATTAAATATTTTGGCTACAAAGAGGATGCCAACAATAAGCCCTCTTTAAGAGATGAGACGTATAGTTTTATTGCTCGAGGGGCTTTACCCTTATAGGGTTTTTGTAATGATATTTACGAACCCCTCGTTATCCCCAACAAACTTTTAATTATAAAATATAGGTCAGTAGCCCAGTAAAAGATATGCCTATACTTTTTCAGCTCCATTAATCCAGCCTCTTTCATATCTAGCCAAAGTTGTTAGCTGAAAATAATACCCCTATAATAAGCTATTTCGCTCGGTCGTAGTCTTTATCAAAGCTCACTTCATTGTAGCGCATTTATCAGCTACTTTAGAGTATTGCCTAAAAATGCCGTCCATTGTAACGCCCACAACCTTGTCGCTTAATGTAGTTTTTGAACCCAGCATTTACGCTAAATATAAACATTTCAGCCTGCTTTTGGTAGCTGTTTTATCCTCGTCAAGCCTCATAGCGTCCCAATAGTTAGCCTGTGAAAATTTACCCAAGCTCAACTAGTTATCGTCGTTGTATAGAGCTATGCTAGCCTTTTTAAGATCGCCGTATGTTGATTGCCGCTCTAACTTGCTCCAGCCTTGCCAGCTTGGGTTTGCGCTTCATAGATACCCATAAAGTTAGTCCATTTTCTGTTGGGTTTTTATGTAGGGCATTTTCAGGGCTGTTAAATTCTAAACTCATTAATGTATAAAATGCGTTAGTAAAGTTTTCATTTTTAATCCTTTTTAGAAAATTAGAAACTTTTGGCAGGGTTTGCGAAAAGTCATCACTGCCGACATCAAAGCTATTTAATTTTTATCTATTGCCTTATCGACTGTTGCGCTTATCCACGCGGTGCCACGCCACGCGAAAAAGCCACCAACCGCAAGGCTAAAAGCGGTTCTCTTTGTAAAATAAAAATGTGACTTCGTAAAAATCCAACATATAAAACATCGAGCTTATCGCGCTAATAATTGAATTTATGATCCCGCTCTTGCCACTGTGTGGTGGCTTGTGCTATCATTTTCAAAAGCTTAGCACTCCGCCGACCAAAGCCAACTACGGCAGACCCAAAAATAAAAAGTCGCCTGCCTTGTTTAATAGAGTCATCCATTACTTCCACCTCTCTTAGTATCGAAATGTGAAAATATACATTATGACAACTGATGGTATTAGCTCAAAAACAACCATTCTATTTAGCCAAAATGCTTTAGTTCTCTTTATTATTCGTTCCATTTACGCATCCTTTAACAACTCCTCACACGTTAAATCAGCCCATTAGCTCTTTGCGCTTTGCTAATTACTAGGGCTAAACTTTTGCGCTTTTGCTGGCATTTTTCAATGCACGCCACTGATAAATACATCTTGATATTGCGTTTTTACGATTACTCAGGCTTTGAGCTACAACCTACTAAACAAAAACGCCAAGATTAGACTACTTACTATTAGCTTCATTGAGTAGCCTTTCAAAAAGGTTAATTTCTCCTCGCAGGCAGCGTCCTTGATAGGCACTGCCACACGCTCAACCTGTTACAACACGCTCTTTTTATTTTGCTTCGTCTTGCTTTTGGCATCGCCGGCTTTAGGCTTACATTTACAAAGCTCTATCTTTTGCTTTCGCAAGTGTCAAGATCGGCTTTTACAACTGCGTTATTTTGCTCTTTTTAGCGCTATCTTGGCTGTTAGCTCGTCGATTTCCGCTGCGTTGTGTTTAGCCAATAAAGCACGCCAACGACAAAGCTCAAAAATAAGATAGCCTATATAGAATGTATCGCTCATTTCTGCCCTTAAATGGGTTTATCGCCCATACGCTCTTTTAAAAATGCCTTTGTCATCTGGCTCGCATAAACGTGGCTTTGTTCTCTTCATCCATCCCGCATATATCCATAAGCTTCCAGCCTACATAAATACGGCAATAAAAAGCCACTTAAATCCTTTGTATCGGACTACTTATAAAGTCCAAAACGCTCCCCTGCCATCTTTTTAAAGTGCAAGTAACTTTACAAAACCATCTTTTACCACCATTGCTGGTGATATAGGGATCGCCTAAAGTTTTTATGCTATGGATTTACATCATCTCATGGCGCCGTTAATCTCCTCCGAAAAAGCGTCCTATCTTATTGCGTAGAGCCAGCAGTCTTGCTTTATATCGTTCTATTGGTTGGTTCAGGATAGTGCTTCTTCTCCAGCCACTATCGCCATTATTAGCAAACGACACTTGCCATCGTAATAATGTCGTTCGCATCTTCAAACCACCTAAATATCTTTTGGCAATGCTCGTCATCCTTTTACAAAAGAGTAATGCAACTGGACGACTACAAATGAGGATCTCAAGCAAAAGCCTACTAAAATGATCAATATAAGACGCAATATCTCTTTACTCTTAGCATCATTTTCCTGACTTCTTGCTTAGCTTCTCACTCTCTTTTGTTTCACCCTGTTTGTATTCTGGGCACTTAGGACACTCGCTCCAAGTGCAAGCGCTCGTCTTTATCCAGCTTTGATGCGCAAATTACGCACCTTTTACTTTTACTCTCATTTCCTATCCTTTGTGTTGGTCTAGTTTGAACCATCATCTGTGAATTCGTCTTGTTCAAGTACCAGAACGGTTTTTTCACCATCCTCGTATTGAAATTTAGCAAAGTCATCTGGCACGCTCCAAGGTGCGCAAATACCCTGATAATATTTGTCATATTCGAGCTGTCCCAGCCCTCGCACTTTCTAGCACGCAAAAAGATCATGATAGGGCAAAAGTAGCACGCCCAAGATTGAAGCGATAAAACGCAGATTATTATGTAGCTCATATTTTCTCCTATATTGAACGATCTATACTCCACAATAAACAACCTAAGCAAATCAAAGCCCTGCTAACTAGCGATGTACCAGATACTATTACATAGCTCATTTTGCTTTACAGATGATCTGTCGGCGCTACTGATACCGGCTCGCTTGCGTTCAGCTGCGCTCTATGATCAATTCCTTATACTCCGCTCTAAATTTTCAAGCACGGCGTTGTTGCCGATTATCACGCGTGGCGGATATATTTTCTACACTCGGCGATCCCGGCTTCAATTTCGGCAATTTTTGCTCTGCTCGTCGATCTTTGGCTCTTTGTTTAGCCCTATCTCTTGCCCTAGCTCCGGTTATCATTACGGCGTTGTTGTCATTGTCATAGTACTCTGCCTGCTCATCTTTTAATTTGCTCCCACTTGCCATTATTAAAAATATTTGCGTAACCTGCTTTTGGCGTTTTTTGGTGCGGTTTGCGTTTGCTACAGCTAGATAGACTGTTTCGCCTTTGCTACTTTCTAGTGGATCAACTTGCGCTTCGCCTGTATAGATACTCATTTGTTTGGGTGTCATAAAATGTAAATTTTCATAAATTGCTCAGTATTTGATAAGCACTACTACCGCCATATTGAGCGGTCTATTTTCATTGCTGTCGGCACTACACGGCTGGCGTCAAAACCCAAGCTTGTGATGTGCCAGTCTGCGTTATCTGTGATCGCCTTTGTGTTTGCCCTTATGATTTTTCAAAAACGCCTTTCCGCGTCGTAATTACCACTATTATAATAAAAGTCGCGATTGTTATAATTAAAGGTCTTCGGCGCTTGTGTTGATCTCGCCAGTGATATTTCGATCGCATCTTGTTGAGCTGTGCCATAAGCGCAGCTGACGTTCTCATTGACCTCATAAATTTCTCCATCCGAGAGTTTTGGCACAGACTTATCGCCACTGTCCATACGTATAGCCGACCACTGCAAAGAGTGCGCGTATGTTGTTTTGTCAAGTGCTGAGCCGTCACAACGTAAAAAGCCGTTTGGTGCGAGTTGAGTTTGAGCTGTATAAAACATAAGCGCCTGCTGGCAAGCCGTCTTTTAGCTCGGTTTTTAACAAATAGCCCCTCACACCATTTTTGTGTAGCTCAATATCCCAAAATTGTTTTACCCTCAGTTAGCTGGGTTTTTGTTTGTGTTTTGGCTTTGCGATATAGATAATCCCATTTAGGCTCAAACTGCTCCGATCGGATACTTAAATCTTTTATCCCCACCCGGCAACGCCTTCTTTTGTAATTGATAGGCTAGTGACTTATCCACGCGGTTAGCGTAAAATCTGCAGGTGGGATAAAACCCAAATTCGGTTACGCCCCAGCCCCTTTTAATATTTGAACTCTACTATTTTCGCCGTCTTTTGCATCGCTAGCGAAAATCTTCGTTTTTGGTTTTTCGCATATCATTATTGCTCCTTGTGTCTTGCAAACTTGTTGACGCTAAAGGCTAAATTAGCCTGGCTAAAACAAAACATATTGGCGATTAAGATCACTGTTAGCCCAACGCCATTGGCGAGCTAAAATATCGTAAAAATTAGATTTATTAAAATTGTGTTGTTTTGGTGTAAGACCAGTTTAAAAAGTCACATCGTAATTGTCATACTGGCACCTAGTAAAAACTCTAACGACTTATAGCTGTTTTCTGGTGTGCAGTTTGATAATTTTTAATAATTTTTGCTTTTATTAAAAACCTATAATCGCTATCGTTTAGTAAAAACTTCCTTTATCGAGTTGTCGAGGCGGTGAAAACTCGCCTTTATAAAAACCTTTGCTCGGCTTGGCAAAGGCATCTTTTAAAATCAAGTTTCTTTTGCCTCTGCTTACCCCCACGTGGCGACCAACTAGATCAAGAGCATATCCGCTAGCCGTATCAATATTTAATATCTCAGCTACTTTTATGGCGTCGTCAAAAGCTTTTATAAACTTATCGCTGAAAAGCTTTGCAGTTGTTTTGCTCGTGGTTTTTGCGGTATTGCTGCATTAGCTCGACTCATTACACTACGCCAAATCAATGTCGCTTTTTGTTAATAACGCATATCCCACGCACGGCTACTGGCAGGCTTTTGTCCTTGTCGTTTATCGTAAATTGCTAACCTCAAAACCTTAACGTCGTTTATTATGCTATACAAAAGCTGCTAATAAACGTCCTCGCCTATATTGAAAACGTGGCTAGATATTGCTCTTTAATTTTTACCGGTGTTTATATCCGTTACGCCCTCGGTGCGTTTTCTATACAGCAAAAATATTCTAGGTTTATCTGTGTTGGGCGGTCAATTTAACCTCACGCTTAGCGCCCAGAAACTCAACCTCTAGCTTGGTTTGTCCTCGCACGCCACAACCGCCGATTTTCTTTTTAGTATTGCTTTCGCCTATTGTTGTATCATCACCGTCAATACGATAGCGTTTTAGGCTATGTGGTGCTACGCCGTTTGCATCTGTTTGGTTAGTGTAGTTTTCAAAAACCTGCATTGTTTCCACGCCTTTTAAATTTAGTATGTAGCTTTCTAACCCTTGTCGCTCGTCGTTGTTGTTGATACTATGGCTTTGCATAAATCTAAGCAAAAGGTCGCCGTCGCTTTCCTCGTCAGCCTAAACTGATTTTTGAGTAGCGACTATTCTATCAACGCCCTAGGATTATCTCTTGCATTTTCTAGCTCTGTCTTGTTCGTTTATCCTAAACGTCTTCCCGTTTCTAGGCTAGTTATACTAATGGCTTCTTGACCCTCAGTGCCTAGTGTTACTTCATAGTCGGTTACCCACAAAATTGCTATTTTTATCTTTTTAAAATTGCGCCTGATATTAGTTTCACCAACTCCGTGTATCGTTACGCCACTAGCCCTGCTATAATCCGCTGTTTTTCTTAAAAAGCCCTGCGTAAGCCACACGCTGATCTAGCCACTCGCCAGTCGCCAAATAAGGTCTCAGATTTGAGTGATAAAAAGTAAGCACTTGATTAATCACCTAATGCCTCGCTAAATAGCCCAATCATTTTGCCCGTCTGGTGTTGATGCGCCTAGCTCTAAATCTCGCCATAAATCGCCTTAAAGCCATTTTCTAAACGCTCTTTTTATGGCCTCTAGCTCATCAATTATTCTATTTCACCACTCGCATTTATATATAACCTGGCTTTCGTCGTAAATATCCCTATATTGCACTCAATAGTTGCTTTATGTCTGCTTTGCGTTTGTGTTTGTATCAAACTCTAACGCTCAACGCTTAAGTAGTTTGCTGTTTTATCTCGTCTGCATTTTTGTCAGTGTTAGGATTTTTGATAATTAAAACCACCTAACGCCATTTTCAAAATCTACCAGTCATTGTAAAGGCTCATATGGGTTTTAACATTTTGGCTATTGCAAAAGACTATCCGCTTTATGCCCTAGTAGCCAGTCGCCTCGTATCTATCGCCCTTACCTCACTTATCCCCCTTATTTCGGTTGTTGTGGCCACCGCTATCACCGCCATGTGTATGGTTTACGCCACTACCTATCATATCTTTGGCGGTAATTGTGCCTACTACTTACGCTATTGCCTCGACTCAGTGAAAATTGCAACCAGGTTTTTATTCTCTATTTGTTTGTAGTCGCCCGTCTGCTCTATGTTGCCTCGATTATGATTTTCCCTCGGTTGTTTTTAGGTAGGTGCTTTTGCTTGGTGTTCGCATGCAAACGCTGTCTAAATCTGCATCTTTAACCACTAGCGTGGGTTAAAGCCGTTAAAAGAAGCCGTCCGAGTAGTCGTGTAGCCTAGCGGCTCACTTTTTCACGACTAGCAAACCAGCTGTCAATGCAACGCTCAGCAAAATACACAAAGCCCATGATCGCCTTTTCTTATTGGCGTAGTAATTACAAAAATCGCCACCTCTATTGCACTGGCACATCATCTATCGGCGGTAATGGCACGCCTCACGCCGTCACGTTTTAGCTCGTTTATCATTAGCTCAATCTGCACCGTATTATCGCCTCGCGTTAAATTGGTGAAACCCAGCAGGTAGCGCCGTATGCACACCTGCCTCAAAACTCAATAATCCACTATCAAAACTTGTGTTCAATCGGATCGTTCATTTTTCTACTTGTTAATTTTCCATTTATTGCGATTAGTTCCGTTTGCCACGTATCGTTTAGAAAATCGCATGTAGTGTTAGCTGTGTTATCTTATAATCGCCGTCGTACTCGCTTAAAATTGACTGTATGTCTCGCAGTGAGCTCGATATTTAATTTAGGGTTTAACAAAGCACGTAACCCTTAGCCCATCGTCGGTTTTTCAGGGCTGTGATCACTCCAGTTTCTCGCTTAAAACAAAGCCCTCACTATCACTTTGCATCTGTCTTTCGGCAAAATGTTTAAATTGCCGTCTAATATATGCCAGTTAGCGTCGTTGTTTTTGGCTACGTGTAAATAGTCTTTTTATATCGCCAATACTTTACAACGTGGCAAGGCTTTTATCACGAGGCAAATCTACTCACGCCTTGTTTTGAGCTACTCATAGCTTTTAACGCACATATTCACAACGTCGCTATCTTTTACGCGCCAGCTTTTAGCGTCGTATATGACTCTAGCTTTACAGAGTAGTCGTTTTTGTCCGTCGCCGCACTCAATATGTGTTATAAAATCCAAAATCGTTACGGCTAGTGTAAGCTTGCGTTATTTGCCCAGCAAAATTAATCTCGGATCGTCATATCTGCAAATAATTTCACTTGGTTAAAATCTTATTCTGCTATTTGGTTGCGGTTGTTGGCGTTTGAGGTTGTAAATTCTATTTTGCTAGTGTTTTGGCTCTGTCGCTGATCGTTTTTCGATGTTGAAGCCTTTACGAGATTGTCTATTACTATGCTTTGCGTGCTGTTGCTCATCTCTAAAGCGGTAGCGTCTGCCGTACCTCACGTCTTTATCCTTTCGCTAGCTCGCTCATTCGTCGCGTTAAAACTCTTTTTGCTTCACGGCGTAAAGCTTTAACCGCTCGCCCAGCTCATATCATCTACGCACCAACGCCGCTTTTTCAGTGGCGTCATTAGTATAAAACAAAAGGCAGTCTTATTAATTAGGCTAGAGCATTTACCGCTAAGCCTTTATTAAAACTAAAAGTTTACTTTGTTTTGTTTTAGATCGGTTAAACTCAAATTGCCAAACCGCTCCGACCTCGTTATATTTTAAGCGTTAGCTCTAGCTCCATATCAAATATGTTAAATTACGCGTTGTTTTAACTCGCTTGTTGTCATTATTTCGTAAATCATATATATCCTTTCAGGCTTGTTTTCTTTTGTCTGAACATCGTGTCTTGCATGATTAACGGCATTTTGCACCACTTGCCCTACATTTAGCCCTTTAGCTGTTTTCGTTTCTACTATAAACCTCCTCAAGCGTGAGCGTAACGTCAGCGTATAGATCGCTTTCGGTGGCTACTTCAATGCTTGTAATTAGCATATTCTATGTGTTTTTAACCCTGCTGTTACGATGCAAAACTCACCACTCTTTTGCACTTCAAAAGCTTATCGTATAGGCTTTGTAGCCTATTTTAGCAGTGCTATTATCTTTATTCTTTCATTTTCCATCGGTTGATGGGAGCTATTTCACGCATCTTTTATCAATGCCAAAAATCTAGCGTATCGCATTGCCTCGTATATGCTTTTACATTGTTGTAGAGCTAGGCCTTTTTGCGTGAAGCGGTGGGCGGTTTTTATGCATGGCAGGTCAAAACGGACTACTTGCATAATCTCATCGCCCCTCGTTAGTGTCGTGGCGGCTCATAGTCTACTATTTTACCCTTAATCGTTGTTGTTTCGGCTCTAGCACGGCGTGATCGCTACATTTGCCCCACTTTCAATGGGATTTTTTGGTGCGCGTAGCGTGCTTTTGTTGTTTTCCTGCTCAGTTGCATCTAGCCTAAACGTGCCTATCTTACGGCTTATTACTCGACTCATATAGCCCTCTTAAATTAGCTGCTAAAGGCGAGATCGTGCCTATTGTTAATTATTTGGTTCGCCATGTCAGGGTTGTTTGTGCTGTTACGTTTATCGTTGTGAGTGGCTGTTCCTGCCGTGATATTGCACCGATCTATTGTTATCGGCGTATTGTGTAGCTAGTGCCGCTTAGGTATCATTGCCAAAAACCTAAAAAGCTTTTTGTGCTTTCCCACATATCGCTAGCGGTTTGTCCTATATCGAGAGTACTAACGGCGTTTATAATCGGAGCTATGTACTCGTCATATTGTTTTTAATCCATTTAAATGGCACTTCAAACGCCTTAGGATAGCGTCGCCCACTGTCTTTAAAGCCTTGTTTTATCAGCTCCCAATCGCCCGTAAATACGCCATATAATATTTTAAATACGCTGATTATCGCATTTACGCTGAGTGATAAAATTAATCACAAAATCCCAAACTGCTTTTTATTGTCGGCTCTAGTTCCTTTATATATGGCTGTGCCTTTTTGCCCCACTCACATGCTTGTTTCCAATGGTCGTAAAATAAACTTTCACGCTGTCTAAATAGGTCATTAGATCATCAATTAGTAAAATAAGACCGACCCATTAGCATAATTACCCAACCGATAGGGATTAGTTAAAAACGCCGCTATCATTGCACGCTTTAACGACCGCTAAAACGCCCACTAGGATTAATAACAGCCGCTTTCCAGCCTATCGTGCTACTTATTGACTTTATTTAAAAATCTAAACGTATTTGAATACTTGCCCAGCTTCACATCCACTTTAAAGACATTAGTCAAACCTCGACTACTAAAAGCCTTATTAGCTTTAGAAAGTTGTTAAAACCTTTTAGGCTTTGATTGACGACTGGGATTAATTTTAACGCCACTTGCGTAGTGATTGACTGCATCGCTGTCTTTTGTATCTTGTAGGCGATCTTGGTACTCTTTCGCCTGGTCTATTTCGGCTTGGGTTATATCAACAGTTTTATTCTTTTGTTTTGCCAGCTCCTCGATGTTTTGCAAAGGTCATAGTTACTAATGTGTTATCTAGTCCGCTCGCTGCTGTCACTGCACCTATTAGCATCAATTTCTGTCTTATATTGCTTAGCTCTTGTTTTAAAGTTGGTAGCTGGCTTTTTCTCAGTTAGTGCTTGGTCTCTTTTCGCTGCTTCTTTTGCTTTTTCGCCGACCTTTTCCTCTGCTTCTGCCACTTCGTGAAAAACTAGTAGTGAGGTTCCTCAGCTTGCCCTTTAGCTTCCTCGCACCACTCTACGCCTTGATTTTTGGCTTTGCTCTAATTTTGCTATTAGCTCGGCATTTCTTCCATGCCAGCTCTTACGGCGTCGCTATAGGCTGGGCTGTTTGTTTGGCTAGGCTAGAGATATTTTAGCCTTGCTCTATCTGCTTTATCTTGCCACTATCAACATCAAATCCGATTTTGTAGAAAGAATTCATCTAATAGCACTATATATCCTTTTAAGGGGCATATTAGAGCAAATTTCAATAATGGGTTCGGCTTGTGTTTTTGTTATATTAAATTATGATATACATAATTATTAAGCATAAAATAAGGGATATTATTATATAATTATCTTATCAAAAGGGATAAAAAGCCTTTTTGATAATAAGAACTCAAGGAGAAATAGGAAAATATTTTCTGAAAGGGTTAGAAAGAGTTACTAGAAGCGTTAGCTGCACTTCTAGCGATATGAAAGTCTTAAAGGTGGCTTTGAGCCACCCCTTGAGTTCGATTATAAGACACTACACTTTATAAGGAGCTTAAAATGGATGTGTGTTTTTGACGTGGCTCAATTAGTAGTTTGTATCGCTCTAATCTATGAGATGTGGCGTAACCACGAGCTTTCAACTAAAACGCATAAAAGAGTTAGAAAATGCATAAAACGCCTAAACGTAAAGACTTTTGTTGAGATTTTTGGTATCCCTTACGCCACGTTAAAACGACTGGGCTAAATCAGGGCGGATAACTGGCGTTTTAAATTGCTTGATTTTTGAGTAATTTAACTTTTGACGAAATAGAAATAATAAAGAATAGAAGTAAAAATAGAGGTGAGCCTTATTGTTTTTCTAAGACTCGGCGCTCCTCGTTTAGTAGTTCGATAATAACCTCGTGCATTGCTATTGCGTCCTCTAGGGTCGTAAACTAGTACGTGGGTCATTTGAGTGTGGCATAACCCTTTTTATGATCAGGTAGCCACACCAAATAGTCTATATCAAACTCGCTTTTACGCCTTTGTTTAGGGTAGGCTGTTATACCGTTAAGGATTTTGCCCCAGCGGGTAAGAAGTCTAAAAATGGTATTTTAACCCTCAAACATCAGCTGTGCGTAATCGCCTCTATTGGCGTTAAATGCGTTTCGACTTGGCTAACGTTTTTAACAATATTTCGCCACCCTCTGCATTTTCACCGCACTAGCGTATTTCAAAATAAAACTCTCTACTCGTTAAACGTAGTGCCTATGTTGGCGATAATTTGTCTACATCGATATTTACGTCCTCGCCTTGCATTTTGATAGCGTCTTTGGCTAATCCTAAAGGCTGTAACTGCGTGTTTTGGTCTCAAAAAGTTTGCGCTTTAAAACGTATTTATTTGAATTTATGATTAACTCGTATGTTTGTATTAGTTACCAGCTCCATTTTCTAGGCGTTTGCTTATTCTTTTCAAAGGATGACTCGTTGGGTTGTGTGTCGCCTCTTTTTAGTCCGCCGTCATTTACGAAAAAGCCATTTAGCCGCTTTGAACTCATCGCCATTTAGCGTGTCCTTAAACTCCATTGTTATAGGGCTAAAAGCTTTTAAACCTGTGCGTTGTTGGTTGTGAAAAGGCCTGTGTAAGTTTCATGTCCCCGCTATGTTGTAGAAGTTTTAGGGTTAGCGTGCCACTTGGTTGCAACCACCCATAAAACACCCCCACTGCTAGCGCCTATCGTATAAGCTCCCTGCATCAGCCGCGTTTCTATGCTTATTACATCGCTTCCGTCTGCGTAAGCGGTGATCTCGTAGCCGTTTAGTAATAAAACGATCGATCGTGTTGGTATCTTGCCATTTTAGCCTTTTATCTATTGTAATTTATCAAAATATCGACGCTGTGTATCGCGCCAGCTAGCAATAGCCACATTTATAGGCACTGACTTCTAGCTTCCCTATCTGCTTGTAGTTGCTCGGTATAGTTAGGGCTATCAAAACGTAGTAGCCTCAAATCCAAATAATACGCCGCTTTCTAGTGTGCCAACTGGATCACCGCGCCATTGCTCTCGAGCAATAAAGCCGTACTTTTAACAAATGTTTCGCAAACTTGTTTTACTGTCGCTATTAATCTTACTTGCCCTGTCGGTTTGTCACTTTTTCAGTAACCTTTTAGCACGCTACTGGCTATTTGTGTGTGCAGTTATTAAAAAGCGTCAGTCCTACTCGGTTTCGTCCATAATTTACCGCCCAACGCTACGCCCTCGGCTATCATACTTACGCCGTCATAGTCAGTGTAATAATTTACGCCTAATTTGTCGCATTGGCCACTGTAGCGTGATCGCTCTATCGGTGCCAGCTGTTTTCTAGGTTTTAAATCATTGTTTTGAGCTGTTGTTACCCTCCCACCTGTGCTTAACGCTCTAGCTAACACCAGCGCCTGCGTATCGTCGCCCGTATTGTTATAGGTTCGATAAAAGCGACCGCTGTCTTTATCAACTATATTACGTTTGTTTTCGTTTCAAGTTGCACCCTTGCGTGTGGATCGTATAGCCTGGCACGCTTGGGTTTTGTGCTGATGATCCACTCGTTGCTCTGCAACTTCTTCGTCCGCCAAAAAATACGCGAGCTATACACTTCAAAAGCTGTGTTGTTGAAAAGCTTATCAACGCCTCGCTTAGGGCTCTCTCTGCGTTACGCTTGTCTTTGGCCCTACGTAAATATCACTTTTGCCACCAACTAGGGTTTCTGGCACGCCACAAACGCCGCTTATCTGCTTTCAAAAATAGCCCAGCCTTGTGTTGTCATTTTTGCCAGCCGTTGCCGCTCTAATAATAAAGCAGTTTGCTTCATGTCATATACTGCTTTTTATTCTCTTTGCTAATTAGCGCGTTAATTTTGTAGCCACCGCCTCAAAATCTACGCACGAGCTAAAATCTAAATCTGTATAAATTTTATCTGCTCCGCCTACATGGTTTGAGGCCGCCAGTATAGCTTTTAATTTTATTAATGCCTACGTTTAGCGCCGAGCCTCTTAATTCATTAGTGGTCGCTTGTGTTGTTTTATTCTTTTTACCCACTTAGCTACAATAGCTTTTTAACGCCACTTACGCTAAAAATAGCTTTAGCGCTTTTTGTGGCTCTTACGTCGCCGCCAAAGTTTAATGCGTCGTCATTTGCACTCGCGATACTTACAAATCTTGTATTTACATCATCGAAAGCCTCGCACCAATCATCGCTACAATAGCTATCACGCTAAAATCTCTATTCTTTGCGATCTGTCCTTGTTCGTTTAGCTGGATATTTTACTATCCTTTTTATTGTTAAACCCATTTTATTTACCTTTATGCCTAAATCCGCTGTTTTAATCTCGGCTTTTTAATCTCGTTTTGAGAAACTTCCACTCTATTTATGTAGCTTAGCGTCAAATCTATACTAGCTCGCTCTCTATGCCACCGCCTACTATTTGGCTTAAGTCTCTAATAGCTAATCGTTACCAGCCCTAATCCTATGTACAGCCCTTTTAAGCACCTCGCCAGAGTGTAAGAGTGTTTTAATTCGATTATGAAGTTCGCATTTTTGCCAAACAGCGTTTACGCTTCTACGGCTTCACGCGTTGAAGTTATAACCTCTTTTTCGCCCTCGAGAAACTTATATTCTCGCCCTTTTTGCGCGCAGTTAATAAATGCAATGTTAAATATGCCACCTTATCATTTAGTGTTTTGGAGTAGCTATCACGCACTAGGCTTTCATTACGCTCAAAGCCTTGCTATCAAAACTTTCAAGCCGTCAAATCTAACGCCTGCAAAGTTTTGTATCCATATTCGCTCAATCTTGCATATTGATAATGCGGTAATTTACGCCCTTGTAGGTGATTACATCTTGCAAATTGAAGTAATTTAGTATCTATCCTAATCGCTTCTTTGTACATTTTCCCTCTGGCAACCTTTGCATTTCGTCGTTACTTAAAAACTGCACCACCGCCTTAAACTGTCATCGCCCCTTTTGATAACTTGACGTAAAATCGCTATCCTCCATTAGCTCGCTAACGTTTATCATTTTCGCACCTCGTATGTTATTGAGCTTTGTGAAAAGGTCCAGTATCAATTAGTGATTTAGTGCTTGGTCTGTTTAACTTTTGCTCTATGCCTAATTGTTGCTCTTTTTAGTGATGGTGCTATGCCGTCCGATATTGCCTCTTTGCTTATCCTTTAGCTTCCTCGCCTATTGCGACGCTTCTACCGCTGATATTTTGCCTGCGATAAATTTCTCTATTGCGGTTTTTGCCAAATTAGCTACCGCCTCAGCATTGTTTATCAAAGGCTTACGCAAAAATGAGCGCTCTGGGATATTGTGTGCTGGATCGCCAAACCCGTGGATCATAGCTAGGTCTGCGTTGGTTAGCTCGTCGCTTTCTAGCGTTGCTTTAGCGGTTACGCCTACCACCACGCTAAGCCCTTTTAACTCGGCTATCTTGCCCTCTAGTTTTTCGATCATCTAACTAGCCCAAATGTGGAGTTACTAGCCTTTTTAAGCTCTAGGTAGCGTTGTCCGTATTTAGTTAAATAGTAGCTTCACTTTCGCTCTCAAAGCCAGTCTTACTACTTGTATAGCTTTACGCTTAGGCTACCTACGGCTTTACTGCCTATTTCACGCAATGGCTGGGAGCTGTTCGTCGCTTCTGCGCTTAAAGCCCCTGCATTGCCAAAATGTGAGCTGCTAAGTGTAAAACGCCGACCCTCGTAAAAACGCCCCAAATTTTTCTCGGTAACTTGTAGCTTTGTCCCTCGTCTAAACTTAGCTCTATGCGTGCTTCATCTACCGCTTTAAACTCAGGGAATTTATTTAAAAATCGGTCGCTGTCATTGTTAAGCCTTTGTAATTTACGTAAGCCACTTTATCAAGCTGACGGATTAATGCCCGTAATTTAGCTTTAACGGCGATTTCCCAGCTTAGCACGCTTCTTTGAAATGGCTGCATTGCTGCTGGTGATAAAGCCCAGTCAGTGCTTAGCACGTCCTCGCTCTTGTATATACGACGGCGCGGTTTTTGCCCTGCCACCGCCTAAGCCTTTGTGCAAAGCCTAAAGGTATGCCAACAATATTAACATCAACACCCGTGCTTTGTGATAGTGCCCTTTAATATGCGTTAGTGCATTTACGCCACCATTTACCGCGCCAATAGAATTGTCATATTTGCTAGCTAGTGCCATAAGGTCTTTGCTATCGATCGCTATTGGCATTAGGGATTAACAGACCGCCATTTTGCTCGTAGCCAAACTCAGTGAGCGACAAGAAAAATGCTCAGCTTCTGCACCAGTCATTGCACCAATGCATCGCGCCAGCTGTTAGGTCTTTTCTTTTTACATTAGTGTTATTTAGCAAGCCTTGCACCGCTGGCAATTTAGTATGACCGACAAGCGCTGTTTTTTTGCATCGTTAAAAGTGCTACACGCTCAAGGTTGCTAAGTTTTGCTGTGTCTAGCTCAATTTCTAGCCTTTTAGCTCTAGCTGCTTTGCTTCGCTAGTATAAACCGCTGACTTAGCCCAGCTTTAGGTATAGACCTTTTTAGCTGTAATGTTTTAAACCTCGGTTTCTAGTGATGTTGTGTTTTCGTCAATTAGCCGTTTTCAAATCTTGAGTTCCCTCGATCTCGCCATAATCTAGTGCGTCTATGCTCTCGTCGCCTTTTTGTAATAGGCACAAAATTAGCGAGTTGCACTCTGGATATTCACGCTCTTTAAAGCCCTCGTTAAAGCCAGTCATCGCTGACGCTGAAAGTTGGCTTAAAATTCTCATCTCTGGTTTCATATTATTCCTTTCATTAGTTTTTACAAGATCGCCGCCACTTCGGTTACGTAGAAATTTATCTTTAGCTCGCTGTCACTGCTAGCGTTGCTACTTTAGCTACCTTTGCCAGCGTCTGCGCCTGCTGTTGCTTTCTACTTGATAGTGTCGCCAACCGCTAAGCCGTGATTTTCTTTTACCTTTTGCACCCAAACTTCGCTACCATAAGAGATTGATAGAACGCCCATAACCTCGCTAGCTTTGTTTTCGCTTTTAGTCCCCATTTTAAGGCTAACGCCCATAATCTGATCGGTTGCTTTACTTATTTTTGCTACGCCGCCGTCTTTGAGTCTACAAATACTCCAAAAGGTATAACCTCGGTATCATTATTTTACATAAGCTAGTGCTACTACGGCACTTTCGCCTGCTCTAGCTATTTGTCCCTGCAAAAGCTCTTTTATCTAAATAGCCCATTATTTACCTCCAAATTTTTATTTAAGTCAATTTTATTTGGCTTAGCGTCGTAAAACTTGTCTACGCAGCTTTGCTGTTGTCTTTATTTTTAGCACTTACACGCATACCCATATAAATAGCTTTTTAATCTCGCTATCGCTTAGCTTTTTAAGCTCGTTAGCCTCAAAGGCTTTACTATCTAGGATTACCGCTTCATAAACACCCTAGTGTTCTTAGCGTCGCTTAGCTTTTTACATGGCTAAAATTCTGTCGTAGCGTCTGTTACAGCTTCGGTTGTTGCTGCCTCGCCTTTTTAGCTTTTTCGATTTCAGCTTTTAGCTCTGCGTTTTCTTTTTCTAACGCTTCAACTTTAGCTTTAGCTCCGCAATTTCTGCGTTTTCATCTGTGCCGTCGCTATCTTTTTACGTTTTTTAGCTTTTACATCTGCTAGCTCAGTTTTTGTTTTTCTAGCTCAGCGGTTGTTTCGTCTAGCTTTGTGCTAACTTCCTCAGCACCGCTTTAATGCTTGTTCCAAAAGATCAACTAGCTCATTGTTAGCCTCGTTGGCTTCCTCCACTTTCTCTTTACCGACTTCGTCGTTATCTTTAAACTTTTTGGGTCGCTGTCAAAGCGCCTTTTAATTTATCTATGAATTTTCATTTTTATCCTTTTACTATCGCCTAATTTACACCTCTTTGCCAGCTCGCCCCTCGGCTACTACTGCCAAATGATTGCCCTTATATTCGTTTCGCCGACTACCCATCACGCTCGATTGGTTTGCTGTCATATCCGCAACTTACCTCCTTTATTCCTTGTTCTTTTATTATTTTGATCGCTATCTCGTCGTTTATATATGCGTCGCCTACCAAAAATCACCCTCACGGCGTACGTTTTCGGATATGCCCCTATCGCGGTATCTTTCCAATTCTTGGCTGTTACGTCGTCGTCTGGGTGTAGCGTTAGTGGCTTACCCTCAAAGCTTTTTTATCGTTTCAGGGCTAACATCTTCTTTTTCATCCCTAAAAACTTTATACACCTTGCCACTGGTGACGTCTATTTCTCGCCTAGGTATTCCATAGGCTGAATGCTACCATTTTGGCTTTTTGTTATTATGTAGCCGTCATCATTTATTTTAAAATCCATTTATTCCCTAGAATAGCTTTTTGCAAAACATCGGCATTGTATATCAACGCCGCTTGCATTTCGGCTTGTCCGCTTCGTTTTATCCACGTTTTGTCGCTTGTCCCATATATACGCTATCATCATCAAAACGACGCCGCACGCCTTTGCATATTTGCGTGGGTGTGCTTTACTCCTTTTCATCTTTAGCCGTTTGCCAGATATAAAGCTTTCTTGCGCCTAGATTTGTGCATGCGTTCTTGGTCTAGACTCTGCGTTTATTTTTGCCGTCTGATCTCTGGCTTCAGCCAACCTAGCCCTTGCTTTTACTTACACCCGTGCGTTTCGTGTAATGATTGTGGCAGCTCGGTACCAGCCTGCCGTAAATAGTTCTCTCTTATTGCTTTTTCCACGTCGCTTAGATAGTCATTTTAACCGATGTTATCAAAGCTCATATTTTGGCTATGTATTCGTCTAGTTTTGCTTTACGGCGGTATCGCCCACAGCGGTGTTAGGTCTATATCCGTGCCTGCACGTTTTGGCTCAGTCGCTCTTTGTTTGTTTCATTTGTCTGCACTAACCACACCTCGGCTTAATCTTTTGCGTAGTCTAATGTCGGCTTTTCGTAGTCCGTTAGTATTTGGGTTGTGTAGTTCTATTATTTCGGCGTCACTAAGGTTACCCAGTAAAAACGCTCTGCCTTTTAATAGCGCCGTTTTGAAAGAGGCGATTAGTAGTAATAAAGCGTGCGATATTTAACTCTGCACGCTTGCAGTCGCACTGGCTTAAACCTTATTGCGTTTCACAAAATAGTTCAGATAAAAGGTCGGTTTCATCAGCTGGCTCGTCTAACTTTTGGGCTAATAGCTCGGCTTCGGTTATATCCTCGGCGCTTATGTTCTTTAATCAAGCCCCTCATCTTTTTAGCTCTTTTAAAATTATCGCGTTACACAGCCCTGTTCAATACCTGCAAGTGCTGTGTCACGTTTGTACTCGGCTTTTCTTTATCATTTAGCTGTCTATGCTGTAAAAATCGTATTCTAGGGTTTCGCCTAATATAAACGGATCGGTGATGTCAAAACCGGTACAGGTGTGTGTAATTCGTTGATCAGTTTCATAATATGTCGGTTGTCTTCCTCGCCACACTAAAAGCCACCAGCCCCTCGCCAAATAGTATGCTAATAGGGCGGTTTAATGCTCCAGCTACCACGATACAGCTTTTTAGCCCAAAGCTCGGCTATCCCAGTTAGGTTGTTTTCCTTTGTTAAATAGTCGTCCCTCCATCCATAGCAATTGCGTTGGCGTAGCTCTTTGCTGAATTGATTAACGAAGCGCCTTTACATTTCGTCTTCATTTCCAGTCGCTATTTGTCGTTATATCCGTGCATTTTTATAAACATCTATTTTGCACTCCTCGATGACTGTCGCTAACGCTAGCGTGATAGTGTCAAAACATCTTTTATCACATCAAGGGCGGTGGCTATGTCGCTTATGCTTTCACGTTGCTTTTTATGCCATAGCTTTATTCCCCTGCACTATACAAAGACGGCTAACGAGTTTTAACTCCCTTTACATCATAAAGGCTAGGTCGTTATATTGTGTTCTGCATTTTTGCTTTAATCGCCCTTACCAAAAACGATAAATTGTTTTAATTGTTTCATCGGGGCTTAGTGCGCTTGATAGGCTTCCTCGCTTTGCGTCCATTACGGCTAAAACTGTCACCACCGTATAGCAAAACGTTAAAAAGCAGGTCTCTACTAACGCTGTTCTATCTCTAGCTTATTATAAGCGCCGTAATACTCTTTTGCGCCCTCGTCTATATCGTCCCAGTCGATTTCACGCCCCATTTTTAGCATATCGCCTATGGTCTTTTTAATGTAGCGCTCGGCTATCCAGCCGTTGTTGTGTGCGTTTAAAAGCTGTGTGTTTGTGACTATTAACGCGTATAACTTATTCGCCGTCATTTGCCCCATTTTAGTTATTAGGTTTTCTAAGCTATCGGTTATTTTTGCTCATTATTCCGCCTTTTATTTTTGATTAATAATACAGGCTTTGGGCGTTAGCTTCGGCTTGTGATGTGTCCCCAAAATTGTTGTTTTGCTTTTATTAGTGGTTCTAGGGCGCAACGTATGCGTCTGTAGTGGTTATTTTCGTTCAGTATTTGTGGCAATATATCGCCACTATGTGGATCCGTTTTTGTAGCTATAGTCTAAACTCTCGTGCCGTTTCTACGCATGCGCTCGTGTATATGATTGCTTTCCAAAACTACGTATAAACTCTATGCCGTCCTCTATACTGCTTTGCCTTTTATTGTTAGCTATCATGCTATGGCCCGTGCCTTTTAAATAGCTTTATACTTTCAGGGCGTGCGTTGTCGGCCTGATTACATATTTATGTATATTTTCGATACGCTCTTTTACTCCGCCGTATAATCAGCTCTAACCCCTACTGCTCCAGCCTCGTGGCTTATATAAAGTTTGCGATCGTGCGTATATAGCTACCTACGCGACGTTGGGTCGTTGGCAAAACCAAAAGTCTAAGCCGTGATAAGGGTTCCTAACCCGTCAGTGCTAAAGTCATCTCAATGGTTTCCTTTGAAGATAAGCGCATCGCTCTTTAGCAGCCCCAGCCAAAATATGCTCGTAGGTGCTGGGATTATATCTGCGGTCATATTCTTGCTCGTTAAATAGTTCGGTTGGCAAAATGGATTGTCGTTGCACTCTACTGTAACTAAAATAAAATCGGTCGCGTTGTTGTCTTGCATTTGTTTACTATCTACGGCGTCGGTTTCATTCTCGGGTTCCAGCTAAACCAAAGCTCAGATTCTTTGCGGATAGTCGGACGTAAAAGCCTAGCTTCTTGCCACTTTAGATTTTGTAGGCTCCTCCACCCACGCAATGTCAGCCCCTAGTGATTTTACACTATCGGCTGCATGATCTTGCATGCCTTGAAAAATTATTAAGCCATTGCCACGCTTAGCTAATCTCGGTTAGCGTTATCTCGAAATATTCACTTACGCCTGCTTATTTATTTGTTTTCAATTAGGGGCTTTTGATGAGTATCTAACGATCGTTGTATTTCTCTTATAGCTAAAACAATTCTAGCATTTGCTGATTAGCATTGTTTCGATTATACACTGGCGAAAAGTAGTGCTTTTTAGCGACCACGTCCGCCTTTAGCCCCTTTGTAGCGTTTAGCATACAATAGCGCGTCTCAAAGATCGGGCAGTGTTTAAACCAATTATCATTTATCAAGCTTTACTATTGTGCGTCTTATTTCGGTTACTTAGTTTGCTGTGCGTTGGTGTTATTGATGATCGTTTCATACTTTGCCAAAAATGGTCTCTTTATCTTCTGCGATCCTGCTGTGAGCTTCAACGTCTGCTATCCTACGCTCATCTCTAGCATTTCATCCGCTTTCTTTTGTTCCTCAACGTCGCGTTTTGAAAATAAAGTAAATGCCTTGTTTTCATCTACTATCTGCTCTATACTATTCACTTCTATTTGGCTTTTCCTCTAACGCCCTATTCGTCGCTATCGCAGTATTCACTAAAGTATTCACTATTTCGATATTTTTCTTGAGGGATATTCTTGTATAGCTTATTAATAGTTATGGGCTTACTTTGTAGTTTTTGCTAGTTGGTTTTGGCTTATCCCTGCTTTATAATCAGCTATTATTTGCTCTTTTATCTTGTCGGTTAATTTCCCCACCATCTACCCCTTAAATAAAGTCGGTTGTTATATCTGTATTTGCGGTTTAGGCTTTTATAAATTTGCTTTTGGCACATCTTTCGCTCTACTTGCTGTCATTCTATGCTTTAACACCCAATCCATACCCTTTATAGGCGTATTTAATAGCGTGTTAAGCTCCTGCTTGGTATTTTTTCTTACCTCAGCTTACTCTTAGATTATTAATAACGGTTTCGTCCGTATAGGGCTTTAACACCTCCTTATTAAAAACGAAATTTCGTTAAATAATAGTGATCCTCTGCTTTTTCCCAGTCTGGGTAAAACTTATCGAGCACGGCATAAAATACGTCTAAATGTTTTAAATTAGGCAAATCCATTTTCTAATAATCCTAAACTCGCCCTCTATCACCTGAGGGCTATTTTTTCTCTAGTAGTTTTCGTTTTATCTTGAAAAACGTCCGTTTGCATCCCCCTTTACGTCCTCTATTATCCTCTTGCCGTAGACGATAGGTAAAATCTGCTATATATCTGATCTCTCACAGTTCTATAGCCTTGCCTTTTGTTGTTTCGTCTGCTATGGTGTAGCTAGGGCATTAGCACAAAGGGCACTTGATCATTTAGCTCGCTTATCTCTCGCCAGCTCTCTGCAAGGCCTCAATTCTTGATTTCTACGCCACTCTTTGGCACTATCAAAAGCCTTTTGGTTTTGCGGTTGTGATATTTATTCCTAACAATCACCGAAAACGTTGCCAATTTTCATCGGCTACCTCCTCGTATTTTTCTATGCTTTCGTGTTTGTGCGTGACACCATTGATGGCACTCTACAAAACGGCTATTTTGCTTGCTGTCGTCCTTATTCGCTCCAAATCTGCCATAGCGTACGTGGTGGCACTCTATGCTTTGTTGCTCCTCACTATTTGACAAAGTGGGTATGCTTCCGCTAGCGCTTAGTTGGTGACTTTTATTTTCACTTCGCGTTAATCTCAAAATAGCCCCTTGTGTTCGTCGCCCTGTGTGCTTCTCGTTCCACTTTCTCATTGCTTCAAGCACACCGCTTGCGTCCCATCGCTTACTCAGCTATCAAGCATCTTTTGTTTTCGTCTGCTACCTTTGCGATTATGCTAGCTCCGCTTTCGGCGATTGTGATATATAGGCTTTCATCTCACGCCCCAATCCTTTTTATCGCGCCCGTTAATATCGCTCAATAGGTGATTTTTGCTCAGTTAGCGCTTCGGTAGCCACCTCCATCATGCGCGTCGTTATCTCCGCCGATAAAATATACTGGCTCGTTTCCACCTACGCCGTTGAAGCTATTATTCGCCTCGCTCTCGCCGATAAGATAATCAGGCAAACCTTTGTGGGTTTTCGCGCAAATTTCTGTAAAGCTTAGCGAGTCCCACTTTTAAAAATCTCTCCCAGTCTGCCCTTCTAGATTGCAAACCTTATCCAGCCACCCCTAGCACGCACTACTGACATTATCGCTCCGTCTTTAAAGCACCGCACGATAAGGTCCGTAGCGTCTTATCGCGTAAGCTAGCGCTCGTTCAACGCTTTTGCGCTTTGTCGCCCTCGTCTCCGTTAAGCGCTTCGTACATTTCTGCCGACGTAGGCATCGTGGATATTTTCGCGTTTGCCTAATCGTTTTAGCGTCGGCGGCTAATTTCGTTCGCATAGTCCATTAGTCCTCAAAATAAAGCGCGATCACGGCTTTGCTAAAATTCGCTCTGTAATACTCCACTGTCGGCATAAATACGCCGTGAATTCTTGTATCGTCATTGAAAATCTCCCACTAAATCACTTTTTCCGTTTTTCTCATTTCTCTAGCTAGCTCTAAACGCTACCATTGTGTTTAACGTGCCTTGTTTTTAGTCCGTGAGGATTATCATCGCTACGCCTTGCGCGCTACTAGCCACCTTTGCGCCGTAGGTTGGCTCTTGGCTTAAAGACCCCTTGCCACTCATTGCGCATTGCTTCTCTTAGGCACTCATTGACGTCTATGCCTCGTTCGCCCACTCTAGCTACTCGCCATTCATCTCGATACCCTTTTTGCGTCAATTTTTCTCGTCGTTCTTTCTTGTAGGCTAGATATTCTTGCCAAAGATTTGGATCAATGAAGCTGCAGGTGAAAACGCCCTTAGTAGGGGTTAATTGACGGTTCATTGATGGTTCTACTGACGGTCTCTATTGGTGGTTGTATTAATGGGGTGACACCCTTGTCACCTACACGGTGACATACTTGTCACCCTAGGGTGTCTTGTGTCACTAGGTAGTGTCATACTTGTCACCCTCTCTTTTTCGTTTGTCACCCTAGGGTGCGTCTGTGTCACCCTCTCATCACCTTAGAGTACTTGTATAGATTTGCACTGCTTGCCATCTTTAATTCTCTCTCTTTTGTAAAAACCAAGCTCAGTTAATTTCTCAACTGTCTTATCGCTGTTCTTTTGATTTTGATATTTTAGCTAAAACTTCACAGCTGGGTAGGCAGTAGCCCTCATCGTCTGAAAAGTCAGCCAAGCCATAAAAGCGTTAGTTTTGTAGTGCTGTCGTCGATTTCCATATTCCAAACTTGGCTCATTACTTATACTCATCTAAACCCCCTCCAAGTTTGATACACTGCGTCGAGTATTAATAACGCGCAGAGTATATAGCCTATACATTTGGCTCATTACGCTATCCTTTCTGTGGGTTTTTAATATTGACGTACTACATCCACTTTATCACATCTTTTTGATCCGATCTCAGCTAAAAAGCCACGCGCTGTAACTCATTAACACGCCCACAAACGCTGTTGTTGCTACGTTATACCAGCGTGAAATTTCTTTGCCTTGTTGCACCCTCTTTGTGCTGGCAAAACATTTCATCATGGCCTCTACGTTTGCCACTTAGCTCAGGTTTTATTTGTTATATGCGCCTCAGGCTATTACTCGCTCATCATTTGTTATCCTTTTTGCTTTGCTGTATTTTCTAAAAGCTTTAGCAATAACTTGTGTTTCTAGTTCTTTGTCAATCAAAACGCTAACCATATCAAGGCAAAATCTGATCACTTCACTATCGTTTCAAAACCCTTCTGTTTTGTATTTTCGATATTTGCGATGTTTTTGATTGATAATGAATGCCTTGCTAATATCATACGTAGGCGTTATCACTGTGAGCCTTTCGTAATATTTTAAGATTACCAAAACGTTTGCTATTTACAACACTATGAAGCTATATCAATGGCCGTTTCAAACAGGGTATGCCAAAATGGGTTTTGAGCAATATAGCGTTTCACTAGTTGTTTTCGTTCGCACCGAAACCACTCTGAAACCGCTCCTTTGCGTTACTCCTAATGGCTATTGCCATTTGAGTTATTTTTACTTTTTCCATATGGGGTTATAATAGCAATGCCTTTTGTTAAAAATACTTAAACAAAATGGCAACGCTATTATTTTTAATGATAGAATAAAATTAAAGGAGTGGATATTATTATGGATTTATCGATAAGATTAAACGCTAGACTAGGGCTAACATTAAGGCAACTAGCTGAAAAGCTAGTAACACAAGGCACAATAAATCAATGGAAAACAAAAGCTGGCGAAGTAGACAAAGGAAAAGCCTAAAAGACCGCTAAGCCTTCACTTGAAAAATACCGGAATTAGCCGAGGCGTTAGATATGGATATTTCGGAATGAAAATCTGGAAACTCTTAAAAAGGTTACGTAAATAAAAGCGAGTTATATGGCGAAATATTCTGATCTTATACCAGATGAAAACCAGTTAAAAATGTTGTGTTTTTATCAAAATCCGAAATGCGTATCAGGCGCAGGTAGCGAGGGGTTGGCGATCTTGCTAGCTTCAAAAGCGAGGAACGTAGCAGTAGTAGATCGAGCGTTTCTCAAAGGGCTTAAACCAGCGAAAATTGTGCATCTTTTGAAGTAGTGGGCGATAGTATGGAGCCAGACTTTACGAGGCGACTCGCTATTGCTGATATGGCAGCGTGAGTGATTTTGTTCGTAATCGCCGGCGTTTATATCGTTAGAGTGATGACGTTGTTTTATATTAAGCGTGTCGAGTTTTTACCACAAAAATAAAATTAACAATACTGCCTAAACCCAAAAGTACAGCGATATGTAGTCCAGAAGAGGGCTACGAGTGCGAGATACTTGCGAAGTCTGCGTAAAGTCCATTGCGAAGTACATAAGGGCTAACGTTTGAGGATTATGGGATAAAGTAAAGGGATAAACTATCTGACAAACCAAGAAGCTAACGAGTTGATAGCAGTTTTTAAAAGAGCCAAAGAGGTGATACTTTTTTAGATAAAACAATTTCATGTTAAAACCATTGAGCTAGAGGCAGAGGATGAGAGGTTAAAAGATATTTCTTTATTGTTCGATATTAGCACATCAAAAAGCAGTCCAAAAGAAAGACTTTACAGCTACGAGCTAATAAAACACCCATCTTTAAGAAATGACTTTTATAGCGTACAAACCCACCATTTAATGAAAATACTGCCCAGATGATGAAACTTTAAGATTACTTATGCAAAAATATTCCGAAGCAAGATTAAAACTCGCGCATTTACATGTCTATATCGATGGCTGGTGATGATAAAATGGGCGTTTCCCATAAGTGAGTTTAAACTTAGCAGATGTGATGATAATCTTTTTAGCACAGATAGAGCAGTTTTGCGCTTCTGGCAATATAAAGATAAAATAGAAAGGGCGTTATTTTAAAATGCTTGATATTAATAGACTTTTAGGTTCTTATTATGAGTATTTAAATGGTGGTTTTGAACTTAATACTCATCAGCAAAGATAGCTATGAGGTTATAACGCCATTTTTAAATGAGACATAATGACAATATTTCGGTCTATATTGATTTTTAGATGATCGCTCTATTAAGATTAGTGATGGTGGCGAGACTATTCAAGATTTCCAATTTATCAGGCTTTGAGTTTAACTCTCAAAAAGGGTTAGACAGCTTGAAATAGCATTAAATGGTTTTGGCATTTTTAAAAATAAAGATAACGAACTTTTTGTATCTGCTACTGCATTAGATTTTGCAAGAAAACAACACAATGTCATTGCAAGCATTAATAAGCGTAAATGATATGTTTGTCCCAAGCAAGGGCAACAGCTTTTTACGATGAAGTGAGACTCAACAATATTGATGCTCGCTACACTACAAAATATATCAGTAGAGGGAAAATCTCACTTATCACATAAATCTGAGTTTTGATAAGTCGCTCAAAGCAAGAACAAGAAAGGCTTATCAAATTAAATAACCCAAAAAGAAAAGTTTAAAAAGCTACCCTTTTTACTTTTACAGACTTAGCCTCAGATAGAAGCTCTAGCGATAAGATCATCATTCTTAACGATGATGCTTCCGATGAACAAGAGATAAGATTAGCTACACAAGAGTTAAACATTAAACTCTTAAAAATGGAGTAGCATAAAAACTATGCTAACTATTTAGCAGCGTAAAATCCAACATCTTTCACCTCTCTTTTGCCTTTTTCAGCCAAAGTCATATTTAGGATGCTTCCACTCGTTAGCCTTGTAAATGCCTAGCACGTAAATAACCTCATCATCTATCAAAGTAGAGGTATTACATAACTTTTAAAATCAAGTCGCGAATGCTCTCATCGTTAAAAATTAATAGACTTACGGCAAACTAAAAAGGCGTCTGTGATGTGCGTTCTATCTTGCGATAAGCTCATTTCTAAACTCTCGCGCCCTGTTTAGGCTGTCTTTGGCTATGAAGTCAAATGTGTCTTTAGCTCACGCTCACATTGAAGGCTTATATTCTATTACCATTGCATAATCCGCGCTTTTAGCTCGTCGTGGCTTATCGTTTCAAACTCTCCGCGCCTGATAGCTTCAACGTCTGATAATATCTCGGCTTTGATAGCCTCTAGGTTTTGCGTGCCTGAGCTTCATCTATTAGCCCTTTGTCTTGTAGGGCTTCATAGGTTCTAGCATTTAGCTCGTCTGTGTAGCCGTCATCGATAATTAGCTTTTGATTAGTCGTATTAGCTAGAGCCTTACTTTCATCGCTACTATTTGGCTTATTATTGCTTCGTCTGCTTGTATGGTTAATGTCTGCATTATTAGTCCTTCATCTATCTTGTTTTATTTGTGATTATACACTAAACGATATAAAAATTTTACCAATGAAGCGTGGAGAAAACTGCTACTTTTGATTAGCGTAAAATTGTAGGACTTCACATAATTTTTCAGAATAGGCATAAATATCCTCGATCCTATTAAGTTGAAATCTTGTTTCATTTTTCTCACTCATCCATTATGCCTAGTTGTTTTTATTGTCAGTAAAAATATAATCTATATCGGCTTTCGGTTATTATCATTAAAAATATTGCAAAGTAAGACTGAGCATCTCTATGTGTTATATTCTCTACATTTATGACCATGCCGCCAATATTGCCCTAACAATATAAAAAGCGTCTAGCTCCTCTTGTGTGTTATAATTTTATTTTTCGTCCTCTTGTTGTGGCAACGGCTCAGCCTCTTTTTGTTTCTTTATCTAGTGCCGACGTTAGCCTATCCCCTTTTACCATATCGTTTATGCGTTGAGCAAAAACCGCTTTTTAATAGTGGTGTTATTTGATCTATTCTCGAGTGGCTACTTGATCGCTTATTTTCTTAAAAAGAATGCCACAATTCACGACTAGGTTTTTCAAGCTCTGTGCTACATGATTTTATCAAAGCTGGTTTGTGTATTTTAGGTTGTTTGCTGTGTTAAAAATATTTTTCTAAATCAGAAATTCTTTTTATGAAATTTCTACGAGCTCCATTAATTGTGTATCTTTAATTTTTAGTTATATCAAAACTTAAAA